>Ga0209389_1000004_pt1 | contig 263759 bp, 239 predicted proteins | sample CowpearedBW_FD_187526 | JGI IMG/M metagenome (GOLD analysis project Ga0209389, IMG submission 187526) | Root nodule microbial communities of legume samples collected from California, USA - Cow pea red BW (SPAdes) (version 2) | ecosystem: Host-associated > Plants > Roots > Nodule | place: USA... | reverse complement strand
GGACGTCGTAGCGGCCCGAGCGCCGGTAGATCTCGGCGATGCGCAGCGTATCGGACTGCACCATGGCGCGGGAGAAAGTCCCGCGTGCCTTGGACTGGATTTCCGCCGAAAGCTGCTCGTCCTTGATTTTCTTGTTGCCCTCGAAGGCGATGCGGCCGATCACGGCGTTTTCGACCACCGACACGGTGATGCGGCCGCCGGACTGATTGATCTTCACGTCCTGAAACAAACCGGTCGCGATCAACGCCTTGAGCCCGTCATCAATAGCGGATTGATCGAGGCGCGTGCCGGGGCTGGCCCTGAAATAGGAGCGGACCGTCTCGGCCTCCACCCGGCGGTTGCCTTCGACCACGATCGTTTCCGCCGCCTGCGCGGCCGCCGGCTGCGGCAGCAGTGCGGGCGGAAGTGAACTCGCAATCGATACAGCACTCATCGCCACGGTGATCAGCCGGGCCCGCAAAAACGACATTCCACACCTCAGCAGCACTTCACGTGCTCTGAAAACGGGAGCGCTGTGGCCGCGGTGTGGCTTTGAGATTACCGCATGTTTCTGCGCGTTGAATTTCGTGCGGTCAATCGATCACGCACGCCGCACATTCGCATAAAGTGCGGCGGTCTGCTGGCTCCGTGTGGCGGCGAATGACCGCCATTGCAGCGTTTACACACCTGGCGCGCCCAATCGGATATTCGACAACATTCAGTAACGCACGAATTCTTTACAAGGTTCGGGACCGATGCGAGAGGCGGCGCCATCAACTCGCACGGGGTATTTGCCGATGAGCTCGCTTGTCATGACCAGAACGATACTGGCCGTCTTTCTCCTCTCGACTCTGACCGCGCATGCCGCGACCGCTGGCAAGCGCGATCGGCAACCGGCGACGCAAAGCGTCATCTATGAATACGGGCCGCGCGGCCCGAACCGATCCTATCAATCCGGCCCGCATACGCGCATTTATGTGAGCAAGCGGTCGTGGCTGGACGGCGGCACCGAGGTGCTTCCTGGCGATCGCAAGTTCACCGACTATGCCTTTCCGCCCGGCGCTTCGTTCGCACGCATCAACAACAACCGGCCACTCGACCGGCAGCCGCTGAGCCCGGATTCAGACCTGGGCGGATTCGCGCAGAGGATACCGATTTCGTGGTGAGCGTACGTCTTCTGTCCCGGACGCGCTGCAGCGCCAAGCGCTGCTTCGCAGAGCCGGGATCCAGAGGCCTGCCCGGGACAATGGCGCGACAGGGGCCCCCGGCTCTGCAGCGCACGGCTGGAGCGCCGCGCGGCGTCCGGGGCACGAGAGCGGAGTGTGGCGCCCACCTTCTCTTCACGGCGTCTTTGCGACGGTCTCAGATTACGCTTTCGCTCCATCCGGGGCTACCGTGCCCCCTTTCGGCGGCGCCGTGACGTTCCGCAATATCTGTTTACATTCAGCAACATTTCGGCTGCCGAAAGGCCACGATCGGCCGGCTAGTGCCGGCTTGTCTCGCCTGCCCTCGGAGGGCCATGAGTTCTCTCCGGATCGAGGCCCATGGATTTCAGCCGATTTGATGCCGCCATACCCGTTCGTCGCAAGTCCCCTACCATCTGCCGAGGCGGCCCTTCGTCCAACGCCCACGCCGTTGCGCCGTCTCATGCTGCGCGCCGGCTCAGCCTGCATCGCGCTGATGCTGGGCAGCGCCCTAGCTGGATGCGCGGTCGGCCCGGATTATGGCGGCCCGCCTTGGCTCGCCTTGCCAGCGCACTGGAGCGGCAACGCCGCTCCGCATCGGGACGCCGGCAAGCTCGATCGCTGGTGGTTGCGCTTGCGCGATCCCCTGCTCAACCAGCTGATTGAGGAAGCCGTTGCAGCCAACCCTGACGTCGCGAAGGCAAAAGCGGTCGTGCGTGAGGCGCGCGCCACGCTGCAACAGACGGCGGCAGGCCTGTTTCCGTCCGTGAGCGGCACAGCCTCGGTGACGAACAACAAGACCAGCGCCGGCACCTCCTCCATCCTCGTCGATAGCGCGCCCTACTCGCTTCAGCAGGCGAACTTCGACTCGAGCTGGGAACTCGACCTGTTCGGTGGCACGCAGCGGCGCATCGAGGCCGCGGTACGCGGTGCGCAATCCGCCGAAGAGGATCTGCGCGACAGCCTCGTCACGCTAATCGGGGACGTCGCCGCTTATTACGTGGACGCGCGCGGCTATCAGGCGCGGATTGCGCTGGCGCAGCGGACTTCGGTTTCGCAGCGCGACACCGAAAAGCTCACCCGCAGCAAATACGAGGCCGGCAGCGGCAACGCCGTCGATCTCGCCAAGGCCACCGCGCAAGCCGCCAGCACCGAGGCCAATGTTCCGACCTATCAGGCCGCGCTCGCGGCCGATATCCATCGGCTCGGCATCCTGCTCGGACGGCCGCCCGACGGCGTCGCTGCGCTGATGGCACGGTCCGCGCCCGTGCCGGCGCCGCGCATGCCATTGCCCACCGGCCTGCCTGCCGACCTGCTCATGAGCCGCCCCGATGTCGCCAGCGCCGAGCGCAAGCTGGCGCAGGCCACTGCCAAGATCGGCGCGGCCGAAGCCGACCGCTATCCTGCGGTGTCGCTCACCGGCTCGGTCGGCACTTCTGCCCTGCGTGCCGGCGATCTCGCGAGATATTCCAGCGTGAGCTGGTCGGTGGGCCCCTCGGTCACGGTGCCGGTGTTTGATGCGGGCAAGCGCCTGGCCACGGTGAAGATTGCCGAAGCGCAGCGCGACCAGGCGTTCGCGACGTTCCATTCAACCCTGCTCACCGCGCTCGAAGACGTCGAGAATGCGCTGGTGTCGCTGTCGCAGGAGCGCATTCGCGCGTCCAAGCTGGCCGAGGCAGCGAAGAACTATCGCGAGGCCGCCCGGCTCTCGCGGTCGCTGTTCGAGACCGGCAGCGCCAGCTTCATCGACGTGCTGGACGCCGAACGCTCGCTCTATTCGGCTGAGGATTCGCTGATCCAGAGCAAGGTGGCCGCGGCCAAGGACTACATTTCCCTCGCGAAGGCGCTCGGCGGCGGCTGGTCCGACCCGGTCGACATATCGACGCCGATCATCGTGGACACCAATACAGGACCACACGTCCGGGAGACGGCGAAGTGACTAATATCATCGCCGCCAGGCGCGTGAAGATTGCCGCCGCGGTGGCTGCCGTCGTGGCAACCGGGGTGGTCGCCGCCATGCGCTTTCCGGGGACGTCGAGCAAGGGGCAGTCCTACATCACCGCGCCGGTCACCGTCAGCGATCTGCGCGAGGAGGTGCTCGCCAGCGGCACGCTCAAGCCGGCGCGCCTGACTGCCGTCGGCGCGCAGGTGTCGGGCCGCATCACCGCGCTCAATGTCCGGGTCGGCGACACGGTCAAGGCCGGCGACGTCATTGCCCAGATCGACCCCATCACCAAGCAGAACGATCTGCGCAGTTCGGAGGCCTCGCTCAAGAACTACCGCGCGCAGAAAGTCGAGAAGGAGGCCGCGCTGGTGCTGGCGGAAGCCAATCTCGCACGGCAGCAGGCAACGCTGGCGCAGCGTGCCACCTCGCGCAGCGATTTCGACAGCGCAGACTCGACGGTGCGGCAGACCCGCGCCCAGATCGCCGCGCTGGAGGCGCTGATCGTGGGCGCCGAAGCGAGCGTCGAGACGGCGCGCGTGAACCTCGACTACACCAGGATCACCGCGCCGATCGACGGCACGGTGCTCGCCACCGTCGTGCAGGAGGGACAGACAGTCAACGCGGTGCAGTCCGCGCCGACCATCGTCGTGCTCGGCCAGCTCGAGACCATGACGGTGCGGGCGGAGATCTCCGAGGCCGACATCGTCAAGGTCAAGCCGGGGCAATCGCTCTACTTCACCATCCTCGGCGACCAGGACCATCGCTACGAGGCCAGGCTGGAGCAGATCGAGCCGGCTCCCGAGTCGATCAAGAGCGACGCCAGCTTCTCCTCGACCACCACATCGAGTTCGAGCACGAGTTCGAGTTCGTCGAGCTCCACCAGCACCGCCATCTACTACATCGGTGTTTTCAACGTCCCCAACAAGGAACTTTCGCTGCGGACCTACATGACCGCCGAGGTGCACATCATCACCGGTGAGGCCAAGCGCGTGAAGGTCGTCCCCGCGCTCGCGCTGATGCGCAAATCCGACGGCCGCAGCACCGTCCGCGTTCTCGATGCGTCGGGTGAGGTGCGCGAGCGCGAGGTCAAGACCGGCCTCAATGACCGCACGACGGTCGAGATCAGGTCCGGCCTCGACGAGGGCGACCGGGTCGTCACCGGAGAAGCCAGCGAGCAGACCGCATCGAGCGGCATGCCCGGCGGCCCGCCGGGAGGGCCCTGAGATGGCCGATCCGATCATCGCCCTCGAGAACGTCAGGCGGGAATTTGCGGCCGGTGACACCCGCGTGATTGCACTCGACGATTTGTCGTTGAACATCCAGCCCGGCGAGATGGTGGCGATCATCGGCTCGTCCGGATCGGGCAAATCGACGCTGCTCAACATCCTTGGCTGCCTCGACCGCCCGACCTCGGGCACATATCGTGTCGCCGGCAAGAACGTCTCCGAACTCGACCCAGACGAACTGGCGGCGCTGCGGCGCGAGCATTTCGGCTTCATTTTCCAGCGCTATCATTTGCTCGGCGACCTCTCCGCCGCCGAGAATGTCGAGATCCCGGCGATCTATGCCGGAATGAAGACCCGGGAGCGCCGCACGCGCGCAGAGCGGCTGCTCGCGAGGCTGGGTGTGGACGACCGGCGCGGCCACCGCCCGAACCAGCTGTCGGGCGGCCAGCAGCAGCGCGTCTCGATCGCACGGGCGCTGATCAACGGCGCCGAAGTCATCCTGGCGGACGAGCCGACCGGCGCGCTCGACCGGCGCAGCGGCGAGGAGGTCCTTAAGATCCTGAAGGAGCTGCACGGCGAGGGACGGACGATCATTATCGTTACCCACGATGCCGATGTCGCCGCGCGGGCCGAGCGCACCATCGAACTGCGCGACGGCAGGATCGTTTCCGATCGGCGCACCGAGACCGCAGGCGCAACGGTCCCGGCTGTTGCGGCGCCTCGGGCTTCACGGGACAGCGGCGCCGGCTGGCCCGGCGCGTTGCGGCGCCTGCGGGAAGCCTCGCGGATGGCGCTGGTGGCGATGGCCGCGCACAGGCTGCGCGCCTTCCTGACCATGCTCGGCATCATCATCGGCATCGCCGCAGTGTCCTCCGTGGTTGCGCTCGGCACCGCCTCACAGCGCAAGGTGCTGTCGGACATTTCGAGTCTCGGCACCAACACGATCGAGGTGTTTCCGGGCAAGGATTTTGGTGACGCGCGCGCCGGCAAGATCAAGACGCTCGTACTCGGCGATGCCCGCGCGCTCGGCCAGCAGAGTTTCATTGCCGGGGTCACACCGACGGTCTCGACCAGCACGACGGTGCGCTACCGCGGCAACGAATCCAACGTGCTTGTCAACGGCGTCGGGGAGAGCTATTTCCAGGTCAAGGGCGCCAAACTGGCGAAAGGCCGCCTGTTCGACTCCGCCGCGGTGCGCAACATCGAGCGGCAAGCCGTCATCGACGACAACACCCGCAAGACCTTCTTCGCCGACGACCAGAACTCGGGGATCGGCCGTGTCATCTGGCTAGGCAAGGTGCCCTGCCGCATCGTCGGCGTCATCGCCCAGCAGCAGGGCGGCTTCGGCTCGAACCAGAACCTCTCCGTCTATCTTCCCTACACCACCGTGCAGGCGCAGTTCACGGGCGACCGCTCGCTTCGTAGCATCCTGCTCCGGATCAGCGACGAGATCTCGACCGCGCTGGCGCAGGATGCGGTCACCACGCTCCTGACGCATCGGCACAATACCAGGGATTTCGTCATCCTCAACACCGACGACATCCGCCGCACCATCACCAGCACGACGCAGACGCTCGCATTCCTGGTGGCGGCGATCGCGGTCATCTCGCTGGTCGTCGGCGGCATCGGCGTGATGAACATCATGTTGGTATCCGTCTCCGAGAGAATCAGCGAGATCGGCGTGCGCATGGCGGTGGGCGCCAGACGCAGCGACATCCTCCAGCAGTTCCTGGTGGAGGCGACTCTGATCTCGTCCATCGGCGGCATCGCCGGCATCCTCGTCGCGATCCTGCTCGGGACGTTGGTCAATATAGCGATGCCCGGATTCCAAGTCAGCTACTCGGTGTTCTCGATCGGCGCGGCATTCCTGACTTCGACCGGAATCGGGGTCGCCTTCGGCTTCTTCCCCGCCCGCCGCGCCGCCTTCCTGGATCCCGTGGTAGCGTTGAGCCGTGACTGACCGTAGGATTGCAAACATGTCCGTAATTCTTCGGGCGAGACAATCGTCCGCAAATCGATCAACGATCGGCAACCCCGATGCGATCTCAAACATGACCAACGACACGCAGAGCATTCTGATCATCGAGGATGACCGGCAGACCCGCGACCTCATCGCGCGTTACCTGCGCGAGCATTCGTTCGCGGTCCACCTGGTCACGAACGGCAGGGAGATGGACCGGCATCTGTCGCAGAACCGGGTGGACCTGATCGTGCTCGACCTGATGCTGCCGGGCGAGGACGGGCTGAGCCTCTGCCGCCGCGTGCGCATGGAATCCATGACGCCGATCATCATGCTCACCGCGAAGGGCGAGGATCTCGACCGGATTCTCGGTCTCGAGATGGGGGCCGACGATTATCTGCCGAAGCCGTTCAACCCGCGCGAGCTTCTCGCCAGGATCAACGCCGTGCTGCGCCGCCGGGCGAGCGGCCATGCCGCCGGCGCGGCGACGCGACTGAAATTTATGGGCTGGATCATCGATCTTCGTTTGCGGGAGCTGCGCGATCCCGAGGGCGCGCAGGTGCCGCTGACCAGCGCCGAGTTCGATCTGCTGCAAGCCTTCTGCGAACGGGCGGGCCGCGTCCTCACCCGTGACAATCTCCTGAGCATGACGCGCGGCCGGCCCGGCGGCAGCTTCGGCCGCAGCATCGACGTGCTCGTCAGCCGGCTCCGCCGCAAGCTCGACCGCACCCAGGACACCTCAGTGATCAAGACCGTCCGCACCGGCGGCTACATCTTCACGCCGGTGGTGGAGGAAGCATGAGCCGCGCCGCCAACATCGTCGCACTGTTCAGCTTCAGGCGGATCAGCGGCCAGATCGCGGCCCTTGTGCTGGTATCGCTGATCCTGATCCATGTGCTGATTGCCGGGTATTTCTTGCTCAGCCGGCCGCGCGTTTTGATCGACAGCCCCGTGGAGCAATTCGAGCTGATTGCGAGGATCGTTGCCAATACGCCGCAGCAAGAGCGAGATCTCGTTCTTGGAAACGCCAGCCGAACCTTTCCGGCGCTGAAGCTGCAATTGAAACAAGATGTATCAGCCTCCACCGCTCCACTGCCAGAGCGGACGCGCGTGACCACCCGCTCGGCAATTGAAGGCCGGGTCGATCTCATTCGTGGCTCTACACCTGAAGATAATCGCCTCTGGTTCTATTTGGCAAATGGCGACGTGATCGAGGCGACGATCGGGACATTCAAGATGCCTGCCTTCGTGAGCGGCCTTTGGACGAGCACGCTCTTGTTCCTGGTGGCCAGCGTGACGCTGCTCGGCGTCTGGGCCGGCCGCGCATTAGGCTCGCCGCTGTCGGCCTTCGCGCGCGCAGCGGAGGACTTCAGCCTAAATCGCTCGTCCGCGCCGTTGCCTGAAAACGGCCCGGAGGAGATCAGATCCGCGGCGAGAGCGCTCAACCGGATGCGCGAACGCGTTACCGCGCTGATGAACGACAGAAGTCGAATGCTGGCCGCCATCAGCCACGATCTGCGCACCCCGATCACGCGCCTGCGGCTACGCTCGGAATACATTGAGGATCCAGCACAGCGCACCCAGACCGTACGCGACCTCGATCAGATGCAGTCGATGCTCGAGTCGGTGCTCTCGCTGCTGCGCAGTGAAAGCACTGCCAGACCGACACTGGTCGACGTTGCCGCGCTGCTCCAGATGGTTTGCGACCAGTTTTCCGATAGCGGCCACGCGGTGCACTATCTCGGTCCCGACAGAGCCGCATTCATCGTCCGTCCGGACGAAATCATTCGCGCGGTCACAAACCTGGTCGAAAACGCCACGCGCTTCGGAACCGAAGTCGGCGTCGAGCTCTCGATCGCTGGAGACCAGATCATCATCGACGTCGTCGACGACGGCCCTGGAATACCTCATGAGAGGAAGGCGGCGATGCTGGAACCGTTCGTGCGAGGAGAAGAAGCCCGCACCATGGATGAGACGGCGGGATTTGGCCTCGGCCTCGCGATCACGCAGGCGATCGTGACCGCGCATAGCGGAACTCTGCTGCTGCTCGACAACGAACCGAAGGGACTTCGCGTCCGCCTGCTGCTTTCGAATGCGGACCTTAGCCCCCACTGAAGCTGCCGATCCGGCGTGATTGCGTTAGGATTGAAAGACCATCTTCTTGGCACAAATGCGCGAGTCGTAACCTTTCCGACAGCGACTAAGCTTCGGGAAAATTCTCGATCAGCTCTGCCTGCTACCGGGCAATCGCGGACGGGAGCAGAGGAATGCCACATGGCATTTGGGCGCTGACGCAGATCTGGAGGTCACCAATCAGGGCGATCGCGTGAGGATCGTCCTGTGACGTTCCAGCCCGCCGTCGATGCAAGACGCTCCTCCCACGCACTTCATACAGTGAAGATGGCGAAGTTTGCGGTTTTTCGCAACTGGCCAGCGTGTATGGTGCGGAGTCAATGGATCGCGGCACGCGACAACACCGGTGTGGATAGCAGCGGGGCACCGAGGCATGTCCATACCGACTAATCCGGGAGGAGGGACAATTGCCTATAACGCGCCGTGCGTTCGTAAGCGGGTCCACCACGATGATTGCAACTGCCGCAGTCGGTCGATCTGCATTCGGACAAACGTATCCGGCTCGCCCGATCACAATGATCGTGCCATTCCCGCCAGGTGGTCCTGCGGATGTGGTTGCCCGGATACTGTCCGAGCAAATGCACAATTCTCTTGGCCAGCCGATCATCATTGAAAACGCGACGGGCGCATCCGGCGGCATCGGCACAGGTCGAGTGGCGCGTGCGGCGGCAGACGGCTACACCATCGGATTCGGCTACTGGGGCACGCATGTCTCAAATGCCTACGTCTACCGTCTCCAATACGTAGTGCGGGACTTCGATCCGATCGTGCGAATGCCCGGACAGCCTTTGCTCGTTGTCGCCAGAAAGGGCATCCCAGCTTCGAATCTCGCTGAGTTCGTTGGCTGGCTGAAAGCAAATCCCGACAAGGCGTCCCAGGGCACAGCTGGCGTCGGCAGCGCCGGCCATCTGATCGGCGCGATGTTTCAGCAGTACACCGGAACGAAGTTCCAGTTTGTGCCATATCGGGGGACGGCACCGGCGACCGAAGCGTTGCTCGCGGGCGACATCGATTTCAACAACCCGACGACGACAATATCCCATATTGGCGCCGGCGCGCTCCAAGCCTATGCGGTGACGTCGGCCAAACGTTTGGACATGGCCAAAGAGATTCCAACCGTAGACGAGGCGGGCTTGCCTGGCCTCAAGTTCACCATGTGGCAAGGCGTGTGGGCCCCGCGGGGTACGCCAAAGGAGCGTATCGCCAAGATCAACGCCGCGGCCATTCTTGCCCTGTCAGATCCGGGCAACCGCAGGAAATTGCTGAATCAAGGCTTCGAGCTGCAGGAGGAGGAGGAGCTGACTCCCGAAGCGCTTGCATCCTTGCAGAAGGCAGAGCTTGAGAAGTGGGGACCGATCATCAAGGCGGCAGACATCAAGATCGAATGATCGAGCCAAGTAAATTTCTGGTTGGGGCGCTGGCCCCGTTCCATGTGCGGCGAAGGCTTTGGGCGGGAAATCCGTCCCGACTCAACTATCGACCTGAATGGCCCGTTCGGTTACGGCGGCTGCGTTCGGATGGGAGGTCGAGAACGCCACGCCTTGAATGAAATTGCGGCGCGCCTCGCAGCGGCGAACCCGGGTAACTCGCCGCCACGCCGACATAAGCACGAGCGTCCTACGCGTGAATGGTACCCTTGCGTACCTGGAGATTGATGTCGCGAACCGCGTAGAACCCCGCAAATTGTTTGGTCAGCCCATGCGTCTCGAGGATGAGGTCGTCGGCCACTATTGGTTTCCTGCCCGGTTATCGCCGAAGTCTCCGGAAGAACGGCGACTTCGGCGGCGACGTTTACCGTCCTACTTACGACGCGATGCGACCACCGCCCGGCGCGGAGGCGCGTATGACGGTGTGCCATAGGTTTCGAATAGTGCCTGCGTCACATGGAAGTGCCTTGCGAGGCCTCCGCGCACGACGCGTTCGATCGGACCATCGGGATAGCCGAGACCGAGTTTGCAGGTCAGGTCCATGTCCGCCTGAGTGGCGAGACCTTCGTCAAGAAAGCGCAGCGCCGCATTGTATTTCGGCAGCACCAGACGGTTGATGATGCGGCCGATCTGATCGGACGACACCACGACTTCGAGACCTGCAGCCTTGAACATGTCCCGCGCAGCAGCCACAGCGGCATCCGATGCACCTGCGGGGCGCACCAGCTCGACCAAGGCGGACGGCGCATCGTCGCCATTCCGATAACGGGCGAAGCCAAGGACATTGGTTTCCTTGCAGTCGTCGCCGACATGTTCCGCGAGACTTTCGTTGCCGAGCTCGATCAGAACCGCACTCTTTGATGGATCCGGTGCGAACGCGACGCCACACAGAACGAGGATCTCCGCATTGGAGGTCTGCGAGGCGTTCTGCAGGAAACTGTCGCCGTCCGGAAATGAACGGCTCGATCCGTTCTGACTGATTGCATAGGCCATCGGATCAAGCTCCAAACATCGCGTTGCCTTCGTAGTTGAAGAAGCCGCGCCCGGATTTGCGCCCGAGCAGGCCGGCGGCGACCATGCGGCTCAACAGCGGCGGCGTGGCCGTACGCGGGTCGAGCGTGATCGGATAGAATGCCTCGCAGAGGCGAACCTGGGTATCGAGGCCGATCAGATCGATCAGCTCGAGCGGGCCCATCTTGTAGCCGAGCCCTGTCTTGATCGCCTTGTCCACATCCTCGGCACTCGCGACACCGGCCTCGACGGCGCGGATAGCATCGTTGTTGAACGGCACCAGCAACGCGTTGAGGATGAAGCCCGGCTTGTCCTGGGTCTTCACGGGTATCTGGCCGCAGGCCTTGGTCCAGTCCCAGGCTGTCTGAAAGGTCTCGTCGGAGGTTAGAATGCCCGGCGACATCTCAATCAGCTTCATGAGCTGTGCCGGCAGGCAGAAATGCATGCCGACCACGCGCTCCGGACGTTTCGAACCCGAAGCGATCTGGGTGATCGACAAGGTCGAGGTGTTCGACGCGAAGATGGTGTCGTCCGAGCAGGCCTCGTCCAGCCGCTTCATCAGATCACGCTTGACGGCGAGATCCTCGAAGATCGCCTCGATCACCATGTCGCAGGCGCCGAGCTCGCCGATATCGGTGGTGCGGGACATGTTACCAAGAATCTCGTCGCGCTTCCTCTTCTCCAGCTTGCCGCGCGCCACCGATTTGTCGAGGAAGGCCGTGGACTGCTTGGCGGCGCGCTCTAGCGCATCCGCCTTCATGTCGAAGGAGATGGTGCGATAGCCGGCCCGGGCCGCGACCAGCGCGATTCCCGCGCCCATGGTGCCGGCGGCGCCGCATACGCCGACTGTCTTGATGGCTCTTGTCATTTGGTTGCAAAGCTCCTGCCGATGAGCTGACGGTGCACCTGATTGGTGCCCTCCCAGATCTGAGTGATTTTTGCATCGCGCATGAGGCGCTCGACGCGGAAGTCCCGACAATAGCCGTAGCCGCCATGCATCTGCACGGCATCGGTAGCCGCGCGCATGGCTAGGTCCGAAGCGCGCATCTTGGCCATGGATGCCTCGACAGCGAAGTCCTTGGCACCCCCGTCGATCAGGTTGGCGAGATAGTCGAGCCAGCAGTCCACCATCGCGAGGTCGGTCGCGAGATCGGCCAACATGAACTGATTGCCCTGGAAGTCGACGATGCGACGCCCCGACTGCTTGCGCTCGTTCATATACGTCGTCATGTCCTTGAATGCCGCCATCGCGATGCCAATCGCATGCGCGGCGATACTCGGACGCGAACGGTTCAACGAAGCGAGCAGAATGCGGAGCCCATCGCCGGGAGAGCCGATGAGATTTGCTTTCGGCACGCGGACGCTATCGAAGCGAAGCGCGGCCGTAGATGATCCGCGATGGCCCATCTTGTTCTCCAGACGCACGACCTCGAAGCCGGGCGCGCCCTTCTCAAGCACGAGCACCGAGATGGCCTTCTTGGCATCCTCGATGCCGGTAAACTTCCCGAAGAGCAGGATCCGGTCGGCAACGTCACCGTTGGTGATGAAGATCTTCGACCCATCGACGACAATGTCATCGCCATCGGCCGTGAAGCGCGTCTTCATCCCCGTGGCGTCGGAGCCCGCGGCCTCTTCGGTGATCGCAAGCGAAGCCAGCCCCCCTTCCGCAATGCAAGGCAGCAGGCGTTCCCGCTGTTCGTCGGTGCCGAATTCCACCAGAGGCTTCATTGCGTGGAAATTGGTGCCGTAAATGATCCCGGTCGCCGCGCAGGCTTCGGAGATACGCTTCATGACCGCCAGATAGAGACGAAAGGACATCCCCGTGCCGCCAAACTGCTCGGGAATGAAGATCGTATTCAGTCCGAGTTCGTTGATGGCCCTGATGTTGTCCCAAGGGAATTCGCCTTCTTCGTCGATGCGCGCCGCGTTAGGCGCGATGATCTCGGCGCAGAGCCGATCGACCTGTGCGAGGATGAGGGCCTCGTTCTCATCCCATGTCCTGCCACGTTCCAGTTGTTCAAAGACCGACATCAGTGATTGATCCCATGTCCGCCGTCGACGTAGATCGTCTCTCCGGTGAGGAAGGCGATGTTCTCCGCATAGAGCGCGCCAACGAGCCTCGCCACTTCCTGGGCCGATCCGGCACGTCCCGCGGGTACGCGCCGCTTCAACCAAGCCTGCGCCTTCTCACTGGCGAGGAACTCGCGGTTGAGATCGGTTTCGATATAGCCGGGGGCGACATCGAGCACGCGAATGCCGTCACGGGCCCATTCGGCTGCGAGGCAGCGCGTGATGGCGCCTACGGCAGCCTTCGAGGCGCAGTAAGCGAGATTGTCCGCCACGGCGAGCTTGTCGAAGAACGAGCCGATATTGACGATCAACCCATCGCCCTTCGCCTTGAGATGCGGATAGACCTCCCGGCACGACACCATGACCGCCGAAGCGTTGAGGCGCATGGTGGTCTCGAATTCGGCCAACGACAGCTCCGCGCTGCGCTTAGACTCATGGGCGCCGGCATTGTTGACCAGGCCGATGATCGGGCCACTGGCGGCGACCTCGGCGATGGCGGCCGCTATGGCGGCCTCATCGGTCATGTCACAGGCATAGCCGATGCCGGCCGCGCTGGCGCCGCTGCGCGAGAAGCCCGCCACCGCAAAACCGCGACGGTCCAGTTCGAGCGCGATGGCCTCGCCGATGCCCCGGCTGGCGCCGGTGACGATGATCTGGGACTTACTCATCCTTAAAATTCGCTTTCCTCTTTTCGGTGAAAGCCGCCATGCCCTCCACCGCGTCGGTGGTACGAAACGCGAGCGTGGAGAGATCCGCTTCGATCTTGAGGCCTTCCAGCAGCGGCACGTCGAATGCGCGCGACACCGCCTCGCGGGCAAAATTCTGCGCCAGCAGGCTGTAGCCGGAGAATTCGTGGGCAAAAGCGAGCGCGGCATCGACTGCATCGCCTTCGACCAGGCGATGCACGAGGCCGATGCGCTCGGCTTCCTCGGCGCCCACTGTGCGGCCGGTCATGATCATTTCCATGGCGCGGGCTTCGCCGATTACACGCGGCAGCCTCTGCGTGCCGCCGTAGCCCGGTATCAAGCCCAGCTTGATCTCGGGCAGGCCGAGCTTCGCATTCGGCGTCGCGACACGGAAGGTGCAGGCCAGTGCCAGTTCGAGGCCACCGCCAAAGGCGAAGCCATTGATCGCGGCGACGGAGGCAAACGGCAGCCGATCGAGCTTGGCGAAGGTCGCCTGCCCCATCTCGGCGCCGCGCTTGCAGTCAATCATCGACCGACCGCCGAGTTCCTTGATGTCTGCGCCGGCGCAGAACGCTTTCTCGCCTGCGCCCGTCACAACGAGGCTCCTGACCTTCCACGAGGCCACCTCGTCCAGCGCCTCGGCAATATCGCGGATGATGGCGAAGGATAGCGCGTTGAGAGCGTCGGGCCGGTTGAGGCGCAACAACGCGTCATCCCCGATCTTACTGAGCTCGACCGTCATCCCGCTACTTCCCGAATTTGGCGCTGTCGGGTTTCCGCTTACCGGCAAACGAGGCAGAGAGCTCATGGCTCTCGTCGGTGTCGAGATATGGCCGAAGCAGCAGATCGTGCGAGACGCGGGCGAGCCCGGAGACACCGCCGTGGCGTGCGTTGAAAGCGCCCTTGATCGACGCCAATGCAAACGGACCCCGTTCGGCGATCTCGAGTGCGAACTTTCTTGTCTCCTCCTTCAGCTTGTCGTCCGGGACGACCTTATTGATCAAGCCGATCTCAAGCGCCTCTCGCGCTGTGATCTTCGGGTTGCGATACCACATCTCCTTGGCTTTCTTTTTTCCGACCAGATCTTCGAGGTACCAGGTGCCGTAGCCGGCATCAAAGGAACCCATCATCGGACCGACTTGCCGGAAAACCGCACTCTCCTTGGCGATGGTGAGATCGCACACGACCTGCAGGACGTTGCCGCCGCCGACCGCGAAACCGTTGACGCTGGCGATCATCGGCTTCTGCAACCGGTCGATGGATTCATACATCTCGAGCGTCGGCAGGACACCGGCGTAGAGGATCGTCTTCTCCATGCCTTCTTTGCGGCCGCCGATGCAGAAAAACTTGTCGCCGGCGCCCGTGATCACGATCACGCGCGTGCGCGTTTCGCGACGGATCTCGTTGATGCAATCCCGGATTTCGTGGCACATCTCCACCGTGAACATGTTCCCGTCATCCGGACGGTTCAGCGTGATGGTACCGATCGGGCCGTCTTCTTCGTAGATGATCGTGTTGAAGCTCATGAGCCTTTCCTCCGAATGATGTTCTGTTCAGCCAACGCCTGCCGTTGTTCTTCGTTCAGTCCAAGCAACTCGCTCAGGACCTCGTTCGTGTGCTCGCCGAGGGCCGGCGGCGCGCTGCGCGCCAGCGAGCAATCGCCGTCGAGAAGAATACCGGTCCCGATCTGTGGCATCGTCCGCTTACCCGGACGCGCAAGCTGATAGAACATGCCGCGATCGAGCAGCGCATCATCAGCGACAACTTCGGCAATGCTGTTGATCGGCCCCGCCGGAATCCTTGCGCCGCGGAACAACGCGAGCCAATGATGGCGCGGCTTCTCGCGCAGGATTTCCGCAATTTTGGCGACGATCGCCTGACGATGTCGGCGGCGATCGGCGTTGGTCTTCATACCCGGGGAGTCGGCGATCTCTGCCTGTCCGACAGTTTCCCAGAAACGGTGCCAGAGATTGTCATTTCCAAGCGCCAGCGTGATGGGGTGGTCAGCAGTTTCGAAGTTCTGATAGATGGCGATCACGCTATCCTTGCCGCCGGACCGCCTCGGCAATTCGCCTGAACCTAGATAGGACGCGATGCGGCATGATGAGAAGCGCGTCATAGAATCGACAAGCGCGACGTCGATCAGGCGCCCCTTTCCGGAGACGCGACGCGCGTAGAGCGCGGTGACGGCTGCGAAGGCGGCGTCCTGTCCGGCAAGCATGTCTGCGGCCGGTGCGCCGATCTTCTGCGGCTCTCCGTCGGCGGCCCCGGTGATGTCCATGATCCCCGAATAGCCTTCAGCGATCAGGTCGTAGCAAGTCCAATCAGCGCGCTCGCCGCTCAGCCCAAAGCCCGTGATTGAAACATAAATGACGTCGGGGCGCACCGCACGGAGCGCTGCCGCGTCGACCTTCAGCTTGGTTGCGACACGTGGAGGCAGATTAACGAAGACGATATCAGCTTGGGCAACGAGCCGATACAACACGTCGAGGCCGGCGGGTTGCGAGAAATCGAGCGCGACGCTCTTCTTGCTGCGGTTGACGCTGGCGAACCACAAGGACTCGCCATCAAGGAACGGCGGTCCCCACGAACGGGCGTCGTCTCCACCACCTGGCCTTTCGATCTTAATGACCTCGGCACCCATATCGGCGAGCAGCATCGTGCCCGACGGTCCGGCAATGGACGTCGTGAGATCTATGATCCGTACTCCCGAAAGCAGGTCGAAACCGGGACCAGGCTGCCGAAGGGGCAGCGCATCGCTTGGAGGGCCGGAGCTATGCGATCCGGCTTCGATACGAGAATGTTGGGTGTGGTTAGTCACTCAAGAGCTCCTATCGAGAAGGAGTGCAGCCTTACCTCGAATGCCGCCTTGCGCGATCAAATCGAGAGCAGCAGGAAGTTCCTCGAACGCGAACGTCCTGGTCGCTGGCGGACGCAAGGCGCCGCTCTTCCATAGGCTGAAGATCTCAGCCTGCACTTCGGCGATGCGCTGTGGCGTTCGCTCGCGATAGTCGCTCCACTGCAGGCCACTGATGCTGATATTCTTCACCAGCAGATAGTTCGCCTTCACGGACGGGATTTCGCCACCGGCAAAGCCGATGACGATCAGCCTTCCGCACCATGCGAGCGCACGCAATGCGGCGCCGAAGAATTCAGCCCCTATGGGATCGAGCACGACATCGGCGCCGGCACCTCTGGTCGCGGCAAGGACCTGAAGACGGAGTTCTTCTCGCAAATTGTTTCCGCCTGCGTCGATGACGACGTCAGCACCGCAGGCACGAGCGAAAGCAGCCTGGTCGGGCTTGCGGACCGCTGCCAGCACGCGAGCCCCAAACGCTTTGGCGAGCTGGATTCCAGCGGCCCCGACACCTCCCGCCGCCCCGCCAACGAGAACGGTCTCTCCCGGCCGCAAGCCGGCGCGATCGTGCAGAGCGAAATAGGCCGTCTGGTAGGCCAGTCCCATTGCGGTCGCATCAGCAAATCCGAGACCATCGGGCAGATGAAACGTATCTTCCGGCCTGACCAGCACCCGCTCAGCGAAGCCACCATTTTCAAGCTGGCTCAACACGCGATCGCCCGGCACGAAGCCGGACACGCCCGCGCCTACCGCTCGCACCACTCCGGCAATCTCCTTGCCTGGGACGAACGGTCGCTGCGGCAGAATCTGATAGCGTCCCGACACCACCAGAATATCAGGATAGTTGATCCCGGCCGCCGCGACATCGACCAGCATCTGACCGTCGCCCGGCGCGCGATCTTCTATCTCGCAGAGGCGCAAGGCTGATGGTGGCCCGAACTCGACGACTTGATAGGCCCGCATCAGGCGCGCTCCTTGGCGAGCAAAGCCTCGGTGTGAGCCCCGAGCAGCGGAGCGGAACGGTCGCCCGGTTCGCGGAAACAGGCAGCAATCGGCGCCGGTATTGCCGGTATCGATCCATCCGCGGCAACCACTTTGCGGGCGAACGTTCCACGCGCTGCAAAATGCTCGTCGGCAACGGCTTCCTCGAGACTGGCAACAATCGAGCAACAAACATCGTGTCCAGAAAACAGAGCCCGCCACACGTCGGCTGTTCGGCTGGCGATGATCTCACCAACGACCCGTTTGACCATTTCGGGGTCGGCATCGGAACCCCGCAACTCGGCGGAGAGTCCGATCAACCCGCAAAAAGTCATCCAGAACCGCTCCTCGATCGGCGCAGCGGCAAGAAAGCGATCATCAGCCGTTCGGTAGATTTGATAGCGTGGGCTTCCGCCTGTAACGAGAGCATCGCCACCTTTGGGCCAATCGCCCGCTGCAAATCCGCCTCCAAGCCCCCAATAGGCGAGTGGAAGCAGGTTCTCGCCCATCGCAATGTCGAGATAGCTTCCCTCACCAGCCTGGTCCCGGCGACGCAACGCCAGCAGAATGTTGATTACGGCAGGAAGGGCGCCGGCGGCGAGGTCGGCGACGAGGACAGGCGGCACGACAGGCGCGCCGTCGCTGCCCTTGCTGAGCCCAAGCAAACCTGCCTCAGCCATGTAGTTGAGATCGTGAGCCGCGACCGATGCTTTCGGTCCGTTCTGGCCCCAGCCCGTGATGGCGCAATAGATCAATCGCGGATTGACCGTGCGCAGCGCCTCATAACCGAACCCGAGACGGTCCATGACGCCCGGACGGAACTGCTCCACGACAATGTCGGTCTCCGCGATCAATGGTCGCAGACGCTCGAACGAGTCCTTGGCCTTCAAGTCGATCTCGATACTTTCCTTGCCGGCGTTGAGCAGATGAAAATTGGTGCTATCGGCCCCGAGTTTCGGCACGTAGCTTCGCATTTCGTCACCGCTTCCCGGCCGCTCGATCTTGATCACGCGCGCCCCCGCTTCGGCCAGCATCAGCGTGGCAAACGGCCCAGGCAGCAACGTGCTGAAGTCGAGAACCCGGATATCGTGAAGGGGTAGCAGCATCGACCGCGCTCGTTACGCTCTGGCCATGGACTTGCCGGCAATTGGGACCGGCGCCAGTTCCCCGCGGCGGACTTGGAGCGCCAGTTCGCGCTTGAGGATCTTGCCGCTGGCAGTGAGGGGGAATTCCTCCAGGCGAACGAAATATTCCGGCATGTCGTATTTGGAGATGCCTTGATCACGAAGATGCTGCATCAGATCCTCGAGCTCCGCCGTTCCTGAGATCGCGATGCAGACCCGCTCGCCGAGCCGGTCGTCGGGGACTGGAAAGGCCGCGACTCTATTCACCTGTTTGTGGCGAACGGCCACCGCTTCGATGTGCGAGGGGTAGATGTTGTGGCCGCCACGGATAATCAGATCCTTCAGGCGTCCTTCGATCCGAAGATTTCCGGAAGCGTCGAGCACGCCGAGATCGCCGGAGAGAAACCAGCCATCCCTGTTGAAGCTGGACTCGGTCGCGGCCTGATTATTGAAATAGCCCAGCATCAGGGCCGCTCCGCGCCCGCCGATCTGACCGACCTCGCCGGGTGCAACCTCCTTGTCGCCATCGGAGGGATCGAACAGCCGCACCTCGTAAGCCCTGCCGCCGCGGCCGCAGGTCGTCACGATCACCTCCGGTGAATCTCCCGGATGGGTGTATTGATGCGAGGAATTCTCGGTCATGCCGTAGACGTTCTGCGGCGTCACACCCTGCTCGACGAAAGCCGCGGCAGTCGCTGGCGGGATCGGTGCGCCGGCCATATAGAAGACCGAAACCTTGCCGAGCCCCCGCCGCTTTGCCCGCTTCTGCTCGGCCAGGACGTCCATCGCATGGGTCGGGACGCCGAGCACGTAAGTGGCGCCACTGGCTTCGATCCAGTCAAGCCGGCTCATTCCGGATGGAGGATCATCGGTGACGAAGCGGCCGCCACTCAACAGCCATTGCGCGACACCGACCCAGGCAATGTGGTGGGACAGGGGTGAAAGCGATAGCAGCACGGTATCGGGGCCGTGCCGCCAATCGGCGACCAGATCCCGTGCGTTCGCAAGCAACGTATTGTCCGAATGCATCACGCATTTGGGCGTGCCCGTCGTCCCCGACGTGAAAGCGAGATAGCTGACCTTGTCCGGATCCGGACAAGGCGGCGTGGCGTTATCAACCGGCCCTGGAAGATTATCGGGGGTGTAAACCATCTTTAGGCTTGGTAGCCTGACAAGCATCGAATCCAGATCGACCTGCGCTCGGTCGGCGCCCCAGCCGGGCTCTGTCAACAGAGCGCGCGTTGACAAGGTCGACAGCAGGTCAACGATTTCGGCGCACGTGTATGTCTTGTGCAGCGACGGGTTGCAGGCGAACCCCTCGCGCGCGCAGGCGAGGAACATCACGACCGCTTCGATACGGTTCGACATCCAGATCGAGACACGATCGCCTCCGACCAGGCCGAACTCGCGAAGACTGTTAGCGACCCCATCGACCCAGGGTAGCAATTGCGACCACGACACTGATCGGCGGCCATCCTGTAGCGCAACAGCGTCAGGACGCTCGGCAGCATGCAGAGCGAGCAGGCTGTAGAATGTGTCCTTGCGCCAAAGCCCCTGCTCGTAATGGCGGGCTGTGTCTGCAGGGTGGTGAAGGGTGAGAAACGGCCTCATTATCCTCTCGCAGTCGCAGCATGAATGACTTTGCTGCTCCGGAGTACCGGTGAGCAACGGCTGTGCCACGCGCAACGAGGGCACGTGACCACCTAAATCGCCAAGGTTTTCAACGGGGCAGCTTAAGAACAGCGTAGGGAGTGTCTTCAGCGACAACAAATGTCCTTGCGCGCGTCGTTCGAGCGTGCTCATGTGTCCTCAAGAAAGACACGAGGAAATGCCATTGACACCCCAGATTGCGGGAGCCGCGCTCCTGGGCAAAGAGGGCCAGACCGCCTTCAGCACCGGCCTTGGATCCGATCCTCGGTTCAAGGCGCTTATCGCGGATCGTGCTTGGATGCTCGAACTGCGCGAGCGTCGTCTGACGACGCTCAATCTGGATCGCAAAGCCTATGCAGTGATGCTCGCGCCCACGGCTGAGGGCGAACTGCTCGTCATCAGCCACGCGCCGGGCGATCCCTTGCTACACTTCGTCGGCAGCGTCGATTTCGCCTGGGACATCATCCAGTATCTGCTGACCGATCCTCATGACGCCATGACGATCGTCGATCAGAAGGCGCGCCTCGTCTTTATCTCGCCGATTCACGAGGCTTTCTTCGGTCTCAAGTTGGGCGAAGGCAACGGAAAGCCGGTCGAGCAGATCATCGAAAATACACGCCTGCATGAGGTCGTCGCCTCGGGCAAAGCCGATGTTGGAGCCATCCAGCGCATGCGCGGCGCAGACCGCGTCGTGTCACGCGTGCCGATCAAGCGAGATGGCCGCGTCCTGGGAGCGATTGGGCGTGTCATGTTCAAGGGTCCGCAGCAGCTGGAGGCTCTGAGTCGGCGTATCAAAGACCTCGAGGGCGAGCTCGAGTTCTACAAGCGCGAGACCGAAACGCTGCGCGCGCGCGACTATGGCCTCGAGGCAATCATCGGACGCAGTCCTGCCGTGCAGCGTTTGCGTGCGCAGATTGCCAAAGTGGCAGCGCTGGAGATTCCGGTGCTTATCCGCGGTGAGAGCGGCACCGGCAAGGAATTGGTCGCGCATGCGCTGCATCAGCTCAGCCCGCGGCGCGAGCGATCCATGATCAATGTCAATGCAGCGGCGCTTCCGCCCAATCTGGTCGAATCCGAGCTGTTCGGATACGAACCCGGCGCATTCACTGGCGCGGATAAAAAAGGCCGTAAGGGCAAGTTCGAACAGGCCGAGGGTGGAACGATCTTTCTGGACGAAATCGGCGACATGCCGTTGGACGTCCAAGCCAAATTATTACGCGTTTTGCAGGATAGAATCGTTGAACGCGTAGGAGGCGATCGCGCCCGCGCAGTCGATTTCCGTCTCGTCTCCGCCACCAACCAGGATTTGCAGTTGATGGTCGAGCGCGGCGCTTTTCGGCTCGATCTTTTCTACCGCATTTCGCCGATCGTCATCGAGCTGCCGCCGCTGCGTGAGCGGCTGGACGACATCCCATTGCTCGTTGCCAAGTTTCTTCAGGATTTCGCCTACCGCCATGCCCGCCCTGTGCCCGATATCAGCCCGGAGGCGCTTGCGGAACTGGCCGAACGTCCGTGGCCAGGCAACATCCGTCAATTGCAGCACGAGATCGAACGGGCCCTCGTGTTTTCCGACGGCATCATGATCAGGATCGACGATCTCTCGGAAGTACCCCGGCGTTCCCAGACCCCACCGAGCCAGCCGGCCCAACCTAACCAACCGCGCGAGCTCAAGGAGGTGGTCTCAGAGCTTCAGAACGGACAGATCAGGGAGGCAATCGCGGCTTGCGGCGGCAACAAGAAGAAAGCCGCTGCGAATCTTGGTATCTCGCGTTCCTTCCTGTACAAGAGGCTGGCAGAGATCGAGACCAAGACCAACTGACCACGCCGGACAGGTCGAGAAGCGACCAGCCGTGGTCTGTCACTTCCTTGCGTGGCTGTCCCGCAAACGCTGGCCTGGAATGTCGTCGGTTGCTTGCAGCTTGTGCGCAAGAAGAACACTGTGTCTGTGATGCGAACACTTACACCTCGTCAACGGCTGATCCTCTCCCCGTTTTGACCTTCCGCTTGTCTGGCATATCGCTTGCGTAAGTGCCCAGCAGCGCTTCGCATCGCGTCGTGTCCGCTTCCGAGGGAGACAGATGAGATTTAGTCGCCGACAGCTTTTGTCTCTGGTCGCGGGGGCCGCCGCTATGCCGGCCGGCCCGCGGATCGCCCGAGCGCAAACGCATCCCGCGCGGCCGATTCGCTGGATCGTGTCGTTCGCGGCCGGAGGCCCCAACGACACGGTTGCTCGAATTGTCGGGCAGTTGCTTTCCGAGAAGCTCGGCCAATCCATAATCGTCGAGAACAGGGCTGGCGCTGCCGGCAACATCGGCATGGCAGCCGTCCTCAGCTCACCACCTGACGGTTACACAATCGGATTCGTGGCTCCGAACAACGCGATTAACGCGACGCTGTACAAAAGCCTTCGTTCAATTTCCTCCGCGACAGCGCGTCGGCAATCTTGCAGCCGAGGAAACTGAAAAATGGGCGAGGGTGATCGCCTCGACCAACATCACGCCGGAATGATTGGCGACCTTGAATTCCCGCGTCACGAGTCACGAGGCGCTTCGGAACCGGCCCACCGCCTGTGGCCAAGCCATATTCGTCAATTTCGGCACGAGATCGAGGGCAGTTGACCTCAGCGGGTGGATCGGATTGCGATCCACCCGCTCGCACGTCACTTTTTCACCAATGGGCATTCGCTTTCGGACAGCGGCCGGAAAGCATCATCTGCCGGGATCGTCGCCACGACTTTCATCAGATCCCAGCCGCCCTTCGATTCCGATGGCTTCTTGGCCTGCAGCAGGTACATGTCCCGCATCATCCGTCCATCTTCGCGGATCGTCCCGTTCCTGGTCATGAAGTCGTTGACGGGCATTTTCTTCATCTGCGCAATAACAGTCAGCGCTTCGTCCGTTCCAGCGGCCTTCACCGCCTTGAGATAGTGCATGGCCGCGCTGTAAATGCCGGCCTGGAACATGGTGGGCGGCTTGCCTCCGTGTCGTTCGGCGAAGCGTTTGGCAAAGGCGCGCGTTTCGTCGTTTTGGTCCCAATAGTACGCTTCGGTAAACAGCAACCCTTGCGCGACCGACAGACCCACACTGTTGATGTCCGTGATGAGAACCAGCAAGCCGGCGAGCTTCTGGCCGCCAGCTGTGATCCCGAACTCGGATGCAGCCTTGATCGAATTGATCGCGTCGGCCCCCGCATTCGCAAGTCCGATAACTTGAGCCTTGGATGATTGCGCCTGAAGAAGAAACGAGGAAAAATCTGAGGTATTCACCGGCGCCCTGACGCTGCCCAGTACTTTTCCTCCGTTTTTCTTAGCGACGGCAGTCGTGTCCTGTTCCAGCGATTGGCCGAAGGCGTAGTCAGCCGTCAGAAAGAACCAAGTGTCCGCGCCTCCCTGCTTCATCATGGCTGTAGCCGTGCCTTTGGCCAGCGCGTAGGTGTCGTAAACCCAATGAATACCGTTGGGCGAACAGGCTTTGCCGGTGAGCGCCGTCGACCCCGCCGACGTCGTGATCGCGACCCTGTTCTTTTCCTGGGAAATTCCCTGTACCGCCAGCGCCACCGCGGAATTGCCCAGACCGAGAATTGCGTCCACCTTCTCGACGTCATACCAACGGCGCGCCAGAGCGCTCCCCACGTCGGCCTTGTTTTGGAGATCACCGGAGACGAGTTCGATTGGCTTGCCGTTGATGCTACCGCCAAAGTCCTCCACTGCCATTTTTACAGCGACGACATCGCCCGGGCCTTGAATGTCCGCGTAAGGCCCGGACATGTCGTCCATCACCCCGATCTTGACGACGTCGTCGGAGATCTGGGCGCGAGCGGCGACCGTCGAGCTCAACAGAAGAATTGATGTGACCACCAGACCGAAATTCATACGCATTGGCACCTCCCTGCTGTTCGCTTGGAAGCCAAATAGCAACTTCAATGCCAGTATCGCGACGAGGGTCATTCGCGCGAATTCGGCGCGATCTCCGGCGCCAAGTGACCTCACCGAAGACACGTGTCTTCGGAATCAACATTGCCAAGCCCGGCCCGAGTGATGTGCGTTGCACAACGACATCCACTCTCAGCCGCTGCGTAGAAGTCGTCCGCATGCTCCCGCCGACGATCCGCCACGAATTGCGAAACGGCCGTCCGAGCGCGGCCAATCCTCCGTACTCATGTGCTTCGGACCAGGCGCTCACCGTCTTCACAACATGAAGATCGACGACATTGAGCTTTCATCACATCACTCCAGCAGCCTATGGTTCGGGTCGCTTTTGGCATTCGGCAAACAACATCCGGCAGGCAGACGACCGTCTTCCCGCGCAATGGCGGCGACTGCCGAATGCACGTAAATCAAGAGGCGGAGTAGCATGGCCATAAACGCGCTCGGGTACATGATGATCGTGTCCGACAAGCTCGACGATTGGGCAGCCTTTGGCCCCAATATTCTCGGTCTGCAGCTCGTCGAACGCACCAATAGCGCGCTGGCCTTCCGGATGGATGACCGCAAGCAGCGGATCATCGTGTCGCGCGACCGGCCCGATCCCTATGTCTTCGGATGGGAAGTGGAGAGCGCCGAATTGCTCGATGCCCTGGCAGCTCGTCTCGAAGCCATCGGTCAGCCCGTTGTGAGCTTATCTTCCGCCGACCGTGACATGTTCGGCGTCAGCAGCGGAATTGAATTCAGCGATCCCGCGGGAAACCGTCTGCAAGCCTTTTGCGGTCCCCAGATCGCGGACACGCCCTTCACCGCGGGTCGGCCGATCGCAGGCTTCCGCACAGGGACGCAGGGTTTGGGGCACGTGGTGCTGCAAGTACCTGACATCACCGACGTGCTATGGTTTTACCAGGACGTGCTGGGGTTTCGGTTGAGCGACTACATGCTCAAGCCACTAAAGGCGTACTTCTTTCACGTCAACGCCCGCCATCACGGCCTGGCACTCGCGGAAACCGGCCAATCGGGGGTTCACCACCTGATGATGGAACTGTCGTTCCTCGACGATGTCGGGCAAGCCTACGATCTGGTGCTCTCCGAGCCAAAGCGCGTCGCCACGACTCTTGGCCGTCACGTCAACGACCTGATGACGTCGTTCTACACGCGTACACCCAGTCAGTTTCTGGTCGAATACGGTTGGGGTGGCCGCTCGATCGACCCGGCGACATGGACGCCGTATGAGATGGATCGCGGCACCAGCTTGTGGGGGCATGACCGCGATTGGATGCGGCCGGAGCAGCTCGCCGAAAGTCGGCTGATACGTACGAAAGTGGCGGCAGATGGCCTGCGCGCCCCTGTTCAGGTTCACGGCGCCAATTTTCGCACCGGCACGCTTCCATGCATGTGGTGGGAAGATGCCAAGCGGGGTTCAGGGGCCCGCACCGGGGTAACACCGACGGCACCCGGACAGCCAACCGCGTAAACGAGAGCCGCCGGTGCCAACTCACTGAGACTATAACGAAGCCGATCTCAAGCAGGGATTTCGGCCGCTATCAAAGCAGCAGTTTTCTTGAGTGGCTCGGCGAACTGGAGGGTTCCTGCCTTGAGCGTCAACGCCGAAGCGATCCAGATGATCGATATGCAGCCGTTGACGCGCCCATGGGCGAGGATGGGCACGGAAATGCTTTTCGTATGCGGGTATAAGCCGCCCTCGCGCGTGGCGAAGCCGGCCTGTCGCGTTCGCTTTATGAGGGCGTCGAGCTTGAGCTTGTCGCGGGCCAGTTGACCTTCCTGATTGGTCTTCTTCGTCAGCCGCTCGATGATGGCCCGCCTCTCGCGACTGGGCGCGAAAGAGATGTAGGCGCGACCGCTCGAGGTCATCAAGACCGGCGTGCGCTGGCCAACCATATTGCGGTCGATGGAAAATGGGCTCGTCCGCTGAGTGCTCTCGACGATCAGCATTGAATCGTGGTCGAACACGATGAGATCGATGGGCCACACCAGCCGCCGTGACAATTCCGCGATTCGCGGCGTGGCAAACTGCGATACCCATGCTTCCCGCGCATACCCTTCCCCCAACGAGCGCGCCAGCAACGACGGTCGATAAAGATGGCCGTTGCTGCTGCGGATGACGTATCCGGCAGCCTCGAGCGTCTCCAGCAGACGAAACGCGGTCGACCAGGGAAGCTTGGTCAAACGGGCGATCGCTTCTACGGTGGGCTCCGCAAGCGTGTTGGTCGCCTTGAGAACGGCCAACCCACGTTCCAGCGCTCGCACTGGCCGATAGATGCTCATGGCGCGCTTCGTTTCACATGGACCACGCTCGTATGGCTGCGCAAAATCATCGATGTTACCTCCGAGGTTGACCGAAGGCCCGTGCCGCGCATCCGGATCGGATAAGCGGTGCTGCGATTCGTCCACCTTTTGGCGGAAGGGGACGCTACTCCGACATAGGAACCAGGACCTGGTTGGCTTCCTTTCGCTGCTCCCGTGTCGGGAAGACCTTCCGGACCATGACGAACATGGCCGGGACGAAGAAGATACCCAGTAGGGTTGCCGCGATCATGCCGCCGGCAACGCCGATGCCGACCGCATTCTGACTGGCGGAGCCCGCACCCGTCGCCACCGCCAGCGGCAGCACACCGAGGATGAAAGCGAGCGAGGTCATCAGGATCGGACGCAGACGCTGGCGCGCGGCGTGGAGCGTGCCATCGACGACGCTGCGGCCGGCAGCGATCTGCTCCAGCGCGAATTCGACGATCAGGATCGCGTTCTTCGAGGCGAGGCCGATGGTGGTGAGCAGGCCGACCTGGAAATAGACGTCGTTGGCCTGGCTGAAGATGGTCGCGCCAAGCAGCGCACCAAGCACGCCGATCGGCACCGTCAGCATCACCGCGAGCGGTACGGACCAGCTCTCATAGAGCGCGGCCAGGCTAAGGAAGACGATCAGCAGCGATATTGAATAGAGGTAGAGCGTCTGGCTGCCGGTCAGCCGTTCCTGGAACGACAGGCCGGTCCATTCATGGCCGTAACCCTTGGGCAGCTTCGCCATCTGCTGCTCGACCGCCTGCATGGCTACGCCAGAGCTGACGCCCTGCGCGGCCTGCCCCTGGATCTCGACGGCGGCGACGCCGTTGTAACGTTCGAGGCGCGGCGAGCCAAAGCTCCAGCGATAGGTGGCGAGCGCCGAGAACGGCACCATAGAGCCGGAGCCGTTGCGGACATACCAGCGGCCGATGTCGCTGGTGTCCATGCGGAACGGCGCATCGCTCTGGACATAGACCTGCTTGACGCGGCCGCGGTCGATGAAGTCGTTGACGTATGAGCCGCCCCACGCCGCCGACAGGGTATTGTTCAGGTCGCTCAGGCCGACGCCGAGCGCGGTCGCCTTGGCCTGATCGACGTCGAGATTGAATTGCGGCGTATCGTCTTGGCCGTTGGGCCGCGCCTGCGCCACGCGCTTGTCAGCAGCGAGCTGGCCGAGCAGCTGGTTGCGGGCCTGGATGAGTGCCTCGTGACCATTCCCGCCGGTGTCCTGGAGATAGACATCGAAGCCGCCGGCATTGCCGAATCCGGGGATGGACGGCGGCAAAACCGCAAACACCATAGCATCGCGGATTTTCGCGAACGCCCCCATAGCGCGGCCGGCCACGGCCTCCGCCGAGGTTCCCGGGTGCTTACGCTCGTCGAACGGCTTCAGGCTGACGAAGGCAAGTCCGACATTTTGGCCCTGGCCCGAAAAGCTGAAGCCGCTGACCGCGAACACACCTTCCACGGCATCCTTCTCATTGTCGAGATAGTGATGCTCGACCTGCTTGATGACATCGAGCGTGCGGGTGGCGGTGGCGCCGACCGGAAGCTGGATCAGGGTGATGACCGTGCCCTGATCTTCTTCCGGCAGGAACGAGCTTGGCAAGCGGTGGAACAGGAGAACCATGCAGGCGACAATTGCCGCGAACGCAATCAGCACCCCGGTGATGCGCTTGATCGCGACGCCCGCGGTGCGCTGATAGCCGTCGGCCATGCGGTCGAAGCCACGGTTGAACAGCCCAAAAAAGCCGCGCTGAGCTCCATGATGCTTCGGCGGCTTCAGGATAGTGGCGCACAAGGCCGGTGTCAGGACTAGCGCCACCAGTACCGAGAGCAGCATCGCCGTGACGATGGTCAGCGAGAACTGGCGGTAGATGATCCCGACCGAGCCGTTGAAGAACGCCATCGGAACGAACACCGCCGAAAGCACGACGCCGATCCCAACCAAGGCGCCGGTGATCTCGCGCATCGACTTTTCGGTCGCCTCGCGAGGGCCGAGCTTTTCCTCGACCATCACGCGCTCGACATTCTCGACCACGACGATGGCGTCGTCGACCAAAAGGCCGATCGCCAGTACCATCGCGAACATCGTCAGCGTGTTGATGGAATAGCCCGCCAGCGAGAGCACGCCGAAGGTTCCGAGTAGCACCACCGGTACTGCGATGGTCGGGATGATGGTGGCGCGCCAACTCTGCAGGAACACGAACATCACGACGAAGACGAGCGCGATCGCCTCGAACAGCGTGTGGATCACCTTCTCGATCGACAGCTTCACGAACGGTGTGGTATCGTAAGGATAAATGACGCGAAGCCCTTCCGGCATGGTCGCTGTGAGCTGGGCGATGCGCGCCTTTACCGCATCCGAGGTTGCGACTGCATTGGCGCCGGTCGCAAGGCTAATGCCCATGCCGGCCGCAGGCTTGCCGTTGTAGCGTGCAGTGGAATCGTAGGATTTCGAGCCAAGCTCGACCCGCGCGACGTCGCCGATGCGGACCGTCTGCCCGCTCGTCGCGGTGCGCAGGATGATATCCTTGAATTGCTCCACGGTCTGCAGGCGGCTCTGCGAGGTGATGGTGGCGTTGAGCTGCTGGCCGCCGACTGCGGGAAGACCGCCGAGCTGGCCAGCGGTGACCTGGGTGTTCTGGGCCTGGATCGCCGTGGTGACGTCGCCCGGCATCAGATTGTATTTGACGAGCTTGTCAGGATCGAGCCAGATCCGCATTGCGTACTCGGAGCCGAACAGCTGGACTTGGCCGACGCCGGCGACACGGCTGATGGGATCGTTGATCGAGGACGCCACGTAATCGGCGATGTCGCTGGCGCTGAGCCGACCGTCCTCGGAGACGAAGCCGAGCACCATCAGGAAGCTCGAGGACGACTTCACGACCTTGATGCCCTGCTGCTGCACGACCTGCGGCAGCAAGGGTGTGGCGAGTTGGAGCTTGTTCTGCACCTGCACCTGGGCGATGTCCGCGTTGGCATCGTTGGTAAAGGTCAACGAAATGGATACGGCGCCGGTCGAGGTGCTTGACGACGACATGTACTGGAGATTGTCGAGGCCCGTCATGTTCTGCTCGATGACCTTAGTCACCGAATTCTCGGCGGTCTGGGCATTGGCGCCGGGATAGGTCGCGCTGATGGTGATGACGGTCGGGGCGATCTGCGGATATTGCGCAATCGGCAGCCGCCAGATCGCGAGCACGCCGCCGAGCATGATCAGGATGGCGATGACCCAGGCGAAGATCGGCCGCTTGATGAAGAAATGCGACATGACGCTTACTGCTCGCTTGTGGCGGGCGCCGGCCGCGCATCGGCCTGCCGAGTTGGATTGACCGTTAGGCCGGTGGCCGGATCGACCGCGACTTCGACGGTCTTCACGGCCGCGCCGGCACGGGCCTTCTGCGTGCCATCGACGACGAGGCGATCGCCCGCCTTGGCGCCCGATCGCACCAGCCAGTTGCCACCGACGTCATCGCCGAGGTCGAGCGTCCGCTGCTCGATCTTGCCCTCCTTGTCGACAAACATCGCCACCGCCTGCCCGAGCGGATTGCGCGAGACCGCCCGTCGCGGCACCAGGATCGCGTTCGGATCAACACCGGCGATGACGCGTGCACGAACATACATGCCTGGCAGCAGCTCGCGCTCGGGATTGGCGAAGATTGCGCGCGAGGAGACCGAGCCGGTGCTCTCATTTACACTCGCATCGGTGAAGCCGTATTTGCCCTTGTGGGCGTAGGTCTTGCCGCTCTCCATCAGCAATTCGACCTGCACGCCTTCAGCGGGCGGCTTCAACTTTCCGCCTGCGATCTGGTTGCGCAGCCGCTCCATCTCGGAGGTCGACTGGTCGAGATCGACAAAGACGGGGTCGAGCTGCTGCACTGTCGTCATCGCCGTGGCTTGGTTCGCTATGACAAGCGCGCCGGGCGTGATGCTGGACTTGCCGATCCGGCCCGAGATCGACGCCGTGACCTTGGTACGATCTAGGGAGATTGCGGCGGTATCGCGGTTGGCCTGCGCCGCCTTCACATCGGCCTCGCCCTGCTTGTAGGCGGCGACGGCATCGTCGACGTCCTGCTGGCTCGCCGCGTTGGTTTGCAGAAGCTGGGTCTTGCGCTCAGCCTTCAGCTTGACGCTGACCAGCGTCGCTTCCGCCTTCTGTACCGCAGCCTCGGCGCTGGCGAGCGCCGCCCTGTACTGCACCGGATCGATCTCATAGAGCAGATCGCCCACTTTTACTTCGGCGCCCTCGACGAAGTCGCGCTTGAGCAGGATGCCGCTAACCTGCGGCCGGACCTCGGAGACCTGATAGGCCACGACGCGGCCCGGCAGCACGGTCGAAATCATAGCTTCCTGAGGCTTCAGGGTCACGACGCCGACCTCCGGCGCCATCTGTTGGGCGGCCACCGGCTTCTGGTTCTCCTCGCCGCAGGCGGAGAGCAATAGCAGGCCAAGCAACGGAACGGCGCGAACGAAGGTAGAGCGTTTCATGACGATCCAGAGATACAAGCCTCCCGGGGGAGGCCATTCACATTGACACATTTGGAAACTATCCAGTTTCCACTGAGAAACTTGGGAGTTTCCTTCGCCGAAGTCAAGTGTTAGGCTTCCCCGGCGCGCCCGTTCAAGCAGTCGTGAACCGGCTCATCTTTAGTGACAGGTTACGTATGGCGAGGACATCTGCCAGCCGCGCACAAATAGGCGGCAAACTGCCTCAAAAGCTGGAACAATTGGATAGCGACAGCACCGCCCCCGACGCGCGGGTGGAGCATCTGCTGGCGGCGGCCAAAGAGACCTTCACCAGCAAGGGCTTTGCCGCCACTACGATGGACGACATCTCGAGCGCCGCTGGCATGTCGAAGAAGACGCTCTACAAGCTGTTTGAGAGCAAGACCGATCTGTTCCGCGCGATGCTGCTGCGCAGCCTGCCCCGCGCGCACTTCGGCAGCGCCCCGAGCGAGGGATCCCCGACGATCCGGCTTCGCGACACCCTGCGCGAGGCGGCCGACATCGCGCTGTCCCCCGGCGAGATCGCGCTGCAGCGCCTGATCATCGGCGAGCGCCAGGCCTCGCCGGCGCTGGGTCGCATGTTCGCTGAAGTGATCATCGAAAGCGGCACGGATCATATCGTCAGCCTGCTCAAGTCGGCGCGTATCGAACCGCGCTTCGAGGGCGTTCCGCTACGAAGCGTCGCCGAGATGCTGCTAGGCATGGTGTCCGGCCACGATCATTTCAGGCTACTGGCCGATACCGAATTCAAGCTCGACCGCCGCGTGCTGGACAAGCGGATCGATCTTGCGATTTCCACGTTTTGCATTGAGGAGCCACCTAAATAGGCCGGACCACAATCGCCGGCGAGCCTGCGAAGTAGATCGGTTTGAACCTGCTGACCCGTTTAGTGGCGAGCTTGACACGACGACTCCTCGCTTTGCCCACATCCCAATTTCTCTAGCGCTGTGGCAGCCGAAATCCGCTGTGAATTTTTCTGATTTCGTGCAGAACCTTACCTATTTCATGCGGACCCGATCAGGTGCAGTGATCGGTTTATGTTTCGCTGATAACGGACACAGGATAGGATACGTAGTGTGTGATCGGCAATCGGACCGATCGGCGCGTAGCCTCTCCTCATAACTCCGCCATTTTACCGTGCCCCCTCCTCGAGTGAATGACGCAGTCCGCAGCACGATCCAGAAGCGCGACGCTAGGGGCGTTATTCGTCACGGCGCCGAATGGCTGACGCTGTGGTCCGATCCCGACAGTATGAAGTCGGGTGCAGAGCTAAAGCGCGAAGCTGCTGAACAGGGCACAGCGCAGAGGTTGGAGCAACGGCTAGCCGCGACGGCGCGCGCCGTTTCCGCCAATCCGGACATGCAAATGAGCTTCGAGAGCTTTGGCCCCGACGCGATCGAAACGCTGTCCACGGCGGAAGCGACCGATGCCGAAGCACTGTCGGCACTGCGCGGAGAGATCGACTCTTACGCCCTGCTTCGCCGCTACCACGACGCTTCCTTGCATGGAGGCATGGCGCCTTTGGATGCAGCTTCCCGCAAACTGTTCGACATGTGCGAGGAAGTGCGCTGCGAGGCATTGGGCGCTCGGCAGTTCCCGGGGGTCCGCCAGAACATCGTTGCGAGTCATCATCGCTACTTGCTTAGGTCCCATCTTCTCAACGCGCACATCGCGTCGCTGATCCCGCCGGCCGAAGGACTCCGCATGGTTGTAAGGGATAGCCTGCTTGGCGAGTCGGATCCCTCCATCGAATCGTCGGGATTCTGGATGTGGGATCGATGGCTGCGAACGCGTTTTGCGTCCGACCTTGCGGCCTTGACTGCAAGCATGGGAGACCAGGTTTCGTATGCGGCACTCGCCCGTAGCCTGATCGAGAAGCTCGTCGCCGAGCTTGGCTCTACCCGCGATGGCGGAAGCCGTCTTCAACCTAGCACGAATGCGCAGGGTGAGGAAAAGGACGGCGAGGACATCGCTGAGCCCCCCGAAGGTGAAAACGCCATCTTCGAGCCGGGTAACTCCCTGCTCGATGGCGGTACGCGGGGGCTAGCCCTGTTACACGACCACGCCGAGATTACGAGGACACCGGCCTATTCGGCATTCACGACGAGGCATGATCTGGTGCTTCACGCTAGCGAACTCGCCGACAGCGCGACGCTCCGGAAAGAACGAGCGACGCTTGAGCAGCGGCGGGCCGAGTTCCGCAGGGATCTGGCTCGCCTGGTGACGCGGCTGCAACGAAATCTGCTTGCGTGGCAAACGCGCAACTGGTCGTTCGACCTTGATGACGGACTGATCGACGCTTCCCGGCTTGACCGCGTTGTCGTGGATCCCGGCTTTGCCAGCGCCTACAAACAGGAAGAGGAGTCGGAATTCCGCGACACGGTCGTCTCGATCCTTATCGACAATTCTGGCTCGATGCGCGGCAAGCCCATTGAGATCGCGTGCGTGGCTGCGGACATGATCTCCACCGCGCTAGAGCGTTGCGGGGTCTCCTGTGAAATTCTCGGCTTTACAACAAAAACCTGGAAGGGCGGCGAGTCGGCTAAGGACTGGACGCGCGCGGGTCGACCGGAAAATCCGGGTCGCCTGAACGACACCCTGCACATCATTTATAAATCGGCCGACGAACCTGTCCGCCGCACGCGACTGGCCTTGTGCGCCATGCTGGATAGCGCGCTGCTCAAGGAGAACATTGACGGCGAAGCCCTGCTCTGGGCATCCCGCCGCCTGTTGGTGCGCCGTGAAAGTCGCAAGGTGCTGATCGTGATATCAGACGGCGCGCCGGTCGATCAGGCGACTCTCGAAGAGAACAAAGACAAGGCCCTTCTCGATCGTCATTTGCGCGAGATCATCGCCCAGATCGAGAGTTCGAGCTCGATCGAGTTAGCGGCCATCGGCATCAAGCACGACGTGCGAAAATACTATGCAAACAGCGCTCAGATCGACAACGTCGAGGCGTTGGGAGAAGCGCTTGTCCGGATGATCGACAAGCTCATGACGCGATGAATCGGAACGACGCTGCAGCCGCAGACTGACGTCCAATCCCTTGCCGCCCCGCCGCGGGTTCGACGCAGATGGGCGCGCGTCCGTACATTTCGCCGAGTGAAATGTTAATCGACCCGCTTCCAGGGACTGGTAGCGGCAAGATCGAGGCTTCGACCGGTTGATCGCTGATAGTATTCTGCGACGACTGGGCGCTCGGTTTCGTCGCAGCGATTCAAGAACGCGATTGCGAATGCGTAGTCGAGATCATTGAAGATGCGAAAGTTGTCGGCCCACGAGATCACGGTACGTGGAGACATCAATGTGGAGATGTCTCCCGCCTGGAATCCCGTCCGCGTCATGTCGGCCATGCGCACCATCTGGAGGATGAGCTTTCGCCCCTCTTCGTCGGACATCGATGGCACCTTGGAGAGCACCACGTCGACCTCTTCCTCTTCGCGCAGATAGTCCAGCCGCGCCACGATATTCCATCGATCAAGTTGCGCCTGGTTAAGCTGCTGCGTGCCATGATAGAGACCAGTGGCGTCGCCAAGGCCGATGGTGTTCGCTGTGGCGAAAAGCCGGAACGACTTGTGGGGAACCAGGACTTTGTTCTGATCGAGGATAGTGAGCCGTCCCTGCGCCTCCAGCACCCGCTGGATGACAAACATCACGTCTGGCCGGCCGGCGTCGTACTCGTCAAAGACCAGTGCGACTGGATGCTGATAGGACCATGGAAGAATTCCCTCGCGATATTCGGTGACTTGCTTGCCGTCGCGTAGCACGATGGCATCCTTGCCGATCAGATCGATGCGGCTGATGTGGCTGTCGAGGTTGAGTCGAACCAGCGGCCAGTTGAGGCGCGCCGCGACCTGCTCGACGTGCGTGGACTTTCCGGTGCCATGTCGCCCCTGCACGATCACTCGCCGGTTGTCGGCAAAGCCCGCAATGATCGCCATGGTCGTACCGGGATCGAACCGATAGCCGGGATCAATCGCCGGAACGTGGGGCGTGCGAAGAGAGAAAGCGGGGGCCCTCGCATCTGTGTCGACCCGGAACGTCTCGCGGATGCCAACCGTCGCGTCGGGCTCCTCGGGCAACTGCTCGATCGTGAGATGAGCACTCATGAACCGCTTTCCAACTGACTGATCACGATCTTATCGTCTTCGACATGGACGGGAACTGGATCGAGCCAGCACCGTTGGGCCGCGCCTCTCACGCCATAACCATCCTCAATACGGAATTCGGCAAAATGCATCGTGCAGCGGATATGGCTCCCATCGTCGCTGAGAAACTGCCCGGCACGATAGTTTAGCGGCGACGAGTAATGAGGGCAGATGTTCAGGTAACCATAGACGGATCGACCGCGCCGTACGACAAACATAGAGAAGACCGTCGTACCGCGACCGAACACGTATTCCTTGGCGTTCCCGTCTGGTATGTCGTCCAGCGGTCCAAGAACCGTACCCGGCATCGGTGCCCGCGGGCGGAGTCGCCACAAGGCCGGATCAGGTTTGCTAAGCGCATCAGCCACGGCCAACTCCCTTATCAGCCGGGTTGCCCAGTCCCCAGTTGAAGGGATGGACCCTCACCGATGCATAGACGTCGGCGAGCTGATAGGGATCGCCTGCCATGAAGGACTCAACGGCCTCGGCTGATGCCGCCTCCACGATCAGCAACGAGCCGATCATCCGTCCATCCGCATCAAGCAGCGGACCGCCAACCTGCACCGATACGACGTGCTCGTGATCGCGCAGTCGAGCACGATGCGCCGGACGATGATCGAGCCGTGTCGCTTCACGATTGGGCTTGTCGAGGGCATAGACAACGAAGTGTGGCATGGTCATTCCACTGGGGTGCATCACCTGCGTGACGGCCTATGGGCGCTTGCCTTCATAGGCAGCGAACAGAATCTGGAGAATTTCCTCGCGCGTTACCTGGCTGGAGCTGCCACACGGATTCTTCATCGCGAGGTCGGCCGCTCTTTCGAGTGCCGCGCGCGTCAACCCGAGCGCCTTTAGGCTGGGTTGGGTCTCGACTTCGAGCATCATATCGTAGAGCGCCGAAGGCACGTCATCTCCCTCAAGCGCGCGCGCAACTCTCTGGACCGCTTTCGGTGCCGCATTCTGATTGAAAGCCGCCGTATAGGGCAGCAAGGTACAGTGAACATCGGCGTGGCTGAGGTCAAACGCCCCGCCCAACGCATAGCAAATCTTGTGATGGATGCCCATGGCGACGGTTCCTAGGCAGGTACCCGCAAGCCAAGCCCCGCAGAGCGCATCGGCCCATGCTGCCTCGTTCGGACCGGCAAGCAACCGGGGCAGCGCCCTCCGCAACGCGCGGATCGCTTCCTCCGCCAACAACGAACTGATCGGATTGGCATCCACCGCACAGAGAGCATCGATCGCATGGGCCATCGCGGTCATTGCGGAGGGCCCGACCACGCGGAGCGGGAGACCGGCTACCAGTTCTGGATCGTAGATCACCGTTTCGGGCAGAACCTTCGGACTTCGCTGCGTCTTCTTGACGCCTCTTTCCACCTCTTCGAGAATCGGCGTCATCTCCGAACCGGCAAACGTCGTGGGAATGACAAGCTGGGGCAAGTCTGTGCGAAAGGCGATTGCTTTCGATAGCCCGATCGCCGTACCACCTCCAATGACCAGAATGCCATCCGCCTTGACCGACGAAACCGCAGCTAACGCCCCCTCCGTAACATTGGTCGGCGTATACATCTGCGCACCGGGATAGACGATGCTGGCACGATCGCCGATGAGGCGTGCGAACGAGGCGGCCGTATCCGCCTGCGATGGCGTCGTGATGATCATCGCCCGAGATACGCCCAGCCGATCAAGTTCCTCCCCAGTTCGCGACCGAGCACCGGCTGCAAAGACGACGCGCTGATTGTTGGCCTGATAGACGAAGTTCATCGGCGCATCTCCTCGCGCCACTGGAAGCGAGGTGTTGACGATCATCTCAGCGCTGATAGTGCGGCGCAACTTGTGCGTCGATATTGACCCAAACAGACTTGGGCTGGGTGTACTCGAGCATCGCCTCGAACCCCATCTCCCGGCCATAGCCGGATTCCCCAACGCCCCCAAAGGGGGAACCGGGATGAACGACCTTGTAGGAGTTGATCCACACCATGCCTGCATTGATCTCCCGCGCCATACGGTGGGCACGCGAAAGGTTCGATGTCCAAAGACCAGATCCGAGTCCGTATTTTACACCGTTGGCAAGAGCCAACGCCTCGTCGTCGTCGGAGAAGGTGGTCACGGTCACGAACGGTCCGAACACTTCTTCCTGGTTGACGGTGTCGGTCAACTTCGCGCGCACGATCGTTGGCTCGACAAAGCAGCCCTTGACCAGGTCTTCGCGTTCCGGTGCCTTGCCGCCGAGCAGAATCTCGCCTCCCTCTTCTCGGGCAACTTTAACGAAATTAAGCACGCGCTCTTGGTGCTGCTTAGATGTGAGGGGCCCCATCTCGGTTTCTTCATCGAGCGGATTACCCAGCCGGATCGACTTCGCGAGCGCGATGAAGCGTTCCAGGAATTCGTCGGCGATTCTTTCGTGCAGGATTAACCGCGAACCGGCTATGCACGCTTGACCTTGATTATGGAAGATCGCCCACGCCGAGCCGGCGACCGCGGCGGGAATCGAGGCATCGGCAAAGACGATGTTGGGACCCTTGCCACCGAGTTCAAGCTGAACCTTCTTGAGGTTGGATGCGGAGGCTTGAACAATGCGTCGTCCTGTCGGCGTCGAACCGGTAAACGCGATCTTCTTGACGTCGGGGTGTTCCGCAAGGCGCGCGCCGGCGGTGTGCCCGTAGCCCGGCACGACATTGACTACACCAGGGGGAAAGCCGACTTCGTGCATCAATTCCGCGATGCGTAACGTTGAAAGCGGAGTCAGCTCGGCAGGCTTGATGACGATCGCATTGCCTGCAGCCAAGGCCGGCGCCATCTTCCAACTGGTAAACATCAGCGGAAAGTTCCACGGCACAATCTGGCCGACCACTCCCACCGGCTCGCGAGTCACGTAGTTGATGTATCCGGGATAGACAGGAGGTAGGAAGCCCTCGAATTTATCCGCCATGCCACCGAAATAGCGAAAGCAGGCGGCCGTGCGCGGCAGGTCGAGCTTGCGGGCATCTCGAACCGGATGACCCGTGTCGCGCGACTCCAGTTGGATCAGATCCTCGCCATTGGCCTCGATCGCGTCGGCCAGTTTCAGAAGCAGACGGCCGCGCTGTGAAGGGTCGGACCTGCGCCAGGCTTTCTGGGCCTTTGTCGCCGCGTCGACCGCAATGTCGACGTCTTCCGCCCGCGCCTCGGCAACATCGCATATCCGAGAGTTATCATACGGATTGAGAACTGCGAACTTGCTCCCGGCCGACGCATCGACGAATTGGCCATTGATGAAAAGCTTGGTTTGCATGTGGCTCCTATCCCTCACGCGCACGACCCGCGCGTGAGACGCTCCGCTCCAAGCCGTCGGCCGTGCCCGGTTGCCGGCACGGTCGAACGGCTCCAGGACAACCAGTCAGAACTCAACTGCCACGTTCGGCGCCTTGCCCTCGCGGATGAGATCCGGCACCTTCGGCGAACCGTTTTCCCAGACGAGCAGCATCGCGCGTTTTGCGGAAAATCCTTGATGACGGATGTCGGCCGGCATGCAGGCGCAATCGCCTGCGCGCTGCGTCACAACCGCCTTGGGGCGGCCCGTCGCGCCATCCTTGATATTCCAGATGATCTCGTCTGAGAGGGTGATGAACCACTCGCAGCGGTCGTTGCCATGCTCGCACGGAAGAATGTATTCCTCCGAGGTCGGACAAAACAAGCTGTCCTTGACCACCGAGCAGACCGACGGATTCCAGGTAACATCAGAGCGCGAGAGATAGGCAAACAGGTTGAACGCCGAGACTTCGTGCTCGAAGCCGGGCTCCGGATAGACTTCCGGGGCATCCTGCTTGACATCGGCGAACATCCTGTTGACCGGATAGCCATTAGCGTCACTGCGCAGAGGCGTGTCGCCCTTCAATCCCACCATACGGCGCGCCGTGACCCGCTGTCGGCCGACCGCTTCATCGTTGTCGCCGTTCTTAACGCCCCACGGCGCACCTGTCTCCATTGGAGCGGCGAATGGATCATAGCCCTCGTTCGTCCAATCCGAGATCATCTGTTTAAAGATGTCCATCAGTTCGTTCGCCTTGAAGCGCTCGACAAAATCGCGCCCGCCGGCGGTGTAGCCCTCGTTGGTCGCACCTAGGAACATGTCGACTTCGCCATAGAAATTGGTCGTGCCGAAGACCTGGTCGAAGTTTACGGTGCCGTAGAAGAAACCCCAGGCTACGTCGCGCATGAGGGCGCGGAGAAAGCTATCGACCGGCAAGGTGTGGAACCCCTTCGGGGTAGTGATGTGGGCAAAGTATTCGTCACGCTTGAAGCTGAACGAACCCGCCTTGAAGCTCTTGTAGCCGGTCACGTTGTCGGCTGGATCGACGGAGAAACTCTTGCTGATCGGCAGACCGCGCGGATTGGTAATCCGGCCGTCACCATTAGCTTCGCTTTGCTTCATGGCCATTGCTGCTGTCCTTCCTGTGCCTTGATTCGCGCTGCGTTAGTGCTGGCAGATTTCTGCCCACTTGTGGACGGTCTCGGGGCCGTCGATCGTCTGGATCATCAACGTGCAAGCCTTTGCGGCCTGGAAGCGGTAGGCCGCGCCGACCGGTAACAGCGCCATGTGCCCTTGCCGCAGCACGATGCGCCCCATCTTCCGCCCTTCCGGCATACCTTCTATCCGATGAGCGCCTTCGCTCTCGGGATTGACGACGGCGTCCGGGTCCGAGAGCTTGATGAGATGAACTTCGACTTCCCCGTCCATCGAAAGGACGAACTCATCATGGGCAGTCGCATACCAGGGTGACGTGCCCTCGGCCCTGACGGATTCGATCACGTATTCGAAGTTCTTGGCGACTGCGGTGCGTTCGTATGGCTTTGCCTTCGCCGCCACGTCGAACATGTTCGAGAAGACATATCTCTTGGCGTCGTCCTGAATGACGGTAACACCACCCTTCTTGAATTGGTGAATGCTACCGAACTCTGTTTGATAGTTTCCCATAATCATCTCCTCCGCATGAGACTCGGTCGGACCATCAGCGTGGTGCGCCGTTGTTGATCGAGAGAGTAACCGCGCGTACAACCTACGGCCTGCATGAAGTCCGCAAGGTTCTGCACGAAATCGAAAAAATGATCGGTCCATTTACCGATCGATCGCTGAGTTCCTCTCAGATGTCGTCGGGTCGCTGCGCAGCAACCTTCGCCGCGTCGGGAAGAGCTGCAGATTCCATCTATGAGCCACCGTGCCCCAGAGGCCGTTTGGCATGAGCAACATGACCACAATAGCGAACGCGCCGAGCAGCAGCAGATAAAGGCTCCCGTATTTCCCGAGATTGGACATCAGAGCCCACAGCAGCAGCACGCCGACGATCGGGCCTTCGATGGTGCGGACGCCGCCAATCACCACGATGAAGATGACATAAGCAGTCCAATCGGTGACGCTAAACGCAGCGTCCGGCGAAATCCTCGCCTTCTGCTGGTAAATCACCGCGCCGACCATTCCAGTAGCGAACGCCACAGCGATCCACAGCCAGTAACGGATACGGTCGGTGCGAACGCCAACGCTTCGTGCCGCCGGTGCATTGTCCCGGCTGGCGGCGAGCGCAAGCCCCATCTGCGAGCGGACGAACGTATAGATGCCGACCGTCACGACGACGGTCAGCAGAAGTGCTATCCAGTAGATCAGCACGTCGCGCCCAGCCGCCGGACGTAGGCCGAACAGCGCCTGCACCGATTTGAGTCCGATCATGTGAGACAGATCGGACGGCGAAAGCGACATCCCGGTGCCGCCGCCAAGCGATTTGAACTGCGCGCAGATCAGTCGCAGCGCCTCCGCGGCAACCCAGCTACCGATGGCAAAGTAGGGCCCTTCAAGGCGGAACAACAGCGGTCCAATGACGGCCGCAATGGCCGCCGCGAACAAGCCGGCAAGCGGAGTCGCGAGCATGGGATCGATCCCGACCAAGGAGACGGTCGCGAACAACGCGTACGCGCCGAGGCCCACGAAGGCCTGCTGCCCGACCGAGACCAACCCGCCCCACCCGGAAAGCACGTTCCAGAGTTGTGCGAGCGCCAACATCGTAAAAACGAAGATGAGATCCTGAATGAGGTTCCGCGATGCTATCGCCGGCAACAACAGCAGGACCGTAACGATCGCAACGCCGGCAATTGCGGCCGCGCGCGACAGGGGGGTGCCAACGCGCACCTGCCATACCGGGGCGACAGGCAGCTCGATTTCGCCATTCGCTGCGATTGGCATGCTGTCAACGGTCATGGTCGCCCCGATGGAAATAATCCGCGCGGCCGCACCATCAGTACCGCGAGGAACGCGAGATGGCCGGCAAGAATCTGCCATTCGGGATTGATCCGCGCGCCGATGGCCTGTGCAAGCCCCAACACGATGCCTCCAGCCAGCGTCCCCCAAAGACTTCCCATTCCACCGATGATCACGGCCTCGAAGGCGTAGAGCAGCCGCGCCGGCCCGATGGAGGGATCGAAATTGGCGCGTATTCCGAAGGTAATCGCAGCGACGACCGAGACAGCGAGTGAAAGGCCCACGGCGATGGCGTAGACGCTGCGTTCGTCGATACCCATGAGCTGCGCAATCTGCGGATTGTCGGCGGTCGCGCGAAATGCTCTGCCGAGCGAAGTCTGGTAGAAGATCAATTGCATCAGCGCGACCGCAACGATCGCGGTGAGAAGGGCCAGCAGCGGCGCCAGGCCAACGCTCACTCCTGGCGCAATCGCAATCGACATCGACTCGAACGCACCGGCCTGAATCCTGCGGCTATCGGCTCCGTAAGTCAGCAGCAACCCGTTCTGAATGACGATGGACAATCCAAACGTGACCAGCAGCGGCGGCAGGATGTCGTCGCCGATAACGCGTTCGAGCACCAGGCGTTGCAGCAAGAAGCCCAGCACAAACATCACCACGACGACCAATAACGTCGATGCAACCAGCGACACGCCAAGCGCCGTTGTTGCGCTCAACACCAGATAAGCCGCAAGCAGGATCAGGTCGCCATGGGCAAGATTGACAAGCCGCATGATGCCGAAGATCAGCGACAACCCGAGCGCAAACAGCGCATAGACGCCCCCGAGCAGTACGCCTTCGATTAACGTATCGAGCCCACTCATCGCTGCATCACATCCCGAAATAGGCTGAACGGATCGCCTGCTGATCCACATCCGCCGGCGTTCCTGCAAGCGTTACCCGCCCTTCCTGTAGGCAGTAAAAGCGGTCGGTACTTCGCAGCGCACGCGCGATGTCCTGTTCGACGACGATGATGCCAGTGCCATTGTCGCGTATCTGCTGCAGCATCCGATAGATATCCTCCACGATAATGGGAGCCAGACCTAGACTGATCTCGTCACAGAGCAGGACCGACGGATTGGACATCAGCGCTCGGCCGATCGCGACCATTTGCTGCTGCCCGCCCGATAGCACCGTGACGCTGCTGCGTCGCCGCTCCTGCAAGACCGGAAACATCCGATAAACCGATTGCAGATCCCACGGCGACCTCCGATCACCGCCATACGCCCCAACAAGCAGGTTCTCTTCCACGCTCAGCGAGCGAAACAATTGGCGCCCCTCCGGCACCAGCGCGAGCCCCAGCCGCACCACCTTGGCCGCGCCGCTATCTCCAATGTCCCTGCCAGCCAGGCGGATGGCATCCGGCCGATTTCGGACAAGCCCTGCAAGCGACTTCAAAAATGTCGACTTGCCGGCGCCGTTCGCACCGATTACGGCCACCGCCTCGCCCTGCTCCAACTCAAAATCGATTCCGAACAGGGCCTGGAAATCGCCGTAGAAAGCATCGAGTGCGGATACGCTGAGCAGCGCCGTCATGCGGGCACGCCCATATAGATCGCCTGCACTTCCTTAGAACGCATCACCTCGAGCGGCGGGCCTTGCATCGCGATCTTGCCGAAATCAAGCGCGATCAATCGATCTACCACGGCAAGCAATGCATGGACGACATGCTCGATCCAGATGATGGCGACGCCATCAATTCTAATTCTACGAATTATCTCCACGAGCAGGTGACATTCAACGTCCGTTAGGCCCCCGGCGATTTCGTCGAGCAGCAAGATGCGCGGCCGGGTTGCGAGCGCCCGCGCCAACTCCAACCGCTTGCGGTCAAGCAGCGGCAAGCTGCCGGCAAGCACATTTGCCTTCGACTCGAGACCGGTAAGCGCGAGAATATCGCCACAGAGCTGAACTGCCTCTGCCTCGGATACCCTCGCGCCAAACAGCGCCGCGACGGAAAGATTTTCGAACACCGTGAGATAGGAAAAGGGGAGCGGGATCTGGAACGAGCGTCCGAGGCCGGCACGACAGCGCGCCTCCGGCTTCGTCCACGTGATGTCGTTCCCCTCCAGGATGATCCGACCCCGGTCGGGCCGCAGCATGCCGGTGATCAGATTGAACAACGTCGATTTCCCCGCGCCGTTCGGCCCGATCACGCCAAGGGCCTCTCCACGCGACAAGGTGAGGTCGATGTCGTTGGCGACCACGATCCCACCGAACGCTTTGGAGATGCCCATGAGTTCAAGCATAATTTCGGCCGCCATCGTGTGGTTTGGGTCTAGCTAAGAGCCTGCATCTGGCCACCCAACGGAATTTGTGGCGCCTGTGCGTTCTCCGTGATCACCATCTCGTACCTGTCGCCATTGAGCCGCCACTGCCCGCCAACGAGGGGCGTCTTCGCGATGTTCTTTGCGGCAAACGGCGGCATCTTGTCGGAGCCGAACTCGACCCGGCCAACGATCGTGTCTAGCCTCGTCGCGCCGATCGCCTTCGCAACGGCCGCGCCATCCGTCGGATCGTCAGACCGCTTGAGCGCATCGATTGCGACCTCGAAGAGGGAATGCACGAAACCGATCGGTTGGGTCCATTGCTTTCCGGACGTCTGCTCGTAGCCCTTGGCAAGATCGGCGGCGGCGACACCAGTGAGGCTCGACCTGTACGGATGGCTCGGCGTCCACCATACCTCAGTGGAGATGTTGTGGCCGTTCTTGCCCAGCGCCTGCACCGAGGTCGGAAACAGCAGAGCTTTCGCCACCGATACCACTTTCGGCTTGTACCCTTTTTGCAGCGACTGGTTCCAGAACGTCGTGAAATCGGGCGGGATCACCACGCCGGTGACGATATCCGCTTGGGCGTCTTTGAAGGCGGCGATCTGAGCACTGAAGTTGTCCGTCAGGTTCTGAAAGCGGCCAGTGTCGGTCAGCTTGTATCCCTTTTGACTCAAGACCGGCGGGAAGCCGACGACCTTATCGCCCCAAGCATTGCCGTCCCCGTCGTTGGGGAACAGCGCGCCGACGGACTTGTTGTTTGAGACCTGGCTCCACATGCCGGTGAACACGCCGATGACATCTTCGAGACCCCAAAAGTAGTGGAACGTGCTGTCGAACGGTTTCCAGTTTTTCGGATCGGCGGGGTTCGACTGGCGCGCGATGAAGTTGGTCTGCCACGGCGCCACCGACGAGATGCACGGAATCTGCTCCAGCTCGCATTGGGTTGCCACCGGATTGTTGGTCTCCGGTGTCGCACCGACGAGAATGAGACCAACGTTATCGCGGGTGATCAACTCCTTGGCGACCTCGGCCGCACGGTTTGGATTGGATTGGCTGTCCTTCTCGATCACCTCGATCTGGTACGTCTGCGACCCAAGCTTGAGACCGTTCTTGATCGTCGCTCTGAACTGTCCGAGAATGAAATCGTCGGCCTCCGCGAATGCGGCAAGCTGGCCACTCTTCGGAGAGACGTACCCAATCTTGATCGGTTTTGCGGCGCGAACCGACGGTCCAAACAAGGTCATCGCGCCGGTCGCCGCGACGCCTCCGGCGAGCCCGCGCAAAATGCGGCGGCGATCAAAACCCGACGTCTTGCTAATGTTATCCCGGCTCATCTTTTCCTCCTCCATCGAACGCTGGTTCGTTGCCGGCCGGGTCAATTGCCGACCAAATATGCCTCGCGGATCGGTTCATTCCATGGCCGAAGCCATCAGCGGCTGCGGGGCATGGCCTGTACCCGGCCTCAAGCGAAACTCGTAGCTCATCGCGTACCAGGGCCCAGACGGGCTGCTGCCGTCCGGCATGACCGGATCGTCGTGGCGTTTGATCCTTGCGACGAGCTCGTCCTTGACGCCGAAGACCGCATCGGACTTCAGATACTCGTCACCCTCGACGAACACATGAGTGACTAAGGGCTCAAAGCCGGGAGCGTTCACAAGGAAATGCACATGCGCCGGTCGCATCGCATGACGGTTGGTCGCCGCGAACAGTTGCCCGACCGGACCGTCGGTGGGGATGGGATAGCTGCATGGCAGAATGGTGCGGAACGAGAATTCGCCATCGGGGCCGGTGATGAAGCGGGCTCTGAGCGAAGCGCCCTGGGTCTCATAGGCCGGCCTCTGGCAATCGTAGAAACCATCGTCGTCAGCGTGCCAGACATCCACAGGCACGTTCGCAAGCGGTTCCCCAAGACCCGTCACGCGCGCGGTGACGAACATCGGCTCGCCCGGGATCCCGGCGGCGATGTCGCTCCCGTGCGGCATTGGTTTGTGCTCGCCGACATAAAACGGGCCCAACACGGTCGTCTCAGTCGCGTCGTCACGCGAACGGTGGTTGACGGCGTCGACCAGCATCGAGACGCCGAGCACGTCCGACAACAATATGAACTCCTGGCGCGTGGCGGTGCACTTCTGTCCGGTCCGCGTCAGGAAATCGATCGCGAAATCCCATTCCTCGAATGTCAAATTGGTCTTGCGCACGAATTCGTGCAAGGAAATCACGAGCTCGCTGATCAGCGTCTTCAGGCGTGGATCCCGAGTATTCGCAAAACTATCCAGAACCTGTTGGGTGAGAGTGCGATCGTTGAACTGCGACATCTCAGGCCTTCTCGCCAATGTTGAAGTTTCAAGTCAGGACAAAGGGACTTCGCCGCGCCAGGCCCGCGCCAGCAATTCTCGCAGGGCGGCCCGATCGAGGCTGCGAGGATTGGCGTAAGCATTGCGGGTCGCAAGTTCGGCTGCGAGATCGATCCCGTCTTCCGGCATGCCAATATCTGCGAGCGCTAAGGGAACCTTCAGTCGGCGCTGAAGACCGAATAGTCCGAGCGCGGCGTCCGGCGCGTCGAGCGCCTTTGCGATTCGGCGCATGGCCCCGGGGGCGGCTTCCGCGTTGTAGGCGACGACGTGCGGCAGCATGATCGCATGGGTCTCTGCATGTGGCAGGTCGAACGAACCACCGAGCACATGGCAGAGCTTGTGATGCAAGGACATAGTGACTGCCCCGAGGCATATTCCGCACAACCACGCACCGAGCAGCGCATCACTCCGCGCATCTCGATCGGACGGCGATGCAACGATTTGAGGTAAAGCACGGGCGAGCGCCGTGATGCCCTCCTCCGCCATCAAGGAGATTATCGGGTTGGCTTCCGGCGCGTAGAGCGCCTCCACTGCGTGCGCCATTGCGTTCAATCCGCTCGTCGCCGAGATCGAGGCAGGCAGGCTCATCGTCAGATCCACGTCGTAGATCACGATGTCGGGGACAATGTCGCGCCTGCGCTGGGTGGTCTTAATGCCGTCGCGGGTCTCACCCAGGATCGGTGTCATCTCCGAGCCGGCGTACGTAGTGGGCAGAACAATCTGAGGAAGCCCACTGCGCAGCGACAGGGCCTTGGAGAGCCCTATCGCCGATCCGCCGCCGAGCGCGACGAGACCGTCGATGTCGTTGGCTTCGATCAAACCCATCGCGCGTTCGGTCACGGCAATGGGCGTATGCATGGCCGCTTCGGGAAAACTCCCGGCGAGCCGTTCGCCTAGGATGTGGCCGAGCTCGCTTCCCTCGGCGTGCTGCGCGGGCGTCGTTAACACCAACGCCCTTTTGATGCCGAGCCGACCCGCCTCATCCGCCGCGCGTGCCAGAGTGCCTTCACCGAACACCACCCGGTACGGGAGAGCCTCGTAGGTAAACGCAGCGCGTGGCGCCGCCAAATTCGGCGTGCGATCAAGCAGCCCGTTCAATCCGCTGGCCGGAAAGCTCAAAGGTCCCTCTCCCCGTTGCGCGACCGTTCAAGCTGGCCGGCTGCTTATAGTGGGTGAGACACTAGGGGCTACGCCCGGCCAACGGCCTGCACGAAATCAGCAAGGTTCTGCATGAAACCGGAAAAAGCAGCGGGAGGGTGCTAGCCGCTGGCACGCCGGTAGCGGCCGGGCGCGACGCCGGTGAACCTGCGGAACACACGGCTCAAATGTTCCTGATGGGAGAATCCAGTGCGCAACGCGATCTCCGCGAGACTGAAGGTCTGGTCCGACAGCAGTATCTTGGCCTGCTCGACGCGTTGATTCAGGACGTATTGATAAGGCGAGACGCCGACGGTGCGCTTGAACATCCGCAGGAAATAGTCCGAACTGACGCCGCAGACGCTAGCCATCGCGCCGATTCTGATATCGGAGCCGATGTTCTGATCAATGAATTCGCGAACGCGGCGAAGCTGGCGTTCCGTGAGACGGTAGTCACGGTGGGTTGGTTTCGCAGACGACTTTCTGAAATTGATGTCGATGAAACGACTAGCCAACGCCTGGGCAATCGGATCTACCGCAAGCGACGGTGCAGATTCCGCAAGGATCTCATTGACCGACCGAGCAAGATGCTCAAGCACGGAATCCCGCTCGCCAAAAATTGGTGCGAGGCCGGATGCGGCGGCCGTTGGGGCGCGTTCAGCCTCGAACAGATGAGCGCGCAGATAAATATGCGTTGTTTCGAGGGGTCCACGCAAACGAACATTGCACTCGTGACCGCCCGGCAGGAAGAAAATCCCACCCTCGGGAATATGCCGGGAAACAGACCGACCTCCGGTGATGAAGTCAACGTCAACCGGGCCGCCCCGATGTAGCACCATGAGGCAGTCGGATAGCTCTTGAAAGCGCCCCTCGAACGGTTGCTCGCGTTGCGTCGAAGCAAAAGCCGACGTCCAACCGAGCCCTTCGCTCGATGCGCCAACGCGCGCGCCGAACTGTTGCAGGATGCCGTGAGTTTCTCCTTGTCCGAAAATCGCTCTCGCCTGAGTCATGGCAGTATCGTGTCCGACTGCGATGAAAGACCAACGATGGACACCAAATGAACCCCAAAGACAAGGGTAATTCAATTGCTTCTTTGAATGATTCAGGGATGTGCGCCGCAGCAACGACGTTCAGGCTCCGGCCAGAACAGGCGCTATATCATCGCTATCGTCCTTCCTTTCGCTCTGGTCCGTTCCGTCGCATCTCATCCAGTCTCTGGCAAAGGCATTTGCGCAAGCCCCGGCGAGTGGAACCAGGCGACGCAAACCTCTGTGTTCTGCGCGCCACGGTGGAAGTCTGATACTCGCCGGTCCGCGGTCGTAGGCAATGGCGCCCAATCGCCAGCTCGCGAGGAAATCAACCCGGGCCCCAGAGGTCGCACTCTCTCTGCGGCGGGAAGAGCGATCAAACGACTGCGCTTTACGCACTACTGAACTGTGCCTGGGATCCGCCCGAAGGGACCACGACAACTGCAAGGCGCGCCGGGAGGTGCAGGAGGAGCACGACAAACTATTGGAGGCGGTCCCGGCGGTCCCGGAGGAAACGCCACGCACCTCGACGGAGGGGGCGGAGGCAGCTCAAGACTGGGAGGTCCGGGAGGCGGAAACGGCTGAGCTACAGCATGATTCATCGCGGACAGCGCGATCACAATTGCCAGCGCATATCTATGCATGTTGCTTGAACCTCTGTGGCACGTAAATCAGCATGCCAGGACACTTCGTCATTTCAAGCGCGCCCGCACCCAAAGAAACAATTGGAAACATCTCTATGTTTATAGAAACGGGCGATCTTCAAACATTTCCCATCCCGACCTCGAATGCCCTTCTGACAAACAACCACATTTGCCAGCCAGAGACTCGCGACACATTTGGGCGGTGAACATGTTGCCATCGTCTGGCCGGTTCAGCGTGATGGTGCCATTCGGTCCATCATCTTCGGAGATGATCGTATCGAAGAGCTCATCGAACTTGCCTGCGGTTGGTTCTCTGTTCGTACAACTTCCGTACTGCGTCGGCATGCTCAGCGAGGTCGGCCGACGGGGCGAGCATTCCCATCGACGATCGACGCTCCTTTTATCCCTGGAAACTCGGAGTTACGGCGCTGTAGCGGCCGTCCACATGAACTAGTGGTGTAATTGGATCGCCGAGCATCAATTCGACGGCTTCACCAACAATGATCGAATGGGTGCCGTGCTCGTAGACAGTAGCGCGTTTGCAAAAGATGGCCGCCTGAGCATCTCTGAGATAAGGCACGGACTTGTCATGCCCCCAACTTCCGACGTCGAAGCGCTGTTCGGCAGTCAATTTTCCAGCAAAAGCATTCGAAATCTCGCCTTGTCCGTGCCGGAGGATGTTGACGCAAAAATAGTCCGCCGAGGAAATCGACGAATGCAAGCCTGCCGTCTTGTTGACGCACACTAAAAGAGAAGGCGGTGCCATGGACAGGGAGGTGACTGCTGACGCGGTCATGCCGGCGATCACTCCCTTGTTTCGGGTCGTGACGATGGTCACGGTAGACGCCAGCCGCCGCATGGCTTGCCGGAATTGGTCTTTGATTTCATCGCTCATGTCTTTCCCTTTCTGGCGCCCTTTCGACGTTATTCGAACCTGACGAACTGTGATTCCAACATGCCCCGCACGCGATCTAGATCGCCTAACTTCCGAGCGACGAACGTCGCAGTGTCGATAATTCGACGATCCCAGGAAAGTCCTAGAGAGGCGACAAAAACTCCCGCTTTCCTAATGGGCAGAGCCAGCTCACCAGGGGCAGAATGTTCGCGGTCTTCGAAGACGGCATAACCCTCGGACTTGACGACCGACATGGCCGCCTCGAGCGAAGCGGCAACCTCCTCCGGCATCGAGTTCGACCAATGCGCGTCAACGAACGCCTGCCGATCGACCTCCCCGGCAAAGGCGAGAAAAGCGCGTCCGAGCGCGCTGGAAAGCACTGGCCTCTGCCGACCCGCCCAGCCAAATCCGGCCGAGAATGCTGTCGATCCGCGCGTGCTCTCGAGCACAGTCATAGCCCCGTCTTCATAGACCGCCAAATCCATCGGCCAAAGCAACACGTTGGAGTATTCGGCCAAAACCGCTGCAGCCGCCGACCAGTCCTCCTCCATCAACCCTGCGCTTAGGCGGCGAACATTGCCGGTGACTCTGTAAACGCTTTTCTGGGAAGGACTTTGGTAGATGAGTCTCTGGTCGACCAGGACATCTAGGATCCGATAGACAGTTGGACGTGGAAGTCGCATGTCGCGCGCGATTTCGGCAGCCGTTGCCGAACCGACCGCGTTGAGATGCTGAAGGACGCCGATGCCGCGGGATAATGACCGGATGCGCTTGTAAGTCACAGCTACCTCCGAGAGCGACCTTAGTGATACTCCAAGACGGGTGATGCGAGCGTTTCCTGCAGGCGGCGAACGGCCGACCAAGGTCGACGAATCCTAGGAAAGCTCGATGAATTACTCCCCGCCACTTCAGATCGCTCGTCGTTCCGACGTATACTCAGTTCGTGTTCGATACGCTTCTGGGCCCGGATGAGTGGTGGAAGGAACATTCGCACTGCGCTTTCGAACTCGATCGCAGAAGCAATCCATATCACGTCCACACATGCTATGACCCGCCCGCCAAAGCGAACAGGAACGGCGATGCTTGCCGACCTGATCCTTTTCTTCGGCTGGCGCGATCCAAATCCTCTTGCTCGGGTATGCTCGATCATTCGGTGAACCCGCTCCACCGAGAACGCGCGCCCTTTGGCCGATGCCGATTTCTGCATGTAAAACAGGATTTCCTCGCGTTCAGCGTCGGGACAGAAGCTGATGTACGCCCGGCCGAGCGACCCGTTCAAAAGTGGAAAGCGGCTGCCTACCATTCGTGACTCGATTGAATAGGGACTGAGGGAGTGAGTGGATTCCCGGATGACCATCTCGCCGTTTTCGTGGGTCGCCAGATCGGTCGGCCAAAGGATTTCATCTTGCAGTTCGTAAATGACGAGTCCGGCAATCCAAAGTGCCCAGTTCTCGTCAGTCAGACCGCTATTTAGACTGCGCGCGCCGCGCGCGATCTTGAAAATGTTGCTGTGCCTCTCGCGGGCGACAATGCCGCAGTCCTCAAGGGTTGCGAGAATTCTGCAGGCGGTTGGCCTGGACATCCCTAGACGAGTGGCAATGTTTTGCGCGGAGTCGGTCCTCGCCTCGTTGAGATAGGTGAGTACGTCGATGCCCTTTGAGAGCGCCAGCATTTTATCCTCTGACATTTTCCGCCCGTAATCTTCTGCACTTTTTTCCATCCTACAAAGAATCGATTATTTGGCAATAATCGATTATTCCGTGCAATCGATTCCTCGGCACGGCCGCCTGGTGTACCTCGCTAAATAGGCTTTGGCTCGATACGAGCAGGTCCGGCAGTCTTGAACCTGTCCGCCCTGTGAACGGGGCGATTGGACACTGGACGTCCCGTCTGACGATAGCGCGCCCACTGCGACCCGGTCGGTGCCGGCCGGTTCCCGGATTGCGAGTGTTGCGCCGCAGCTAAGACGATCATCGGCAATTCGTTCGAAAAGCGAGCCAAGCGGCTGCAGCGGCCATCAGTTGATTGCAGAAGCCTCCCGGCTGGAGCCGTCCCCGACGAGTCGGAAGGCGGCCTCCTCTTGCGATGACCAATTTTTGCGCAGACCTAAACGGCTCTGCGATTGCGATCTTCGTTAAAGATCCGGTTCGACCTGCGGAAGCATAACCACCTTCGCCTCTCGATAATGCGAGGCTAGCGCAAGCGCCTTCTTTCCATCAGCAAGGCTGTAGCGCGCTTCGATCATTCGGCTCATGTCTATGCGCCCGCTAGCGTGGAGCGCGATTACCGGCTCAAAACCGCCGATATGGCCCAGCATTCCGGTAACTTGTGCGCCCGATTCCTGATAGGGCAATAATCGCATCGGCACCGATTTACGCTCTACGCCCAGCGAAAGGACTCTGGCCTCGACCGCAAGGGTCTGTTCGATCTGGGTGAAAAACGCTTCCCCGTCACCTGACGCCTCGACCGCGAAATCGATCCCCCTCCCCCGGGAAAATTCGCGTATGGCTTCTGCGGGGCTTGATCCGCCGGCCCCAAGTTCTCGCACGTTGAGACCTAGGTCCGCGCCGAAGATGCGCGCTTGCTCTATGCGCTCAGGCGTGTGATCGAAGGCGATGATCCAGGCGGCCCCGGCACATCGCGCAAGAGCGATCGCGGAGAGACCCACAGGCCCGCAACCAAACACGGCGACGGTCGCCCCCGGTTGGAAGCCTCCTGCCCGATGGAAGATTCCAACGAAGGCAATCGATACGGGCTCGCAGACCGCACCGATGTCGAATGTTTTCTCGAGATCATACCGTTCGGCAATCCGGAGGAGCGAAAAAACGTGTCTCTCGGGTGCGACCATAAACTGGGCCATACCACCGTCCAGGGTAAAGCCGGAAAACCCGGCATCCGCGCAGTGATTGGGCTTGCCGTTCAAGCAACTGCGGCACACGCCACAAGGACGCAGCGCTTCGACCGTAACCGGATCACCCAATTTGAGGTGGCGCACCTCCGATCCGATCTCCACCACCTCGCCAGAAACCTCGTGCCCCGGGATAACGGGCAGGCGCATGCTGTAGGGCAGCATGACGTAGCCTTGCTCATCCGTTTCACCCATCTTGCAATTGGACCGGGCGACGCCTGATCTCTGGACCTTTACAATTACTTCATCAGGCCGAGTGATTTGCGGCAACGGTCGCCTAGCGACTTCCCAGCGCGGATTACGCCAAGCCTGCCGAGCATCACGAGCCCAGCGGCTCGACCGCTCGAGTTCCGAAAGATTCGCACCGGGACGCGGTTCCCAATCTCCAGTGAGCGTCAGCGCAAGCATGTCCATGGCTCAGACTTTGGATGCGCCGAGCGAGATGGCTGCAATCACGGCTGCACTTCCGGTCTCGTTACGCCATGCATGCCACGTACCGTTCTGAACAACGATATCACCGCGGCGCAGTCGAACGGGTTCACCCTCCTCGAGCTCAAGGCAGAGTTCACCTTCCAGGACAATGACGTAGTCAATCGAGGGAGTGGCATGAAAGCCGGGTCGTCTCGGATCAAACGTATCGGCCAACCCAGGAAGTTCTCGTGCCTGCTCTGCGCCGGCGGCCTCATGATCTATTGAAGACATTACCGAATCTGGCGGAAAACGCACGACGAAGAATGTGCTGCCGCCCGGTTCGGGAAGAAGTGTCGCAAGGTTTGCTGTGCGATCTTGAGGCTGCGCTCCGCATGACGGGTTCGCGGGCGTCGACCACACCGTCACGTTGGCGAACCCGGGGATCGTGGAGAAATCGTGAGCTCGAGGCGTAGGCCCGTCCGAGATGACGGTGCTACGGCCGGCCGCTGAAAGACCTGTTACAACTCGCCGAACCTGCATGACTGCCTCTTCAATTGCATTGCTTGCTCGATCCCTCCCAAATCTCTCAAGTCAATGGGCTTCGCCACCACAATCGCGCGAATGTTCGCTGCGCGAACGTCGCTGGCACAGCGGTCACAGCGCGGACAATGGAAACAAAGGTGGGCTTCATTCGCGCGGACGCTCCTTAGTGTAACCGGCAAAAGAGAGGACTTGCTCATGGCTGCTGGCGATTATCCTGTCATCATTGCGGGCGGCGGACCCGTGGGCGTCGCGCTCGCCATCGATCTTGCGCTACGCAACATCGCGTGCCTGGTCATCGAACAGCGCAAAGAGGGCGAGTTCATCCCAGCCAAGGCAAACATGACGAACGTCCGATCGATGGAGCATTTCCGCCGCTGGGGGATAGCCGACAGACTGCGGGCGAACGATTGCGTCAGTCCTGAGGTGGAGCGGGACGTCGCGTTTGTCACTCGCCTGAACGGATATCTCGTCCATCACTTCCCCAAGACTTACGAAGCAAAGGATGCGCTCGCCTTCGCCGCCGAAACTGGCGAGTGGGCTCCAAACCGCGCGATCGAGCGAACTTTGTACGAACGCGCGCGCGAACTGCCCCTGATTTCCAGGGCATTTGCTAGCGAGGTCGTAGGCTTCGCCCAGGGTTCCGATGGTGTCACGGTGCACGTGGCCGGCCCGCACGGCACGCGAAGCCTAGTCGGAGAATACTTCGTTCTCGCAACCGGAGCACGCAGTCCGTTGCGCCGGAAGCTCATGAACGTTCGGATGGAAGGTAAGCCCAACCTTGGACGTGCATTTTCGTGGCACATCCGCACGCCCGACCTAAAACGTCTGTGGAAGGCGGGACCGATTGCGTCGATGGTCTACTTCTATAACAGCAAGCGTTCGGACGATCTGCTGATCCCACAGAATGAAGATGCGACGGAATTTCTCTACTATTCGTGCCCGATGCCCAAGGGCTTTAACGGCGACAATTGGGATGATGTCCGCCGACTCCTGTTTGATGCGGTCGGTGCGGAGTTCGACGTCCAGCCAATCAGCGGTGGCAGTTTCAGCCTGCATTCATTGATTGCGCCACGCTTCGACTTCGGTCGCGCCTTTCTTATCGGAGATGCGGCGCACATGGTCTCGCCGCAAGGCGGCTTCGGCATGAACTTGGGCATCGGCGATGCCGCGGACCTGGGGTGGAAACTCCAGGCGATGATCGAAGGCTGGGGCGGCGATCAATTGCCGGCGAGCTACTCCATCGAGCGGCGCGAGGCGGTCTTGTTGTGTCAGCGCGGCTCAGAGGAAAACCAGGAAATGCAAGCCCACTCGCTGGTGCTGGACGGAATCGAAGAACCGGGCCCGCGAGGCGACGCTGTGCGCGCCGAGGTATCGCGCCTGATCGTGGAGAAAAAGACACAGCAATTCAAGTCTATGGGCGGCCAACTCGGGTACAGCTACACCACATCTCCGATCATCGTCCACGACTCTGGCCCGCGGCTCGAACCGCTCTTCCGTTCATTCAACGAGGCAGCCCGTCCAGGGAATCGTGCGCCGCATCGCTTTCTCGCCGACGGCAGCGCATTGTACGATCATATCGGTTGGGGCTTGACTCTGCTGGTGCTGGACGACTTCGATATCGCCCCTTGGCAGAATGCAGCTCGGACGCACGGGGTCCCGCTCAGTATCTTTCGACCGGACCAGGCCGAGGACATCAAGCTACTACGCGAGATCTATGTCGAGAGCGCGACATTGATCCGATCGGATCATCACATCGCTTGGCAAGGCAGCGCGCAGCCTTCTGACGTCGATCGCATCTTGAAGATAGTGACCGGAAACGCACTCACCGCGTGATAACATCCAGACGGAGCATGTTTGATGCCCTTTGCCACGAACGGCAATGTCCGTCTCTTCTGGAAACAGGATGGTGCGAATACCCGCCCCGCCCTGTTACTCCTGACCTCGATCCTGGCGAGCAATGCCGTGTGGGATCGTCTGGTGCCATTCCTGACCGACCATTTCCGTGTCATTCGTATGGATCCTCGGGGTCATGGTGCCTCAAGTGCGCCTAGCGGCGACTACACGCTGGCGGAATTGGCCGCGGATGCATGGGCTGTAATAGACGCGGCGGAGGTCGATCGTGCCCTGGTCTGCGGACTTGCGCTCGGCGGACTGACTGCAATGCAAATGGGGGCTGATCGGCCCAACCGACTAACCGGCCTCGTCGTCGCTAACTGTTCGGTATCGATTGATCGGGACCTGTGGAACGATCGAATCGTGCAGGCGCGACAACAAGGGTTACGCGGACTCGTCACAGCAGCCTTGGAAAGCTGGATCGATCCAAAGCAGCGGGAGAGCATGGAGCAGTGGATTGACCCGCTCGAGCAGACAATGCTGGCAAACCCCCTCAATGGCTATTGTGGATGCGCAGCCGCAATCCGCGATATGCAGCTGGTCGACGCAATTCGGCATCTGCGCGTGCCGTTGCTGGTGATCAGCGCCACCGGTGACCGAGCAACGTCATATTCCATGAAAGGCCAACGCCTCGTCGAACTCGTTCCCGACGCTACCGAGGTCCAAGTCGCGGGAGGACATCTCGCTTGCATTGAGAATCCCGGCGCGTTTGCCACAGGGATAGGTGGTTTCTACGATCGACTACGGCCAGGTGGGCTCGGGCTCGATCCCGCCCGCAATGGAGAGCGTATCAGGCGCGAAGTTCTGGGCGATGCCTGGGTAGATCAATCGGTGGCCAGCCGCGATGAATGGACCGCCGACTACCAGAGTTACGCGACCGACGTCGCATGGCACACTGTCTGGGGCCGCGAGGGGCTCGACTACCGTACGCGTCGGCTGCTCGTCTTGGCAATCACCGCAGCCATGGGCCGTTGGGAGGAATTCCGTCTTCATGTCCGCTCTGGACTCCAGCAAGGTTCGCTTACCGTACAGGACGTCAAGGAGGCGAATCTGCAGGCAGGACTCTATGCTGGAGTGCCAGTGGCCAACACCGCCTTCGCAGAATGCCGTCGGCTCTTCCGTGAAATGGGTATCGCAGCCCGCGACTGCTGATCAAGCGCGTGGGTGCGCTGCCGGTGCGTGTGACGTTGCCGCCCACGGCCAGAGCCGGCAGAGTTTCGCCGATGATGAGATGCCCTCAACCAGCCAATTTCTCCAGAATCTGATCCCTTAGTCCGGTCAGTACCGGCAAATTTCGCTCGATTAGATTCTGTTCTGCTTCGGCATCTTTCTCCCATATCATCGCAAGCGATCCGACGATCGACTCGCCGGTGCCGACAGCCACCGCAAAGCCGATCAGCCGATCGTACCCATCGCGTTCCTCAGCGTACCCCCGTTCGGAAATGGTCCGAACATCGTTAGCGGCCCAATCCGGCGCCTCTACGAGCAGCTGCGCTTGGCGCTCAGCTGAGCAAAAGGCGACGAACGCACGGCCCGGCGAAACCTCCCAGATAGGAGCAACTGCTCCCACCCAGCCCAACTCTGTCCAGAAAATACTGGATCCGCGTGTTGTTTCACGAATTACCATGCCGCCCTCTGAATAGGTCGAAAAAAACACAGGCCAAGGCGAGCTGCTCGGGGCGGCACTCAACACCTGTTGCGCCGCAGCTGTAACCGGCTCAGTCTTCTCGAAATTCTCGCCGAGCCGGCCAACAGCTTCGGTCAGGCGATAGACATTGTGCGCCGACGGACTGCGGTAGATCAGCCCACTTTCGACCAAGGTATCGAGGATCCGGTAAACAGTCGGCCGCGGTAGACCAACATCGTGCGCGATCTCTGCTACGGTGGCAGCCCCCATCTGATTTATCATCCGCAGGATAGCGACGCCACGCTCGAGAGATCTGATTCGTTTGTAACTCATCTGGCAGACTGGCTGCTCGCCCTCGGAATAAAGGTACACAAGAGCGTACATCACGCGGACTGCCCAAGGAATACACTTAAGCAAGTCGGCTCGTTTTCGTATGAATGGGGCGGCATTGTCAGCACAATCTCATTGCCAGTCCCCAGCACGCAGGTTGGAAGTGGCAGTGCTTGGCCAAGGGCGATCCTTCGCCGAGCATAATTGGGGCAAGTCCTGCTTCGAGAGGCTAATTTGAAAAATCTGGTGCCGGAACTAGACAGAGAGCAGACCGCCACTCAAGAAACAATCGTAGCCCGCGCGATGGCCATGCGGGAAGAACTCGCCGCCGAGTGCGAGGCCAACAACGCCAATGGAGCCTGCAGTGCGGATCGCCATGATGCCTTTAGGCGCGCCGGCTTCTACCGCATCCTAGCGCCAAAGAAATACAACGGGTTGGAATTGGGACTCGAGACGTTCCTGCGAGTTGTCGTCGAGATCGGCCGGGCAGACCCGGGGACCGCGTGGGGAATGGGACTTTCGGCAGGCCATGCCCTTCATCTCGCCGCCTATTTTCCTGAGAAGGCGCAGGCGGAGGGATTTGCTGACAACGGTAACTTTATTTGCCCCCAGCGCGCGCTCCCTTCCGGCAGCGCACGAAAAGTTGCGGGCGGCTACAGGCTCAGCGGCGATTGGAGCTACGCTTCAGGCGTACCTCACGCCAACTGGTTCATGGGCGCCGCCAACGCTATTGCCGAAGATGGCAGCGAATTGCCGCCGATTGGTTTCATCATTCGACGCTCCGACATAGAAGTCCTGAACGACTGGGGCGGAGAACTGGTAATGGGGTTGCAGGCTACAGGCTCGAACACGATACGCATTACTGACAAGATTATACCCGATCACTGGACCTCGCCCTTCGACTGGCCGCGCCGTGAGTTGGGGACCGATGGCACGATAGGGTACCAGATCCACGGAAACTCGCTCTACCTGGGGCGAATTATGACTTACTTTGGGTGTGAACTGGCGGCTCCAATTGTCGGTGCCGCAAAAGGTGCGCTCGATGAGTATCACCGCCTCCTCACCACCCAAAAGACAAGCTTCCCACCGCCCATGCCCCGCGAGGAATCCGGTTTCTTCCAGCAATGGTATGGCGAGGCGATGGGAATGGTCGATGCATCCGAAACGCTCCTGTTGGGGACGGCACGTCGTTACACCGAAGCATGCGAAGCCTGGGCCCGCGACCGCACGCCCTTCACCTACGCTGACGACGCACGAATGCGTCAGACAGCGTTGATGGCGGGGCGAATTGCCTGCGATGCGATACAGCTGATGTTCACAACCTCCGGGACGAGTGCCGCCCGTACCAATTCAAGGATGCTGCGCTTCTTTCGCGACTCGTCGACCTATCGTACGCACGTCACGTCACAATGGCCCGTGATGTCGCACTCTTGCGGCCGCGCCAATCTGGGTCATGGCCTTACACTATGAGCAAGCGTCACAAGGATCCGGCAGCTCGGTAGACCTACGAAAATAGATGCCGCGGACGCCGCCTCCTGATGCAGCGAGGCGGCTTCTCCGTCTATGCTCGGACGGCGTTTATCTGCAGCGGCTCGTTCACATCAGAGCCAAGCAGCGTGTCTTTGAGCAACCGCTGTTCTACGCTCCTGCAGGCACCTTCGAGGGCCGGGTAGAACTGCGCTATTGCCTCTGCAAAGGGCATAGCCGAAGAAATCCAACTGACGTCCATACAGGCAAGCACGCGACCGCCGACACGGATAGGCGCCGCGATACTGGACGTCTTCGAATTCACGTCGCGATCACGCGATCCGAAGCCATCGGTTCGTGTCCGGTCGATCATCCGGTTGATCTGAGTCCTAGAAGCAAAATAGTCGTGGCCCCCGGTGCACCGCGGGAGAAACTGACGGAGGATCTCCTCACGCTCGCCGTCGGGGCAGAAGCTTATATAGGCACGGCCCAGCGACCCAAGGAGCATTGGATGCCGGCTGCCGACCATTCTCGTTTCGATAGAATACGGACTGATTGAATGCGTCGATTCATGGATGACCATCTCGCCGTTCTCATGCGTGGCGAGATCCGTCGGCCACAGAAGTTTCTTCTGGAGATCATAAAGCAACGGCGTAGCGATGCACAAGACTCGGCTTCTGTGCGTCAGGCCGCTGCACAATGTCCTCGCCGGCCAAGCTAGTGAATACTTGTTGTCTACGGCAGAATGGCGGACGAGCCCGCAGATCTCGAACGTTTCCAGGATCCGATAGGTGGATGGCCGCGAGAGGCCAAGCTGCGATGCGATATGACTTCCAGTCGAGCTACCGGCACGATTGAGGAAGGTCAAAAGGTCGATCCCGCGAGAGATGGTTCGAATGTTCTCCATCTATCTCTTCTCCAGGGTATGATCTCCGAAGCCGCGGGGATGCGCCGGATGCTGTTGACCGGCACATCCCCGCGGGTACCTCTCGTCAGCAGCTATGCTACGGCAGCCGCGGCAGGCTCACGGCGAACCGCCGCGCGACCAGCGAGCAGCAGTATCGCCATCGCTATCGAAAGGTTGAGAGCCATCATCGCGTAGATCGGCGGCAGCAAAGAGCCGTGCTTATCGTAGTAGACGCCGGCCAGGATCGGGACCGCCCCACTTCCGATCGTCTGCGCGATCAGGCTAGTCGCGGTGAGCATAGGAAAGATCTTGTGGTCCCAATAGTGGCTCAGTAGCGCCATGGACCCAACTTGGCCAGCGCCGAATCCCACTCCAGCAAATATCGCAAAAGCAGCCACCGACAATATTCCACCCACGTTTGCCAGAAGGCCGAACGCGACCCCATAGGCCACGAGCGCCAACGCCATTGCTCGCCGCAACTCGATGAGTCGAGCAAGAAGGCCGAGGCCGAGGTTCCCCAGTACCATACCGATCTGCATCACGGACATCGACGTCGCCGCTTCAGGTACCGAGAAGCCGTGGGCCCGCAGGTAGACCTGCGCATGAGCATCGAGGAAAATCATGCTCGCGGTAACCGAAATCATCGACATCACCGTGGCCCAATAGAGAGGCATCCGTACCGCCTGTCCCAAGGTCTTGCCGGAGTAGACCGCCGGGGTCGGGTGTTCCTCCAAGTCTCCTGGAAAGGGAAGATTCTCCGGTCCTTCCATTTTCTTCGGATCGCGGACAAAAAGATACACAAGAACAATGCCGACCGCAGCGGACCCGATGAAAACATACCAAGCCTCCCGCCAGCTCGTCAGCGCGATCAAATGGGAGATCGCCGTGATGAACCCGAATGCGAGGAGGCAGGTGCCGGCATAGAGGCCGGAAAACGCTTGAGTCCGCTGCTTGGGAAACAATGCTGCGACCCCGAGCTGGCACTGAACAACGCCGCTGAATGCGCTCGTGACGCCCATCGCGACGCCAAATGCGACTATGGCTTGCTCCGGACGACTCACAAAGTTGGAAAGAGCGAAGGCGCCGGCTCCCATCCAAAGGAAGCCGAAGATCATGCTAGCTCTTATACCGAACTTTTCTGCCGCTTTGGCGGCAAACGGCAAGAGTAACGCTGACGTAGCCATATTGGTGACAACAATTAGACCCAGCGATGCGGCGTCCCAGTTGAAGGACTTGAACATTGCCGTGAGGATGACGCTGCCTCCGGAAATCGGCAGCGACATCGAAATGCACATGAGGATCGAATAACCGATCACCAGACTCCAATTGCGATTCTTCACTTTCGGTGTTCCTTCCCCTCTTGTGGCTTATCATGTTCGGCTTAATGCCGATTTCAACCGCCGTCCAAGATCATCATCCTGGACGCGCGGCGAGAGCTGCCTCGATCTTCGCACGAATTTCTCTCTTCCAGTCGTCCCGCAAACGGAACGAAGGATCGGCACGAACGAGCGCCTCAGTTTCGGCGCGAAGCGTTTCCGCAGGCTGATCGAAGTTCATGAGCGTAAAGTGCGGCTGGGTGACGTACCACGGCGTATCGCAGTAGACTTCTTGCCGATTGCCCTCTGGATCGCGGAAGTAACAAGACCATGAATTGCCGTGGCTGACGGGCTCGATGTCATCAAGTCCCATCGAGCGCGCACGCCGATAAGTTGCGAGAACCTCGTCCAAACTATCCGCCTTGTAAGATATCTGGTTCAGCAGATGGCGTGACACGACTCCCGGCTCCCTTCCTCCAATCAGAGCAACCTGGTGGTGATCTTCCGGGCTGCTGGTCAGAAAGGCGATCTGCAGATTATTGTCTACCGAATAATCCGACACGACGAAGCCGAACATCTTGCCGTAGAACTCAACCATCGCGGTGAGATCGTAAACGTGGATTCCAAAGTGCTTAAACTTAAGGGCCATGTAATCTACTCCTAGGCAAGATTGCGCGCGCGGATCGTTTGGGCTCGAGGGCTGCGCGCCAGGTTTGCCGAATGGGAAAAGGCGAGATCGTGCGACCGCCTAATCCCATTCGATCAAACGACTATCCCTACGGTTTGGGAGGCGGCCCACCGGCCCCACCCGGGGGAGGCGGCATTGGCCCAGTCACGATGTCCTCAGCCTTGTCCCGCGCGGTATACATTTTGAACAGCTTGTCAGCGATTGCATCCGGGTCCACTTCGGTACCGCGTCGGATCAGGCCAGATACAAAAATCGCGCCGACATAGACACCGTTAGGCGCCAGCGCGCCATGGAGGTTGCTGAGATAATTGCGCAGGCCAGAGGTCGCGATACCGATGTTAGCAAGGGGCGGAATCGGCTTGATCGCGGATCCGCCCGCGACGAACAACAGCCCACCGTCGCCTCTCTGGACCATTTCTTCCATCACCTGGTTCACCGCCTTGATGGCGCCACCAACAATGAGCTCGAATGGCGCGGATGCATTCTCGTAGGTAACGTCCAGCGCACCGCGGTAGTTCTGAGGGCCCAGCGCCGGACTATACTCGACGACGTCGATCGAGCCGAACTTTGCCTTGATTGCCTCAAGAGCTGTTTTGATCTGAGCCGCGTCGGTGACGTCGCCTGTGACGGTCTCGACCGACTTTATCCCGGCGTCCGCCAACTGTGATTTCAGCGTGCTCAGATTCTCCTGACGACGCGCGACCAGGCCGACATTGTAGCCCTCCTTGCCGAACCTCGTGGCCACGGCAAGCCCCATTGTTGCGCCGGCGCCCAGGATTGCGATTGTCTTTTTCACTTGCATACTCCCTCAGATAGTCACGATCGGCTTAGAAGAGCGGCTTCGGAAACGGCGGCTTCTCGGGGACCGGGCTCATGACGTCCCAGTGCTCGGCCAGCTTGCCGTCCTTCAACCGAAAGATATCGATCACGATGGCACCGAGACTATCCGGGTTGAATTTGAAATGGTGGTGAACCGCTACTCGGTCACCTTCAGCAATGATTTGCTTGATCTCGGTCGAGACGCCTTCGAGCCCTTTCTTGAAAGCTCCGCGCATCGCCTCCTTCCCGCCCGGCACCATCTGGTTGTGCTGGATGTAGTTGTCATGCATTAATTCCAAGCCGGCATCGACCTGATGGTCGATGAACACCTTCTGGAAGAATTCGCGGACAACCGCCTTGTTCTGTTCAGCTTGATCCTGAGACACAGTCATTCCTCTTCGTGGTTCACTCGTTATGATTCAGATCTTGTCCGCTATAACGCGGCTGTAGTCGCGCGGCTGCAGCGTGTAGCCCGCTTGCCCGTCAAACGGATCACCTAGCAGTTTGACGCGGTCGCGCGATGATATCTCGTCAAGCCGGGCTAGAATCTGCTCGGGCGTCCAGTTCTGCTGCGTCACGCCTTCGGTTCGCCAGAGGCCCACCTCGTACATGTTGGTACCGTTGACGCCAAAGCAGCGCCCGTTGAACGGGACGCGCTGACTCACGAGCAGCGCCAAAGCCGGAGCAATATTGTCAGGAGAATGCTGGCTGAGAATCTTTTCGTCGGGCCGCGTGGCATGATCGCTGAAGGTAAGCCACGCTACGGTCGCGGCACTCGGAAGAATCGAATTCACCTTGATGCCCAACGCCTCCGCTTCGATCGCGAGGTTGCGCGTCAGGCCAAAGACTCCCGCTTTCGCGGATCCGTAGACAGTCGAATATTTGGCTCCGATGACCGACCCCGAGACGGTGTTAACGATTCTCCCCGAGCGGGCTGCCCGCATGTGGGGCCAGACCGCACGGCACATCCAGATCGCTCCCATCAGATGGGACGAAATCATCTTCTCGATATCCGGAGGTGTCAGCTCGTCCATAAGCGCGTATTCGAGCACTCCTGCATTGTTGACCAACGCATCGACCTGACCGAAGGCATCAACGGCCGTCTGTACGACAGCCAGCGCGCCCTCCTGGGTCGCAACAGAATGCGTATCGGCGACCGCTTCTCCACCCGCAGCACGAATCTCCTCCACGACTGCATCAGCGCGGGAAACGGTAATGCCACGACCGTCCGGTCCAACGCCAAGATCGTTGACCACGACCCTTGCGCCGCGTGCTGCCAGAAAACGCGCGTAGGACCGACCGAGGCCAGGATTGCTCCCGGCGCCCGTCACAATCACGACCTGCCCATCAAAGCGCAATTGCGCGACCGCCATGCTGAGGCTCCGATCAAACGACTTCGGACTTCACCGGGTTGCGAAGTACGCCGATTTCCTCAATCTCGACCTCGATGACATCACCATCCTTCATGAACAGGGGCGGCGTACGTTTGGACCCGACACCGCCGGGAGTACCGGTCACGATCACATCGCCCGGCTCAAGTTGGCTGAACATGGAACAGTATTCGATCAACTCCGGAATCGAATAGATCATGTCGTGACTGGTCGCGCGCTGAACCTCCTCCCCATTGAGTCGGGTCACCAGATTGAGCTCGGCATCATCCGCGACCTCGTCCCGGGTGGCCATCCAGGGACCGAATGGACCGCTACCCACGAAGTTCTTTCCCGGCGTCCATTGACCGTCTTTCTTCTGATGCTCGCGCATTGAGCCATCATTATAGGGGGCGTATCCTGCAACATATTCCCATGCACGCTCGCGCTTGATGCGACGCCCGATCTTGCCAATGATGACGGCGATCTCGCCCTCCCAGTCCACTCGTTGGGATTCTGGCGGCGCCAGAAATGGCTGTAAGTGGCCGATCTGCGTGTTCGCATAACGAGCGAATACCATCGGCGCCTCCGGGACAACTTTGCTGGTCTCCATCATATGCGTGCGATAGTTGATGCCGATGCAGAAAATCTTGTCGGGATTTGGGATCACCGGCAGGAATTTGATCTGGTCCAGCGCGTAACTCTCTTTCGAAGTTTGTGCCAACCGGCCCATTTCCGGAACTGCGTCAGCGGCCAGCACAGATTTGAGGTCGGGATATTTCCCGCGGGAAGCTGTCTTCAGGTCGACAACACGGTCGTCTATCACAGCTCCGTAAGTCTTCTCTCCACCCACTTCGAAGCTTAGTAATTTCATGAAGATTTCCTCGATATAATCCCAAGCGACGGCGCGGACGGGAGTAGGCTACCCTTAGGCGGGCCGCGGCGGTTCGGCACGAAATATCCGACAACTGTCCGCCCAGTGAGCGGGCCGGGTCGCCGTTGGCCGGAACTCCCGCCGCTGTTCACTTGAGCCCCTGTCTGGCCAAGTTCACTTCGCGAACATTCGCAGCATCGCAGCAGACTCGTCCCCTTCGAGGTTCTAGTCCTTCAATTCATAGTCGCGGCTTCAAGACAGCTTCGACAGCATTTCGATGTGAAGAATGGGAAACGCGAGCAATGGGAGACGCGATCGTGACGACATTGGCTAATAGGACGGGGAAAGGGCCTGACGCAGTGCCTTTTCAAAATCCGGGCGCGGGCCTTTCTGCGGAGGAGTTCATAGATCGGATTATTGCGTTGCGGCCAATGATCCGAGCGCAGCAGGAAGCAGCCGATGAGAACGGCGGATATGTTCGCGAGGTTCATGAAGCGTTGCTCGAATTCGGTGGCTACTTTGCTCTGCAGCCCAAGCGCTATGGGGGCCACGAATTCGATGTGTCTACCTTTTTGAGGGCCTCAATTGAGATGGCGCGCAGCGACCCTGGTTCGGGTTGGTGCTATACATTCGCGGCCGGACACGTGCCCATGATCGCGGGTCATTTTTCCAAAGAAACCCAGGACGCGATATTTGCTCGCAATAACGGGCTCGTGCTTGCGCCGCTGCGCGCTCCCACAGGCGGCACGATCCGCAAGGTCGAAGGCGGCTATGTCGTGAACGGCACCTGGGATTTTGGATCGGGAATGGCCTATGCCACTCATGTGATGCCAACCGCCAGACTGATAGAGGACGGTGTTGCGGGGCCGCCGAACTTTCTTGTACCGCTGATCCCTATTGAAGACGTGAAGGTGCTCTGGGACAGTTGGGGCAAGGGACAGACCATGGGTCTACAAGCCTCGGCATCGCACACCTTTGTGGTCGAGAATGTTTTCGTCCCCGCCAACATGGTGACGTCGATGTACGCCTTTCAGCGCTCCGGTGAGCTGACGGAAGGCAGTCCGGGAGCAAGGCTCCACGGCAATCCGCTCTATCTGGGCCTGACGACCTCGTACTTCAGTTCGACGATTGCCAGCTGCATGGTCGGTTGCGCGTGGGCGGCGCTGGACGCGTTGGAGGAGATCCTTCGCACCAGGCGCACCGTGAACCCGCCGTTCGACCTCCGTATGAAGTCGCCGGACTACCAGCAGCCGTTCGGGGATGCGCTTATGTATGCAAAAGGCGCCGACGCATGCATGATGGAGTATGCCCGCCAGTATCAAAAGATGCTGGATGATTGGAGCCGGGGTATTCCGCTGACGGCCGAACGCGATTTCGCAGCCAGCGCGCTGACCACGCAAGCAGCACGGCAGGCGGTCAAGGCCGTGGAAATCTGCTTCTATGCAGGCGGCTCGTCGAGCACCTTGAAAGGAGGACGCCTGAACCGATACTTCCGCGATATGGCCATGTATCGGACGCATCCCATCGCGCAATACCACACCGCGGCCATAGGGTTCGCCGAAGGGTATCTGGGTTTGCCCATTCCAATGCTTGAAGCCGTCGGCGGCAGTCGAAGCGGGGCGCGTCCAAAACTCTGATGCTTCGAACTCTACCATGACGGACTTGGGGCAGCACGCCTATGCTGCCTCGAGTCGACCAGCGATAAATGTTTGAAGAAAGGCGTGGCCACCAACGCAAAGCGCCCGGGCGCTAGCGCCGACATCAGCGTTGGCGAACAAATCAACGTCCGAGTTGATGTGACGGTCTATGTCGAGCCTAATCGCCGCCGACCGTTCGCTCTCGACAAAAATTGGCTCCATAGCCCGGCGAGGCAAATGCCCCGAAGGCGTCCTCAGCCGTCCGATTTCGATCGGCCTATGCCCATGCGCTGCAATTCGAGCTCGCGATCGATGAACTGATGTTTCAAGGCGCCCGCTAAGTGCAAAATCAGTAGGGCCAGCAGCATGAAACCGCCAAATCGGTGCCAAGTCACGAATTCTTCGTGCAGGACTTTTTGCGGCTCGACGCCGCCGGGCGTCTCCCCGATGCTTTCGATCGCGGTGATGGCTGGAAGCGCGAACAAGCCCCAAATCTTCGGCGGCGGCGGGCCCCCCGGACCACCCGGCGCTCGTGGACCACCCGGCGCGTTCGGCAAAACCGGCGCCAGCGCAGCCTCCCCGGCGGAGCCGGCGCGCGGATGCGCGGAAATAATCGCCCAACCGGTCAGCGGCATCAGAACCATTCCAACATAGAGAAACACATGAACGGCGTGCGCGAGGCGACGCTCCCAAAGCTTCAACGTAGCAGGAAGGGGCGGCGGCTCATGCGTGAGCCGCCAGATCACGCGGATCACGGTCAATGCGAGAACCGTGATGCCCGAGGACACATGCAACGAAACCACGATTAACCGCAAAGGCATCTGAAAGCCTTCCATGAAGAAGCCCAGAGCCAGATTGAAGATGATGAAGGCCGCGATCGCCCAATGCAAGATGATCGCTACGCGCGTGTATCGGCTCCTGGTGGTTTCGTAGGACGTCACGGTGTGTCCTTGATCGTCAGCTGCTGATGGTGAAGCCGATCCAACGGCCCAGGAAGACCATCAGGATCCAGAGGCCGAGCGACGTCGCGCCCGCAATCCGCGCCGCAGGCGGCGGCGGCAAGGCGTCCTCCCACTCGACGATCTTGCGCTCCGTCGTTAGGTGGAAGACGGCCATGTTGAGACCGGCGAGGGCAAGCGCGATCAACTTGAACCGGAACGGCCCGTTCGCCCAATAATTTACAGCGTTCGACGCGAAGAGCAGAACGCCGGTGACCACCGCGAGCGCAAACGCCACCCAGGTGAACGGCAACAGATCAGCGGTCAGTTGGCGCGCACTCCGCCGATGCGCGCCATAGCCGATCAGCCTGAGATCGACGATGGCGATCGTGCCCACGACCGTCGTGATCATCAGCACATGCAAGCTTTCGATCCAGGGAAATAGGGTCCCGCTCTCGCGAACCGCAGTTCCAACCGGCGAGTCGTAGATTTTCTGCAGCAGATCTGCCCAGGTCATGTCTTGGTACTCGATTGAATTCGGAGCGGCTCAGATCGCGTAGGCGATCAAACGTCCGCAAAAGATCACGGCGATCCAGACCAGCAGCGACGCCCAGGCCATCGGCTTGACGAGCGCCCTAATGCGCGCGTGCTCGAGCCGGAAGTCGGCACGCAGGATGGGGAGTCTGAACAGGAGCGTCAGGACGAAGGCGAAAAGAACCAGGCCCATCTTCGTCCAGAACACGGCATTTGTGAGCACCCGGTTCGGCTCGCCGACGGTCATGATCGTTCCCGTTGCCACCAGGACGGCGAGCGCCGTCCAGAGCCAGGGCAGGTAGCGGCGAACTACGGTCTGGGGCGTCTCGTCGGTGGCCAGCACGCCGGCGAGGCGCAAGTCCGACACCAGCGCCGCCCCGACCACGACCGCGATGGACACGATATGGATGCTCTGGGTGGTCGGAATGACCCAGGTCAGGTCGCGGATAGACCTACTAATCGCCGTCCCGTAAAGTTCAGCAGAGAATTCGTGCAGCGTCATAAAGCCCAATCCAAGATCTCAATCAGCTTCGCAGAATGTGCTCAAACTCGCAGGCTCCAGATCGCGCCGTGCTCTAGCGGGGCCCGCCCGCGCCGGGCGGCGGCGCGCCGACACCCGGAGGAGGGCCGCCGGCATTGGGGGCGACATCCCAGTGCTCGACCAGCTTGCCGTCCTTCACCCGAAACATGTTGAAGATGAACGAGCCTTTGACCTCGCCGGTCGCCGGGTCGGGCTTGTCGCGACTGGTCAGCATCATCACCAGGTCGCCCTCGGCCATGATGGCCAGGGTTTTCGGCATCACCAGAGCCCCCGGCGGCGCCGGCGGCGTGTTCTGGAACATGCGGATGAGCTTGTCGCGCGCCGTGCCCGGCCCCGGCAGCCGGAGGAAGGCCTCGGAGTGCTGGGCGTAGTCGGGGCTGAGATAGGTCTCGGCGATGCCCTGGATACGCTCCTTCATGGAGTGGGTCGCATCGGCGGCGTTGAGCGCCGCGTAGAAGTCCAGGACAACCTTCTTGTTGGCCTGTTCTTCCGGCGTGTTGGCCGCCGCAGCGGGCGAAGCGGCGGTGAGGATGCCGGCCAGGGCGAAACCCAGGCCGACCGCCCGCAGACTGTTGAATGGGTGTCGCATTGAATGCTCCTGTAAAAGTTGGCCGCCCGGCTTAGTCTGTAGGCTCGGGGACGAGACCGGCGTTGGCGCTTATGCTCGGATCGCCGATCTGCTCCTCGCAGTTATATTCTTTGAATTTAGCGAAGGCCGGATGCCAGCCAAAGGTGCGGACGACCGACCAGGGCTTCGTGTAGTAGAGCGGGTCCTCGATCGTGGTGATGATTTCGAGGAACGGTTCGCGATCACCGGTGTCCACCTTGCGGATGCGCTGGATCAGCTTGCCTTTGGCCGACAGCGGCGTGCCGTCGACGTCGAGCCAGGTCGCCTCTCGGAAGTCGGAGGTTTCGACCACCAGGGTGTCGCCGTCCCAGTGGCCGACGGACCGGCCCATGTAATCCTTCTGGGCCGGCGCCGGCGCGGCGTCGGGGTTCAGCAGGATATGCCAGCGGCCGTGATATTCCTCGAACACGACCTCGAGCCAGTCCTTCGACTGGAAGATCTGGAACGGCATGTTCAGGTCGCGCTGCCACTGCGGGCCGGGCGGACGGCACTTCGCAGAGGCGTTGATGAACGGCGCGCCGTTCTTCAGCGACATGACCCGGCGCTCGAGCACCTTGGCGCCGGCCATGGTGTAGGGTACCAGGTTGCCGTACATGTCCCGCTGCATGCGGAACTCGAGGTTCTGGTTGTGGATCCAGGTCCCCTGCAAGTCCCGCGGGTCCGCAGCCGGCATCGGCGCGTCCGCGTCGTTGGCCGGAACCGGCAGCATTCCACCCGGCTGAGGCGCCGGCAGCGACTGCGCCAGCTTTTGCGCCTCGGTCAGCTGCGGCTCCGGCGGGGCGAATGGATTTGCGGCGTTGCCGCCAGTCGGGCCTGGAGGGCCCCCGGGAGGGCCCGACGGCGGCTGAGCGCCCGAAGGGCCTTGCGGCGGCGAGCCGGGCGGCTGGGCGAAGGCGCCGCCGGCGACCAGCGATAGGGCGACGGCACCGGCCAGGGCGAAACCTTTGAGGCCGCCTGCGAATGCGACTTCGGTCCTCATGCGGACTGGCTCCAGATCTGAGGTGAATAGGGTCATTGGGCCGGAAACACAGGTTGATGCGCTTCGAGGCGGTCCAGGCAGACGTCCTCGGGGAACGGCGCGGCCGGCTGGCGCTTGTAGGTGATCACCGCGTCCCAGGCCCGGTTGAAATAGGCGGGGTCCTCGATGGTGATGCGGTCTTCGAGGGTCTCGTGATCGACCAGCCGAATGTGCTCGGTGACCTTCAGGTCGACCGTGTGCGGGACGAGGTCGTCGATCAACGTGCGCTCGTTGATATTGTCGGTGACGGCCACCAGGGTGCTCCCCTCCCAATGTCCCTTCGAGTTGCCCGTCATCGTCGGGACCAGGTCGCTGCCGAACATGTCGTCGTGCTGGGGCGGCAGGCCACGGGTGTCGATCTGACGGATCGCGCGGTTCCACTCGTAGTCGAAGGTCACCACGCCCTGCCGCTGCCAGATCTTGAAGCGCATCGGCGTCAGCATGAGCCGCGTCGCGCCGGGGCTCGAACAGCGCGACAGGGTGATGTCGTATTCGTCGTAGGCGGCTTTGGCCCTCAGTTGCTTGTTCTTTTCGTAATGCTTGCGCCCTGCGGCGGTGAAGGGGACCGACCCGCCCACCGGCTTCAGGCTCGCCGCGGGCGTGGCGATCTTCCAGACCCCCTCGAGGTCGACAGGCTTGGCGGACTGGGCGGTGGCGGACGCCGCAGCGGCGGCCCAGAGGGCCACCGCCAGGACGGCGCCGAGTCCCTTGCGGACAACGGGTTCTTTCATGGTCAGGCCAACCCTTACTTTTGCGGCGGCGCGCCCGGAGGCGTGCTCACAGCCGCGGCAGCCTCCGCGTCTTGGTAGGTCTTGCCGTTCATGGTGAGGCTGGCCAGGACGCCGCCCGCCGCGCCGTTGGCGGTCGGATGGAAGGTGATCGCCACCTTCTCGCCCGCATGGAAGTCGCGCGGCGCGAACCCTTGCTTGTAGAACGCCAGCGGGCTGCCGGTGACGAGCGACATCTCGGCGGGCTTGCCGCCCTCGTCGACGTAGGCCAGCACCATGGAAGAGTGCGGCGCGCCCCAGCGGAACTCCTTGATCGTGCCCGAAGCCGACAGGGTCCGGCTCATGTCGTAGGCGTTGAAGGAGTGGTGCGCCGAAGCGGGGGCGGCCACGATCGCGGCGACGGCCAGCGCCACAAGGCCCTGGAAGCGTGCGAAAGATCGATAACCCAAAGGGAACTCTCCTGATGTTCGGGCCCGCCGCCCGAAAGGGGCGGTTGCGGCTCTCTTGTCGCACTGGCTACCCTACTGCGACGACGGGCCTTAGTCTGTCAGGGGACCGCCAGCGTTCTGTAAAGATTTGGAAAATCCTAATGACGCTTCCGAGATCCGGTGGCAGACTTCCACAGATGAGGACAGAGGGAGCCGGCGCGCATGTCCTGCTCGTGGACGACGACGTCGACCTGAGCACTATGTTGCGGCAGTACCTTGAGACGGAGGGGTTCAAGGTCACAGTCGATTTCAACGGGCAACATGCCGTCGCCGCGGCGTTGAGCGGCGTCTACGACGTGGTGATTCTCGACGTCATGCTCCCGAACACGACCGGAATCGAGCTGCTCCGGCGCATCCGGCAGGACAGCGCGGTTCCCATCGTGATGCTGACAGCCAAGGGCGACCAGGTCGACCGCGTCGTCGGGCTCGAACTCGGAGCGGACGACTACATGCCCAAGCCCTACTATCCGCCTGAACTGGTCGCGCGGCTGCGGGCGGTTCTCCGCAGGCGGGTGGGCCGCCGCACAGGTCCGGGCGATGAGGCCGAACTCACCTTGTCGGAGCTCACGGTCAATGCGCCGGCCCGACGAGTGACGTGGCGCGGCGGCCCGATCCAGCTCACCACCACGGAGTTCAACCTGCTGGTCGCCCTGCTGCAATCCGGCGACCGGGTCGCCACGCGCGACCAGCTCTCGCTGAACGTTCTCGGACGGCCCAGGGAGAGTTACGACCGCAGCGTCGACGTCCATATCAACAATCTGCGCCAGAAGCTCGTGGCGGCATCGGAGGGCGGGATCGAGATCGAGACGATCAGGGGCGTGGGCTATCGCGCCAACGCACGTCCGTGAAGAGCGGTCTCTTCTGGAAGCTGCTGCTGGCCTTCTGGGTCGCGTTCTTCACCATCACCGAGCTGGTCTGGGTCACGGTCAACCTGTTCGGGCCGCCGATCCTGGGCGACGACATCGTCGCGCAACGAGAGGCGCCCGTGGTGCTGGGCGCGTTGGCCGTCGCCTTGAAACAGGCGGGGTTGCCCGCGGCCCGGGAGGTGCTTGAGGCCCTCCCCCCGGCGGAGCGCCCCCGCGTGGAAATTCTGCCGGCGAAGGTTCAGCCGGCGCAGCGCGGCGCATCAGACGCCGTCGTCGAACGCCAGGCCCGCGGCCCCGACGGCGCCGACTACCGGCTGCGCTTCCACTACCGAACCGGGGATCTGCTCACGAAGGTCATGCCTTCGTGGCCGATGATCCTCGCCTTGTTCGGCGGCCCGATCTTCGGGGCTGTGCTGGCGTGGTACCTGGTCGCCCCGATCCGGCGCCTGCGTCAGGGCTTCGACCGCATCGCCGCCGGCGACCTCTCGGTCCGCCTCGCGCCAGGCATGGGGCGGCGCCACGACGAGATCGCCGATCTCGCACGGGATTTCGACGTCATGGCAGAGCGACTCCAACAGTCGATTCACGCGCGCGAACGGCTTTTGCACGACGTGTCGCACGAACTCCGCTCCCCGCTCAGCCGCCTTCAGCTCGCCATCGGCCTGGCCCGCCAGGATCCCGCCCGCGTGCCCGGATCTCTGGACCGGATCGAATACGAGGGCCGGCGCCTCGATTCCGTCGTCCAGGAGGTCTTGAGCCTCGCGCGCGCCGAAAGCGGCCATGCGCCGGGCGATGACTATTTTGATCTCACTGGCGTCCTGGAAAGCGTACTGGCGGACGCGCGGTTCGAGGCGGAAGCCGTCGGCGTCAGGATTGTCTCCGACCTCGATTCCTCCGTCGCCAGCGAGGAGGCGCCCAGCCTGCACGGCAACGCCGAACTGACGAGGTGGGCGCTCGACAACGTGGTCCGTAACGCCCTGCGCTTCTCCACCCGCGGCCAGAGCGTGCAGGTGCGCCACGCCTATGACGACGCCGCGCGCCGCTTCGAGATTGAAGTGGCCGACGAGGGGCCGGGAGCGCCCTCGTCCCTGCTTCCCAATCTGTTCGAGCCCTTTGTGAGGGCGGACCGCGCGAGCCCAGGCTTTGGACTCGGCCTGGCGGTCGCAAAGCGCGCCGTATTGGCCCAAGGCGGAAAGATCGAGGCGGCGAACCGGCCGGCGGGCGGCCTTGTCGTCCGCATCAGCCTGCCGGTCTCCCGGCCTCTCGAAAGCGGTCCTGATGGGACGAGCGAAACGGGCCTGGCGCGAAGCGTCTCATCTGGGCGGCCTCCACCTTAGAGGCTGGCGTCCGCCCCGATCGCCTCATAGATGGAGATGCGATTTTGCAGATCGGTGAGGACGGTGCGTATCTCGCCGTGTCTCGCCGAATAGAGCGTCCGCTGCGCCGTGAGCGTCGTCAGGTAGGGTTGAACGCCGGCGCGGTACTGAGCTTCAGACAACCTAAGGCTGTCCTCCGCCGCGGTGACGAGCTCGCTCTGAGCCGCGCGCTGGCGCCCGATGGCGCCCTCGCGCGCCAGAGCGTCCGCTACGTCCCGGAATGCGCTTTGCATCGCCTTATCGTAAGCGGCGGCGGTGGACGCCTGCTGCGCTTTCGCGGCCGCCAAGTTCGCCCGGCTCGCTCCGCCCAGCAACGGGACGCTGGCCGAGGCGGCGTTGGCCAGGTTGAGGGCCCCGGCCGAAACGAAGGATTTCAGGGCCCTGCTCGCCAGCCCCCGTCGTGGTCAAATCGATCGTCGGGAACAAGGCGGCCCGGGCCGCACGCCCGCGTAGGCCGCTTTCAACTGGTGCTCGGCCTCGAGCACGTCGGGCCGCTCGCGCAGAACCTCCGAGCTGAGGCCTGCCGGCGCACTTGCAATCACGCCATCGAGCTCGACGAGCGACGCGGGCAGCAGCGCATCCTCGACGGCTCCCCCGACCATCAGTTCCAGCGCATTGCGGTCTTGCGCAACAAGGGTCGTGTAATTCTCCACGTCCGACTGGGCCTGCGCCAGCACCGTCTTTGCACTCTCCACGTCGGCGGCGTTGCCCAGGCCGGCCCGGCGCAACTCCTGCGTCAGCGCGACCGTACTTTCGGCGTTCGCCGCCGCATCGCGAGCCGTCGCAAGCAGGTCCCGATCGGAGGCGAGCGTCAAATAGGCGCCGGCCGTCTGGGCGACGATCGCCAGACGCGAGGCGCGCATGCCCGATTCCGTAGCCAGCTATTGTTCGAAGGCCTTTCGACTCAAGCTGCGCAGGCGGCCGAACAGATCCAGCGTCGAACGCCGACGCGCCGATCGGCGCCGAATAGGATTCCATCTTCTGGCCGGCATAACTCAATGAGCTCGCGCCTTGGCTGGATCCGGCGTAACTTTGAACGGAAGCTGACGCGCCTGCCGAAAGAGTCGGCGTCTCTTGCGATTTCTGGGCGCGGTATTGCGCTCTGGTGGCGGAGACGTTGGCGAGGGCTGCACGAAGGTCGCGGTTGTTTTCAAGCGCGCGCGATGACCTGGCGAAGCTTGTCAGAGCTGACCACGCTGCGCCGATGGGCGAGATCGGCTCGGCGCTGATCGGCATCGCCGTGGTGCTATCGGCGGTCATGATCCCGATGGCTTTCTTCGGCGGCTCGACCGGCGTGATCTACCGCCAGCTCTCGGTGACGATGGTCTCGGCCATGCTGCTGTCGGTGGTGGTCGCCCTGGTGCTGTCGCCAGCGATCTGCGCGACCCTGCTGAAGCCTCGAAGACATGCGCTCTAGGCGCAGCGAGGAACCTTCGCCCGTGTCAATGAAACCGTCGCAGCGATGACGGCCAGGTACGTCGGACTGGCGCGCGCCGCGCTCGGCCGCCGTCGGCTCTTCTTCGCCGTCTACGGCGCGATCGTCGTCGTCCTGGCGCTCCTCTTCCTGCGCCTGCCCACCAGCTTCCTGCCTACCGACGATATGGGTCAGCTGATGGTGCAGTACGAGCTTCCGCCGGGCGCCACGGCTGAGCGCACCGAAGCGGTGCGCCGGCGGATCATTCAGCACTTCATCGCGGACGAGCCGAAAACCGTGACGGAGATCCTGGCGATGACAGGGTTCAGCTTCGCCGGCTCCACTCGGGGTTCGCGACCCTGGCCCCGTTCAACCAGCGCAAGGGCGCTGATCAGTCGGCTCAGTCGATCAGCCAGCGGGCGATGCGGGCGTTCGGCAAGATCCGCGACGCGCGGGTCTTCGCCCTCATTCCGCCGCCCATCATGAGCCTGGATCAGTCGAACGGCTTCCATTCGAGCTCTTGAACTCCAGCGGGATGAGCCGCGCCGACTTCATCGCGACCCGCGACAGGCTAATCGCGGCGGCGAACGCCGATCCCAAGCTGGCGCAGGTCCGTTCCGCCGCCGTGCAGGACGCCCCGCAGCTGCGCGTCGACATGGACGAGACGAAGCTGTCGGTGCTGGGCCTGTCCGAATCCGATGTCAACGACACGCTCAGCTCCGCGTGGGGTGCGGTCTATGTCAACGATTTCATCGACCGAGGCCGCATCAAGCGGGTCTACATTCAGGGGGACGCACCATTCCGGATGCTCCCGAGCGATCTCGACCAGTGGTTCGTCCGCGGGGCCAACGGCGTGATGACGCCCTTCTCGGCTTTCGCGACCAGCCGCTGGGAGACCGGGCCGAACACGGTCGGCCGCTTCAACGGCCGGTCCTCCTATGAAATTCAAGGCGAGGCCGGGCCTGGCGTCAGCTCCGGCGAGGCGATGAAGGAGATGGCGGCGCTGCAGCGCAAGGTCGCGCGGGGCACGAGCGTCGCCTGGAGCGGGCTGTCGTTCCAGGAGACCCAATCCAGTGGACAGGCCCCGCTGCTATACGCCGTCTCGATCCTGGTGGTCTTCGGCCTATGCGCCTCAGTCCGCGGGCCCGGCGGGGCTGCCGTAGCTCAGCGTGGTCAGCTCTGACAAGTTTCGCCAGGTCATCGCTCCTGCTTGGATCGGCCATTGCCTTGGTTGTAGCCGGAGCGACCGTCCTGCTGTTCGTGCTGCCGGCAGAGTTCGACATCGACCCCACCGGCTTCGGCAAGTTGACCGGGCTGACCAAGATCGCGGATCCGGGCATGTCGCCCGAACAGAAGCGTGGCGCGCTGCTCGCGATCCTGCTGTTCGGCGAGCCGGTGACGCTCCAGCTACTCGCCGCAGCCGTGCTCATGGGGGTCGGCCTCTATCTGCATCTCGCCGAGCGGCATGATCACGAGCATGCCCATGACCCGATGGCGCACAGCCATGCTCATGTGCATGACGAGCATCACCAGCACGCACACGGCCCTGACGATCCGGAGGGCGAGCCGCATGTCCATCACCATGTCCATGCGCGGCTGATCCACGCCCATCCACATTATCCCGACCTGCATCACCGGCACGGCCACGCATAGCCCACGTCGATGCCGGGTCAGTGTGACGGCGTCACAGGCGCCGCGAACCCCGCCGGCGGTCAGGCATGCGTCTCTTCCTGACAGGATCGGCACCCGACAAAGAGCGGGTCGTACATGGTCACGGCCTGATCGAGCATCTCGTGATCGTCCGCGAATACCGCCGACAGCCCGAACGAGATGGCGAACAGCCCGCTCGACAGGGTGCGGTCGGGCCATAAGGCGTTGTCGCCGGATTCTCAGGCCTCGCACTCGGTGATGTGATCAAAAGGGGCAGGTGCCGACCCACGCGCGTCTGCCGACTGCCCTTTCGGGAAGCACCCGCGGGACATCTCCATTTGAATCTGCGGCTCGGGCTGGGATCTTGACCGGCTAGGCAACGAGGGGATCAAGATCAAGCCTCTGGATTTTCGCTGAGCCCGCGCCTCTACTCGCCAAGCGGCCGTTTATGTTCTCCCCCGGTATCGAAGATGCGCGAGCCGGTGATGCCGCCGCTGGCGTCGAGCGTCAGCTTGACCGGCTCCATGCTGCGGTTCTGCCAATACCAGCCATGGATGCCGGTGAATGCGGCGACATAGCGCCCCTGCATCGATTTCGCGTCGCTGACGCTGTAGCTTTCCGTGAGGGCGGTGCCGCCGACGAACGGATGGGCGTGCATGTCGTAGTGAAGCGGACCGGTCGCTTGCCAGCGGAAGGTCATCGCCTTGCCCTCGGCGAGGTCATATTTGAGCTCGATCCCGGCATAGGGGGCGATCTCGAATTCCCAGTGATCGGTCTTGCCGCGCTCGGGAGTCGGGGGGCCCGTCACGGGGGTGAGCACGCCGGAACGCAGCGCGCCACGCTTCTGTTCGGGCGACATGCCCGGATCCGCGATCTTGGTCAGCCCGGTCAACTTGCCGAAGCCGGTGGGGTCGATGTCGAACTCTGCCGGCAGCACGAACAGCAGGACGGTCGCTCCGGCTACAACCAAGGCAATGGCCGATCCAAGCAGGAGCTTGGGGCGAGGAGGCGGCGGAGCGGAAGGCAGGTTGTCGGTCATGCGGTGAGGTATCCCTTGATCTGCCATGCGGCGAGCAACAGTCCGGCAACGATGAGCGCCACGTTCGCGCCGTAAGCGCCGCGCGCGAAGCCGCGGGTGGTACGCCACAGGTTGAGCACCGTCACCACGCATGCGAGCACAATCACCTGGCCGACCTCGACGCCCACGTTGAAGCCGATGAGGTTCACCAGCAGACCGTTCTGCGACATGTCGAGCGACATCAGTTTCGACGAAAGCCCCAGGCCGTGGAACAGGCCGAACACCAGCACGACGAGCTTCGTGTTGGGCGTGAAGCCCAGCCGCTTGAACCCGCCGATATTCTCGAAGCCTTTGTAGACGACTGACAGCGCAATGATTGTGTCGATCAGGTAGCTGTTGACCCCGAAACCAAGCAGCACGCCTCCCAGTAGGGTGATGGAATGCCCGATGGTGAACATCGAGACGTAGAGCACCACGTCTTTCAGGCGGTAGAGGAAGAAGACGACGCCGATCAGGAACAGGATATGGTCGTATCCCGTCACCATGTGCTTGGCGCCAAGATATAGGAACGGGATGAAGGCGGGGCCATCGATCGACTGGACGAAGGCCTTGTCCCCCTCCGCGACGTCGTGCGCCAAGGCCGCCGCCGGCAGTGGCTTCGTCGCGCTGCTACCGCCCGCCGGCATCTCTCCCACCGCCGGGGGGTATGCTTGATGGCAGGCGCTGCATATATTGTACATCGTCTCGCCGATCTTGATGATCGCCTCTTCGCTCGCGCGGTCCTTGGCGGCCTGCTCGGCCTTTTGACCGATTTCGCTCAGCGCCTTGGCAAACTGCATCCAGTCCTTGCCGCGCCCTGCGGCGTAAAGCGGGGTTTGCAGGAGATTGCCCATTTCCGTCACCGTCGCTGCGGCACTTTGCGACCGCAGCCAGGCCTCGTCAGTTGTCGGGCGCAGATCGTGCTGGCCCTCCGCGTCGATGACCATGCCGGTGGACTTCCAGAAGATGTCCGCCTGCGGCTGCACCACGACGGCCATCAATTGCTGGATGTCGTGCGCTTTGGTGTAGTTCGGCTCAACTGCGTCGGCCGACGTTCCGCTCCCGCTTTTGCAGGACGCCAGGAGAAGCGCCCCCGCGAGAGCCGAAATCCATCGCTTCACCGAAATACCCCTCCTTGCCTCAACTGCAGCCGCCTTCATCGTTTGGTCTCATGGCGGCGCAGGTCGCCATATCACTTGAGTATAACTCGCATACCCACACAGAATATCTGCCGATACTCAAGGTCGAGCGACGCGGTCGGCTCCCTTTAGCGCCAGAATTTCACGGGCCTCTTGCGGGGAAGCGATCTCAAACCCCAGCTCCTCGAGAATCCTTCGAACCTTGCGCACTTGATCTGCGTTACTTTGAGCCATTTCGCCTCGACCAAGATAGAGGCTGTCCTCAAGTCCAACGCGTACATTACCACCTAACAAAGCTGTAAGCGTCAGAATTGCCATTTGATGGCGCCCTGCTCCAAGGGCGGAGAACTCGTGTTGATCTCCGAACAAATCTCGCGCCAGCCGGCGCATATGCATGACATGCTCCGGTAAGGCGGCGAGCCCGCCAAGCACGCCGAAAACACCTTGGATGAAGAAAGGCGGCGTCAGCAGTCCCTGCTCGACGAACCAATGCAACGTATGCACGTGTCCGACGTCATAGCATTCAAACTCGAATCGTGTGCCATAGCCCTGTCCGAGTTCCCGGACGACGCGCTCAATCTGGCCAAACGTGTTGCTCATGATCGTGTTGCGCGTGTTCTCCAGGAACGGCCTTTCCCACGCATTCTTGAACTGGCCGATTTTTTCAGCGGCGGGAAACAAACCGAAGTTCATTGAGCCCATGTTAAGCGAACATAGTTCCGGCTGAGCCCAATGCGCGGCTTCCAGTCGTTCATCCATGGACATGCCGATTCCGCCGCCAGTGGTGATGTTCACCACCGCATCGCATTGTTGCTTGATCGAGGGAAGGAACTGTTTGAAGATTGACGCTTTGGGACTCGGCGCGCCCGTCTCGGGATCCCGCGCATGCAGGTGAAGAATAGCCGCGCCAGCTTCGGCCGCAGCCACGGATTCCTCGATGATCTGCTGCGGCGTGACCGGCAGGTAAGGCGACATGCTGGGCGTATGCACCGAACCAGTCACTGCACACGAGACGATGATCTTTCTGGATTTGGCCATACCTAACTTTCTCAAACCAAGTTCAGTTGGTGAATAAGCATCATCGACCGAAGTACCGATGATCGAGCGTGCCCACCTTGACGGCTGCGCGATAGACAGGTTGCGATGCCCTGCCGTGCCGCTCAGCAAAGCAGGGCAAGCCGTTTGCAAAAGCTGCTGCGAGGTTGGCAGCCGCAGCAGCTCAGAGCCGCACGGGTAGTATCAGGCATCTTGCTCCGGTAAGACCGCGGCGATTTGACCTCAGGGACGTAGTGACAAGAGTGACTCCGCTGAGGACTCAGCACCGGCAGCTCAGAACCGCACACGCAAGCCTCCGTAGACTGAAAATGGTTGGCCAAGAGCGGTGCCGCGCGGATCGGTCGCTCCGGGAGCTTCGAGGATCGGATATTTGTCAGTGGGGACAAGCGCGCCGCTCAACGCGTATTTGGTGTTTAGCAAATTATCGATCAGGCCGAAGATTTCGATATTTTCGCTCAAGCGGTATTGTGTATTGAGGGACACGATCGCATAGCCTGCGGTCGTTCCCATGGCGTTCACTTCGTCGGCCGTCAAATACATCTTGGACTGCGCGCGCACGACTACGCCGACCTTCCAGTCGTTCGTGACTGCGTAAGAGGCGCCGACCTTGATCTGATGCCTGGGAATCACCGGAAATACGTTGCCGGGCTGGACGTGTATGGTGCCGAAAGCATCGGCGGCAACGTTGGATGGGTCGAATTGGTCCCAGGGCGAGCGGAAACGCGCATCGGTATAGACGTAACTTGCGAATGCCGTCAGACCGCCGTAGACCATTTCCATACCGACGCGAGCACCCTGCTTGCGCGTGCTACCGATATTGCGCATCCGCAGCCGCCCAAGCGCGTTGTCGAATATCAGGTAGGTATCGTCGGTTGTGTCAGTGCGGTATAGGCTGGCGTTCCAGGCGAACTGTACGCCATCGAACGCGCTAAGCTGTCCGCGCAATCCAACCTCGTATCTGTGGTCAATGGATTGCTTAAGCGCGTCATCCGCGATGAAGAATGGAAACGGCACATTGCACGCTGCCTCGACGTCCTCTTGGCACGACAGCCCAGCAGGCGTTGGCGCCCGGTTGGCGATCGAATAGCCGGCATAGAGAGAGGTATTGGGGGCGATGGCGTAACTCGCAGCCACGGCCGGATTGAAGTGACTGTAGGTAGAAACTCCCGTGAGTGTTGGACTATTGCCATTCAGATCGCTTCGATCCATCTGGGCAAAATTAAAGCGACCCGAAAGGCCGATGCTTAAACGATCCGTCGCGCGCCAGGCGTCCGCCATAAACACGCCGAAGTAGTTACTGGTCTGCCCGACGGCCTCCAGGTGATCGTTGATAACGCCCTGGGATTGGGTGAAGCCGCGGGTAAGGTCAAGCGCACCGAGCTGCTCTTGGAAAGTGGATGTTGTACGGGCTCCGTTATAGGCGACGCCAACCACGAAATCGTTGGGTTTCCCAAAGAGTTCACCTTTATTCTCAAGGCTTGCCTTCGCACCATAGGCGGTGGTGGCGGTGGTGGGCTCCGCCAGCAATGCGTAAGGCCCGCCGTTGACAAATTGCGAACCGAGAGGAGTGCCTGCATATGTGCTATTGCCGCCCGCGAGCCAGTTCGCAATTTGATTTCCGCTTACGCCCAGGACCGGCGACGACGTTGGCACCAAACCCATTGGGGTATAGTTCAGGTAGCAAAGCTTGGACGCTTGGCCCGCGCAGGCTCCGATCGGGGGATTGCCGACGACGTGATTTTCAGAAGAGCGAAACGTGTTGAAATAGGCATCGGCCTGAGTTGTCCAGCCATCGGAGAGATCAAATTTTCCGGAAAGACCAAGACGGAGGTTGCTGTTTGCGAAATAGGCCGGATGCGCCATTTGCCCTTGAGGGTCTACTTGGAGGATTACATCAGGGACGGGGCCGCCACCCTGCACCTTCGTCGACATTCCCTGCACGTTAAAATGGATTTCAGCTCCAGGATTACGCCATCCGAGATCCGCGTAGACTTGGTCGGAACGGAAACCCGAATACCTTGTGTAGCCAGCGTCGTTCAGCGTGCTGACGGCTGTGTACAAGGCGAAATTGCCGATGGTTTTGCCTGCCTGCGTTAGTGATTGAAAACGACCGTAGGAACCGCCCATGTAGGCGCCTTCAAAGCCCTGAAACAGGAAGCCGTCCGGTTTAGGCAGCGGTCCGAGAAGCGCATCGAAACCATGCAACGCTGTCCAGAGAGGGAAATAGCCAACCAGCGCCGGCGGCATGACATGCGTATTTATAGTTTTGAAATGCTCTGGATTTGGCCCAGACGGCAGGGGACCCATGACTTCCGCCGATGGCACAGCCATCGTCGGCAAGATTGGCGGCGGCGGCCCTGGTACTGCCGCTCCGACCGGACCGGCAGGAGGTGTTCCGAAAGGTCCGCTGGGTGCTCCGGCAGGTCCGCCAGGACGTGCTCCTGCAGGTCCGCTGGGAGGTGCTCCGGCAGACCCGCTGGGAGGAGAACTTGGAGGCGGATTGTTTAATGAGGTTGTTGCGCATTCGGTTGCGCGGGAATTGTGAGGTGCCCGGGACGGTTTTCGAGCCGATGCCGGTGAAGCCGCCTCATTGCACGAACTCGCCGGCCGCACTTTTGCACGGCGTTGCTCTTCCGCATGACTTGGCGCGGCCGCGAACATCGCAAGAGAAATGAGTACGCTTACAAGCTTAATCGATCGTCGCAATGTTTCCCCCTTCGTTATTGCCGCAATTTGGTTACGGTCGAAGGAAGGAAACAATTCCAGCTCCAAAACTGTCCGCCCAGTGACGCGATGGAACCACGGACGAAAACTCTGTGCCAGCTACATCTGCTCATCGAAGCAGTGATAACCGAGCACATCGTTCTGCCTCAGAGACAGGTCTGGTCAAAACAGACGCTGGATTCACTCCAGCCAGGACGCGGTCTGACGTCCCATTGGCGCCCTAGGCCCAAGCACGCTCGCAAAAGTCAGACGACCTTCCTTCGCTCTTGCGAGATGCCGGTAGGTCTCTGCCAGCGATTTTGGTGTCCGCAGCGAACGGCTTGCGCGCGAATTTTCGGTGCTGCGTCGCGGCTTTCCGGGCCTCGCTGCCAGGCAAAGCTCGAGATCGAGAAGGAAACCTGGCCTCAAGCGCGGAGAGTAGGATTATCAGCTGAGCAGGTCAGGCTGAGGCCTCATTGCTCGTCATCGCGCCGCGTCGGTCTGGAGAACGGAAGTCGTCGTGCTGATTCATCATTTTCCTTGCGAGCGACCGCTGCCCAACTCAATAATGCGGTATAGGGAAGGTGGTTGACTGCAGGCTGTTCAATCATCGAGTGCTGGACGATGAGACTGCCTGCCGAACAAGTTGCCCCAGAGATTCGCCTGGGTAAGGTGGCCAAGTAAATGAAAATCGTAGAAGCCCCTTTTGTCGCCAGGAGTTTGACGTCGACTGTATTTCATTCGCTTCGGGTCGCCATTCTCTACGGGCAGCTTTCGCCGGGCATGAAGATGAAGCCGTCGCAACTTGCCGCCCAATACAACGTATCCTTAAGCGCCGTGCGTGAAGCGCTGGCGCGGCTCGCGGCGGAGGGCCTGTTGGACTGGGAGGACCACCGTGGCTATCGCGTTGCCTCTATCTCAGCCGAGGATCTGATCGACCTGACCCAGACGCGCATTGATTTGGAGAGCCTCGCTTTGCGCCGAGCCATTGCGCGTGGCGACGATGCCTGGAAGAAGAAAGTGAGGGATGCGCTCACGGCTCTTCTGGAATACGAGACGGGAACGCACCGAAACGATCAGAGGCGTCATAGCCTTCATGCTGAATACCACGGAGCCTTGTTCGAACCCTGCGGATCCCTGTGGCTGCTCCGCCTGGGCGGCATGCTTTTTGAGCGCGCAGAAAGGTACCGACTCCTATCGCCCAACTACTCGAAGATGCGTCGCGAAGTAGATAAAGAGCACGAGCAATTGTACCGCGCCGCAGTCGAGGAGCGGAACGCCGACAAGGCCTGCAAGATTCTTGCTCGACACATACGAGCCACCACAAAAACTCTTCTTGAAGTGGCGCCTTCTTCGAAAGTGGCTCGAGAGCCCGGCACTAACAGAAAGAAACGTGCCGCAAAAGTATTGCCGTCCCTGGTGCGGTAGACTCGACAGCGTTTGCATGCCATCCCTCACCTGCGCCGGCTCCTGGGGAATGATTGGCTCGTCTCGCCTTTGCAAATCCGCTGTCCGTCCCCGTAAATCACACCAACATGGGCGTTATCAGCTGCGGGCGCACGCCCCTCTCAGCGTCGCGGCCGCTTCACCCCGCCGCGCTGGTCCGCGCCACAGGTTGCACAACCGACGCTGCGCGGCGCGACGCCGCGAACAGGCAGAGCGCAACGAGATCGAAGGTCAGCGCCACGACGCCGAGCGCGGGATAACCGAGCGTCTGCACCAACACACCGCCGAGCAGCGGCCCTATGGTCGAGCCCGACATGATCATGGCCGGCGTTGCGGCGACCGCGCGCCCCGTCGGTTCGATCCGCGCCAGATGGCCGAAGATGAAGGTGTGCGTGAACAGCATCACCGACGGAAACAATACAGCCGCCGCTGCATAAGACCAGAAGCCGGTCGAGGCGGCGATCGCAACCGACAGCAGGCCCTGTAGCAGCGCCCCGCCGATACCAACGCCGATCGCCGGCATTCGCTTCTGCAGCAGCGCGGCGAAGATCGACGGCGTGATCGCAACGAGGCCGAGCGCGACGAGAATGCCCTGCACCTGCTCGGCCGGCAGACCGCGATCGGCACCCATCCGCTCCAGGAAGCTGAACACCATCGCCTGCACCAGCGCCATCAGCATGATGCCGACGATCGTGAGCCAGACCGGCCGGGTAAAGCGCTCCGCGGTCGTGATACCGGCTTCGCTTGGCGGCACCGAGGAAAACGACACGGCAGCGACGATGCTGGCAAAGGCCATCACTGCCGCAAATATCCCAAAGATGGTCGGCGGACCGAATTTGCCGATCAGCACCGGCGCGCCGCCGAGGAACACCACAGCAAACAGACCTAGCATCAGCCCGCCCATGGCGAAGATGCGATGGGGGTTCGCCGTGCGCCCCATCGTGCCGTGTGTGAAGGAGAGTCCGAGCCCCATGGAGAAGCCCGCGACGAAGTGGCCGATCGCCAGCGGGCCGAAGGTGCTGAAGCCGGTCATCGCGTAAAACGCCAGCGCGCTGACGCCGAAGCCGATCGTCGGCATCCAGCGCCCGGGCACGCGGTGGAAGAACGGCGACAGCACTACGCTCGAGATCACGACACCGCCGAGGAACAGCGTCGCAAGGCCGCCGGCCTGTGCGGGCGCAAACGCAAATCCTGAAATCAGAATGCCGACCCAGATCGGTAGCGCCGGCTGGTCGATCATGCCCGCCATGTGTCCGATCACCAGCGAGACGCGTGAACTCAACGAGTTGATCTCCGACATGCATTGCCCCGCTCTTATGTGCAGTTTATGGTTTTCTGGTCGCGACGTTCCCGCCGCTTATGCGACGAGCCGCGCCGCAAGCTGCTGCAACAATTGTCCGGTTGCTGCGGGGCTGGCCGCGGCGCCGAACGCATAGAAATCCGGCCGCGCCAGCACGACGCTCACTCCATTCGCAGCCAGCCAGCCGGAGAGGCGGCCGTGCACATCGTGATATCCGCCCTCGCCGAGCACGATGATCCGCACCCCGAGCCGCTCGGCGAGCGCGCGGCTATCGGCATCGAGCGCGCCGACATTGTCTGCTGCGGTGATCAAAGCGAAGGCGCGGCCGGTGACGGCATCGAGCCGCTCGCTGCGACCGGACGCCTCAAGTTCATCGTGCGGCAGCAGCGTGCCTGCGCCGGGCAACGGCTGTCCGGCTTCGTCGGTCGCGATCACGCCCGCGATAAGCCCCGGAAATGGCGGCGGTGGCGGCACTGCGCCGTTGAAGAAGGCCGCGTCGCGCGCCTTCGCGGCCTCGGGATCAGGGACGCAGATCACCTTCCCCATTTCCATCGACAGGCGGATATAGCCATCGACATGCGGCGCGCGCTCCTTCTCGTAGGCGTCGAGCAGCCGCTCGGAGGAGCGCCCCGTCAACACGCGATCGAGCTTCCAACCGAGATTCCAGGCATCGCGCAGGCCGGAGCACATGCCCTGCCCCATGAACGGCGGCATCACGTGGGCGGCATCACCCGCGATCAGGAGCGGTCCCTTGCGCCAGCCCTGCGCGAGCAGTGAGCGGAAGCGGTAGATGGCGTGACGTACGAGCTCGCCGTCGCTACGTTTCATCCACGGCGCGAGCAACTCCCACGCTTTGTCCTCGCTCGCGAAAGCGTCGGCATCCTCGTCGGGTTTGATCATGAACTCCCAGCGCCGGTTGGCAACGCCGCTCGGCACGATGGTGGTTGGCCGCTCGGGATTGCACCACTGTGCCGCGTCGGGAACCGGCAGGTTGGCAAGATCGTGAGGCCGCACGTCGACGACGAGCCATTGCGCGTCGAAGCCGTGGTCGAACTGCGTCGATCCGATCGCCTGCCGTACCAGGCTGTTGGCGCCGTCGCAGCCGACGACGTAGCGCGCCGAGAGCGTCTCGGTCCGCGAGGCATCGATACGACGCGTTGTGATATCGAACGGCGAGACGCGCACCTCAGCGCCGGCGCCGGTGTTGATCACCGAGGTGGCCTCGTGGCTCGTCAGCAACGTCACCCCGGGGCGGCCGGCAAGGTCCTGCTCCAGCACGCGCTCCAGGTCCGGCTGGTTGAACAGATAGCCGGTGCGGCCACCGGAGATCGACTCGCGCGTCTCGTCGAGATCGATCAGCACTTTCCAATCGGCGTTGTACCAAACGTAATGGTTCATCGGCCGCGAGAGCGCCTCGATCTCGCGGCCGAGCCCAAGCGCTTGAAACATCCGCCTGATCTCGTGGTCGTAGCCGACCGCTCGCGGCAGCGGATACGCCGCCGGCCAGCGCTCGACAACGGCGACGCTGTGGCCGAAGTCGCTGAGCTGGCGCGCCAGCACTTTGCCGGTTGGTCCGTAGCCGATCACGATGACATCGAATGACCGCATCTCATTTCCTCCTCATCCGCCGGCGCGGCTCCTCTTGAGGGAGCCTTGTTGACGGGCGCCTTTTAGCGACCGAACTGGATGCCCGGCACCAGGAAGCCCGGCGTCGGCCGCGTGCCCCACAGGTTGATCCAGCGGCCGTTGAGGCCTTCGCTGATGTCCCAGCTCCGCGGCTCGTAGGTCGCGTCGCAGTCGATCCGCGCCATCTCGATCGAGTTCTCGACGATGCAGCCATGCGGATCGGCGTAGTAGGTGAAGATGTTGTCGCCGGCACCGTGACGGCCGGGGCCCCACACCAGCGCGCAATCCCTGAGCGCGAGGTTGTCGGCGATCCGCGACAAGTCTTCGAGGCAATGGTGGTCGAAGGCGTAATGGTGCAGCGCGCTGGCGCCCGGCCCCATGGCGATGGTGTGGTGATAGCCATCGGCAGCGCGGTACCAGCGGAAGCCGTCGTCGGAGGTGCGGTCCGACAGCTTCATGCCAAGCGTCTTCTCGCAGAACGCGCCGAACGCCGCGGTATCCGGCGAGAATGCGTTGATATGCTCGATGCGGCGCGGCCGCGCGCCGACGCCGTTGTATCGCGCGGCCTGGCTGCGCGCGATCGGCGTGTGGATCTCGAACACGGCGCCGCCAGGGGCGACGATGGTCACCGCGCGGGCGTAGTGCGGACCGATCGGCTTATCGGAGAGGATCTCGATTCCGTCCGACTTCGCGCGACGGTAGACCTCGTCGACCGCATCCGCCGACACGGCTTCCAGCCCGAGCGCGACCGCCCTCCCGCTGCCGCGCACGTATGTGACTTCGTGATGGCGATCGTTGCTGGAGAGATAGACCGCTTCGCTATCCTGTTGGGTGATGCGCAGTCCAACCGTCTCCTGCAGGTCCTTCGCCGCACCAAGAGGATCGGGCGACGAGATCACCACGTGCCCCATCTGCTGAATGAGATAACCCAATGCTGTCTCCCTGATAGTCCGTGTCGTTGCGCCGCCGCGGGCGGCAGTTACGTTTCCGCAGCCACCGGATTGCGGAGCACGCCGATCTTCTCGATCTCAATCTCGAAGGTATCGCCCGGCTTGAGGAAGCGAGGCGGCTTGAAGCTCAGGCCCACTCCCGAGGGCGTTCCAGTCGCCACCACGTCGCCCGGATCGAGTGTCATCGCGGCCGACAGCAGCACGACCAGCTTCTTCACGCCGAAGATCATGTCGGAGAGCGACGTGTCCTGAACCACCGTGCCGTTGTGGCGGCCCTGCATGCGCAGCCCCTCGCAGCCGGGCGGCAATTCGTCGGCGGTGACAAAGTCGGGGCCAAAGCCACCAGTGCCGTCGAAGTTCTTGCCGATGGTCCATTGCGGCGTACGCAACTGGACGTCGCGGATCGAGCCATCGTTGAAGATGGTGTAGCCGGCGACATAATCGAGCGCGCGATCCTCGCTGACGTGGCGCGCGCGCCTTCCGATCACGAAGGCGAGCTCGGATTCGTAATCGAACTGCTCTGACACCTTTGGGCGCACCAGCGGCTGGCCGTGGCCGACCAGCCCCGAATTGAAGCGCGCGAACACCGTCGGGTAGTCTGGCGTCTTCATCCCGGACTCCTTGACGTGCGCGGCGAAGTTCAGCCCGACGCAGAGGATCTTGCCGGCGCGCCGGAAGGGCGGCAGGCAAGTCAACGCCTCGATGTCATCGACCGGTGCGCCGCGGCTGAGCGCGCTCGCCGCCGCATCGATGCCAGCGGCCCCCTTCTGAATAAAGTCGTCCGGCAGACCCGGGAAACCTGTTTCCCCCTGATAGAGCGCACGCCAGCCCTTGCCGTCTCGGCTTCCAGCGACGCCTTCGCGCCCGCCGGCCTCGATCACCCGAAATCTCATCCTGTCTCCTCCCTGTCGACCGACCCATACGACGGAAAAATCGACATGTACATAAAAATCTATTTTCTTGATTTCATCTATTTTATGTGAGAGAGAAGGTCGCAGGGAGATTCACCGTGGCCGGAAGTCGCACGACCCAGACCTATGAGACGCTCAAGCACGAATTGCTGGACGGAGCCTATCCACCCGGCTCCAAGATTCTGATCGATGAGATCGCCGAACGCTTCGCCGTCAGCCTCGGCGCGGTGCGCGAGGCCCTGTCGCGGCTCACCTCCGATCGCCTTGTGGTCGCGGAGCCGCAGCGCGGCTTCACGGTGGCGCCGATTTCGGCGGCCGACCTCATCGACCTCACGGCGGTGCGCATCGACATCGAGACGCGGTGCCTGCGGTCGTCGATCATGCGGGGCACGCTGGAATGGGAAGGCCGGCTGCTCGACACTTGGCACCAGCTTTCGCGGACCGCACCCAATGTCCAACCCGACCGGATCAATCCGGATTGGACGCGTCTGCATGCGCGCTTCCACGATGACCTGATCGCGGCCTGCGACAGCGTGTGGTGGCTGCGGCTGCGCGACCAGTTGTTCCTGCAAGCCGAGCGCTACCGCCGCATGCTCCTGCCCTACACCCGCGTCGAACGTCTCGTCGATGAGGAGCACCGCGAAATCCTTGAACTGACGTTGGCGCGCAACGCCGACCGCGCATCCGAGGCGCTCGCCGCGCACCTGCAGCGCACAGCCGACATCCTGCTCGGCTCCGACACGCCGTTCGCCGACGTGCCGCACAGGGCCGCAAGGGCGCGGCCAACCCTCAGGGCCGGCAAGGCAGACTGACATCCTTCAACACGAGAGGACCACCGCCATGGCACGCAGAAGCGTGATCATCACCTGCGCGATCACGGGATCGCTGCACACCCCCTCGATGTCCCCCTACCTGCCGATCACACCCGACGAGATCGTCGCGGAGTCGGTCGCAGCAGCAGAGGCCGGCGCGTCGATCATCCATTTGCACGCACGCGATCCGAAAGACGGCCGCCCGACCGCCGACCCGCTCGTGTTCATGCAATTTCTACCCCGCATCAAGCAGCAGACCGGTGCGGTCGTGAACATCACCACCGGCGGCGGACCCGGCATGACGCTCGACCAGCGCCTCGCCGCTGCCGAGCACGCGAGCCCGGAGATGACGTCGCTGAACATGGGATCGATCAACAACGGCCTGTTCGCCGGCGCGCGGCGCATCAAGGACTATCGCTTCGACTGGGAGAAGCCGTTCCTCGAGAGCGGCAAGACCTCGTACTTCGAGAACTCGTTCCACAATATCGAAACCATCATGAGAAGGCTTGGCGAAGGCCATGGTGTACGCTTCGAGTTCGAGTGCTACGACATCGGCCATATCTACAATCTCGCCTACATGCTGGACCAGAAGCTATACGACGGCCCGCTGTTCCTGCAGTTCATCCTCGGCATCCTCGGCGGCGTCGGCGCCGAGATCGACACCCTCCTGCTGATGGTGCGCACCGCGCAGCGGCTCTTCGGCAACGACGTCGAGTGGTCCGTCCTGGCGGCCGGCCGGCACCAGATGCCGATGTGCACGCACAATGCACTGATGGGCGGCAACGTCCGCGTCGGGCTTGAGGACAGCCTGAATCTCGGCCGTGGCGAGCTCGCGAAATCCAATGCCGAGCAGGTCACGAAGATCCGCCGTGTGCTCTCGGAGCTAGGCTTCGACATCGCGACACCCGACGAAGCCAGGTCGCGGCTCGCGCTGAAGGGCGCGAGCCATGTGAACTTCTAGGGTGGCGTGCGCCGGCGCTTCTTCAGGTTCGCAACGGCGAGCGATATTCGGGTGCGAGCGATCGCGCCGCGGTTCGCATCGAACAAAACTGAGGCAAGCGAGCAACTATTGCCGAATCCGATGAGATACGTCGGTATCGTACAGAGTTCTCGGTTTCACGCGCCTTGTCGATACTGTTAACTGCGCGGGCGTCCGGCGGAAACAGTGTTGTAGCGACTAATCTGAAATCTGCATCGCGGTGCGATAGCGACTTCATGTGGTAGCGTTTACTACTGTTATGGCCTGCCGCGAGCAAAGAGACCCCAAGCACGAGCACGCTGGCGCGAACTATTGAGAACACTGGTTCGATAAGCGGCGAAGATTTCGTCTCACAGCTCTCCTGTAGGATAACACTATGGCCAGAGGCGATCTCCCCTGGGCGGCTTCGACGGTCGTTTCTCCCACAGCGAGGGCCTTTTCAGCTATAATTCGATAGGCCTCTTCCATAGCGTGCGAGCCGCCGCCGAGCAGCTTTGCCATGCGCAACGCGATAACGTAGCCAGACTCTGCCGAAAGGCTCCACAAATGCCACCAAAGCTTAGTCACAAGATAACCTCATAGATTTAGCTATCATCATTCACCTGTCAGGAGGCGCCGACCTCGATAATGATCAAGAGCGCCAACATTGTATGCCTCGCTCCGACAGTCGCACCATGCTTCGATAGACCGTGACACCCAATGTGCAGCCGACGGGGCACCCAACTCCAGTTCTACTCGACCTTCTGCATCGCTTGGCTGTGTAACGGGAATCCGGCCGAACACTTTTAACTCCCGCGCATAAGGTTCGCGGCCTTGCGGGCAAAAAACGGTCTCTCTCGCGTCTTCTGAAGACGCGTTAAGCGCCTTGGTCATAGGGACAGGATCAAGCGGCCACGATGTCGCCCAGGATCTCTTTGAGAGCGGCGCCTCAGTGACGCTTGTGCAGCGTGGTTCGACCACCCTTTGCAAGTATTAGCCCGAGCGCCAAGCTCACATACTCGATCTACGACCAGGGAGCGGATCTCGACAGCAGCGACCTGCTGGCCATTTCGTCGACTTATCCGATGCTGGTTAAAGCGCATCAGATGAAATTCAGACGCCGCGGTGGAGGATATTATCTGAACGCCGGTTGCTCCGAACTGATTATCAATGGCTCGATACGGCTCATACAAAGCAACGACATCGAACATTTCATCGAAGATGGAGTGCTGCTGAAGTCTGGCGAACTGGTGCGCGCCGACGTGACCATCGCTGCCACGGGATATCACACGCAACAAGAGCTCGTTCGGCGTCTGCTCGGCGATACTGTCGCCAACAGAATCTGACCGGTCTGGGGCATCGCGGAGGACGGCGAACTGGCCAATATGTACCGCCCAACTGCCCAGGCCGGACTATGGTTTGCCGGCGGCAGCCTTGCGCAATGCCGCATCTATTCGCGCCATCTTGCGCTACAGATCAAGGCGCGCTTGCAAAACTTGGAGATCGGAATGAAAGATATTTCAGCACGTTCCGAGACCGTCGACGCCTAACCGGCGCGAGTGAATTGCCCGCTGGCCGCCACGTTCCGCTGCATTACGCTGAACCTGATGCCAAGTGATCCCGCCCCCGTTCCGCACATGCAAATCCTCGGCAAGCATCCCTCAATATCCTGCGATACATCCGTAATCGCGTCGGCAAGTCGAGACTGGCGAACGGCTCATCCATCAAGAGGATCGACGGCTCTGTTGCGAGTAGCGCCAGGATGCAGACAAGCTGCTTCTGGCCGCCGGACAGCTCGTTGACATTGCGGGCAGCCCGTTGGGCGCAACCGTTCCGCTCCAGTAGTGCCACAGCCCGTTGGCGCGCCTCGGCGCGGGTATTCCGCGCTCCGTCGGCCCAAAAGCGACCTCTTCGGCAACGGTCGGGAAAATGAGCTGGTGCTCGGGATTCTGAAACAAAAAGCCGACCTTTGCCGGGAGGTCTTTGCGATGCCGCAGCGTATCGAGTCCCGCCACCTCGACGCGCCCGCGACTTGGCAGAAGCAACCCGTTCATCAGGCGCAGCATCGTGCTCTTGCCTGAACTATTATCACCAACCAGGCCGATCCGGCGCTCAGCTAGGCAAAGCTCGGGAATGGCAAGAACCTGGCGGTTCGCGCGCCGAAACTGCACCTGTTCGAAGGTGATCCCTTCAGCCGCCCCGCTGAGATGAGTTACGGCCTGCGGGAGGCGTTTCGGGTCGGACAGCTTCAATCACGACGATTCTTCCGCCTCTGTCGCGCTACGGAGTTGGCTGAAGTATCACGTTGTCGATAAGCCTCGTCGAGCCGACATAGGCCGCGACGCACAGTGCCGCGGGGCGATTCAGCGGACTTGCGGCGGGCTTGAGCGTATCGCCGTCGACGAGCTCGAGGTACTGCAGCTGATCGACCGTTTGCAAATGCCTCTTGGCGATTGCAATCAGCTTGTCGACGTTCCGCTCTCCCAAGCGGAACTCCTCCAGTGCGGCGAACAGTCCACGACTTATGACGAGGGCCCGCCCTCGGTCTTCCTCGCTGAGATACCGGTTGCGGCTGCTCATTGCGAGACGGTCCGTTTCCCGAACGGTTGGCACGATAACGATCTCGATCGGAAGGTTGAGATCGATGGCCATGCGACGCACGACCGCACACTGCTGAAAATCCTTCTGCCCAAAGAACGCGACGTCGGGCTGCACCATGTTGAACAGTTTAGATACGACCGTCGCGACCCCGCGAAAATGTCCCGGCCTGAAAGCGCCGCAGAGTGGTTTAGCGAGTTCGCCTGGTTCAACGAAGGTCTCGAATTGAGCTGGATAGATTTCCTCCGCACCAGGAGCGAACACGATCGCAACTCCGGCATCGCGGCACAGTTTTTCATCGCGCTGGAAGTCGCGCGGATACGTGCTGAGATCCTCGCTTGGCCCGAACTGAGTGGGATTGACGAAGATGCTAACCACGGTGACGTCGCATTGCGCCAGGCTGGCCTCGATCAGCGCCAAGTGGCCGTCATGCAGGTAGCCCATTGTCGGTACAAATCCGACACTTTTGTCGGCTCTGCGAGCCTCCGCAAGAGCGCGGCGAAGCTCGGCGACCTTCGTGATTGTCTGCATTGTTACGCTTCACATCGGGTTCGGCTTGATGGCGTCCAGTTTGCGATCGTCTCACTGATGCCTTCGGGAAGCCGATAGGACTCTTGCGGTGTCGGAAATGCGCCGTTGCGGACATCGGCAACCCAACGCGAAAGCGCCTCCTGCAGCACTCGAAAGCCGTCGGCGTAGGCACGAACGAATTTTGGGACATGGCCCTCAATCAAGCCAAGCACGTCGTGAAATACCAACACTTGCCCCGAACAGCCAGGACCTGCGCCAATCCCGATGGTAGGTATCGTCAGCGTTTCTGTCGCTCGCGCGGCGAGCTCGGCCGGAATGCCTTCCAAGACCAGAGCGAAGCAGCCGGCCTCCTGCAGGCGATGGGCGTCGTCGAGCAGGCGCAGGGCGTCATCGGCTTTGCGGCCCTGCACTTTGAATCCACCCATTGCATTGACGCTCTGCGGGGTCAGGCCGAGATGACCCATCACCGGAATCTCGCAGTCGACCAAGGCACGAATCATTTCGATGCGTTTGGATCCGCCCTCGAGCTTCACGGCGTCAGCACCACGCTGCAAGAAGCCTCCGGCGTTGCGTATCGTGTCCTCTGGACTGAGGTGAAAGCTCAGAAACGGCATATCGGCCACGAGCAAGGCTCGAGGTTTCACACGCGAAACCGCCTCGAGATGGTGATTCATCATCGCGATGCTGACCGGCAGTGTATTGTCGAAGCCGAGGCAGACGTTGCCAACGCTGTCTCCGACAAGGATCATATCCACGATGGGATCCGCAATGCGTGCGGTGACCGCATCATAGGCGGTCGTCATCACGAGCCGCCGCCCCTCCTCCTTCCACCGTTGCAGCCCTGGAAGCGTTACTCGCTCGCCCGTGGCTTCTGAGGTGTGGCTCATATCTCGCCCCCTATCTCGTCAGCCGGCCTTAGTTCGATTCCGCGGATCGAAGTGGTATAGGTTTCACGTCGCCTGCCTCACCCAGTATCTCGAAGCAATAACGCTCGGCACCATCGCCAGTGACTGAGTAGGTCATGCGTTCGGAAATGTGATTGTTGCGATCGAAGGTAAGGATTCTTGGTCTCAGCCGAGCAATTTCCCTCTCATCCACGTAGGTCGAACTGCAGACGATGATTTGGTCACCTACCTGGCAGGTGCGCGCGGCGGCACCGTTGAGAACACAACAACGCGAGCCGGGCGCGCCGAAAATTACGTAGGTCGAAATTCGCGCTCCGGAGTTCTTGTTCCAGATCTCCACGAATTCCATCGGCAGAATCCCTGCCTCATGGCACTGATTCGGATCGAGCGTGATCGAGCCGTGATAGTGAAGATTGGCCTCCGTAACGTGGATGCCATGCAGCTTTGCGGCTAGCACTTTTCTCATCTGAAGGTTCCGTTGAGCCTGGCTCGCATCCCAAAAGCCCACGCTCTCCTATGGAGCACGAGATAAAACTGTCAACTGAGAGAGAGAAAAAAGAAAAATCCCTCTAAAAAGCAGAGGTCGGACGCGCAAGAACATCCAATGGTCGCGCGATCATCGCGTAAGAACTTCCCACCCACTCGTCATGACAGGCGGCGTCGCCGCAAGCTGGGCATCGACGTTTCGACTGCATTAAGCGTCCCCCTTGATCAACCGAGGACTCCAGATCTTGTTGGATCTATGCCGGCCGTCGGACACCTCTTGTTTAAGAGTAGACAGCCATTTCCAAGCCCGTATAGATCGCCGGGCAACACTCATCGCGCACAGCCAGAGCCGCCATGATTCGTCACATCGTCTTCTTCACCGCAACCAGCAAAGCGCATATCGACCAGATAATCGATGGTTTGTCGGTTCTCACCACAATCCCGCATGCGCGCCGGCTCGAGGTCGCCCGCAACCGCAAGACTGACCAACTCAGAACGACATCGACGTCGTGGTTTATGGTGAGTTCGACAATGAGGCGGAGCTCGCAGCTTACAAGGCGCACGATCTCTACCAGGAATCGATAAGGCGGGTGCGACCACTAAGGGAACTGCGCTTCGCGGCCGACTAGAGGCCCTCCGTCTCAAGGTACTGCCGCAACATCGTGCTCAGGTCGACGTCGTCGTCCACGAGCAGGACATGCGCGCCGGCTCCCTCTGTCCTCATCTGTGGAAGTCTGCCGCCGGATCTCGGAAGCGTCATCAGGATTTTCCAAATCTTTACAGAACGCTGGCGGTCCCCTGACAGCCTAAGGCCCGTCGTCGCAGTAGGGTAGCCAGTGCAACAAGAGAGCCGCAACCGCCATCGCTGCGGCTGATCTGGCGCGGTGTTGCCGCGGAGGCCTCCATGGTTCGTCTCGTTGTCCCAACGTTATCGCGAGTCCATTGATGATTTCCCGTACTATCTTCGTGCCGCGGCATCGCCGCGCGCTTCTGCGTTCAGTTGCATTCTCCTGCCTCGTTTTGTCGACCGATGGCTGGGCACAATCCGAAAGGACCGTCCAGACGCTCGACCCCGTCGTGGTGCAGTCGCCGGCAACGCCGCCGGATGCCCGCAGCACCCGGCGAAGTTCTGCTGCCGTTCGCGCCGCGCGTTCGCGCCAGCAGCGCAAAATGGCTGTCAATACCGGTACACAGGTTGCCGCGCCGACTGGTCCTGCCTTCGCCGCACCGACGCTCAACCTCACCGGCGCGAGCACGGCCGGCAGCCGGCTAGGCCTGACGCGACTGCAGACTCCTGCCAGCGTGGAGGTGATCTCCGCCGAAACTATCTCCGAACGCGGTCAGCAGAACATCCTCGATGCGGTGACGCAGAACGCCACCGGCTTCACAGCGAGCCCGGCACCCGGCAATGGTGGCGTCTCGTTCAATACCCGCGGCTTCACGGGCCTTGGGTCCGTCATGACGCTGTATAACGGCACCCAGCTCTATATCGGCGCCGGGACGGTGACCTTTCCATTCGACACCTGGTCGACGGAGCGCATCGAGGTGCTGCGCGGCCCTGCATCGGTGATGTATGGCGCAGGTGCGGTCGGCGGCGCCATCAACGTCGTTTCGAAGCTGCCGTTGTGGATCCCTCGTAACCAGGCCGAGATCTCGCTGGACACCAACATGGAGCGGCGAATTGCGGTGGACAGCGGCGGTGCTATCAGCAAGGACGTCGCCTATCGCATCACCGCCACCGGCAACGTGTCGGACGGATGGGTCGATCGCGACAACACCTCGAACGTCGCGCTTCATGCCGTGGTCCAGGTCAAGCAGAACGAAGACGTCACCTGGACGCTGTCCACGGATTACGGCGATCGCAACCCGTCGCGCTACTTCGGTACGCCGCTGATCAACGGAAGGCTCGACGAGTCGCTACGCTTCAAGAACTACAATGTCAGCGACAGCCACATCCGCTACCAGGACAGCTGGAACCAGGTGAAGACCGACTGGCAGGTCGCCGATGGAATTTCGATCCACAACACGCTCTACTACCTGAATTCCAAGCGTCACTGGAAGAATGTCGAGAGCTACGCCTATGACCCCGCCACCGGCCTGATCAACCGCAGCGACTACATCGAGATTTTTCACGATCAGCAGCAGGTCGGCAATCGCATGGATGCGAAATTCCGCGGGCATGTCCTTGGCATGGCCAATGAGTTCCTCGCAGGCTTTGACGTCAACAGCATCAATTTCACCCACACCAACAATTCGCCCTATGGCGGCTCGTCATCCGTCAACCCGTACAACGTCGTTCCAGGCGTGTTCAACAGCCCGAACTCTACGACTCCCGGTTACGGTAGCGTGACCAACCAGTACGCGCTGTTTGCCGAGAACAGGCTGTCGGTCACCGAGCAATTCTCCGTGATTGCCGGCATCCGTCAGGACGAGCCGACAGTCACGCGCACCGACTATCGGGTACCTGCCAACAGCTTCGAAAAGTCGTTCTCCTCGACGACCTGGCGCGCGGGCGCGGTCTATACGCCCGTCAAGGATCTCACGTTCTATGGCCAATATTCCACCGCGGTCGATCCGGTCGGAGGGATCATCTCGCTGTCCGCCGCAAACAAGAATTTCGATCTCGCCACCGGCAGACAGATCGAGATCGGCGTGAAGCAATCGTTCTGGGGGGGCCGCGGCGAATGGACCTTGGCCGGCTATGAGATCGTGAAGAACAACCTGCTGGCCCGCGATCCCAACAATCCGACCGTGACCGTCCAGGTCGGCCAGCAATCATCACGCGGTGTCGAGGCATCGGTCGGATTCCTGCTCGACTACGGCTGGCGGATCGATGCCAACACCGCTTTCCTGCGCGCGAAGTATGACGACTTCGTGCAGTCGGTTGGCGGCGTAGCCGTGAACTATGCCGGCAACGTACCGGTCAACGTACCGCAGACCGTCTCCAACATCTGGGCGACCTGGGCTTTTGCACCGAACTGGTCGGCCTATGCGGGCGTGCAGATCGTCGGCAAGACCTATGCGGACAATGCCAACACGGTGACGCGACCGGCCTACAACATCGTCAACGCCGGTGTGCAGTGGAAGCCCGATCCCAACACCACCGTGTCGTTCCGGGTCTACAATCTGTTCGATGAGGTCTACGCCACGTCGGGCGGCACCACCCAATGGCTGCTCGGCACGCCACGCACGGCGCAGCTTGCAGTCAACGTGAAGTTCTGAGCGTGGCACGCTCCCTGAGACGCGCACTCCGGCGGTGGCTGTATATCGGCCACCGCTGGGTCGGCATCGTCACCTGCCTGTTCTTCGCCATGTGGTTCATATCCGGCGTGGTGATGATGTACGTCGCTTTTCCCGGCCTTTCCGAGAAGGAAAGGCTGGCGGCGCTCCCCGATATTCAGTGGGACAAAGTGGCGCTGTCGCCGGACAAGGCGATGAAGGCGGCAGGCGCCACGCACTATCCGCGCGATCTCCGGCTGTCCATGCTGGCGGACGAACCGGTGTATCGGATCACCGGCTGGGACGGCAGGCGACAGGCGATCTCCGCAGCCGACGGCCGCGTCATCACCGGTGTTTCCGAACAGCAGGCGCTCGCGGTCGCGCAGCATCATCCCGCGAGCAGATCGCCGCGTCTCGAAGAAATTGTCGACCGCGACCAATGGAGCGTAACGGCCCGTTACGATCCGCTGCGACCGCTCTACCTCATCGGGCTCGGCGACGATGCCGGCACCAAGCTCTATGTCTCCTCGCGCTCCGGCGAGATAGCGCTCGACACCAACCACACCGAACGCGTCTGGAACTGGCTCGGCTCGATCCCGCACTGGATCTATCCGAGCGTGCTGCGCAAGGATGCGCCGCTATGGCGGCTGGTGGTGCTTTGGATCTCCGGCATCAGCCTCGTCGTCGGCGTCACCGGCATCTGGATCGGCATCCTGCGCGTGCGGCTGAAGCGCCGCTATGCGAGCGGCAGGATCACGCCCTATCGTGCCTGGATGGCGTGGCACCACGTCACGGGCCTGATCGCAGGCATCTTCGTGCTGACCTGGATGTTCTCCGGCTGGCTTTCGCTCAATCCCGGGGAATATTTCGCAAGCCGCAACACGAGCCGCGAGGTGCTGCAACGCTATGCCGGCCATGATGCGCCGACGATTGCGACGAAGCTGCCGACGCCGCAATTCCCCGTTGTCGAAGCGCGTTTTGTCTGGCTCGATGGCAGCCCGATGATTGTCGCCGCATCGCGTGATGGCACGCAGAGGCCGCTGGACGTGACGTCGGGCCAGGCCACGGCAATCCCGCAGGATCGCCTTTGGACTGCCGCAGCGAAACTGCTGCCGCAAGCCCGCGTGGCGGAGCGGACGGTCCTCGAAGAATACGACTCGTACTGGTATGCGCATAATCACGACCGCGAGTTGCCGGTGCTGCGCGCCGTGTTTGATGATGACGCGAAGACATGGTTTCACATCAGCCCCGTCACCGGCGACATCATTGGCCGCGCGGACAGCAGCCGTCGCACATATCGCTGGCTGTTCAACGCGCTGCACAGTTTCGATTTTCGATTGCTGCTGGCGTATCGCCCGGCCTGGGACATTGTGGTGTGGCTGCTCTCGATTCTCGGGACGATCGTTTCGGTCAGCGGTGTCGTTATCGGCTGGCGTTATCTGCGCCGTTGAAGCGAATTGGGAGGTTGATAATGTCGGCCATGGGTCACAATGCGAAAAAACTCAGGTTAAGCAAATCTGGTCCGCTCTGTTGCGATGAGCGGATCTTCGAGAGACAGAGCGCAGCTTCGCGGTTGGGCCAGGCAGCTGCGAAGTGAAGGCTTTGAAGAAACCCCGCCCGATTTGGTCGGACGGGGCTTGATGGGGCGCTCTTACTCGCCATTCTTGCGCGGGCGCGACCACAGAAGGGTGTAGCTGTGTCGGGCGGCTCTGACCCACATATGAAATTGAGCAAGCGATTCTGTCGGGCGGCGTGCGAGGCGATTGGCCTCAGCCGAGGCAAGTCGAGCAGATCACAATGCCGAGAGTGGACCCGCCGATCCGCCGCCAAAATCACCGTTTGAAAAAACGTTTTAGTTCGGTCCTCTCAAACGGTTTCTCTCGCTAAGGTCTTGATTTATATGGTGGGCGCACCAGGGCTCGAACCTGGGACCCGCTGATTAAGAGTCAGCTGCTCTACCAACTGAGCTATGCGCCCGAAAGGCGGTTAAAGCCTTGCGAGGCCGGTCGTTTAGCAAAGCGATCCGGGTATGGCAAGCGATGGGACGCAAGTTTTCCAAGGCTTCGTCCACACGTCCAAAAAAGCGAAAAGCCGCCGGATTCCAGCGGCTTCGCCAGGGTTAATCCGGGGACAATCCGGCCCCCCTTAGAGCCGGCCTTCGCCGTCCCGGTCCGGACCGCCGTCGCGGTCGAAACGGTCACGGTGGAAGTGCTCCATGCCGCTCTCCATCATGCGGTCCATGCCGCGTTCCATGAAGTGGCGGGGCGGGCTGTCCTCGCCGCCGCCGAATGGGCCGCGGTGGCGGGTCAGCACCGCGAGGCGCCGCTTCTGGCCCTCGTCCAGCGTCTTGTAGAGCGGATCGGCGGCATCGGCGATCTTCTTCAGGGCCGCGGAACTGGCGCCCATGTCCTCGGCGCGCTGGCGCAGGCGCGCAATCGGATCCTCCGGCTTGTCGGTATCGCCCGGGCCGGCATTCATCCGAGCATTGGCGCGGTCGATGCGCAGCTTGGCGAAATCGCGCACGGCGACCTCGACCGGCGGCCACAGCTTCTCCTGATCGGCATTGAGCTTCAGGCCGGCATGGACGGCGGCGATCCGCGCGTCGACGAAGGCGGCGCGGTCCTCGGGGTTCATGCGGATGTGATGGAAGCGCTCCATCCACGGGCGATGATATTGAGCATAGACCACGCCCGAGCCGGCGATGCTGAGCACGGCAATGGCAGCGATGGTGAACTTCCTCATACGGACCTCCTCTGGAAGGATGCCCTGAGGATGAGCGCGGTGCGGCTGACGCGCAACTTACAACTTGGACAGGAAGCGGCGCTCTTACGACGACGTGACGCCTGATTTTACCGCCAGCCACAATTGGAAATCATTCGCAACAAAAGGCTTCCGTGCAGCTCGCACGGAAGCCCCCTTCATCGTCTTTCCAGATCAGTTGGTCGTGCTCTTGGCTTCCCTCAGGAATTCGTCGATCAGCGGCTGGCCGACGCGGCTTGCGGCGTCCTTGTAGACCGGCTCCATCGCCTTGCGCATCGCCTCGTCCTGCTCGCCCGTGAGCTTGATGATCTCGCTCTTGCCGCTCTTCTTGATCTCGGCGAGCGCGTCGTCGTTCTCCTTCTGCGACTGCGCGTTGCTGAAGGCGGTTGCCTCCTTCATCGCCTTCGAAAGCTGGTCGCGGATGTCGGCCGGCAAATCGTCCCAGAACTTCTTGTTCACGATCACGACGTAGCCGATGTAACCGTGATTGGTCTCGGTGATGTACTTCTGCACCTCGTGCATCTTCTGGGTATAGATGTTCGACCAGGTGTTCTCCTGTCCGTCGACGACGCCGGTCTGGAGTGCCTGGTAGACTTCCGAGAACGCCATCACCTGCGGCAGCGAGCCGAGCGCCTTGAACTGGGCCTGGAGCACGCGCGAGGACTGGATGCGGAATTTCACGCCCTGATAGTCGGCAGGCGCGATCAGCTTCTTGTTGGCGCTCATCTGCTTGAAGCCGTTGTCCCAATAGGCAAGTCCCGTGATGCCCTTGGCGTCCAGCAGCTTAAGCAGCTTTGCGCCGAGCGGGCCTTCCGTCACCTTCCGCAGCGTCTTCAGGTCGGGAAGGATGTAGGGCAGATCGAACACCTCGAACTCGCGGATGCCGAGCGGACCGAATTTCGAGTTGGACGGCGCCAGCATCTGCACGCTGCCGAGCTGGAGCGCCTCGAGCTCTTCCTTGTCCTTGTAGAGCGTCGAGTTCGGATAGACTTCGACCTTGACCTTGCCGCCGGTGTACTTCTCGGCGAGCTCCTTGAATTTCTCCGCCCCCTTGCCCTTCGGCGTGTCGGTGGCGACGACGTGGCTGAATTTGATGATGATCGGGTCAGCGCTGGCGGGGCCGACAAGGCCGAAGGCCAAAGCCGCGACGGAGGCCGCGATCGCAAAGGTGCGCATAATCTCTCCCTGGTGTTATTGGGCCGCTCGGCATGCCGAGCGGCCTATCCTCATGCCGACAGCATCAATACAGGCCGGCAGCCTGCACGGCTATTGGCCGTTAGCAGGGCAGGTATTCATGGTGAATGCCGCGAGCATCGCTGCGCCCTCTCCCGCTTGCGGGAGAGGGTTGGGGAGAGCGCGGGGACATTCCCTGTGAGAACGGAGCCTTCACCCGCCTCGCTCCGGCGCGCAAGTGCGCTGCCGAGCGCGTCGGCCTCTCCCGCCAGCGGGAGAGGCGAAGTCAGCTGCGTCAACTCGCCGCTGCCGCCGTCACCGTATCGCGCTGGCGCTTCATGACGATCTTGTTGAGCGCGCCGAGATAGGCCTTTGCGGAGGCCACCAGCGTATCCGGGTCCGCCGCACGCGCCGTCATCGAACGGCCGTCCTGCGACAGCCGCACCGAGACCTCGGCCTGTGCGTCGGTGCCTTCGGTTACCGCGTGAACCTGGTACAGCTCGAGTTTGGCCTCGTGCGGCACCAGGCGCTTGATGCAGTTGAAGACCGCGTCGACTGGACCGTTGCCCTCGGCCTCCTCGATCTTGATCTGACCGTCGACGTCGAGCTTCATGGTCGCGCGCTGCGGGCCATGGGTGCCGGCGATCACGGTCAGCGAGGTCAGCTTGATGCGGTCGTGCGAGGCCGCGATCTCCTCATCGACCAGCGCCTCGATGTCCTCGTCGTAGATGTCCTTCTTGCGGTCGGCCAGCGCCTTCATCCGCGTGAACGCATCTTCCAGTTGGTTCGGACCGAGCTTGTAGCCCATCTCCTCGAGCTTGTGCACGAAGGCATGACGGCCGGAATGCTTGCCCAGCACCAGCGAGGACTGCTTCAGGCCGACCATCTCGGGGCGCATGATCTCGTAGGTGGAGGCGTCCTTCAGCACGCCGTCCTGGTGGATGCCGCTCTCATGCGCGAACGCGTTCCGGCCGACGATGGCTTTGTTGTACTGCACCGGGAACGAGGTCGCCGCCGATACCATCTTCGAGGCGCGGGTGAGCTGCGTGGTGTCGATCTTGTTCCAGTACGGGAATTTGTCGTTGCGCACATTGATCGCCATCACGATCTCTTCGAGCGCCGCGTTACCGGCGCGCTCGCCGATGCCGTTGATGGTGCACTCGACCTGGCGCGCGCCGCCGACCACGCCGGCCAGCGAGTTCGCCACGGCCATGCCGAGGTCGTTATGGCAGTGCACGGAGAACACCGCCTTGTCCGAGTTCGGCACGCGCTCGATCAGCGTCTTCATGAAGTGGGTGTATTCCTCCGGCACCGTATAGCCGACGGTGTCGGGGATGTTCACCGTGGTGGCGCCGGCTTTGATCACGGCCTCTACGATGCGGCACAGAAAGTCCATCTCGCTGCGGGTGCCGTCCTCGGCCGACCATTCGACGTCGTCGATCTGGTTGCGGGCGCGGGCGACCATGGCGACCGAGGTCTCGATCACCTGCTCCGGGGTCTTGTTCAGCTTCACCCGCATGTGCAGCGGCGAGGTCGCAATCACGGTGTGGACGCGACCGCGCTTGGCGAACTTCACCGCCTCGGCGCAGCGGTCGATGTCGGCCGGGTGCGCGCGCGACAGGCCGGCGATCACCGAATTCTTGGAGCGGCGGGCGATCTCGCTGACCGCCTGGAAGTCACCTTCGGAGGTGATCGGGAAGCCGGCCTCGATGACGTCGACGCCCATGTCGTCCAGGAGTTCGGCGACCTCGAGCTTCTCCTCGAAGGTCATGGTGGCGCCGGGGCACTGCTCGCCGTCGCGCAACGTGGTGTCGAAAATGATGACGCGGTCCTTGTCGGACTTGTTCACGGTGGCCATTCCAAATTTCCTTTTGAGCTTTTGCGCCGTTCAGTCTGCTGGGCGCTTGAGGTGTCCGGTGATCTCGACCAACCCCTGAGCGCCCAGGCGCGTGGCGCCCAGCCGGCCCTCAGGGGCAGCTAAGAAGAAGCCCGCCAAGGAGGAGGGTGGGCAGCGCGGCCGGGATCGTGGCGGCGGCCGCAGCCACCTCACCCGAAATCCCATCGATTTGGCCGCGAATCAGCATTGCCAGACCCTTTTTGAGCCCACAATCCTCGGTCAAAACCGTTGACGGTTGGTTGCCGGGAGGCTCGATGCGCCCGTTTCTAGACGAGAAACGGCCGCAACTGCAACGCCAAAAGATGGTCAGGAGAGCTGACCTAGTAGAGGGGAATTTGTCGGCTAGCGCGCGACTGCCGGCTATCCGGTGCCGGTGCGACGGGCGCGGGCCCTGCTCTCCCAGCGGTTCAGCATCTGGCCAAGCTCGCCGGTGGTAACCACGGCGGCGCCGGCGTTCGTGATCTCGTTGGTGTTTGCCGGCGCGTGGGCGGAGAGCCAATCCGGCTCAGTGTATTCACGCCAGCGGCGTGCCTCCGCCCGCCTTTTGCGGGAGACGTAGTCCCGCGTGAAGTAGCCGGCCGCAAATGGGATCGCGAGCAGAATGACCAGGACGACAATTTGCACAATGAGCTCCGGCTTTATCCCCGTCAGCCTCCAACCCAAACGCATTCGAAGGTGACGAAATTGCGACCCGCCTCGCGCAGCGGTTTCGATTCCACCCCTCGCAACCGGCTGCGGACCGCATTAACCTCCGCCCGCTCGGCCGGATCAACCGGCCAGCGAACATGATCGGGAGGACGCGATGACACGCCAAGAGGCTCGTGACGGAGAGCAGCGTGACCACGATGGTGCGCTGTCACGACGAACACTCGTCCAAGGAGTTGTACAAGGGCTTGCGCTCGGCGCCGCCGCCACAATGGCCGGAGCCGGCTCCGCGCTGGCGCAGGCCGGCCCCGCCGCACCGCCAACGACGATCACCACCCCGCCGCGCGACTTCGGCCCCAGTGGCGCGCCGACCACCTATTTCTGGGACCCCGACATCATCGCCGTCGATCCGTCCTTCAACGATCTCGCGCAGCCTAACACCGCGATCAAGCGGCTCTACACCGGTGTGCTCTGGGCCGAGGGCCCGGCCTGGAGCGCGCAAGGACGTTATCTGCTGTGGAGCGACATTCCCAACAACCGTCAGATGCGCTGGAGCGAGGACGACGGTCGCGTCAGCGTGTTTCGTGCGCCGTCCAACAATTCCAACGGCAACTCATTCGACTTCCAGGGCCGCCAGCTTTCCTGCGAACACCTGGCGCGTCGGGTGACCCGCTATGAGCATGACGGCACCGCCACCGTGCTCGCGGACTCCTATCAGGGCAAGAAGCTGAACTCGCCGAACGACATCGCCGCGCATCCCGACGGCAGCTACTGGTTTACCGATCCGCCCTATGGCGGCCAGCTCTACGAAGGCGAGCCCGATGTCGCAGGCGGCCCGAGCAATGCAGGCGGCAAGCTCAATCCGCGGATCGGACAACCCGCCGGCTTCGTGGCAGGCAAGCGCGAGTTGCCGACCAACTGCTATCGCATCGACCCTTCGGGCCGCATCGACCTCGTCGTCACCGAAGACCAGGTGCCAGATCCGAACGGCCTCTGCTTCTCACCCGATTACAAGAAGCTCTACATCGCCTCGACCGGCAAGGGACCGGGCGACACCGGAGCGGGCGGCAAGGGCGAGATCTTCGTGTTCGACGTCGGCAGCGACAACAAGCTCTCCAACCCTAAGAAGTTCAGCGATTGCGTGATCGACGGCGTGAAGTGCGGGCCGGATGGCCTGCGCTGTGACGTCAACGGCAATGTCTGGGCCTCCAGCAATGCCGGGCGCGCCGTCGGCTACAACGGCGTGACGGTGTGGTCACCGGACGGCAAGCTGCTCGGCCGCATCCGCCTGCCGGAAGTGTGCGGCAACGTCTGCTTCGGTGGCCCCAAGCGCAACCGCCTGTTCATGGCGGCGAGCCAGTCGCTCTACGCGGTCTACACGGCGACGCAAGGCGCAGGCCCGGGCTGAGCGATGCAAGCTCCATTGCGACGCGGCGCCGGCGCTCCTCGCCGGCGCCGAATTGTTTTGATAATACTTCGGCGCGCGAGTGCACTTCGAGGAGAAAACCATGCGTGTCGTGATCTGCGGCGGCGGCGTGATCGGCGCATGCACCGCTTGGTTTCTGCGGCGCCGCGGCATCGACGTCATTGTGGTGGAGCGGACAGAGGTCGCGGCCGCAGCCTCCGGCAAGGCTGGTGGCTTCCTGGCGGGCGACTGGTGCGCCGGCACGCCACTCGATGCGCTGGCGCGGCGTAGCTTTGCGCTTCACGCACAACTGCCGGAGCAGATCGCGGGCGATTGGGGCTATCGCGCGATGTCCGCATATAGCGGATTCGTTGCAGCCGATAGTGATCCTCGCCGGGACTCACCATCCGCGCTCGGCTGGCTGAGTGACGGCGTCATCATCGCACAGCGCATCGGCACGCCAAAAACCACTTCGATCGTCCATCCCGGAAAATTCACGTCGGCCACGATGAACGGGGCACTCGCGCTAGGTGCGGAGCTTCGCCTCGGCCGCGTCACCGGCATCGTGCGCGACGCAGATGAAATAGCCGCAAAGGGCGTCGAGGTCGAGGGCAGCGTGATCGAGGCGGACGCCGTCGTCATCGCCATGGGACCATGGTCGCTGCTGGCCGCACAATGGATGAGCCTGCCCGCGGTCTACGGCCAGCGCAGCCCGAGCATCGTGTACGACACCGGCGCGGACGTGCCGGCCGATGCGCTGTTCCTCGAGCATGAGGACGGCGGCAACGCCGTGTCGATCGAGGTTTTCCCGCGCGCCGATGGTAGCACGCATATCACGGCACTCTCCGACGTCGCGCCACTGCCGCTCGATCCTGCAGCCGTGACGCCGGACCAGGACGCGATCGCGCGCCTGCAGGCGATGAGCGAGCGGCTGTCGCCGCTGTTCCGGCCCGAGAAGATCATCGCGCGGCAGGCCTGCTTCCGCCCGGTGACGCAGGACGGCTTGCCGTTGATCGGCAAGGTGCCGCACAGCGAGGGTCTCTACGTTGCGACCGGACACAATGTCTGGGGCATTCTCAACGCACCCGCCACCGGTGAGGCGTTGGCGCAGCTGATCGCCGAGGGGACAACGCAGATCGACCTCTCACCATTCGATCCCGCGCGGCTTAGTCCACTTGCCGTCGCTACTGCAAGCGCGCTGACCTGGACGGTGGCATGCTGGCAGCGTACATGCATAGGCGCCGACGAAATCTGCATGCCTGCGCCACTCTCTATTTGCGCGACGCTAGACTTTAGTCCGCCTCTCACAATCCTGAATGCAGTTTCACTTGCCGAGAATGCCCTCGCCGGTATAGTCGCGCCCCAATAGCTCACAAGAGGCTTGCTCAAGGGAGAAAAACAACATGAAGAAAAGACTCTCTGTTGCGTTGCGAATTCGCTCGACGCCGCCGTGACCGGCGCGCCGGAAGACGTCGTCAGGACTGACGTCAGTCTCCAGGCCTCCATCAAGCCCACCGCAAATTGAACGGAACGGCATCCGGGCCTTGCCCGGAAAGCATTCCGCATGCGGTGCACGCAGCAGCTTTTCCTCCAAGCGGCAGCCAGACTGCCCGGCCAATTCTCAATGCGAGCATTCCAGATTTTGATCGATGGCTTTGCCATCAGCGCTCTCTACGCTCTCGGTGCCACCGGCTTCACGCTGATCTTCGGCGTCTCCGGCGTGCTCAACCTCTCTCACGGTGCCATCATGGTGGCTGCAGCGGTGGCGGCCTGGGCCGCCGCCAGCATCCTCAATGTCGGCACCTATGCCGGCGCGCTGATCGGCGTCGGCGTCGCGCTTCTCACCGCCTTCGCCACCTATTTCGCGGTGGTGAAGCCGATCCAGGATTCGCGGCGCATCCCGAATGAAGAGAAGGAGATCTTCGTCCTCACTGGCACCCTGCTGTGGGGCATCATGATCCAGGAGCTGATCGCCTATTTCTTCACCAACAACGCCAAGACGGTGCTGCCGATCGTCGATGGCGTGGTCGAGATCCTCGGCGTCCGCACGCCGCGCAACGAGATTTTTACGGCGATCGTCTGCTGCCTGGTCATCGCGCTGCTGTGGCTCCTGGTGAACCGCACCCGCACCGGCAAGGCCGTGCTGGCGGCGTCGATGAACCCGCGCGGTGTCACGCTGCTCGGGCTCGAGCTCACCAACATCTACATCGTGGTGTGGGCGATCTATGGCATCTTGGCCGGCATTGCCGGTGTGCTGCTCGGCATGTTCCTAGGAGTCAGCTCCTACAGCGTCGGTCCGCTGACCGCGAGCGCGTTCTCGATCGTCGTGCTCGGCGGGCTCGGCAGCGTGTCCGGCTCGCTGATCGCGGCCTTCGTGGTCGGCTATCTCGAAACCCTGACGGCTTACCTGCTCTCGCCGGCCTACCGCACCATCCCGGCGCTGCTGCTGCTCGTCTTCGTGATGTACATCCGGCCCCAGGGCCTTCTGGGGAGGCGCTGAGATGTCTAGCTTCTTCACCTCGCGCCTGTTCTTCATCTCGCTCGCGCTCGTCATCATCGCGGCGACGCTGCCGCTCTACGTCTCCGGCTATGTGCTCGGGCTGCTCACCGTCGCGTTCTATTTCGGTGTGTTCGCGATGGCCTGGGACCTCTTGTTCGGCTTTGCCGGCGAAGTGAACTTTGGCCCCACGTTCCTGATCGGCGTCGGCGCCTACGCCGCCGGCATCCTCAATGCCCAGTTCGGCTGGTCGGTTTATCTCTGCATCGTCCTCGGCGCCCTCGCCGCCGTCATCGCCGGCCTCGTGCTGGCGCTGCCGGCCTTGCGGGTGCGCGGGCCCTATTTCGGCCTGACCACGCTGGTCGCGGTGCTGATGCTGCAGAATTTCATCGTGGTGTTCGCCGACCTCACCGGCGGCGAGATCGGGCTCACCATCCCCGATGTCATCTCCATCAATGCCGGCACGAACTACTGGATCGCGCTCGGCTTCATGACGATCTCGGCCGCAATCCTCTACGGCCTGTCGCAATCGCCTGTTGGACTCGTGCTGCAGGCCAGCGGCCAGGATCCGGTGCAGGCCGGTGCGCTCGGCTTCAACATCGTCAAGCACAAGCTCGCCGCCTTCATCGTCAGCGCGTTCTTCTCGGGGCTGTCGGGCGCGCTGCTGGTGTTCTACTTCGGCACCGCCTCGGTCGGCACCGTCGTCGACGTCGCGGTCGGCGTCAACGTGATCGTCTCGGCCGTGCTCGGCGGCCGCCGCACCGTGCTTGGCGCGGCGTTGGGCGCGATCTTCCTGATCGTCGCCGGCGAGTTCTTACGCCCGACCGGTGAGCTCGCGACCTTCATCGTCTCGGCGGTCGCGCTTCTCGTCGTGCTGTTCTTCCCCGGCGGCTTCCTCGGAGCGGCCCTCTCGCGCGAGGCGCGCACGTGATGGACATGAGGCTTTCAAACCGGGCCGTGCTCGAAGTTCGCGGCCTGACCAAACGCTTCGGTGGCTTAACCGCGGTGAAGAACCTCGGCTTCGAGGTCAACGCCGGCGAGATCTTTGGACTGATCGGGCCGAACGGCTCGGGCAAATCGACCGCGATGAAGAGCGTGATGGGCATCGAGCGCCCGACATCGGGCGAAGTCGTCTTCGAGGGCGAGGACGTCGCCGGCCTGCCCGCGCACAAGATCGCGCGCAAAGGCTTTGGCATGGTGTTCCAGCACTCGCGGCCGCTGAACCGGCAAACAGTGCTGGAAAACATCATGGTGGCGCTGCTGCCGGACAGCCTGTTCATGCTGTTTCCGGACAAGGCGCTGGTCGAGCGCGCCAAATGGATCGCCGAGCGCGTCGGGCTCGGCGCAGTCATGAACCGCCGCCCGCCGACGCTGCCGTTTGCCGATCTGCGCCGGCTCGAGCTTGCCAAGGCGATCGCGCGTGACCCCAAGGTCGTATTGGTCGACGAGCCCTTCGCCGGCCTGACGCGGGCCGAGGTCGACATCTTCTCCAACCTGATCCGCAGCTTTCGCGACGAGGGCCGCGCGGTGATGCTGGTCGACCACAACGTCAAGAGCGTCGCCGCCCTCGTCGACCGCGTGCTCGCGATGTATCTCGGCGAGGAGATCGTCACCGGCAGGGCCGACGACGTGATGAAGAACGAGACCGTGCGTCGCGTCTATCTCGGCGGCGCCATCGAGACCCATGCGCGGCCCGAGACCAGCTTCAAGGACAAGGTGCCGCTGCTCCAGGTCGAGAATGTCAGCGTGTTGTACGGCAAGGCCCAGGCGCTGGACAACGTCTCGATCCACGTCCATGAGGGCGAGTTCGTCTCGGTCGTTGGCCTCAACGGCGCCGGCAAGACCACGCTGTTCAACACCATCTCCGGCTTCCTGCCCTATAGTGGCGAGATCGTCCGTGGCGGCGAGAAGCTGCGCGGCATCAGCCCAGCCAGGATCGCACGCAGCGGCCTCGTGCAATGCCCGGAATCGCGCGAGCTGTTCGGCGAGATGAGCGTGCGGGAAAACCTCGATCTCGGCGGCCAGCACCTTTCCGATGACAAGCGCGCGGCACAGCTCGCCTGGCTGTTCGAGCTGTTCCCGATCCTGAAGGAGCGCCAGGGGCAATTGGCACAGACGCTCTCCGGCGGCGAGCAGCAGATGCTGGCGATCGGCCGCGCATTGATGATGCAGCCGCAGATCCTGATCCTGGACGAGCCGACGCTGGGCCTTGCCCCCGTCATCCTCGAGCAACTGTCCAAGGCGCTGACCAAGTTGCGGCAGACCACGTCGATCACGGTGTTGCTCGGCGAGCAGAACGTGACCTTCGCGCTGCCGCATGCCGACCGGGTCTATGTGCTGGAGCATGCAAGGATCGTCTGGGAAGGCGATCCCGGCCGCTTCGCGAGCGAGGCCGGCGCCGATTTTCTTTGAGTCCGTCAACATCAACAAAAAACGTGGAAAAGGAAACGACCATGCGACCATCAGTTCTCAACAGCAGCCTGCTCGCCTCCGCGCTGGCGCTGTGCCTCGCGGCACCCGCCTACGCGCAGTCGACCGATCCGATCAAGATCGGCGTCATCGCCGAGGTGCAGTCGATCGCCGGTGCGGCGACGCCGGGCGGCGCGCAGATCGCTGCCGACGAGATCAACGCCAAGGGCGGCGTGCTCGGCCGCAAGATCGAGATCGTCACCTACGACAACAAGAGCTCGTCGGCGGATTCCGTGCGCGCCTTCCAGCGCGCGGTCAGCGAGGACAAGGTCTCCGCAGTGATCGCAAGCTATATCAGCGAGGTCGTGCTGGCGCTGGAGCCCTGGGCGGCGCGGCTGAAGATGCCGCTGATCACGCCAGGGGCCGCCTCGAACGAGATCACCAAGGCGATCCACAACGACTACGACAAGAACAAGTACACCTTTCATGGCTACTTGACTTCGGCAGCCCAAGCCCAGCTCGTCTGCGACGCCGCCAAGGATCTGCTCGTCGACAAGCTCAAGTTCAAGACCGTCGCGATCATGAGCGAGGACGCCGCCTGGACCAAGCCGCTCGATGTCGGCTACGAGGCATGCCTGCCGAAGGCCGGCCTCAAGGTCGTCGAGCACGTCCGCTTCTCACCTGATACCACCGACTTCACGCCGATCTTCAACAACATCGAAGGCAAGAAGCCCGACGTGATCGTCACCGGCATCTCCCATGTCGGCGTGCAGCCGACGGTGCAGTGGAAGAACCAGCAGGTGCCGATCCCGATGTTCGGCATCAGCGCGCAGGCGCTGAGCCCGACCTTCTGGAAGGACACCAATGGCGCGGCCGACGGCATACCGTCGCTGGCGGTGGCGACGCCCGACGTCGCCGTCACTCCCAAGACGAAGCCGTTCGCGGCCGCCTTCAAGGCCAAGTTCGGCACGCCGCCGGCCTATACCGGCTACACCTCCTATGACGAGGTCTACTTCATCACGGAAGCAATCAAGCGCGCCGGCTCGACCGATCCCGACAAGATGGTCGCCGAGCTCGAGAAGACCGATTACGAGGGCACGATCGGTCGCATCCAGTTCTACGGCAAGAACGACGAATTCACCCACGGCATCAAGTCGGGCCCCGGTGCTGTCACCGGCCTCGTCTTCCAGTGGCAGGATTCCAAGCAGGTCGTGGTCTGGCCCGAGAAGATCGCGGAAGGCAAGATGAAGTTTCCGACCTTCGTCAAGCTGTCGCAGTAACCAGTCGCATCGACAGGAGGCCCATCGCTCCGCGCGGAGTGATGGGCTTTTTTGCAGCCTTTCGCAGATGCGTTCTACGCCGCCGCCTGCCCTATCGACCTTGGGCGATGTTGACTTTCGCCATCCCGCTCCCAATACTTCGCAAAAATAACGGCCAAATATCCAAATTAATTGAGGGAGGATAGGATGCCGACTTCACGCAGGCAGCTGCTGAAGACCTCGGCGGCTGCCGCCGCCGCACTCAGCCTCGATTGGACACGGGCCCAGGCCCAAGCCGAGAATTTGCGAATTGGCGTCATCTACGATCTGACCGGCCCGTTCGCCGCAGGCGGTTCGGTCGCCTCTTCGATCGGTGCGCAGATTGCCATCGATCTCGTCAACGAGAAGGGCGGGATCGGAGGCAAGACCAAGATCGTGCCTGTTGCCGCCGACTCCCAGAGCAAGCCGGACGTCGCCATCAACGAGGCCGAACGCCTGATCAACCAGGAGAAGGTCGATATCCTCAACGGCGTCTATGCGAGCTCGCACGCCGTGCCGCTCGCCGCCAGGGTCGAGCAGCAGAAGAAGATCCTCTGGATCACGACCGCGGTCTCGACTGCCGTGTTCAAGGACAAGAATCTGCAGTACGTCTTCCGCGCGCAGATTCATTCCGACCAGTATGGGCAGGCCTTTGCAAGCTTCATCAACGAGCATGCGAAAGCCAAGCTCGGCATCGACCCCAAGGAGGTCAAGGTCGCATTGATCCACGAGGACGGCCCCTATGGCGTCGGCGTTGCCTCCGCCGACGAGGCCTACGCCAAGCAGGCCGGCATCCAGGTGGTGCTGCGCGAGGGATATTCGGCCTCGGCGCCCGATCTCTCCGTGCTGGTCACCAAGATCAAGCGCGCCAAGGCCGACGTGATCTCGCACGCCGGCTACAACCCCGACATCACCCTGTTCTTGCGCCAGGCCCGCGAGAGCGGCCTGCGTTTCAAGATGCTGTTCGGGGCCGGTGCCGGCTACAGCCAGCTCGACAAGCTGCGTGCGACTTTCGGCTCCGACATCGACAATTTCTGCAACATCGATCCGGTGCCGGCGCAGCTGCTCGATCCCGCCAAGCTCGCGCCGGGCATGGGCGATCTGATCAAGACCATGGTCTCCCGCTACCAGGCCAAGACCGGCGCGACCGACGTGCCGCCACACTGCTCGATGGGTTTTAACCAGACCTGGGTGCTGCTCAACAATGTGCTGCCGGTCGCCAAGGAGAAGTACGGTAGCTTCGAGCCCGAGGCCGTTCGCAAAGCAGCGCTCGACGTCGACATCCCCGCCGGTGGCACCATCCAGGGCTATGGCGTGAAATTCTTCCCGCCGGGCACGCCGCTCTCCGGCCAGAACGAGCGTTCGACCCCGGTCGTGATGCAGAATGCCGGCGAGCACATCTCGGTGGTGTGGCCGACGAATATCCGGACGCGGGAGGCGGTCTTCCCGCTGCCGAAGGGCTCGACCTACGGGGCGTGAGGCGCGGCGCGAGCGGTCCACCCTCCCCTGGAGGGGGAGGGTCGCTACGCATGCAGCGAAGCAGAATGCGTGGCGGGGTGGGGTGATCTCTCTCCACACGGGCACTGCCCGATTGGAGAGATCACCCCACCCCGCTCGCGCTTCGCGCGATCGACCCTCCCCCTCCAGGGGAGGGTAAAGAGCAGCACTCCCTACAACACCACCCTTCTTCCCTCCTCCGCCGCCCAATACCCGGCGTAGTTCACCTTGATCGTCTCGTACGCCAGCGCGAGGTCCGAGAGCGGCTTCCGTCCCGTCGCGGCGCATTCCATGAAGTCCTGGATCTCCTGCAAATATCCGCGCGTCCATTCCTCCTCGAGGCAGACATATTGCCAGCCGGTTTTGCGGTCGACCTTTTCCGTGATGTAGACGCTGGCGAGCTTCTCCTCGCTGGTCTGATAGCTCATCAGATGCGTATTCGGGGTGATGTTGGCGAACAATGAGCCGCCGCTCGTGTAAGTCTCGATCAGGTTGCGCACGCCGCCCATGATCATGTCGCCGGAGAACACCGTCGCCTTGGTGCCGTCGGAGAAGGTCGCCGTCAGCGTGCCCCAATCCTCGACATCGACGGGATTGGCCTTGATGTAGGTGCGTTCTTCGGTCTTGAGGCCAGCGGTAACGTTGCCGACATCGCAAGTGACGCTGGCGACGCCGATAGTCTCGCCACGCGCCTTGGCCTCGACCTGCTTCAGATAAAGCACGGCCGAGAGCGGGTGACAGCCCATGCGGATCAGCGAGCCGCCGCCCGTCATCGCCCATTGCGCGGCATGCGCGGCGTGCGAGCCGGAATGGCTCTCCTCGCCCTTCATGAACAGGATCTTGTCTTTCGTCGCCTTGATGATCTCGGCGGTCTTGGTCACCGCCGGCGCGTAGATCCAGTCCTCGGCATACATGAACAATTTTCCGCTACGCTCGATCGCGGCTCGCGTCGCGTCCATCTCCTCCAGCACGCGCTCATACATCAGCGCCTTCGGCACATGCTTGCCGATCGGCCGCGCATCGCCCTCGCGGCCGAAATAGCCCGCAAACGGCTTTTCGCAGATGACGTGCTTGCCCGCCTGTATGCCGGCGACGATCATCTCGGCATGAAGGTTGGGCGGGGTGCAGATGTCGATGACATCGAGCTCGCGGTCCGCGATCACTTCCGCGAAGCTGCGATAGACGCGCGGGATGTTGTGGCGGGTCGCGAACTCGACCACATGATCGCCGCGCGCAGCCACTGCCGCAACCTCGACGTCCACGCCATAGACGCGCCGGAACGCATACATGTGCAGCTCCGACACGAAGCCGCAGCCGACGAGTCCCACTCTGATTCTTGCCATAGCGCCCTCACCCCTTGCTTTGGGTGGCACTATAGCCCGCTTGCCGGCCTAATCCACCGAGACCCGCACCACGCCGGCGCTCATCATGCCCAGTGCGCGGGCGGCGGGCACGGAGAGATCGACGATGCGGCCGCGGATGAACGGGCCACGATCGTTGACGCGGCACTGAATCGTTCGTCCGCTGAAGGATACCCTCAGCACGGTGCCGAAAGGACGCGTCCGGTGCGCGCATGTCAGCTCGCCACCTTTACCTGCCTTTCCATATCCGTAGTACGAAGCAAGCCCGCTTTCGGCGTGGGCAACGGAAAAGGCAAAAAGCAAAAAGCTGGCAAGAGATATCAATAGCGTCGTCTGCGCTTGCACGGCACCCTCCCGGTTACCCTGCCCGGCGCTGCCAACGTCGCTTTGTTCCCCAAGGTTCCCAACAGACTGCCGGGCGGTGCCCGGCAGTGCCATCACACTTTGTTACCGATTGTGAAACACCAACGTGCGCACCTCGATGCTCTCGCGCGGGGCGGCATCTAGCGGTGTGGTCGGATCGACGAAGGCCGTGTGCGGCCCGAACCGCGTGCGGCCGTCGGTTGCGGAGTCATAACACTTGAGCAGCAGCGCCTCGTCCGGCGTCATCTCGGGGAAATAGAACCAGCGGTGGTTCGGATTGTACTTCACTGAATAGGTCTCGCCGCGGCGATTGGGATAGATCAAATCGGAGGCGACGAGATCATCGGGCGCAACCGTCCTGCCGTCGGCCATCGCCAACGGTGAATCGCGCAAGGGGCCGCGGATCGGCCGCCACAGATTGATCACCTGCACGCGCCCCTTCAGCAACTCTTCGGCTTCGTCAGGCAAGTGCTCGCGCACGCGATTGGCGCCGGAGACGCCGGTCTGGTCGACATGCACGCGCGTGGCGGGCTGGCGCGGGCCGCCACCACGAATGTCGGCGGCGCCTTCGACGCGCTTGCGCACGGTATGATCGAAGATGACGACACGATCGGCCTTCAGCGTCGCCCGCAGGAACGCCTCGACGGCGGGATAGTAGACGGCGCGAATTTCCTCGTCGTTGTAAAAATCCTTCACCTGCGTCGGATGGCGCACCAGCGCAAAGCCTTCGCGATCCAGCGAAAAATTCTGCGCAATCAGCCGCGCATCGAAGATCGGGACCTGATGCGGCTCGGCAAGCGCCGTGCTCTTCGGTTCGCCCGGGGGCGGATCGAAGGCGTAGGTGCGCGGCTTGGCTGGTGTCGGTGCGAGATAGTTGAGTTCGGCAGTGACGAAAGGAAGCGATTCGATTTTTGTTTCTTGCAGGCCCATGGCCGGTCTCCCGATATGGTCGTCGGATTGATTTTTGCCCGGGAGCCGCGGGGTGCAAGGGAGGCGATGCAAATAGCAATGGGGGTGTTGTCAGGCGTGAAGAACGAAGAAGGAAAGCATCGAGGAATGCGAGTGCCATGGAAACACTGTCTCGTCTCACGGATGCTTGAGAACTTCGTGAGGTTTCGTGCCCCGGACGCAGCGCAGCGCTTCTTCAGCGATGCGCTGCTGAGCCGGGGCCCATCTAACCGAGAGAGCATTCTGTGCGGCATGGGTCCCGGCTCTGCGGAGCAGCGTTTCACGCTGCGCCGCGTCCGGGACACGAGAGCCGCTACTACAACCCCACCTTCGCAATTGCATCGGCGAACGAACGATCCACGATCTCCGCGGCATCCAGCTTCTGCTTGATCAGGCCCCAGCGGAAATAGAGGTCGATCGTGCTCTGCTCGTCCGCGACCACGCCGTCGTCGATCGGCGCGATGCGGATCTTTGCGCGCGAGAGCCAGTTCTGTGGCACGGCGGTTGAGATGACCTTCGGACTGCGCCGCGGGCTCGCTCAACTTCTCCCGCTTGCGGGAGAGGTCGGCGCAGCGCGCCGGGTGAGGGCTTTCTCCTCTGGGGGTTCTCGTCCGTGGAGACACCCCCACCCCGACCCTCCCCCGCAAGCGGGAGAGGGAGCGCACTGTGTTCGCGGAAATAGGCAAATCCCGCAAGGCAAAGGGCGGCGAGATGCGCGGCTTTCGCCTCAAGCCAGGCCCGCTGCATCTCGCCGCGATCGTGCTCGCGCATTTGGCCTGCATGAGCCTGATCGTGTGGCTTCCGCTTTAGCCGCGTGAAATCACCAATAGGCACGGTAGTACGGACGCGGATACGGCCGATAGCCGTAATAAGGCCGATAGTACCGGCGATAGCCATAGTACCGCGGATAGGCGTAGGCCGGCCCGTAGCCGTAATAGGCCGGCGCATAACCATAGCCGTATCCCGGATATCCATAGCCGCCGTAATATGGGCCGCCATAATAGCCATAGCCGTAGGGCGCGCCGCTGGCGATGGCGCCGCCGATGATCGCGCCGGCCGCGAGGCCACCGAGGCCCCATCCCCAGCCGCCGCCGCGCCAATGCACCTGCGTGACATCATCACCGGCCGCGGCCTTCATGGTCGCGACGTTGGTCGGCATCGGTCCCGCCGCGGCCTGCTCGATTTGGCCGGCCATGACCACGCCGGCCAGCGAACAGGCAATTGCCGTTGTCCAGATCCTCATCGTCTTACTCCCTGTCTGACGTTTCGCTTGGAAAAGGATCGCAACACCATGATCGAACATCCTTGCGCCAAGTCAAAGCGCCAAGTCAAAGCCCGGACCTTGCGTGCGGCGCACAAGTCCCGTTCACACCCCGCTGCAAAATGGTCGCCGGCACGTGAGGCCCAACGACCTGCTCCGCCCGATGTGACAGCGGCGCGACGCTGTCGCACTTCGGCCACGGCAAAGACATCAAGGCAAAGCATTAAGCTTCCCGTTGCGCGCAACCAACAACCCACTTCCCGATTTACTATTCGTACCGTTACTATCGGTTCCAATGGGCGCGGGACCGCGGGGCTTCTCGCGACAAAAAGCCCGGCATGCCAGAGTGTGGGAGGATGACATGAGTGCCGTCGGTAATGAACCGCTTGCCCGCCAAGCGTTGGCGTTCGTCCTCGCCGGTGGACGCGGCAGCCGGCTTTTGGAGCTGACCGACCGGCGCGCCAAGCCGGCGGTCTATTTTGGCGGCAAGTCCCGCATCATCGACTTCGCGCTGTCGAACGCGGTGAACTCGGGCATCCGCCGTATCGCGGTCGCGACCCAATACAAAGCGCACAGCCTGATCCGGCACCTTCAGATGGGCTGGAACTTCTTCCGCCCGGAGCGAAACGAGAGTTTTGACATTCTCCCGGCCAGCCAGCGCGTCTCCGAGAACATGTGGTATGTCGGCACGGCGGACGCCGTCTACCAGAACATCGACATCATCGAATCCCACGCCTGCCGCTTCATCGTGGTGCTGGCCGGCGACCACATCTATAAGATGGACTACGAGGTGATGCTGCGCGAGCATGTCGAGAGCGGCGCCGACGTCACGGTGGGTTGCCTCGAGATGCCGCGCGCGGAATCTTCGGGCTTTGGCATCATGCATATCGACGAGAAAGGCTGGATCCATTCGTTCCTGGAGAAGCCGAAAGATCCGCCGCCGATGCCCGGCAAGCCGGACGTCTCGCTCGCCAGCATGGGCATCTACGTCTTCAACGCGAAATTCCTGTTCGACCAGCTCAAGCGCGACGCCGAGGACCCGAACTCGAACCACGATTTCGGCAGAGACATCATTCCATACCTGGTCAAGAACGGCCGCGCGTTCGCGCACCAGTTCTCGACTTCATGCGTGCGCTCCAGCAGCCACAACGGCGCCTATTGGCGCGACGTCGGCACCGTCGACGCCTATTGGTCCGCCAATATCGATCTCACCGATGTCGTGCCGGAACTCGATCTGTTTGACCGCGCCTGGCCGATCTGGTCCTATGCAGAGATCACGCCGCCGGCCAAATTCGTCCACGACGAGGAGAGCCGGCGCGGTCAGGCCGTGAGCTCGCTGGTCTCGGGCGGCTGCATCATCTCCGGCGCCGCACTGCGCCGCGCGCTGCTGTTCACCGGCGTGCGGGTCAACTCCTACGCCAATGTCGAGAACGCCGTGATCATGCCCTATGTCAATGTCGGCCGCGGCGCTCGCCTGAAGAACGTCGTGATCGACCGCGGCGTCGACATCCCCGAGGGCCTCGTCGTCGGCGAAGATCCCGAGTTCGACGCCAAGCGCTTCCGCACCACCGAGCAGGGCATCTCGCTGATCACCCAGCCGATGATCGACAAGCTGAATACATGACACCTGTTCGCGTCCTCGCGGTCGCTTCTGAAGTGTATCCCATCGTCAAGACCGGCGGCCTCGCGGATGTCGCCGGCGCGCTGCCGGTTGCACTGAAGGCGCATGGCGTCGAGATGCGCACCCTGATGCCCGGTTATCCCGACGTGACGCGGATGCTCGCCGGCGCCGAGGAAATCCGGCGCTGGCCGGATTATTTCGGCGGGCCGGGCCGGCTGCTCGCGGGCTCGCACGACGGCCTCGATCTGTTCGTGCTCGACGTGCCGCATCTCTACGCGCGGCCTGGTAACCCCTACGTCACCAGCGATGGCGTCGACTGGCCGGACAATGGCGTGCGCTTCGCCGCGCTTTCGCGCGTCGCCGCCGATATCGGTCACGGCCTCGTGCCTGCCTTCGTGCCCGACATCGTGCACGCCCACGATTGGCAGGCGGGGCTCGCGCCGGCCTATCTGCACTATGATAACCGGCCGCGGCCCGGCACCGTGATGACCATTCACAACATGGCCTATCAGGGCAAGTTTGCGCCTGAGCTGATCGGTGCGATCGGCCTGCCCTGGCACTCCCTCAACGTCAACGAAATCGAATATTTCGGCGGCATCAGCTTTTTGAAGGCGGGCCTGCAATTCGCCGATCGCATTACCACGGTGTCGCCGACCTACGCGCGGGAGATCCAGAGCGACGAAGGCGGCATGGGGCTCGGCGGCTTGCTACGTGCACGCGCGGGCGTGCTCAGCGGCATCCTCAACGGCATCGACATTTCCGTGTGGAATCCGCAAACCGATCCGCACATCGCCTACCGCTTCGGCGCGGAAGACCTCACCTTTCGGGCCGCGAACAAGGCGGCGCTTCAACAGCAGTTCAATCTCGATTCCTCGGACGAGGCGCCATTGCTCGGCGTCATCAGCCGCCTGTCCTGGCAGAAGGGGCTCGATCTCCTGCTCGAAGCCATTCCGACCATTTTGGACCAAGGCATGCAGCTCGCGCTGCTCGGCAGCGGCGATCGCGATCTCCAGGACGGTTACCAGGCCGCCGCACGCGCCAATCGCGGCCGGATCGGAGTCGTGATCGGCTACGACGAGATCTTGGCGCATCTGATCCAGGCCGGCTCGGACGCGCTGATCGTGCCGTCGCGCTTCGAGCCATGCGGCCTGACCCAGCTCTGCGCGCTGCGCTATGGCGCTGTCCCAATCGTGTCACGTGTCGGCGGCCTCGAGGATACCATCGTCGACATCGGCGAGGCCGACGCGTCCGGCCACGATGCCACCGGCTTCAAGTTCGGCCCCGTGACGGCGGACGCCCTCGCCGGCACGCTGCGCAAGGCCAACACCACCTTCCACGACAAGCTGACCTGGCGCCGGCTGCAACGAAGCGGCCTTGCGACCGACGTCTCCTGGCGCAACCGCGCCGGCGACTATGCCGTGCTCTACCGCGACCTCATGGCGGCGCGCCGCACGTAGAGCGTTTTCGGGCGAAGTGGATTCCGGTTCGCGTGAAGAAAACGTGTCAAAACTAGAATCTAGAGTCCCGTTCCGATTTCATCGGAACGGGACTCGAGGCATGGCCATTGTCGAATCCATGCTATAGAGCCGGGCATGGACCCCTTCGTGATCAAGCTGCTCGGCTTTGCCGCCGCCACCTGCACCACCGTCGCCTACGCGCCGCAATTCATCAAGGTCTGGAAAACCCGCTCGGCGCGCGACATCTCGCTCGGCATGTTCCTAGTCATGGTGCTGGGCTTGGCGCTCTGGCTGCTCTACGGCCTGCTCTCTGGCGACGCCCCGCTGGTCGCCGCCAACGCCATCACCATGCTGCTCGCCGGCGGCATTCTGTTCATGAAGCTGAAATACGGATGAGCTGCCCTTCACCTCTCCCAGCTTGCGGTGAGAGGTCGGAATTCGCGCGCAGCGCGGATTCCGGGTGAGGGGGACTCTCCACGAATCCAACTCTCACCTCGCTCGCGGAGACTCCCCCTCACCCCGACCCTCTCCCCGCAAGCGGGGTGAGGGAGAAAAGTCACGCACCAAACACATACGACGCCATCGCCACGCCCGCGACCTCGTCGACGAAGACGCGGCGGCCGAAATCGCTGCCGGCGGCGCCGGCTACGACCATCAGCGGCAGCAGATGGTCCTCGCGCGGATGCGCAAGGCGCGCGCTCGGTGCGTTCTCCCAGTCGACCAGCATCGCGTTGCGCCGGGCCGCATCCGGATTGCTGATGGCCTCGTTCAAATAGGCCTCGAAATCGTACGAGACCGGCTTCGACTCCGGTCGATTGAAGCCGCGCATGTTGTGATAGGTCAGCCCGCTGCCGACGATCAGAACGCCTTCGTCGCGCAGCGGCGCGATCGCCTCCCCCACTTTGATGTGCTCGGCCGCGTCATAGCTCGACTTCAGCGACAGCAGCACGATCGGCATGTCCGCATTCGGATACATCAGGCCGAGCGGCACGAAGGTGCCGTGGTCAAAACCCTGATTGGGATCCTCCCGGCAATCGAGGCCGGCGCGCGCGAGCAGCGCCTTCACCTCTGCGGCAAGCGCGGGCTGGCCCGGCGCCGGATATTTGAGGTGATAGGTATGCTCGGGGAAACCGTAATAGTCGTACACCATCGGCGGATGTGCCGAGGTCGACACGGTGAAGGCGTCGGCCTCCCAATGTCCGGTGATGACGAGCACGGCCTTCGGCCTTTCGGGGAGCAGCTGCGGCAGCCGGCCGAACTCCGCGGCGGTCTTCGCGTATTGCACCCGCCTGTCCTCCATGAACGGCCAGGGGCCGCCACCATGCGACAGGAACAAGGTCGGAAATCGCGTCATGGGCTCGTGTCTCGTTGGCAACAGGCGCGTGCGAGCTGCCCGCGCGCTCAGCGGCGAGCATAGGCAAACCGGCATGGTTAGCAAGCCGTTAACGATTTGCCTTCCAAAATCTCCGGCGTGGCCGAAGCAGTCGGCCAGAAGACGAGGACGGAAGATGAGGAAGTTTGCGCTGGGGGACGTCGTCAACAGTGACAAGGGCCGCCGCGGCGTCGTTCGCGCCGCCTTCAAGTCGCGGGAAGGCCAGCAGTTCTACGCCGTCGAAAAGGACGGCGCGATCGACTATCTGGAAGAAGACCGGCTGAGCCCGGCGCCGCGCGTCGAGCTCGCGGCATAATCCAACTCATTTCCTGCCCTCACCTGCCATCCGATCGAGACGCTCCGTGAAGGGGTCGTCTCCGCTCGCGATGCGGTCGTCGGTGATCAGCAGTAGGCGATCACGCTCTGCGGCCGCGTCCCAATGGGGCAAACCGGGACCATTGGGATCGCCGCTTCTTGCAAAGTTGATCCAGTAGCCGCGCATGCGGCTCGCGACCTCGCGATCGCCTCGCGAGAAGATTCCTGCACCGGGCACGCCTTCCGCACCGAAGATGAACTGCAACTCGCGTCCGTGCCCACGATCGGGATTTGCGCGCCGCGCCTCGGGGACATAGCCAAAGCGATAGCGAAAGGTCGGCGCGCCCGTGGCCGCGTGAAGACGGGCCAGCAGTCTGACCGGCTCGGAGAAGACCTTGTCGGTATAGAACCGAGCTTTCAGCTCCGAAGGTTTCAAAAGGTTGGGATAGAGCTCGCGCAGCCCATCGATCGTGCGGCCCGATGATGCAAGGTCGTCTTGGTCGTCGAGTTCATCGCCGAAACGCGTCTCGTCGTCATTCGAGCCGATGATGAGGGGAATGCGGCTCTCGTGCCCCGCCGTAAATCCCGCAGCGATGTCCTCCGTCACCAGGCTCCCATCCATGACCGGCACAAGGGCGCGCGCGAACTTCGCCAGCAGGCGATCTTCGGCAGCCAGCAATCGTGCCGGCGGGACCGCCCGCAAATCCGGCTCGGAAGCGAGGCCAGCGGCGAAATACGCGCTCACGACCTCCGCCTCCTGCGGCGAGTGCAGAGCTGCGCGGCCGGGCACCGATTGCAAAATGGCTTTCTGGAATAAACCGCGCGCCTGCCGGCACAGCATCAGCAGTGCGATCGATGTCGCGCCTGCGCCGTTGCCGAACAGAGTGACGTTGTTTGGATCGCCGCCGAATGCCGCGATATTGTCCTGCACCCAATGCAGCGCCGCAATCTGGTCCATCAGGCCGTAATTGCCGGAGCCGCCCTCCGACAGCGCCGGGTGAGTGAGCCAGCCGAGCACACCGAGGCGATAATTCACGGTGACGACGATGAGGCCGGCCTGTGCCAGCCTGGCGCCGTCGAACACCGCATCGTTCGCGGTGCCCGTGACGAAGGCGCCGCCATGGATGAACATCATCACCGGCAACGGACCATCGACCCCGAAGGGACGAAACACGTTCAGCGTGAGGCAATCCTCGCGCGCGGCCGGCAGCGACGGTTGAAGGCACGGCGCGCCGTAGTCGTAGGCGGTGTGCATCTCCGAACTCTCGGCCGTCGGCTGCGGCGGGCGCCAGCGCAGCGCACCGACCGGCGGCGCCGCGTAAGCCAGCCCCTTGAAGGAGGCCACCTCGCCTTCGACGGCGCCAAGCATCTGTCCTTCACGCGTCAGCGCAAATGGAAACTGTCCGACCGGCTGTGCCACGGCCGAGCCGACGCCACACAGGACAATGGAAGCCGCAACAAGCGCGAGCACGGATCGCATCTTCGGAGTATCTCGATGCGCGGAACGGTTCCAGCAGGTTACGTCCGCGGCCGCCAGCGAGGCAAGCTAGGTCTTACCTCCCAGCGCGAGCGAAGCTCGTCGCGGCCCCGTAAGCGCGGGGCGAGGGAGCGCACCTTCGATGCGGCCAGACGCTTGGCTCAATCGCGCCTGCGACCTAACCACTCTTGGCGAGGAGCTCCGCCAGCGCGCGGCGCGCGATGATGCCGAGCTCACCGAGCGTGGAGTGCCCTGACTGTGCCGCCTCGATCAGGCGCTCGGCGATGAATCTGCGGCTGTCGTGATCGCCGCCATGTGGCAATTGGCGGCACGTCTCCTCCAGGACGACGTCCATGTTTGCTTTGGTTCGCTCGCTCAACTCTGTCATGACGCCCGGTCGGTACGCGTGGCTTGTAAGCGCAAGCATACACAGAAGGATGTGGTCTGATTAGCCCGGACAATCCCGGCGATTGTGCATCGCGGTGCGTGTATCGCCATAACCTTCCCGCGGCCACGATGCCGCCGCAAACGACTACCGAAGATTGCACTTGTCCTGATGACAAGCCGAACCTGCAGCGATAGCCTGCCGGCAAAACAAATCCACGGGAGGAATGCCATGCCTGACGCAATGGTCGCCGCACGTGAATCCCAAGCGGCGAGCGGAACAGCCCAGCAGGTCGACGTCGCCGTGGTGGGCGCCGGATTTGCCGGGCTCTATCTCCTGCATCGCCTGCGCAAGGCCGGCTTCAAGGCGATCGCCCTCGACGAGGCCGGCGACGTCGGCGGCACCTGGTACTGGAACCGCTATCCCGGCGCGCGCTGCGACATCCAGACCATCGATTACAGCTACACTTTCGATCCGGACCTCGAGACCGCCTGGACCTGGTCGGAGAAATACGCGACGCAGCCCGAGATCTTGCGCTATCTCGGCTTCGTCGCCGATCGCTATGACCTCAGGCGCGACATCCGCTTCAAGACCAAGGTGACCGAAGCCAAATGGGACGAGGCGACGGAGCGCTGGCAGCTCACGACCGATAACGGCGCGCCGGTCTCCTGCCGCCACTACATCATGGCCACCGGCTGCCTCTCCGCGCCAAAGCCGCCGGAGATCGACGGCGTCAAGGACTTCAAGGGGAAGATCTATTTCACCGGACGCTGGCCGCATGACGGCGTCAATCTCGCGGGAAAACGCGTCGCTGTGATCGGCACGGGCTCGTCGGCCATCCAGTCGATCCCGCTGATCGCCGAGCAGGCCGCGCATCTGACCGTGTTCCAGCGCACGCCGAATTTCGCGCTGCCTGCACATAATGGCCCGGCGCCAGCAGACCGCATGAGCCTGCTGCAAGGCGATCGCGCGGCCTATCGCGAGCAGGCGCGCCAGTCGATGGCCGGCGTCCCCTACCCGCAGCAGACCGTCGTGAGCTGGCAATTGAGCGATGCCGAGCGTCGCGAGCGGTTCGAACGCGCCTGGGCAGCCGGCGACCTCGTCCACATCCTGACGCAGCTCTGGTCCGACCAGGCCGTCGATGTCGACGGCAACAAGATCGTTCAGGACCTGATCCGCGAGAAGATCCGCGCCGCCGTCAACGACCCCGAAACCGCTGCGGCGCTGACGCCGCACGATCATCCCTTCGGCGCCAAGCGTCCCTGCCTCGATACCAACTACTACGCCACCTACAACCGGCCGAACGTCACGCTGGTCAATCTGCGCCAGGAGCCGATCAAGACGATCACCGCGAGCGGCATCTCCACGAACGGCCGCAGCTTCGATCTCGACATCATCGTGTTCGCGACCGGCTTCGACGCCATGACCGGCGCGATCCGTGCCGTGCATCCGATCACCGGGCGGGGCGGCAGGTCGCTCTCCGACGTCTGGGCGCAGGGACCTCAGACTTATCTCGGCCTCACGGTCGAAGGCTTCCCGAACTTCTTCATGATCACCGGGCCCGGCAGCCCGTCGGTGCTCTCGAACATGGCAGTGTCGATCGAGCAGCATGTCGACTGGGTCGTCGATCGCCTTGCCGCGCTGCGCGATGCCGGTTTCAACACGATCGAGCCGACCGAGACGGCGCAGGCCGCATGGGGCCGGCACATGGCCGATTGCTCGATGCTGACGCTGCACCGGCTCGCCAACACCTGGTACACGGGCGCCAACGTGCCCGGCAAGGTCCAGGGCTTGATGCCCTATACCGGCGGCGTCGGCCCCTATCGCAGCATCTGCGACGAGGTGGTCAGTCGCGGCATGCTCGGCTTCAGGCTCACCGGCCCCAACAGCGCCGCGCAATGCAATGACGGCGAAGTGGTGCGCCTGCAGCCGGACGTGCGGCTGGTGCTGAACCTGCTCGTGTCGCTGAACCTGCCGCCGATCGAGTCGATGGGCGCGCTCGGCGCACGTGCCTTCGTCAACGAGTTCAACAAGGGCCGGCCTGCGGGGCGGCCGATCGGCGACATCGTCGACGGCACTCTGCCAGTTACCGACGGCGCGCTGCCTTACCGCGTCTACAAGCCCGCAACAGCAGGACCGCATCCGATCGTGGTCTATTTCCACGGCGGCGGCTGGGTGCTCGGCGACGAGCAGTCGGACGAGCCGTTCTGCCGCGACATGGTGCGGCGGACCGGCATGATCTTCGTCAGCGTCGGCTATCGCCATGCGCCGGAGCATCGTTTCCCCACCGCGGCCGAGGACGGCTATGCGGCGACGCGCTGGATCGCCGAGCACGCCGCCGAGCTCGGCGGCACGCCCGGCCCGGTACTGGTCGCAGGCTGGAGCGCCGGCGGCAACATCGCCGCCGTCACCTGCCAGCTTGCGCGCGACCGCGGCGGGCCTGACATCGCCGGCCAGCTCCTGGTCTGCCCGGTCACCGACTGCACCTTCGATCGTCCGTCCTACAACGACAATGCGACCGGTTACTTCCTGACGCGCTCGCTGATGTACTGGTTCTGGGACCTCTATTGCTCGCCGGCGGACCGCACCGACCCGCGCGTCTCGCCACTCCGCGGCAAGGTCGCCGGCCTGCCGCCGGCCTTTGTCGTCACCTGCGAGTTCGATCCGTTGCGCGACGAGGGCGTCGCCTATGCCGAGGCGATGGCCGCCGCCGGCGTCCCGGTCGAGCAGCTCCGTGCGCGCGGCCATTTCCACTCGTCCTTTGCGATGGTGGACGTGGTGATCACCGGCGTGCCAGGCCGGGCGCAGATGGCCGGGGCCTTGCGGCGCTTCGCCGGGCTGCCGGAGGTCAGCCGCGGCGACGAGGGCAGCAAGGGCCATGACAGCCCGGAGCACCGAATCGCGGCCGCCGCGAGCTGAAGCGGCACAACGCCGCCGGGAACCTTTTCCCGGCTGCCGCGTTGAATGTTCGTGGCATTGAGATGCAGCGACAGGTGTGTAGGCCCCGGCACGCGAACGCGTGTGCTGGGGTCATTTTTTGTGTGAGGCAGGATGATGGGGGACGTGGCCGGAGATTCAAAAGTCGATTTCGGCGCGCTTGCGGTGCTGCATAAATGGCCGTCGCTGGCAAACCAGCGAAGGCCGGACAGAGACTCCTATCAAGTGAGTGAAGGCACGCTCGACGAGTGTATCTCGGCCTTCATGCAGAAGCCGGCGGCAACCCGGCACCTCTACGAGATCCGCACCGTGGCGCAGCCACCGCTCGTCACCGAAATCCTCTCGCCTGAGCACGTCATCGAGCTATCACGCTTAAGAGAATTTCTCTGACGGCCTTCACAAGCACGCGAGCAGGAACCTTCTTCGGGTTTTTCTCGTTGTCAGGGATCGGAAGCAAAGACGTGAGCGCCTCAGATGTTTGACGCCGACGTATCATCACCGATCGTACCCTACGGCGCAGACGAGACCCTCTTCGTGGTGATCGATCGCCGCGACGAGGCGACCGAAATCCGCATTGAGCGCAGCGATCTCGAAGCCACCATCGGCGAGCTTGTCGCCGGATGCTTCAACGACCCGATCAAGGTGATTTCGTTCAATACGCTTGAGCATTGGATGAAGGACATCTCGACCGACGTCGCCGGCGAGATTCGTGCGCGCTGCGAGATTTACGGCATCGAGCTGCCCGATTATCTCAGCGACTTCGTCGAGACCCACCGCTGAGCGGGCGTTGTCTCAATTGCGCAGATAGGGAAGCAAGAGCGGATGCGCTTAGCGCGTGGTTCGCAGAGTTAGGCGCGCCGGTGCTTGCCGGCGATGACCTCGATCTCGCGGCGGCGCTCGCCGGCGAAGGTCAGCAGCTTTTCGATCGTCAGCGTATCCGTGATCCGTTTGGCCAGCCGCTCGGCGCGCGCGGCCTGATCTTCGAGATACTGGATCGTGTTCAAGCGCCGCCTCCCCCAAAGCCCCGAATTGTTGGACGGCCATGGTGCGACAGAGCAGCTAACAGCCGGTTAAGCGCTGCGATGGGCTTGAGGCTCATTGCACGACGTCGAGCCGGACATTGGTGATGCCCTTGTCGACCATGCCGAGCGCCTCGGCCGCGGAAGGGGAGATATCGACCACGCGCCCGCGAACATAGGGTCCGCGATCGTTGACCCTGACGGTGACGAAGCGGCCCGAGGAGGTATCGGTGACGCGCAGCTTGGTGCCGAACGGCAGGGTGGGATGGGCCGCGGTCAAGTCGTTCTTGTCGAATTTCTCGCCGCTCGCGGTCTCCGTGTCCGAGTAGAAGCTGGCAACGCCACGCGAACCTGCCTGTTTTGCGTCACCGCCAGAGGCGCGCGACCGGCTGATCGGCCGTGGATGCAGCGCCGCCACCCGGTGCGGGCGCTCCACCGCGGCCTGCCGGCCGGTCGCGGCGATATCGGCCTTCTGGCGGCCGACCGGCGATTGCGCGCAGGCGGCGAGCGAGGCGGCGCCGGCAATGGTGAGCAGCAGCCGGCACGAGGTTGCGAGGGAAATCCGGGAAGTTTCGGCACGTGCAATGCGAGACATGGTACGCCCCTCCGAACGACCGGATTTTCGGTGGGGAATGAGGGCAGAACCTTGTCGGAACAAAAGCGGGCCTGGGGCCGCGGCCGTTTCACGCCAGCTGTGACGATTCCACCACAGTGCCTGTCCTGAATCGGGACAGGCTCGCAAAAGGATCAGCCGGACCGGACTCGCCAGATGATCGGGCGTGTCTCCGGCTGAACCTCGCCATGTTCGGCGTCGCGCTTCAGGAGCCGCATCAGCTCACGCCGATAGAGCCGCCGCCAGCCGGTTTTCAAGCTGGCAAGAAAATCGAGCTCCCGTTGTGTCAGCGTGCACATCGCGCTTCAGGCCACGAGGCCTCCCATCGGCTTGACGTCGGCGCTGCCGGGGAAGACCGCCTCGGCGAGAACCTTCTCTTCGACGCGCAGGTGATCCCTCAGCAGGCCCTTCAGCACCGCGCGCAGATCCGTGGTGGGCTTGAGGTCGCGATCCTCGAGCAGCTGCGCCGGCTTCAGCCCCGGCCAGTCCGCGATCACGCGGCCGCCGGCAAGTCCGCCACCGATCAGGAAAGCGACCGTGCCCGTGCCGTGGTCCGTCCCCTGCGTGCCGTTGATCCGGGCTGTGCGCCCGAACTCGGTGACGACGGCGACGACCGTCTCCCGCCACGCCTCGCCCATGTTGCTCTCGATCGCCGCGAAGGCGCCGTCGAGCGCGCCGAGCAGGTTGTAGAGCTGACCCGAGGCCGCGCCTTCGGCAATGTGGGTGTCCCAGCCGACGAAGCCCATGGCGCCGACACGTGGGCCGTCGGGCTTGGCGAGATAGCGCGCGGCGGTGCCGGCGGCCTCGGCGAAGTAGGCGCGCACGCGCGCGATGCCCGGAGGCGCCAGCGTCGGATCGTCCGACATCGGATCGCCCGCGCCAGGCGCGCCGCCGAGTGAAGCAAGCTTCATGCGCGCCTGGAGCACGGTCGCGAGCTTCGGATCGGTGTGCTGATAGAGATCGAGCAGGCGGTTCTGCGTATCCTCGCTCGCCGGCAGCAGTTTCTGCGGCACCCATGTCATGACAGGCGCTGAGCCGCGCACGACGAGCGGCGTCACCGAGCCAATGCCGAGCGCGCGGCTGCCGCGCGGATCGACGCGGCCGCCCGATTCCAGTGCGAGCAGCGCGCGGTTGAGCCATCCCGAGCTGGTCATGCCCGGCTTGACGAGCCCGCTCTCCAGCACGTCCTGGCCGTCGAAATGCGAACGCTCGCGATAGGGCGTCGCAGCGGCATGGACGATTGCGGCCTTGCCGCTTCGATAGAGCCGGTGCAGGTTCGGCATTGCCGGATTGAGCGCGAAGAAGGAATCGAGCGGCAGCGCCGGCGGCTTGCCGTCCAGCACCAGCGCGCGATCGCCGCGCAAGGAGGTCCAATCGGGATCGCCGACCGGCGCGACGGCACCGAGGCCATCGAGCGCGCCGCGCAGGACGATGACGAGCAGACGCGGATCGCGTCCTTCGGCGCGCGCGATCCGCGGCATCTGGCTCCATGCGAACAGCGCACCGCAGCCGACCAGAAGCTCGCGCCGCGTGGGCAGGTGATTGACGAATCCCATGCTCACCTCCTCTGAAAATCCGCCGACATGAACAGGAGCGCCAGCGCCTGCTGCCGGCTCTCGGCGCGCCCGACCGCCTGTTTCACCTCGGGCGCGATCTGCGATGCAAAGACGTCCTCGATGATGGCTTGCGGATCGGCCATGGCGGTGATGCGCTCGGCGAAATTGTTGGCAACGTCGAGCCGCCGGCCGACGCCGTCGATCCAGCTGACCTCGTCATCCGGATAGCCCTTCGGCGCGGACGGACGCCACAGCGGCTCGCCGAGCAACTGCTGGCCACCGGTGTAGAGGACGGGATCGACCTGCGTGATGCCGGTTGCACGCACCATACCGACGACCCATTCGCCGGGACGCTTGAGCTTCGACGGCGGCCCGCCCCAGGCCTCGTCCGACGACACCATCGTGATTGCGACCTGCTTGAGATCGCCATCGGTGTCGTGAAAGCTCTTTGCCATCTGCTCGACGAGGGCCGGCGGCGGCTCGTCGGCGACGAAGTGGCGCGCGAGCTTGGTCGCGACATGGGTCGCGGTGGCCGGATGCGCGGCGAGATCGCGCAGGACGGCGCGGCCCTGCTCGACATCCTCCTGCTCGTATCGCTTGCCGAGCACGGTCTGCCCGCCGGGCTCGTGCAGCCGCGGATTGAAGGTGAACTCGCCGCCGTGCTGGGGATCGGCGCCCGGCGGCAGCAGCGTCCAGCCGGTCATGACGTTCGCGAAGCTGATCACGTCATCCTGGGTATAGCCGGTGCGCACACCGAGCGTGTGCAGCTCCATGATCTCGCGCGCGATGTTCTCGTTGAGGCCGCGATTGCCGTTGATGCCGGCCGTCGAGTTGGCCCCCATCGATTCCAGATTGTCGAGATAGAACAGCATGGCCGGATGGCCCTCGACGGCCAGCAAGAGATCGACGAAGCGGCCGAGCGCATTGGCGCGAACCGCTTCGCGCTCATAGGCGCCGGACATGCTCTGGATCTTGTTGGCCGAGATGCAGAAATGATTGGACCAGAACCACACCAGCCGCTCGGCAAAGCCGATCTCGGCGCCAAGCGCAGCTTCCGTGCGCAGCTTAGCTTCCTGCAAATAGATCGGACGGCCGGGATCGGGAATGGCATCGGCGGCCTGTTTCGCCGCCATCTCGGCCGCATCTTTCTCCTGGCGATAGCCTTGCGCCTGCCCTTCAGGCCGCACTTGGGCCTGATCCCCCGGGGCACCCGACGCCATCTGCTGCTTCTTGGCCTGCTGCTGCTTCTTGGCCTGCTGCTGCTGCGCCTGCTTAGCGCGCGCCGTTCGCCGGGCGTTGGCATCGGCGACGGTGCGATAGGCCTTCGCGCTCGTGGGGAGGCTGGCTGCAGCGCTCAGCGTGAGCGGCCGCTCAAGCTCGGCGATCAGCGCGCCGCGCGGGTCGCTCCCGAGAGCGGCAATCGATCCCGGCCGCGGCCCCATCCCGAAGCGATGGAGCGCCAGCACGCCCTCGGCCTTTGCGGAATTGCTCATGGCGAATGCCTGGTTACAGGCTACGAACTGTAATGCTACATATTGTAACATTCACGATGCGGGCCGACAAGCGGAGATTGCAACATCTCTCCATCAAGACAACGGGAGCAGCAGCCGGCGCCCCTAGAAATTCGGCCCGAGCGCGATCTTCGTGATGGTGTCGTTCCTGACACCGATGCGCCATTCGGCCGAGCCGTTGGCGAACTGGGCGATGTAGATGTCGCTGTCGAGCGCGGTGACGCCGCGGAAGGAAACCGCACGCAACGCGCCAAGCCGCGCCAGGATCGCCTGGTCGAACGGCAATTGCTGACGCGTGATGTCGGCCACCTCCGACGTCATGTGCTCGTAGTCCGGCTGCCCCCTGCCGACGCCCTCGATATAGCGGCGCAGCATCTCTTCGCCATTGGCGATCGGAACAGCGCGGCGCGCGGCGCGACCGGGATGCGCGCCGATATTCGAGGCTTCGACATTGTGGAAGCGGGTCTGCCGGCCCGGCATCACGATCTCCAGACACTGTCCGGACTTGTCGGCGATCATCCAGGGATTGTTCACTGTGGTGGTGGTGAACCAGGTCATGTTGGGCCTGACGATCTGCGCCTTGCGGTTGCCGTCCGCATTGAGATTGAAGACCTGGATGTCGTCGGCCAACTCGTTATAGAGCATGATCCTGATCGGCGAGGTGCCGGCGCGACCGCGAACGCTCGCCTCCTCCGCGCAAGGCAAGATACCGCCGAGTTCGTCATTGCCGTCGGCGCGGAAGAACACGTCGCCGGCCTTGCCGTCCGGCTCGATCAACAGGCGAAATTCTGCGCTGCCATTCTCGAACTTCGCGCCATAGATGTCGTAGCCGCCGGGCCCGACGCCGCGGAAGAAGATCGATTGCACCGCGCCGAGCGCCACGAACGTCGTTTGCATTTCGGCGAGATACCGGTGGACCTTGGCCGCGAGCGGCGCGCTCATGCGATCATAGTCCGGCGTGCCGCGGCGCAAACCCTCGATGCCGAGCAAGATCATTTCCTTGCTGCCGGGCGCCGGCACCTGCTCCCTAAATCTGTCGGAAACCTTCGCGAGGCGGCGCGCGAAGTCCGCCTCGACCGTCTGAGCCACCGCCGCGTCGGTGCGGGCTCCCAGGCGGGCACCGAAGGCCGCGCTCTGCAGCAGCACGCGCGAGACCTTCGCCTGCTCGTCGCGCAGGAAGATCACCAGATGATCGCCGCGGAACGAGAAGGCATCAGTGCCCTCGGCGAACAGCTGCATCGTGCCCTGCCCGGTCTCCTGCAATGAGAGACGGTCACCGTCGCGGCGCACGGTGAGCACGCGGTTCGGCGCCAGCCTGTACCAGCCGATATACTGATCGAGCGGCGCGGACTGCGCAGCCTGCGTCGGCATCTCCGCGACACGGACAGCGCGAATGTCGCGGCCGTTCATGCGCAGCATCAGCTCGGAGGAGCGGCGCTCCGCATCGAACGCAAAAGTGATCTCGCCCGAGGAGGCCGCGTAGGATGCCGTGCCGTCCTTTGCGACCGTCAACGGCAATCGACGCTGGCCCGTGAGCTGGCCGTAGAGCTCGTCGCCCTCACGGAAGACGGCGAACACTGAGGCCGGACCCATGGCGTAGAAATTGACGAACGGGCGGTAATGCCGGGCGGGCATCTCGCCGGCATCCGCGGCCACCGGCGCCGCGTCCGGCGTGCGATAGGCGATCATGCCGGCGGACACGACCACGGCGGGGACGATCGCGGCCGCGATCCACAATCGCTTGCGCCAGCCGACGGCCACCGGCATCGCGGCGGCCGCGATGATGCGCTCGACGCGAGCGCGCACCGTCGAGGCCCGCGCCATCGCAAGCTCGACCGAGCGCGGTCTTACGGTGCTGGCAAAATCGAGCAGGATCTCCGCATAGGACAGCCGGTCTTCGATCACCTCGATCGCCCGGGCATCGCTGATGATCTCGGCGAGCTCGGCGAGGCGCGCAAGCTGCCACCACGAGAACGGGCTGAACCAGAACACCGCGCGATTGAGCGAGGCCAGCAGCAGGACGTAGAAATCGCGATTGGCGACATGCGCGCCTTCATGCGCGAGCACGGCGAGGCGCTTCTTCGCATCCCAGCCGGCGAATTGCGGCGGCACCAGAATGGTCGAGCCGAAGGTGACGGGACCGCCGACGTCACGGCTGATGCGGACGTCGGCAGCGATCAGCTGCGTACCCTTCATCGGCGCCGCCGCCCGTGCCATGCGCCAGGTCAGGCAGAGGCCGATCATCAGCCGCAACAGCAGGCAAGCGGTGACGCCGGCATAGATGATGGTGGCCACCAGCCACCAATTGATCGAGAGCCCGCTTCCGGCCGGCGGAACGATCGCCCCGCCTGATGCGACCGGCAGCGACGGCTGCGGCAGCTCCAGCATCGAAAGGTCAGCCGGCAGAAAATCGTCCGGCGCCGGCATCGGCACAGGCGGCCGGGTGATCGTGAGCGTCGGCCAATGCATCACGAAGGGCATCGCCAGCGACGCCAGCAGCACGACGACCCACGCCGTCATGTGGACGTGCGGATTGCGCACGCGAAACAGGGTGAGACCGAACCAGACGATGCCTCCCAGCACGAAGGAGCGCAGCGCCGCCTCAGCCAGAGTTGCGATCATCTTTCTTCACTCCCCTCGCCTTCTTCGCCTTGGCCACCTGGTCGGCCAGCGTGCGCAGCTGCTGCTGGTCGAGCATCTTGTTGTCCACCATGCCGACTAGAACTTCTTCAATTGAACCGTTGCAGAACCAGTCGACGATGCGCTGCACCGCCTTGGCCGCCACACGCGCACGTGGTTCGGCGGCGTGGTAGACGTAAGTGCGGCCGTCCACGGTGTGGTTGGCATAGCCCTTTTCTTCCAGCCGGCGCAGCACCGTGCGGACCGTGGATTCCTTCAGACGCCGCGGCAGACGCTCACGCACGATTTCGGCCGTGACCGGACCATGGGCCCAAACCAATTGCATGACCTCGCGCTCGAGGTCCCCCAGTTCGGGCAAACGATCGTCCATGGCACTTACCTTGCGGATAGAGTTTTCTTGTAACGCTACAGATCGTCGCATATGCGGCCGCGCCGCGCAACGGCGATTCCACCTGGAATGGTATCGCGAGACCGTCATGCCCGGGCTTGTCCCGGGCATCCACGTTCTTCGTTCTGCGGGCAACACGTGGATGGCCGGGACAAGCCCGGCCATGACGATGTTGAGACGTCAGCGCAATAACCGCGCCGCTCTAGGCGCGCAGCGGCCTCAATAATGCGGCTCGTACATCTGCGACTGGACCAGGGTCTTCACGTCGTTGGGCGCGGGTCCGTCGGCGAGGCCGCGCTGAAAGGCGACGTCTGCGACGGCGGCGGCGATGCGGACCGAGACCTCGCGGATGCGCGGCAGCGCCGGATAGAGGCTACCCTGCGCGAGGTCCTCCTTGCCGACGCAATCGGCGAGCGTGTGGGCAGCCGCCATGAACATTTCGTCCGTGACGAGGCGCGAGCGGCTGGCGATGACGCCCAGGCCGACGCCGGGGAAGATGTAGGAATTGTTGCCCTGGCGCGGCACGAAGGTGCGGCCGCTGAGCGTCACCGGATCATATGGACTGCCGCAGGCGAACAGCGCGCGGCCCTCGGTGTAGCGGTAGGCATCCTCTGCCGAGCACTCGGCCTTCGAGGTCGGATTGGAGAGCGCGAATACGATCGGCTGCTCGTTGAGCTCGGCCATCGCCTTGAGCACCTCGGGCGTGAAGGCGCCGCCGACCGCGGCAACGCCGATGATCGCCGTCGGTTTCAGCGTCTTGATCGCGGTGAGGAAATCGGCGATCGGCGCCTGGCCGGCGTGGGCATAGCGCAGCTTGTGGCCGGACAGGCCATCGCGGCCGCCGACGACGAGGCCACGGGAATCCACCAGCCAGTTGCGCCGGAGCGCTTCGGCCTCCGCCAGCCCCTCCGCCATCATGGCGGAGACCACGAGATCGGCGATGCCGGTCGCCGCCTCGCCCGCGCCGAGGAACAGGATGCGCTGATCCCTGAGCTTGCCGGCGGAGACGCGGAGAGCCGAGAAGAGGCCGGCGAGCGCCACCGCCGCGGTGCCCTGGATGTCGTCGTTGAAGACGCAGGCCTCATCCCGGTATTTGTGCAGCAGCTTGAACGCCGAATGGTTGGCGAAATCCTCGAACTGGATCAGCACGCCCGGAAACGTCTTGCGCGCGGCCTGCATGAATTCGTCGACAAAGCTGTCATAGGCCTCGCCCGTCAACCGTCGCTCGCGCAGGCCGAGATAATAGGGATCGTTCAAGAGCTCTTCGTTGTTGGTGCCGACGTCGAGCACGATCGGCAGGCACAGCTCGGGATGCACGCCGGCGCAGGCCGAATAGAGCGAGAGCTTGCCGACCGGAATCCCCATGCCGTTGGCGCCGAGATCGCCCAGGCCGAGGATGCGCTCGCCGTCGGTCACGACGATCAGCTTGGCCGTATAAGGCCAGTTCTTCAGGATCTCGGCGATCTGGCCGCGATCGCGCGAGGAGATGAACATGCCGCGCGGCCGCTGGAAGATCAGGCCGTATTTCTGGCAGGCGAGCCCGACGGTCGGGGTGTAGATGATCGGCTGGATCTCGTCGATATTGTCGACGACGACGCGGAAGAACAGCGCTTCGTTGCGGTCATGCAGCGCGTTCAGCGCGACGTATTTTTCCAGATCCGTCGGCAGCGTGCGCAGATTGGTGAGCACGCGCTGGGCTTGCGTCTCCATCGTCAGCACGCAGGGCGGCAGCAGGCCGCGCAGGCCCAGCGCCTCGCGCTCGGATTCCGTGAAGGCGGTGCCCTTATTGAGCAGCGGATCGCGCAGCAGCGTCATGCCTTGCGATTGATCGGATGATGTCGCTTGGGCAGCGACACGGGCAGGTCTATTCACGAATTCCCCCAAGGAGTTTCTTATTGAACCGCGGTCATTGTCGGCCAGCGCTCCCCGGAGATCAAGGACGTTGGGACTGAGGCATCGATTGTGATCTCGCACCGCAGCGAGATTGTCGCCCGAGATCGCAGGTCGCGCGCGACGCAAAGGTTAACGCCGCAAAGCTCTTGCTCCTCATGATGAGGATTGAGAGCCTGCTCTCTCCTCTCGTCATTCCGGGGCGCGCGTCAGCGCGAGCCCGGAATCCATGGCGCGGCCGTCTCTGCGGCCTGATGGATTCTCAGGTGCGCAATTTCGCACCAAAGCTCGCGACTTCGTCGCGCCCCGGAATGACGAGAAAACCCCACGATCTGTCAAGATGAGGAAGTGTTGTGAGGCGGCAGCACTACTCAACCTTGATGTCGGCGGCCTTCACGATCGGCCACCATTTCTCGGTCTCGGCCTTCTGGAAGGCCGCGAGCGCTGCGGGCGTTTGCTGATCCCTCGGCGGAATCGCGGCGCGGGCAACGCGGGTACCGGCAATGCTGCCGGAGGCGCCGGCAATGTTCTCGACCACGATCGTCGTGTGCAGTTCAGCGGCGATGCGCTCCGACAGGATCCGCGCCAGCGTATCGGTCGGACCGCCCGCCGCGAATGGCACCACGAGGGTGATGGGACGCGACGGAAACGGCTGGGCGCTGCCTGGCGCGGACCAGGCCGCACTTCCAATCAACGCGCACGACGATCGCACCGCCGCGCAATCCGGCCCACAGCCCCCGCATAGCCCTCTCCCACCCTTTTGTCGCCCGCATGTCGTCAGCGGGCTGAAGCCGGAGTGAACGCTGCCGGGCGAGCGGAGGCAAGCCGGAAGATGATCGAGCCGCTATCCGGCCGCCCGCCTTGGCGTCAGATTGGCGGCGCCGTCGGCCGGTGGCGCGATCTGCATCAAGATGGTCTGGGTGGCGGAGGCGACCTCGATGCCGCTCTGCTGGAAGCGCAGTTTCATGCGACGGTTGAATTCGCGCTGGACCGGCCAGCGGCCGGCCTCGGTGCAGCGGATCTGGCCGACGATCGACACCATTGCGCCATCGACCTTGTCGATACCCCAGAGCTCGAGGTCACCGCGGATCAATGCACGGAATTCCGGTTCGCGGCGCATCTCCTCCACGATGTCCTTGAGGATCTGCCCGGCGCGGTCGGTGTCTTCCTTGTAGGCGACGTTGACGCTGACGGAGGCGTTGCCGGCGCCGCGGCTGGCATTGGTGATGGTCGTGACCGCGCTGAACGGCACGATGTGCACGGCGCCATCGCCGGCGCGCAGGCGGATGGTGCGGATCGAGACGTTCTCCACCACGCCTGACAACCCTGAGACGCTGACATTGTCGCCGACCTGCACCGTGTTCTCCAGGAGCAGGAACAGACCCGTGATGAGGTCCTGCACCAGCTTCTGCGAACCGAAGCCGATGGCAATGCCGACGATGCCGGCGCCCGCGAGCAGCGGGGCGACATTGACGCCGATCTCGCTCAGCGCGGTAAGGCCGACGACGGTGGCGATCAGGCAGAGCAGCGCCGTCCGCAGCATCGGTTGGAAGGTGCGTAAGCGAGCGGCGCGGGCATAATGGCCGTCCCGGGACAGCGCATTGATCTGGCGGTCCAGCAGCGCGTTGCTGGCTTCCCAGATCGCGGCCGCGATGAACACGGCGAGCCCGATCGTCACCAAGGCCGAGATCAGCCGGCTGCCGATCTGGCCGCCATAGAACCAGACGATCGCGTCCACGCCCCAGACTTCTAGCACCGCCACGAAGCCGATGAAGGCGATCACGCCAGATACGATCTTGCGCAGCAGCGGCAGATAGCGGTTGGCGCGGATCTCGAGACCGGGAAAGCGCTGGAGGATCTCCGGCTTGATACGGAAGCCGCGGTCGATCAGGCTCAGCGTCAGCATGATGGCGACGCGCGTGATCAGCACCACCACGACCGTCCCGACGAAATACTGCAAGAGCAGCGAATAGCCGTTGCGGATGTTGAGCGCCCACACGGCCCACAGCGCGAGATCGAGCGCGATGGCAAGATAGTGCCAGCCGCTGGCGATGCGGTTGCGCAGACGAGCCGCGATGCCCTGCCGATCGGCCGGCGCCCGGATGGCTTCGGCGACCTGGCGGCGGCATTGCAAGATGATGACGACGATGAAGAGGTGCACGATCAGCATCACCATGCGCAGCAGCGCAGCGTAACCGGCGCGATGCAGGCCGAGCAGCAGCGCCACATTGGCGAAGGCGATGCCGGATACACCGACGCCGACGATGCGGCGCGCCCAGATCTCGATATAGGCTGCGGTCTCGGCCCGAACCGGAAACAGGCCGAACGGTCCCGCCAGCGCCCGGATCACGCAGATGAGTCCGCGGGAGAACGCATAGGCGTTGATGACAGCGAGGATCACGAGGCGAACGGTCGTGGGCTCGCCGATCTCGGTCCCGAGCAGCGCCGTGGCGATGCCCACCAAGACGACCACCGGCAGCAGTTCGAGCACGAGGCGTCCCAGCACGAAGGGCAGCCGCAGCAGGACCTGCCAGACCCTTACCAGACTGTGGTGGCGCTTGTTCAGTTCGGGCGCGGAGGTGACATCGGCTACCGATGACGGCGGATCGGCGATCGGCAGGGCCCGTGCCGGCAGGCGCGCAGTCTGCGGCACGCGCCCCTCCAGGAAGGCGACCGGCCGCCGGATCAGGCGGAACATGACCCATTCGGCCGAAAGGGCGCAACTGAGCACCAGCGCCAGCTTCCAAGCGATCTCGATCAGAAGATTGTAGGCGGCGGGATCGTTCGCGGTCCGCATGATCCAGTAATAGAACGTCGGAAAATGCGTGAGCGTCCGCGCCATGCTGGCGATCTCGCTCGAGATCGCACCGATCTCCTCGGACACCGTGAGCAGGAGCTGCGCACCGAGGCCGTCGGCCGAGAGCGGGATCGGCGATTTCTGCTCCGGCGCAGCGGGTGCAGGCTGCTGCTGACCGGACGCATTCGCGATCACGCGCAGCGTATCGATCATCTGCGCACGCTTCTTGTCGTCCTGCAGCGTCTCCAGCGCACGCTTGGCCTCGTCAGGCGACAGCGCGGCCGCACTGCTCGCGGCCGGCGTCTCGGCGCGGGCGCCGCAGAGAGATGAGATCGCGAGGAAGAGAGCGGCGAGGAGCGCCGGGGCAAGCTTATGCGACACGCGGATTCCCTGAAAAAAATGAATGCGCTGGCGGTGCCGGGACCGTCACCACCGAAGCACATGCGTCATGTCGGATGACCGTTATTCGCCTCGGACCTGTGTCGGAAGTTGGCCTTTGAGGCGACATTCTCTTGGCATTTGGCCATGCAGAATTGGAGACGGCATAGGCTCAGCGCAGCGAGACGGCTTAAGAACGCTGAGCGCGCTCCCGCCGTTCCGCAGAGCAGTTGCTTTTGAGGGCGGTTTCCCTGTGGCCATCCTTCGAGACGCCTGCTTTATGCGGCCACCTCAGGATGAGGACTGAATGCGCGGCGACAGTTTCAACGAGCACCGCTGCCGCTTAGCCTCATCCTGAGGAGCTTGCGGAGCAAGCGTCTCGAAGGACGAGGCGCGCGCGCAGGCCGCCTCAAGTGCCACGAGCGATAGCCCAGCGTCATTCCGGGCGTCGGCCCGGAATGACGGCAAGGAGGGAGGAGGGACAAATTTAATGCATTTGTCGTGGCGGCCTCGGCGCGGTCAGCCATTGATCGACGTGATGCAAATTACAGCGCCGGGAAGGTAGGGGCTTTGCCTCACTGATGTAGCCCGCTAAACCTTGACCCGGCGTGCCGTTCGCGGTTTTCGCCGCTATGCGATAGTCCGAACGAGCTCCATCGCACTTAGCGGCTGGATTTGCGGAGGTGGTGTCATAGACCTCCCCTTGCTCATGAGGTGGACGTTGCGCGTCGCTTGTTTGCGACCTTTGCGATGCTCCTCCCGAGACACAAAACTGTCAAGCAGGATCGATGACCTGAAGGATCACATTTGAACGCGCGAGTTCCCTGGACGGGGCATGGTGACATTATGCGCCTGTTTTGCCCGACGCGTCAAGCGAACTTCGTAAAATCCGCATAAGCACGACATGGCCGGCAAGCCATTGATTCCGCTGTCCCCGGCTACTGTGCATGGGGTTGTTTTCGCAATTATTGTCCATGGCCGGCTCGCGCCGCCTAGAGAAACATGTCTGTCAGGTCGACCGTCGAGGACTTTCCGACCCGGTCGAAGTTTCGCGCCAGCCAGCTTCGCGCCGCCTCGCGGCCCTCGTCGCGCAGGCGACACAACAGGCTCCATTCGGGATGGAATTGCGTGGCCGTACCGAGCTGCGACATTAGCTGATCGTTGCCGATCCAGTGCATGTACATGCGGCTGTGCCTGTCGCTGTCGAGCTCGCCGTCGTCGATCAGCCGTGTGGCGAAGGCGATCGCGCGCATCTCGCGCATCAAGGACGAATTGAAGCTGATCTCGTTGATGCGGTGGAGGACATCGGCCGCACTGGTCGGCAGCTCATCGCGCCGGATCGCCGTGACCTGCACGATGATGACGTCGTGACTGCCCTTGCGGTAGATCAGCGGAAAGATCGCGGGATTGCCGAGATAGCCGCCATCCCAATAATGCTCGCCGTCGATCTCGACGGCCTGAAAATAGGGCGGCAGGCAGGCCGAGGCGAGCACGGTTTCCGCGCTGAGAAACGGGCTCTGGAACACCTTGATCTTGCCGGTGCGGACGTTGGTGGCGTTGAGAAACAGCTCTGGCGCCTTGGGCGAGGAGTTGAGCCGGTCGAAATCGATCACGCGCTGCAACAGCGCGCGCAGCGGATTGAAGTTGAAGGGATTGAGCAGGTTCGGCGGCAGCGTGTGCGTCAGCGTGTGGATGAAGGCGTGGACCGGATGATATTCCGGCGGCAGCTTCAGGGCCTGGATCCACTGGTTCAGCGGCGAGAGCAGATCGTACGCCAGATCCATGCGCGACACTTCGTACCAGAATGCGTGCAGGCTCTGCCGCGCCGCCTCCGCGCCTCCGTTCGCCATGCCGGAGGCCATCGCCACCGCATTCATCGCGCCGGCACTGGTGGCGCTGATCGCCTCGATCGCGAGCCGGCCATCCTCGAGCACCTGGTCGAGCACGCCCCAGACGAAGGCGCCGTGCGCGCCGCCGCCCTGCAGCGCGAAGTTGACGTTCTTGCGGTTCGCGGTCCCGTTGGCTGTCACTTTGCCCGCTTCTTGCCTCCCGTCCCCTCTTTCTCCAGCGCCATGCGCACTTGCTCGAATTCCTGCAGCGAGGCCCTGTCGGCACGCGGAAAGCGCAGGTCCAGCTTTTCGAGCGCTGCATTGATCACCGAGCCGATCACAACGCGGGCGAACCATTTATGGTCGGCGGGCACGACGTACCACGGCGCATGTGGTGTCGACGTGTGGCGGACGATGTCCTGATAGACCGCCTGGTAGCGCGGCCACAGCGCGCGCTCCTTGATGTCATCCATCGAGAACTTCCACTGCTTGGCCGGCTCTTCCAGCCGGTCGAGGAAGCGCAGGCGCTGCTCCTCCCTGGAGACGTTGAGGAAGAACTTCAGCACCACGGTGCCGTTGCGGCCGAGATAGCGCTCGAAGGCGGAGATGTCCTCGAACCGCTCTTTCCAGATGCTCTTGGTGACGAGCTTTGCCGGCAGCTTCTCCTTGGCGAGGATCTCCGGATGCACGCGCGTCACCAGGCATTCCTCGTAATGGGAGCGGTTGAAGATGCCGATATGGCCGCGCTCCGGCAGCGCGACCACGTGGCGCCAGAGGAAGTCGTGGTCGAGCTCCTTGCTGTTCGGCGCCTTGAAGGCACGGACCTCGCAGCCCTGCGGATTGATGCCCTCGAAGATCGCCTTGATCGCACTGTCCTTGCCGCCGGCGTCCATGGCCTGGAATACGATCAGCAGCGACCAGCGGTCCTGGGCGTAGAGCTTCTCCTGAAACGCGATCAGCCGCTTCTTGTTGGCATCGAGGATCTCCTGCGCCGTCTCCTTGTCGAGATCGCCCTTCTCGTCGGTCTTGTGATCCTTCAGGTGAAACTTGCCGGATCCGTCGTAACGGAACGGCGTGATGTAACGGTCGAGCTGGTCGGCGATCGATTTGGACGGCTTCTTGCTCATGAGTTCGGGGACACCTTGCGTTGCGGCTTCAGTCGGTCGAGCACGCTACCAAGGATGCCCTTGGGAAGAAATATGATGAAAAGCACGAGCAGCACGCCATAGACGAGATTGTCCCAGCCGACCGCCTTGGTGCCGAAGCCGATACGCAAGCTCTCCGCGAGCAGGATGGTGATGATGGCGCCGACGGTCGGGCCGAGCGAGACGAACAGGCCGCCGACGATGGCCGCGAACACCATCTGCAGCGACACCGCGATGCCGCTGACGGTGTCGGGCGTGATGAACATCTGGTACTGGCAGTAGATCGCGCCGGCGAGCGCCGTCATCAGCGCGCTGAGCAGCGTGATCTTCAGCTTCTCGGCGGTGACGTCGACACCGGCCGCGGCCGCGGCGTCCTCGTCCTCCGAAATCGCCTCCAGCGCATGGCGAGCCATGCTGCGGTCGACCCAGTGCCAGACCACGATGCCGAACAGCCAAATCGCAAGCGCGATCAGATACCAGGTGGTCTTGTCGTCGAATTGCAGCGCCAGCAGCTTGTTGCCGGACGCACGGTTCGGCGTGTAGCCGAGCGAGCCGCCGGTATAGTCGCGCGTCGCGGTGATGACCTGAAGCACGATGCCTGACAGCGCCAGCGTCACCAGCACGAAATAGTGCCCGGTGATGCGGAAACGAAAGCAGGGATAGCCGACGATCAGCGCCAGCGCACCGGCCGCGACCATGCTGACGGGAATGCCGATCCATGGCGAGAGGCCGAGGTGATTCCACAAGAGCGCGGTGACATAGGCGCCGATCCCCATGAAGCCGCCGTGCCCGAGCGAGACCAAGCCGAACCGTCCCATCATCGACCAGGATGTATAGGCGAACGACCAGATCAGGATCAGGACCAGGATGTGCAGGTGATAAGGATCGCGATAGACGAAGGGCAGCGCGATCAGCGCCGCCAGCCCTATCCCCCAGGCTGCAAGCCGCCCCTGCCCCATCATCGGCGCCTCGCCAGGAGCCCTGCGGGCCGAATGAACATCATGACGATGAAGAAGGCGAAGGCCAGCACATAGCCCCATTCGAGATCAGAGAACAGGCCGCCGAGCGAGATGATCTCGGCGAACAAGAAGGAGGCAATGAAGCCGCCGATGAAGTTGCCTAAGCCCCCGAGCACGCAGATCAGGAAGGTGATCGGTCCGAAGGAGAGGCCGACGAAGGGATGCACGTCATATTGCAGCACCAGGAGGCAGGCCGCGAGCCCGGCCAGCGCACCGCCGAGCGCGGACGTGATGAGATAGATCCGCTTGGCGTCGACGCCCATCAGCGCCATGATCTGCCGGTCCTGCGAAATGGCGCGGATCGCGGTGCCGGTGAAGGTTCGCGTCATGAACAGATAGACCGCGACCATGCCGACCAGTGCCGCCACGAAGGACAGCAGCCGTGCGTAGCTGAAATTCATGTCGCCGAAGGCGAGCACCGGCAGGCGGATGCCGAGGTTACGGAAGTCGATGCCGAAGGCGACGGTGGCAAAGCTCTGCAGCACGAACAGCACGCCGCCGGTCGCGAGCAACTGATTGATCGGCGGTGCCGTGAGCAGCGGCGCGATCACGAGGTAGTGCAGCGCCGCCCCGAGGAGCGCGACCAGCAGGACGGTAAAGGGAGCGGCGATGAAATAGCTGACCCCGTAATACTGCACCATGAAGTACATGGCGTACATGCCGATCATCACGAGCTCGGCATAGCAGATCCAAGTCACGTCGATGACGCCGAAGATCAGGTTGAGACCGAGCGCGAGCAGCGCCAGCACACCGCCGAGCAGGATGCCGTTGATCACGGCCTCCAGCAGATAAATGTCGAAGACGTCCAGAAATGCCTGCATGCCCGCTCACACCCCGAGATACGCTTCCTTGACCGTGTCGCTCGCCAGCATCTCGGCCGAGGTGCCGGAGGCGCGGATCGTGCCCGCCTCGATCAGATAGGCGCGATCGACCACTTTCAGCACCTGCTGCACGTTCTGCTCGACGATCAGCACGGTCAGGCCGCTGGCGCGGATCCGCTTCACCAGCTCGAACACCTGCTGCACCACGACCGGCGCGAGGCCGGCCGACGGCTCGTCGAGCAGCAGGAGTTTCGGATTGGACATCATCGCGCGGCCGATCGCGCACATCTGCTGCTCGCCGCCGGACATGGTGCCGGCCATCTGGTGGCGGCGCTCCTTCAGGCGCGGAAACAGATCGAACACGACGTCGAGCCGCTCGGCATAGTGGGCGCGCGCCTCCTTCATGAAGGCGCCCATCTTGAGATTATCGTCGACCGAAAGCCGCGGAAACAACCGCCGGTTCTCCGGCACATGCGCAATGCCGAGGCTGACGATCTTGTGCGACGGCGTCGCCACGACGTCGATGCCCTCCATTTTGATCGAGCCTCGCGACGGCCGGATCAAGCCGGAGATGATGCGCATCAAGGTGGTCTTGCCGGCGCCGTTCGGCCCGATGACGCCGACGGCCTCGCCGGCCTTGACGTCGAGATTGACATCGAACAGCGCCTGGAACGTGCCATAGCCGGCATTGACGCCGCGGAGCTCCAGCATCGGCTAACCTCCCGCGCGGCGGCGCGCCTCTGCGGCCGCGGCCTGCGTGGTCTCGGCATCGGTGCCGAGATAGACCTCGATCACCCGCGGGTCTCCGGCAACCGCGCTGGGCAGTCCCTCCGATATCTTCTCGCCGTGATCGAGCACCATGACGCGATCGACGACGCGCATCAGCACGCCCATGATGTGCTCGACCCAGATGATGGTGATACCGAGCTCGTCGCGGATGTTGCGCAGCATGTCGGCGGCCTGATCCATCTCAGCCTCGTCGAGGCCGCCGAGGCTTTCGTCGGCGAGCAACAGCTTCGGCGCGGTGGCGAGCGCCTTCGCAAGCTCGAGCTTCTTCAAGCCGGCAGCGCCGAGGCCATCGACACGGGCATGGCGATCGGTCGGCAGGCCGACCATCGCCAGCGACCGCTCGGCCGCTTCCTCGGCCTTGACGCGACTGTGGCGTCCCTGGCCGTAGAAGCCGGCCAGCGCGACATTCTCGAAGATGGTCAGGCGGCGGAAGGGCCGCGGAATCTGGAAGGTGCGGCCGATGCCGCGGTTGATGATCCGGTGCGGTGCAAGGCCTGCGATCTCATGCCCGGCGAATAGGATCGATCCGGAGCTCGGCACCAGCGTGCCGGAGAGCATGTTGAAGATCGTGCTCTTGCCGGAACCGTTGGGTCCGATCAGGCCGAGGATCTCGCCCTGGTCGACCCTGAACGAGACGTTGTTGACGGCCGTGAAGCCGCCAAACCGCTTCACCAGCCCGCTGACTTCCAACACCGAAGCACTCCGCCGCTACTGGTTGCTGTAGGTGGTGCCTTTCGGCAGCGGCAGCACCGCCTCGCGCTGCGCCTGGCTCTTGGGCCACACCACAGAGGACTTGTCGTCGATGTACTGGATCACGACGGGAAAGGAGCGTTCGTTCTGCCCGGCCATCGGCGTGCCCTCACCGTAGAACTTCACGCCGAAGCCGAGCATGGTGCCGCCCTCGGGAATGTCGGTGTCGAGCGCCGCCTTGCGCAGCGCGTCGGGATCGACACCGCCATACTTCTTGATCGCGCGCGGCAGCACGTCGCTCATGAATACATACGTGTTGGACGCGCCGATGCCGACATGGGCCGAGCGGATCGCGACTCCGGGCTTGATCTTATCGAACTCCTCGCCGACCATCTTGATCACGGGCGGCAGCTTCGGATCCATGGTCTTCTGGTTGGCGAGCCAGATCGAGATCGGGTCGGCGTTGAAGATGTAGGCGGCGTCTGCGCCCATGCCTTCCTTCAGCTTCTCGTAGACGCCGTAGCCGGCGCCATGTCCCATCAGCGCGCCGAACTTCAATCCCTGCTCGCGGGCCTGGCGCAGCAACAGCGTGATGTCGGGGTTGTACCCGGTGTGGAAGATGACGTCGGGCTTGGCGCGCTTCAGCTTGGTCACCAGCGCGGAGAGATCAGGCGCGGTCGCCGAATAACCTTCCTTCAGCACGACATTGAAGCCGGCCTTCTTCGCACCGGCTTCATTGCCCTTGGAGACGTCGACGCCATAGGCGCCGTCCTCGTGGATGATGGCGACGCGCAGGTCCTTCGGCTCCTTGCCGAACTTCTCCTTGGCGTTCTGCGCGATGAAATCCATCGTCATCATGCCGAACTGGTCGCCGCTCGCTTGCGGGCGGAACACGTATTTGTAGCCCTTCTCGTTGAACACGGCCGACGAGATGCAGGTCGTGATCCACATGAATTTCTTGAGCTGCTCGACACGGGCCGCGACCGGCACGCATTGCGCCGAGGAGAAGAAGCCGAGCACCATGTCGACCTTCTCCTGCTCGAGCAGGCGGACGGATTCGTTGATGGCGATGTCAGGCTTGCTTTGCGCGTCGGCGTAGACGGCCTCGATCTTGTAACCCTCGACACCGGTCTTGGCGAAATGATCGAGGATGATCTTTGCGCCGACATAGTTCAGCTCGGACCCGCCGCCCGCGAGAGGTCCGCTCAGATCAAAGACGACGCCGATCTTGATCTTTTTCTCTTTGGCTTGATCTTGGGCCTGGGCGGACACCACCAAGCCCGTCGCTGATATCGCGACCAACAGCCCACGTACCAAACGGGCAGCCATGCGCAGGCGCATCAAAACCTCCCTGGACGATTGTGCATCGCATTCTTGTTGATCTTGCTTTTTCGCCCATCACATGGGGTGAGCGAAGCGATGTCAAGCCTCGCGCGTCAGCGAGAGGCGAACTGCTGCGCAATAAAGGCCGTGACAAATCGCGGCATGGCCGGCGTGAGATCATCCATCCCGCGCACGAGATGAATGGCCGACAGTTCGGGCTCGACCTCGCGCGCCAGATTGGCTTCGATCCGGGAGCGGGCCACCTCGCCCGGCATATCCAGGTTGAGGACCTGAATCATCGCAATCGCACGGCCCGAGACCACGCAGTGCCAGTCTGCCTCCGCGGCATAGTCGGCCACGGTGAGGCCGGTCTCCTCCGCGATCTCGCGGACGACGCTGCCGGGGATGTCGAGGGCGCCAGCCCTGATGTCGTCGAGGTCGGGCGTTCCCGACGGGAAATAGACCCGGCCGGCATTGGCGGTGTGCTGCGCCATTTCGCCCATCACGAAGGCGCCGTCGGAGGTACGCAGCGCGCCCATGCCAAAGCCGTTGAACACGGCCGGATCAGGAAAGCCCCAGTCGCGCCAGGCGAGGAAGCTGGCGAAATCGGTCTCGAAATAGGTCGCGGCGAGATGGCCGTCCGTGAACACGGCATCGCGCCCGAGCAGGACGCGGCCGTTCCAGATCTTCGGCCGCTCGCGCTGCATCTCGGCGAAATGCGCCGCAATCTCGGCGCGGCGCTCCTCCGCGAACGGCCACACGATCGGCCGCACCGCAAGATCAAGCGTCGCAACGCGATGAATGACCGGTGACGTCATGACGCCTGACTACTTCGCCTTCGCGTCAGCTATTTGGCATTCCCCGTCGTCTTCTTGGCCTGATCGACGAATTTGTTGGTGAAGGTCTTGCTGACGTCGATCTTGGCGTTCGCTACCTCGGGCGAACCGACGCTGAACACCGCAAGCACGGCGTCGGCGCCCTTCGGGTCCATCTTGCCGGTTTCGGAGAACATCGGGATCGTGTTCTTCAGCGCAGCGAGATAGAGGTCCCTATTCTTGCCGACCGCCTCCTCCGGCATCTTCGCCATGATCTCCTCGGGCGAGTGCGAGTGGATCCAGGTCAGCGTCGCCAGGATCGCGTTGGTGAGCGCCTGCGTCTCCTTCGCGTGGCCGTTGACCCAGGCCGCCGTCGAGTACAGCGCGCCGCCCGGATATTCGCCGCCGAACGTCTCGAGCGTGTCCTTCTGGGTGCGGGTGTCCGAAAGGATGCGCAGATCCTTGTGGCTGCCCTGCAGCACGGTGACGGAAGGATCGAGCATCACGGCCGCGTCGATCTGGCCCTGCTCCATGGCGGCGACCGCGGTGGCGCCGAGGCCGACGCCGATCACGGCGGCACTGGTGGGATCGAGCCCGTTCTTCTTGAGCATATATTTGAGGAAGAAGTCGGTGGAGGAGCCGGGGGCACTCACGCCGACCTTCTTGCCGGCAAGGTCCTTGACCGACTTGATGTCGTTGGTCCGAGAGGGCGCGACCACCAGAACGAGGCCGGGATAGCGGTCATAGACCACGAAGGCCTGAAGCTCCTGCTTCTTGGCAGCGAGATTGACGCAATGATCGAAATAACCGGAGACGACGTCGGCGCTGCCGCCGAGCACGGCCTTGAGCGCGTCCGAGCCGCCCTTGAGGTCGACCAGTTCGACATTGACGCCGGCCTTCTCGTACTCGCCGAGTTGCTTGGCCAGCACGGTGGGCAGATAGCACAGGCAAGAGCCGCCGCCGACCGCGATGGTGACCTTGCTTTGCGCCGCGGCAAGCGAGGTGGTGAGCGTCAGCGCGAGCAGCGCGCCGGCGAGCCTGGCAATCGTGTTCTTCATTGGTTTCCTCCGTTCGGCCGGCGGCACCATAGAGCAGCGGGGCTGGCTTGAGAAGCACCGCCGATGTGGGCTGGCCATCGGCCTTTCGGCGCAATAGCATGCCCAAACAAGAACAATTCCTGATGGGGAGGATCATCCATGAATCGCCTTGCTGCCGGGCTGTCGATCGCCGCCGCCTTTGCCGCCGGATGCGGCGCCACCCACCTGCTCCGGCCGGCGCTCGCCGCTGAAAGCATCACCGCGCAGATCATCCATACCGGCGAGATGGAAGGCGACGCGCTCGGGTCCGCCAACGCCGTCGGCTACCGTTCCAAGATGTTCGCGAGCGCGGACGGTGCCACCATCTCGATCCAGGTCGGCAACGTCCCCAAGCATCTGCATCCCAACACCAATGAGATCCAGTACATCCTGGACGGCACGGGGACGATCTGGCTCGGCGACAAGGAGGTGACGGTGAAGCCCGGTGACCTCGTGATCATCCCGAAGGGGACGCCGCATGGCGGCACCAAGCCGATCAGTGGCCAGGTCAAGGCGATCGCGATCAAGACGCCGCCGCAGGCGCCCGACGACACCAAGCTGCTGGATTGATGACGGTGGGCTCCCTCTCCCGCTTGCGGGAGAGGGCTGGGGAGAGGGTGTCTCCACACGCGAGAACCCCCGAGAGGAAGAGCCCTCACCCAACGCTACGCGCCGACCTCTCCCGCAAGCGGGAGAGGTGAACTCCTGCAGCGGCGCGCACCAATCCAAATGAATTTGCGCCCTAGCCCCGCCCATCCGACGCAGTTGGCCGCCACACCAAGAGACGGCGCTCCACCAGCGTCACGCCGAAGTCGATCAGGATGACGAAGGCCGACAGCACGAACATGCCGGCGAACACGCCGGCGACGTCGAAGATGCCTTCGGCCTGCTGAATGAGATAACCGAGCCCAGCCGCCGATCCCAGATATTCGCCGACGACCGCACCGACCACGGCGAAGCCGACCGAGGTGTGCAGCGAGGAGAACATCCAGGACAGCGCCGAGGGCCAATAGACGTGCTGCATCAGCTGCCGCTCACTCATGCCGAGCATGCGGCCGTTGTCGAGCACGGTGCGGCTGACTTCCTTCACGCCCTGATAGACGTTGAAGAACACGATGAAGAACACCAGCGTCACGCCGAGCGCGACCTTGGACCAGATGCCAAGGCCGAGCCACAGCGCGAAGATCGGCGCCAGCACGACGCGCGGCAGCGCGTTGACCATCTTGACGTAAGGGTCGAACACGGCTGCGACCAGTGGCTGGCGCGCAAACCAGAAGCCGACCAACACGCCGCCGAGCGATCCGATCACGAACGCCAGGATCGATTCCGCGAGCGTGATGCCGAGATGCTTCCAGATCACGCCGGACGCGAACCACTTCACGATCTGGCTGAACACGTCGAACGGGTTGGAGAAGAAGAACGGCGGCAGCAGGATCTTGCCGAACACGGGGACGGTCGACAGCACTTGCCACAGCACAATGCAGACGACCGCGACCAGGACTTGCAGCGCAAGCAGCGTCGGGCGCGACATCAGACCGTCTCCTTCGCGTGAGTGGACTGCTCGTAACCCTTCATCACCTCGTCCTTCAGCACGCTCCAGATCTCGCGATGCAGTGAGTGAAACTCCTTGTCGAGCCGCACCTCAAAAATATCGCGCGGGCGCGGCAAGCTGACGCGCCAGTCGCCGATGATGCGCGAGGATGGCCCCGCCGACATGATCACGACGCGATCGGCGAGCGCGATTGCCTCTTCGAGGTCGTGGGTGACGAACAGCACCGCCTTGCGGTCGGCGTTCCAGAGGTCGAGCAGCAGGTTGCCCATGACCTGGCGCGTCTGCGCATCGAGCGGCCCGAACGGCTCGTCCATCAGCAGGATTTTTGGATCGCGGATCAGCACCTGCGCCAAAGCCACGCGCTTGCGCTGGCCGCCGGAGAGCATGTGCGGATAGCGGTTCGCGAAGGCGCCGAGGCCGACGGAGGTCAGCCATTGCTGCGCCCGCGGCAGCGCTTCGGAGCGCGGCGTGCCCTTGATCTCGAGCCCGATCGCGACATTGTCGAGCGCGGTCTTCCACGGGAACAGCGCGTCGGCCTGGAACAGGTAGCCGGCATCCCGGTTCAGCCCCGCGAGCGGCTGGTCGAATATCCTGACGCTGCCGGCCGCGGGCTTGAGCAGCCCGGCGGCAACGTTGAGCAGCGTGGATTTCCCGCAGCCGGTCGGGCCGACAATGGCGACGAACTCGCCCTGCGCCACCGCGAGATGGGCTTTCTCAACCGCCGTATAGACCCGGCCGTCCCCGAGGCGGAACGCGACCTTGGCATCTTCCAGCGCCACCGCCGTGGGCGTCGTCATGTGCTTCCTCCAAACCTGGACCGATGCCTTAGCCGCTCGCGCAGCCAAGTTCAATCAAGGCGCCAAGCGTGCTACGCATGGGGCTTGCCGTGCTCTTACCCTCCCCTGGAGGGGAGGGTCGGCTCACATAAGCGCAGCGAAATGTGAGACGGGGTGGGGTGAAGGTCTCTCTGCGAAGAACAGTGCCCGAGTGGAGAGATCACCCCACCCCGCTCGCGCTGCGCGCGATCGACCCTCCCCCTCCAGGGGAGGGTGAGAGAAAAGCGAGCCCACCCGTGATGCCCTCCAAGCTGGCGATCAGCTATGCGCATGTCACCAAGAGCTTCGGCCCGCTCAAGGCCGTCGACGATGTATCGCTCGACATCGCCGAAGGCGAATTTGTGGCGATCGTCGGTGGCTCGGGCTCCGGCAAGACCACCCTGCTGCGGCTCGCCAACCGGCTGATCGAGGCGGATGGCGGCACGATCACGGTCGAGGGCGAGGACGTGCAAAACGTCGATCCGGTCGCGCTGCGGCGGCGGATCGGCTACGTGTTCCAGGCCGGCGGGCTGTTTCCGCATTTGAGCGTTGCCGACAATATCGGGATCACGCCAAGACTGCAGGGCGTGTCGGCTACGGATATCGCCGCACGTGTCGACGAACTGCTGGAGCTCGTGCAGCTCGATCGTGCCGCGCATCGCGACCGGCTGCCGGAAGCGCTCTCGGGCGGCCAACGCCAGCGCGTCGGCGTGGCGCGGGCGCTCGCGGCAAAGCCCCGCATCATGCTGATGGACGAGCCGTTCGGCGCGCTCGATCCCCTCACCCGCGATGCGCTCGGCGAGGATTTTCGCGACCTGCACCGCAAGCTCGGCCTGACCACCGTGATGATCACGCATGACATGACGGAGGCGATTTTGCTGGCCGACCGCATCGCCGTGATGCGCGCTGGAACGCTCCTGGCCCAGGGCACGCCGGCAGAGCTGTCGAAGAGCGGCGACGCCTATGTGCTGGAGCTGTTGCGCACGCCCCGGCGCCAAGTCGAGCGATTGAACGCGCTGTTGCCGCAGGGCGGTGGGGCATGAGCTTCTTCACCGACCCGCGCTGGGGCGAGGCGCTGTCGCATTTGCCCGACTATCTCGGCAACCATGTGCGGGTGAGCCTTGCCGCGCTCGCGCTCGGTCTCGCCGTCAGCCTGCCGCTGGCCATCCTGACGCGCAATCGCCCGGCGCCGCGCGGCATGCTGCTCGCGTTCGCCAGCATCGTGCAGACCGTGCCTGGGCTGGCGCTGCTTGCGCTGTTCTATCCGCTGCTGCTGCTGGCGGCTTCCGTCACGCTCGCCTGGTTCGGCGTCTCCTTCTCCGCTTTCGGCTTCCTCCCGGCGATGCTGGCGCTCGCGCTCTATTCGATGTTGCCGGTGCTGCGCAATGGCATCACCGGTCTCAACGGCATCGATCCGGCGCTGCTCGAAGCCGCCAAGGGTGTCGGAATGACCGCACGACAGTCGCTTCTCATGGTCGAACTCCCGCTGGCGCTGCCGGTGATGATGGCGGGCATCCGCACCGCCGCGGTGTGGGTGATCGGCACGGCGACGCTGTCGACGCCGATCGGGCAGACCAGCCTCGGCAATTACATCTTCGCCGGGCTTCAGACCCAGAACTGGGTGTTCGTGCTGTTCGGCTGCCTGGCCTCGGCCCTGCTCGCGCTTGCGGTCGATGAGTTGCTCGGCCTGATCGAGACAGGCCTGCGCCAACGCAGGCGCCTGCGCGCCGGACTCGGCGCGATCGGGATCGCCGCACTTGTCGCTGCCACGCTGGTGCCGACGCTGGGACGCTCGTCGCAGAGCTATGTGGTCGGCGCCAAAACCTTCGCCGAGCAATATGTGCTGTCGGCGCTGCTCAGGGACCGCCTCCAGGCGGCCGGGCTTTCCGCCACCGCGCGATCCGGCCTCGGCTCCAGCGTGATCTTCGAGGCACTGAAGGCCGGAGACATCGATCTCTATGTCGACTATTCCGGTACGCTCTGGGCCAACCAGTTGCATCGCACCGACATCAAGCCGCGCGCGGAACTGCTCGCAGAGCTGAAGACAGCCCTTGCGAAAGAGAACATCACCTTGCTCGGCGAGCTCGGATTCGAGAATGCCTATGCGTTGGTGATGCCGAGAAGGCGCGCCGAGGCGCTAGGCATCCGCAGCATCGCCGATCTCGCCGCGCACACATCGACGATGTCGATCGCCGGCGACTACGAGTTCTTCTCGCGCCCCGAATGGGCTGCGCTGCAAAAGGCCTACGGCCTTTCCTTCCGCGCCCAACGCCAGATGCAGCCGGACTTCATGTATGCCGCGGTCGCCAGCGGCGAGGTCGACGTGATCGCCGGCTACACCAGCGACGGCCTGATCGCGAAATACGATCTCGTTGCGCTCAACGATCCCAGGCATGCGATCCCGCCCTACGACGCGATCCTGTTGCTCGCACCGAAGCGAGCCGGTGACGAGCGGCTACAGGCGGCACTCAAGCCGCTGCTCGGCAAGATCGACATCGCGACCATGCGCGAAGCCAATTTGCGCGCCAGCGGCAACGATGCGAATTCATCACCCGATGCCGTGGCGAAGTGGCTGTGGGGAAAAATTAATCCGTAGGCACGCAGACGACCCGTCATCCTGAGGCGCGAGCCGTGTGCTGCAAAGCAGCGCGCGGGGAGCCTCGAAGGATGAGCGGCCCCGATGCAGCCGGGCCGTCGCCCTTCGAGGCTCACCCAGCGGCGCCTTTGCCGCAGGGCTCGCCCCTCAGGGTGACGGTCAATGAGTAGCGCTTGGGGGTACAGCAAGACAGCTACAGCCCCCGGATCATCCCCGCTTCGATCAGCAGCCGATTCAGCCGCCTCGCCTCGGCGCCGTCCTTGCAGCCGTAGAAGATGCCCTTGCAGCGGAGCATGATCGCCTTCTGCTCGGCGAAGGACGGATCGAGCGGGATGCCGGCGGCCTCCTGGATCACCAGCGGCAGATACGGGCCGTCGATCGTGTCCATCACGGCGTCGCTCTTCACCGGTTCGAAATTGACGGCGTCGATCGCATAATAGGTTGCGTAGAGACGCGGATCGTAAGCGTCGAGCTTCTTGCCGAGAGCGCCCTCGTCGAGCCCGGGCTCGAGCAGGTTCGGCGCAAATTCCGGCTGGTGATCGCCGTAGCGCACGATCAGGAAAGGCTCGCCGGGAAAATTCTTCTTCAGGCCGGCGACGAAAGCCTTGTACTGCTCGGCGCTCATCGCCTGGCGGCGCAGATATTCGTCGATCGACGACACGTTGCCGGGCGCGCGCCAGTTCGGCAGCAGGTCGGGACGGAAGCGCGTCTCCCAGGGGAAATGATTGGCACCGAGATAGATGAAGGTGAACAGCGGCTTGTTCGGCGGCTGTTGCCCCATCAGCTGAAGCGCCTTGTCGTAGAAGAAGGAGTCCGGTTCGACGTCCTTGGCGCCGAGATCCTTCGAGTCGAGGAAGCGTTCGATGCCGGTCGTCATCTGGAAGCTGCGCGCGCCCATGAAGCCGCCATGGGCGGGATACAGCGACATTGTGTCGTAGCCGCAACGACGCAGCGCCAACGGCAGGCCGCGTTCGACGCGGTTCGAGGCGATGCGCGTCACGAAATAGGCGAAGCGGCCGAACGAACGCGAGGAGAGCCCCGCAAGCACGTTGTATTCGGTGAACCAGCTCGGCCCGCCATTGCTCTCGGCCAAGAACGCGCGCTGCTTGCCGTCCCAGGACTTGAAGTGGTCGCCATAGCGCGGCGGCACCTTGATGCCCTGCGCGGCGCGGATGTCGAAGCTCGATTCATCGTGGATCATGATGATGTTGGGCCGGCGACCCGCAGGGTGGCACTCGTCGACCAGCGGCACGTTGAGCCGCTCGTTGGTCGCGGCGGCGGATTCCATGAAACCGTACTGCACGAAATCGGCGACCGCGGTGACGCCGGAGCGGAAGAATTTCGAGAGATAGCCGTCGTCGTAATAGCCGCGCCAGGCTTCATCAGGATGATAGAGCGAATAGCCCACCAGCGCAGCAAGGCAGGCGAGCTTGCAGGCGAACGCCGGCAGACGGCGGATGCGGAACGGATCGAGCCACCACAGCGCGTACATCAGCGGCAGCGTGACGAGGCCGGCCAGGATCACCGACCAGCGCAGATTCGGGAAGATCGTGAACAGGAATGCAACGGTGTCGCGGTCGATCATCATCAGATCGATGAAGTTGACCGTCATCTGCACGACGTCGTGCTTGAGCCGGGACAGCAGCACCAGCACGACGACCATGGTCAGCGACAGCGCACCCGACAGCGCCGGCCGCCGCAGCAGCGTGATCCAGAAGAAGTTGAGGATGCCCCAGGCCAGCGCGAAGGAGAGGCGCGAGCCGAAATCGGTCTCGGTCTCGTACATCAGCGCGATCGCTGCGAAATGTGGCGCTGTGACCGCGAGCAGCCGCCAGATGCCGAGCGCGGCGACGCTCGCCAGGACGGCGGTGGTGGCAGAAGGACCTGGATTGGGCGCGGACGCCATCGACGACACGCAACTTCTGGTCCGGCGCGGTGATGCCAAGCCGTCTGGCCGGCCTCGAGGCAGCTAGCGGCGTCCGGCGCAGCCGGAAGTCTGCACCGTGTCATAAAACTGTAACGGAACAGTCACGGTCAGGCAACGCGTCCGGCGATCCGACTTTCGCTTATTGTTAGCGGGAGACGTGGGCCGCAGGCCCGGCAGGCCGCTACTCGCAACGTCAGGGCTTGGCGATCGGACGGACGGTCGAGGCGAGCTGAACGTCGGTTACCCCTGCGGCAGCAGCCCGAGGCGCTTGGCGATGATGCGGTCCAGCGTCCGTTTCGGCAGCACGGCGCCGATCAGATGGCGGAGCGGATCCGGCGTGATCTGGTAGCGCACCTTTGGGCTTGCCGCCGACAGCGCCTCGAACACCACTTCGGCGATACGCTCGGCGGGCAGGCCCTTGGCGCCGATGTCCATCATGAACGCCATCGCCTTGTTTAGTGCCGGCAGATAGGGCGAGTTCTGGTAGACGGAGAGGTCGATCTCTTCGGCCTTGCTCCAGATCGGGGTCTTCACCGCGCCGGGGGCGACGATGATGACGTCGATGCCGAACAGCATCAGCTCGCGGCGCAGGCTCTCCGACAGGCCCTCGATGGCGTGCTTGGAGGTGCTGTAAGGTGCCGACAGCGGATTGCCGTTCTTGCCGGCGACCGAGCTGATCATCACGATCCGGCCCTTCGGCCCCTTCAGCGCGGGGTCTGCGCCCAGCAGCGGCCCGAACGCCTGTGTCGCGATGACCGGGCCGATGACGTTGACATCCATCTGGCGGCGGAAATCGTCAACCGACAATTCGAGCACGGGGCCGGCGACCGCGATGCCTGCATTGTTGACGAGCCCCGCCAGCGTCTCGCCGCCCAGCGCATCGCGAACTTTTCGCGCAGCAGCGAGGACTGCTGCCTCGTCGGTGACGTCGAACAGCAATGGCGTGAAATTGGTGCCGAACTCACTCTTGAGCCGGTCGGCGTCGGCCTGCTTGCGGACACTGCCGAACACGCGATAGCCACGCCCGATCAGATATTTCGCAACGGCCCAGCCGATGCCGGTGGACGCACCGGTAACGACGACAGATCGCATGGTCCCCTCCCCTCGAGTTCCCGCGATCATGTAGGAGGAAGGTGCCCGTGCGCAATGCCGCCCAGCCCGCAAGTCCGCGCAGCAGGTGTCGGTTCTTGAGATGAAGCGGCGCGCGAGCGTTGCGACATGACGTCGAAAGGCGCGTTAAAAAGGCGGATGAAGAGCCGAATCCTTGGCTTTCACGACGCAGCACTTTTGACGATCAGGAAGTTCCAAGAAGCCTTGAAAAACGACGCGAGACCAAGAATGTGGTTTAAACGTCAGTTCTTGGCGCTCAAGCAGCGCGTCAACTCGCGAAGAATTTGAATGAAGCAACTATGCTTCGCGCGAGAAGGAAAGAGCGAGACCGCTGTCTGCGATCCTGCTCGACCTTATTTGCGAAGGTTTAAGATTTGGTGTGACGAGCGAAGCTCGTGTTTGCTCGTGTCCCGGACAAGCGCAGCGAAGCGGAGCCCAGAGCCGGGACCCAGAGGCCGCATTGGACCCCGGATCAGCAGCGCATCACCAGGGTGCTGCGCTGCGTCCGGGGCAGAACGGCTTAGTTCTTCGACTTGTCGACCAGCGCGCCCTTCTTGATCCAGGGCATCATGTCGCGCAGCTTCGCGCCGACTTCCTCGATCGGGTGCGCGGCGAGCTTGGCGCGGGTCGCCTTGAACGAGGTCTGGTTGACCTTGTTCTCGAGCATCCAGTCGCGGGCGAACTTGCCGCCCTGGATGTCGGCGAGAACCTTCCGCATCTCCTTCTTGGTCTCGTCGGTGATGATGCGCGGACCGGTGACATACTCGCCGTACTCGGCGGTGTTGGAGATGGAGTAGTTCATGTTGGCGATGCCGCCTTCATAGATCAGGTCGACGATCAGCTTCACTTCGTGCAGGCACTCGAAATAGGCCATCTCCGGGGCGTAGCCGGCTTCGACCAGGGTCTCGTAGCCGCCCTTGATCAACTCGACCAGGCCGCCGCAGAGCACCACCTGCTCGCCGAACAGGTCGGTCTCGCACTCTTCCTTGAAGGTGGTCTCGATGATGCCGGCACGGCCGCCGCCGATGGCGGACGCATAGGACAGGCCGAGGTCGTGGGCATTGCCCGAGACGTCCTTGGCGATCGCGATCAGGCAGGGCACGCCGCCGCCGCGCTGATACTCCGAGCGCACGGTGTGGCCGGGGCCCTTCGGCGCGATCATCAGCACGTCGAGGTCGGCGCGCGGGTCGAGCAGGTTGAAGTGGACGTTGAGGCCATGCGCGAACACGAGGGCGGCGCCCTTCTTCATGTTGTCGTGCAGGTGCTCGCGGTAGATGTCGCCCTGGAGCTCGTCCGGGGTCAGCATCATGACGAGGTCGGCCCATTTGGCGGCTTCGGCGACTTCCATGACCTTGAAGCCGGCAGCTTCCGCCTTCTTGGCCGAGGCCGATCCCTTGCGCAGCGCAATGGCGACTTCCTTGACGCCGGAGTCCTTCAGGTTGAGCGCATGGGCGTGGCCCTGGCTGCCATAGCCGACGATGGCGACCTTCTTGCCCTTGATCAGGTTCAGGTCGGCGTCGCGATCGTAATAAACACGCATAGTTCGTTTCCTCGTTCGGGGCCGGAATCGGCCGATGGTCAGGTCTTTCGAAGGTGAATTGACGGATTTCGGGGGCTGTCTAGAGCATTTTAGGGCCCCTGGGAAACCCGTTTCTGCATGGAAATCTGCGGCATCATGCATCCATGAAGACGGGGTAGAGGGAAGCGAGCAGCAGCACCGCCATCAGGATATTGAAGGCGCGGACCAGCCGCTCCGAGGTCAGGACCGGCCGCAATGCGGAGCCGAACAGAGCCCAGACCACGGTCGAGACCGTGCCGACGAGCAGGCTGATCAGGGTCTGGATTGCGATGTTGAGCGGGAATCGGGCGATCGCCGCGTAGGCGGTGATGGTGCCGATCACGATCACCCAGCCTTTGGCGTTGATCCATTGGAACATCGCCGCGCCCCAGAAGGTCATCGGGCCGCGGCCGCTCCCCTCGCCCGGCTTGGTCGGGCCGGACATGGCGATCGCGGCGGCGAGATAGATCAGGTAGGCCGCACCGGCATATTTCAAGATGGTCTGGAGGATCGGATAGGCCAGGAACACGGTGCCGAGCCCGAGGCCGACCGCGGCCACCATGAAGGCAAAGCCGATGACGATCCCGACGATGTGGGGAATGGTGCGCCGGAAGCCGTAGGTCAGGCCCGAGGACAGCAGCATGATGTTGTTCGGCCCGGGCGTGAAGTACATCACGACCATGAAGATGAGAAAGGCATAGAACAGCGATTGGGACATGCTCACCTCACGCGACTTTGGGCTCTTCAGGCAGCGCCTTGGGTCGCTTCGCGAGCACCATCACCGCGATACCGCCGATCACGGTCAGCATGCCGGCGAGCCTTAGGGGTCCGAACCGCTCGCCGAACACGACGCTGGAGGACGCCGAACCCACGAACGGCACCAGCAGCGCGAACGGCACCACCTGGGCGGCTGGATAGTCGCGCAGCAACCGACCCCACAGCCAATAGGCGATGCTTGTCGAGACGCCGCCAAGCGCCAGCATGCAGAGAGCCGACGTCAGCGAGATGTGGGTCAGCGATGTCCAGGTCGACGCCGGGCCGTTAGCGATAAGCGCCAGCGCGAACAGCGGTATCGCCGAGGCGAGACACAACCACGCGAACAGGTCGAACATGGGCACGCCGCGGGCACCACGCAGCAAGAGATTGCCGACGGCAAAGCTGACTGGCGAGATCATCAGCACCGCAAACGCAGCAGCGCTGAAATCATAGCCGACAGTGCCGCAGATCATCAGAAGACCGATCGCAGCAATGCCGGTGCCGAGTGCCTGCATCGGCGTCGGCCGCTCGCCGAATGCGAGCGCGGCAAAGCCGATGGTGAACAGCGCCTGACTCTGCACGACGACACTGGTCAGCCCCACCGGCACGCCATGGGCGATGCCATAGGCCTGGGACAGGAACTGGCCGAGAAACAGCGTGAAGCTGATCGTGATGAGCAGCGACCAGGCAATCTTCGGCTTGCGAATGAACAGGCATGGGACCGCAGCGATGGTGAAGCGTAGCGCCGTCATCAACTCCGGTGACAGTTCGTCGAGCGCGATCCGGCTCGCCACGAAGGCAAGCCCCCAGATGATCGCCACCAGGGTGGCGATGAGGATGTCAGCCGGCTTCATTGTTGTTCCCGGTTCTGCACTATCGTGCAGCCCTGTTACTTTTTCTGTCTAGCCTTGCTCGCCGGCTTTCGGTTTCCGCAGCAGATAAGTGCCGTGCATGGGGGCGTGATAATCGGCCGAGATCAGCGTGAAGCCGACGTCGGTCAGCATCCGCTCCATCACCCAGCCGAAGGTGGAATATTCGTCACGCATGTGCGTGACGACGCCTTCGCGCGAAAAGTCGTGGTTCTTGATCTGGAAGTCCGCCCATTGCTCGACATCGCGCTCGATCGCATCCGGCATCGAAGCGTAGACGATGTCGCGCAGGTAGAAGCTCGCGCCCGGCTTCAGCGCACGATAGATCCGCGATATCGCCACCGCCTTCCAGAAGTCCGGCAGATGATGCAGCGTGAACTCGCTGACGATCAAATCGTAGGATTCCGGCCTGTAGGAGAAGCTCAGCAGGCCCGCCGATTGGGTGCGGACAGGCGCCTTGCGGTCACGCGCATAGATTTCGGCGAGCGCCAGCATCGCGGGCGAGATGTCGATGGCATCGACCTCGGCGCCCATCAGCGCTGCTTCAGTCGCCAGCACACCGTTGCCGCAGCCGATGTCGGCGATGCGCCAGCCGCGCTGGACTCCGAGCATTTTCAGCGCGGCGCGCGCTCGCAGATCGGCATCGTCATGGCTGTCGTAGATCGAGGCCACCGCGGGCTCGATCCCCATCCGGTTCCGCTCGTTATAGTACCAGTCGCGCGCCAGCATGGTTCACATCCCTTCAGGCCCGCGACCAATCGCGGCAACGCCGGTGCGCGACACCTCGACGAGGCCGAGCGGACGCATCAGGTCGATAAACTGGTTGATTTTGTCCGTATTGCCTGTGATCTCGAACACAAAGCTCTCGGTGGTGGCGTCGATCACGCGGGCGCGGAACGCGTCCGCCAGCCTGAGCGCCTCGACCCGGTGCTCGCCCTGCCCGCGCACCTTCACCATGGCGAGCTCGCGCTCGATCGAGCGCTTGGTCTGGGTCATGTCGACGACGCGGTAGACCGGGATCATGCGATCGAGCTGATGCTTGATCTGCTCGATCACCATCGGCGTGCCGGTGGTGACGATGGTGATGCGCGACAGATGCTTCTGGGCCTCGGTCTCCGAGACCGTGAGACTCTCGATGTTGTAGCCGCGGCCCGAGAACAAGCCGATGACGCGTGCGAGCACGCCCGGCTCGTTCTGCACGAGCACCGCGAGCGTGTGCGTCTCGTTGGGATCGTGGCGGTCCTCGATGAAGTAGGCAGATGCCGGCTGGTTCATTGTCGTCCCCTCAAATGTCTCTCGTCACGCCCTGCGAGATCTTCACACAGGCCGCGGCGTACTGGATCGCCCGATCAAGCCGGGTGATGACAGCGAGTTTGTGTATATCGCGCTCACACCAGCGCCTTACCGGCAGCGAATGCCTTCGCGGTAGCCTCGTCGTTGGCCTGCTCAGGCAACAGCATCTCGTTATGCGCCTTGCCGGAGGGGATCATCGGGAAGCAGTTTTCCAGCGCCGCGACGCGGCAGTCGAACAGCACCGGGCGCTTGACCGCGATCATCTCCTTGATGGCGCCCTCGAGATCGGCGGGCTTGTGCACCTGGAGGCCGACGCCGCCATAGGCTTCGGCGAGCTTGACGAAGTCCGGCAGCGCCTCCGAATAGGAATGCGACAGGCGGTTGCCGTGCAGCAGCTGCTGCCACTGCCGCACCATGCCCATATACTGGTTGTTCAGGATGAAGATCTTGATCGGCAGCTCGTACTGCACTGCCGTCGACATCTCCTGCATCGTCATCTGCACCGAGGCATCACCCGCGATGTCGATGACGAGGCTGTCCGGGTGGGCCACCTGCACACCGATGGCCGCCGGCAGGCCGTAGCCCATGGTGCCGAGGCCGCCCGACGTCATCCAGCGATGCGGCTCCTCGAAGCCGTAGAACTGCGCCGCCCACATCTGATGCTGGCCGACCTCGGTCGTGATGTAGGTATCCTTGCCACGCGTCAGCTCAAACAGGCTCTGGATCGCGTGCTGCGGCAGGATGACGTCGTTGCTCTTCTTGTAGTAGAGCGAGTTGCGGGCACGCCACTGCGCGATCTGCTGCCACCACGACTTGATGTCGGGCTTCTTCGCCTCTGCCTTGAACACCTGGAGGATGTCGCCGAGGATGTTGCCGCAATCGCCGATGATCGGCACGTCGACGCGGATGTTCTTGTTGATCGAGGACGGGTCGATATCGATGTGGATCTTCTTCGAGCTAGGGGAGAACGCATCGACGCGGCCGGTGATGCGGTCGTCGAAGCGCGCGCCGACGCACAGCATGACGTCGCAATCATGCATGGTCATGTTGGCTTCGTAAGTGCCGTGCATGCCGAGCATGCCGAGCCAGTTCTTGCCCGAAGCCGGATAGGCTCCGAGGCCCATCAGCGTGGAGGTGATCGGGAAGCCGGTGACCTCGACCAGCTCGCGCAGCAGCTTGGTCGCCTCGGGGCCGGAATTGATGACACCGCCGCCGCTGTAGATCACCGGGCGCTTGGCGTTGGCGAGCAGCGCCACCGCCTTGCGGATCTGCGTCGCATCGCCCTTCACGCGCGGCGCATAGGAGCGGTGCACGTCGGATTTGCGCGGCGGATGATAGGTGCCGGTCGCGAACTGCACGTCCTTGGGAACGTCGACCAGCACCGGGCCTGGCCGGCCGGAGGTCGCGACGTAGAACGCCTCGTGCAGCACCTTGGCGAGATCGTTGACGTCGCGCACCAGCCAATTGTGCTTGGTGCAGGGGCGCGTGATGCCGACGGTGTCGCATTCCTGGAAGGCATCGTTGCCGATCAGATGCGTCGGCACTTGGCCGGAGATGCAGACCAGCGGGATCGAGTCCATCAATGCGTCGGTCAGCGGCGTCACCATGTTGGTGGCGCCGGGGCCGGAAGTCACCAGAGCGACGCCCGGCTTGCCGGTCGAACGCGCATAACCCTCGGCGGCGTGGCCCGCGCCCTGCTCATGGCGGACCAGGATGTGCTGGACCTCGCTCTGTTGGAATATCTCGTCATAGATCGGAAGCACCGCGCCGCCGGGATAGCCGAAAATGTCGGTCACGCCGTGATCGATGAGCGCGCGGACGATCATCGCGGCGCCGGTCATCTGGTTCGGATCGTGGCTCTTGTCGCTCATAGGCTTGCTCCGGATGCGCTGTTGTCAGCGGCTTCGTTCGTGTCGGGTTCGGGAAATAAAAAAGGCCCCGAAGAGGGCCCACGCACACCGCCTGTCTTGTGGATGGCAGCTAGCCACCCCCGGCGGTGTGCCTGGGTACGACGGCGATAAGGAGGTTGGTAATAATGTTACGCATGGCAGGCGCCCGGCTTCCCAAAGGTTGCGCGAAACATAGCGGCCAAAGCCCGGATGTCAAGGCAATGCGGCCGTTCCCGCGCGATTTTGGCAGTGTAGCGGTGTTCCCGGGGTTCGGCGAGAGGAAATTCGGGAACCGGGCACAAAAGCACGTCAGTCCGAGTCCGCAGTCGCCGCCGCGAGCCATCCCCTCGCCTCCTCCGGCTTGACCCATTCGAACTCCGGCAATTGGTGCCGGAACCAGGTGAACTGGCGCTTGGCGTAATGGCGGGTGTCGGCACGGCCGATTGTGGCTGCTTCGTCCAGGCTGAGCTCACCGCGCAGATGCCGGATCAGCGCCGGCACGCCATGGGCCTTCATGGCCGGCAGCAGCGGATCGAGATGTCGGGCGGCGAGCCGCTCGACCTCCCCCAGCGCGCCGGCGCCCAGCATGGCATCGAAGCGGGCATCGATGCGGGCATAGAGCTCGTCGCGCTCGGGGGCGAGAAACACCGCGCGAAAACTACCCTTCGACAGCAACGGCGGCTGGCCCTCGCGGTGCCAGTCGAGCAGCGAACGGCCGGTCGCCTCGACCACTTCGAGCGCGCGCGCGATCCGGGTGCGGTCGCGCAGATTCAATCGTTCGGCCGCGCGGGGATCGCGGCGCGCAAGTTCCGCGTGGAGCGCCTCGACGCCGTTCCGTTCCAGCCGCGCGCGCACGTCCTCGCGCACCTCGGCGGGAATTGGCGGCACCACGGAAAGGCCCGCCGTCAGTGCCTTGAAATAGAGCCCGGTGCCGCCGATGAAGATCGGCAGGCGGCCTTCGGCCGTCGCCGCCTCCAGCACCTTCGCCGCGTCGCTCACCCAGGCACCAGCCGAGAAATTCACGGCCGCATCGACATGGCCATAGAGACGATGCGGCGCGAGCGCCTCATCCGCCCCTGTCGGCCGTGCCGTGATGGTGCGCAGGTCGCGGTAGACCTGCATGGAATCGGCGTTGATGACGACACCGCCGGTGGCGAGCGCAAGCTCGAGCGCCAGCGCCGACTTGCCGCTGGCGGTCGGGCCTGCGATAAGCACGGCCTTGCCAACATGCCCTCTGCTGACTTGCCCCTCGCTCACGAAAACCTCAAATGTCCCTCGTCGCCACGCTGATCTGCAATCCTGACAATCCTGCGCTCGACTCTACCATCGTCGACGGCGCCCGCGCCGTGCTGCCAAAGGCAGCTCCCGCGCATTGGCTGTTCGACGGGGTTGCGGTCGACATTCCCTTCGGCGCCGACAGTAACCTCGAAGGCGACCGCCACGCCATCGAGCAGCGGCTCCGCGAGCTTCGCGGCGACCTGCCCATCGACATCGTCGTGCAGCCAGTCGGCTTCCGGCGCAAGAAGCTTTTTCTCGCCGACATGGATTCCACCATGATCGGCCAGGAATGCATCGACGAGCTCGCCGACTTCGTCGGGGTGAAGGCGCATGTGGCCGCCATCACCGAACGCGCGATGCGCGGCGAGATCGAGTTCGAGCCGGCGCTGCGCGAGCGCGTTGCGCTGCTCAAGGATCTGCCCGCCAGCGCGGTCGACGAGGTGCTGGCCAAGCGCATCACGATGACCCCCGGCGGCCGTGAGCTGGTCGCGACCATGCGCGCGCACGGCGCTTACACCTGTCTCGTCTCGGGCGGTTTCACGCTGTTCACGACCGCGGTCGCCGCCAAGCTCGGCTTTCAGGAAAACCGCGCCAACGAGCTCGTGGTGCGCGACGGCAAGTTCACGGGCGAGGTGAAGCAACCGATTTTGGGCCGCGCCGCGAAACTCGCGACGTTGGTGGATCTGATGGAATCGTTCGATCTCGACGACCTCGAGTCGGTCGTGGTCGGCGACGGCGCCAATGACCTTGGGATGATCCAGGCGGCCGGGCTGGGTGTGGCGTATCATGCCAAGCCGGCGGTTGCTGCTGCTGCGGCGGCGCGGATCGATCACGGCGATCTCACCGCGCTGCTCTATGCGCAGGGATATCGGCGCGAGGAGTTCGTGGAGGCTTAGAGCCTCCTCTCCGCTGTCATCACCCGCGAAAGCGGGTGATCCAGCATTCCAGAGACCATGCGAGGATACGGAGAGGCCGTGGCGTACGGGATGCCCCGCCTTCGCGGGGCATGACAGTGATTGCTAAGCGTCTCCTACTGCACGCTCAGCGCCACGAAGCGCAGCTCGCCGTCGGCATTGGAGACGAGCAGCAGCACCGACTTCTTGCCGTCCTTCTTGAGCTGGTCGACCCGCCTCTGGATCTCGGCGCCGCTAGACACCGCCTCCTGCGCCACCTCGACGATGACGTCGCCGGCGGACAGCCGCTTCTCGGCGGCGTCGGAATTGGCGTCGACACTGGTGACGACCACGCCCTTGACGGTGTCCTTGATCTTGTAGCGCGCGCGCAGATCCTTGCTCAGCGTTGCCAGATCGAGACCGAGCGCCTTCTGCGTCACCGGCTTCTCGGGCGCGGGTTCGTCGGTCTTCACCGCGGCTTGCACCTTCTCGGGATCCTGCAGACGGCCGAGCGTGACCTTCTTGGTCTGCTCCTGGCCCTTGCGGATGATGATCACGTCGACCTCCTTGCCGACCGCCGTGTCGGCGACGACGCGGGACAGGTCCTTCGGGTCCTTGACGTCTTTGCCGTCGAACTTGACGACGACGTCGCCGGGCTCGATGCCGGCGGGTTTGGCCGGGCCCTTGTCGTCGACGCCGGCGATCAGCGCGCCACGCGCGGGCTTGATGCTGAGGCTCTCGGCGATCTCGTCGGTGACGCTCTGGATGCGCACCCCTAACCAGCCGCGGCGCAGCTCGCCGAACTGCCGGAGCTGGTCGACGACGCCCACGACGGTCTTCGACGGCACGGCGAAGCCGATGCCGATGGAGCCGCCGGAGGGCGAGATGATCAGCGTGTTGACGCCGATGACGTCACCGTCGAGGTTGAACAGCGGGCCGCCGGAATTGCCGCGGTTGATGGAGGCGTCGGTCTGGATGTAGCTGTCATATGGCCCTGAGGAGATGTCGCGGTTCTTGGCCGAGACGATACCGGCCGTGACCGTGCCACCGAGACTGAAGGGGTTGCCGATCGCGACCACCCAGTCGCCGAGGCGCAGCTTGTCGGAGTCGCCGAACTTCACCGCGACCAACGGCTTCGGCGGCTTGATCTTGAGCACGGCGAGGTCGGTCTTCTTGTCGACGCCGACCAGTTCGGCCTTGATCTTGGTTCCATCGTTGAGAATGACGTGGATCTCGTCGGCATCAGCAATGACGTGGTTGTTGGTGACGACCACGCCTGATGTGTCGATGATGAAACCGGAGCCGAGCGAATTGGTCTTGCGCGGCGGATTGTTGTCACCGCCTTTGCTGCCACCGCCGGGACCCCTGCGGTTCTTGAAGAAGTCGTCGAAGAACTCCTCGAAGGGCGAGCCGGGCGGCAGTTGCGGCATGGTGTTGCTGCCGCCGCCCTTGGCATCGACGGTCTGCGACGTGGAGATGTTGACGACCGCGTCGATCACCTTCTCGGCGACGTCGGCGATGCCGTCCGGTCCACGCGCATGAGCCGGCGTGCCGAACGCGCCGAAAGCACCGATGGCGAGCGCGGCCAGCCCAGTTCGCACCCAATGGCGCAAGCGGGACGGGGCAATGGTGGCAGCGGTCATTGTGATCTCCAGAGAATAGGGGGTTCGGCGCCAGACTGCGCTCGAACGGGGGGACGGCGCAAGCGCAGAGCTTAACGGGTCTCAACACCCCGATAATACGGCGAAAACCAGTCGTTCGCCTTCACTTTGGCGTTGGCATGACGCCTAAACCGGGCGCCGCATCACCCAGATCAGGATCAGGCCGGCCACGGCCGAACCGATCCCGACCGCCCGCAGGATGTTGTCCGGCGTGGCGATGGCGCTCTTCATGGCCTTGCGCATCCAGTTGGGACTTGCCGCGAACATCAAGCCTTCGAGCACGAACAGGATGCCTAGGCCGATGAGGAAGTCGGCGAACGCAATGGACCTCATCGGAATGGAACCTCCCGTTATGCTGTTCTTGTCTGGACAAAGGGCGGTCAGACCGGCCGCCCTTGTCTAGCTTACGGCTTCGCCGGCGTCTCGGTCGCCGTCTTGCCGGACGGGCTACCGAAGTACCGGAAGAAATCCGAGTCCGGCCGCAACAGGAAGCGGGTGTCGTTCGAACGCAACCCGTTCTCATAGGCCGTCATCGACCGGTAGAAGGCGAAGAAGTCGGCGTCCTTGCTGTAGGCTTCCGCAAACAGGCGGTTGCGCTCGGCATCGCCCGCACCCCGGGTCTGCTCAGCCTGCGAATTGGCTTCTGCGACGATGACGGTCGCCTCGCGGTCGGCCTTGGACTTGATCTCCTGAGCCTTCTGGCCACCCTGTGCACGGAACTCGGCGGCCTCGCGCTCACGCTCGGTCTTCATGCGCTGGTAGACCGCCTGGCTGTTCTGCTCCGGCAGGTCGGCGCGGCGGATCCGCACGTCGACGACCTGAATGCCGTAGCCATCGGCCTCGCGGTCGAGCTGGTCGCGGATGCGCAGCATCAGCTTTTCGCGGTCGTCGCGCACCACGTTGATGAAGGTGACTTCGCCGAGCACGCGGCGCAGCGCCGCGTTCAAGAGCGTGGTCAGCTGAATGTTGGCAGCCTGGATCGAGCCGACACTCTGATAGAAGCGCAGCGCGTCCTTGATGCGGTAGCGCGCGAAGGCGTCGACCACCAGCCGCTTCTGGTCGGAGGCGATCGCTTCCTGCGACGGGTTCTCCAGGTCGAGGATCCGCTTGTCGATGTTGATCACCGAATTCCACGGCGCCTTGAAATGCAGGCCGGGCACGGTGACGACGTCGACAGGCTTGCCGAACTGGAGCACGATGGTCTGCTCAGTCTGCTGCACCGTGAACAGCGACATGTAGGCCACGATCAGGATCAGGAGCAGCCCGAGCAGCGAGACGAAACCTGTAACCGGAGACCTCATCGGCTGCCTCCGCTCGACTGCGGACCGGTCATAGGTGCCCGCTTGGGCGCCAGTTCGGGAAGCGGCAGATAGGGCACGACGCCTTGGCCCGAGGGGCCACCGTCATAGACGAGCTTATCGGCGCCGCCGAGCACGCGCTCCATCGTCTCCAGATAAATCCGTTCTCGCGTCACGTCGGGCGCCTTCTTGTATTCGTCGTACACTTTCAGGAAGCGCGCGCTCTGGCCCTTGGCCTCGGCGACCGCCTGCTCCTTGTAGCCTTCGGCGTCCTGGAGGATCTTGGCCGCCCGTCCGCGCGCCTGCGGGACCACCTGGTTGGCGTAGGTCTGCGCCTCGTTTTGCAGCTGCTCGAGATTGGCGCGTGCAGCCTGCACGTCGCGGAAGGCGTCGATCACCTGCGCCGGCGGATCGACCTTCTGCATCTGCACCTGGGTGATGAGAATGCCCGCGCCATAGCTGTCGAGGGTCTTCTGGATCAGCTCCTGCACGCCCTGTTCGGTGACATTGCGCGCGCCGGTCAGGATCGGCTGGATCTGCGAGCGGCCAATCACCTCGCGCATCGCGCTCTCGGCGACTGCCTTCACGGTGCCTTCGGGATTCTGGATGTTGAAGAGGAAGTCGCCGACGCCATCCGGCTTGATGCGCCAGAGCACGGTGAAGTCGACGTCGACGATGTTTTCGTCGCCGGTCAGCATCAGGCTCTCTTCCGGGACGTCACGTATGGAGCGGCCGCGCCGCGCCGGATCGTCGATCAGCGTCATGCCGATGGAGATGGTGTTGACGCGTAGCGCCTTGGGCAGCAGTACTGTCTCGATCGGATAGGGCAGATGGTAATTCAGGCCAGGCTGCACCGTACGGACATGCTTGCCGAAGCGCAGCACGACACCGAGCTCTTCGGACTGCACGCGGAAGAAGCCCGACAGCAGCCAGAACGCGACGATGAGCAGGATGATCAGCGTGATGCCCACGCCGGAGAAATAGCCGCCGGGCATGATCTGCTGGAGGCGGTCCTGGCCGCGTCGCAGAAGGTCTTCCAGATCCGGCGGCCTCGGCCCGACCGGTTGCGGGCCTGAGCCCCATGGTCCCTTTGGACCCGAGCCCCACGGGCCACCGCCCTGATTCTTCCACGGCATACGACGCTCTCCTCGGCAGGGTGGAAATGCCCCCCGCCCGCTTGTCCGGTCCGGCTTTATAGGGGACGGGCAGGTCCCTTACAACGCAGCCCTGACTGTCTTCCGAGCTATGCTCGGGCACGAAAAAGTCAATGTAAACATTGGCGAATGCGGTTAATGGGCTGCCCGCCGACGATATGTCACATAGGAGAAGTCGGCGCTGTCGTCGGGGCCGGCAGGATGCCGGATGCGTGCCACCTCATCCCACCCCGCCTTGTCGATGTCGAAATGCGTGTCGCCTTCGGGCCGCGCATGCACTTCAGTGATTTCGAGGCGATCGGCGCGATCGAGCAACTGCCGATAGATCTCGGCGCCGCCGATCACCGCGATCTCGGCGACCGAACGCCGCAGGGCGTCGCCCCGCGCAACGTCGTTTGCATCCCCCGCCGATGTCGTGACGATGGCCCCGATAGCGCGATAACCCGCATCGCGCGTGATCACGATGTTGGTGCGGCCCGGCAGCGGACGGCGCAGGGATTCGAAGGTCTTGCGCCCCATGATCACGGGCTTGCCAATCGTGAGCGCCTTGAAGCGCGCCATGTCGGATTTCAAGCGCCACGGGATCGCGTTGCCTGCGCCGATGACCCCGTTCTCGGCGATCGCGACGACGAAAACGATCTCCATCAGGTCGCGCTCCCGGCAAGCCGTGTCAGCGCCGGCCCGGTGACGCGACACAGCGTCCAGTCGTCCATCATGACGGCACCAAGCGATTTGTAGAACGCGATCGACGGCGCGTTCCAGTCGAGCACCGCCCATTGCAAGCGCGACCAGCCATTATCGACGCATTCCTTCGCGAGATAAACCAGCAGCGCCTTGCCGAGGCCCCTGCCCCGATGCGACGGCCGCACATAGAGGTCTTCGAGATAGATGCCGTGCCGGCCGCTGAAGGTGGAGAAATTCGCAAACCACACCGCAAAACCGACCGCCTCGCCGTTCCATTCGGCGATCGCGCAATAGAGTTGCGGCCTGTCGCCGAACAGCGCGTCCGCGATGTCAGCCTCGGTCGCCTCGACCTCGTGTGAAAGCTTCTCGTATTCGGCGAGTTCACGGATGAAGGAAAGAACGAGCCCGGCTTCTCCGGGCTGTGCACGACGGATGTTGAGCGACATAGGACGCTAGACCGCGACTTCCGCCTTGATGTGCGGATGCGGATCGTAGCCGACGAGCTCGAAATCCTCGAAGCGGAAGGAGAAGATGTCCTTCACCTCGGGGTTGATCCGCATCACCGGCAACGCGCGCGGCGCGCGGGTGAGCTGGAGCTTCGCCTGCTCCAGATGGTTGGAATAGAGATGCGTATCGCCGAACGAATGCACGAAGTCGCCCGGCTTGAGGCCGGTGACCTGCGCGACCATCATCGTCAGCAGTGAATAGGAGGCGATGTTGAAGGGCACGCCGAGGAACACGTCGGCCGAGCGCTGATAGAGCTGGCACGACAGCCTGCCATTGGCGACGTAGAACTGGAACAGGCAGTGGCACGGCGGCAGCGCCATCTTGTCGACCTCGGCCGGATTCCAGGCCGAGACGATCAGGCGGCGCGAGTCCGGATTGCGCTTGATCATGTCGATAACGTTCGCGATCTGGTCGATGCTGCGGCCATCAGGCGCGGGCCAGGAGCGCCACTGATGGCCGTAGACCGGGCCAAGATCGCCATTGGCATCGGCCCATTCGTCCCAGATGGTGACGCCGTTGTCGCGCAGATATTTGATGTTAGTGTCGCCCTTCAGGAACCAGAGCAGCTCATGCACGATCGCCTTCAGCGGCAGCCGCTTGGTGGTCAGCATCGGGAAGCCGGCGGACAGATTGAAGCGCATCTGGTGGCCGAACACCGACAGCGTGCCGGTGCCGGTCCGGTCCGTCTTCTCGGCGCCGTCTGAAAGAATCCGCTCGAGCAGGTCCTGATACTGGTGCATGTGTCGTGAGCCTTTGGGAGGCGGGAAACTTAACGGCCGCCTCTGCGCTGCGACAGCGGCGATTCGCTGCCCGCACCGATTATACCCGGAAAAGTGAGCGTTCCCGGCGCAAACGACAAGGGGCGGAACTCGGCATTCCGCCCCTCCCCTATCAGCTTGATCCTGCTGGCTAAGTTGCCGGCTTGAGAACCGGGCTCCACTTCGCGATCTCGTTCTTGACGAGGGTCGCCAGCGCCTCCGGCGTACGGTCCTTAGGCCCCGGAATGACGCTGCCGAGCTCGAGCAGGCGCTTGCGCACGGTCTCGTCGTCGAGCGCCTTGATGGCGGCGGCGTTCAGGCTCGCCACGATCGCCGGCGAGGTTCCCTTCGGTGCGAACATCGCATTCCAGGCCTGGGCCTGGAATGCCGGCAGACCGGCTTCCGCCGTCGTCGGCACGTTCGGCAGCGACGGATTGCGCTCCGCCGTCGCGATCGCATAGGCCTTGATGGTGCCGGCATTGATCTGCGGGACGGCGTTGACGATCTGGTCGCACATGTAGTCGACCTGCCCCGCCACCAGCGCGTTCATCGCGGGACCCGTGCCATTGAAGGGCACACCGACCGGTTTGATGTCGAGGATGGAGTGCAGAAGCTCGCATGAGGCGTGCGAGACCGAGCCGACGCCGGCATGCGCGGCATTCACCTTCTCGGCATTCGCCTTCACATAGGTGACGAACTCCTTGAGATCCTTCGGCGGAAAATCCTTGCGCGCCAGGATCAGGATCGGCGTGCCCGCGAGCAGCGCGACCGGCTCGAAGTCCTTCTCGGGATGATAGGCGAGTTTCGGATAGAGCGGCACGGAGGCGGCATGCGTGCCCATATGTCCGGTGATGAGCGTATAGCCGTCATTGGCCGCACGCGCGGCGCGCGTTGTGGCGGTGGTGCCGCCGGCGCCGACCACGTTCTCGATGATGATGCTCTGCCCCAGCGTCTGCGCCATGTGTGCGGTGACGATGCGCGCGACGACGTCGGTCGGTCCGCCGGCCGCAAACGGCACGATCATGGTGATGCTGCGCGTCGGATAGGTCTGTGCCTCAGCCGGTGCGGCAAGGACGCTCAACGATGCGAACGCCGCGGCAAATGCGCCCGCAAGCGCGCGAATGACACTCATCTCGATCTCCGGGAAACAAACAAAAATGCCGGCCACAAGGCCGGCATTTTCATTTCACGAAGCCGTCACACAAGTCGATTCGACTTCCGAATGCGGCGCGCCGACGCAGGGCGCGGCGCCGACGCAGGGCGCAACGCCTCAGTTCTCAGACTCGGTGAACACCTCATCGCGCTTGGCGCGCAAGACCGGCAGCACCGTAAGGACAAGAAGAGTCGCCGCCACCGCGAGCAGCACTGCCGACAACGGACGCGTCAGGAACACGCTCCAGTCGCCGCGCGAGATCAGCAGCGCACGGCGCAGGTTCTCTTCCATCAGCGGTCCCAGCACCATGCCGAGGAGCAGGGGCGCCGGCTCGAAATCGTGCTTGATCAGCCAGTAACCGACGAGGCCGAACACACCCGCGAGGATGACGTCGACCGGCGCGTTGTTCACCGAATAGATGCCGATCGCGCAGAAGATCACGATCGAGGGGAACATCAGCCGGTACGGCACGCGCAGCAGCCGCACCCAGATTCCGACCAGCGGCAGGTTGATGATGATCAGCATCAGATTGCCGATCCACATCGAGGCGATCATGCCCCAGACGAGATCCGGCTGCTTCTGCATCACCTGCGGACCCGGCACGATGCCGTGGATGGTCATCGCGCCCACCATCAGCGCCATCACCGCGTTCGGCGGGATGCCGAGGGTGAGCAGCGGGATGAAGGAGGTCTGCGCCGCGGCGTTGTTGGCGCTCTCCGGCCCGGCCACGCCTTCAATCGCGCCGCGGCCGAACCGCGACGGGTTCTTGGCGAGCTTCTTCTCGAGCGTATAGGCCCCGAATGATGCGATGGTCGCACCGCCGCCGGGCAAGATGCCGAGGATCGAGCCGAGCACGGTGCCGCGCAGGATGGCGGGCGTCGAGTCGACCAGATCCTTCCTGGTCGGCATCAGACCTGTAATCTTCTGCTGCACGAGATCGCGGCTCATCTCGGCGCCGGCGTCGAGATTGCGGATGATCTCGGCAAAACCGAATACGCCCATCGCCACCGTCGCAAAGCCGAGGCCGTCGGCGAGTTCCGGAATGTTGAAGGCCATGCGCGAGGCGCCGGTCTCGATGTCCGAGCCGACCATCGAGAGCAACAGACCGAATACGATCATGGCGATCGCCTTCAGCACCGAGCCCTTGGCCAGCACCACCGCGAAGATCAGGCCGAGTACCATCAGCGAGAAATATTCGGCCGGGCCGAACGCCAGCGCGAGTTTCGTGAGCGGCGCGCCGAGGACGGCAATCAAGACGGTCGCGACGCAGCCGGCGAAGAACGAGCCGATCGCGGCGATCGCCAGCGCCGGGCCGGCGCGGCCTTGCCTCGCCATCTGGTGGCCGTCGATGGCGGTGACGACCGATGTCGCCTCACCGGGTATGTTGACCAGGATCGACGTGGTCGAGCCGCCGTACTGGGCGCCGTAATAGATGCCGGCGAGCATGATCAGCGCGCCGACTGGCGGCAATCCAAAGGTGATCGGCAGCAGCATCGCGACCGTTGCGATGGTGCCGATGCCCGGGAGCACGCCGACCAGCGTCCCGACCAGGGCGCCGATCAGGCACATCAGAAGGTTGATCGGGGAGAACGCGACGGCGAAGCCGTGAGCGAGGTTGGCAAAGATATCCATCACGCCCTCACTGGATCAGGAAACGCGGAAACATCGGCATCGGCAGCCCGAGCACGTATGGAAACAGGATCGCGCAACCAACCGTCAGGCAGGCGCCGACGATCGCCGCTTCAAGCCAGCGCGTCTCATTCGATCCGGTCGCCGCGATCATGAAGCTTAGGAAGGCCGTGACCACGAGGCCGAGGGGCCGGATCGCCAGCGCAAAGAAGAGGATCGCGGCCACCACAAACAGCGGTCCCCGCCAGGAGTAATGGGAAAGCGGGGCTCCCTCCGTCAGGAGGCCCGTCAAGGCGATGCCGGCGGACAAGGCGACCAGCAGGCCGCCGAACATGCGCGGCGCGGTCCCCGCGCCGAAGGAGAAGCCGCGCATGCCCTGCAAATCACTCGACGCCCATAGCGCGAACAGGGCGACCGCCATCAGGACGATGCCGCCGACATAGTCCTGCGCCGACCGGATCGTCATGAACAGCGTGAGGATCGCCACCACAAATAGCGGATAGGAATAGATCAGTGCCAGCAGCACCTCGGACGACACCTTCTTGGCACCGCCACCGAGCGACCCGAAGATCGCGCTGGGCGCTCCGGCGAGCAGCGCCGTCGCGTGGCTGGTGACGACCGTTGCCGGGCCGCGGCCGGTGCCCCAGCCGAAGATCGTCCCGATCGACCAGATCAATTCGAAAATCTGCGGCGCAATCGCCAGCAGACAAAAACCGAGCGCCAGCTTTGTGTTTCGAGTGGCTGTCGCTGAGTGGCCCATCGTGTCGGCCATGCCTGTCTCCTCCGCGACCCGTAAGTCACGAGCACTGTTGTTCTAAATCGGCTGGAACTGGATCCCCCGCCCGGATCACTGCCTAGCGATTTTCATCACACAATGCCAGCAAAACCCAACAACCCCCAGCAGGCAGGAACCAGAGTTGATTGATGCGCGAAACCGATGCGATCACCGCAACCATCGCGGTCAGGAGCAGTGCAGCAATTGCGCGATCGGTCGCAGGGCACTCGCCGCCGTAGCCTATTAACGTCACGATAAGCACGTTCGGACCGGGCGAGAGGTGCACGATCGCATAGGCGTCAGTGAACGGCTTGTCGCTCATCCAGTGATGCACCTCGACCGCGATACGGTGCATCTCCGGCACCGCCGTCGCGGTCTTGGACGGCCGGTGCTGAATCCGGGGACATGTCAGACGCTTAGGAACGAGGATCGCGCCACGGCCAAGACGGGCCGGAACCTATCCAAAGGAACCGCAGCCAATTCGCTCGAAACCCCTGTTTTTCGAAAGCTTTGCGCCCTATATTGGGGATGCCGGTTCGCCGGCTATGGAAATAAACGGTCGTCGCAATAAACCATTCGGACCCGGGGGCGGTACCCGGCGCCTCCACCAAAGCCCACCCACGGGCAGGCCTAGAAGCGGGCTTTGGCGGGGGCGAAATAGGATCGACGAGGGCGTAAAGGGCGTACTTTTTCCCGGTATTGTTCCGCCGTTATCGGGCTACTGCAATAGTTGCCAACGACAACTTTGCTCCGGTTGCTCAGGCTGCGTAACGCAGTTTGAAAGACCACTCTAAAGTCCTAGCGGGTTAAGCTCCGCTAGGCGGGGTTCGGAGGCACCTGGCAACAGAAGCCTCCACTTTGCTTTTTGATTTCTTCCACGGCGGGGACTCCTGCTGACCCGTCAGGCGCGATACTATTGCGGCTTGGCGAGTCGGACCGGCAGGGTCCGGCTTCGGGGATGCAACAGGACCACCATGGCGACCGATCATATCCGATACGATGTGCTGGCCCGCGACGCGCTGCGCGGTGTGCTGCGCAAGGTGCTGACCGATGCCGCGGCCCATGGCCTGCCGGGTGAGCACCATTTCTTCATCACCTTCGTGTCGAAGGCCGAGGGCGTGAAGCTGTCGTCGCGGTTGCTCGCGCAATATCCGGAAGAGATGACGATCATCCTCCAGCACCAGTTCTGGGATCTGACCGTGCTCGAGGACCGTTTCGAGGTCGGCCTGTCCTTCGGCGGCATTCCGGAGCGGCTGGTGGTGCCGTTCAGCGCCATCAAGAGCTTCCTCGATCCGTCCGTGAAATTCGGACTCCAGTTCGACACCTCCGACGTCGCCGAGGTGGCGCCCGAGAGTTTGCCGGCAGCACCCGCACCGTCGGCCGTCGCGGTCCCCGCGTCTGCCGCTGAGCCGGCGGAAAGCGCGGAGGAGCCGGCGGCCCCAAACCAGGGCGGCGCCGAAGTCGTGCGGCTCGATCGTTTCCGCAAGAAATGATCTAGGTTGGGCCCGCCCCCGTCGCACACGGCCAGACTCCCTATATAGAAGAGCATATCAAGAGGCCCGCGCGGCATTTCGCGCGGCGGAATGGATGTGCTTATGGCCAAAACTGCCCGCTCGAAGACCGACCGCCCCGCCACCCGCACCGAGACCGACAGTTTTGGTCCGATCGAGGTCGCCGCCGACCGCTATTGGGGGGCGCAGACCGAGCGCTCGCGGCAGAATTTCCGCATCGGGACGGATCGCATGCCGATCTCGCTCGTGCATGCCCTCGGCATCGTCAAGCTCGCCGCGGCACAGTCCAACCGCGAGCTCGGCCTGCTCGACCAGCGCCGCGCCAATGCCATCATCCGTGCCGCGCGCGAGGTGATCGACGGCAGCCTCGACGATCATTTCCCGCTGGTGGTGTGGCAGACCGGCTCGGGCACCCAGACCAACATGAACCTCAACGAGGTCATCGCCAACCGCGCCAACGAGCTGCTCGGCGGCGAGCTCGGCACCAAGAAGCCGGTGCATCCCAACGATCACGTCAACATGAGCCAGTCGTCGAACGACTCTTTTCCCACGGCGATGCATATCGCGGCGGCGAGCCGCATCACCGCGGATCTCGTTCCTGCGCTCGGTGAGTTGCTCCGCGCGCTGCGCAAGAAAGAGAAGGAGTTCGCCAGAATCGTGAAGATCGGCCGGACCCACACCCAGGACGCGACGCCGCTGACGCTCGGCCAGGAGTTTTCCGGCTATGCCGCGCAGGTCGAGAGCGGCATCACTCGCCTCAAGGGCGCGGTGAAGGAGCTTTATCCGCTGGCGCAGGGCGGCACCGCCGTCGGCACCGGCCTCAACTCGAAGCCGCGCTTTGCAAAACTGTTCGCTAAGCACGTTGCCGGGATCACGAAGCTCCCCTTCACCAGCGCCGCCAACAAATTCGAGGCGCTGGCCTCGAACGATGCCTATGTGCTGGCGCACGGCGCCATCAATTCGGTCGCGACGGGCCTGTTCAAGATCGCCAACGACATCCGCCTGCTCGGATCCGGCCCGCGCTCAGGGCTAGGCGAACTGATCCTGCCGGAGAACGAGCCGGGCTCCTCGATCATGCCGGGCAAGGTCAATCCGACCCAGTGCGAGGCGATGACCATGGTCTGCTGCCAGGTGTTCGGCAATCACACCGCGATCACCGTCGCCGGCAGCCAGGGCCATTTCGAGCTCAACGTCTTCAAGCCGGTGCTGGCCTACAACATGCTGCACTCGATCCGCCTGATGGCGGACGCTGCGCGCTCTTTCACCGAACATTGCGTCAGCGGCATCCGCGCCGACGAGAAGCGCATCAAAGAGCTGATGCAGCGCTCGCTGATGCTGGTGACGGCGCTCGCGCCCAAAATCGGCTACGACAATGCGGCCAAGGTGGCCAAGACGGCGCATGCCAACGGAACCACGCTGAAGGAAGAGGCGCTGCGACTCGGCTTCGTCTCGGCGGATGAATTCGACCGCCTGGTACGCCCCGAGAAGATGACCAGCCCGGGATAAAATTCCGAATTCCGATAGCCATCCGTAGTGATACGGACGCCGGACCCGCAGAAATATAGGGCTTTGAGCGCGGGATTTGATTACCGTCAATGTTGCGGCGGGGCGGCGTGTTACGCAGCCCCTCTGCCCTTGACGGGGCTAATTCATCGTTTGATGGCCCGAGGGGCCGATTGACGAGGACGAGCTAATGGCGATCAAGTCTTTTGGGGCGCAATGCGGCGCCCTGTTTCTGAATGTTTCATCCGGCGCAGAGAGGATCGGGTGATGGAGACACGGCATGGGGAACGTCATCAACCTGAATCGTTTCAGGAAGCGCGCCGAGCGGGAAGCCTCGGCGAAGCAGGCGGACGCCAACCGGGCGAAGTTCGGTCGCACGAAGGCGAAGCGGTCGGCGGCGGAGAAGCGGGCGGACCAGGCGAAGGAGCATCTGGACCAGCACCGGATCGATCGCGAGGAGCAGCCATGAAGTCGCCCGTCGTGAAACGATCGATCGTCGTCGCCGGCCACAAGACCAGCGTCAGCCTGGAAGAGGCGTTCTGGAACGGCATGAAGGAGATCTCGGGCCTGCGCAACATGACGCTGTCCGAGCTCGTCGGCGAGATCGACGGCGCCCGCCAGCAGGGCAATTTGTCCTCGGCGATCCGCCTGTTCGTCCTGGACTACTTCAAGAGCCGCGCCATGGCCGTCCAGCCGGAAAAGGTCCCGGCCCAGTAGCCGCCGGAGCGCTTTCCCGGAGCGCCCCGCGATCTGCACTTTAAAATCACTCTAAGGTGCAGCTTCGGCGGGCGAGCGCGCTTGACCTCAATGCCCTGCATTGAAAATACAGGGCATGACCGACACCAATGACATACGCCCGCACATGCCGCTGGGTCTGGCCCAGCGTGGCTATACCGGCGTCATCCAGCATCTGTCCGCCCGCGAGGCAGGCTCGGCGCTCTCGGACATCGAGCTCGAGAGCCGGCTGATCGAGCTCGGCTTCGTCGAGGGCGCCCAGGTCGAGGTCCTGCATGAGGGGCTGGTCGGACGCGACCCGATCGCCGTGCGGGTCGACAACATCACCATCGCGGTCCGTCGTCGCGAAGCCATGGCCATCATCGTCGCTTAGGTAGCGGCCGGATATTTTCTCCCATGGAATTACCCCTGCTGCATCTCGCCTTGGTGGGCACGCCAAACAGCGGCAAGACCTCGCTGTTCAATGCCCTGACCGGCAGCCGGCAGAAGGTCGCGAACTATCCGGGCGTCACGGTCGAGCGCAAGGAAGGCTTCTTCGTCACCCCGCTCGGCCGCCAGGTCTCCGTGGTCGACCTGCCCGGCACCTATTCGCTGCGCGGCCGCAGCCCGGACGAGGAGATCACCCGCGACTTCGTGCTCGGCAAGGCCTCCGGCGAGACAGTGCCCGATCTCGTGCTGTGCGTGGCCGACTCGACCAATCTGCGCCTGACCATCCGCCTGCTGCTCGAGCTCAAGCGCACGGGACGGCCGATGATCCTCGTGCTCAACATGTTCGACATCGCGACGCGTCGCGGCATCGATGTGGACGTGGAGCGGCTCGCCAAGGAGCTCGGCGTGCCCGTGGTCACCTCGATCGCGGTGCGCAAGGGCGGCACGGCCGATCTGCTGGCTCTGACCGACGAGATTGCGGCAAAACTCGCCGCCGAGCCCCAGGAGAACAGCTGGCGCGCGCTCAGCGTCAGCGAATTGCGCGCGACCCAGCGCGAGGCCGACCGCATCATCGCCGACTGCGTCAGCCTGCCTGCTAGCCCCGACACCTGGACCGCGCGGATCGACGCCGTCGTGCTGCATCCGGTCGCCGGCCTCATCGTGCTCGCGCTGATCCTGTTCGTGATGTTCCAGGCGGTGTTCGCCTGGGCGAAGCCGCTGATGGAGCTGCTGCAGTCCGGCTTCGATGTACTCGGCGGGTTCGTCCACGCCACCCTCCCCGACGGTCTGTTGCAGAGCTTCCTCCAGAACGGCGTGATCGCGGGCGTCGGCAGCGTCATCGTGTTCCTGCCGCAGATCATCATCATCTTCCTGTTCATCCTGCTCTTGGAAGATTTCGGCTACATGGCGCGCGCCGCGTTCCTGATGGACCGCATCATGGGCGGCGCCGGCCTGCACGGCCGTGCCTTCATTCCGCTGTTGTCGAGCTTTGCCTGCGCCATTCCCGGCATCATGGCAACGCGCGTCATCGACAACAAGCGCGACCGACTGACCACGATCCTGATCGCGCCGCTCATGACCTGCTCGGCGCGTATTCCGGTCTACACGCTGATCATCTCCGCCTTCATCCCGGCCAGGGACGTCTGGGGCTTCATCAACCTGCAAGGCCTCGTGATGTTCGGCCTCTATGCGGCCGGCATCACCAGCGCGCTTGTGGTCTCGTTCCTGATCAAATTCTTCATGCTGCGCGACTATGCGCCGGCGCCGTTCATGCTGGAGCTGCCGGACTACAAGATGCCGCGGCTGAAATCGATCGCGATCGGCATCTACACCCGCGCCAAGATGTTCTTGCAGCGTGCCGGCACCACGATCTTCTCGATGATGGTGCTGATCTGGTTCCTGGCCTCGTTTCCGCAGCCGCCGGTGGGCGCCACCGAGCCGGCGATCGACTTCAGCCTGGCTGCGATGATCGGCAAGGCGCTCGCGCCACTGCTCGCGCCCGTCGGCTTCAACTGGCAGATCGCGGTCGCCCTGATCCCCGGCATGGCGGCGCGCGAGGTCGCGGTCGCAGCGCTCGGCACCGTCTATGCGATCGAGGGCGGCAAGGAGGCGGCCGAGCAGATCGGCCAGGTGCTGGCGACGAAATGGTCGCTCGCGACCGCCCTGTCGATGCTGGCCTGGTACATCTTCGCCCCGCAATGCGCCTCCACCCTCGCCGTGATCCGGCGCGAGACCGGAAGCTGGGCCTGGATGGCCGTGACCTTCACCTACATGCTGGTGCTGGCCTATGCGGCGAGCCTCGTCACCTACAATGCCGCGGTCGCGCTAGGCGCGGGCTAAAGCCCGTTCCAAAACAAAAACTGCGAAAACAACCCCATGCACAGTAGACGGGGGTCGTGAAATCAATGGCTTACGCGGGTGCGAACGTCATCCGACCGTCGATGGGGCAACTGGGTCGAAATTCGGAAAATCAGTTGACCCGTCGGGCAAAACACCGGCATGATGGCATCGTGGAAAGAAAGGCAAGATGCGCCCTCGGCGCGATGCTTGCGATCCCCTCGAACTACGACCGCATTGATTTCGGTCAATGGTCCACCTCACCGGCCTGTCACGCTTTCTCGTCGTCCTGCAAAGGGAGAGAGCACATGACTGGACATGCCAAGCTGATCGGACTGTTCGTCACCGCCGCGCTGTTCACGGCAGCGCCTCTGTCGTTCCGCACCTCGCCGGTGGATGCGCTCGCCGTGTCCGTTGACACCGCCGAGGCCCGCGTCGGACGCCCGCTCACGCCCGGAAGCGTTGCTGGCGTCAATCGCAGGGTCCATCGGCGCGCCTACTATGGTGCAGCAGCGGCCGGAGCTGCAGCCTATGGTGCCTATGGCTATCGCCGGGCTTGTGGATATTACCCCTATCCGCCCTGCTATTGAGACGCGTGCGAGGCTCGTCGGATCGACGAACCTCGCGCCGGTTCGAGGGCCCGCAGGTCGTTGAGCCAGATCAATACCGGAGCCATCTGCGGCGGCAGCGTCGAGGCCTGACCGCGAAGGACGGACCATGCATTCGCTGCTCAAGGAAATCCGGCACAGCCCGCTTCTGTGGATGCTGGTCGTCGTGCCGGTGGTGATCGCGCTCGAGCACATCATGCCGGACGCGCATACGCTGCTGTTCGTGCTGGCCGTGATTGCCATCGTGCCGCTCGCGAGCCTGCTCAGCCACGCAACGGAGGCCGTGGCCGAGAAGACCGGTGATGCAGTCGGCGGGTTGTTGAATGCCACGCTTGGCAATCTCACGGAGCTCATCATCGCCGTCACGGCGTTGCAGGCCGGTCAATACATGCTGGTCAAAGCCTCGATCGCGGGTGCGATCGTGACCAACTCGCTCTTCATGCTGGGCGCATCGCTGTTTCTGGGCGGACTGAGGCATCGCGTGCAGGAGTACAACCGGGCGGGCGGCAGGCTCCATTCCGCGCTGCTGCTGATGGCCACGATCGCCCTGTTATCCCCTTCGGCCGTGGCCGACCTCAACTTTCCCGGACACGAGGCGACGGTGCAGCGCTTGAGCGTCGCCTTGGCGGTCCTGCTGATTGCGGCCTACGGTCTCAGCCTGCTGTTCTCGCTGAAGACGCACAAGGAGTTGTTTGCGAGCAGCGACCATGGCGAGAGCGGCGGACCGGCGCTACCGGTTGCGGTCGCCGTTCCGACACTGGGAATTGTCACGGTGCTGGTTGCGCTCGTGAGCGAGATTTTCGTCGAGTCGGTGCAGAAGGCTGCGGAAACGCTCGGCATGACCCCCGCATTCGTCGGATTCATCGTGGTTGCCCTGGTCGGCGCTGCGGCCGAAATGGCCGTGGCGTTTTCCGCGGCACGCCGGAACCGGCTCGACATGAGCGTGAGCATCGCGCTCGGAAGCGCATCCCAGATCGCCTTGTTCGTCGCACCCGTTCTCGTGCTGCTGAGCTATTTCGTCGGCCCGCAGCCCATGGACCTTCAATTCTGGCCGGGAGCCGTGACCATGGTCATGATCGCCGCCGTGGTGACGAGCTTCATCACCAACGGCGGACAATCGGCCTGGTTCGTTGGTGCGCTCCTGCTCTGCATCTACGCGATCTTCGCGATGACACTCTACATGGTCCCACCCGGCTCGCACGGCCCGGTCTAGGATACCGCCGCTTCCACCCGTCATTGCGAGGAGTCCTTGCAACGAAGCAATGAAGACCATCTCCGCGGAAACAGCCTGGCAACGGAGTGTAGGACGCCGTCATCGCCCCCTGGCGACCGGAATTGGAGCACACCGTAAATCCGGCGCGCCCACGTGTGTGTGTGAAGCACTTCACACGCTCCGGGAGTTTTTGTGCCCCGCTGGCATGGTGACATCCGGTGCAAAATGCAGCTATCTGTCTGCAATGGATCACTTCAGCACCGACAGACTGACCGCCGAGAGGTTGAACGAAGATCACCTCGCCGACCTCGTCGCGCTGCATCTCGATGCCGAGGTGTCCCGCTATCTCGGCGGGGTGCGGGCGCCCGAGGTCACGAAGACCTATCTCGTCACCAACATGGCGCATTGGGACGAGCATGGCTTCGGGCTGTGGACGCTGCGATCGAAAGACGGGGCATTCGCCGGGCGGGCGGGAATCCGCACATCCTCGTCGACGACGTCGACGAGATCGAGATTGCCTACGCGTTCAAGCGGGAATTCTGGGGCCAGGGATTTGCGAGCGAGATCGCGAGCGCGTTGACGGACATCGGGCTGTCACAGCTCGCACTGTCATCCCTCATCGGCGTCGTCTATGTCGGGAATGGCGCATCGCGCCGCGTGTTGGAGAAGTCGCACTATCTGCTGGAGCGGAACACGAACCGTCACGGCGAGGACGTCGTGATCTACCGCATCCGGCGGTGAGCAGGGACAACCACCGTCATTGCGAGCCAACGGGTCCGCGCGCAGCCCGATGACGGGCTCCGCGAAGCAATCGAGACTGCCTGCTGCGGAAAGATTCTGGATTGCTTCGCTGCGCTCGCAATGACGGCGTGGAAGCAGCCGCTACCGACGCGACGCTCGAGCCTTACCTGAAATAGCCCAGCACGAGATCGACATCCGCGCTGCGTGCCACCGTGCCGTTCAGCTCAGCGTCGATGACGCGGCGGCAGGCTTCGATCGCGGCGTGGTCGCCGAGGTCGTTGGCGGCTTCCAGCACGAGCCAGGCGACGTCGACCGACGCCTTGTCCGGCGCACCGCCGCCGAGATCGGCGGCCGGCGCCTTGTTGATCTTCTTGCGAACCGCGGTGCCGAATTGAGGCAACATTGCAGATACTCCCTTATCCTCAGTGTACCTGTCAGTGAACTTGGAGCTCGGGCTGACGGCCCGCATCGGCACCCGCGCTGTTCTTGCGCGACTGGTAGAACTTCAAGATGCTGCGCGAGGTCTCGATCTTGAGGCGGCCGTACTCACGCTCATTGTCCTGGAGCTCGCGCGCCGTGATCAGATGATCCTTGGCGCCGAGGAACAGCAGCGACATGGTCGTGTCCCAGGAGAAATCGAGCGCCTTGCACAGCACCAGGATCATCTCGCGGTTGCGGTCCATCAGCGCGCGCTCGATCACGTCCACCGGCAGCGCCGACAGCAGCGACAGGCCGATCTGCACCTCGTCGAAGCGGTGCTGGCGCGCATAGTTCGAGATCGAATCCTGGTTGAGGTTGCCCTGGCGATACTGCGTCGTCACCACGCGCTTGGCGACGAAATAGCTGCGTGAGGACGGACCGAACTTGGACTGAAGGTCGCCGGTGACCCCGGTCACCGAGCTCTGGATCTGCGCCATCATCTCGGGCCGCTCGGTCTCGAGGCGGCGGCGGACGTCTTCCGACGCCTTTGCGATCAGCTGCTGGAAGATGTGGCGCGGCACGTCCTTGCGCAGGCCGAGCTGCTCGGCGAGGATCGAGTCGCCCTCGGCGCGGCGCACCATGTGCAACAGGCCCGAGCCGGAGAAGCGCGCGCCCTCGTTTTTCGCAACCGACGTCACGACCTCCTGGTTGCCGCGCTTGACCAGCACGTCGGTCACGGCCTCGCCGATCGACTGGCGCTGGGCGATCGCGAGCAGATGCGCCTGGCCTTTGGTCATGGCGCTCTCGACCAGCATCTTCTCGTCGATACGCGTGGAGTCGCGCAGAACGGGGCCGGCGACCTCGATCTCGTCGTCGAGCGCGAGCTTTGCGATGACGTTGAACGGGGCGTGGTCGCACGCCGACATCACTTCCGAGAGCTGCACCCGCGCAGCAACCTCGATTTCGTCGGCGAGCCGCCCGATGACCTCGCCGAACGTGCTGATCTCGTCATCGCTGTAGCGGCCGGTGATCAGGATGTCGGTCGCATGCCACAACGCCTTCGCCCGGCTTTCGTCGGTACCGCGCGCGATCGCGTCGTCCAGATCCTGTAGAAGCGTCTTCGCCCCGTTCATCTCGATAACCCCAGTTCTTGGTAGCGCTTCGGGAGCTGTCCCGCCGCTCGTGGCAGGACACCGAATTCCTCAGGAACCGACGCTAGAGATCAAACGCGAGAATTCAGTAAAATCGGCAAATCAGTTTTGCCGACCAAAATTCATTCAAATGCGAGGGAATGGGTTAACCGGCAGGCAACAAAGCAGGTGCGCTCCCTCTCCCGCTTGCGGGAGAGGGCTGGGAGAGGGTGCTTCCCCACCGGGATATTCCCCGTAGGAAAGAGCCCTCACCCGCCGCGCTCTTTGAGCGCGTCGACCTCTCCCGCAAGCGAGAGAGGTGGGCGAGCTCGCGGCCCAATCCGCGCAAACTGATCTGGCTACGGATTCTGCGGCGTCAGCACCAGCGGCGGTTTTGGCTTGGGCTTGGCGGGCGGCGGGCCCGGAGCCGGCTTCACGTCGATCGGCGGCGGCAGCGGCGCAAGCTGCTGGCTTGCGAGCGGTGGGCTCGGCGCGGCGGGGGCGGCGTGCGGGGCTTTCGGCGTCGGTGGTCCCTTTGACTTTGCCGGCGCGCGGCGCGGATCCGGCCCCGGCAGCGGCACATTGGCCGGCGCCTGCTCGGGCGCGGCATCGGGAGAGACCAGCGTCGGCAGCGCCGCGGTGGCGGGCGGCGGCTCGCCGCGCTCGATCGCATCGAGCCGGCGGGTCTCGCGATCGATCGTGCGCACCGCGAGCCACGAGGACAGCGGCGCGAGATCGACGGTGCGGCTCAGCTTGTCGGGCGGGCCTGCCGCGAACAGCTGGATCTCCGGCGGGGCGCCGGAGAGCCCGGTCATGATCGGCGTCAGGCTGGCGCGGATGTCGGCCTGGTCGGCGGGAATGTCGTAGCCGCCGGAGACGATGGCGCGGGCGTTCTTCGCTTCCAGCGGCGTCGCGCCGACGCGCAGCCGCCCATCGCGGATCGTGAACGGGATCTGCGCCGAGGCCACCGCGATCGGGCCTGCCGACAGCGCGGGCTCGACCAGCTGCCGCAGCCTGTTGTCGTCGCTGACCTGGCCGCCGTCGCTGGCGCGGATGGCGATCTCGAACGCGCGGGGATTGAGGCCGGCAATCTCGGCGGAGTCGAGCGTCACCGTGCCGTTGCCGGCGAGCGCGCCGGTCAGCGCCGCGACGCTGCGGCCCTGGCTGGTCAGCGCCATCTGCACCGAGGCGCGTCCCTTGGGCAGCGCGAGGTCGCGGTAGCGCAGCGTCGCCGCATCGACATTGCTGAGATCGATGCGCGCATTCAACGCCAGGCCATTGGCGCCATTGCGCGCATCGAGACTTGCCGACATCTCGCCGCCGCCGATGCCGCCCTTGAGCGCATCGAGCGCGAGCGACTGGCCGTCGCCGCGGATCGTGCCCGCGAAGGGGCGCAGCTCGATGCCGCCGGGCAGCGTTCCGCGCAGCGCCTGGAAGGCGATGCGGCCGCGCCAGCCACCGATGAGCCCCGCATTCAGCGGCTCGCCGGCATCATGTCCGGCCGCGCCGATCGCCATCGCGAGCGTCGGCGCAAGATCGAGCGAATCGAGGCCCACCTCGCCATCGACACTCCGTTCCTGATCCAGCGTCACAGCAAGATGACCGCGCAGATGCGAGCCTGAAACGGTGCTGTCGAGATCGTCGAAGATCAGCCGATTGCCGGACAGGCCAACGCGCGCGGACAGGCTGACGCTCTGCGCTGATTTGCCGACGGAGCTGGTTCCGAACAGCGGCGCCAGATTGGCGTTGCGCACGCGCAGGTTCGCACTGCCCTTGGATGCCGACCAGTCAAAATTGCCTTGCGCATCCGCGTCCAGCCCGCCGCCGCTGAGCTTTGCACTCAATTGCAGCGGCTTCTGCCAGGTGCCAGTCAGCTTGCCTTCGAACTGCGAAGCGCCCTCACCTGCGGCCACGATGCGATCCAGACCGAGCAGCGCCACCAGTGCGCCGGCCTGCGGCGTCGATACTTTCGAATCGAGCGTGAAGTCGCTGTTGCGCAGGCGGTCGATGTCGATGCCGCTGACGGCGGCCACCGGCGTCTGCGCGGCCAGCGTCGCGGTCGCCTTGAGCTGCGGCGCGTCGAGATCGAACACAACGCGGGCGTTGCTGCGATCGGCATGCTCGGCGTTCTTGTCGAGGCTGAGGTCGAGCTTCAGGCGCGTCGCACCTGGCAATGCCGGCATGGCATCGAAGCGCGCATGCACCGCGGGCGCAAACGGCTCGATCAGCGCGGTCAGCTCGCGCAGCGAATTCGCTGACGACTTCAAGGCGAGCTTGCCGGTGGCATTCTTGCGATCAAAACTGCCGTTCGCCTCCGTGGTCACGCCGCTGGCCTGGCCGAACCGCAACTGTTCCAGCGACAGCGACGCCGGGCCGTAGCCGAGCTTTGCCATGAAGGGCCGCAGCTCCTGTCCTGCGGAGATGGCGCGGCCGATATTGAGCGAGAGCTTTGCCTCCTCCGGCCATTCGCCCTGCGGCCCGGCGAGCGCGCGCACAAAACTTGCGGCGGCGTCGAGGTCGAGACGGTCGGCCTTGAGTTCGGCATCGATCCGCGAGCCCTTGCTGGCGCCGGTCTGGACGAAGGCGATACGGCCTTCGACCGCGCCGCCCTCGATCTCGGCCTTCAGCCTGTCGATGGCGAGATGGTTGGCGGCAATCGTCACGTCGCCCGCAAGGCGCAGCGGCCGCGTGCTGCGGCGGTTGACCTCGCTGCGGCCCTGAAGCCAAGCCACCAGCGTGTCAGGATCGGAGGACTCGACGTTGAGGCGGCCGCTAAAGCTGTCGGCGCCGGGAGCTGCGCCGTTGAGCGAAAGCTGCGTCATGCCCGGCGCACGCAGCTCGAGCCGCTGGAAGGTCCAGGACCGTCCGTCAGTCTGAAGCTCGGCGCTGATGTTCTGGAGCGGACGGCCACCGAGCATGATCTGGTCGGAGTTGAATTCGAGCTGCGCCGGGATCGGCGCCTGCGGGATCGCGGCCAGCCCTGCGCGCAGCGCCGGTAGGACGCGCTGCGGATCGGCATCGTCCTTGGCAGCATCCTTGGCAGCATCCTTGGCCGTCAGCTTGTCGGCATCGACCTGCCGCGCCGAGAGCACCGCGCGCAGCAGCGGCGAGGCACCGAATTTGAGGTCGCCGACACCGCCGAGCTTCAGCGCGGCGTCCTCCGTGCCGTAGCTGGCCTCGATCTGGTCGAATTTGGCGCCGGCCGGATCGGCCTTGAGCTTGGTCGCGAGCTTCCAGGGCGTCGGCCCCGCCTCGCCTGCTTTCTTTGTCGCGGGCGCGGCGAGCGTCAGCGCGCCGTCGAATTTCGGCAGGCGGTTGTCGAAGGCGAGCACGCCTTCGAGATCGGCGAGGATGGCTCGCTCGCCCGGATCGATGTTGAGATGGAGGCGGGTGGCGTTGCCGTCGGCGGTCGGGCCGGAGGAGATGCGGAACGGATAGCGCACCCCATTGGCGGTGAAGCGGCCATCGCCGCGCACCGAGCCCGCGAGCGAGCGCACGTCGCCGGAAAAGGCGATATCGCTCAGCTCCAGCGTCGAGCGGCTGGCGGCATCGTGCAGGGCGATGCGGCCGGTGAGATTGAGCCGCTCGATGGCGAGTGAGCCGAGATTGAAGGCGCCGCTCGCAGTGGACGGCAGATCGACCCGCCCGCGCGCGTCCAGGCCGAGATCGACCGCCATGCCGCCGACCGAAAGCTCGGTGGCACGCCATTCACCGCGCATGAGCGGGCCCAAGCTGAACTCGACGTCGAGCTTGTCGGCGCGCAGCCGGCCGAGATCGTTGTTGCCGCCGAAGGTGACCGAACGCAGCCGCAGCGTCGGCGCCGGCAACAGCCGTGCATCGAGCGCGCCCGCCACCCGCACCGGCACGCCGATGATCCGGCTGGCCTCCGCCTCGAACTGGGGCCTGAACTGGTTCCAGTCGATGAAGTAAGGCCCGATCAGCGCGGCCAAAAGCGCAATGATGAAGGCAATCGCCAATCCGAGCAGCGTCGTCTGCACGGGTCTCCCCTCGGCCAAAACGGCGCCCGGACCAGACCTTGCCCTGGGAAGGCTTCAGGCGGGCCGGAACAGCCCCTTATATAGGGGCAAGTGTGGCGAAGTCACAGCGACTGTTGCGCGCGGAGGTTAACGCTGAGCGCCCTCACCAGCTCGCCGGCAGCCGCGTCAGGCCGCGCAGCACGAAGGTCGGCCGCCACTGCGGGTTTACGACGTCGTCGATGCGCAAATCCGGCAGCCGGCGGAGCAGCGTCGCGATGGCGATCTCGGCCTCGATGCGCGCCAATTGGGCCCCCAGGCAGAAATGGATGCCGCCGCCGAACGACAGCGGCTTCACATTCTGGCGGGTAACGTCCAGCCGGTCGGGCCGGTCAGGATAGACCGCCGGATCGCGGTTGGCCGAGCCGAGCAGGCAGAGCACGGTCTCGCCCTTGGGGATCTTCACGCCGCCGAGATCGTCGATGTCCTCCAGCGCGACGCGCCCGGTCATCTGCACCGAGGAATCGTAGCGCAAAAATTCCTCGATCGCACCCACCATCAGCTCGGGCCGCGCCTTCAGCAGCGCGAGCTGGTCCGGATTGCGATGGAGTGCCAAGAGGCCATTACCGATCAGATTGACGGTGGTCTCGTGGCCGGCGCCGAACAAGAGGATGATGTTGGCGGTCAGCTCCTCGTTGGTGAGCTTGTTGCCGTCCTCCTCGGCCTGCACGAGCTGGGTGATGAGGTCGTCGCCGGGACTGCGGCGGCGCAGCTCGAACAGCTGCTGGAAATACATCTGCGCCATCAGGTTGCCGGCGTTGCCTTGGCTGATCTCCTCCGGCGAGAGCGGCACCGGGTCGAGCAGACGCCCGCCGTCGCGCGAGCTCTTGTAGAAGGTTTCGCGGTGCTCCTCGGGAATGCCGAGCATGTCGCAGATGATGGTGACGGGCAGGCGGAAGGCGAAATCCTCGATCAGGTCCATGCGGCCGCGATCGATCACGGCGTCGATGGTCTGATCGACGATTTCCTGAATGCGCGGGCGCATGTCCTCGACGCGGCGGGCGGTGAAGGCCTTCACGACCAGGCCGCGCAAGCGGGTGTGATCGGGCGGATCGGCCTGCAGCATCCAGTGGCTCATGCTGCGGAACACCGGCTCGTCCATGATCTTTTCGCTATAGCGGCGCTTGGAGCGCTCGACGAAATCCTTGCCGAAACGCCTGTCGCGCAGCACGAGGCTGACATCGGCGTGGCGGCTGGTGACGAACTGGCCGAATGGCGTCACATGGATCGGATCCATCGTGCGCAGCCGGTCGTAGTGCGGATAGGGATCGCGGATGAAGTCCGGCGACAGCGGATTGAATAACGGATCGCCGTTCGCGCCTTGCACTTGCTCGTTCATGGTGACCTCAATCGGTTGCCGCATGATACGAATACGCAAGGCTGCCCGACAGCCCGGCGTAACCATCCCTTGGAATTATCAACTCGATACATTGTTGTATCGAGTTGCATTCTGCCCTAAGCTGCCGGGATGTCAAGGGTGAGAACCAGGCCGACCAGGGACGATACGCGTGACAGGCTGTTCGAGGCGGCCGCGCGCGTGTTCGAGGAAGACGGCATCGGCGGCGCCAGCATCGAGGCGATCGCGGCCGCGGCGGGCTTCACCCGCGGCGCGTTCTATTCCAACTTCAAGAGCAAGGACGAATTGATCATCGCCATGCTCGAGGACCATGTCGAGCAGTCGATCCGCCGCAACCTGGACATCCTCGCGCAGCACGACAATCTCGACGATTTCATCGCGGCGCTGAAGGCGATGGATCGCAGCAAGCAGGATCCGCTCGGCCGCTCGCCGCTGCTGCACATGGAGATGATCCTGTTCGTCGCGCGCGCCGAGAAGCGCCGCCCGGAACTTGCCAAACGCCTGCGCGCGCGGCGCAAGCTGATCGCCGACATCGTCGAGGCGACGTTGAAGAGCAACGGCCGCAATGACAGTCTGAACCCGCCCTGGATGGCCTCCGTCGTGCTCGCGCTCGAAGACGGTTTTCGCCTGCACCGGCTGATCGATCCCGAGACCACGCCGGCCGACAGCTTTCTGCGCGCGATCACGGATTTGCGGCGGAGGACGGGGTTGGCGTCGGGCTGAAAGCGGCTGGAGAGTTGTAGTGCCATTTTCGTCGCTGGCGTGCAGCCGAGCACTGCCAAGCGCGATTCCAGGCTCTGCTCTCTATTTTCCCGCCCGCGAAACGGCTCTGGATTCACCACTCGCTCCGTCGGAGGCGACGAAGGCGCTTTGCCGGAACGGCGGATGGGCAGGCTGCGGCACCGACAATTCCTGGCAATACATTCGATCGATGTTGTGCTGCATGAGCGCATAACAATCGCATGCGACCTTCTCGAGCCGAGCGCGATCGATCTTGATGAGCCCGCGCCGGTCGTATGGGACGGCGCCGGCCTCGCGTAGCTTGTTCATCGTCAGAGTCACGGTCGTGCGCCGCACCCCGAGCAATTGCGCGAGCGCCTCCTGCGTCACCGGAAGAGGGTCGTCGGGAACGCGGTCGTGAAGCTGCAGCAGCCACCGTGCCAGGCGGCCATCCACCCGGTGCAGCGCGTTGCAAGCGGCGACGTGCTGGAGCTGCAATAACAGCGCGCGGGCGTGGACCTGCACGACATTCCTGATGGCCGCGCTTTGTGCATAGGCAGCCCTGAATTTGGCGGCGGAGATCAGCGACGCCGTGCCGGCCATGCGAGCAATCGCGGTCACGGATGAAAGCGCCGGGCCGAGCACGGAAAACGATGCCAAAGCCCCTTCCCGTCCCATCAAGGTGGTTGCGACCGATTGCCCGTCCGGCATGTCGAGCATGAAGGCGATTGCGCCGCTATGGGGAAAATAAACCGGATCGAGCTCGTCGCCCGACCGCACCAGGACGGCATCGGCTTCGAACGAGACCTTCTGGAAGTAGGGCGTCAGCAGAGCGAGATCCGCAGGCGGCAATGCCGCCAGCAGCCGATTGCCGATGCCAGTGCGGTGGACGGTCGCGATGCTTTCCCGCGAACGAGCATCCATTGACCGACGGTATCCGTTGATTTCATCCACCATGATTATCCGAAATGCGATTGCCCCGACCAAACTCATCCAAACAGAGCCATCAGGCGAGATCAAGCGCGGATAATTGCGGAGAGCTGACTGCATTCCTCGCCGCGAAATAGCATCTTGCATACATCATACTATTTACGATCTTCGCCACCAGCGAGGTGCCCGCGAAGTAGGCTTCAGCTCGCGGCCGCCGCGTGCGCCGCCTTGCGCTAGCGGTCGCGCTTGCTCTTGTTCGTTGGCAACGGGCAATTGGTGCACACCCTGTCGTCGCACCTGCGGCAGATCGTGAAGCGGTCCATCTCGGAGGTGTCCTGCCTTGCCAGCAGGTCGTGGATCAGCGTTCCCAGCCGTTTGGTTTCAGCCGGCGACAACACATCCAGGAGTGACGCAACGGCCGAAATCCGGGATGCCATCAGATCATTCCGGGCCGCCGCGCCCGTGGCCGTCAGGTACAAGGCGATCTCGCGGCCGTCCTTTCCCGGCCTGCGTTCGACCAGCCGATCCGAAACCAGACGGTCGACCAGACGGACGGTTCCGGAATGCGACAGGCCAAGGATCCGCCGGAGCTTGTCGTTGGTCATGCCCTGGCCGTAGCCGATGACGACGAGTGCCGCGGGCGTCTCACCGCCGCGGCCTATGACTTCGCGCGCGCCCTGCTCGATACGATCCATGACGGCGAGCGAAAGCGCTCCCAGTAAATTCGCGATTCCGGTTTCCATGAACCGAACAATATGTGCGCTGCGCACAAAAAACAACTTGACCAAACATGTGCGCTACGCACATATTTGGTCAAGCGCAGACGATGACATGGAGAATGGCGATGAATGCCCGAGCCACCGCAGCCGCAAAGCCGAACACCGGCAGTGAACCCGTCCTGAAACACGTGCACGCCAATGGCTTGCGGTTCGCCTATCTCGAACAGGGGAGCGGACCGCTCGTCATGTTCTTGCATGGCTTTCCCGACAACGCCTGGTCCTATCGGAAGCAATTGCAGGTCTTCGCGGATGCGGGCTATCGGGCCGTCTCGCCGTTCTTGCGGGGCTATGCGCCGACCGAGATCCCCGCCGACGGAGTGTTCGATCCCATCGCACTCGGCCAGGATCTCGAAGCGCTCATCGCGGCGCTGAGCGACGACGGACAAGCACGGGTCGTCGGCATGGATTGGGGCGGCACTTCGACCTTTCAGGCACTGGCCACGGCGCCGTCGGCGATCAAAGCCGCCGTGGTCATGAACACCGCACACCCGATCACATTTTCAAGCATCAGGAGGGATCCGGACCTCGTCCGATCCGTCTTCCATGTCTATTTTTTCCAGATGCCCGGCGCCGAGTCGGCGGTGAACATCGAGGGACTCCCCTTCGTCGACTACCTCTGGAAGCTGTGGTCACCGACATTCGACGATGTCGAGCATCTCCGTTCGATCAAGCAGACGCTCAGCTCTCCGGGCACCATGGCGGCGGCGCTCAAATACTACGGGGGCCTGACCGATGCAGGACATGCCGGCCGGCTGCCGATCAACGAGATGCATACGCCGACGCTGACGATCTATGGCAGCAACGATCCGACAGCGAGGTACTCCTTGAAGGAGGAGCCGCTCTTCAAGGGGCCGCACCAGCGGATTGTCCTGCCCGATGTCGGCCACTTCCCGCACCTTGAGCGAGAGGCCGAAGTCACCGGTCTGATCATGGACTGGTTCAGGACGCACGCACCCGACTGAATGCACACTGCGCGACCACGACATCTTTTCATTGGAGCAAGCACGATGGACGCCGAGACACAGCAGAAATACGCCGAGACGTTTCGCGGGCTTCACAGCAAGGGGGATCCGCTCGTTCTGTTCAACGCCTGGGACGCCGCCACCGCCAAAACGATTGCAAAGACCTCTCCGGCGATAGCGACCAGCAGCGGGGCGGTCGCGTCTGCGCTCGGGTATGCGGACGGAGAAAATGTCCCGCTCGACATGGTCACAGGTCTGGTGTCGCGGATCACCGCGTCCGTGTCGGTTCCGGTTTCGATCGATCTGGAGGCAGGATATGGCGACACCCCGGAGGCCGCTGCGAAGTCGGCGAGCGAAGTTTTGAAAGCCGGCGCCGTCGGCATCAACATCGAAGACGGGCTATCGGGCGGAAAGCGGCAACTCGTCGGTCCCGAACAGCATGCAGCGAAGATCAAGGCGGTGCGGGATACTGCGCAAGAATTGGGAGTTCATCTCTTCATCAACGCGAGAACCGACCCGTTCCTGCTGAAAATTGGATCGCCGGATGAATGCCTGAATGAAGCGGCCAGGCGCGCGAAGGTCTATGCCGAGGCCGGCGCTGACGGGATTTTCGTGCCCGGCCTCACCGACCTCGCTTACATCGAGAAGCTCGTCCAACTCACGCCTCTGCCGGTCAATATCATGGTGACGCAAGGTATTCCCGAAATCCGGGATCTTGCTCGAGTCGGCGTTCGGCGGGTGAGCCTCGGGCCGTGGCCCATGATGGCGGCGATGCGCATCATTGGACAGGCCGCGGCCTCGGTCGCCGCGAGCAGGCAATACGGCACGTTCCTGCAACCGAATGCCTGAGCCAGGACATTCCGGCCCACAGCAACGCTCTACGCCGACCGCTTCGCCGCGCCGCGGTCCACCGACGCGATGTCGAATCGACCCAGCATCGCCCTCGCCTGCCCGGCGCAGTGCTCGATAACCCAGCGCTCGAAGGCGGCGGGGGGAAGCGCGGGGGCATAGAGGAAGCCTTGCACGACGTCGCAGCCGAGTTCGGCCAACGTCCTGCGCTGGCCCTCGGTCTCGACGCCCTCGGCGACGACGGTCATGCCGAGGCCTTGGCCTACGCGCACCACCGCGGTGGCGATGGCGAGCGCGCCAGCGTCGTTCTCGATGTCGCGCATGAAACTGCGGTCGATCTTCAATTCGCGGATCGGCAGATGCACGAGCCGGCTGAGGCTGGAATGGCCGGTGCCGAAATCATCGACCGCGAGCCCGACGCCGAGCTCGCGGATTGCGTTCATGGTCTCCAGCGCGGCAGCGCCGTCCTGCATGAACGCGCCTTCGGTGATCTCGAGCATCAAGGCATTCGGCGGCAGCTCGTATTCGGCGAGGATGTCCTTGAGCCGCGCAGCCAGCGTGACGTTGCGGAAATTGATCGGCGACAGGTTCACCGACACACTGGGAATGTTGAGCCCGGCGCGACGCCAGCTCGCCAGCTGCCGGCAGGCCTCGCGCACCGACCACAGGCCGATCTGCTCGATCAGGCCGCACTCCTCGGCAAGCGGAATGAACTTCGCCGGCGAGATGTCGCCGAGCACGGCATCGTGCCAGCGCGCCAGCGCCTCAACGCCGTGGATGGCGCCGTCAGAGCTGCGGATCTGCGGCTGATAGCTGAGGCTCAGCGCGCCTTCCGCGATGGCGCGGCGCAGCGCTGCGATCAGCGCCAGCCGCTGCTCGGCAAGTAGGTTCATCTCGGCGCTGAACAGGCGATGGGTCGAGCGCCCGGCCTGCTTGGCCATGTACATGGCGGCATCAGCCTGCTGCATCAAAGTATCGATGTCGGTGGCAAGATCGGGATAGAGGCTGATGCCGATGCTGGCCGACATCGGCATCAGCTTCGATCCAAGCTTTAAGGGCGCGGCGAGCGCTTGGGTGATGCCGGCCGCGATGCGCTCGGCGCTCTCGGCATTGCGTTGCGGCAGCAGGATGACGAATTCGTCGCCGCCGAGCCGCCCCAACATATCTTCGGGCCCGATCTGCTCGCGCAGCCGCTGCGCGAGCTGGACCAGCAGCTCGTCGCCGGCGGCATGACCCAGCGTGTCGTTGACATCCTTGAAATGATCGACGTCGAGGAAGGCGAGCGCGACGTGGCTGCCGGCCGGGCAGGCGTCGATCGCGGTGGTGATCAGGTGCCGCAGCTGCGCGCGGTTCGGCAATCCGGTGAGGATGTCGTGATAGGCGAGCCGCGCGATCTCGGCGCGCGCCTCCTTGCGCTCGATCGCGAAGGCCCCGAGATTGACGCAGGCCTCGACGATGCGCCGGTGCCAGTTGCTCGGCGCGCGCGGCTCCCGATAGTAGAAGGCGAAGGTCGCAATGACGCGGCCGTCCTTGGCCTTGACCGGCGTCGACCAGCAGGCACGCAGCCCGATCGCGAGCGGCATCGCCTTGTAGGGCTGCCAGCGCGGATCGGTGTCGAGGTCGGTCGCCAGCACCGGCTCGCCATGAAAGGCGGCGCTTCCGCAGGAGCCGACGTCGGGGCTGATGGCCACGCCGTCTAGCGCGCGGGAATAATCGTCGGGCAGGCTTGGGCCGCCGAGCGGATGGATCAGGCCGGCGGCATCGACGTGAAGCAGCGAACAGACGACGTCGGGCGCAATCTGCTCGACGCGGCGGCAGAGCCGGTCGGCGATCTCGCCGATCGGCACCTCGTCGGCGAGCGCGCCCATGATGAGTTGCTGGAGCGAGCGCAGCTGCTTGGTCTCGGTGATGTCCTCGAGCAGCGCGAAGATGTGCTTGACCCGGCCCTTCCTGTCGCGAAAGGCGTCAATCCGGGCGGCGACCCAGATCTCCTCGCCGTCCTTGGTGTAGATCAGGACCTCGGCTTCACCGCCCGGACCGCCCCTGATGAGGCGCCGTCCGATCCTCGTCAGCGCCTTGCGGTTGGTGTGACGGCCGGCCAGCAGGTCGGTTGCGCGCCGCCCCTCAGCTTCCGCGGCTGAATAGCCGAACAGCGACGTGAACGCCGCATTGGTGTAGCGGATGTCGAGCTCGGTGTCGGTAATGAGCACGGCGCGGTTGGTCTGGTCCGAGACGGTGTCGAGCAGCGCGATGCGCGCGCGGCGTTCCGCTTCAGTGGTGACGTCGCGCGCGAACACGACGTGATGAGTCACGCCGCCGTTTGCAACGGACGAAAGCGAGATGGCGGTCCTGATCCGGCTGCCGTCATGCCGCGTGAGGCTGATCTCGTCGCGGAACTCCGCGATCGGGTCGGCGTGCAGGCATTTGAGAGTGAGGAGTTCGGCGTCGCGGCCGAGCACCTCAGCGCGCGCAAGCTTCCAGATCCGCTCCGCACCGGCGTTGAAATGCGTGATGCGACGCGCGCTGTCGACGATGATGATGGCATCGTCGGCGCGTTCGAGCGCAGCCAATAGTACGTCCGGCATTTCGGTCACTAGGCAATCGGAGGCAGACATCGTTGGAACCGGAGGGTATCGGAAGGAGCGGCAATCAACCGACGCTAACGCTCCGGTGGTGTGCAATATCTTTTTTGCATCCGGTCGCGTCCCACCAAGACGCGACGTGCTTAACGTTCCGCCAAGGAGACGACGGCAATGCGGTGCATGAGGAACCTGTCATGCACCTGTTTCGCTCTGAAGCTCGTGCAGCCGGCCGGCCACGGCCCGCACCTTGCGCGGCGCGGCCTGCCAGATCGAAAGCGCCGACAATCCGCTCACGATCATAGCGATTCCGAAGGCGAGCGTGTAGTCGCCGGCGCGATCGTAGAGAAAGCCGGTCACCCACGGACCGGCGGCACCGCCCGCCAGCGCGGCCAGCATGATCGTGCCAAAAATGCTGCCCTGGTGCCTTCCCTGAAAAATCTCGAACACCACGGCGCCCATGATCGAGGTGAGGCCGTAGCCGAGCGCGCCTTGCGTGAACACCATGATGTAGACCAGCCACAATGACGGCTGGAACTTCAGCGCCATCAGCGCCGCGAAGCAAATTGCAAAACCCGCACAGCTGATCGCCCACACCCATTCCCGCCCGATCCGGTCGGAGACATGGCCGAGCAGAATCTGGCCGGGAATGCCGAGCAGGCTGACGATGCCGAGCGCCCACACCGCGACGCCAGGGCTGAAACCGATGTCGAGCAGGAATTTGGTCTGGTGCACCTGCACCGCGTACCAGATGTACAGGCCGCAGAAATAGCCGAGCGCGATCCACCAGAATCGTGCAGTTGCGACGGCGCGCTTCAGCGTCCACTCGGTGTGGGCCCAGACGGGATCGACGACGTTGGAGACGGGCTTTGCCGCTCCCGCGGCCGGAGCAGCATCGCCGTCCGGCTGAAGGCCGACGTCCTCGGGGCGCTTGCGCAGCAGCAGATTGATCGGCGCCAGCACGATCACGACGAGCAGTCCCATCGCGGTGCAGGCGGTGCGCCAGCCGGTCTGCTCGATCATGTGCTGCACCCATGGCAGCAACGTCACCGAGCCGATGCCGACGCCGGCAAACGCGATGCCGATGGCGAAGCCGCGTTTGCGGATGAACCAGTTCGGCAAAAACAGCGACTGGCCGGAATAGCCGAGACACACCGAGCCGGCGCCGACCATGACGCCGATGGTGACATAGAGATGCCAGGGCGAGCTCGTGAGCGGTGCGAGCAGCAGGCCTCCACCCATCAGCACCACACCGAGCTCCATCACGGCGCGCGGGCCGGCGCGGTCCATCAGGCGGCCGATCAGCGGGCTGACCACGCCCGACGCCACGAAGCCGAACGAGAAGGCGCCCGCGGTGATGCCGCGCTCCCAGCCGAATTCGGAGATGATGGGCGGAAAGAACAATGAAAAGGCGGTGCGTGCGTTGACGCCAATGGCCATGGTGACGAAGGTCACGGCGACCACGACCCAGCCGTAGAAGAATGGAAGCCGCATGTTATTTTTATTTCATCCCTGGACGGTCCTTGGGACCATCTCGGGAAATCCGGGTCAAGCGCTTTTCATGCATGCCCGCTGAGCGACAGCGCGGTCGCATTTGAGAGCGGCCCTGCGTCCATCCTTCGAGGCGCGCGCTCAGGCGGCGTCGCGCCGTGAGCGCTTGGCGGGCGCGTCGAACAGGATCCGCTCGATCGGCTGCGGACGGCCGAACAGATAGCCTTGCGCAAAATTGACGCCGAGCGCCTTCAGCCGCTCGAACTCCTCGCGGGTCTCGACGCCTTCCGCGGTGACCGACATGTCCAGCCCGCGCGCCAGCGTGACGATCGAGGAGATGATGGCGGAGCTGCGCGGCTGATGCGTGAGGTTGCGAATGAACGACTTGTCGATCTTGATCTTGTCGAACGGGAACGCAGTCAGATAGCTGAGCGAGGAATAGCCGGTGCCGAAATCGTCGAGCGCGAGCTCGATGCCGAGATGCTTCAGCCGCTCCATGAAGGCGTGGTTCTCGGTGCCGCGCTCCAGCAGCACGGATTCCGTGATCTCGATCTCCAGCCGCTGCGGCGGCAGACCGGAATCTGCGAGCGCCGCCGAGATCATCTCGAACAACTCCGCCTCCTTGAACTGGATCGGCGACAGGTTCACGGCAACCATCAGATCGGGCGGCCAGTTGGCGGCGTCAGCGCAGGCGCGGCGCAGCACGAATTCGCCGAGCGGCACGATCAGTCCGGTCTCCTCGGCGAGCGAAATGAACTGGTCCGGCGGGATCAGTCCGCGCGTCGGATGCCGCCAGCGCACCAGCGCCTCGAAGCCGCGCCGCGCGCCGCTGAGGGCATCGACGAACGGCTGGTAGTGCACCTCGAGCTGACACTGCGCGATGGCGTCGCGCAAGTCGCCTTCCAGCGTGTTGCGCGCCTCGAGCTCGGCCGACATCGCCTCGTCATAGATGGTAAAGCAGTTGCGGCCCGCCGATTTCGAGCGATAGAGCGCGAGGTCCGCTTTCTTCAACAGCTGTTCCTGATCGCTACCGTGATCGGGCGCGATCGCGATGCCGATGCTGGTGCCGATCTCGACGCGATGCCCGGGCAGCAGGAAGGGTTCGGCCACCAGCTTGGCGATCCGTCCCGCCAATTCGGTCGAGCAGGCGCGCTGATCCTGACACCGCTCCTGGATGACGCGAATTCGTCGCCGCCGAGCCGCGCCAGCACGTCGCTCGCCCGCACCGCGGATTTCAGCCGCTGCGCCACCTGGCGCAGCAGTGCATCGCCGGCACCGTGACCGAGGGAATCGTTGACGTTCTTGAAGCGGTCGAGGTCGAGCATCAGAATGGAGAAGGTCGGGCCATCGTCCTTCAATCGGCCATTGAGCTCGTCGAGCCGGGCGAGGAAGAAGGCGCGGTTCGGCAGGCCGGTCAGAATGTCGGTCTGGGCGAGCTCGAGCACCCGCCGGTTCGCAACCGACAGCCGGCGTGAATTGCGGCTGGCGAGCATGAGATAGGTCGACAGCGACAACGTCAGCAGCATGCCGACGATGAGGACTGCGGCGGCGCGATCGTAGGACGTCTCCAGTGAACCGCCCGCTGACGGCATGGCGCGCACCTGCCAATCGGTATCCCCGATCTTGAGAGTGCCCGACCAGTGCAGGGTGCGTGCGACATCGCGCATCGACTGCGGCGCCTTTGCAGCCGACGAATAATCTGGCTGCGTTTGCTCCAGGCTGACGATCTGCCCCGTGAAGGGCGGATAGACATTCACGCTGATGGCGGGGCTTGCTCCGGTCGTCACGCGAATGGTCTGGATCAGCAGCGGCAGATCGAAGATGCCGACGACGAAGCCGGCGAGATTGCGGCGGCGGTCCGCGACCGTCTCGCGCGAGGTTCCCTTGGCGTAGACGGGAATGGCGACGAGGACGTCGGGCAGCTGGCCGCCCTCCTTCGGCTCATAGAGGCGGGTGCGAATGGCAGCCAACCGATCGTTGTCGCGCGCGCGTTCCAGGACTGCGCGGCGCTCCGGCACCGTCGAATAATCCATGCCGTAGACCGAAGACGTCTTCGGCTGGGTCGAGTAGAACACCGGAAAATACTCGTCGCTCTGCGGTGCGGTCACAAAGCCTTTGTCCTGGAGCGCCTTGATGCGATAGCCGGACACGCCGTCGGTGATCGCCGCGGCCTCGTAGTCGGCGCGCTCCTTGCGGTTCACGCGCGGCAGCCAGGCGATGCGCAGCATGCCGGGATGTCGCTCAAACAGCCGGGCGCTGAAGGTCTCGAACTCGCTGCGGGTGATTTCCTCGTTGGTCGATTCGAACAGCGTGCGCAGCGCGACGAGCCTGGAGATGTACTCGTTCATGCCGTTCTGCATGACGATCGCTTCGGTTTCGGCCGCGTTCTCGAACTCGATCTTGTTGACGCGGTCCTCCCATCGCGCCACGGCGGCCGCGCCGACCAGCGAGAACAAGACACCGACGCCGACCGCGACGAGCGCAGGACGATACAGCCCGAGCTGCGCCGCGGCACGCCACCGTCCGGTCATGCGGTTCCGATCCTGATCGTTCTGATCGCGGTCGCCCATCCTGAAACCGCCCCCGTCCCCTCTTCGCGACGCACCGAACCTCTGGTTGAGGCACCGGAACCACTATCGGAACAAGGACGCGGTTAAGAACTGCACAATTTCGGAACCGGGCCGTTGTGCATTGCGTGGCTTAGTTAATGAAGTGCGCCAATGGCGCGACATTGTGGAAGTAACTTGCCGGTTTTACCCGGAGTACTACGGTCCGCCGGTGCATCGCCCAATTAGCGAGCTATTCAGGCTGCCGGGATATGCTTCGCGGAGCTTCTCCGTTCATCCGGCAAGACCTCCCCGATGTATCGATTTCGATCGGCGCCATGCGTCGTCCTGACCATCGCGCTTTTGGCCGCAACCATGCTCGTGGCCAAAGCCGACGAGGCCGGCGTCAGCGCGGATGCGATCCTGTTCGGCCAGGCCGCCGCGCTCGAAGGTCCCTCTTCCGCGCTCGGACAGCGCATGCGGCAAGGCATCGTCGCGGCGTTCACCGAGATCAACGCCAAAGGCGGCGTGCACGGCCGCAAGCTGCAGCTGATCAGCCGCGACGACGTCTACGACCCCGACCGCTCGGTGGCGCAGACGCTGCGGCTGATCGAGGACGACAAGGTGTTCGCGCTGATCGGCGCGGTGGGCACGCCGACTGCGATGGCGACGATTCCCATCACCAGCGCCAGGAACGTGCCCTTCATCGGCCCGTTCACCGGCGCCGAATTCCTGCGCGATCTCGAACTTGCAAACGTCGTCAACATCCGCGCGAGCTACGGCGCGGAAGCCGAAGCCTGGATCAAGCACCTCACCGAGGATCGCAAGTTCACCCGCATTGGCATCTTCTATCAGGATGATTCCTTCGGCCGTGACGGTCTGACCGGCGTGAAGCGCGCGCTCGCCAGGCGCGGCCTCGAGCTCGCTGCCGAAGGCACCTTCGAGCGCAACACCCGCGCGGTTGCTCAGGCCTGGCGCATGATCAAGCGTGCCGACCCCGAAGCAATCGTCATGGTCGGGACCTATGGTCCCTGTGCCGAGTTCATCAAGCTCGCTCACCGCAGCGGCGCTCGTCCGACCTTCGTCAACATCTCCTTCGTCGGCGCCAATGCGCTCGCGAAGGAGCTCGGCCCCGAGGGCGAAGGCGTCATCGTCTCGCAGGTCGTACCATCTCCCTGGGATCGCTCCTTGCGGCTCGTCGCCGACTACCAGGCGGCCCAGACAGCATTCGACCCCGCGCTGACGCCCGATTTCGTGTCGCTCGAAGGCTATCTCTCCGGCCGCCTCGCGGCCGCCGCGCTGGAGAAGGCCGGACCGAACCCGACGCGCGCGAGCCTGTTGCGCGCCATCAACGACGTCGGCCGCTTCGACATCAGCGGCAGCACCGTCACCGTCGGCACGCGCATGATCGACGCGCCGCCGAAGGTATATTTGACGGTGATTCAGAAGGACGGGTCGTTCAAGGCCGTGGATCGGCTTTAGCGCGGATCAAGGCCGCCGCGTCCAGCGGTCGGCGTTGACGGCGCCTTGCGGGACCTCGCCTTTGACGACAGCCTCGACCTGACGCACCGTTTCCAGCGACTGATATTCGATCGCCTGCGGGGTCAAGCCGCCGACATGCGGCGTGGCTATCACGTTCGGCAGCTTTGCGAGCTCCGGTGTCGGCATCTGGTCGGGCGCGCGACCGACATCCATGGCCGCGCCGGCGATGCGATGCTCGAGCAATGCCCGCGCGAGCGCCGCCTCGTCGACGAGATTGCCGCGCGAGAGATTGATGAAGACGGCGTGCTTCTGCATCCGCGCCAGTGCCGCTTCCCCAATCAGGTTCTCGGTCTGCTCGTTGGCGATGGCGAGGCAGACGACGTAGTCCGATGCGGCGAGGAGCTCGTCGAGAGAGACATGCCGGATCGCGGCGTCGCTGACGGTCGCGTAGGGATCGGCGACCAGCACCTCCATGCGCAGCACCTTTGCCACCTCGGCGAGATAGCGCCCGATGCTGCCATATCCGATGATGCCGATGCGGCTGCCGGCGAGCTGGCGGCCCATCCGCGCCTCAGGCTTGCGGCCGGCCTGGTAGTCCGCCGTGGTGCGCGACACGCCGCGGGAGAGATCGACCATGAAGCCGAGCGCGAGCTCGGCCACCGCCTGAACGAAGCCGGGGCCGGCACGAGTCACGAGCACGCCGGCCTCTGAGGCCGCATCGACATTGACGTTGCGAATGTCGACGGCGCAGCGAACGAAGGCACGCAGGCGCGGCAGCTGCGCAAAGATCTCGCCGCGTCCCTCCGTCATGCGGTCGGCGACGATGATGTCGGCATCCTTGGCCGCACGCACGAGGCCGGCTGCGTCCAGCGGCTCGTCGCCTTCGTGCAGGATCACCTCGGCGGCCGCGCGCAGGCCGTTCAAGCTGCGATCGCCATAATAGTTCCGCCGCATCTCCGGCGTGTGGGCCAGCAGGACTTTCAAGGGCAAGACTCCTTCAATAGCCGAACGCGCGCGGCAGCACGGTCGAGAGCCACGGCACGAAGGCAATGACGAGCAGACATAGCATCAACCGGCCCAGATAACCCGCGCAACAAAAAGAGCCGCGGGATCGTGATCCCGCAGCTCCCGCGTTTCAACGATGGCCGATGTCAGCGCGAATGCGCGCCGCTGAGTTGGCCGCCGGCCGCTTCGACGTCACGCGAGGGACGCAGCGCGTAGGCGCCGTCGCCGAGCAGGGCCTGCGCCGCGAGCGCGATCGCCCAGAAGGCGGGGAATTCCCAGCCGCCCTTCGGATTGGTGAAGAAGAAGCCGGCCGCGCCGTGCACCGAGAAGATCGCGCCGAGCAGGATCGGGATTCCGGCCAGCGCCGCATAGCGGGTCCGGACGCCGAGGATCAACGCGACGCCGCTGAGGACTTCCACGGTCATGATGAGATAGGCGAGCTCGGGCGGGAAGCCGAGGCTGCCGAAGAACTTTGCGGTGCCAGCCGGGGTGAAGACAAAGAGCTTCAGGCTGGCATGGGCGAGGAACAGAGCGCCCAGGGTCACGCGCAGCACCAGTGCGGCGTAAGGGGCGGTACGGGAATCGATCATGGCAGGGGTCTCCTTTGCGGCGCAACATGATCTATTCTCATCTCGATGATAATCTGCTATTTTCGAAATATACCTCACACCGACGGAGTGAGATAGGTTTTGCTCGACCGCCTGACCAGCCTGGAAGTCTTCGCCAAGGTCGCCGCAGTCGGCAGCCTCTCCGGCGCGGCCCGGGCCATGGGCCTGTCGCAGACCATGGTGACCAAGCATGTCGCCTCGCTGGAGGCGCGGCTCGGCACAAAACTGTTCCACCGCACCACGCGGCGGCTCTCCATCACCGAGGCCGGACGGAGCTATCTTGAATCTGCCGAGCGCATTCTCGCCGACATGGAGGCCGCCGACGCCGCGATCGCACGCGAACGCGTCGAGCCGCGCGGGCTGCTGCGCGTCAACGTCCCCGTCGTGTTCGGCACAAGGCAGATTGCGCCGCTGATCGCGGAGTTTTCGGCAGCCCATACCGAGGTCACCGTCGAGCTCGGTCTCAACGACCGCCTCGTCGACCTCGCCGAGGAAGGTTGGGACCTCGCGATCCGCATCGGCAGCTTGCGCGACTCCAGCATGGTGGCCCGAAAGCTCGCGCCGAACCGCCTCGTGGTCTGTGCTGCACCTTCCTATCTTGCCAAGCACGGCACGCCGCGCACCGTCGCCGACCTCGCCGGACATAATTGCCTCGGCTACACGCTCTCGCAGCAGGCGAGCGCGGCGGAATGGCTGTTCGGCGTCGAGGGCGAGATCCGCGTCCAGGTCAGCGGCACCTTGCGTGCCAACAACGGCGATGCGCTGCGCGCGGCGACGCTGGCCGGCCTTGGCCTCGCGCGACAACCCACCTTCATCATCGCCGACGATCTTCGCAGCGGCGCGCTCGTGGCACTCGCGCTCGACCAGCCGGAGATCCAGACTTCCGCAGTGCATGCGGTCTACCTGCCCGACCGCCGCCCGCCGGCCAAGGTGCGCGCCTTCATCGACTTTCTCGCCGCGCGCTTTGCGCCTGTGACACCCTGGGATCGCGGACTGCCATGACGGCGCACGGCCGGACGCGCCAGCTCCGGCAGACCCACTGCCCGATTTGTCGCACGCCCAACGTGAGCCAGCGCACATACAGTGTCATGGCAGGGACTTAGAAAAGGTGCCATCATCGTGCGCATTGCCGATGGAGGTGACACCATGCGCCGTCCAGCCTTTTCCAATTTTCTGCTTGCGTCCGGTTTTCTTGCGCTCGCACAGGTGATGACGCCGAGCGACGCCGCCGCCGAAGCGCGGCTCGCGCTCGTGATCGGCCAATCCGCCTATCGCACAGTGCCGGAACTGCCCAACGCCGCCAACGACGCCAAGGGCATGACGGAGCTGCTCGGCAATGCCGGCTTCACCGTCACCACGGCGGCCAATCTGGCGCAGAACGAGATGCGCGCGGCGATCTCGGATTTCGCCGGCAAGGTCGGCGCCAGCGGCGCCGATACCGTCGCTTTGGTGTTCTATGCCGGCCACGGCCTGCAGATCGACGGCGAGAATTATCTCGTGCCCGTCGATCTCGATCCCAAGCGCGAGGCCGACATTCCGCTCCAGGGCGTGCGGCTGAACGATCTGCTCAACACGCTCGGCGCGCTGCCGACGCGGGCGCGCATCTTCATGCTCGATGCCTGCCGCAACAATCCATTCCCCGCGCTCAGCGGCGCCGGCCATGGGCTTGCGATCGTCGACACCAAGGCCGGCGCGCCCGGCTCCTTCATCTCCTATTCGACCTCGCCCGGCGCCGAAGCCGAGGACGGCAACGGCATCGACAGCCCCTACACCACGGCCGCGCTGACCATCGCCAAGCAGCCCAATCTGCCGATCGAGGAGGTGTTCAAGCGCATCCGCGTCGCGGTGGCGCAATCGACCGACGGGCGGCAGATCCCCTGGGAAAGCTCGTCGCTCACCACCGACTTCAAGTTCTTCGGCGAAAGCAGCCAGCCGTCGTCCCTTCCAGGCGCAGATTCGATGGCGCTCGCCAGTGCCACGCGCAGCGTCGAGGATTGGCGCAAGGAATTGCGGGGCAAGCCTGCCAAGGTCGCCTATGAGCTCGTGATCACCGAGGACACGGTGCCGGCCTATCAGGCCTATATCGAGCTCTACGCACAGGACGCCCGCACGCCGCGCCTGCGCACCGTGCTGGAGCGGCGGCGGCAGATGCTGGCCTGGGAACGCGCGGTCTCGATCAACACCCGCGCCTCGTTCGAGGCTTATCTTGTGAACTGGGACAACAGCGATCTCGCCGCGACCGCGCGCAGGCTGCTGCTCCGCGTCCAGAACCGCAACTATGGCCTGCCCGTTGCCGCCACAGCGACGCCAGCCCCGGTCGCCGTCGCGATGGCGCCGACCTGCCCGTGCTCGACGCCAGCGGCACCGGCAACGCCGGTCAATCCGAGCGTCGCGCCCATCATCAAGAAGCGCGTCGACGACACGCCGCCGAAGCGCAAGGTGGTCGAGACGCCGCCGAAGCGCCGGCCCGCCCCTCCGCCCGAGGAAGTGGTCTACGAGCGCGCGCCGCCCGCGGGGCCGCCGCCCGGCGCCGTGATGCAGGGCATCGGCATCGGAATCGGGATCGGCATGGGAATGGGCGGCCGCGGCGGAGATCACTATCGCGGCGACGACCGCAGATATTAAGCCGGTCCGGCACAAACAGAAATCCGGCTCGCCAATGGCGCGAGCCGGATCTACTGCGACAGCACCGGATAATCCTGCTGCACGGCCTCCCGGATCCAGCCAGCTTGGATCGCGCGCGAGAGGATCTGCGCAGTCTTGATGTCGTCGGCTTTCATGCAGAGATCGACAATGCGGCGGACAGCGTCGTCGCGCATCAGGTCGTCGGAGATCTTCATCGCGATTTCCATCGCGACGCGGGCCGCGCGTTCATAGCGCCCGCGCGTGCCGGTCGGCGCTGAACTTCCGGCGGCTTCGGCGATCGCCCGCGCAGCCTGGCAGATATTGCGAATGCGGTCGGCTGCTTCGATGTCGCCGATCGGTCCCTGGATCGGCTCGTCCCAGATGTCGGCCGGTGCTGGCCTTGCGAACCACTTCATTGCCCCACCCCTGGTCTTCGATTGCTTGCGGCGTTCACGACATGCGGCGCGGGCCGATCGCCTCGAACTGCGCCTTCTGCTCGTCATTCAGCGTCGCGTAGAAATCATCGAGCGCCGCGCGCACCGACTTGATGCCATCCAGCATCACGTCGAGGCGCTTGCGGATTGCGGCCATGCGTGCCGGCGGTGTCATCACGTCATTGGGCTCGCAGGCCGCCTTGAGCGATGCACTGACTTTGGCGCTGGTATCCTGGAGCACCTGGAGCGCCGCACGCTGGGTGTCGTTCGGATGAATCCTCTCCTCGATCGTGGCGCCGGGCCAATCGAAGGCGGCGGACGCGCTGCAACTCTGCAGCGACGATCCGCTCGCATTGTTCGATGCGGTCGCGCGCCGCTGGTCGTCAGCCAGCGCGTTGAAACGTGCCTTCTGCTCGTCGGTCAGCGAACCATAGAACTGGTCGAGCGCGGGCTGGACCAGATCGACGGCCTTCTGCATGGCCTCGACACGCTGCTGCATCGCCGCGAGCCGGCCGGGCGCCGTCGCTGCGGCTTGCGTCGGACAGGACGTGCGGATCAGCGCCGCAGCGTCAATCGAGGCATTGCCGAGCGCATCAAGTTCGGCGCCTTGCGCATCGCTCGGCTGCACCGCGGCTGCAATCTGATCGATCGGCAGACCGACGATTGCACGGCGGTCGCTGCCGCAGAGCTGATCGAGCGGCGCGCCGCGCGCTCGCCGTCGCCCCTGCGGTTGCTGCGGCAGATAGGCGGACAACCGATCATAACCGTAGGGGCCGAAAATGCCGGCATAGATGTCGGGATAGCCGTAGCCCCAGAAGCCCAGCCCGTCGCCCCAGATCGTGTAGTCGTAGAGATCATTGTAGGCGAACGGCCAGAACAGCGGTCCGACCCAGCCATAGCCGCCACCCGCATGTTGCCACCATCCGCTGCTTGCGCCGCTCCAGCCCGCGAGTGCGGCTGCGGCGGCGAGCTGCGCACGCGCCGCCGGATTGCTGATCAGCCGGCCGCTCCGGAATGCGCTGGAGTTCAGGGCATTGCGGAAGTTCGCCGGCCGTATCGCCGCATTGCGGATCTGACCGAAATTCGGGCCGCCATGCCGGGCGCCGGTGGTGAACCGCATCCCGCGATGATGCCCGCCGCCGTGCGCGTGCCCGCCGCCGTGGCCGCGGAAATGGCCGCCGCCGTGATGACCACCGCCGTGCCCGCCGCCATGGCCGCCGCCGTGACCGCCGCCATGTCCGCCCTTGGCCAGAGCCGCGCCTGCCAGCATGCAGGCAAACGCCACCGCGGCAATTCCGACGACCGGTCGCATCATCACACCCCTCCCGCGCAAAGCCCTACCATTGAGGCATCGGAACTTGGCGGGAATTGGAACCGGCAACGCTGCCGAAAGTTCCCGGTCGCTGGCCACGCAGGCCCTAGGCCTCCGGCACGATCTTGCCGGGGTTGAAGATATTGAGCGGATCGAGCGCCTTTTTCAGCGCCCGCATCGCATCCAGCGCTTCGGGGCCGAGCTCGGCCTTGAGATATTTCTGCTTGCCCTGGCCGATGCCGTGCTCGCCGGTGCAGGTGCCGTCCATTGCCTGCGCACGCTCGACCAGGCGATGCATGAACTCCTCGCCGCGCGCCATCTCGCCGGGATCATTGACGTCGCAGACCAGCGAGCAGTGGAAATTGCCGTCGCCGACATGGCCGACGATCGGCGACAACAGGTTGAGGCGCTTGAGATCCTCCTCGGTCTCGCTGACGCAGTCGGCGAGACGCGAGATCGGCACGCAGACGTCGGTTGCGACCACGCCGATGCTGTCGCCGGGGCGTAGCGCCTTCACCGACCAATAGGCGTCGTGCCGGGCCTGCCATAGTTTGGTGCGATCCTCCGGCTTGGTGGTCCAGGAGAACTCGCCGCCGCCGCACTCTTTCGCGATCTCGCTGAAGGCCTTGGACTGCTCGCCAACCTCGATCTCGCTGCCGTGGAATTCCAGCAGCAGCAGCGGCGTCTCCGGCAGCGTCAGCTTGGAATAGGCGTTGCAGGCCTTGACCTGCGCAGCATTGAGTAGCTCGATGCGCGCCACGGGAATGCCGGTCTGGATCGCCAGGATCACCGCCTGACAGGCGCCGTGCACGGTTTCGAATGACACCGCGCCGGCCGCGATGGTCTCGGGGATGCCGCGCAGGCGAATGGTCAATTCCGAGATGATGCCGAGCGTGCCTTCGGCGCCGACGAACAGATGGGTGAGGTCGTAGCCGGCGGATGATTTCTTGGCGCGCGTGCCTGTGGTGATGATCTCGCCGTCGCCGCGTACCACCTTCAGCGCCAGCACGCTCTCGCGCATGGTGCCGTAGCGCACCGCGTTGGTGCCGGAGGCGCGGGTCGAAGCCATGCCGCCGAGCGAAGCGTCCGCGCCGGGATCGATCGGGAAGAACAGGCCCTGGTCGCGCAGATGCTCGTTGAGCGCCTTGCGGGTGACGCCGGGCTGGATCACGCAGTCGAGGTCCTCGGCATGCACCGCGAGCACCTTGTTCATGTCGCGCAGGTCGATCGAGATGCCGCCCGCGGGCGCGTTGACCTGGCCCTCGAGCGAGGTGCCGGTGCCGAAGGGAATGACGGGGACGCGATTGTTGGCGCAGATCCGCACCACGTCCTGGATGTCGGCGGTCTCCTGCGCCATCACCACGCCGTCGGGCGGCTGATTGACGATCCATGTCGTGGTATGGCCGTGCTGCTCGCGAACGGCCTGCGAGGTGATGAGACGGTTGCCGAAGCGTGCGGCAAGCTGTTCCAGCGCACTTGCGAGGGCTTTCGGCTCCGGCCGCGGCGGATTATTGGTGATGGTCGTGCCCACGGACATTCCTCCCGAGAGAAGAACCGTGGCAAAGGACATAAAACCGGTCAAGTCAAGGGACCGGACGCATGGCTAGGGAAGGACATATGCCGGAGACTACCGCCTCAGCGCCCCAAGCGCAGCCATTCCGCGCCTCGATCATGCAGATCGAGCCGCAATGGATCGACTACAACGGCCATCTCAACATGGCCTATTACAACGTGATGTTCGACCGGGCGATCGACCAGCTCTGGCTCGAGCTCGGGATGGGGCCGGCCTACATGAAGGAGCGAGGCGGCTCGAGCTTCACCGCCGAATGCCATGTGCGCTATTTGCGCGAGATCCATCTCGGCGATCCCGTGCAGATCTTCGTCTGGCTGCTGGAGGCCGACGACAAGCGGCTGCACACCTTTGAGGAGATGCGTCACGCGACCGAGGGCTGGTTGTCGGCCACGTCCGAGAACATGTCGCTGCACATGGACATGAATGCGCGGCGCGTTGCGCCGTTTCCGCCTGATATCCGCGAGCGCATCGCTGCGGTCACAAAGGCCCACAGTGCCGTAGCCCGACCCGAGGGCATCGGCCGGAACGTGGCGATGCCCTCGAAGCGGTAGCCGCGCTATACCCTGTTGCGGCCGCGCGCCAAGCCGACCACGGCCGAGACCAGGAACAGGACGACCGCGATGAAGAAGATGATCTTGGCGATCTCGATCGAGGCGCCGGCGATGCCGCCGAAGCCCAGGATACCGGCGATCAGTGCGATAACCAGAAACGTCACAACCCAGCCAAGCATGGTCAAACCCTCGTCTTGATGTCTGTCTGCGTCCAGCGCGGCTGCCGCGCCACCTGCCCAGACAATCTCGACGCGAGAATGTTGGTTCCGGCCCACGCAGGAGCGAAATTCGCTGCCTTCGCAGGAACAAATCGGCCGGCCGCGCACGTGGAAAACCCTGTCCCGGCGCCCCATATAGGGCCCAATCCCTGTTAAGAAGGCTCCCTTCCGTCACCCCGCGGTGCCATCGTGGGGCCAATGATTCGCATGACCGAGCCGAGCAAGATCACAGGCGTTCCCGACCACCAGCCCGCAGCCGGCGGCATCGCCGCGCGTGCGCGCGCCTCAGTGGGCCCGAAATATCTCTCCGGGCTCAATCCGGAGCAGCGCGAGGCGGTGGAGACGCTGGACGGTCCGGTCCTAGTGCTGGCCGGTGCCGGCACCGGCAAGACGCGTGTCCTGACCACGCGCATCGCCCACATCCTGAGCCAGGGCCGCGCCCGCCCCGCCGAGATCCTGTCGGTGACCTTCACCAACAAGGCCGCGCGCGAGATGAAGCACCGGCTCGGCCAGATGCTCGGCCATGCCGTCGAGGGCATGCCGTGGCTCGGCACCTTCCACTCCATCGGTGGCCGCATCCTGCGCGTCCATGCCGAACTGGCGCAGCTCAAGTCGAACTTCACCGTGCTCGATGTCGACGACCAGGTCCGGCTGCTCAAGCAGCTGCTGCAGGCCGAGAACATCGACGACAAGCGCTGGCCGGCACGCATGCTGGCCGGGCTGATCGACGGTTGGAAGAACCGCGGCCTGATGCCGTCGCAGGTGCCGTCGGGCGAGGCCGCGATGTTCGCCAACGGCAAGGGCGGCAAGCTCTATGCGAGCTACCAGGAGCGGCTGAAGATATTGAACGCCGCCGATTTCGGCGATCTGCTGCTGGAGAACATTCGCATCTTCCGCGAGCATCCGGACATCCTCAGGCAATACCAGCAGCGCTTCAAATTCATCCTGGTCGACGAGTACCAAGACACCAACGTCGCGCAATATCTGTGGCTGCGGCTGCTGTCGCAGGCGCCGTCTTCCACCTCTCCCCGCGTGCGGGGAGAGGTCGCATCGCGAAGCGATGCGGGTGAGGGGGATTCTCCGAGCACCGCGCTCTTGGAGACAGCCCCTCACCCCAGCCCTCTCCCCGTGAAGGACGGGGAGAGGGAGAAGACCAAAAACATCTGCTGCGTCGGCGACGACGACCAGTCGATCTATGGCTGGCGCGGCGCCGAGGTCGACAACATCCTGCGCTTCGAGCACGATTTTCCGGGCGCCAAGGTCATTCGCCTCGAGCGCAATTACCGCTCGACCGGCCACATCCTCGCCGCCGCCTCGCATTTGATCGCACATAACGAAGGCCGGCTCGGCAAGACGCTGCGCACCGAGGACCAGGACGGCGAGAAGGTCACGGTGACGGGCTCGTGGGATTCCGAAGAGGAAGCGCGCGGCATTGGCGAGGAGATCGAGCAGCTCCAGCGCCAGGGCGAGAAGCTCGATGAGATCGCGATCCTGGTGCGCGCCTCCTACCAGATGCGCGAGTTCGAAGACCGCTTCGTCACGCTTGGCCTGCCCTATCGCGTCATCGGCGGCCCGCGCTTCTATGAGCGCGCCGAGATCCGCGACGCGCTCGCCTATCTGCGCGTCATCAACTCGCCGGCCGACGATCTCGCCTTCGAGCGCATCGTCAATACGCCCAAGCGCGGGCTTGGCGACGCCACCGTGCAGATGCTGCACGACCACGCCCGCAAGCGCCGCATCCCGCTGTTCGAAGCGGCACGCGCGGTGGTCGAGACCGACGAGCTGAAGCCGAAGGCGCGCGGCTCGCTTCGCGATCTCATCACCCAGTTCGACCGCTGGCGTGCCCAGCGCGAGGTCACCACGCATACCGACCTCGCCCAGATCGTGCTCGACGAGAGCGGCTACACCGAGATGTGGCAGAAGGACCGTTCGGCCGACGCCGCGGGCCGGCTGGAGAACCTGAAAGAACTCGTGCGCTCGATGGAGGAGTTCGAGAACCTGCAGGGATTCCTCGAGCACATCTCGCTGGTGATGGACCGCGACGGCGGCGCTGAGGACGACGCGGTGTCGCTGATGACGCTGCATTCGGCCAAGGGACTCGAATTCGACAACGTGTTCTTGCCCGGCTGGGAGGAAGGCCTGTTCCCGAGCCAGCGCACGCTGGATGAGCAAGGCCGCGCCGGGCTGGAAGAAGAGCGCCGGCTCGGCCATGTCGGTCTCACGCGCGCCCGACGCCGCGCGAAAATCTATTTTGCGACCAACCGCCGGATCCATGGCACCTGGTCGACCACGATCCCGTCGCGCTTTCTCGACGAGTTGCCGGCGGCCAATGTCGAGATCACGGAATCCAAGGGCGGCTCGGCCTGGGGCGGCAGCGGCGGCTACGGCGCCTCCCGCTTCGACGACATGGAGGCGTTCGGCTCCAGCTATTCGACGCCGGGTTGGCAGCGCGCCCAGGCCAACCGCAACCGCGGCGGCCAAGGCGGCCGCGGCGGTTTCGAGGAAGAGGCCGCCTCGTACTCGTCCTCACCCGATTTCGGCAGCTTCTCATCGCGCCGCCGCGGTCCCCTCACCATCGAGGGCGAGCTGGTCGCCAAATCGACCGGCACGACCTCGGAATTCTCGCTGGAAGACCGCGTCTTCCACCAGAAATTCGGCTACGGCCGCGTCACCAAGATCGACGGCAACAAGCTCACCATCGCCTTCGACAAGGCCGGCGAGAAGAAGGTCGTGGACAGCTTTGTGCAGCGGGCGTGAGGCCATGCCTCACTACATCGCCATCATCGAGGATGCCGGCCCGGACGATGCCGTCGGCGTCTGGTTTCCGGACCTGCCCGGCTGCATCTCCGGCGGCGACGACGTCGACGAGGCCCTTGAGAATGCGCCCGAGGCGCTCGCGCTCTATGCGCAGGACCTGATCGAGGACGGCCGGCAGCTTCCCCCGCCGCGGACGCTGGCCGAGCTCGAAGCCGATCCGGAATTTGCCGACGATCTCAGGAACCACATGGTCGCCCAGATCGAATGGCCACCCCGCGCCGACGCCACCGAGTGAGGACTGTTCGCCGCACTGGCCGGACTCTCGACAGTTCTGGTCCGAACAGCTCTTGACCATCGCGAACTTCCCCGTATCAGATGCAACCCATGGTCCGGGGCTCCATCACACTGATCGTGCTTGTATTGGGGATGCCGTCGCTTGCGGCGGCGGAGACCATGAGCTTTGGCGATTCGATCGGAAAGCTGGCGGCGAGCTGCGGTGCGGAAATCGTCGCCAATTGCCGCGGCGTCAATCCGGATTCGACCCGGCTGAAGGAGTGCTTGTCGCGCAACCGCGACGTGCTGTCCCCGCAATGCCAGAGCGACTATCTCGGCGTCTTCGACGCCATCCAGAAGCGCGTCGCCGCGCGCGTCACGGTGGCGAACGCCTGCCAGCGCGAAATCGTCAAGGTCTGCGGCGGCTCGACCAAGGAGACCAGCAAATCGATCCCCTGCCTGGTCTCGACGCCCAAAGGCATCAGCAACAACTGCCTGAAGGCCGTCGACGACGCGGGGTATCGCTGATGCGCGCGAAGGGGCTCTCCACCGCCGGACTAGGCATCGCGCTGGGCTTCGCCCTGCTCGCGGGCGCCGCCCGCGCGCAGACGGCGGCGCCGACCCGCGACGATATCGTCGGCAAGCTCAACCATTTCGAGGAAGCCGCCGAGGTCGACCTTCCCGCGCTGAAGCAGCAGGTGATGGAGCGCGCCAAGGCCAGGATCAAGAACGATCCCGGTCCGGTGAACCGGCCGCTGATCGCGCCTGACCTCGCCAAGCTGCCCGCCTTCAACGCACAGATCCAGTTCGACGCCGACACGCCGATCATCCAGCCGGCATCCTACCAGACCGTCGGCCGCATTGCGGATGCGCTGGTGCATTCCTCGCTGCTGCCCTACACCTTCCTGATCGTCGGCCATGTCGAATCCAATTCGAAGACGCGCGAGGCCAATGCGATCCTGAGTCAGCGCCGGGCTGATGCGATCCGCGACGTGCTGGTGAACACGTTCAAGATCTCGACCAAGCGGCTGCATCCGATCGGCCTCGGCGAGGAGCAGTTTCTCGACCGGGCCAAGCCGACTTCGGCCGTCAACGGCCAGTTGCAGATCCTGACCTATGCCAAGCTGCCGGAGGAGCCTGCGCGTCCGGCTGCGGCACCTGCGCCTGCGGCGAAAAAGCCCGCCAAGAAACGCTGAGCGAACGCGGCTTCGCGGCTGACGGAACCCTTTGAAGTTCTGGCCATTTTGTGACCTGTCTCACAGCGCAACAGCGCGGTCTCGCGCGACAATAGCGCCGGTTTGTGCACCGCCCTATCAGGTGCTATAGCCTCTGTTCGCCCCTTCCCCCGACCCCGTGCTGCATGAGACCGAAATGGGTGGCTTTTTTCAGCGCCAACTTGCCGTCTACGTCGAGTACCATCGCGATCCCCGGAACACGGCGATGCATGTGGTCGGCATCCTACTGCTGTTCACCGGCGCCGTCATGCCGTTGACACTGGTCAGGCTGCCGCTGTTCGGATTCGATGTCAGCCTCGCGGTAATCCTGGCGCTGCCGGTTCTGATTTACTGGCTGCTGCTCGATCTGGGGCTCGGGCTCGGCATTCTGGCCGTCTCCATTGTGCTGTTTTCGATTGCGACCGCCATCGCGGCGCAAGTCGGCACGGTGGCGATGTGGGCGATTTTCGCCACGCTGGTCGTGCTCGGCCTCGCCGCGCAGACCATCGGCCACAAGGTTTTTGAGGGGCGCGAGGCCTCGTTGTTCACTTTTCCCTCGCATCTTTTGCTTGGACCGATGTTCGTGATGGCAAAATTATTCATTGCACTGGGCTTCCGTCGCGACCTTGCCGCGATTCTGGGGCCTCTTCCGACCAATTCCCTTTCGACTCGATAACTTCCAGAAGCGAAACAGCAAACCGTCTTCATGGCTCTCGTACTGGTTACCGGTGGCAGCGGCTTCATCGGACATCATCTCGTAGAAGCGCTCCGCGCCCGTGGGCAGCGGGTGCGTGTTCTCGATGTCCGCGCCCCGGCCGCGGCGAACGCGGATGTCGAATATGCCCATGGCTCAGTGCTGGACCGCGATGCGGTCGATGCCGCGCTGGCCGGCGTCGATCAGGTCTATCACCTCGCCGGCCTGCCCGGCATGTGGGCCGCCAACAAGCAGGACTTTCACGAGGTCAATTGCCGCGGCACCGAGATCGTGCTCGCGGCCGCGATGAAGCGCGGCGTGTCGCGCTTCCTGCACTGCTCGACCGAATCGATCCTGTTCCCCTATTCCGACCTCAACGGCGTTCCCGCCGAAGAGGCGCTGCAGCCGGCCAATGCGATGCCCGGTGCCTATACGCGCTCGAAGGCGCTCGCCGAGCATTGCGCCGCGAAGGCTGCCGCCGCTGGCTTTCCGCTCGTGATCGGCACGCCGACCATGCCGATCGGCGCCGCCGATCACAATCTGACGCCGCCGACCGCGATGCTGTGGTACTTCCTCCAGAAGAAGGTGCAGCCGCATCTCAACTTCCTGGTCAACCTCGTCGATGTCCGCGACGTCGCCATGGGCCTCGTGCTGACCATGGAGCGTGGCCGCCTCGGCCACCGCTACATTCTCGGCGGCGACTGCGTCCCGCTCGGCAACATCCTGCGCATGATGTCGGCGATGAGCGGCCGGCGGCAGTTTCCGGTCGTCGTGCCCGGCAGGATCGCCGAGCTCTCCGCGATCATGCTCGAATCCATCGCTGATCGCATCACGCGCCGGCCGCCGAACGGCACCGCCGAGGGCGTGCGCATTGCACTCGCCGCGAGCGATCTCTCGATCGGCAAGGCCCGCACCGAGCTCGGCTATTCGCCGCGTCCGATCGAGCCCGTCCTGCGCGAAACCATCACCCACCTTCTCGCCCGCGGCGGCCTGCCCGCCTCCGGCGCCATCGAGCATCACGCGCTCTCCTCGCGCGCGAGCTGAGCGCTCCGTCCAACGCAAAGAACCTTCATGTCCTTCGATTTCAGCAAGCTTCTCTCTATCGCCTGGGGTGGTTGGACCACGACCTGGCCGACGCAACTGCTCGCCCTGATCTGGCTCGCCTGGCTCGCCAGCTGGGTCGGCGCCTCGTTCTGGCAGGGCCGCACCCAGAAGCAGGTGATGACGCTGGAGTCCGGCCGCTATCGGATCCCGATCCTGGTCGGCGGCATCCTGTTCACGCCGTGGACGGCCGAAGTGCTGAACGAGAAGCCGCTCTGGGTGTTCAGCAATACCGGCGTCTACATCACGGCCCTGATCGTGCTCGCCGGCATCTCCTTCACCTGGTGGGGACGGCTGCATCTCGGAAAATTCTGGTCCAACACCATCACTCACAAGGAAGACCATCGCGTCATCGACACGGGTCCCTATGGCATCGTGCGCCACCCGATCTACACCGGCCTGATCGCGGGCATGCTGGCGACCGGCATCGCGGTCGGCACGGTGACCGCGATGCTCGGTGCCATCCTGATCTCGCTCGGCATGTGGCAGAAGGGCCGGATGGAAGAAGTGTTCTTGTCCAAGGAACTCGGCGAGGACGCCTACGGCGCCTATTGCCGCCGCGTGCCGATGATCATCCCGTTCCTGTCGCCGCGGTGACGAAGAGGCCGCCACACTCTCCGACGTCGTCCTGGCGAAAGCCAGGACCCATTAGCCCAGGGAGGAGTTTGGGGAGAGTCGCCGTCCGGTACTCCCACCGCGCCACAACCGATAGATTCCGCGGTATGGGTTCTGGCTTTCGCCAGGACGACGCTGTGGAGGCAGTACGCCTCGCCGGGAACCGCCGCTCCCTGCCCCCGTTAGCCCTCGACGCATGCAACCACCCGCAGAGCATCGAGCCATGGCGGACGCCTACGATTATTTTCGCGAGCACGCGATTGCCGCCGTCCGCAAGGCGCGGGTGTTGCCGCCCGGGTGGCCGAAGCGGAAGCAGCGCACGGTGGCGCGGGTCAATCACCTCCTGTCCAAGGAGGCCGCGCTCAGACCGAACATCCGTCACCTCGATGATGTCCGCGCGACACGGCGGCTCGAGCGGCAAATCGGCCGCTGATCTCCGCGCACAGCCCGTCGGTGCTCGTCCCATGCAAATTCGATCGGCTGCCATTCCAAGGGAATAGACCCCGGCGGCATGCCGCACAGGTTGACGTCTGTCCCGTCAACCAGTTGGATGCGCGCGCACACAGGGGCTTCTCATGACGTTTTCAAGCATCTTTGCGCAGTTCGTTGCGCTCCTCGGCGGCATCGCGCTGCAATGGCGGAAGCTGTCGGGCACCGAGCCCGCACCCGCCTGGGGAGAGACGCCTGCGATCCCCGAGGCGAAGCCGCAAGGCGCGATCCCGACGCTGAAGATGCCGACCGCGCGTGGCTGGAGCGAGGGCCAAAAGCCGACCGTCGCGCCCGGGCTCAAGGTCAATGCGTTCGCGACCGGGCTCGATCATCCGCGCTGGATCGAGGTGCTGCCCAATGGCGACGTGCTGATCGCGGAAGCGACGCAGATCGCAGGCCCCCCGCGCACCGTGTTTCACTATGCGATGCAGGCGACGATGCGGCGCGCCGCCGCGCTCGGCGTTTCCGCCAACCGCATCACGCTGTTGCGCGACAAGGACGGTGACGGCGTTGCGGAGGTTCGCGGTGCCTTCATGGAAAACCTCAGCCAGCCATTCGGCATGGCGCTGGTCGGCGACACCTTCTATGTCGGCAACACCGACGGCGTGATGGCGTTTCCTTACGTCGCCAATGCCGACCGCATCACCGCGCCGGGCAAGCGGCTCACGACGTTCAAGCCGGGCGGCCACTGGACCCGCAGCCTGCTCGCGAGCCCCGACGGCAAGAAGCTCTATGCCGGCGTCGGCTCCCTCAGCAACATCGCCGAGATGGGCATGGAGGTCGAGGAGGGCCGCGCCGCGGTCTACGAGCTCGACCTCGTCGCCGGCACGCATCGCATTTTTGGTGCTGGCCTGCGCAATCCGGTGGGACTCGCTTGGGAGCCAACGACGGGCGTGCTCTGGACCGTCGTCAACGAGCGCGACGGCCTCGGCGACGAAACGCCGCCGGACTATCTCACCTCGGTGCGCGACGGCGGCTTCTACGGCTGGCCCTATTGCTACTGGGGCAAGACGGTGGACGACCGCGTGCCGCAGGATCCGGCGATGGTCACAAAGGCGCTTCAACCGGACTACGCACTCGGCGGCCACACCGCCTCGCTCGGCCTGTGCTGGATGCCCGCCGGCACGCTGCCCGGCTTCCCCGACGGCATGGTGATCGGCCAGCACGGCTCGTGGAATCGCAGCAAGCTGTCGGGCTACAAGCTGGTGTTCATTCCGTTCGAGAACGGCAAGCCGTCCGGCCTCAGTAGCGACATCCTGTCGGGCTTTCTGTCCCCCGACGAGAAGGAATCCTACGGCCGTCCGGTTGGCGTCGTGATTGGCCCCGACAAGAAGTCGCTGCTGATGGCCGACGACGTAGGCAACGTGATCTGGCGCGTGACGGGGGCCTAAGCGTTAGGTTCCGACGCAGAGTGTGGCGCGCTGCTTGCGCAGCAGCGCGATCACCGACAGTGCGGTGATCAGGCCCGTCTTGGGATTTTCGGACGGGACGTTCTCGATCGACATCGAGAACCGCGCCGAATCCGCCTCGACCTCGATGCGATGAACGTTGCGCGTCACGGTCGGGTCGGCCCAGATCTGGACCTGGGTGCGGTCGGGCCCGACGCCCGCAAGCGACAGCGCCACCGCGACGTTGAGATTGGCCGGAAACCCCTTTGCGGCCTCGCGCGCGCTGCCTTCGAACAGCTTGAGCGGCTCGCGCAGCTTGGCGATGTCGATGTTGTTCTCGACGATGAACGGCGCGCCCTTCAAGCCGTCGATCGGCTTGCGCGTCACCATCTTCACCGAATGAATGGTGCCGATCGCGGCAGCGTTGACGGCGTCGAGCCCGATCAGCGCGCCGGTCGGCACGATGATGCGGCCGCCATTGCCACGGGCAAGATCGACGAGATCGAAATTGTCGAGCAGCCCGCCGACGCTGACCACGACCGCGGTCTTGCCACGCCTGACCGCGGGCTCGACGATCTCGCGCAGATGCCGGCTTGGCGCGCATTCCACCACGATGTCAGCGACTTCGCCGAGCTGGTCGATCGGCAAGACCCGCGGCGGGCGGCGCAGGCCACCGAGAAACGCCTGATGCTTGGCGGGATCGCGCGCGGCCACCGCCGACAGCGTCAGGCCTTCGATGCCTTGATCCAACGCAGCTGCGATCTTGGTGCCGATCGAGCCCAGCCCCGCAATGGCAACCCGCAACTCGCTCGACACTCTCTGTTCAGACATCGCACTCACCTTTGATCCGAGCTTCCGTCATAGCGTCTCAGGCCTCCCGCGCATAGCTGCGCAGGCGCGCTTCCAGCACCGCCAGCATGGCGTCGCGGGCCGGATCGCGCGAGCCGCGCAGCCATGCGGCGGCGAGCGGCAGCCGACCGACCGGGCCGACCTGCTTCGGCCGGAGCGGCACGAAGCGTACGCCCGTCACCGCCATCCTCGCGGTCCAGCGCGGCACGATCGCAACGCCGAGCCGGGTTGCGACCAAGTTGATGATGGTCTGCTTCTCATCGGCGACCTGCACGATGCGTGGTGTCAGGCCGGCCTGCTCGAACAGCTTCATCGTGAGGTCGTGGCTGTGCGGCCGCGAGCGGCGGTCGGGCACCAGCATCGCCTCGTCGGCGATGTCAGCCAGCCTGATCGACGTCCTTTTGGCCAGCAGATGCCGCTGCGGGAACGCCACGATCGCCGTCTCCTGGAGCAGATCGCGGAATTCGAGCCGTTTGTCGGCGCGGTCGGGAGGGCGAACGAAGGCGAGATCGAGCGCGCCGGTCAGGATCTTCGGCAGCAGCCGGATCGTCTTGTCTTCGAGGAGCTGCACCGCGATGTCAGGATGCTTGTCGCGGAAATCGCGCAGCAGCGGCGGCAGCAATCCCGCGGCCGCGCTGTCGATGGCGCCGACGCGGAGCCGCCGCGCGCCTGCGCGTGAGCGGTTGCGCAAATTGCTCTCGACCGCCTCGACTCGGGCCAGGATGGCGCGAGCATCGCGCAGCAGCGTCGCGCCGTCCTCGGTGAGCGACACCGCGCGCGTCGTCCGCGCGAACAGCCGCGTGCCCAGATCCTCCTCCAGTAGCCTGATCTGGCGGCCGAGCGCGGAGGGCAGCATCTGGAGCTGCTGCGCCGCGCGGCCGAAATGCAGCTGTTCAGCCGCCGCCACGAAGCAGCGAAGCTGATGCAATTCCATTCGCCGGTCCTCTGATCCTCCTCATGATTATATCATTTTTTTGTATAAACCAGCGCCAATTGAGTCTGCTGCGTGCCCCCGCCTAGGCTCGTCGCCGGCATGGGCCCTCCGGCCCGCCGACACAACGATAAACCGGGATTGCAGGAGGCCAGGGTGGCGAGCGAGATTCAGACGCGCGTGCTGCGCAAGATCACCTTGCGCATCGTTCCCTTCATCATGTTGCTGTACTTCGTGGCCTTCATCGACCGCGTCAATATCGGCTTCGCGTCGCTGACGATGAACAAGGACATCGGCCTGTCGCCCGCGGTCTATGGCTTCGGTGCCGGCATCTTCTTCTGGGGCTATTTCCTGTTCGAGGTGCCCTCCAACATCATCCTGCACAAGATCGGCGCGCGGATCTGGATCGCGCGGGTCATGATCACCTGGGGCATCGTCTCGGCCGCGATGGCGTTCGTGCAAGGGCCGACCAGCTTCTACGTGCTGCGCTTCCTGCTTGGCGTTGCCGAAGCCGGCTTCTTTCCCGGCATCATCCTTTATCTGTCCTACTGGTTCCCGGCGCGCCAGCGCGCCGCGGTGACGGCTCTGTTCATGGCGGCCGCGCCGCTCTCGACCGTGCTGGGCTCGCCGATCTCAGGTGCACTGCTGGAGATGGACGGAATGCTCGGCTTCAAGGGCTGGCAATGGCTGTTCGTGCTGGAGGCGCTGCCGGCCGTGCTGCTCGGCTTCGTCGTGCTGGGCTTTCTGACCGACCGCCCCGAGAAGGCGAAATGGCTTGCCGAAGACGAGCGGCGCTGGCTGGTCGAGACCATGAACGTCGAGACCACCAGCAAGGTCGCGACTGCGAGCCACAGCATCTGGCGCGGGCTCGCCGATCCCCGTGTGCTGGCGTTGTCGCTGATCTATTTCGGCACTTCGGCCGGCCTCTATACGCTCGGCGTCTGGGCGCCGCAGATCATCAAGCAGTTTGGCCTATCCTCGCTTCAGGTCGGCTTTCTCAATGCGCTGCCGGCAACGGCCGCCGTCATCGCCATGATCCTGTGGGCGCGGCATTCGGACCGCACCGGCGAGCGCACCTGGCACGTCGTGTGGGCCTGCCTGATCGCCGCTGTGGGACTTGCCTATGCCGGCCTTGCGGCCGGCGTTGTCGCCGTGCTGGTCGCGCTGACGCTGGTCAATATCGGCATCTCCTCGGCAAAACCGCCGCTCTGGAGCATGCCGACGCTGTTCCTGTCCGGACCCGCGGCCGCGGCCGGCATCGCCACCATCAACTCGATCGGTAATCTCGGCGGCTTCGTCGGTCCCGCCATGATCGGCTGGATCAAGAATCAGACCGGCAGTTTTGTCGGCGGGCTTTACTTCGTCGCCGGCCTGCTCGTTCTCTCTGCGGTCCTCACCCTGCTATTGTCGCGCGCGCAACCCGCGCCCGTCGAACCCGTCCCGCAATCCCACTGATCTCTCAACGGAGCATTCTCATGCGCACCCATTCGATCGCAGCCATTCCCGCCGACGGGATCGGTCCCGAGGTCATCTCGGCCGGAATCCGCGTGCTGGAGGCGCTGGCAAAACGCAGCGGCGATATCGCCTTCAACGTCAAAACGTTCGACTGGGGCTCGGACTATTACAAAAAGCACGGCGTGATGATGCCGGCCGATGGGCTCACCGAGCTGAAGAAATTCGACGCGATCTATTTCGGCGCGGTCGGCGCGCCCGAAGTGCCCGACCACATCACGCTGTGGGGACTGCGCCTACCGATCTGCCAGGGCTTTGACCAATACGCCAACGTGCGGCCGACCAAAATTTTGCCGGGCGTCGCCTCGCCGCTGCGCAATGTCGGCGTCGGCGATCTCGACTGGGTGATCGTGCGCGAGAATTCGGAAGGCGAATATGCCGGCATGGGCGGCCGCGCCCACAAGGGCCTGCCGGAAGAAGTCGGCACGGAAGTCGCGGTCTTCACCCGCGTCGGCGTCAGCCGCATCATGCGCTATGCGTTCCAGCTCGCGCAGTCGCGTCCGCGCAAGCTGCTCACGGTCGTGACCAAGTCGAACGCGCAGCGCCACGGCATGGTGATGTGGGACGAGATCGCCGCCGAGGTCGCCGCTGATTTTCCCGACGTCAGCTGGGACAAGATGCTGGTCGACGCCATGACGGTGCGCATGACGCTGCATCCGAAGAGCCTCGACACCATCGTGGCGACCAATCTGCACGCCGACATCCTCTCCGATCTCGCCGGCGCGCTCGCCGGGAGTCTCGGCGTCGCGCCGACCGGCAACATCGATCCGCAGCGCCGCTTCCCCTCGATGTTCGAGCCGATCCACGGCTCGGCCTTCGACATCACCGGCAAAGGCATCGCCAACCCGGTCGCGACGTTCTGGACCGGCGCGCAGATGCTCGAGCATCTCGGCGAGAAGGACGCTGCCTCGCGGCTGATGGCCGCCGTCGAGCGCGTCTGCGCCGCCGGCGTCCTGACGCCCGATGTTGGCGGCAAGGCGACGACGAAGGAAGTGACCGACGCCGTGATCGACGCGATTCACGGATCGAATGTGTGAGGTCGTTGCCGCTATCGAGACTAGTCTTGCCGCTGGCTCCCTGCACCTCTCCCGCTTGCGGGAGAGGTCGCGCCGAAGGCGCGGGTGAGGGCTCACTCCTCTCGGGGGTTCTCGCTTGCGGAGATACCCTCTCCCCAACCCTCCCCCGCAAGCGGCGGAGGGAGCGCACCGACTACGATTAGAATCCCTACCTCCGCCCGGCCGGCGGCGGCATCGCCATCGCTGCGGCCGGCTCCGGCGGTATCAGATGGCGCGGGACGATGATGGTCTGGCCGGGGGTGAGCTGAGCGTCCTCTGCAAGCGAATTGCTCTGCGCGAGCGACCACAGCGGCACACGGTTGGCGGCGGCGATGCTCTCCATGGTGTCGCCGCGACGAACCGGCAGCCGAACGCCGCTGTCCCATAATTCGACCAGCGTATCGGCGGGCACAAGATAGCGCAGCGGCACCGCATCGGCCTGGGTCTGCGGTGGGATGCGCGGCAACTTCGTGACCATCTCGACGATCTGGCGATGGATGTCGTCGGACTTCTCGATGTTGATGTGCGAGACGCGCGCATTTTCCTTCAGATCATAGCTGGCATAATGGCCGCGAAAACCGGGCACGGCGACGACGTCGCCGCCGCCGAGCACGCTGTCGGACAGGAAGATGTTGATGAAGCGCTCGACATTGAGCGGCACGTCGCCGGTCGCATGCGCCGGATCAATGGCGATAACGAGGCTAATCGGGATGTTCTCCTTGGCCGCCATCTCGGAGATGACGATCGAGCACAGCCCGCCCATGGAATGCCCGATCAGCACGATCGGCGCCGCCTTCTCCTTGTAGCTGGCGATGACGCGGTTGCCGATCAGCCGGCACAGAGTGAATTCATAGACGTCTGCGGAGAAGCCGGCCTGCGTCAGCTTCTCGCCGAGCCGGTCCATGCCAGTCGAGAAGATCGGCCCCATGGCGCCGCGGAACAGATAAACCTTCGGCGGCGGCAATGGCTCGAACGGCGGAGGCGGCGGCGCGGCGGGGACGGCCGCAGTAGTCTTGGACTTGGCCGGTGAGGCCGCGGCTATGCCGCTGCTCAAGGCGAGCAGCGCAACCGCAGCCAGCACGACTAGTCGCCTCACATGAATCATCCGTCCAGCAGTCCCGCCACGGGGAGGCAGTGGCCTCCCCCGCGGGCTTAGTGACCACCGATTGGGTGGATTTTGGGGCACGGAACCGGCCGCGGCCCCTCGGAAACCCGTCGAGCTGCCGCGCCTCGGCGGGAGATGACAGCTTTGCGACGATCGGCCTCAGATCGTCCCAGAAGGGCTAGAGCGGCAGAATCCGGTTCAAGAGGTCAAGCAGCATGCGCTGCTCGGCCTCGCTGAGCGGCGCCAACATTCTTTCATTGTAGGGCTGCGTCAGCCTTGCCCCCTCGGCAATGAGCTTTGCGCCCTTTGGCGTCAGCATCAGCTCGACGGCGCGGCGATCGGACTTCGAGCGGTTGCGCTTGATGAAGCCGGACGATTCGAGCTCGTTCAGAATCTTGATCAGGTTCGGCAGGCGCAGGCGGAGCACGCTGGCAAGGCTGCTGGGGGGAACCCCCGGATTGTCGCGAATGACGACGAAGATCGCATAGGTCGCGGGCGTCAAGCCCAATGCGGCAAACTCCTCGTAGAAGCCTTCGAAGAACTTCAGCTGGGCAAGGCGCAGCATGAAGCCGGGCGTCCGCTGAAGCGCGCGCAAATCGAGCGATGTCTCCGATTGCTGAGCGGACTTCGCTCCGGGTCGTAACGCTTTCGAGCTCATGATCCTCAATCCGCCGCGGCCGGCCATAAGCCAGCCGAATTGACACTCTCAAAAATAGCTATAAAATATAACTATTATTCAGCGGCACCAAGACCGCTCATGGGGAGGGCGACAATGAACAGCAAATTCCTGCATAAATTATGCATGTTGGCCGCGATGCTGACGGCCGCGCCGGCATTCGCCCAGGACGTCGTGAAGATCGGCATCCTGAACGACCAATCGGGTCCGTTCGCGAGCTATCAGGGCATCGGCTCGGTCGTCGCCGCCAAGATGGCGGTCGAGGACTATGGCGGAAAGGCCGGCGGCAAGCCTATCGAGGTCGTCGCGGCCGACCATCAGAACAAGACCGACATCGGCATCGGCATCGCCAGGCGCTGGTACGAGAACGAAGGCGTCGATGCGATCTTCGACATTCCGAACTCGTCGATCGCTCTCGCTGTTGCCGGCATGAGCGCCGAAAAGAACAAGGTCTTCGTCGGATCGGGGGCCGGAACGGTGCTCCTGACCGGCGAGAAATGCACACCGAACACCGTGCACTGGACCTACGACACCTATGCCTATGGGCGCGGTCTCGGCAAGGCGATCGTGCAGCAGGGCGGCAAGAAGTGGTTCTTCATCACCGCCGACTATGCCTTCGGTCATGATCTGGAGAAGCAGGCGGCGGAGGCCGTGAAAGCGTCCGGCGGCGAGGTGCTCGGCAGCGTGCGGCATCCGCTCGGAACGGCCGACTACGCCTCCTTCCTGCTCCAGGCCCAGGCGTCGGGCGCGAACGTCATCGGCTTTGCCAATGCCGGGGACGACACCATCACGTCGATGAAGCAAGCTGCCGAATTCGGGCTGACCAAGGACCACAAGCTGGCCGGACTGATCCTCGGCATGAACGGCCTGCCCGCGCTCGGACTGAAATTTGCGCAGGGCGCGCAGATCATGAACCCGTTCTACTGGGATCTGAACGACGGCACGCGTGCTTTCGCGAAACGTTTCGCCGAACGCATTCCCTCGAAGGCCTATCCGAATGACATGCAGGTCGGCGTCTATGCCTCGGTCATTCACTATCTCAAAGCGATCGACAAGGCCGGCGGCGCCAAGGACGGCAAGGCGGTGGTAGCGGCGATGAAGCAGATGCCGACCGACGATCCGCTGTTCGGCAAGGGCTACATACGCAAGGACGGACGCAAGATCCATCCGCTCTATCTTTTGCAGGTCAAGGCTCCCGACGAGTCGACCTCCGCCTGGGATCTGCTGAAGGTGGTTGCCACGGTCAAGGGCGAGGACGCGTTCCGGTCCGAGAGCGAAGGCCAGTGCCCGCTGACGAAACAATAGCCGTTGAGAGCTGACCATGAGCGGCATTGCATCGAGTCCGGTTGACCCGTTTGCGCCTGACTTCCTGATCGACCCCTATCCTGCCTATGAGGCGCTGCGCGCGCTCGGGCCTGCGTTCGCGCTGGAGCGCTACGGCGTGTGGGCCATGGCAGGCTATGCCGAGGTCGAGCCGGCCCTGAAGGACTGGAAGACGTTCATCAGTGGCGAGGGCGTCGGGCTCCACGGCATGAACCCGGCACTGCCAAAGCCGCTGACGCTCCAGATCGATCCGCCCGACCACGACAAAGGCCGGCGGGTTCTCGGCCGCACCCTGTCTCCGGGCGTCGCAAGAAAGCTGCGCGAGACGTTTCAGCGGGAAGCGGAGAAGAAGGTGTCGGAGCTGATCGACAGAGGCTCATTCGATGCCGTCACCGATCTCGCCGAAGCCTATCCCATGAAGGTGTTTCCGGATGCGATCGGCATCAGGCCGGACGGCCGTGAGAAGCTCTTGGCCTGGAGCACGTTCGTGTTCGACAGCTTTGGCCCTGAGAACGAGATGCTGGCCGCATCGCGCAAGGCAGGTCTCGCGGCCCAGAGCTGGATCATGGAATGTTGCGCGCGAGATGCGCTACGGCCCGACGGGCTCGGCATGATGATCTACCAGGCGGCCGACGAGGGTGAGATCACCGAGCATGAGGCGACGCATCTGGTGCGGCCGTTCCTCACCGCGGGGATCGACACCACCGTTAACGGCATCGGCAACACCCTGCTCGCGCTCGCCACCCATCCGGATGAATACCGCAAGCTCCACCACAGGCCGGAGCTGGCGCGCAATGCTTTCGAGGAAGGCCTGCGTTATGATTCACCGGTGCAGACGTTCTTTCGCACCACCTCGCGCGACGTCGAGATCGGCGGCAGCGTGATCCCGGCGCATCGCAAGGTGCTGCTGTTCATGGCCTCCGCCAACCGCGATCCCGCGCGCTGGGACAGACCCGATAGGTTCGACGTCGAACGGGTCGCGACCGGCCACGTCGGCTTCGGCGCCGGCATTCACGCCTGCGTCGGCCAGATGATTGCGCGTCTGGAAGGCGAATTGATCTTCAGCGAGCTCGCAAGGCGCGTGAAGACCATCGAGCTCACGGCGGAGCCGAAGCGCAGGCTCAACAATTCCCTGCGCGGCCTTGCGAGTATGCCGGTTCGCGTCGCGGCGGCCTGACTGCGTCGCATGTAGCGCCGCGGTCGATCACTGCCGGCTCTTGAGCCGGCTGCGGTGTGCGGCCTGCTTGGCCCGGTTGCCGCAGATCGCCATTGTGCACCATCGCCGCGCGCGCCTGCGGGTATGGTCGGCGAACAGCATCGTGCAGTTATGACCCTCGCATGCCTTCACGTCGGAAAAATCCTCCTCGCAGACGAATTTCGCCAACGCTTCCCCGACCGGCAGCAGCAGGGATTCGGGTGATCGCCAGCGCCGCATCCTGAGCAGCGCAAGACCGTCACCCTGCTCACCGTTGCGCGGCACGATCTGCCTGAACGACTCATCGCGCTCCAGGACGTCGTTCAGCGGGCCAAGCTCATGCAACGCCTTCGCAGTGAGCGGCCGGCCGGCATGTGCCCGAACGAAACCGCGAAACCACTCGCGCAAGGCACGGGCCTGACCGGCGACCTTGTCGAGCTCGCCCGGCATCGCGCGCGCCTTCAGCGCACCCAGCTCATCCGCCGGCACCAGCTTCGCCTGTGCCAGCCAGTCGACCAGACCTTCGCCATCGTCGAGCCAATCGACCGGCGTATCGACTGGTGTCGCCACCGAGTTGAGGAAATCAAGGCCGAGCGAGTCGGCGATGAACATGGCGGGCGGTCTGTCCATGAGCGGTCCCTGTCCGGTCCGAAAGCTGCGATTTAGGTAACCTCTAAAAAGGCTATTGACAAGTTACGTCGCAGGTTAATAACCTCTAAAAATCGCTTTGACTGGTTAAAAACAGCAATGGAGACCGGCCATGACCCCGACCACCTACCGCACCGCAGACGTCGACGGCTTCAGGGTGTTCTATCGCGAGGCCGGCACGCCCGGCGCACCGAAGCTCCTCCTGCTGCACGGCTTCCCGAGCGCGGGACACATGTTCCGCGACCTCATCCCGCAGCTTGCAGACCGGTTTCACATCGTGGCGCCGGACCTTCCCGGTTTCGGCCAGTCCGACATGCCCGCACGCGACACCTTCCGCTACACCTTCGACAACGTCGCGCGCGTGATCGAGCGCTTCACCGAAGTGATCGGCTTCGATCGCTTCGCAATCTATGTGTTCGACTATGGCGCGCCGACGGGCTTTCGGCTGGCACTCAGCCATCCCGAGCGGATCACGGCCATCATTTCGCAGAACGGCAACGCCTATGAGGAGGGCCTCAGCGAAGGCTGGACTCCGATCAAGGCCTATTGGCAAGACCCTTCACCGGCTAATCGCGAGGCGCTGCGCACCTTGCTCACGCCGGAGGCCACGCGCTGGCAGTACACGCATGGCGTTCCCGATCCGGCCGTGGTGTCGCCGGACGGCCAGAATCTCGACAATTTCTATCTCGCGCGCCCCGGCGCCGACGACGTGCAGCTCGATCTATTCGGCGACTACAAGAGCAACGTCGCGCTCTATCCGTCATTCCAAAGCTATTTCCGCACTCACAGGCCTCTGTTCCTCGCGGCCTGGGGCAAGAACGATCCCTTCTTCATCCCGCCCGGCGCCGAGGCATTCAAGCGCGACAACCCCAATGCGGTGGTGCAATTCTTCAACACTGGTCACTTTGCGCTGGAAACCCATGCGAAGGAGATCGCGGAAAGCATTCGCGCGTTCTTGAAATAACGGAAGCTGTCGCCATGGCCCATGCGAGACGATCTCCGGAACGGCTCAGCGCATTTTCGGACGGCGTGTTCGCGGTCCTGATTACGGTGCTCGTGCTGGAGCTTCGTCCGCCGGAAATCCCGACCTTTGCGGCATTGCTGGCGTTATGGCCGACGTGGCTCTCTTATGCCGTGAGCTACATGTTCATCGCGATCGTCTGGGCCAACCATCACCATCTGATGCGCTATGCGAGCGAAGCGACGCCGCGACTGATGTGGTTCAACTTCGCGCATCTGTTCTCGGTGTCGCTGCTGCCGCTCTCCACCGCCTGGATGGCGGTGAGCGAGCTCGCACCGCAGCCGGTCGCGTTCTACGCCGCGGTGTTCTTCCTGGTGAACGCGACCTATGTCGCGCTGATCTGGGATCTTGTCGGACGAGCGCCGGACAGCGAGGTCGCGCCGCGGGAGCGCAAGATCATGCGCGTCCGCTCGATCGTGACCCTCGGCGTCTTCGCGCTCGCGGCCGCGGTCGCCCTGCGCTTCCCCGTCGCCGGGCTTGCGATGTGTCGCTGCTGCCTGATCGTCTATCTGAGGCCGGAGGCGCCGGGTGCCGAGGACGGCCGCCCGGTCGACTCTCGGTGAACCAGCACCGCGGCAGAAGTCGCTAGTTCCGCGCCGGAGCCGCTGCGGCCGCCGAGCGCGCCGGCCTGGCTGTGCCGGGTTGGGCGACTGGAGCTGCCGGGGCGCGCGAGCGCATGATCGCGGCGTCGATCTCGGCGATGACGCGACGCTGGATCGCCTCGTTCTTGTCGATCGAGATATGCCCGACGCCGGTACCGCGCACGTCGACATTGTCGAGCTTGCCGCGCAGGCCAGCGGCAGCCCGCACCGGCTCGCCGGGACCGTCGCCGATATAGATGTTGATGTAACGCTCGGCGCCGGTCGACAGCTTGGTCTTGAACACGGAGTCGAGGCCGATCGCGAGCTTTACGGGAACGCCGAGCTGGTTGAGCTTGGCGATCATGTCCGGCAGCGCGGTCGCGCCCGAGGAATGGCCGACCAGGATGATGGTCTTGAGGCGGCCGGCCTTGTAGGCGGTCGCGGCTTCATCGGCGAGCGAGGACCAGGAGACGAAATTGGCGACGGTCACCGGGATGCCCTGCGCCTGGAGCCGGGCGCCGATCGTGTCGAGCCCAAGCGAGAAGATGTTGAGCACGCCCCGGAGCAGGTAGACATGCGTGGTTGCTGTCGCGGCCTGGCTCGGCGCGGCCTTGGCGCCGGTCGGGCTGATGGCCACAACTGACAGCAGGAGCAGGGCCATCGCCCACACACGGAGGGCGGACAACTGGCTCGCGCCAGCGGTGTGTCGGCCGTTCGGTCTCATCGGTGTTTTCCCTGGGGACAATACGCTTCGCGATTGGCCGGAATCGTAGCCACGGCCTGCTCGCAGACGCAACAAAGAGCCGCGTGAGCGACAATCTTAGCCGCACGCCGTGACCATCGCGCAACACTTGCCTGAAACCAGCCACCGAATGGCCGGTTTTGAGATCATTTTTCTCCGGGGAATTGCGGCCCGGTAAGGGCGTTCCTATCTCAGGGCTCCGCTGACCCGCCCTTCCCGGCGGGTTCCAGCCTCCCTCCCCCAGCCTTTGCTCTTAGCCTTGCGGCCATCATGTCCTCCATCATTTCCGTCGCCAATCTGTCGAAGACCTATGGGTCCGGCTTCAAGGCGCTCAAGAACGTCAATCTCGACATCAAGCGCGGCGAGATTTTTGCGCTGCTCGGGCCGAACGGCGCGGGCAAGACCACACTGATCTCCATCATCTGCGGCATCGCCAATCCGAGCGAGGGCCGCGTCCTCGTCGGCGGCGAAGACATCCAGACCTCCTACCGCAAGGCGCGCTCGCTGATCGGCCTCGTGCCACAGGAATTGCATACCGACGCCTTCGAGAGCGTGTGGGCGACCGTGAGCTTCTCCCGCGGCCTGTTCGGCAAGCCGAAGAATCCCGAACACATCGAGAAGGTGCTGAAGGACCTCTCGCTCTGGGACAAGAAGGACAACAAGATCATCACGCTCTCCGGCGGCATGAAGCGCCGCGTGATGATCGCCAAGGCGCTGTCGCACGAACCGCAGGTCCTGTTCCTGGACGAGCCCACCGCCGGCGTCGATGTCGAGCTGCGCAAGGGCATGTGGGAGGTGGTGCGCGGCCTCCAGCAGTCCGGCGTCACCATCATCCTGACCACGCACTACATCGAGGAAGCCGAGGAGATGGCCGATCGCATCGGCGTCATCAACAAGGGCGAGATCGTGCTGGTCGAGGACAAGATGACCTTGATGCAGAAGCTCGGCAAGAAGCGGCTGACGCTGCATCTGCAGGGCAAGCTCGATGCGCTGCCGGACAGCCTGAAGCACTACAAGCTCGACCTCTGCGATAGCGGCGCGACGCTGGTCTATGACTACGATACCAAGGGCGAGCGCACCGGCATCACCAGCCTGCTCGGCGATCTCCGCACGGCCGGCATCCGCTTCAACGATCTCGACACGACGCAATCGTCGCTCGAGGACATCTTCGTCGACCTCGTGAGGACGTCATGAATCACCGCGCCATCCGCGCCATCTATCTGTTCGAAATGGCACGCACCTGGCGCACGCTGCTGCAAAGCATCGTCTCGCCTGTGGTCTCGACCTCGCTCTATTTCGTGGTGTTCGGCGCCGCGATCGGCTCGCGCATCAGCCAGGTCGAGGGCGTCAGCTACGGCACCTTCATCGTGCCGGGCCTGATCATGCTTTCGGTGCTGACGCAGAGCATCGCGAATGCCTCGTTCGGCATCTACTTCCCGAAATTCACCGGCACGATCTACGAGATTCTGTCGGCGCCGATCTCCTATTTCGAGATCGTGCTCGGCTATGTCGGCGCGGCCGCGACCAAGTCGATCATCCTCGGCCTGATCATCCTCGCCACCGCCGGGCTGTTCGTGCCGCTGCACATCCATCATCCGGTCTGGATGCTGGCCTTCCTGGTGCTGACGGCGGTGACCTTCAGCCTGTTCGGCTTCATCATCGGTATCTGGGCCGACGGCTTCGAGAAGCTGCAGATGATCCCGATGCTGGTGGTGACGCCGCTGACCTTCCTCGGCGGCAGCTTCTATTCCATCGACATGCTGCCGGCCGGCTGGCGCACGGTGGCGCTGCTCAACCCGGTCGTCTATCTGATCTCGGGCTTCCGCTGGAGCTTCTATGAGATCGCGGATGTCAGCGTGTCCGTCAGCATCGGCATGACGCTGGCGTTCCTGGTGGCCTGCCTGGTCGTGATCTGGTGGATTTTCCGCACGGGGTATCGGCTGAAGAATTGACGGAGATACGTAGCCCGGATGGAGCGTCGGCGTAATCCGGGACCGTCGTAGCCTCATGCGACAGCAGCCCCGGATTGCGCTGCGCTCCATCCGGGCTACGACGACATCACCGATAGCAATGGAAGCGGTGATAGCCGTCATAGTAGCCGTGGCACCGGTGGCGGTAGTGACGGTGGGGAATGCCGAGCACGCCCTCGACCGCGCCAACGGCGCCGCCGACACCGGCACCAACGACACCGCCGACCGCACCGCCTACGGGGCCGGCAATCCGGTTACCTTCATAAGAGCCTTCCTGCGCGCCGCGCACGATGCCTTGGGCGTGGCCGGCTTGCGGTAGCGACAACAGCGCGAGCAGGATGGCGGCGGCTGCGAACAGCAAGCGGACGGGCAAACCGGCCGGCAATTGCGCGGCGGCGATACGGGCTTTGTTCATCTTCGGTCCCAAAGGATGAATGGCAGCGAGCGCTGCCCTGTGAAGGGTGGCCATGAACAACGCACCGAGCGGCCAAATGGTTGCGCCGTTGTGACGAATTGTCGGCGTTGTGAACGCAAATCCGGCTCGCGAAAATGTCAGCGCCGCCGCGAGCCACGCGGCCAAAGCGGCCTTGCTTACGCCCTGCATCGCGTTAACGATGGACGCCTAGGCCGCTGGAACGAAAGCCGGATTGCAGGCATAGTGCACGACGGGGGACGGAGAGCCGCGGCGCCTAGCATGAACAGGCCGGAGGCCAGAAGTCCGATGCGTTCGTTTTTGATTGCTTTCACATCCCTGATGCTTTTGAGCGCGGGCGCCGCGCAGGCCAAGGTCGACATCACCATCGACAAGGACAATCAGCAGATGACCGTCGCGGTCGATGGCGTCGCGCGCTATCACTGGCCGGTGTCGACCGGCATCCCCTCCCGCGAGACGCCGAACGGCGCGTTTCGCGCCTTCCGCATGGAAGAGGATCACTACTCCAAGGAATTCGACGACGCGCCGATGCCGCACGCGATCTTCTTCACCAAGATCGGGCATGCCATCCACGGCACCGACTTCGTCGGCCGGCTCGGCTCGCCGGCCTCGCATGGCTGCGTGCGGCTGTCGCGCCAGAATGCCTCGACGCTCTATGCACTGGTGCAGCAGCAGGGCGTGCTCAACACCACGGTGACGCTGACCGGCTCGGCGCAGGTGGCGCTGGCGCGCAATCCCCGCGGCCGCAACGCCAATGCGGTTGCCCGCGCGCCGCAGCCGGCCGAGGAACAGTACAGCACTGCCGGCGATCCCGTGAACCTGACGCCGCCGGCGCAGCCCGCCCGCCGCTACATGCCGCAGGACGACAATTACATCTATCCGGCTGACGGCAGCGACACCGGCGCGCGCTATCCGGCGCCGCGCTCAGCCGGCCGCCCGCTCTATGACGCGCAGGTCTATCAGCAGCAGCAGCCGCGCCCCTATTACGACCAGGGCTATGGCCAGCAGGGCTCCTACTATCAGCCACAGCCCCGGCCGGTTTATCAGCCGCGCGGCTATTACTACCAGAACTGAGGCAGCCGTCTTCGTCACCGCCTTCGGCGGTCGGCACGAACAATAGATTGCTATTCGAGGCACCATGCCAACACGTGCCACGACCGCACTAGCTGCGCTCTGGGTTTTGATGGCGGGAGAGGCCATGGGATTCGACCTCGAGGCACATCGCGGCGGGCGGGCGCTGCTGCCGGAAAACACCCTGCCGGCCTTCGCCAATGCGCTGTCGATGGGCGTGGACACGCTGGAGCTCGACGTCGGTGTGACCGCGGACGGCGAAGTCGTCGTCTCGCATGAACGCGGGCTCAATCCGGATCTCGCGCGCGGCCCCGACGGGGCCTACATCACTGCGCCCGGCACCCCGTTCGTGAAACTGCGGCTCGACGAGGTCAGGACCTATGACGTCGGCCAGATCCGACCGGACAGCGCCTACGCGAGACAATTTCCCGATCAGCGCGCTGTGCCGGGAACACGCATTCCCACCTTGAGCGAGCTGTTCGCACTGGTACGCAAGTCCGGCAACACCCGCGTTGGCTTCAACATCGAGACCAAGATCGATCCGAACCATCCGGACCAATCTCTCGACCCGCAAGCTTTCGTCACCAGGCTCCTCCGCCTGATCGAGGCCGAAAAGTCTTCCGACCGTGTCATGATCCAGTCGTTCGATTGGAGAACGTTGCAGCTCGTGCAACAGCAAGCACCGAAGATACCGACGGTGTACCTCACGCTCGAGCGCGGCTCAGGCCAGACCGTGGCGCTCGACAAAGCCACCAACTGGACCGCGGGCTTCAATCCGGCCGATCACAGCGGCTCGCTGCCGCGGACGATCAAGGCCGCGGGCGGCGCGGTCTGGTCGCCTTATTTTGGCGATGTGACCGCGGCGCTCATCTCGGAGGCCCGCGGACTTGGATTGGGCGTCGTGGTGTGGACGGTCAACAAGCCCGACGACATGGCGCGCATGATCGAGCTTGGCGTCGACGGCATCATCTCCGATAGGCCGGACCTGTTGCGGCAGATCGCCGGCGAGAAAGGAATTGCGTTGCCGGCGGGCACGCCAGTGGAGCCTTAGAACCGACCCGCCTTGTAGCCCGGATGGAGCGAAGCGCAATCCGGGAGCAGTGCCCGTCACGCCCAAGCGGCCCCGGATTGCGCTTCGCTCCATCCGGGCTACGAAAAGGTCCCTATTCCCCGTCCCTTAAGCGCCGATACAGCGCGCCCAGAATATTGGAATAGTCGTCGCTCCAGACCCGCACCCTGTCGTCAGCTTCGGTCTGCTCCCATGACTTCGAGGAGGCGAGCTTGCCGATGTCGGCCTCCTCCCGCGCGGAGATGACGACGTCGGTCGAGAAGATGTAATCGGAATCGCGCCCGGAATCCTCGTTGAAGACCCAGCTCGTGAGATCGTTGGCATCCGCAATGCCGACCACGACGGTCTCCAGATCGAGATGCCGATTGGAGACGTGCATCACCACAGCGCCGTGCGCGGCGAGCTTGTCCTTGTAGATCTTCATCGCCTCCTTGGTCGCAAGATGAATCGGGATCGCATCGGACGAATAGGCATCGACGATGATGAGGTCGTAGGCGCCGTCGGGCTCCTTGGCAAAGGTGAGCCGCGCATCACCGATCACCGGCTTCAGATCCGGCAGGCAGCTCGAGATGTAGCGGAAATTTTTGGGGTCACGCGCCGCGTCGACCATGGACTGGTCGATCTCGAAGAATTTCCAACTCTCCCCTCGCTCGGCAGCACAGGCAAGCGTGCCCGAGCCGACACCGATCGCGGCGACCTTCAGCGGCGCGCCCTTGCGCTCGCGGATCGCGCTGACAGCCTGACCGATGCCGCCGTCCTTGTGATAGTAAGTGATCGGCTCGGGCCGGCCGGTGACCGGCGTGCCGTCATTGTTGCGGAAGCGCTCCGCGCCGTGGATCGTGGTGCCGTGCATCAGTACGTGGAAATAGCCGCCGGGCGTCTCCACGATCTTGTGCACGCCGAAGAAGCTGCGCACCGTGGTGACGCGCCCCTCGTCCGCGGGATAAACCCGGATCAACGCCAGCGCGAGTACAACGGTCGCAAATATCTTCCAGCGGTCGGCATTGAACGTCAACGCCAGCAGCGCGGCGAGCACGCCGACGGCGCCGGCCACCCAGACGCGGTGGTCCTCGAACCAGATCGAGAGCCCGCCTGTCGCATAGGACGGCACAACGAGCGCCGCCGCGAGCGCGGCGAGCGCCAGCCAATACCATCGAACGAGGCCGGCTAGGCGCTCGTTAGCAGGCGGTCGGCACAGCGCGGCGAGCGCAATCAGGATCGGATATTCGGCGATCCACGAAAAGGTGAACGGCGCGACGAGCCCTGCGAACAGGCCGCCAACCATGCCGCCGAACGACAGCGCGACATAAAAGCCGGTGAGATATTTGGCCGCCGGCCGCGTCCGCGCCAGTTCGCCGTGGCAGGCCATGGCGATGACGAAGAAGCACAATTGATGACCGCCGAGCGTGAGCAGCAGATTCTGCTCCCCGCCGAAAGCCAGCAGGACAACCACGCCTGCGATCGCAACCGGCTGGAGCATCAGCATCCATTTGTGCGGCAGCAGCGGACGCGACTGGAACACGACGACCCAGGTGAGCAGATACAGCGACAGCGGCAGCACCCACAAAAGCGGCGCCGCCGCGACGTCGGTGGAGATGTGCGCGGTCACCGCGATGAGCAGGCCCGACGGCACCGCGGCTAGGAAGATCCAGCGCAGCCGCGTCACCAGACCAGGCGCCGGCGCATTCACCTCCTCCGTTCGCGCATCCGCCACCGTCAGCTGCGGCGAGCGCAACAGCAGCGTGCCGCAGGCCGCGATCAGCAGGATCAAGAGGCCATAGCCGGCGGTCCAGAACCGGTTCTGCGCGTGCAGCGTGAACATCGGCTCCAGCAGGAACGGATAGGACAGCAGCGCAAGGAAGCTGCCGATGTTGGAGGAGGCATAAAGGAAATACGGATCGTGCCCGGCGGGATGGCCGGTGCGGACGAACCAGGCCTGCAGCAGCGGATTATTGGCGGCGAGCGCGAAGAACGGCAATCCGATCGAGACCACGAACAGGCCGAGCAGCCAGACCGCATAGCCCGAAGCGGGCGGCTCGCCGTAGGCGGAGGCGATGCCGAGCGGCAGCGTCGCGAAGGCCGCGATCAGCAGCACCAGATGCACTGCGACCGGAACAATGCGATTTTTGGCCTGCATCAACAGATGCGCATAGGCGTAACCCGCCAGCAGCAGCGACTGGAAGAATACCATCGCCACCGACCACACCGCCGGCGAGCCGCCGAGCCGCGGCAGTACCATCTTGGTGAACAGCGGCTGCACGGAGAACAGCAAGAGCGCACTGACGAAGATCGCGGCGGTGTAGACCGTCAGCAGCAGCCGGTTGCGCGAGGCAGACGATTGCTCCGTGGCGGCGGGTTGCACGATCGAATCCATGGGAGCTCCGGCCAAAGCGTTTTCCAGCGAAGTGGGCACCGGTTCGCGCAAGAAAACGCGTCGGACATTGCCCCCGGCGGACGCCGGACGGGCGCAATGGAGCACAAGGCGCCTGAACGGGCAATAAAGGGGCGCGTGATGTTGCAGCGAGGAATGCTTAATATACAGATGTCATTTCTGGGGCCGGTCCTTCGGGCCTTCCCAAAACGACCGTGGAACATTTGAACCCTTCATGAGCGAAACCGACGTCGTCATCATCGGCGCTGGCCATAACGGCCTCACCTGCGCTGCCTATCTCGCGATGGCGGGCCTGCGCGTGCGCGTGGTCGAGCGCCGCAAAGTGGTCGGCGGGGCGGCGGTCACAGAGGAGTTTCACCCCGGATTCCGGAATTCGGTCGCAGCCTACACCGTGAGCCTGCTCAATCCGCAGGTGATCCGCGACTTGAATCTTGCGGAACAAGGCCTGCGCATCGTCGAACGGCGCGCGCAGAATTTTCTGCCCGCGCCGGACGGCAGCTATCTCCTCACCGGCGAGGGGCGGACGAAAGATTCCGTCGCGCGGCTGAGCGCGCATGACGCCGATGCGCTCGACGGTTTCACGCGCGAGCTGGAAGAGATCGCCGACGTGCTCAGGCAATTCGTGCTGCGCGCGCCGCCGAACCTGGTTGACGGCTTTGGCACCCGCGCGATCCGTGAGGCCATGAATGCGTTAAAGACGGCCAACATCCTGCGCGGTCTCACGCTGGAGCAGAGCCGCAGCCTGCTCGACCTCTTCACCCGCTCCGCCGGCGAGATGCTGGACGAGCGTTTCGAGCACGATCTCGTAAAAGCGCTGTTCGGCTTCGATGCCATCGTCGGCAATTATGCCAGCCCCTACGCGGCGGGTTCGGCCTATGTGATGCTGCATCACGCCTTCGGCGAGGTGAACGGCAAGAAGGGCGTCTGGGGCCACGCCATCGGCGGCATGGGTGCGATCACGCAGGCCATGGCGCGCACCGCGCAGCACCGCGGCGTCGTGATCGACACCGACGCGGGCGTGCGCGAGATCATCGTCGAGCGCGACCGCGCGGTCGGCGTCGTACTGGAGAACGGCACGGCCATCCGCGCCAAATATGTCGCAGCCAACGTCAATCCGAAGCTGCTCTATACGCGGCTGATCGCGGCCGACGCCCTGCCCCACGAGTTCCTCGCGCGCATTCGGCACTGGAAGAACGGCTCCGGCACCTTCCGCATGAACGTGGCGCTGGACCGCCTGCCCTCCTTCACGGCGCTGCCCGGTGACGGCGATCATCTCACCTCGGGCATCATCCTGGCACCGAGCCTCGGCTACATGGACCGCGCGTATCTCGATGCGCGCGCGCAGGGCTGGAGCCGAGAGCCCGTCGTCGAAATGCTGATCCCCTCGACGCTCGACGACACGCTGGCGCCCGAAGGCAAACACGTCGCGAGCTTGTTCTGCCAGCACGTCGCGCCGGAGCTTCCCGATGGAAAGTCGTGGGACGACCATCGCGAGGAGGTCGCCGATCTCATGATCGCGACGGTGGACAAATATGCCCCGGGCTTTGCGGCGAGCGTGCTCGGCCGCCAGATCCTCTCACCGCTCGATCTCGAACGGCAGTTCGGCCTTTTGGGTGGAGATATCTTCCACGGCGCGCTGACGCTGAACCAGCTGTTCTCCGCGCGGCCGATGCTGGGCCATGCCGACTATCGCGGCCCGCTGAAGGGTCTCTACCATTGCGGCTCCGGCGCCCATCCCGGCGGCGGCGTCACCGGTGCTCCGGGCCACAACGCCGCACAGGCGATTCTGAGGGATCACCGATCGCTGTTCGGAAGCCGTGGGTAGGTCTGTGGATGAGCTGTGGACAGGCTGTCGATGAGATATGTGGTGAGGACGAGGATGCTCTCGGGCGGGCGAGCGGGACAGGCCTGGGGAAAGGCAGTGGAGAACAAAGGGGGCAATTGCGGGAAGAGTCCGTGGATAGCCGTCGTACAAGCTGCGGACAACCTGTGGAGACCGCTTGAGAACCACGCCTAGCAAAAACGATCTCGCCCGCCAGGAGGCAATCCCCCTCGCGGGCGTTTGGGTCAAAACAGCTTATGAAGAAAAGTGGCCCCGGCTGGGGGATGGGAGGCGGAAATTACTTCAAAGAGGTGCTAATCGAACCGAACTTCCCGTTCATCGTGCTGCACGGGCTGTTCACCACGGTGATGATCGCGAGCGCGATACCGGCTGCGATCAGACCGTATTCGATCGCTTGCACCGGACTCGTCCGACCAGAATCTGCGAGCCGCGACTTAATGCTGAAAAATTGGGAACAAAAGTTCCAAAATTGAACCCGACGGAACCCAGATGCAATCCTCCCCTACTCATCGCGCCAGCTTCTCGATCGGCAGCGAGGCCGCCGCCAGGCGTGTCGTCGACGTGCTCACCGAGGTGTTTTTCGAGGGGGATGCGGCGGTCGCCGCCTTCGAGCGGCCGGACGGTCAATGGGACGTCACGCTGCATTTTGCCGCCGCGCCGGACCAGGCATGGCTGCGCGAACTCGTTGTAACTTCAGCAGGAAACGAGATCGCGGAGACGCTCGCCTTCGATATCGTCGAGGCCAAGGACTGGGTCAAAGCGAGCCTGGAAGACCTCGTGCCGGTCCCGGCCGGCCGTTTCGTCGTGCACGGCAGCCATGACCGCGACCGGGTGGCGGCGAACAAGCTCAAGATCGAGATCGAGGCGGCGCTTGCCTTCGGCACTGGCCACCACGGCACCACCCGCGGCTGTTTACTGCTGCTTGACCATGTCCTGAAAAGCGCACGGCCGAGGCGGTTGCTCGACCTCGGCACCGGGACCGGCGTGCTGGCGATCGCGGCGGCCAAGGCGCTGCATCGCGCAGTGCTCGCTTCCGACATCGACCCGCCATCGGTGCAGGTGGCGGCCGAGAATGCAGCGCTGAATGAAGTTGGTAACCATGTGCGGGTGATCCGTGCCACCGGCTTCGCCGCACCGGATTTTGGCAAATGCGGTCCGTTCGACCTGGTGTTGGCCAACATCCTTGCCAATCCATTGCGGCAATTGGCGAGCCCGATGGCGCGGCATCTCGCGCCCGGCGGGCGCCTCATCCTCTCCGGCCTGTTGACGCATCAGGCCCCCGCCGTGATCGCCGCCTACCGCGCGCGCGGCCTCGTGCCGCTGCGGCATTTGCGGATCGAGGGATGGAGCAGTTTGTTGCTGCGGAAGATGGGGCGAGTGCACCCGCGATGGCGCTGCGCTCCCTCGCCCCGCTTGCGGGGAGAGGGTTGGGGTGAGGGGGAGTCTCCGCGGGGCGGTGAGAGTTGGACTCGCGGAGAGTCCCCCTCACCCGGATCGCATCTCTGATGCGATCCGACCTCTCCCCGCAAGCGGGGCGAGGTGAAGTCGAGCGTTCGCCGCGCTACTCCGCCGGCTTCTCGTCCTTGCGCATCGTGCGCTCATCCCGCAACGTCCGCCTCGCGCGGCGCTCGGCGAAACGATCGATCATCTGGCTGATGAGGCCGCGCGGCTTCTTCGGTGTCGCCCCAGTCGGGGCGCGGCGCACCGGCGGCGAAATCTTCTCAAATGTGAACGATGCCATCGTGTGTCCCCTCGCCGTTGAGATGAACCACTTGCTCGAATTTCCCTGTTGTCCGGACGAAGCGCAACTGCCGCACCCTTTACTCCACTCCATTCGAATGGAACTATTTCAAGCACAGTCCATGCCAGATGCGACGCAAATGCGTCTAGATTGCGGACTGATGCCCATGATCCTAAAGTGATCCACCATGTTCGAAGCGCACTTCCAGACATTCGAGGAGCCCGAGGCCGGCGTCGCATTGGCGGCGCGCCTTGCTGCACTCCGCGAAGAACTCGCCCGCCGCAAGCTGACCGGATTCGTGATCCCCCGCGCCGACCAGCAGCAGAATGAGTATGTGCCGCCGTCGGAAGAGCGGCTCGCCTGGCTGACCGGCTTCACTGGATCGGCTGGATTGGCGGTGGTCCTGACCCAGGAGGCCGCGATCTTCGTCGACGGCCGCTATACGCTGCAGGCCGCCAAGCAGGTCGATGTGAAGGCTTGGGCAGTGGAATCGCTGATCGATCCGCCGCCGGAGAGCTGGGTGTCGGCGCACTTGAAGCCCGGCGACCGCCTCGGATTTGATCCGTGGCTGCACACTTCTTCAGCAGCCGAGCGCTTGTCCGCCGCCTGCGCCAAGGCCGGCGCTGAACTCGTTGCGGTCGACAGCAATCCGGTCGACGCGATTTGGCACGATCGACCGCAGCCTCCCCTCGCGCCGGTGACCGTGCACGGAATGCAACATGCCGGCCTCACTGAAGCCGACAAGCTGACACAGATCAGAGGCGAAATCGCCAAGCTCGGCGTCGATGCGCTGGTGGTGTCGGACAGCCATGCCGTGGCCTGGACCTTCAACATCCGTGGCGCCGACGTCGCGCATACGCCGTTGCCGCTGTCCTATGCGCTGGTGCCGAAGGACGGACGGCCGACGATCTTCATCGACCACCGCAAGCTCTCCAACCTCACGCGCGACCATCTCGAACAGTCCGCCGATGTACGCGAGCCAGATGCGATGGCGCCGACGCTGATGGCACTGGCCAAGAGCGGCGCCGCAATCGCGCTCGACAATGCCACGGCGGCCGACGCGCTCAGCCGGCTGATTGCAGGCGCTGGCGGCAAGCCGGTGCGCGGCAGCGACCCGATTGCGCTGCTCAAGGCGGTGAAGAACGCGACCGAGATCAAGGGCACGAAGACCGCACATGTGCGCGACGCCGTGGCGCTGGCGCGCTTCCTCGCATGGATCGATCGCGAGGCGGGAAGCGGCAAGCTCACCGAGATCGACGCCGTCGAGGCACTGGAGACGTTCCGCCGCGACACCGGCGCGCTGAAGGACGTTTCGTTCCCGACCATCTCGGGCACCGGTCCGAACGGCGCCATCGTGCACTACCGCGTCACCCGCAAGAGCAACCGGCGGATCGCACCCGGCGACCTGCTCCTGATCGATTCCGGCGCGCAATATGAAGACGGCACCACCGACGTCACCCGCACCATGGCCGTGGGCGAGCCGACGGAGGAGATGCGCGACCGCTTCACCCGTGTACTGCGCGGCCATATCGCGATTGCGCGCGCGGTCTTCCCCGACGGCACCACCGGCGCGCAGCTCGACACGCTGGCGCGGCAATATCTCTGGGCCGCCGGCGTCGATTTCGAGCACGGCACCGGCCACGGCGTCGGCAGCTATCTCTCGGTGCATGAGGGGCCGGCGCGGATCTCGAAGCTCGGCACCACGCCCCTCAAGCGCGGCATGATCCTGTCCAACGAGCCCGGCTACTACAAGACCGATGGCTTCGGCATCCGCATCGAGAACCTCGAGCTGGTGGTCGCCCTCGACATCAACGGTGCCGAGAAGCCGATGAATGCGTTCGAGACGCTGACGCTGGCACCGATCGACCGCCGGCTGATCGATGTGGCGATGCTGAGCCGCGATGAGCTCGACTGGCTCAATGCGTACCATGCGCGGGTCAGGGCCGAGGTGCGGCCGGCGCTTGATGAAGCGACGAAGGCCTGGCTCGATCAGGCAACGGCGGAGCTGAAGCCGTAAGTTCGGTGCGCATGGCGCTAGGCGATTTGCGCAACGCTGCCTGCTCCACTACAGCCGTTCCCCCGCGAAGGCGGGCATCCAGTACGCCGTAGCTTCTCCGCATACGACATCTGCCTCTGGAATACTGGATTCCCCGCCTTCGCGGGGAATGACAGCGGAGGCCGGGGCGGTCATCGCGCCGTCATCATAACCATCCCGGAATCCGTATAGCCGCATTCCGAAACGCCGATATCCGTCTTGCACGAGCGCGTTACAGTCGATTCGAATTCGAAAGACGGATACGCATGCACGGCATGATCAGCAAGCCGCCGGGAGCGGCGACAAACCTCGCGACGTCGCGCTTGGTGCTCCTGCTCTTGGTGGTCATGACCGGGATCGCGCCGATCTCGCTTTACATGCTGGTTCCGGCGCTGCCGGTGCTGGCGACCAATTTCGGCAGCGACATCTCGATCGCGCAGATGACGGTGTCGCTCTACATGGTCGGCATCGCGCTGTCGCAGCTCATCATGGGGCCGTTATCGGACCGGTTCGGCCGGCGCCCGGTGCTGCTTGGAGGGCTGGCGCTGATGATCGCAGCCAGCGTCGCCTGCATCTTCGCGCAAGACCTGCCGCAGCTGATCGCCGCGCGCTTTTTCCAGGCGCTGGGCGGAGCCGCCGGCATGGTGGTGAGCCGCGCCATCATCCGCGACATCTATGAGCGCGATCGCGTCGCCTCGATGATCAGCCTCGTGGTCGCCGCCCTGATGATCGGACAGATGGTCTCCCCGCTCACCGGCGGCCTGATCGAGACCGCGTTCGGCTGGCGCGCGATCTTCTACGCCATCACGATCGCCGCGATCATCGTCGCCGTCGGCATCGCTGTGGCGCTGCCGGAGACACGCCGCAGCCGCGCCGCCGGCAGCGGCTTTCGCGGCGACGTCGGCATCCTGATCCGCAACCGCGCCTTCGTCGGTTACGTGATGTGCCAGGTGCTGGCCTCGCAGATCATCTTCACTTTCGCCGGCGGTGGCCCCTACATCGTGGTGACGCAGATGGGACGCAGCGGCGCCGAATATGGCGCATGGTTCGCGACCTCGGGATTTGCGTTCCTCGTCGGCAATCTGCTCTGCGTGCGCTTTGCGCCGCGGCACTCGCTGGAGAAGCTGATCTGGTTCGGGCTTGCCCTCCAGCTCTGCGGCAGCCTGCTCAACCTGATATGGAGCTTCGCCGGCTGGAACGAAGCGCCCGGCTGGCTGTTCGGCACGCAGATGATCGTGATGGCTGGCAACGCCTTCGTGATGGCGAATTCAGCCGCCGGCGCCATCAGCATCCGTCCCGAAGCCGCCGGCACCGCGTCGGGCGCGATGGGCTTCCTGCAACAGGGCATCGGCGCACTGATGTCGCAATTCGGCGCCTATCTCGGCGGCCACTCCACGACCACGCTGCCGCTGACCTCCGCGGTCCTCGCGATCTCGCTGCTCTGCGCCTGCACGATGATGTTCGTCGTCCCCCGCCGCGAGGTCGTGGTCAGCGAGAAGCTGATCGAGCAGGCGGAGGAGGAAGAGACGGGGATGATGTGAGGGGGCGGCGCGCTGCATCCCCGTCATTGCGAGCGAAGCGAAGCAATCCAGACCGCCACCGCGGAGGGACTCTGGATTGCTTCGCTTCGCTCGCAATGACGAAAAATCTCACTCCCCGATCAGCTTCAGCCACTCGTCCTCGGTCAGTACCTTCACGCCGTGCTTGTTGGCTTCCGTGAGCTTCGAGCCGGCGCCGGGGCCGGCCACGACGAGATCGGTCTTCTTCGACACCGAGCCCGACACCTTGGCGCCGAGCCGCTCCGCGGTTGCCTTGGCCTCGTCCCGCGTCATCTTCTCCAGCGAGCCGGTGAACACCACGGTCTTGCCGGCGACGGCCGAATTGCTCTTCGGCTTCTCGGCGTCGACGATCTCGACTTCCTTGGTCAACCGCTCGACGATGCCGCGATTGTGGCTCTCGCCGAAATAGTCGGCGATGCTCTTGATGACGGTGTCGCCGATCTGGTCGAGCGCGTCCATGTCCGCCATCGCCTCCTCGTCGCCCTTGGCAACCTTGAGGCAGGCATCGTGAAAGGCATCCCACGAGCCGTAGCCGCGTGCCAGGGCCAGCGCCGTGGTCTCGCCGACATGACGCATGCCGAGCGCATAGACGAAGCGCTCCAGCGCGATTTTCCGCCGGCTCTCGATGGCGCCGAAGAGATTTCGCACTGACGTTGCGCCGTAGCCCTCGATCTGTTCGAGCTTGAGTTTTGAGTTGCGCTTCTCCAGCGTGAAGATGTCGGCAGGCTCCCTAACCCACCCCTCATCGAAGAAATACTGGAGCTGCTTCTCCCCCAATCCGTCGATGTCGAAGGCGCGGCGCGAGACGAACAGCTTGAGATGCTCGATCTTCTGATAGGGGCAGGCGAACTCGCCGGTGCAGCGGGCGCGCGAGCCCTCCTCGCCGGTCGCCGTCTCCTCACGCGTGACGTCGGTGTGCAGCGGACACGGGCACTTCTTCGGAAAGTGAAATTCCTTGGCGGTCTTCGGCCGCTTGTCGAGGACGACGTCGACCACCTGCGGGATGACGTCGCCCGCGCGCTGAATCACCACCGTGTCGCCGATGCGGATGTCGCGGCCCTCGCGCAGCACCTCGCCCTTGTTGCCGATGCCCTTGATGTAGTCCTCATTGTGCAGCGTGACGTTCTGCACGATCACGCCCCCGACGCCGACCGGTTCGAGCTTGCCGACCGGCGTGAACGAGCCGGTGCGGCCGACCTGGATTTCGATGTCGCGCAGCACCGTCATGGCGCGCTCGGCCGGGAATTTGTGCGCGATGCCCCAGCGCGGCGTGCGCGAGACGAAGCCGAGCCGCTCCTGCCAGTCGATCCGGTCGACCTTGTAGACGACGCCGTCGATGTCGTAGTCGAGCCTTGCGCGCTGCTCTTCGATCGAGTGATGGAACGCGAGCAGCTCCTCGATCGAGTGACACAGCTTGGCCAGCGGATTGGTCTTGAAGCCGCAACGTTCGAACCAGCCGATCATGCCGCTCTGCGTGCCCTCGGGCATCGCACTCATCTCGCCCCAGGCATAGGCGAAGAAACCGAGGGGACGCGAGGCGGTGATGGTCGGATCCTTCTGCCGCAAAGAGCCTGCGGCCGAGTTGCGCGGATTGGCGAAGATGGTGCCGCCTTCGGCTTTCTGTCGCTCGTTCAGCGCCAGGAACGCCTTCTTGGTCATGTAGACCTCGCCGCGCACCTCGCAGATATCGGGGACGTTGCGGCCCTTCAGCTTCTGCGGCACGTCTTCGAGCGTGCGGATGTTGGCGGTGACATCCTCGCCCACCGCGCCGTCGCCGCGCGTCGCGGCCGTGATGAGTTCACCGCCCTCATAGCGCAGCGACATCGACAGGCCGTCGATCTTGGGTTCGGCGGAGAAATTGACCTGATCGTCGCCGAGCTTCAGGAAGCGCGCGATGCGGCCGACGAAGTCGCGCACGTCCCCTTCGGCAAAGGCGTTGTCGAGCGACAGCATCGGGAGGGCGTGCCGGACCTTCCTGAAGCGGCCCGACGGCGCCGCGCCGACCTTCTGCGACGGCGACTCCGCGCTGACGAACTCCGGGAAACGCTTTTCGATGGCGTTGAGGCGCTGCCGCAACGCATCATATTCGGCGTCGGTGATGGTGGGCGCGTCCTCTTGATAGTAGCGCTCGTTGTGCCCCTCGATCTCGAGCGCCAGCCGCTTGTGCTCGACCTTAGCCTGCGCCTGAGTGAGATCGGCGACGTCGCGAGGCGGTGTTGCTTTGGATTTTGCTGCTCTGGCCATGGTGCTTGGATACGACGGAGCGGGCGGGAGGGTAAAGGTGGTTACGATTGCGTGCCCCGGACGCAGCGCAGCGCTTCTTCGGCGGTGCGCTGCAGAGCCGGGGCCCATGCGCGGCATTCTGGGTCCCGGCTCTTCGGCCGGGACAAGAGAGCGTCAAGCCGTCGCCGCCTTGAGCAGCCGTTCTGCGGCCGCTCTCGCTTCCGCCGTGATCTCGGCACCCGCCAGCATCCGCGCGATCTCCTCGCGGCGGTGGTCGGCGGCCAGTGCGTTGACGCGGGTGGCGACGCGCTTGCCCTTGTCGAGGGCGTCCTTGGAGATCAAGAGGTGCTGGTCGGCGCGGGCGGCGACCTGCGGGGCGTGGGTCACGGCCATCACCTGCACTTTGCCGGCAAGCCGCGCCAGGCGCCCGCCGATGGCATCGGCAACCGCACCGCCGACGCCGGTGTCGATCTCGTCGAACACCAGGGTCGGCGCCGAGCCGCGGTCGGACAGCACGACCTTGAGGGCCAGCAGGAAGCGTGAGAGCTCGCCGCCGGAGGCGACCTTCATCATGGGCCCCGGCCTGGTACCCGGGTTGGTCTGCACCCAGAACTCGACGCGATCGAAACCCTGCGGCCCCGGCGCGGCCTCGTCTGTCTCGACCTGGGTCATGAATTTTGCGCGTTCGAGCTTGAGCGGGGCGAGCTCGGCGTTGACGGCCTTGTTGAGCTTCTCCGCCGATTTCTGCCGCGCCAGCGACAATTTCTTGGCGGCGGCCGCATAGCGGCTATCTGCCTCGATCGCGGCCTGCTCCAGCTTCTTCAGCCGCGAGGCGCCGGCATCGATCAGCACGACGTCGGCGGCATATTTGGCGGCCAGCGCGGCGAGGCCATCCACAGGCGTCGAATATTTGCGAGACGCCGCACGCAAAGCAAACAGCCGCTCCTCGATGCGTTCGAGCTCGGCGGGATCGAAATCGGTTGCGGCCAGGGCCGCCTGGAGATGCTGGTCGGCTTCCTCCAGCGCGTTGATCGCGGCGTCGATCGCCTTCACCGCCGGCTCGACCAGCGCCGGCGAGTTGACGCCGCGCCGTTCCAGCCGGCGCACTGCGGCCGACAGCGCCGCGACCGGCGAATGATTGCCGCCAACCGCCTCCTGCGCCTCGCGCAAATCGGAAGCGATCTTCTCGCCCTGCATCATGGTGGTGCGGCGCGAAGCCAGCGAGGTCTCTTCGCCGTCCTTGGGCGCGAGCTGCTTCAGCTCGTCGGAGGCGTGGCGCAGGTAATCGGCCTCACGCACGGCGCGCTCCATGCCGGCGCGATGCTCCTCAAGCTCGGTATTGGCGGTGCGGCGGGCGTCCCAGAGCGCTTCCACGGCGGCGACGTCCTTTTCGAGGCCGGCAAAGGCGTCGAGCAGGCGGCGGTGGGTGGCGGCATCGACCAGTGCGCGCTCATCGTGCTGACCATGGATCTCGACCAGGGCGGCGCCGACCGCCTTCAGCGTCTGCACGCTGATCGACTGGTCGTTGATGAAGGCGCGGGTGCGGCCGTCGGCGAGCTGCACGCGGCGGAGAATCATCTCACCGGTGTCGTCCAGGCCGTTCTCGGCCAGGATCTTCGTCGCGGGGTGATTTTTGGGGACATCGAACATGGCGGTGACCTGCCCCTGCTCCGCGCCGTGGCGCACGAGGCCGGCATCGCCGCGGCCGCCGAGCGCCAGCGCAAAGGCATCGAGCAGGATGGATTTGCCCGCACCGGTCTCGCCGGTCAAAACCGCAAGGCCGGTGGCGAATTCGATATCGAGCCGTTCGATCAGGACGATGTCACGGATCGACAGACGCGCCAGCATGGAACCAAATTTCCTAGCCGAGACCCATCTTCTTGAAGGTCCGGCTGATCCAAGACCCCTGATTCTCGCTCGGTTCGAGACCGCCCGATTTTACAAGATTATAGGCGTCCTTGTACCAGCGGCTGTCAGGAAAATTGTGCCCGAGCACGGCCGCCGCGGTCTGCGCTTCGCCGACGATACCGATCGCCATATAGGCCTCGGTGAGCCGGAACAGCGCTTCCTCGACATGGCGGGTGGTCTGGTACTGCGTGACGACGGTCTTGTAGCGGTTGATCGCCGCCGTGTAGTCGCGCTTCTGCGCGTAGTAGCGGCCGACATTCATTTCCTTGCCGGCGAGCTGATCGCGCGCGCCCTCGATCTTGGCCTTGGCCGAGGTGGCATATTCCGAGTTCGGATATTTGCGCACCACCTCTTCCAGCGCGGCGATCGCCTTCTCGGTGCGGGCCTGGTCGCGGCTGGTGTCCGGGATCTGGTCGTAATGCGAGGCAGCGATCAGGTATTGCGCATAGGCCGCATCCGGGCTGCCGGGATGCAGCGTGACATAGCGAGTGGCGGCGCCGATGCAGCCGTCATAGTCGCCGCCCTGGTAGGACGCATAGGCAGACATCAGCAGCGATTTGCGGGCCCAGTCGGAATAAGGATGCTGGCGGTCGACCTCTTCGAACTTCTTGTTCGCCGCCTTCATGTCCTTCTTCTCGTTCATGAGGTACAGGCCCTCATTGTAGATCTTGTCGGCGGGCTCCTCGACGAAGGTGTCGTCCTTGGCGGTGAACTTGTCCCAGAGCGAGCCGGTGCCACAGCCGGCTAGCGGCAGCGCGAGCAGGATGAAGGTGACGGCGTGAAGCAGACCGCGGGCTCGAGACGAGATCGGGAGATATCCGCGCGTCATACGCTGTGCCGACATGAGTTTTGCCTTGACGCCCTGTGATGCGGTGCCCGCCAGCCCATGAACCCCGTCATGGGCGCGAAATGTGACCGTGGTGCCTGCCATGCGACCACGCCGATCTATCCGAAAAACGATCTTTAACGAACCGGATAGGCAGGCATTTCGCCCGGATTAAGGCGAAACTGCCGCAATGCTAGTCGATCATGGTTACCAGGAATTTCCCGGGGTCAGTTGCAACCCGTACCTGCGACAACAGGTCCGTCAGGACACGTCCGGCCCGTAGGCCGCAGCGATCCGGCCACCGACGATGCCGCGACCAACGTCGCCCTGGGGACGCGTGGTGCGGCGGGCCGCTTCGCCCTCGACCACCCGCCAAGCGGTACGGTCGGCCAGCAGCGCGGTCAGGACGGCGTGGTTGAGCTTGTGGCCGCCACGCACCGAGCGGTAAGCGCCAAGCAGCGGCAGGCCGGCCAGCGCGAGGTCGCCGATCACGTCCAGCACCTTGTGGCGGGCACATTCGTCGGCGTAGCGCAGGCCCTCAGTGTTGAGCAGCCGCTCGTCGTCGAACACGACGGTGTTGTCGAAGGAGGCACCGAGGGCATAACCCGCGCTCCAAAGCCGCGCGACATCGCCCATCAGGCCGAAAGTCCGGGCGCGGCCGACTTCGCGGCGGAAACGCTCGGCGCTGAGGTCGAAGGCGTAGCTCTGCTGGCCGATGACGGGGTTGGTGAAGTCGATTTCGACCTCAGCGCAGAACCCATTGGCGTAGGGCCTGATCTCGCCGAAGGAATCGCCGATCTTGACCGAGATCGGCTTCAAAACCTGAATGAAGCGGCGTTGGGCCGATTGGGTGACGATGCCGGCCTGGTCGATCGCCGCAATGAAGGCGGCGGCGCTGCCGTCCATGATCGGCACTTCGGGCCCGTCGATCTCGATCGTGGCGTTGTCGACACTCATGCCCCGCAGTGCAGCGAGCACGTGCTCGGCGGTGGAGACCAGCGGGCCGTCGCGATCGCCGAGGACGGTGGCGAAGTCGGTCGCAATCACCTGCTCGGCGGTAGCCTGAACTTCGCGGTCACTTCCCTCGAGCCCGGTGCGGACAAAAATAAAACCTGCGTCGACAGGCGCAGGCCCAAGCGTGAGAGTGACGGGAAGACCGGAATGAACGCCTACGCCTGCCACGGAGGCTTGCGCACGAAGCGTTGTTTGCCGGCTAAATTTCATCAGGAACCGCCCCACTACGACCACTGCGACTTATACGAGACCCGCCTGGCCGGTCAGTGCCGACGTCCCGCGAATCCGTATCCCCAAGTCACGGCAAACCATAGTGACTGCCCCAAACAGCGCCAACTCACGCTTTTTTACTGATTGTTACCCCAAACCTGCCGTATTCGCGCCAAGGCTTAACCAAATTGCGCCGAGGTTTGGGGTCGTCATCGGCAGTTTTACTGAACCACCGAATGCGTAATTAATGATTTAAAATCAGTTGCTTGGCTGTGCAATCCGGATATGCACGGGACCAAAGGAAAGGTCCCGGCAAGCTTATTGCCGGGACCTTTTTTCGCCTGCCTTATTGTAACAATCCTCAGGTCGCCTGCCGCCGTAGGAAGGCCGGGATATCAAGATGGTCGTCTCCCTGTGGCGCCGGCGCAACAGGCGCGGGGCGGCCATGCATGTCCAGGCCCTGCGGCGCGGGCCGGCGGGCATACTCCGATACCGGCTCGCTGGCCGCGATCTGCTGCGCCACGGTCTTCTGCGGCCGGCGATCGGGCAGCGGCGGCATCGCGGGACCGGCGGTGCGAGCGGCGATCGGCGCTTCGCTCTCCTCGTCGCGACGGCCGAGGCCGACATTGGCGAGACGCTGGAGCAGCGACAGGCGGGTCTTCTGCGGGGTCTCTTCCTCGACCTCGCCGCGGGCCTGACGAAGCTCGGCCTGGGCCGGCATCGGCAGTTCCTCGATGCGTGGCATCCGCGGCGCACGGACCGGTGCACGCTCGGCCTGCGGCGGGATGAAGGTTTCCGGCGTCATCGGCTCCTGCATGGCGAGCGGGGCCTGCTCGGGCTCCGGGAACAGGGTCGGCTTCTGCGCGATCGGGCGCACGGTGACGTCGCCGTAGGTCTGCATCGGCGCGGGCGCCTGCGGGACGTCCGCGACGGCGGCGGCGATGGCGGCGAGCGCAGCACGCTCGACATTCGGACGGGGCGCGGCAGCGGCCGGAGCCGGCGCGGCCGCCGGGACCTGCCCCTCCAGCTTCTGGGCGCGTTCGGCCAGACGCTGATTGTCGGCACGGAGCCGCGCGGTCAGGTCGGCGAGACGGCTCTCGGCAGCAGCGGCCGGAGCGGCAGCCTGCTGCGCCTGCGGTGCCGGGTTCGCGACGGGAGCGGAGGTCGCCTGGCTGTTGCGGGCGATCGCGGCCTGCTCGATGCCGGTGGCAACGACCGAGACGCGGATCAGGCCGTCGAGGGCTTCGTCGAAGGTCGCGCCGACGATGATGTTGGCGTCCTGGTCGACTTCCTCGCGGATGCGGGTCGCGGCTTCGTCGACCTCGAACAAAGTGAGGTCCTTGCCGCCGGTGATGGAAATGAGGAGGCCCTTGGCGCCCTTCATCGAGCTATCGTCGATCAGCGGATTGGCGATCGCAGCTTCCGCGGCGGTCAGCGCGCGCTTGTCGCCGGAGGCTTCGCCGGTGCCCATCATCGCCTTGCCCATCTCACGCATGACGGCGCGGACGTCGGCGAAGTCGAGATTGATCAGGCCTTCCTTGACCATCAGGTCGGTGATGCAGGCAACGCCCGAATAGAGCACCTGGTCGGCCATCGCGAAGGCGTCGGCGAAGGTGGTCTTCTCGTTGGCGACCCGGAACAGGTTCTGGTTCGGGATGATCAGGAGGGTGTCGACCACCTTGTGAAGCTCGTTGATGCCGGCTTCAGCGGTGCGCATGCGCCGGCCGCCCTCGAAGTGGAACGGCTTGGTGACGACGCCGACGGTGAGGATGCCCATGTCGCGCGCCGTCTTGGCGATGACGGGTGCAGCACCGGTGCCGGTGCCGCCGCCCATGCCGGCGGTGACGAACACCATGTTGGCGCCGGAGAGATGGTCGCGCAGCTCGTCGATCACCTCTTCCGCCGCCGCGGCGCCGACATTCGGCTGCGAGCCGGCGCCGAGGCCTTGGGTGACCGCCGTGCCCATCTGCACGATGCGCTGCGCCTTCGACATCGTCAGCGCCTGCGCGTCGGTGTTGGCGACCACGAAGTCGACGCCCTGGAGGCCCGCGGTGATCATGTTGTTGACGGCGTTGCCGCCGGCGCCGCCGACGCCGAACACGGTGATCCGGGGCTTCAGTTCGTGAATATCAGGAACATTGATGCTGATGGTCATGGTTGCTGCCTCTCGATCACGCGCGCGTGGGTTCGCCCCGGCCGGTGGCCGCGGGAGTTGGTGAAAATCGACAATTGCGGAAAGCGGTCATCAGAAGCCCTCGCGTAGCCATCGTCCGACCCTTCCAAAATATCCGCCGGTCCCTGTCTTGACCTGCTGCCGCGTATGCCGCGGTTCGACATGTTCGAGGTGAACATATTGCGGGTAGACGAGAAGTCCGGCCGGCACCGCGAACGCGGCGTTCTTCGCCTCGTTGGGCAGCCGGCCGAAACCGAGCGGACGTCCGACCCGCACGGGCCGGCCGAGAATCTGGGTGCCGAGCTCGACGAGGCCGGTCAGCTGCGAGGCGCCGCCCGAGAGCACGACGCGGCCGTTGGGCTCTGAGGCGAAGGGCGAATCCTTCAGCTTGTCCCGAACCATTTCGAAGACTTCCTCGGCACGGTGCTTGACGATGTTCGCGATAGTGGCGCGGGAGACGATCTGCGGCAGATCCTGCTCGTCACCGGCTGTCGGCACAGACATCAGCTCACGCGAGTCCGATCCGCCGGTGATGACGGTCCCATATAAAGTCTTGATTCGCTCGGCATCGGCAATGGTCGCGGAGAGTCCGCGCGCGAGATCCATCGTGATGTGTTGCCCGCCGACCGCAAAACCGGCCGCATGCACGAAACGGCCGCCGGAATAGACCGCGATCGTGGTGGTGCCGGCACCCATCTCGACGACGGCGGCGCCGAGATCGGCCTCGTCATCGGTCAGCACCGACAGGCCGGCCACATAGGGGCTCGCTGCCATCGCTTCGACATTGATGTGGCAGCGTTCCACCGCCAGCATCAGGTTCCGTGCCACGGTGGCGTCGCAGGTGACGACGTTCATGTCGACGCCGAACTGGTGCGCAACCATGCCGCGGGGATCGCGGATGCCTTTGACGCCATCGAGCGTGTAGCCGACCGGCAGGGCGTGCAGCACGGTGCGGCCTTCGCCGGTGGCATGGCGCATGCCGGTGGAGGTGACGCGGCTGACGTCCGCCTGAGTCACGGCGCCGCCGCGGATGTCGGCGGCGGCCTCGACCAGCTGGCCGGAGAGCCGGCCACCGGACACGGACAGCAGCACGGACTCGACCCGCACCTTGGCCATCTTCTCCGCGAGCCCGACGGCCTGGCGCACCGCCTGCTCACATTCGGTAAGATCGATCACCGCGCCGGCTTTCACGCCGCGCGACTGGATCTGGCTGTAGCCGATCAATTCCACCGCGTGGGTGCGGCCGCGCAACGCATCGCTCGGCGGCGACGGCTTCAGCCGCGCGATCATGCAGGCGATCTTGCTGGTGCCGATATCGAGGCAGGCGACGATGCCGCCGCGCTTGTGCGGCATCGGGCGTGTCTTCGGCGTCTGGGTGCGATCGAGACCGGTCATGCGGAATCCCCGGCCTTCTTTTTCTTCTTGTCCTTGAACTGCTCCTCGCGCGCCTTGGCGGCGTCGTCGGACAGCTGCACCACCAGACGATCGGGCAGGCGCATGTCGACGGCGACGATGTCGCGGGAGAACAGCCTATCGTCCTTGTCGAGCTTGGACAGCATCGCAAGGGCGTTGCCGACATCCTGCTCGGGCAGGCGGATGTCGAGGCCGTCCTTGAGCCTCAGGTTCCAGCGCCGCTCGCCGACGAAGATCGCGGCTTTCGTCACCGAATTGACCTGCGGATAACGCGCCAGCAGGGCGAGGAAATCGCGGGCCTGGGTGTCGGCGCCCTTGCCGACCACGAGCGGCAACGACAGGAAGCGGCGGGAGACATAGGGTTCGAGCACGGCACCGTCATCGGCGATGATGGAGAGCCGGCCGGCCTCCTGCCACAGCGCGAATGCCTTGCGCTCGGTGAGCTCGATCATAAGCTGGCCCGGATAGAGCTTCAGCACGGTCGCGTCCGCAATCCAGGGATTGGCCTTGAGCTTGTCGCGCACCGCGTCGGCGTCGAGGAACAGCAGCGAGGAGCGGCCGCTGACGCCGCCGATCGCGAGGATCTCGTCCTGGGTGAGCTGCTTGCGGCCGTTGATCACGACGGAGGTGATGCGGAAGCCGGCGGAATTGGCCAGCGCATTGCGGGCGTCGTTGACCGCGGTGATGAAATCCTGGAGATGGCCGCCCTTGACGATGCCGAAGCCGCAGCTTCCGATCAGGAGCAGCACGGTCATGCTGATCCCGACCCGGCGCGGCAGATAGCGCTCGACCAGCGCGACCATGCGCGGCGGTGGTTCGCGCTCGACGACGGCCCTGGCCTTGGTCTTGGCCTTGTCCTTGGCGGCGGCGCGCGCCTCGGCGCGCTTGTCCTGCACCCACTCGCGCAGAAGCACGACCGCTCCGATAGCGGCCGCCTTCAGGTCAGCTTGGGGCCTCAGCGATCTCAGAAACGACCGGGTGAGGCTTCCTGCACCATCCATTGCACGAGCTCGTCAACAAGTTTGGCCGCGACATCGCGCGGGTCCTGGCGAACATGACGTCTCGGACTTGCCGGGCCGGGTGCTGGTCTTCAGCAGAAGAAAACCTCTCCCCTTCAAAGCGTTCGCTGGAGGTGACATCACCGCAAACAGCTCACGCGCCGGCAGCCAAAGCGCCATATGCGCCGCCAGCGTTAACCTTCGGACGTCCTGGTAAACAAAAGGTAAAATTCGTTAACGCGGGATGCTTTTTGCCCCGCGATATCTGGCATTTATGCCGCGATATCCGGCATTTTACCGGTTTTGGACCCCAAATCGGACCGTTTCGGCCTTTCGGCCGTTAACCAGTCCTAATTATTTCCGGGCCCGCTGCTCGGCGAGCTCGATCAGGCCACGCAGGAAGTCGACGAACGCGATGCCCTCGGCCTTCAGCGCCTTGGGGTAGAGCGAAGAGTTCGTCAGCCCGGGGAGCGTGTTGGTTTCGAGATAAATGAGGCCCCTGTCCGAGACGATGAAGTCCGAGCGGGAATAGCCGACACAGGACATCGCCCGATGCGCCGCCATCGCCTGCTCCTTCAGCGCGGCGGTGATCTCGGGTGCGAAACGGCCGGGGCAGATCTCCTGGGTCGACTTCAAAAGATATTTTGCGGCGTAGTCGAAATTGCCCTCGCCCGGAATGATCTCGATCGGCGGCAGCGCGATGATCGAGCCATCGGTGCGCTCCAGCACGCCGCAGGTCGCCTCGACGCCGGCGACGTAGGGCTCGATGACGTACTCCTCGTGCTTCGCCGCGTTGCGGACGGCGACGAGATCCTGCTTGGCGTTGACGAAGATAAGGCCGTAGCTTGATCCGTCCCGCGCCGGCTTTGCGATCAGCCGACCATATTCGGCGAAAGCCTCGTCAATGTTGTCGAGCGCGACGTTTGCCGGCGGCGTCACGCCGCCGAGCGCAGCGAAGTGCTTGGCCGCGATCTTGTCAAAGGCGAGATGCGAGGAGGCCGAGCCCGATCCGGTGAAGGCCACGCCGCGCGCCTCGCACATCACCTGCAATTCGCCGTTCTCGGCGCGCCCGCCATGCAGGCCGAGCACCAGCACCCGGCCTTCCGCCTTGGCCTGGTCGAGCGCCTGCGCCAGCGGAATGCCACGCGTGCCGGGCTTGAACTCGTCCTCGAACGGACGGGCATGTTCGAGCAGTTGTTTCGACTGCACGACATGCACCTTGTCCTCGACGTCCCACCACCACAGATCGGCCTCGGGCAGCGCCTGATGCAGCGCCTGGGCTGAGGCGACCGAAACCAGACGTTCGCGGTTGGAGCCGCCGAAGAGGATGGTGATGCGCATGTTCATAGTTCGCAATCTCTCCAGTTCGTCATTCCGGGGCGCGACGAAGTCGCGAGCCCGGAATCCATTCATCTACGAACACCGCCGCCCGATGGATTCTCCGATGCGCAATTGCGCATCGGAGCTCTCGCTTCGCGAGCCCTGGAATGACGGTGTTCATGAAACCCCGATCCGCTTGATTTCCCAGTGTAGCTCAATTCCGGAATTGGCTTTCACCCGTTCGCGCACCGTCTCGCCCAGCGTCTCGATATCGTGCGCGGTGGCCTCGCCCGTGTTGATCAGGAAATTGCAGTGCATCTCCGAGACCTGCGCGCCGCCGACGCGCAGGCCGCGGCAGCCGGCAGCATCAATCAGCTTCCAGGCGGAATGGCCGGGCGGGTTCTTGAAGGTCGAGCCGCCGGTCTTCTCGCGGATCGGCTGCGCGGTCTCGCGATGGGTTTGCACCTCTGCCATGCGCGCGCGGATCGCATCACTATCCCTGATCTCGCCGCGAAAGCGCGCGGAGGTGAAGATGATGGAGGGATCGACGCCGCTCTTGCGGTAGACGAACTTCATGTCGGCGTTGGAGAACACGTGCTTGCCGCCGTCGCGCCCGACGCCCCTCGCCTCGATCAGGACGTCCTTGGTCTCCCCGCCATTGGCGCCCGCATTCATGCGCAGCGCGCCGCCGATCGTGCCGGGAATGCCGGAATAGAATTCGAGCCCGCCGATATTGGCGGACACCGCAACTTCCGCCACGCGCTTGTCGAGCGCCGCCGCGCCCGCGGTGACGATATCGCCGCTCGCGCTCGTCTCGCCGAAGGCGCGCGGGGCGAGACGAATCACCACGCCCGCGATGCCGCCGTCGCGCACGATGAGGTTGGAGCCGACGCCGACAACATAGACGGGAATGTCGGACGCGAGATGCGCGAGGAAGTAGGCGAGGTCGTCTTCGTCAGCCGGGGTGAACAGCACCTGTGCCGGACCGCCGACGCGAAACCAGGTAAGTTCGGCGAGCGACTGGTTGGCGAGCAGCCGACCGCGAAGATCAGGCATCGCGGCTTTGAGCGAAGGGATGATGTCGGGGAAGCTCACCGCCCTACCCCAGCGCCTTCAATTCGTCCGGCAACGCGTACGCCCATTGCGTGATGTTGCCGGCCCCCAGGCACACGACGAGATCACCTGGCTTCGCCAATCCCTTGACGATGCCCGCGAGCGCCGAAGCCGCCGGCAGCGGGATCACCTCGCGATGGCCGTGGGCGCGCAGGCCCGCGACGAAATGATCGCGATCGACGCCCGCGATCGGCACTTCGCCGGCGGCATAGACTTCGGCGACGATCACCGCGTCCGCATCGTTGAAGCAGGTGCAGAATTCCTCGAACAGCCATTGCAGGCGCGTGTAGCGATGCGGCTGCACCACGGCGATCACCTTGCCGGTGTAGGAATCGCGCGCCGCTTTCAGCACGGCCGCGATCTCGACGGGGTGGTGGCCGTAATCGTCGATGATGGTCACGCCGTTCCACTCGCCGGTCTTGGTGAAGCGCCGCTTGACGCCGCCGAAGCCTGCGATGGCGCCGCGGATATTGTCGTCGGAAACACCGAGCGTGTGCGCAACTGCGATCGCTGCCGTCGCATTCGAGGCGTTGTGCCGGCCCGGCATCGGCAGCGCGAGGTCGGCGATCTCGTGCACAGCCCCACTCTTGCGATCGCGGATGACGACCTTGAACTTCGAGCCACCGCCGCCCGCCGTGAGGTCGACCAGCCGCGCGTCCGCCTGCGGATTCTCGCCGTAAGTGATGATGCGACGATCCTCGATCTTGCCGACGAGGCTCTGCACCACGGGATGATCGATGCACATCACGGCGAAGCCGTAGAACGGCAGATTCTCGACGAAATGGCGGAACGCATCCTGCACGGCATCGAAGGTCTTGAAATGATCGAGATGCTCGGGGTCGACATTGGTGACGATCGCGACATCGGTCGGCAGCTTCAGGAACGTACCGTCACTCTCGTCGGCTTCCACCACCATCCAGTCGCCGGCGCCGAGCCGCGCGTTGGAGCCGTAGGCGTTGATGATGCCGCCGTTGATCACGGTCGGATCGAGCCCGCCGGCATCGAGCAACGTTGCGACCATCGTGGTCGTCGTGGTCTTGCCGTGGGTGCCGGCAATCGCGACGCAGCTCTTCAGCCGCATCAGCTCGGCCAGCATCTCGGCGCGACGCACCACGGGAATGCGCCGTTCGCGCGCCGCCATCAATTCCGGATTGTCGCGCTTGATCGCGGTAGAGACCACAACGACCTCGGCGCCGTCGACGTTCTCCGCCTTGTGGCCGACCGAGACCTTCGCGCCCTTCTTGCGCAGCCGGTCGAGATTGTAATTGTCGGCGGCGTCGGAGCCCTGCACGGCATAGCCGAGATTGACCAGCACCTCGGCGATGCCGCTCATGCCGATTCCGCCGATTCCGACGAAGTGGATGGGTCCGATCTCGCGCGGCAGTCTCATACTCTGTTCCCTGACCTCGCCGCCCCCGAAGGCGGCATCTGGCGAAGGTCACGGCCAAATCAGCCGCGCGCCTTTCCTACTGGATGCCCCGCTTTAGAAGGCGATGACAAGGGCTTTTTCGCGTCAGATTCCCGCGACTTTGACCACGAGATCCGCCAGCCGCTCGGCCGCGTCGAGCCGGCCGGCGCCGCGGGCGGCTTCGGCCATGGCGGCAAGACGCGCCGGCTCGGCGGCGAAGGTGGAGATTTCGGCGGCAAGGCGGTCCGAGCTGAACTCGGTCTGCGGGATGCGGATGGCGCCATCGACCTTGACCAGCACGCCGGCATTGGCGAACTGATCCTGGTCAATCGAGCCCGGCAGCGGCACCAGGATCGAGGGCCGCCCGATCGCGGCAAGCTCGGCGACCGTGCCCGCGCCGGAACGCGACACCACCAGATGGTTGGAAGCAAGCCGCGCCGGCAAATCCGTGAAGAAGGGTGCGAGCTCGACCCTGATCTTGAGCTTGTCGTAGACCGCGCGCACGCGGCTCATATCCTCTTCGCGCACCTGCTGGGTCAGGACGAGGCGGCTCCACAGCGCAGGCTCGAGCCGCTCGATCGCGCCCGGCACGATATCGGCCATGATGCGCGCGCCCTGACTGCCGCCGACGACGAGCAAGCGGAGCGGACCGTTCACTTCAGGCGTGATATATTTTACCGCAGCGGCCGCGAGGATCGCCGGCCGCATTGGCGTGCCGACGGTCGTGGTCTTAGCTGATAGCGCCGGATCGCGGTCGAGCACGCCGGGCAAGGACGTCGCGATGGCGCGGACACGGCTCGACAGGAACCGGTTGGCGCGGCCGAGCACGGCGTTGGCATCGTGGATGATCCCGGGCACGCCGGCGAATTTCGCCGCGACCAGCGGCGGCAGCGTCGGATAGCCGCCGAAACCGACGACAGCGACAGGCTTCAATCGCTTGATCAGAGCGTAGGCAGAGAGCGTGCCGACGGCGAGCGTGAGGCCGGCATAGGCAAGCTGGAACGGATTGCGGCCGCGCGCAGTCTCGCTCGAGACGACGTCGATCATGTCCTTGCTGAACAGCCCGCTATAGCGCAGCGCGCGCTCGTCGGTGACGAGGCGGACGCGAAAGCCGCGCCGGATCAATTCGACGCCGAGCGCCTCGGCCGGGAACAGATGGCCGCCGGTGCCGCCCGCGGCGAGAAGAATCAGGGGGGACGTGTCCATGACGGAGGCTTTTACAAGGTCTTTCTCGTCATTGCGAGCGAAGCGAACCAATCCAGACTACCTCCGCGGAGACAGTCTGGATTGCTTCATCGCAAGAGCTCCTCGCAATGACGACGAATTACGCGTAACTCCGCATCGCCTCGGCGCGGCCGCTCGCCTCGACCTCGGTGCGCGGACGCAGCCGCGTCAGCGCCAGCATCATGCCGACGCCATAGGCCAGCGACACGATCGAGGAGCCGCCATAGGAGATGAACGGCAGCGTCATGCCCTTGGCGGGGATGAGCTGCAGGTTCACCGACATGTTGATCGCGGCCTGGACGCCGAACAGGATCGCAAGGCCCGAGGCCGCAAAGCGCGAGAACATGTCCTCATTGGCATAGGCGCGCGACAGCGTGCGGATGACGACGAAGGCGAACAGCGCCAGCATCGCCAGGCACAGGATGATTCCGAACTCTTCGGCAGCAACAGCGAACACGAAATCGGTGTGGCTGTCCGGTAGGCTGCGCTTGGCGATGCCCTCGCCCGGTCCGAGGCCGAACCAGCCGCCATTATAGAAGGCTTCCATGGCGGTATCGACCTGGAAGGTGTCGCCGGAGGCCGGGTTCATGAAGCGCCTGATGCGGCCCGCTACGTGGGGAACAAAAAGGTAGGCACTGAACAGGCCGGCCGCGGCGGCGCCCGCAAGGCCGAACACCCAGATCATGCGCATCCCTGCGATGAAGAACAGCGAGCCCCACACCATCAGGATCAGCATGGTCTGGCCGAAGTCCGGCTCCATCACCAGCAGCGCGACCAACATCAAGAGCAGCACCAGCGCCATCGAGGTCGCCGGCATCTCCGGCCGCTTGGTCGATTCCGCGAACAGCCAGGCCGCGATGACGACGAACGACGGCTTTGCGATCTCGGAGGCCTGGATGTTGACGCCGAGCAGCGTGATCCAGCGCCGAGAGCCCTTCACCTCAGGACCGATCGCGAGCGTCACCACGATCAGGATGATGCTGACCGTGAAGATGATCAGCGCGCTGCGGCGGATCGCGCGCGGCGAGAGGAACGAGACGCCAAGCAGCACCAGGCAGGACGGGAGGAGGAACATCACGTGGCGGCTGAAGAAATGGAAGGGATCGAGCCCGATACGGGTCGCAACCGGCGGGCTCGCCGCCAGCGACAGGATCACCCCGGTCAGCATCAGCGCCAGGATGGCGCCCATCAGCGGCTTGTCGACGGTCCACCACCACTCGGAAAAGGGGGTGCGTTCTTCACGGGAGAGCATGGGCGGCCGCTTTCGGACAGAGGTCCGTCCATTGGTCGCCGAGGTTGGTTACCGGGGGGTTAAGGAAGTGGGGGCGTTTGGAGATGATCTTCGCTGCCGCCACAAAACACACTGTCATGCCCCGCGAAGGCGGGGCATCCAGTACGCCGCAGCACCTCGGCTAAAGCACGGTCTCTGGGATACTGGGCGGATTCAACCGCTCGTCGCAACACTCCAGCAAGGAGGTTGCGATGGAGAGCTGTGTGCGGGTGGGTCGTGCTCAGAAGGCCCTGCGAGAGCATTACAGACCGTTCTGGGTCGCGATTGCCTCGGGG
>Ga0209389_1000003_pt1 | contig 268927 bp, 228 predicted proteins | sample CowpearedBW_FD_187526 | JGI IMG/M metagenome (GOLD analysis project Ga0209389, IMG submission 187526) | Root nodule microbial communities of legume samples collected from California, USA - Cow pea red BW (SPAdes) (version 2) | ecosystem: Host-associated > Plants > Roots > Nodule | place: USA... | reverse complement strand
TCGCCGGGACGCACCGCGCGTCCCGTTCGCGAATCGTTGTGAGGCATTTTCGCAGCGGCACGGCCGGCGAGGGGGCACCGGTCAGTACCCCGGCTAACCAGAAATCCTTCGGATTTCTTCTAACGGATCAGGCCGAAAGCCGCGTTGGCAGCGCTTGGCAACGGCAGTCCGACAGTCCAGCCGGCCTTTGCAGGCCATACACACTCTCCACCGAGCCCCAAGCTCACGGCTGCCAGCTCCAGCGTCAGGGAGCCGCCGCATGAGCGATCTCACGGAAGTGGAAGTGTTGTGGCTCGAGAAGCGTATCGAAAACCGCATTCGGTTCGGTCGCATCATCGACGAACGCAAGCTTGATCGTCACAGGCGTGTCCTGTCATTTGCACCGGGCAGCATATTTGCCTTCGTCCGTTGGACCTCCAACGACTTTGGCACGATTATCTCGCGGATTGACATCTTGCGTGCGGTCGCACCGGGACAGCGCTGCTCGACCGTCCCGTATGTGAAGCCCGGCGGGGAGATCTTGCTGCGGCTCTCCGGTTGGCCGACAGTCGAACGGGTGCTGCAGATGGTCGACGCCATCGAAGCGCTCGGCATTGATCCCGCCGACGTCGCTCCTAACCACTGGCATCACATTCACAATCGTCTGTCCGTCAACGAAAACCCGCGCCCCTACACGAAAGCCCGCCACCAGGCATGGCTTCACCGGCAGAGGGTCATGCGATGAAACCGCGGCTCAAGACGCTGACCACGATGCTCTGCGGTGCTGTCGCACTTGTCGCACCAACCGTTCTGGAGATTACGCCGGCCTACATCTGGAATGCATCCGAGAGCGTACCCATCGGGCTCTACCGCGTGCAGCCGGTGGACAAACTGTTCGTTACGGAACTCCTCACCGTACAGCCACCGGAGCCGCTCGCGACGTTCCTCGACCTGAACGGCTATCTGCCAGCCGGATTGCCGATGCTCAAACGCGTGCTGGCGCTTCCCGGGCAGACCGTTTGCCGAAGCGGGCTCACCATTTCGGTTGACGCCATCGAAATGGGTGAAGCCCGAGATCGCGACGGCCGCGGCCGTCCCCTCCCACAATGGCAGGGCTGCAGCCTCGTCGGTGACGGCGAGCTCTTTGTCATGAACTGGCAGTCCACCAGCTCGCTGGACGGCCGTTATTTCGGGCTCTTGCCGGCATCGGCTGTCATTGGCCGCGCGCTGCCGGTGTGGACCTGGGAGGATTGATGGTGCGTATGCTGCGAGTCCGATCTGCCATTCCTCTGTTCGGCCGAGTGCTGCACCATTCCTCCATGCCGACCAACCTCTGCTCAGCCGTCGCGTGGAGCGGCAGTCCAGGGCGGCCGGAAGGCCGGCGCGAAGCAGCTTACCCTGGACGGGCGCGAGCACGGCGGCACGCTTGCACTTGTTTGAGAGGAGCCTGCGCGTTGTCGCGCCGTTGTTTGTGGCGCTGACTGTGAGCAACGATCATGCTGTCGCCGAGACGCCAACCGCGGATCCTTCAGCGAGTCATCGAACTAGCGTTCCATTTGCTGATTTCGTCGAGCAGGCCGCGCGTCGCTTTGGCATCCCGACGCACTGGGTACGCGCAGTCATACAAGTCGAAAGCGGTGGCGACGTGCGCGCCAGGTCACCGAACGGTGCCATGGGGCTGATGCGGATCATGCCAGCGACGTGGGCTGAACTACGTCTGCGGTTCAGCCTCGGCGACGATCCCTACGATCCCCACGACAACATTATTGCGGGAACCGCGTATCTTCGCGAGCTGCACGACCGGTATGGTTCACCGGGCTTCCTGGCGGCCTATAACGCAGGACCTGCTCGCTACGAAGAGCATCTCGCTGGCCGCGCATTGCCAGCCGAGACGAAGGCCTATTTGCAGAAGCTTGCGTCAGTCATCGGCAGCGACATTGCAGCTTCCAGCGCAGTCGCGAGTCTGCGGTCATCGGCGGGAGCGCTCTTCGTTGGGCGCTCTGAGATCTCGAAGACCGTTGCCGGGCTCCAATCTGGGAGTCCCTCGAACCGAGCTACGACAGCTGCCTCCGTTCACGACGTCTCGGCCATTGCGCCACGAGCAATAGGGTTGTTCGTCCTGAGATCTGATGCGGGAGGCTCGCGATGAGCGAATGCGCAAGCTCGCATGCTTTAGCGCGGCCTGGAGAAGAATGGGCGGAAAGGCGAGCGCAGTGGGGAGGCACGACAGCAGCACGGCTCTTCAAATCGGGCTTCGAGATACCGGTGCACGGGGATAGTCACCCGGTGGCCGAATCCGGAGCTTGGTGCAACGACTTAGGCGGTCGTTGTCAGACAGGAGAGCTCCAATGAAGCTTTACGTTGGGTTGGACGTCGGTCTTGAAGAAACCAGTCTTTGCATCGTCGATGGCGAGGGTCTCACGGTCCGTGAGTTCAAGGTGAGCACCGAGCCAGCGGCGATCCGCTCCGCAGTAGAGGGCTACGCGGATCGCCTCGAGAGAGTGGGAGTCGAGGCATCATCGCTTGGCATCTGGCTGTATCGCGAACTACAGCCAGCGGGGCTTCCGATCATTGTTGTCGAAGCGCGCCACATGCGCGTGTCGCTGTCGACAATGCGGAACAAGACCGACCGGAATGACGCCCGTGGCATCGCGCAGATGATCCGGTTGGGCTGGTACCGCGCCGTCCATGTCAAAAACATCGAGATGCAGAAGATGCGCACGCTGCTGACCAGCCGGAAGTTGCTCAAGCGCAAACTGATCGACCTCGAAAACCACATTCGTGGCGCGCTGCGGGCCTATGGGTTGCTCGTCGGAGGCGTCGCCCGCGGTGCCTTTGAGGCCCGCGCCCGCGAGCTGATCGAGCGCAGCGATCCGATCTTCGTGATGACCATCGAGGCCATGCTGGACGTGCGTCGTGCCATCCTCGAGGGTTACGATCGGCTGCATCGTGTGTTGCTGCAGGTGGTCCAGCACGATGCTGTCTGCCGGCGCTTGATGACGGTTCCAGGCGTCGGTCCCGTTGCGGCCCTGTCGTTCAAAGCTGGCGTCGATGACCCTCATCGCTTTGCCAGATCGCGAACTGTAGGCGCGCATTTTGGCTTGGCGCCGAGGCGGCACCAGTCCGGCACGTCGATCGATTACGAAGGACGCATCAGCAAACAGGGCGACGTCGCGGTGCGCGAGGCGCTTTGCGAGGCGGCCGCAAGCCTGCTGCTGCGGGTCAGGAAATGGTCGGCACTGCGAGCGTGGGGCCTGCGGATCGCCAAACGGTCGAGCGTCCTGTGTGCGATCACCGCGGTCGCGCGCAAGCTCGCAAGCATTCTGCACCGAATGTGGGTCAGTGAGACCGACTTCCACGTCGGGTTTGGCGCCAAAGTCACGCAGAGGCTGCGGTTGAAACCCTCACGGTAGCCGCGGTGCAGATGATGATGGATCAACGCTGGGTTTGCGGCCCGGCATGTTGAGGAGGAGCGAATTTAGAGATCCGCGCGCGCGGTGAGCGTCCCCTGGCGGGGCCGCGAAACGGGGAATGTCCGCTATCTCTTGCCTGCTGCCGCCCTTCGGGGACGAGAGCGCCGGACTGCTTGGACAGCCCTGTTTACGAACCTGATGAAGAACATGCGACGGCCGAAGTGCTGAACGCGAAGGAACGCATGGACCCCGCCTGGTGAATGCACGTCGCGTACGCGGCTGTGGTGAAGTTGCGCGCAGTTGGTCCAGGGAGTCGGTAATGGCTGGAGTTCGAAGAGTCGAAGAAAAGCGTAGGAATGAGTTGACTTTGCCCGCCCGATTAGGAAGGCGAGATAAAAGAGGCTCGCCGGTCGAACCGCAAGCCATTGGCATGGCTTGGGTTCTGGCGTGCCGGTCGGTCGGGGCGCGTGCCGCGCCATGCATTTTTAAGAATGCAATCAAAGGCGTTTTCGGCACTGTAGGCGCTTTTGATCGTTGGGAGGCCCTTCCGTGAGCGTGCGCGACAGCGACCTGCGCATTCGGCCTGGGCGCATCCGCAGTACCCGTGCGCCGAAGCAAAAGAGCTTCATCAACCAGGTGCTACGTGCCGCGAAGAAAGCCGGTCACACCTCGGGTCAGACCGTGGCAGGCAGGCGCTCGGCGGCCTATGGGCGCTCGACGTTTGGCCGCGGGCGCCTCGCCTTCAGCCGCGCCAGATTGTTCAGCCCAACGCGGCGCGTCGTGGTGAAGGCGCGCGTGGTTCGTCATAAGGGGCGAGCCTTCCGTTCCGCACCACTGACCGCCCACCTCTCATATCTGAAGCGTGACGGCGTGACCCGGAGTGGTGAACGGGCCGAGATGTTCGATGCCGGCAGCGACCGCGCCGATAGCGCGGCTTTCGCTGAACGGTGCAAGGACGACTGATCATTTCAGGTTCATCGTCTCGCCCGAGGACGCCGGCGACATGACCGACCTGAGGGCCTTCACCCGGGATCTCGCCAAGCAGATGGAGACCGATCTCGGCACGCGGCTCGATTGGGTCGCTGTCGATCACTGGAATACCGACAACCCTCACGTCCACCTTCTCGTTCGGGGAGTAGATGAGGAAGGGGCGGATCTCGTGATCTCCCGCGACTACATCAGCCAGGGCATGCGCTCGCGCGCCGAGGAACTGATCGCGATCGAACTGGGTCCAAAAGCGGAGCACGAGATTCGCAATTCGCGGGAGAGGGAGGTCACCGCAGAGCGCTGGACGCGGCTCGATCGGGAGATCCGCCTGACGGCAGATGAGACCGGCGCGATCGAACTTCGCCCGGAGAGTCCCGGCCAGTCCGATCCCGAGATCCGGCGCCTGATGGTCGGTCGCCTTCAACATTTGGAGAAGATGGGCCTTGCCGCATCGGAGCTACCCGGCGAATGGATGGTTGGGCTCGAGGCCGAGCGCAGCTTGCGCGACCTCGGTATGCGCGGCGATATCATCAAGACCATGCACCGCGCCTTTGCCGAGCGTGGGGAAGCGCGCGGCGTTGCCGACTTCGTCATCGAAGGCGGACAGCCGTCGTCCCAGATCATCGGACGATTGGTCGACGGGGGATTGCATGACGAACTGACCGGTGAGGCGTACGCCCTGATCGACGGAACAGACGGGCGCGCTCACCACGTGCGTTTCCGAGGGCTCGAGGCTTTCGAGCATGCACCGCCGGCGGGCGGCATCGTCGAAGTCCGACGCTTCGGTCCGGCCGGCGATACGCGCCCCACCTTGGTCCTCGCAACCCGTTCTGATCTCGATCTTGGTGGCCAGATCACCGCAAAGGGGGCGACCTGGCTTGACCACAGGCTGGTCGAACGCGAGCCCATGCCGCTTGCCATGGGCGGATTCGGCCGCGAGACGCGCGAGGCCATGGAAGCCCGTACCGAGCAGCTGATCCAGCAGGGTCTGGCGCGGCGGGAGGGCCAGCGCATCATCCTGCAGCGCGACCTGTTGAACACGTTGCGCCGGCGCGAACTGGACGAGGTGACCGCAAAGGTCTCGGCCGACACCCGCCTGCCTCACGTGAACGCCGCCACTGGGGAGCATGTGGCGGGCACATATCGCCAGCGGCTGACGCTCGCTTCGGGACGGTTCGCCATGATCGACAATGGGCTCGGCTTCCAGCTTGTGCCCTGGTCGCGCGAACTCGAAAGGAAGCTCGGCCAACACGTCACCGGCGTCGTGAAGGACGGTGGTGGCATCGAATGGGGCTTTGGTCGGAAGCGCGACATCGGCCTCTAGCAATCTCTCCAATTCAGTTGCGGAAAGGGCGCTCGGGATGTCCGGAACCAAAATCCTCTGGGAACAGGTGATCGTTGTCGGCCTGATCGTCTTGCTGGCCATTTGGGGAGCAACCGAGTGGACGGCTTGGCGGCTCGCCTGGCAACCGGAGCTTGGGCGGCCCTGGTTCGAACTGTTGGGTTTCAAGGTCTACTACCCGCTCGTCTTCTTCTGGTGGTGGTTCGTCTACGATGCCTATGCGCCACAGGTCTTTGTCGAGGGTGCCTTCATCGCGGCGTCGGGGACCTTCGTTTCGATCGCGGTGGCGATCGGCATGTCAGTGTGGCGCGCGCGTGAGGCCAAGAATGTCGAGACCTATGGTTCGGCGCGCTGGGCTGACGCAGCGGAGGTTCACGCCGCCGGACTTCTCGGTCCGGATGGTGTGGTGCTGGGCAAGCTCGACCGCGACTACCTCCGCCATGACGGACCGGAGCACGTGTTGTGTTTTGCGCCCACCAGGTCCGGCAAGGGTGTCGGTCTTGTCATCCCGTCCCTGCTGGCTTGGCCCGGCTCGGCCATTGTGCACGACATCAAGGGCGAGAACTGGCAACTGACCGCGGGCTTCCGCTCGCGGCATGGCCGCGTCTTGTTGTTCGACCCCACCAACCCGAAGTCCTCGGCCTACAATCCGCTCCTCGAAGTCCGACGCGGGGAGTGGGAGGTTCGCGACGTCCAGAACGTCGCCGACGTCCTGGTCGACCCTGAAGGCTCGCTCGACAAGCGGAACCACTGGGAGAAGACCAGTCATTCGCTCCTGGTCGGCGCCATCCTCCATGTTCTCTATGCCGAGGCAGACAAGACCTTGGCCGGCGTCGCAGCTTTCCTCTCCGATCCGAAGCGGCCGATCGAGGCGACGCTGAAGGCGATGATGACCACACGGCACCTTGGCGAGCATGGCGCCCATCCCGTGGTGGCCTCAACCGTGCGCGAACTCCTCAACAAATCCGAGAATGAACGTTCTGGCGTCCTGTCCACCGCGATGTCGTTCCTCGGGCTGTACCGTGATCCCGTCGTGGCTCAGGTGACCTGCCGCTGCGACTGGCGGATCGCCGATCTGATCGCAGATGGCCATCCTACGACGCTGTACCTCGTGGTGCCGCCCTCCGATATCTCACGGACCAAGCCGCTGATCCGTCTGGTGCTGAACCAGATTGGCCGTCGCCTGACCGAGGATCTGCACGCCCGTGACCGGCGGCATCGCGTTTTGATGATGCTCGACGAGTTCCCGGCGCTGGGGCGGCTCGATTTCTTTGAGTCCGCGCTCGCCTTCATGGCGGGCTACGGCATCAAGAGTTTCTTGATCGCGCAATCGCTCAATCAGATCGAGAAGGCCTACGGTCCCAACAATGCCATCCTCGACAACTGCCACGTCCGCGTCAGCTTCGCGACCAACGACGAGCGGACCGCCAAGCGGGTATCGGATGCGCTGGGTACGGCGACAGAGATGCGCGCGATGAAGAACTACGCCGGGCACAGGTTGAACCCATGGCTGGGGCACCTGATGGTCTCACGGCAGGAGACTGCGAGGCCGCTGCTGACCCCGGGCGAAGTCATGCAACTTCCGCCGATGGACGAGATCGTCATGGTGGCGGGCACGCCGCCGATCCGGGCGAAGAAGGCCCGCTACTACGAGGATCGGAGATTCACCGAGCGGCTTCTGCCGCCGCCCGATCCGGTGAGCGCCGGCCCGTCATCGCGAACGGACGGATGGTCAGCGCTCGGAACACCGATGCCGACGGGAAGTCCCACTGACAAAGCCGCGGAGGCCGAGGAAGACACGGCGAACAGCGGGCTCCGTCGTGAGCCCGAACTCCCCGATCACGTCGCGATCGCTAAGGAGACGACCGAACCGACGCCGGCCGAGGAATTTGCCGCCGTGCTTGACGACGACGAAGATTCGGTCCGCAAGTCTCGACTTACGCGTCAGCAGATGCGCGGTGTCGCGCGTCAAGTCGCCATGGACCCGAATGACGGTATGGAGCTCTGAGGCAATATGCGCGACCGAATGAACGTCTATTTCCCGCCAGAGCTTCTGAAACAGATCTCGGAGCTTGCCGATCGCAAGAAGCTTTCCCGGTCTGCGATCGTGGAAGCAGCTGTCGCCTCCTTTCTTTCACCCGACGGAGCGGACAGGCGAGAAGCTGCGTTTACCCGTCGCCTGGATCGGCTTTCCCGTCAGATGCAGAGGCTGGAGCGTGACGTTGGCCTGACGGCCGAGACCTTGGCCCTGTTCATCCGCTTCTGGCTGACGATCACGCCGCCGCTACCCAACGACGCGCAGGCGGCCGCGCAGGCAAAGGGCCGCGAGCGCTTTGAAGGATTTGTCGAGGCGCTTGGACGTCGTTTGCAAAAGGGGCAAAGCTTTCTCCGGGAGATTCCAGAAGATATCCGCCGTCAGGAAACGGAGCAAATCTAGCGGTCTAGCGTCTCTTGTTCCGTTTTCGAACCGAAAGTCGATCAGCGCAACCGAGATCGGCCCGTCGCGCCCCCAAACGCGACTGACGATCGCAATCCTTCGCCTGGCTCGTGCCGAGACATTCGCCACGATCCAGAAGCGGAGCGTAACACGCTGGAGAGAGCCTCCCCCTCGTCCTACGAGCGCACCTGAATGATCGTCTTGCCCTGGCGTCGCTGGGCCGAGCTGAAGGTGGCGACAACATCGTCGAGGGAGGAGACCTTTCCGATGTTTGTCCGCAGTCTTCCGTCCCGCACCCTCTGGACGATCTCGCTCAATTGGCCGCGATCGGCCTCCACGACGAAGTCGATGGCCAATCCGTCCAGCGGCCGAGCCTCCGCCGGGCCGACGATACTCACCAGCGTGCCTCCGGCTCTCACAAGGGCTGCAGACTGCTTCTGGATGTCGCCGCCGATAACGTCAAATGCGAGATCGACGCTGCCGATATCTTTGAGGGCGTCGTTCTCGAGGTCGACGAATTCATTGGCGCCGAAGTCGAGCGCTTTCTGCCGGTCGGCCGCGCGTCCTGTTCCGATGACATAGGCGCCAGCCTCTCGTGCGAGTTGAACGACCATAGAACCGACCGCGCCGGCCGCACCATGCGCAAGCACGCTCTGACCGGCCTGAAGACGGCCGTGCTGGAAAAGCCCTTGCCACGCGGTCAAACCCGAGATCGGCAGACTCGCGCCCACCTTGAAATCGACGTCACCCGGCAATGGCGCCAGATTGCGCGCCTCGATGGCAATATATTCGGCGAGCGTGCCGTCGCGATACCAGTCGGCAAGGCCGAATACGCGCTGCCCCACCGACAGTCCCGTCGTGCCGTAGCCAAGAGCGGTGACGATGCCGGAGAACTCGTGCCCAGGGATTGACGGAGTTCTGTCCTGTTCGCGGCGATCGGTCCACGTCGACGGCCATTCCAATTCCGTCGGAACGAATCCCGATGCGTGAACCTCTACGATCACGTCGTTTATCGCTGGTTGAGGTTCGGGCCGTTCCGCCAGCTTCATCCCGGCAAATCCGGCAGCTTGGTCCGTCGCAATAATCGCTTTCATCTTCGACTCCTTTACGTGTGGTGTTTTTCAGATTCCGAACTTCCCGATCTGCGAACCGAGACGACCGTGCTCAGATCGAGCCGGCCGGTGCCACCGCGGGGAAGTCCTTGTCGGGATGGAACACGTTGTTGAAGAAGTTCGTCAGCGAGTACATGGCCACAAGCGCGACGATCTCCATGATGTTCGCATCCGTGTAGCCCGCATCGCGGACGGCTTGCAGATCGGCGTCCGTGACGTGGCCACGGCTCTCGATGATCTTGCGTGCAAACTGAACGGCGGCATCCCGCTTTGGATCCCTGGCATGCCCCTTTCGGGCGAGAACAATGTCCTCGGCCGGCAGCTTGGCCATATGCTCCGCCGTGAAGCTGTGCAGCGTCAGGCAATAGTCGCAGCCGTTCACTTCGGAGACCGCAAGGCCGATGCTGTCGCGCGTCTTGACGTCGAGCGCCTTGCTCAAGGAGCCGAGGAGAACGGCCCATGCGTTGAACGCGATCGGGCTTTGCGCGAAGGTCGCCATCATGTTTGGCGTGAACCCGATGTTCTTGGTGAACATATCGAGGGTCGGTTTCGAATCAGCCGGAACGTGTTCCGGCTTCAGAGCAGCAGCTCTGGCCATGATATTCTCCTTAGTTGATTGATTTCAGGGTTGGTTATGCGAAGTGCAGCACATCGGCCACGGGCAGGCGCGGCTTCTGCGGCCAGTTGCCGGGCCGCTCCGGCCCGACGGTCAGCAGCATGACCGGGATTTCGTCTTCGGCCAGGCTGAACTCTCTGTGCACGGCTTCTGCATCGAAACCGATCATCGGTGTCGACCCCAGGCCTAGCGAGCGGGCCGCATAGACAATAGCTGCGGCGCCGAAGGTAGCGGAGCGTAGGGCCTCGTCGCGCTGGCGCTGCGGCTGGTTGTCATACAGGCCGCGAGCAGGCCCCTCCCATTCCGGCACCACATGTGCCGGCATGATTCCGGCTTCCACGACCGGCGCCAGGCGGCTGGGGACAGTGCTGGCATCAGCCAATTGGCCGATGATGATGAAGGTAACGGCAGCTTCGGTGATTGCGGGCTGATTCCAGGCAATCGGACGCAGCCGCGCCTTCGCTTCGGGTGAGCGCACGGCGATGAAGCGCCAGTTCTGCAGATGGAACGATGTCGGCGCTGAAGTACCGATCCGCACCAGGTCACGGATCTGTTCATCGCTCAGGGTGGTGGTCGAGTCATAGTACTTTGCAGCACTGCGGCTCAGAATGGTCTCGATGACGGCGTTTGTCGGCAGCGGCCCCGCGCGCCAGCGGGCGGTTTCGAGATCGGCAGCGGTTGTAGCGGTGTTGCTCATTGGGTGACTCCGTTATCAAGTGATGACGGAGCCAATTTACCGCTGGGCGTGATCGTTTCGAGCCTCTATTGGCGCAATTTGGTGCTCAAAAGGATCATTCTGACGACGACCCAGACTCATCGCCGTTATGCGCCAGTCGGCGCCATTCCCCTGGCGTCATCCCCATCCTCTCCGCAAAGACACGTCGGAATGCCGAGACGGATTGATACCCGACCGTCTCAGCCACGGCTTCCGTGCTGATCCTCGGCTTCTTAAGCTCGTTGGCGGCCATGCTCATGCGCAGATCGGTCAACAGGTCGAGGGCGGAGCGACCCAGCTTGTCCTGAAACTGGCGCATGAATGTAGCGCGTGACATGCCGCACAGATCGGCCAGTTCGGGAAGTTTCCAAGGTCGCGTCGGATCAGCGAACATCGCCGCAATGGCCGGTGCCAATCTCGGGTTGCCGGCAAGGGCCAACAAGCCTTCGGTGGATTTGCCGGCTTCGCTCGCGGCGCGGAGAACCAGAGTGAACAGGACCGAAGAAAGCGCGTTGAGAATGGCGCGTCCTCCCGCTCTGTCACCAGCGGACTCCATTCGCATCAGGCCGACCAGTCCGGAAAGTTGAATCGATGCCGACGCGATGTCCTCTTCTCCATGGTTTTTCATTGCCCGCACGACCAGATTTGCCGGCAGGTAGTTGCGGATTAATCGATCATGGGGTGGCACGACGAAAAACCGTCCGCACAGCAGATCTAGTTGCTCACCCGGTTCATCGTTCTCGCTCAACATCCATCCTGCGGAGCCCCAGCTTTGGTGCGTGCTGACTGGCGTCTTGCCGCTGCCGTCGTGCAGCACATGCGCTGAACCGTGAGGGAGCAGCACGATATCCCCGCTCCCAAGCTCCTGCACTGTTCTCGAATCGGGGTCCTCGAAAATGGCCCGGCCCTTGACGATGACATGGTAGGGGATCTCGTTCGCCGCTGCCCTGGGCCAGATGACACGCCATGGTGCGCCGTAGGCGCAGCGGACCTCGAGTTGACCGGTCACGGCGACGATTTGCAGGAGATGACTCAACCAATCGACTTGAGACACATAAGACCTCGAAAACGTGAATTGCCGGCGCAGCATATCAATTTAGCGACGCGTTGGCCCAAAAGCTTAGCGTTCCGTCCTCATTGATTGCAGCGACGTACGCCAGCACGCTCATTGCTGATTGCCTCCATACGGCGGTGAGTTCAGTCATCGTCAATACCCACTTTCGACATGGGTGCTCAGGACGCCGCACGAGGTCCGCCGGCGCGAGCTGTAACTTTGAGCGGCCTCTATCTGGTCGACTGCGGCGCCCCGTTTTGCCGGACGGGCGATGCGGGGCATCGATCTTTACGGGCGCGTCACCAGCAACGGCAACGCGGTAGCCATCGTCGAAATCCTGAGAGGAGGAAAGGCGAGTCGGCTTGTGCCCCCGAGCGCGCATGCACCAGTGTCCGGTTGATTGTCGCCTTGCGAGGGTAGAGCGGAGCTGATGAATTTATCGATTCGCGCCCGAGCAAAAGTCACATCGGCCTTCCTTTTTCTACGCCAGCCTACCATGGCAACAATTTAGCCAAGCGCACAAAAAGCTGGTCGCGCTATCGGCTCGCACGAGCTGACAGCAAGAGGGGCCAGCATGCAAATTTCCGGGACATGGCGACTTATCGCGCGCATTTTTCTCCCTTTTGCTCTTGGATATTACCTTTCGTACCTGTTTCGAACTATCAACGCCTTGATCGCCAATCATCTCAGCCCGGACACCGGGCTTGGGACTGGCGACCTCGGATTGCTTACGTCAGTCTATTTCCTTGTTTTCGCGACGGCTCAGATCCCCGTCGGTATGTTGCTGGACCACTTTGGTCCGCGCCGCGTCCAGAGTGCTCTGCTCTTGCTCGCAGCAGTGGGCGCCGGACTGTTCGCGGTATCGACCGGTTTCCTGTCGCTTCTGATCGCGCGTGCAATGATCGGGCTTGGCGTGGCGGCGGCGCTGACGGCAGGGCTGAAGTCCATCATCCTTTGGTTTCCCAGGGAACGAGTTGCCTTGCTTAACGGCTACATGATCATGCTGGGATCGCTAGGAGCGGTGACCGCTACAGTTCCGGTCGAATACCTACTCGCTTGGATGGGGTGGCGGCAGCTCTTTGAGGTCCTGGCGGTCGCCACCGGTGCGACAGCCATTCTCATCTATGTCGTGGTGCCCGAACGAGTCATTGTCCCATCAACAGCGCGCGTCACCCTTAGCTCTGTTCTCGGTGATCGGCGCTTTTGGCGAGTGGCGCCGTTATCGGCGACTTGCGTTGGATCATCCTGGTCCCTGCAGGGATTGTGGGCATCGCCGTGGCTGACAGACGTAGAGGGGCTTGATCGCGCAAGTCTCGTCAGGCTGCTTTTCATAATGTCGATCGTCTTGAGCTGCGGTGCCTGGTTGTTCGGTTTGACGGTCCATTGCATCAAACGAAGAGGAATCGGGGTGGAGACGATATTAACGCTGGTTGCAGTGCTGTTCATCGCAGCCGAGCTAGCTCTGATTTTGCGAGCGCCTCTGCCCTCCATCCTGCCCTGGTCAATTGTCGCGATTGTCGGAACGGCAACCGTGGTCAGCTTCGCGGTGATCGCGGATTACTTTCCATCGGAGCTTGCCGGTCGTTCCAATGGCGCCTTGAATGTCTTGCACTTTGGTTGGGCATTTCTGGCGCAATACGCGACGGGGCTGATCCTGGAGCAATGGTCTGCGAATGATGGCCATAGGCCCCTCCAAGCCTATCAAGTAGCGTTCGGTCTCAACGTAGCACTGCAGATCGCGACGTTGGTTTGGTTCGCGCTGCCCTGGCGCCGATCCATCGCTTCGTGGATGAGTTCAATCCTCATGTTCAAGCCGGCTGATGTTTCCTACGCTGTTGAGTCAGTTGGGTTGTATGATGATTCGGTCATCCTCCTGCCCGCCGATGACGATGCGGAATGGTGAGGCTGAAACTCGCGGCGAACTGATACGACTGCGCAGCCGCTAAATTTGCTTTCAGTCTTTCTTTTTCTACGCCAGCCTACGATCACCGAAAGCGCTTGTTGCACCAAGTCCATTGGTGCCTTTTCTAATCATCCCCATCTGAGGGCCCCCTGCGGATGCCCTCAATGGGTGGGGACGAACGTGGCAATCCATTCCTTTCAATCGGAAGCGAGTTCGCGCGGTGCACGAATGCTGCGTAGCGCGCTCGGCGCGGCGATCGCCGGCTACCTCGAAGACGAAGCGATCATCGAGGTGATGCTCAACCCAGATGGGCGGCTGTGGATCGACCGGTTGTCGAATGGTCTGATCGACACAGGCGAAACCCTGTCGGCTGTGGATGGCGAGCGCATTGTTCGCCTGGTAGCGCATCACGTAGGCGCCGAGGTTCATGCCGGCGCGCCACGGGTTTCGGCAGAACTGCCTGGAACTGGTGAGCGCTTTGAAGGCCTTTTGCCTCCGGTCGTTGCCGCGCCGGCCTTTGCTATCCGTAAGCCAGCGGTCGCGGTGTTTACGCTCGACGACTACGTCGCCAAGGAGATCATGACTTCGGAGCAGGCCAAGATCCTGAAGAACGCGGTCGCTGCGCGGAAGAACATCCTGGTCGCCGGTGGGACATCTACCGGCAAAACGACACTGACGAATGCGCTCCTGGCCGAGGTGGCAAAGACTACTGATCGGGTCGTGCTGATCGAGGACACGCGCGAACTTCAGTGCAAAGCGCCCAATCTTGTAGCGCTCCGGACCAAAGATGGCGTGGCCACGCTATCAGACCTCGTTCGGTCCTCGCTGCGCCTACGACCTGATCGCATCCCGATTGGTGAAGTCCGAGGTGCTGAGGCGCTCGATCTGCTCAAGGCTTGGGGCACAGGCCATCCCGGCGGCATCGGCACTATTCATGCGGGCACCGCGCTCGGTGCGCTGCGGCGGCTCGAGCAGCTCATCCAGGAAACCGTCATCACGGTCCCGCGCGCCCTGATCGCCGAGACTGTCAACCTCGTTGCTGTGCTCGCAGGGCGCGGCGCTGACCGTCGCCTCGCTGAGCTCGCGCTCGTCACGGGGCTTGGTGCCGCCGGCGACTACAACGTTTCATCAGCAGGAGACTGACTGACATGCGCCCGCAATTTCGCTTTCTTCGAGGTGCCGTTTCATTGGCCACCTCCGGCACGGTTCTTCTGGCGTCGGCGCCGGCATGGGCTGCTGGCTCGAACATGCCGTGGGAGCAGCCACTCAATCAGATCTTGCAGTCGGTGGAGGGGCCGGTCGCCAAGATCATCGCCGTCATCATCATCGTCGTGACCGGGCTCACACTCGCGTTCGGGGACTCGTCAGGCGGTTTCCGCAGGCTGATCCAAATCGTGTTCGGTCTATCGATCGCGTTTGCCGCCTCGAGCTTCTTCCTGTCGTTCTTCTCCTTCGGCGGCGGCGTGGTGATCTGATGGATGATCAAGTCACAGGCTTTGTCGTACCCGTTCACCGCGCGCTCACCGAGCCAATCCTGATGGGCGGCGCGCCGCGGTCGGTTGCGATCGTCAATGGCACGCTTGCGGCAGCCCTTGGGCTGGGATTGCGGCTCTGGATCGCGGGTCTTGTCCTCTGGTTCATCGGCCACATGGCCGCCGTCTGGGCTGCCAAACGCGATCCCGCCTTTGTCGATGTGGTGCGCCGGCATCTGCGCATTCCCGCACATCTCAACACCTGAGCCCTCTGTCATGATGAACCTTGCCGAATATCGTCATTCCAACGCGCGTCTCGCCGACTTCCTCCCCTGGGCAGCCCTCGTCGACGAGGGAATCATCCTGAACAAGGACGGCTCGTTCCAGCGGACGGCAAAGTTCCGGGGGCCTGACCTCGACAGCGCGGTGCCGGCCGAGCTTGTCGGCGTCGCCGGTCGCCTAAATAACGCCCTGCGCCGTCTCGGATCTGGTTGGGCCCTATTTGTTGAGGCGCAGCGTCATTTTGCTGGGGCCTATCCTCCGAGTACATTTCCGGATGTGGCATCGGCGCTGGTCGACGCCGAGCGCAGAGCTCAGTTTGAAGAGGCGGGCGCTCACTATGAGTCCAGTTTTTTCCTCACCTTTCTCTACCTGCCCCCCGAGGAGGGGGCCGCCAGAGCAGAGCGACTGCTCTACGAGGGTCGTGGTCGTACCGTTGGAGCCGACGCGCGCGAGGTGCTGCGCGGGTTTATCGACCAAACAAACCGTGTGCTTCAACTCGTCGAAGGGTTCATGCCGGAATGCACTTGGCTCGATGATCAGGCCACGCTGACCTACCTGCACTCGACGATCTCGACCAAGCGTCACCGCGTTCGGGTGCCAGAAATTCCGATGTATATCGATGCGCTGTTGGCCGACCAGCCGCTCACTGGCGGGCTAGAGCCGATGTTGGGCTCGGCCAATATTCGGGTCCTGACGATTGTCGGCTTTCCGGGTGCGACGACGCCGGGGATCCTGGATGATCTGAATCGTCTGGCATTCTCGTATCGCTGGTCGACGCGCGCAATCATGCTCGACAAGACCGACGCCGCCAAGCTGCTGACCAAGATTCGGCGGCAGTGGTTTGCGAAGAGAAAATCCATCGGCGCCATTCTCAAGGAGGTCATGACCAACGAGGCCTCGACGCTGCTCGATACCGACGCCCACAACAAGGCGATAGATGCCGACGCGGCGTTGCAGGAACTGGGGTCGGATCAGATCGGGCAAGCCTTTGTCACGGCAACCATTACCGTCTGGGACCGTGATCCCAATGCTGCCGATGAAAAGCTGAGGCTGGTCGAGAAGGTCATTCAGGGCCGCGATTTCACCTGCATGATCGAGACGGTGAACGCGGTTGAAGCCTGGCTCGGCAGCCTGCCTGGCCATGTCTACGCCAACGTGCGGCAGCCTCCGGTTTCGACTCTTAACCTCGCTCACATGATTCCGATGTCAGCCGTGTGGGCGGGCGAGGCGAGGGACTTCCACTTCAAAGGCCCGCCTCTGTTGTTCGGCAAGACCGAGGGATCAACGCCGTTCCGCTTCTCCCTCCACGTCGGCGACGTCGGCCACACCCTCGTGGTCGGCCCGACTGGCGCCGGCAAATCCGTGTTGCTGGCTCTGATGGCGTTGCAATTCCGCCGCTATCCGAACTCTCAGGTCTTTGCGTTCGACTTCGGCGGTTCAATTCGGGCGGCCGCACTTGCCATGGGCGGCGACTGGCATGATCTCGGCGGCGCATTGTCCGACGGAGGTGAACAACCCGTCGCCCTGCAGCCGCTGGCCTGGGTTGATGATCCTTCCGAGCGCGGATGGGCGACGGAATGGATCGGCGCGATCCTGGCACGGGAAAAGGTCGAGATCACCCCGGAGGTCAAGGATCACCTGTGGTCGGCGCTGACATCTCTCGCTTCGGCGCCGAGGGAGGAACGCACCCTCACGGGCCTGTCCGTCCTGCTGCAATTGAACTCCCTGAAGCGCGCCTTGCAACCTTATTGTCTGGGCGGTCCCTCCGGGCGCCTGCTTGATGCTGAATTCGAGCGCCTGGGCGAGGCCTCGGTCCAGGCGTTTGAGACCGAAGGTTTGATTGGGACGAGCGCAGCCCCGGCCGTGCTGGCGTACCTCTTTCATCGTATTGGGGATCGGCTCGATGGTCGGCCGACACTCCTCATTGTCGATGAAGGCTGGCTTGCCCTCGACGACGAGGACTTTGCCGGCCAGCTCCGCGAATGGCTGAAGACGCTTCGGAAGAAGAACGCGTCCGTCATCTTCGCCACCCAGTCGCTGTCGGATATCGACGGCTCCGCGATCGCACCAGCGATCATCGAAAGCTGCCCAACGCGATTGTTGCTCCCGAACGAACGGGCGATCGAACCGCAGATCACTGCCATCTATCGCCGCTTTGGCCTCAATGACCGCCAGATCGAGCTTCTGAGCCGGGCAACGCCAAAGCGCGACTACTATTGCCAGTCGCGTCGCGGAAACCGGATGTTCGAACTTGGCCTTGGTGAGGTCGCGCTCGCATTCACTGCAGCCTCTTCCAAGATAGACCAGGCTGCCATCGCGCAACTCTTCATCGAACATGGCCCTGACGGCTTCGTGCCAGCCTGGCTCCAGCACCGTGACGTGGCCTGGGCCATCGACCTGATCCCCAATCTCGTCAATCTGGAGAAATCGCTATGAGGCGTCTTGGTCTATTGGCGGCTGCTGGCACGGTCGCGCTGATTCTGGGCGTCACGGTGCCTGCAAGGGCGCTGATCGTCTTCGATCCCAACAACTACGTTCAGAACGTCCTGACTGCCGCACGAGAACTGCAGCAGATCAACAATCAGATCACCTCGTTGCAGAACGAGGCGCAGATGTTGATCAACCAGGCGAAGAACCTGGCAAACCTGCCATACTCGTCGCTACAGCAACTGCAATCTTCGATCCAGCGGACTCAGCAATTGCTGGCCCAAGCCCAGCGCATTGCCTACGACGTCCAGCAGATCGATCATGCCTTCTCGACGAGCTACGCGCCAGCTACCAGCAGCCAGTCGGATCAGTTGCTGATCGCCAATGCTCAATCGCGTTGGCAGAATTCGTATGCCGCGACGCAAGATGCGCTTCGCGTCCAGGCCGGCATCGTTGGCAACCTCGACACCAATCGCATCCAGACGTCCGCGCTTGTAACGTCCAGCCAAAGCGCCAGCGGCGCTTTGCAGGCAGCGCAGGCTGGCAATCAGATTCTTGCGCTGAACGCGCAGCAACTTGCCGATCTTACCGCTGTCGTGACCGCGCAAGGTAGGGCGCAGAGCCTTGAAGCGGCTCAGCGCGCCTCGGCTCAGGATCAGGGACGAGAACAGCTTCGGCGCTTCCTGACACCGGGGCAGGGCTATCAATCCTCCAACGTGCAGATGTTCCACTAATGACCGACATAAAGGCGTTCAAGGCATTGTCGCTGCTTACGACGACCGGCGTATTAGTGGTCTCGGCCTGTACGATTCAGCTTCGCGGTGGCGACGAGCCGCCCGCGCTGCCGAAGGCGGAGCAGACGACAGATGCAACCAGCTCTGAACTCGCACGCTGCAACAGTGTCACTGCGGAGGGAGCAGCGGGTTATCAGCACTGCAAGCAAGTATGGGCCGAAAACCGGCGTCGCTTCTTCGGCAAGAAGAACGGTCCGACAGATCCTGGCCGAGATGATTCTGCAGGCTTGGCGCCGGGTCCAAAAGACCAGAGCCGGATCCCGCAAGGTTATCCGCAACCGGCGATACCTGAGGCGAGCAAGCCATGACTGGTACCGGGATCATTGACCATTTCCTGGAAACGTTCACGCGATATATCGACAACGGCTTTGGGCTGCTCGGTAGCGAGGTCGGGTATCTCGCAGCGACCCTTGCGGCGATCGACATCACGCTTGCTGCGTTGTTCTGGAGTTGGGGGCCGGACGAAGACATCATCGCGCGCCTCGTCAAGAAGACGCTCTTCGTCGGCGTTTTTGCTTACCTTATCGGCAACTGGAACAGTTTGGCGCGCATCGTCTTCGAGAGCTTCTCCGGTCTTGGGCTGAAAGCAACGGGCGCAAGCCTGTCCGCATCCGATTTCCTGAGACCTGGAAAGATCGCTCAAGTCGGACTCGACGCTGGCCGACCCTTGCTCGACTCGATCTCCAACCTGATGGGTTACATCAGCTTCTTTGAGAATTTCGTCCAGATCGTCGTTCTCCTGTTCGCCTGGGTCGTGGTGTTGCTCGCCTTCTTCATTCTGGCGATCCAGCTCTTCGTCACCCTGATCGAGTTCAAGCTCACGACGCTGGCCGGCTTTGTGCTCATTCCATTTGGCCTGTTCGGCAAGACCGCCTTTGCCGCAGAACGGGTTTTGGGCAACGTCATATCTTCAGGGATCAAGGTCCTGGTTCTGGCCGTCATCGTCGGCATTGGATCGACGCTGTTCTCGCAGTTCACCGCTGGCTTTGGTGGCAATCAGCCAACCATCGAAGACGCGATGACTCTGGTGCTTGCGGCACTCTCCTTGCTGGGCCTTGGTATCTTCGGTCCGGGTATCGCAAACGGCCTGGTGGCGGGCGGACCCCAGCTTGGCGCGGGTGCCGCGATTGGAACAAGCCTTGCTGCCGGCGGCATTGTTGCGGCAGGCGCAGGTGTCGCAGCCGGCGGCGCTGGTCTCGCTGGCGGCGCGATTGCAGGCACCGCGCGCGGTGGCGGCGCTGTCATAAGGGGAGCATCAGCCGCCTATCGAAGCGGCGGCCTTGCTGGCGTCGCGGAGGCGGGCAGCTCGGCTGCGATGAGTCCTTTGCGTCAAGCAGCGGCTGCCTTCGGGGGTGGGCAAGCGGGCGAGCAGGCCGCGAGCACTTCGGCTGAAGGGCAGCCTGATTGGGCGCGCCGCATGAAGCGTGCCGAGACCATTCGGCATGGTGCCTCGGCTGCTGGCCACGCCATCCGCTCGGGCGATCATGGTGGCAGCGGCTCCTCCGTCGATTTGTCCGAAGGAGAGCGCTGAGACGCGCCACAGCACCTCCGCCGCATAGCAGCGCCTCAAACTCTTCCATCGCACGACTCGAAACCGACCACTTGATCTCAGGGGCAATTATCGATGTTCAAACGACCATCAGTGCACTACGGGCGCATGCCCGAACCGGTTACGCCGTATCAGAAAGCAGCGCAGGTTTGGGACGAACGCATTGGATCGGCCCGCGTGCAGGCCAAGAACTGGCGCTTGATGGCGTTCGGCTGCCTGATGCTATCGGCCGGTCTCGCCGGTGGGTTGGTCTGGCAATCGAGCCAGGGCTCGATCACGCCCTGGGTAGTTGAAGTCGATCACCTTGGCCAGGCTCAAAGGGTTGCGCCGGCCAACATCGACTATCAACCCACTGATGCGCAGATCGCCTACCATCTGGCACGCTTTATCGAGGATGTCAGAGGTCTGCCGGCGGACGGCATCGTTCTGCGTCAGAACTGGCTCCGGGCCTATGATTTTACGACGGATCGCGGCGCCGCTGCGCTCAACGACTATGCGCGCAACAATGACCCATTTGCCAAGCTGGGTAAGGCGCAAATCTCTGTCGACGTCTCGAGCGTCATTCGCGCGTCGTCGGAAAGCTTTCGGGTCGCGTGGACCCAGCGCACCTACGACAACGGTTCGCTGAGTTCGACCGAACGTTGGACTGCAATCCTCACGATCGTGATCGAGCCTCCGCGCGATGCCGAACGCCTGCGCAAGAATCCCCTTGGCGTCTATGTCCGCGCCATCAACTGGTCAAAGGAGTTGGGTCAGTGACCAAGACGCCGTCTGCCATTCATCCCAAGCATCCCTTTGGGCAAAGCAGGCTCAATTCAGCTTGGTCCGAGTTCGTGAGCTCGAGGCGTGCATTTCTGTCCGCTCTTCTGCTTTGTTCGTCTGCGCTCGGCGGGTGCGCCACCTACATTCCGCCCGCAATCAGCTACGATGCTGAAGTTCCTCCGTTACCGGCGACGCCAGTGGCTCTCGACGACAGATCGCGACCGCTCCACGTTCCACCGCTCTGGAAGCCGGCTCTCGGCGGCAAGTTGGGAGGGAAGGAGGACGCTGAACCCGTGGGACGAGTTGAGGCCGCAAACAGCGCAGCCCGGGTCGAACCGCGCAAGCGGGGGTATTACAACGCTGCGCAAATCTACGCCTACAGTCCTGGGGCACTCTACCAGATCTACGCCGCACCGGGGCAGATCACAGATATCGCGCTCGAGGAGGGAGAACAGTTGACTGGATCCGGGCCGATCGCGGCTGGAGATACCGTGCGCTGGGTCGTGGGCGATACCGAGAGCGGGAGCGGTGACACGCGGCGCGTCCATATCCTGGTCAAGCCCACCCGAGCTTCGATCGAGACTAATCTTGTCGTCAATACCGATCGGCGCACCTATCTGATCGAGCTCCGCTCTCGCGAGAGGCCATACATGCCATCCGTTGCCTGGTACTATCCTGAGACTGTACGCGAACGGTCGCGTTCAGCATCTCTCAAGCCCGTTCTTCCGGATCCAGCGCAGCGTATCTCCCGCTATGCCATCGAAGGCGACAGTCCTCCTTGGCGGCCGCTCGCCGCATATGACGATGGCCGCAAGGTCTATGTCGAATTCCCGCAAGGCATCGTGCAAGGCGAGATGCCTCCGCTCTTCGTCATCCGTCCAGACGGCAAGACTGAACTCGTCAACTATCGCGCTTACGGCAACGTGCTGATCGTCGATCGACTGTTTGCGGCAGCCGAACTGCGCCTTGGCGGCGAGCACCAGCAGAAGGTCCGTATTGTTCGGACCGACGGGAGGCCGTCGTCATGAACACCCGGAATGGAAACGATCAGGAGCAAGCGGCTCCGCCTGAGACCCAAGAGGATCAGTCCGGAAGCTTTCGCTTGAGAGCGGAGCACCCGCCCGTGACGCGGTTGTCACGGAAAGTACTGGCGGGAGGGAGCGCGGTGGCCCTGCTTGTCATCGGGGGAGCCGTGCTGTGGTCGCTGCAGGAGAATCGCCCTCGAGAGCAGGCGGCCGATGAGCTTTACAGTACCGACCATCACAATGTCGCCGACGGTATTACGGCGCTACCGAAGGACTACGCTGGCATTCCACGCCAGCCAATCCCGCAACTGGGGCCGCCGCTTCCCGGGGACCTTGGTCGGCCGATCCTTGCGGCCCAAGGACAGTCGCCGACGATCGGCGCTAATCCGGACCAGCAGCGCCGGGATCAAGAGACGGAAGCTGCTCGTGTCAGCCATCTGTTCGCCTCGACCAATGGGAGAGAGGCGCGTGAGCCTACGCCTGCAGGTGTAGGGAGCGATCGCATCGCATCACAAAGCCCGACGAATACTAATGACGATGGATTTACGCAGAACGGTCAGGACCGCAAGCTTGCCTTCGTGAACGCCTCTGTGGATCGCCGCACGGTCAGCCCTGATCGCCTCACCAAACCAGCTTCACCATATATCGTGCAGGCGGGGACAGTTATTCCGGGAGCCCTGATCACCGGAATCCGGTCGGACCTGCCAGGCCAACTTACGGCGCAGGTCACCGAGAATGTCTATGACACGCCGACTGGCCGCTTTCTGCTTGTGCCTCAGGGAGCGCGTTTGATCGGGATCTACGATAGTCAGGTCACTTTCGGCCAGTCACGTGTCCTGCTCGTCTGGACCCGACTGATCATGCCAAATGGACGCTCCATCGTGCTCGAGCGGCAGCCCGGCGCTGACACCGCTGGATACGCCGGGCTTGAAGACCAGGTCGACAATCACTGGGGTGAGCTCTTCAAGGCTGCGGCACTGTCGACGTTTCTGGCGGTCGGGACCGAACTGGGTGCCGGATCGGACAGCAACAGCAACGACAGCGCAATCATCCAGGCATTGCGGCACGGCGCCTCGGACTCACTGAACCAGACCGGACAGCAGGTAGTTCGGCGGAGTCTTAACGTCCAGCCGACGCTGACCGTGCGACCTGGTTTCCCGGTTCGCGTTGTCGTCAATCGCGACCTCATACTTGCACCTTACGGAGGATAGGGGATGCCCAAGCTGAGAATAGGAGCGCTGCCAGACGACATGCCGGTTAAGGTCACCACCGAGCTTCCAGCGTCAGTCCATCGGGATCTCGTCGCCTATGCAGAGGCTGTGGCACGCGAAAACGGGCAGCGCATCGATCCGGCAAAACTGATCGCGCCCATGTTGGCACGCTTCATGGCCGCAGATCGCGGATTTGCAAAGGCGAGACGAACTGGTCATTCCCCAAGGGTCGGCGAGGGTGAGGGATAGCGGTCTGCCAACAGATTGAGGAAACGCTTCAGAGCCGGATTCTCATTGTCGTCGCGCCAATGCGCATAGAAGTCCACCCGGCTTGGTCCCGCTCCGTCCTGCAACTCTCGATACACAAGGCCAGCGAAACTTGCACCAATATCCGATTCCATCGCCAGGCTTAGCCCCATGCCCATACTCGTTAGACTCTTGATAATTCCACGGCTCACGTCATGTCGTTCTATCTTGGGGCGATCGTCGGGTAGCACTAGCTTCGAAATCAGAAGATCCTCGAGCTCTCGCCCAGGATCATACTTGCTTAGAAGGATCTTCTCGTTACGCAAATCGGTCCAATAGGTGATCTCGCGTGCGGCCAGCCAGTGATCTTGGGGCAGCGAGATCAGGATGCGCTCGCTCCACAGCAGTAGTGATCTGGTGTCTTTTGAAGGCAGACGTCCAGGGCTAACGACAACGTCGACGGTTCCGTTACGGAGAGCGGTCACCAGACGGAAGCGTGAGCGCTCCATCGTTGCTATTTCGAGGCCTGGTAGTAGTTTCTTGAGCTCACCTATCGTCGCTCGCAAATTGCCGGTGGACATAGATGTGAAGAAGCCGATGACAAGATGGCCAGTGTCGCCGCGACCACCGGACCTTCCTGTGTCAAGGAGCATGTCGACTTGTTCCAGAATCAACCGCGCGATTCGCAGAACCTCTCGGCCTGCCAGTGTAGGCTTTATTCCCCCACTTGAGCGCTCAAACAGTGAAGTTCCCAACAGGTACTCAAGCTGGCCAATAGAACGGCTAAAGGCGGTGTGCTTCATCGAAAGCGCTTCCGCGGCTCGTCGAAAACTTCCATGGTCACAAGCGGCAACCGCAAGTCGAAGCTGTTGCAGGTCAACAGCTCTTGCCGCGTTTCGCTGACCGTTCCTAGTCTCAATTTCCGTCATGTTCATAGCTCGGTAAGCGAACCGCAAGACACGGCGTCCCCGCTCTAGGCGGGAACGGGCATATCGTTTGTTGGCCTGTATCGTTCTACGCGGCCGCGAAGATTACTGGCGTCCAAAGGGCCGGTGTCGAAAGCCCGCCGGCTTTACGAAGGTTGGCCAGAGTATCGCGCGAGATCTCAAGGTAACCCGCCACGGCTAAGGTGTTGCCAATTGCGGAAGGATTGCCAATGCGCCGCAGGGGCCAACCGGCTCGTCGAAGGATTCGCTCCATACGGACGTCTGTGACGGTAACGATGTCAGTGAGTTGTCTTGAGAGGCCGAACTCGACCATTCCCGCAAATAGTTCGTAAGCAGCACGAGTAAGACCGTGATCCCCCTTCGGCGCATCGGCAGCAACATCGATCGCGAATCTACTACTTTCCCAAACGAGAGGAGTTGACGGCGCGGGTTGGCCTTCGAGAAGCCTAGGGAAGGTGTCGCAAAGCATGGTCGGGCCAATTGTGGGGAGGAGGCGTACGGAACCTTGCACCTGCCCGTTGTCACATAGCTGGACTAGGTAAGCGGGATGCAATGCATCGAAGTCGTCGATCTCCATGCCGCCGCTGGTTTGAACGTCCCATGCCATGCGAAGTTTGAAAACGCGATACCGTAACCGATGCATTTCGGCGAGGGTTTCGGCGAACTGGCCATACAAGGGCGGTGTGATTAGCTGAATCATAGTCCCTCCAGGGGTGTACATCGTCACCTTTGGAGCGGATCACGGATCCCAAGTCATTACCTGTAGTTGTAGGGGGCTCCGCCCCTAATTTTGCTGCTTTCTTTTCACAGCGGCTAAGCGGGCTACCGCTTGCCGAACACCGAGTTTTTTCTTCGCGCCTTCTAGGTAGAAAGCAACCGTATTGCGCGAGATGCCGAGAATGCATCCGATCTCCCAAGCGCTCTTGCCTCGAGCTGCCCACTCCAAGCATTCGAACTCACGCGGAGACAGACATGTCCCGTCGATATTGTATACGCTCGCTAGCTTTCGGCGGGTATGAGCATGGAAATACATCGCCATAAGCTGAAGAACACGTCCATGTGATTCAATGAACCGTTCGAATTGTGGGCGGCTCTGGTCAACGGAAAAGGTCAATGCAGCGATGGGGCCGTGGCCATCGTGAATCGGCACCGTAAAGCCAAACCGAATTCCGAATTTCGCGGCCTCTTCGAAAAGCCGATGCTGTGCCATCGATGTGAACTTCGAATTGAAATCGATCCCCCAACGAAAGGGCTCGGGAGTTCGAAGAGCTTCTCCGATAACGGGATCAAGTGTTTGGTAGTTGTTTTTCTGATAGTGCGCTACCCACTGCGATGGATATGTGGAAATTATGCGCGGTTTGCCTCCGCCGGCTCGCTGGAGGGCTAGATAAGCAAAGCTTGATAGGTCCAAAGCGGTCGCTGTGTACGCCATGGCTTTGGAGAAGTCTTGGAGATCTTCTGCGGTCGCTAGGAGATCAATGAAATTTTGAAAGATGCGGTGCATCGCTGCCGAGAAAACCGTGCATAGTGCGAGAGCAGAGATCTCGCCCAGTTCCTTGATTGTGCCCGCAATAAAGGACGAAAGAGCAGCCCTTCGCAGCCGGTGAAGTCAAGGCAAACCCTCTGGTAACCAACCACAGAGTTGTGCCTCGTACATTTTGTTGTCTTTGCCTATTCTCATAATAAGCCCGGCATTTTATGCCGAAATTGCAGCCGTCACCCCCAAAGTGCCGAATGGGATGCGGCTATGCAGCTGGCCAGGGGCCTGTTCGTGCTGCGGATACTGCGCTGACCGGCTAGCGAGACCGGTTTGCAGTCCAGTGTTGGGCGTCGAAGGCTGCTGCATCTTCAAAGCGCTCCGGTATCGCTGCTGCTGATCGCAAGAGACGCAAGATGCGTGACCCCAGCATTTTCGTAGTTGTTGGATTGGGGCTATTGTCGCTATCGATCTGAATTGTCACGGTCCGTCCAACGATCAGTTCATCCGCATTATTTTTCGCATGGAGTTTGATCCGTACTGGAATTCGCTGTGCAAGCCGAACCCACGAGAAGGTCGGATTGATGTTCGCCAGCATGCTCGCACCGGAACTCCGTTCGCGATCTTCAATTCCGCGGGCGATGCTCTCGACCTCTCCTCTCAGTGTCGAGCCTCCCATCAGGATGACGTCGGCAGGGTCGCCTACATGGATGCGCGCGAGCTTTGTTTCTTCGAAGTAGCCTTCCGCACGCACCGTATCGGTTTCGATCAGCGCCATTATGCCTCGTCCCGCCGGCAGATAGGCGCCCGGCCGGAGATCGAGGTTCGTTACGCGACCACTCACCGGCGCTCGGATTTCTGATCGGATCAGGTTAAGATGTGCGATTTCCAGATCCGCAAGCGCTTGATTGTAGGTAGCCTTCGCCTGGAGGTCAGCGGCGCGGACCGTCTCGCGCTGCTGTTGAGAGACAACGCCGTCGCTAAGCTTTTCATAGCGGGTACGGTCATTAGAGGCCCGTTCAAGCGCGGCTTCGCGGCTTGCGACCACGGCTTCTGCCTGCTGGACGGCCAGGCGGAAGCGCTGCGGATCCAGCCGGATGAGTACGTCACCTTTGCGAACCGCCTGATTGTCCTTGATCAGAACCTCTTCGACCAGCCCGGAGACGTCCGAAGCCACGGCGACGACGTCGGCGCGGACGTGGCCGTCACGCGTCCAGGGAGCCTCCTCGTAGTGGTCCCACAATTTGATGGCAATCGGCGCCGCAATTGCGACGACCAGACCAGTAACAACGATGCGCGGAATCGAACGTCTGGTAGTCACGGCAGAAACTTTCCAAGTAGCGTGTAGCAGATGTCGACGAGAATCAAGAAGATTGCGAAATCGAATAGCGCGGGGTGCCATGCGAAGCTCTTGATCTCGAATGAAACAGCGCGGTTGAGTGTTGCGGACAGTGCCATCCCTAGCCCGAGCGCGAAGATACAGGCGACGACAAAGGTCGGTATGAACACACCCGCGACGTTGATCTCTTCAGTCATCACGCAACTCTGCTACAAGTAGGAGCTGGTGCATCTGGAAACAGGGCGCGGCGTAAGCCGACCAGCGCGGTTAGTCTTGCTCGCTGGATTGCGGCGTCCCATTTGCAGTATTCGCGAAGTTCGGTATCAATGGTCGCGCACAATGCCTGCGCTTCCTCGAGAGGGAGCTCGATATTCCCAGATGCAAACCATCGGAAGGCGTGCGACAGTTTGACAACAAGACCTTCGAGATGCTCGCTCCCGTGGTCGTTCGCGTTCGCCACGCTTGATTTCAGGTCGAGCAGATCCAGTCCCATCTGTAGAGCGGCAAGCGAGCGGCCAGCTTCTGTTTCTACGTCCGCGCCGGACAGCGCCAATCTCGGAACGATCAGGCCGAGACGGTCGAGCATTACGCCCACCCAGCGTTCTCGGTTCATCGGTCTGTGGGCACCGGCCAGGATTGCTAGATCGACCCAGCCATGCCGGATCAGGCGTTTGGCCGCGTGCTTTGCAGTCACAGAGCGAAATGCGCGAACTGCCAAGAACGCCGCAATAAGACCGATTAGTGACGCTGCATTGACGTTAGCGAACGAAGCGAAGTCCGCCAAGAATCTGTTCTGCAGATCGAGTGCCCCGATCAGACCGAGCCCGAGGGCCAACGCTTTGACAATGTGACGCGGATTGGCCTGTAGATAGCCGATGACGAGAAACGGCGGAGCCAGCGAGGCCGCCAGCATCGGAAACCCATCGATTGCTGGGAAGATGACAAAGAGGTAGATGGCTGCGATCGGCAGCGACGCCACAGTCCAGAGTGTGTAGGACATCAGCGTGGGTGCAGGATCGTCGAGGCTGCTGTAGAGCGCTGCAGCAATAGCGGCGATCTGCGCGGCGATGCCGCCTTCCGGCCATGCCGTGGCGATCCAGACCGCGGCGCAGCCAAGGACCGCCGCAAAAAAAGCGGCGACGGATAACGCCGCGAGGCCCTGGTCACGATGGAGGGTTCTCTTGGCACGATGGATTTTGGAAGCAGATGCCGTCGCTAGGTGGGAAGCAGGCTTGGATCCCTGGATGACCCCACTTAGTTCCAGGATCGCGCCCAATGTTTCGATCATCGCCGATGATTTGGCGATCAAGCTGGATACGAGCAACGTATCCCATTCGTTTTGCGTGGCAGGAGGTGCGACTTTGAATTCTGCGCAGAAGCGCATCAGGTCGTCTGCGCTGTGCTGCGATTTAGCGGGGGCCCGCACCCATTCGCCCAGCTTTGAGAGAAGCAGATCGAGTTCCGGCGTACGCCGCTCCCCCAGTGCATCCAGCCTGTCTTCGATCGCTGTCAGCGTTGGAAGGACGAGCGCGAGCTTGTCCTGCAGGGCCCGAATCGCCCAGATCGGCGGTTTCGCTGCTGCTGTGTCGAAACGGAGGTGGGTCAACTGTATTTCGAACTGCGTAACGTCCAAAGCTAGCCGCCAGCGTGCCGCGTTGCTCTTGGTCGGAGCGTGCTTGAGGAAGACATCTGCTGTCCAAGCGGAGGCATCACGAACCGCTGCATCAATCGACTTGATAAGGGCACTGGTGACGTCGCTTGGAAAGAGCAGAGTATGAACGGCCGTTGCGCAGCAGATGCCGAGCACAATCTCCTCGACGCGGGCCAGAGCGACGTCGAACACCAGATGTGGAGCAGCTACACTCGAGAACGCGACGGTCGTGGCTGTGTATCCTGCCAGCACAAAGGCGTAACTGCGAGGAGTGCGATGCTGAAGGGAAACGTACAGACAGAACGCGGCCCAGCTCGTGATGGCGAGTGTCATCAAGGATGGCTGATTGACCAGCAGTGGGACAAACGCCACGGCGGCGCTGGCGCCGAGCAGAGTGCCGAGCAAGCGGTAAACGGCTCGCGAACGAACGGCGCCGGCGAGCGGTTGGGCGGTAAGGTAGACAGTGAGCATCGCCCAGTAGGGCCTCTGCAGGCCCAGACGAAACGCCAGGTAGATTGCGAGCATCGCCGCGATGAACGAATTGGCCGAAAACAGCGCCCATCTGGGGTCGAAGCTGCCGGGAAAAATGGCGTCTCCGAAAATGCGGGAGAGGAGCGTTCGGGTCATCGTTCGAATTCCAGGTCTGACAAGCACCCGAACGATAGAATTTGCGGCCCTCCAGGAATTTCGTTACTTTACCAAAAAATTGCTAAAAGATGACAATGCGCGGCTCTCTCCTCCAGTACTTTCGTGAGCTTGATCCGGACTCGCTCGACCGTCCCGTCGTGGCACTCATGGTCGATACGCAGGAGAAAGAGGACGAAATTCCGATCCACACGCATCGGAAAGGACAGCTGGTTCTGGCCCAACGGGGGGGCGTGACCTGCGAGGCTCCTGGTGGACTTTGGATGGTGCCTCCGCGATGCGGCGTCTGGATTCCCGGAGGCATGCCGCACAGCAACCACGCGACCGCCAATGCCAGCATCTACTTCCTGTATGTGGATATGAATGCGGCGTCCGTTCCGCGGGAGTGCTGCACGTTGTCGATCTCTCCTCTGCTGTACGAGGTCATTCATCGACTGGCAACACTGACGCCCCTCTATGATCAGGAAGGTCCGACGGCTCATATAGTCGCGGTTTTGCTGAACGAACTCATCGAGATGCCGACTGAGCAATTGCATCTTCCGGTTACGCGCCATTCAAAGCTGCGTGCGATCGCAGATGCTTTGATGGAAAACCCGGCGGATCGCCGTACGGTGGCAGAGTGGGGAGAGGCAATGGCGCTCGGGGAGCGAACCTTGATGCGCCTCGTCGTCGCTGAGACCGGCATGACGTTCAGTCGATGGCGCCAACAATTGCACATCATCATCGCGCTTCAGCGGCTGTCGGCGGGAGATTCAGTGCAAGCAGTATCCGAGGTTCTCGGCTACGACTCCGTCAGCGCTTTCATAACGATGTTCAAGAAAGCGCTCGGCAAGTCGCCGGCGCGCTATTTTTCCGACCGTATCAAGCGAGGTGCACGGACGCCCTGGCTGCATTTCAGCTAAGCGAGCTGGCCTTCCGACTTGCTATTGGCTGTCATGGGTCGCCCGATAGATTTCCACGACGATATTTTTCAACTCCTGAACGGAACAGGAAATTCGACGATCGCAGGGGGCCTTCCCATCACCTGACCCTGTCGACGGACGTCCGCTTGAGCTGCCCTCTTTGCTTAGATCGAGAACGCTGAAATTGCGACTTACCTCGCCGTATCGAGGAACGGCGTGGCCGCGAAAGCGCTCCATGCTGTATCCTTAATCTATCGAAGTTGCTCGTTTCTGATGATCTCGATGCCGAATCCCGCAAGCCCCTTGAAGTGATGGGTGGACGATGTCAGATGGCGGATGGAGGTTATGCCAAGATCTCGCAATATCTGCGCTCCAACGCCGATCTCGCGCCACTGCCGATTGCGATGCTCGTCCGAGGAAGACGATGGGGGCGGGGGGGCCGGCAGAACGCCAGCCGCGCCGTCTCTGAGATAGATAAGCACACCGGATCCGTTCTCTTTGAAGCGTTGCAGCACAACGTTCATCTTGGCTTGGGCTTGCCCCGAGAACATGTCTCGTATGATGTTTGGCTTGTAAAATCGGGTCAGTATGTTTTTGCCGTCACCGATCTCGCCATACACGTATGCCACGTGGTGGATAGGATCGAACAGCGTGCGATACGAATATCCCTGCAGCGGACCAATCGGGCTGTCGGCGGTCACACTTGAGACCCTTTCAACCAACTTCTCACGCGCCTGCCGGAAACCGATGATATCGGCAATGGTTACGTGCTTCAGAGCGTGCCTGGAGGCAAAATCTCGAACTTGCGAACCCTTCATCACGGACCCGTCGTCGTTCATCAGTTCACTGATGACTCCGACCGGAGCCAGTTTGGTCAACCAGCACAGGTCGACCGCAGCTTCGGTATGACCCGACCGCATCAGAACGCCGCCCTCCTTTGAAATAAGAGGAAAGATATGGCCAGGTCGTGCAAAGTCGCTTGCGCCGACGTTGGGGTTGGCCAGGGCCCGGCAGCAGGAGGCGCGTTCTTCAGCCGAGATCCCGGTCCCGCCGTCAGGTTTGTAATCGATCGAGACGGTGAAAGCGGTGGTGTGGTTGGAGTCGTTGTTGATGACCATTGGATCTAGTCTCAAACGACGCGCATGGTCCGACGTGATGGGTGCGCAGACGATCCCGGAGGTGTGGCGGATTATAAACGCCATCTTCTCGGTTGAGCAAAGTGACGCTGCGACGACGAGATCTCCTTCGGCTTCTCGATCATCATCGTCAGTGACGATGACGATCTCTCCTTCGGAGAATGCTTTCAGGGCGGCAGAGATCGAGACCGTCATATGTCCCTCGGTGGGTTTGGTGCGCTCAATTGCCAAGCGTGTTTTCGACGCGTCCGCTCTAGCCCGCTATTGCCTTCGCTGATCCAGCCCTGTCACGCAACAGGAACTTCTGAATCTTTCCGGTGGAGGTCTTTGGAATCGAGCCAAAAATGACTGCTTTCGGTGTCTTGAATCCCGAGAGCTGATTTCTGCAAAAAGCAATGAGTTCGGCTTCTGTTGCCGCGGTATTGTCTTTGAGCTCGACAAAAGCACACGGAACTTCGCCCCATTTCACGTCTGGCTTGGCGACCACAGCAGCAAACAACACGGCCGGATGTTTGTAGAGCACGTCTTCGACTTCCACCGATGATATGTTCTCGCCGCCTGAAATGATGATGTCCTTCGACCGGTCTTTGATGATGACGTAGCCATGTTCATCGAGCACGCCGAGATCGCCGGTGTGAAACCAGCCGCCCTCGAAGGCCTGCCGGGTGGCCTTCTCGTTTTTCAGATAACCCTTCATCACAATGTTGCCGCGGAACACGACTTCGCCGATCGTCTCGCCGTCACGCGGTACTTCCTGCATCGTCTCGGGACTTATGACCGTAACGGCGTCCTGCAGATGGTAAGGCACGCCCTGCCGGCTCTTCATCTTCGCGCGCTCGGTGGCGGGCAACTCGTCCCAGCCAGGTTGCTCGGCGCAGACGGAGGCGGGGCCGTAGACCTCGGTCAGGCCGTAGACGTGCGTGAGCTTGATGCCGATGCTCTCAGCGCCTTCGAGCACAGCAACCGGCGGCGCCGCGCCGGCGATCAGGCCCACGACGCGGCGGGCCGCATTGCCCTTCAGCGCGTCGGGCGCGTTGATCAGCGTGTTGTAGACGATTGGCGCGCCGCACATGTGGGTGACGCCGTGCTGCTTGATCAGCTGGAAGATCCTGGTCGGCTCGACCTTGCGCAGGCAGACATTAATGCCGGCGGCCGCTGCGAGCGTCCAGGGGAAGCACCAGCCGTTGCAGTGAAACATCGGCAGCGTCCAGAGATAGACCGGATGCTGGCCGAGATTGCCGGCGAGGATGGTGCTAACGGCGCTCAGATAGGCTCCGCGATAATGCGTTACGACTCCCTTTGGATCACCTGTAGTTCCAGAGGTATAACTGAGGGCAATTGCATCCCACTCGTCATTCGGATGATGCCATGCGAAGGCGGCGTCGCCGGACGCGAGTGCAGCTTCGTAGTCGATGTCCCCGATTGCAGCGCTCGAGAAGTGAGTGTCGCCGACATCGACGATTAGTGGCTTCGGTCCGGATAAGAGCGCGATCGCCTCCCGAATGAGACCTGCAAATTCTGGGTCGACCAGCAGGACTTTGGCGCCGCCATGATCGAGCTGAAACGCGATGCTAGCAGCATCAAGCCGTATATTGATGGCATGAATGATCGCTCCGATCATCGGTATGGAAAAGTGCGATTCCACCATGGCTGGTACGTTTGGTAGCATCACAGCGACAGTATCGCCTCGGCGGATGCCGTTCTGATCCAGAAAAGAAGCAAATCGCGTGCAACGCTCGAAAGTCTCCCTCCAAGTGAAGCGTCTTTCCTCGTAGATAACACTTGTGAGATCGGGATAAACGTGAGCGCTGCGCCGTAGAAAGCTGACCGGGGTCAACGGTACAAAATTCGCTTGCGCTTTATCCAAGTGCGTGTCGAATGGATTAGTCGTCATTTTGCTCTGCATCCATTGAAGTGCATCGTGAATTCAGATCGGACTATCTGTTGACCACGGTGGTTGGAGTTCGCTCTCGACAGTCGTTATGGCATCGCGCTTTGGTCGGCGCTAAAGCCCGGCTGTGCTGTGATCAAAGATCCGCGATGTCTCTATGTTCATTCCGCCGTCGAGCCGTGCCTGAGCCGAAGCGTCATATTGGGATTTGGCGGGTCTCTCGACGCGTCTAGAAGACGGATGGACCGGCCTGATCTGAACAGGACGGTTTGTGTCGATAGGAAGCACTGTCTTATAGGATATGCGCTTCAATGCTAAGCTTGAGCGAATGCTGCAAACACCAGCTATGCGCGAGAGCTTGTTCACGATGAGGTCTTCAAGGGCCTCGACGTCTGACACCATGACACGCAGAAGGTAGTCGCTGTCCCCTGTCATGAGATAGCACTCCATCACCTCACTCAGGCGATCTATTGAGCGCGTGAAACTGTCAAGGGACAGTTGAATTTGCTTTTCAAGCTTGATCTGTATGAAAGCAGTGACGCCGATACCGAGAACTGCCGGATCCAACACGGCAATTCTTCGGTCAATGACCCCCAGTCGTTCGAGCGTGCGAACTCGAGCGAGACAGGGGGATGGTGAGAGATTGACGCGGGAAGCGAGCTCTACGTTGGTTAAGCTGGCGTTCTGCTGCAGTTCATTCAGGATCTTGATATCGATCCTATCCAAAGCTGTCGTCGTCATGTCGGTTTCTCCCGTGGGCAAGCGTTCGTCATGGTATCGAGGCCCGGCCCCTCGCGTTATCTCGCGTGATGACATCTCGATGAAACGAATGCTAACCGCTGCGCGGGCTTGTAGAATTTCGATAAAATGACGACTTATATCGAAAAACGGACAATCTATTTGGCAGCGCCAAAGGCGAAACTTCTAAAGGCGTGCCTGTCGTTGCAGCCGTGGAGCAACGCGGTTCCAAAATCAGCAATTGCTTACTGCCTGGACGCTACCCTTGGCATAAACGGTTCTTTAAGGGGCTCAACAAGCAATTAACTCCGTTCAACAAGCGGGTTGGAGCGGCGGCTCTCCTCATGGAGATCAAAAAGGAACGTGGTGCAGGGCGCGCGTAAGCGGTGAATCTTTTGCCCGATACCGCTGGGAATCTCGCTCCAGGGAAGGCCATGTAAGGTAGTGATCCGCGAGCCGAGGGACCTGCCGTCGGCCGTGGTCACATGCGAAGATGTCGGCCGGGGACTGCAGACATTAGCTCAACTCGAAATGTGATAAGGCAATATATCCCTGCGGTCACGGTCGAGTTTCAGTCTGCTCTTTAGTGGAGGTATCGCTCGCTGAGGGCAGCTGGTGCGCTCACAGATCCGGCACGAGATTCCGATAGGATCATAGGTGCCTTTGTTTGTGAGATCGAGCCCGTCTGCATACACGAAATCCTTCGCGTAGGAGACTTCACATCCTAACGCTATAGCGTATCGAGGGCGCGGCGCGCCGAAGCCGCCCCGGCCCTTTGAAAGTTCGGTTGCGATACAAAGAAATCGTACGCCGTCCGGAGTCTCGGCGAGTTGCCGAATAATTTGGCTAGGTGTCTCGAACGCCTGGTGAGCGTTCCAGAGTGGGCACGCTGCGCCGTAACGCGCGAATTGTAGCTTTGCCGCGCTATGTCTCTTGGTGATGTTTCCTGCGCGGTCCAGCCGAGCGAAGAAGACGGGCACGCCTTTGGAGCCCGGTCGTTGCAGGGTAGACAATCGATGGGCAACCTGTTCCAGGCTCGCGCCGAACTTGGTGGCGAGCAACTCCAGATCGTGCCGTAGATCTCGAGCGGACTGCAGGAATCTTTGATAGGGCAGAATGAGAGCGCCGGCGAAGTAGTTACGCAATCCCGCTGCGCACACGTTTCGCGCATCGGCAGATCGAAAAGTGGCGCGATCTGCAATCTGACCAATTCTTTCTTCCTCTTCAAGCGCGGCGATCTGCAGCGCAATCTGGAAGTTTCGCGTTGGCGTTGGAAGGTATTGGCTCAGCAACAAGGTGCGGGATGCACGATCGAATTGCCGTAATGAAGTCTCGTGGGGGCCGCTCTGGCGTATCTGCACGCCATGTCGAGATTCCAGGTGGTTAATCAACGCCGTGGTCGCGTTGCCATCGGGAATGTTTAGCCCCTCGGCAAGTGCCTCAGCCGCAGCATCTAACTCGTGGACGTAGTTGTCAACCAGATGAAAGAAATCGCGGACTTCTTCGTAAGCCGTCGGTTCGCCAGCCCAGTTGACGATCTGCCCGTCGAGACTGGCGAGCTGTTCGCTGTTTCGTCGGTACGCCTGGTGAGCGTTGAGGAGCGCTTGCGCAAAACCCGGCGCGTTCTGAACGACGAGTTTCAACTCCTGGATGTTCGGCGCATAGGGCGCAAAGATCGGATCGGCCAGCGCTTCCGTCAGCATCGACATGACCCTGTCGTTGTCATTGACCGACAGAGAGCTGAGGTCGACCTGAAAGCGTTCCGCAAGAAGAACCAAGACAGAGGCCGAAACCGGCCTCTGATTGTTCTCGATCTGGTTCAAATAGCTGAGGGAAATTCCCAGCCGTTCAGCGAAGGCCGCTTGGGTGAGCTTCGTGCTCTCCCTTACCTCGCGGAATCGTCGCCCGATGAAAAGCTTGCCAGCCATTTGCAACTTCGCAATTTTCAATTTGCAACATTGTACCATGTGCAAATGCGCGTCTTCAAGTCTTCTCAAGGCCGATATTGGGCGTGTATCGCGGGAGAAGCGGGTCCGCCGTACCGCAACGGCAGGGCCACCGAGGAGAGTTCCGTGATCTCGACCATTGAAATCCTTGAAGACCGTCGCGCGAGTGCCAGGCTGGGCGGCGGGCAGAAGCGCATTGAAGCGCAGCACGCCCGCGGCAAGCTGACCGCGCGCGAGCGCATCGAGCTTCTGCTCGACAAGGGATCGTTCGAGGAGTTCGACATGTTCGTCGAGCACCGCTCCACCGAGTTCGGCATGGAGAAGAACAAGATCCCCGGCGATGGCGTCGTCACCGGCTGGGGCACCGTCAACGGCCGCAAGACCTTCGTGTTCGCCAAGGACTTCACGGTGTTCGGCGGCTCGCTCTCGGAGACCCACGCGCTCAAGATCACCAAGTTGCAGGACATGGCGATGAAGGCGAGGGCGCCCATCATCGGCCTCTATGACGCGGGTGGTGCCCGCATCCAGGAAGGCGTCGCCGCGCTCGCCGGCTATTCCTACGTGTTCCGCCGCAACGTTCTGGCTTCCGGCGTGATCCCGCAGATCTCCGTCATCATGGGCCCCTGCGCCGGCGGCGACGTCTATTCGCCCGCCATGACGGACTTCATCTTCATGGTGAAGAACACCAGCTACATGTTCGTCACCGGCCCCGACGTCGTGAAGACGGTCACCAACGAGGTCGTCACGGCCGAAGAGCTCGGCGGCGCCTCCGTGCACGCCACGCGCTCCTCGATCGCCGATGGCGCCTTCGAGAACGATGTCGAGACGCTTCTGCAGATGCGCCGCCTGATCGACTTCCTGCCGTCCAACAACACCGACGGCGTGCCGGAATGGCCGAGCTTCGACGACACCGCCCGGATCGACATGTCCTTGGACACGCTAATTCCCGACAATCCGAACAAGCCCTACGACATGAAGGAGCTGATCCTGAAGGTCGTGGACGAGGGCGACTTCTTCGAGATCGCGGAAGCCTTCGCCAAGAACATCGTCACCGGCTTCGGCCGCATCGCGGGCCGCACCGTCGGCTTCGTCGCCAACCAGCCGATGGTGCTGGCCGGCGTGCTCGACAGCGATGCATCGCGGAAAGCGGCGCGCTTCGTCCGCTTCTGCGACGCCTTCAACATCCCGATCGTCACCTTCGTCGACGTCCCGGGATTCCTGCCCGGCACCGCGCAGGAATATGGCGGCCTGATCAAGCACGGCGCCAAGCTGCTGTTCGCCTATTCGCAGTGCACCGTGCCGCTCGTCACCATCATCACCCGCAAGGCCTATGGCGGCGCCTTCGACGTCATGGCCTCGAAGGAGATCGGGGCCGACATGAACTACGCCTGGCCGACCGCCCAGATCGCGGTGATGGGCGCCAAGGGCGCGGTCGAGATCATCTTCCGCAGCGACCCCGACAAGATCGCCGCCCGCACCAAGGAATACGAGGACCGGTTCCTGTCGCCTTTCATTGCGGCCGAGCGCGGCTACATCGACGACGTCATCATGCCGCATTCGACACGGAAGCGGATCGCAAGAGCGCTCGGCATGCTGAAGGACAAGAAGGTCGAGACGCCGGCCAAGAAGCACGACAATCTGCCGTTGTGAGAAGAGAAGTGTTTAAGAAGATTCTGATCGCCAATCGCGGCGAAATCGCCTGCCGGGTCATCAAGACTGCCCGCCGGATGGGCGTTCAGACGGTTGCGGTCTATTCCGAGGCCGACCGCGATGCCCTCCATGTCGAGATGGCCGACGAGGCCGTGCTGATCGGCCCGCCGGCTGCGGCCGAGAGTTACCTGGTGATCGAGAAGATCGTGGACGCCTGCCGCAAGACCGGCGCCGAGGCCGTGCATCCCGGCTACGGCTTCCTGTCCGAGCGCGAGGCGTTTCCGCGCGCGCTGGAGGCGGCCGGCCTCGTCTTCATCGGCCCGAACCCCGGCGCGATCGCAGCGATGGGCGACAAGATCGAATCCAAGAAGGCGGCCGCCAAGGCCAAGGTCTCGACCGTGCCCGGCTATCTCGGCGTCATCGAGGACGACAAGCACGCGGTCCGCATCGCCGACGAGATCGGTTATCCCGTGATGATCAAGGCCTCCGCCGGCGGCGGCGGCAAGGGCATGCGCATCGCGAACTCCAAGGCGGAGGTCGCCGAAGGCTTCAACCTCGCCAAGGCCGAGGCCAAGGCCTCGTTCGGCGACGACCGCGTCTTCGTCGAGAAGTTCATCGTCGATCCCCGCCACATCGAGATCCAGGTGCTGGGCGACAAGCACGGCAACGTGATCCATCTCGGCGAGCGTGAATGCTCGATCCAGCGCCGCAACCAGAAGGTCATCGAGGAGGCGCCGTCGCCGCTGCTCGACGAGGAAACCCGCCGCAAGATGGGCGAGCAGGCCGTCGCGCTGGCCAAGGCCGTGAATTACGATTCCGCCGGCACCGTCGAGTTCGTCGCGGGGCAGGACAAGAGCTTCTACTTCCTGGAGATGAACACGCGTCTCCAGGTCGAGCATCCCGTCACCGAGCTCGTCACCGGCATCGATCTCGTCGAGCAGATGATCCGCGTTGCCGCCGGCGAGAAGCTCGCCATCGCGCAGAGGGACGTCACGCTCACCGGCTGGGCGGTGGAATCGCGCCTCTATGCCGAAGATCCGTTCCGCAACTTCCTCCCCTCGATCGGGCGCCTGGTGAAATACCGCCCGCCGGCGGAAGCCAGCAAGGATGGCATCACCGTACGCAACGACACCGGCGTGCAGGAGGGCGGCGAGATCTCGATCCATTACGATCCGATGATCGCCAAGCTGGTCACGCATGCACCCTCGCGCGCCGCCGCGATCGAAGCGCAGGCGACCGCGCTGGACTCGTTCTATGTCGACGGCATCCGTCACAACATCCCGTTCCTGTCCGCGCTGATGCATCATCCGCGCTGGCGCGAAGGCCGGCTCTCGACCGGCTTCATCGCCGAGGAATTCCCGAAGGGCTTTGCGGTGCGCGTGCCCGAAGGCGAGGTCGCGCGGCGGATCGCTGCGGTCGGCGCCGCCATCGATCATGTGCTTGGCGAGCGCAAGCGGCAGATCTCGGGCCAGTTAGGCGGCCGCATCGTACAGCGCGAGCGTCGTCGCGCGGTCTGGCTCGATCACCAGGAGATCCTGCTCGAGGTCGCGCGCGAGAGCGAGGCGATCGCAATCCGCTTCATCGATGCCGACGGCAAGGCCGGCACTGCGCATCTGTTGCAATCGCCATGGAAGCCGGGCGATCCGGTCTGGCAGGGCACCATCGACGGGCAGTTCGTCGCGGTGCAGGCCCGCCCGATCGCCAACGGCATCCGCCTCGCGCATCAGGGCGTCGAGGTACCGGTCTATGTCTGGACCGAGGCGGAAGCGGCCTCGGCACGCTTGATGCCGGTGACGACGGCCTCCGATACCGGCAAGAAGCTGCTCTGTCCGATGCCGGGCCTCGTGGTCTCGATCGCCGTGAACGAAGGGCAGGAGGTCAAGGCCGGCGAGACGCTCGCGGTGGTCGAAGCCATGAAGATGCAGAACGTGCTGCGAGCCGAGCAGGACGGCACCGTGAAGAAGATCCACGCCAGCGCCGGCGCCACGCTCGCGGTGGACGCGCTGATTTTGGAGTTCTCCTGAATACTGCAAGAGATCGCGACCTGAGATAGGCAGCTTGTCTGCAGGAATTCCGGTTACTTACACATAAAAGTGATGCTGGGCGGCTCGGCGTCACTTGGGACTAAGTTGATGAATACCGAACGGTTCGCATTGGCATCCGGCTTTGCGCCTGCTTCACGCGAGGACTGGCGCACGCTGGTTGATGGCGTGCTAAAGGGAGCGCCGTTCGAAAAGCTGATTGGAAAGACATACGATGGCTTGAGAATCGAGCCGATTTACCTCCGCGCGAAAGACACTACGCCGGTCGAGGGGCGGGCGCCCGCGGCGCCTTGGCAGATCATGCAGCGCATCGATCATCCGGACGCGGTGACGGCCAACAGGCAGGCCCTTGAGGATCTGGAGTACGGAGCGACGGGCCTGGCGCTCGTCTTTGCCGGCGCCAACTGTAGCCGCGGGTTCGGCCTCGATCAAACGCCGGACGCCATCGCCAAAGCATTAGAGGACGTCCACCTTGATGCCGGCATTGGGATCGAACTTCAGATTGGTACACACGGGCGTAAGGCCGCGATCCATGTCGCGGAACATGTGAAGTCGGTCGGCCTCGATCCAGCCATCTGCGACATTCGATTTGGGCTCGATCCGCTGGGCACGTGCACCCTACGCGGATGCAGTCCATACACTTGGGACGAAATCGCGCGGACTGTTTCCAGCTCGATCAAAGGGCTTGTAACGCTGGGGTTCAGGGGGCCCTTTGCCGTGAGTGATGGGCGTATCGTTCATGATGCTGGCGGCTCAGAAGTGCAGGAGCTTACCTTCGTGCTTGCCTGCGGCGTGGCATATCTGCACGCTTTGGAGGCGGCGCGTATTCCGCTGGACGAAGCGCGAAGCATGATTTATGCGCGGCTCTCTGCTGACGCCGACCAGTTTTTGACCATGGCTAAATTCCGCGCGCTGCGACTCCTCTGGGCGCGCATCGAAACGGCGTGCGGTCTTGCGCCAAAGCCGCTGTTCATTGCGGCCGATAGCTCTTGGCGTATGTTGACCCGACGCGATCCCTCCGTAAACATGTTGCGCGCTACCATAGCGACATTTTCTGCCGGAATAGCCGGTGCCAATGCGATCACAGTGCTGCCGCACACGTCGGCGCTGGGCCTTCCAGACGCGTTTGCCCGGCGCGTGGCTCGCAATACGCAGCTTGTGCTGCTGGAGGAAAGCAATCTTGCCAAGGTTAGCGATCCTGCCGCAGGTGCTGGCAGCATTGAAGCGCTAACAACGGAGCTTTGCGGGGCGGCCTGGAGAAGTTTCCAAGAGATTGAAAACGCCGGCGGCATCTTTGCCGCTCTCCAGCAGGGAACGTTTCAGGCGAAGATCACAGCTACGCGCAGGGCGCGCGAAGCCAATCTCGCGAAGCGCCGCGATCCGCTGACCGGGGTGAGCGAGTTCGCAAACCTTGACGAAGGCGCAGTGGCGGTACTGAAAGTAACACCGATGGCTCTTCCGCCTAATGTTGACCAGAAATTCGTATTCGATGCACTGCCGCCGATGCGGCTTGCGGAACCATTCGAATCGCTCCGCGACAGGTCCGATGCGATATTGAAGCGAGGCGGCGTGCGGCCGCGAGTGTTTCTTGCTAGTCTGGGCACACCGACCGACTTTACGGCCCGCGCGACCTTCGCGAAGAGCTTCTTCGAAGCCGGAGGAATTGAGGCTATCGACGGCGCAGGCGTCGCCGACCCAGCCGAGCTTGCCCTCGCATTCACGGGCTCTGGTGCCGAACTCGCCTGCCTATGCTCCAGCGATAAGATCTATGCGGCGCGCCGAGATCTCCGCCCAAGCGCTTCAGCAAGTCGGCGCTAGGCACATCTATTTGGCGGGACCTCCCTCTCAATTCGAGGCCGCGTTTCGGCGTGCTGGCATCGGCAGCTTCATTCACGTCGGTTGCGACGCCTTGGCGACGCTAAATGCCGCTTACGACTGGATCCAAAACCCGAAGATTTCCTTCGGATAATTGCCAATCGAACGCGAGCACTCAAATGTCATCCATCAGCGGTATCCCGAATTTTGCAAATGTTGCTTTCGAAAGGTGCTCGGTCGTCGCCTCTTCTGTTCCCGTCGATCCGTGGGTGACTCCGGAGGGCATTCCGGTCAAGTCAGCATACGGAGAAGCAGATATCGCCGGGCTCGATTTCCTTGAGACCTGGCCAGGCATCGCGCCCTACCTGCGCGGCCCCTACCCGACCATGTATGTCAACCAGCCCTGGACGGTCAGGCAATATGCCGGCTTCTCCACGGCGGAGGATTCCAACGCGTTCTACCGCCGCAACCTGGCTGCGGGGCAGAAGGGCCTCTCGGTCGCCTTCGACCTCGCCACCCATCGCGGCTATGACTCAGACCATCCGCGCGTCGGCGGCGACGTCGGCATGGCCGGTGTTGCCATCGATTCCATCTACGACATGCGCACGCTGTTCGCGGGGATTCCGCTCGACCAGATGAGCGTCTCGATGACCATGAACGGCGCGGTGCTGCCGATCCTCGCGCTCTACGTGGCGGCCGCCGAGGAACAAGGCGTGCCGCCGGAGAAGCTTTCGGGCACCATTCAGAACGACATTCTGAAAGAGTTCATGGTGCGCAACACCTACATCTATCCGCCTGCGCCCTCGATGCGGATCATCTCGGACATTTTCGCGTACACCTCGCAAAAAATGCCGAAGTACAATTCTATTTCCATCTCCGGCTATCACATGCAGGAGGCCGGCGCGACGCAGGACCTCGAGCTCGCCTACACGCTCGCCGACGGCGTCGAATATCTTCGCGCCGGCCTTGCCGCCGGCCTGGATGTCGACCGCTTCGCGCCGCGGCTGTCGTTCTTCTGGGCGATCGGCATGAACTTCTTCATGGAAGTCGCCAAGCTGCGCGCGGCGCGGCTGCTCTGGGCAAAGCTGCTCAAGCCGTTCAATCCGAAGGACCCGCGCTCGCTGTCGCTGCGCACGCATTGCCAGACCTCGGGCTGGTCGCTGACCGCGCGGGACGTCTTCAACAATGTGATGCGCACGACCTTGGAGGCGATGGCGGCCACGCAAGGCCACACCCAGTCGCTGCACACCAACGCGCTGGACGAAGCGCTGGCGCTGCCGACCGATTTCTCGGCGCGCATCGCCCGCAACACCCAGCTCTTCCTGCAACAGGAGAGCGGCACCACCCGCATCATCGATCCCTGGGGCGGCTCGTATTATGTCGAGCGGCTGACGCGCGACGTCGCGGCCAAGGCCTGGGGCCTCATCCAGGAGGTCGAGGAGCTCGGCGGCATGGCCAAGGCGATCGAGGCCGGCCTGCCCAAGCTGCGCATCGAGGAGGCCTCGGCCAAGACCCAGGCCCGGATCGATGCCGGCAAGCAAGCGGTGATCGGGGTCAACAAGTACAAGCCGACCGACGAGGACAGGATCGAGATCCTGAAGGTCGACAACACCAATGTCCGGCGCTTGCAGATCGACAAGCTGACGCGGCTGAAGTCCGAGCGCAACCAGAAGGACGTCGATGCGGCGCTCGCCGCGCTGACGCGCTCGGCCGGCGAAGGCAATGGCAACCTGCTCGCGCTCGCGATCGACGCAGCGCGCGCGAAGGCGACCGTCGGCGAGATTTCCGACGCGATGGAGAAGGTGTTCGGCCGGCACCGCGCCGAGATTAAATCCATCACCGGCGTCTACAAGCGGGAGGCGTCCAGCATGGGCAACCAGGTCGAGAAGGTTCAGGCGCTGATCGATGCTTTCGAGGAGGCGGAAGGCCGCCGCCCGCGCATCCTGGTCGCTAAGATCGGCCAGGACGGCCACGACCGCGGCCAGAAGGTGATCGCGTCGGCGTTTGCCGATATCGGCTTCGACGTCGACATCGGGCCGCTGTTCGCCACCGCTGACGAAGCCGCGCGCCAAGCGGTCGAGAACGACGTGCACATCCTCGGCGTCTCCTCGCTCGCTGCCGCCCACCTCACCGCCGTGCCGGAGCTGAAGGCCGCGCTGAAGAAGCAGGGCCGTGACGACATCATGATCATCGTCGGCGGCGTGGTGCCGCCGCAGGACTACGAGGCACTCTACGCGGCCGGCGCCGAAGCCATCTTCCCGCCCGGCACCGTGATTGCGGAGGCGGCCGAGGAGCTGATCCGCAAGCTGAATGCGCGGCTCGGCCATAGCGAGGCGGCATAGCCTAAATACAAGCCTTCCCGAGCGCTCGTCCGAATATGACTAGCAGGCAGCGATCATGTCGACCCTAGATCGAATTCGTCATGAGATAGATCACATGCGCGTTCAGGTCGGACGTCACCGTAGGGAAGCGTCTCGACTGCGACATGCAGGAATAGATGTGGGCGCAACGGAAGCGCTCATCGGCAAGATACAGGCGAAAATTCAAGAATTATGCGCTGAGAGAGATGAGCTGAGAAAGATACAGCCGAGCCCGACAAAGGGTAGGGTCGGCCGTCGGAAATGGTGAATCCGAGAGCTGGCGCAGGGTAGAAATTGCAGTGCCAGCGCTGTGTCCATAGCTCTGCCGGAATACGCGGCAGAGTTGCCTCAGCTCTGCGCACTTCGATCAGAGTAGTTCGAACCCAGATGCAACCAAATTATCTCCTCTCGCGGAACCGGTTAGCGAAGGAGGAGTCTTGCGTCCGTATGTAACGGCATAAAATGCTGATTGGTCATGTGGGGCATGACGACTTTGAACATTAATGCCGAAGGGACAGCGCAACTATGATCACGCAATTGTAGTCCTCGGCGGAGGCATGAATAAACGGTCCTCGCCAAATAGGGAGTGAGAAGATGAAGCTTAAGCACGTCTATCTTACCGCTCCGGAACCTGAAGCACTGGCCCGCTTTTACGAAGCACTTGGATTGACGATCCGCTTTGCTGACCGCGGCAAGTGGATTCAGTTCGTAGGAGATAAGGCCGCCTTTTGCTTAGCAAGCCCTGCGGAATCCGTGTCCGAGCAGTCTCGGAATGCTGTGGTTGTATTCGAGGTGGAGGATATGGACGCTGCGCTTGAGCGAGCGCGGGCGGAGGGCGCTGAGCTCGTCGGTGAAGTTCGGGAGATGGGGGCGCATGGCCGGGTGGCCCATTTGAAAGATCCGCAACGCAACACAATTCAGTTCTTTCAGGCTGTGGTCAAGAAGGGCGTCTAACCCGCTTTATGAACTAGATTCGGTTCGATTTATCGGGGAAACCTATCACCATGAACTTCCGAGTGTCGCCCATGCCTAGTCAAGAAATCCCTGCGTTCAGTAGCAAGGAATTCCGGAGCGCAATGCGCAACGTGCCGGGTGCAGTGTCTATCGTAACTACGGGGGTGCATCCTGGCAGGCACGGTTTGACGCTGACGGCCGGCTGCTCATTGTCGACCGAGCCATCGAGCGTGCTGGTCTGCGTGAACAAGTCGGCTGGCGGTCACGATACGATAAAGCAGAGCGGATCATTCTGCTGGAATATTCTCGCGGCGGATCACGCCGAGCTGGCAAGAAAGTTCTCCGGGCAGGACGGCAGCAAGGGTGACATACGCTTTACCGACGGTTTGTGGCGCGAACTGATTACGGGAGCGCCAAGTTTGATCGATGCGATTTGTAGCTTCGATTGCCGACTGACTGACTCTCACGATGCTGGCAGTCATACGATCTTCGTCGGTGAGGTGGTCGCACAAGCGATAAACGCCGATCGCGACCCCCTTGTCTATGTGAATGGCGAATTCACAGTACCGAAGCGTTAGAACTCCGACTGGTTCGGGGAACGTGCTTGAGGCATGGAGCGGATACTAACACCGCTTCTATGAACCGATGTTTGTAGCCAATAAAGGTCAATTCTGGAGCAAGGGTGCGGCGATGAGCGTTGAGGAGACCAGGCGGAAAGCCATTAGCGAAGTCATCTCGATTTGGAGCGATGGACGCGAGGCGCCAGCCGCGCCTTCGGGCATCCCAATGTCCTGGCTGCGGTGTCCACTCGTACCGCTCGTTGCTCACTAATGTTGTCACTTTGGCTCAACGTTCTTGCGAGCGGCATTCTGCTTGGTCTCGTTTATGGCTTGGTGGCGCTGGGGTTGACCATCATATTCGGCGTGATGCGGGTGGTAAACTTCGCTCACGGTGAGATGGTCGTCTTCGGCGTCTATATCGGATACTGGGCGGTCCGTCTTTGGGACGCCCCGATCATCGTAGCGGCGGCAATAGCTGCGGTCGTCATGTTCTTTTTCGGGTACCTCCTGGAAGCCCTGATAGTGAAGCGGTTCGTCAACCGGCCCCATCATTACCAATTCATTGTATTCATCGGTCTATCGCTGCTCTTTAGCGGCGTCCTTCTGGTCGCCTTCGGGCCTGACCCGCGTCCGAGCGCTTCTCTACTATCGTTTCGCACTGTATCACTCGGCTTCGTGACGCTCGATCTGGCGAGATTGCAGGCGGCGATAACCGCGGGTGTGCTTATCGCTCTGCTGGGAGTATACCTCCGGTTTTCCTCGCTTGGCCGGGCGTTGCGAGCGGCCGCAGACAACCGGTTGGGAGGGCTTGTCGTTGGATTGAACATTCCACGGGTCTACGCGGTGACGTTCGGAATTGGTGCTGCCTGCGCCGGTGTAGCCGGGGCGCTGATATCTCCTCTGTTTGATGCCCAACCCTATCTCGCCGTTGACTTCACGCTTCTTGCTTTCGTGACGGTCATTGTCGGTGGTCTCGGCAGCTTCAGCGGAGCGCTGCTGGGAGGCCTTGTTATCGGCGTTGCCGAGGCAATTGCGGCACTAATGTTCACACCGTCGATGAAGACGGCGCTTCCCTATGCGCTCCTCATCATCATCCTGATTTTCCGTCCGAGAGGGTTCTTCGGTGCAAAAGAGATTTGACGGCGGGCCTGAAATAAAGCGGTGGCTCGCGGGAGCGATGGTCTTCATCGTTCTTGCGTTCGTGGGCTCTTCTGCAGATCCGTACTTTATCTCACTGATGACGATCGTGTTGCTATTCACTTTCCTGGGGCAGTCCTGGAACTTGATGCTCGGCATCGGCGGCCAACTATCGATTGGCCATGCGCTTTTTGTCGGGCTAGGTGCCTATTCGGTTGGCGTCCTCTACGTAAAGTACGGAATCTCGCCGTGGATTGGCCTCTTCCTTGGAATGATCATTGCCGGGTCAGTCGGTGCGGCATTGGCCTGGTTGAGCTTCCGCTTCGAAGTGCGCGGAATCTATTTCGCGCTGCTGACGATTGCGGCTGCGGAGTTTGCCAGGATCATGTTCAGTGGATGGGAATTCGTTGGCGCAATGCAGGGGCTGTTCTTTCCGGCGCCAACTGGCGCGATCGAATTCTCAATGCTCCGGGGAGGAGCCCGCTTCTATTACTTTGTCGCGCTCGCACTGGCCGCGCTGGGAATTATAGGAACCGAACTCATTTCACGATCCTACCTCGGATACGTGTGGCGAGCGATGCGAGACGATGAACCGGCCGCACGAGCGCTGGGCGTCCGCACTTTCCGGCACAAGATTCTTGTGATCTCTGTATCCGCCGCAGCGGCCGCGGCGGGCGGTGGGGTTCTGGGACTCGTGCAAGGGTCGATATTCCCGGACTCGATCATGGGTATGGGGCTCTCTGTTGATGTGCTGATCGGACCTGTGGTCGGCGGGCTGGGGACGACGTTCGGTCCTCTGATTGGCTCGCTTGCCGCGATCCCTCTGAACCATTTGATGAGTGCCATCGGCGACAATCTTCGGATTCCGGGGCTGAACAATATCGCTTACGGTATTGTCCTCATTTTGGTCGTCTGGTTTCTGCCAGATGGCATCTGGCCGGCGATCGTGCGTCTCTGCAAAGCAATTCAGGCGCCATCCCGACTGTGGTTGCCGCATCTGAGGAAGGCCGAGGAATGACGGCTTTATTGGAAGTAAAGAACCTCTCTCGATCGTTTGGGGGATTGGTTGCGGTCAAGGACGTCAACTTCACGCTAGAGGCCGGACGTATTACTGCGCTCATTGGGCCGAATGGTGCGGGAAAGACGACCTGTTTCAACCTTGTCGCCGGCTCCCTGAGCCCGACCAGCGGACAGGTGTTCTTCGAAGGACGCCAGATCGACAGTACCCCTCCGGAAATTGTCTGCAGGATGGGTATCGCAAGAACATTTCAAATCGTTCGACCAATGCGTGATATGTCCGTGCTCGAGAACGCAATGGTGGGCGCCTTCAGCTGGACCAAAAGCGTAAAGGAAGCAAAATCGAAAGCCTACGAATCCCTTGAAAGCGTCGGACTCGCCGGCAAGGCCACTGCGCGGACGGACCAGCTAACGCTTCCGGATCGGAAAATGCTGGAGACGGCGAAGGCGTTATCCACTCGGCCAAAACTGCTGTTGCTGGATGAAGTAATGGCGGGCCTTCGACCGACAGAAGCGGCGGGTGTCGTCCGAGTGCTGCAGACACTTGCCGAAGGCGGCCTGACGATCCTCCTCGTCGAACACGTCATGCGGATCGTGATGGAAGTCGCGTCGAACGTCGTCGTACTTCATCACGGTGCCAAGATCGCGGAGGGAAGTCCCGCAGAAGTGGTTGCCGATCAGAAGGTTCTTGATAGCTATCTAGGGGCAGGCTTCCATGCTTGACGCGGCGCTCTTATCGATTGACGGGCTCTTTGTTGCCTACGACGGATCGAGCGCATTAAACGGCGTCTCGCTGCAGATACGCAAAGGAGAGTTGATCTGCGTCGTTGGGGCGAATGGTGCAGGGAAAACGTCGCTCATCAGATCAATCTCGGGTATAGTACGATCTTCAAGTGGCACCGTAAAAATGAACGGCGTCAATATTACTGGGCTGCCCCCATGGGAGATATGCGAACGCGGTATAGCGCAGGTCGCCGAGGGTCGACAGATTTTCGGCAGCCTCTCTGTCGAGGAAAATCTTCTGCTAGGCGGATCACTGAAGCGCGCGAAGGCCTATCAGCTCGAGACGCTTGAGTTCGTCTACCAACTGTTTGAGAGACTACGGGAGCGTAGACGGCAACTGGCCGGGACGCTATCCGGGGGCGAACAGCAGATGTTGGCGATCGGACGTGCGATCATGTCGAAGCCCGAAATGGTTATGTTCGACGAGCCGTCGATTGGGTTATCGCCTGCACTGACAGACGTGATGTTTGGCGTAGTGAAATCGCTCCACGAGCAAGGGATTACAGTGCTGCTGGTCGAACAGAACGTGGCGAAATCGCTTGCCTTGAGCAATCGCGGCTATGTCCTGGAGAATGGTTCAATCGTACTGCACGGATCGAGTCAAGAATTGCTCAACAATTCCGAGATTCAACGCGCATATCTCGGAATGTAGCGGAGCTGTGGCGCAAATTGCGCCGAGCACTGTGCTCTCTCTCTCTCTCTCTCTCTCTCTTACTTAACGGTCCCTCGGACCAGCGGAATTGCAAGCCGCCTAAGCAGATAATGCCGCAATGTGCCGCCGGGGCAACCTTTTGTGTTGATGCCGGCCGACGATGAAGCGGTGTACAGCAATCAATTCCGAGGTACGTCACCTAGGCTCTACTCATGATACAGGATGATGCCCTCTTAATCGATCGCCACCTTGACCTGGTCACAATGACTATGAATAGGCCACCGGCAAACGCGTTAAACAACGAACTAGTTGAGCGCTTGCTGGATGCCTTTCGAGCGCTTGCCAGCCAGGCGATGCCGCCAGGTATTGTTCTGACTGGTCAGGGTACCCGGTTCTTCAGTGCAGGCGGCGACATAAAGGAAGTGACGGGCATCGAGATATCCCGGCCTCGTATGAGGTCGTTCCATGCGCTCCTTTGCGAGATGGAGCGATATCCGGCGCCGCTTGTGTGTGCCGTCCGAGGTTACGCTGTCGGCGGCGCGTTGGAATTTCTTCTGCACGCCGATTACGTGATCGCGAATGGCGAGTGCAAGATCGGTTTCCCGGAGATCAACCATGGTCTCTTGCCCGCGGCCAAAGGCATGCGGAAGGCAGTGCAGAAACTGGGACTTCGTGATGCGCGAGCGCTGCTATATTGGGGCGAGCTGGTCGATGCAAGGAAAGCACTCGAGATCGGAGCAATCGACGAGATTGCAGCGACTTCGGACGTGACGTCGCGGGCGTTAGAAGAGTGTAAGTACCTTCGCGGAAAGGATCAAAGGCTATTTGCGGCCATCAAGCGCTCGCTGAACCTGACGGACCAGATGGACGACGCCTCCCTTGAGGCGATGACAATTGAGGATCTTGGGGCCTACCTGACGGGAGACAGTTCGGCAGATGCGCGGGCCCGATTTCTGTCGAAAAACGCAAAGTAGGCATCGATGACCGAATTCGCTTCTTCTGATGAAGTTCGACTGGAGTTGATGAATTTCGAGCAGGTGTCGGCGGCGCTGGCGCAGGGGACGTCGACGATCCTGGTACCGTGCGGGGCCGTCGAGCAACATGGACCGCATCTTCCTCTTTGCATGGATGCCGACCACGCTGATGCGCTCGCATCTAAGGTGGCACGGCATCTTGGAAATGCTTTGATCGCACCGACAATCAAGGTCGGCTGCTCAGCTCACCATCTCGTATTTCCCGGCACCATCTCCCTTCGTCCTGAAACGTTCGAAGCGATCTGCCTCGACTACTGCACAAGTCTCGCTCGGCACGGCTTCAAGCGGATCCTGCTGTTCTCGGGACACATCGGTAATTTTCCGATCCTGCGCGACATGCTTCCTCGATTGAAGCAGGCTATTCCCGAAGACGTCGAGATCGACGCATTCTCCGACTCGGTCGCCTGGATCGACAGGTGGCGAAGCGCCGTTAAAGAGGCCGGCGCAAACCCAGATGCGGTCGGCGGGCATGCCGATATAGCTGAGACGTCTCTCATGCTGTATCTGCGTCCCGACAGCGTGCGGCCGGATCGGTTCGAGGCGGGGCACCTTGGCGCGCTGTCTGAAGAGCAACTTCGGTCCATGTGGAGAAACGGCGTCAAATCGGTCACTGCCAACGGCATCATTGGCGATCCGCATGGGTCGACTGCGGCAATTGGCGAGCGATGTCTTGAGGCGATAACCGAGCTCCTCGTCGCGTCCTTTGACAAATAGACCGGGGCGTATCGAGCGCATCCCGCTCTTCGAGCACTGTCCCCAAGTAAATCGTCACGTCGTTGCGACGAAGGACGGCGATGTCCTGAGACATGACGCGGTTCGGCTGCGTACAGCACAAAATTTGGAAAGTTGCGTAGCGAGACCCTGCATTCGGACGAAAATATTGCTGTGCTTATGAAATGTTAGGCCATCTCGAAACTCCCTGAGGATTAAGAAGATGGCACTTACGTTCGGGTTTTGGTCGGAGCAGGAAACCCAGGTCGGGCAGAGTTATGCGCGCCGACTCCATGAGCTGGTGGACGAGGTGCGCCTCGCAGAAAAAATGGGGTTCGATTGCGCCTCGCTCTCCGAACAACACGTCGCATTGGGCGGCATTTCGAGCTCGGCGCCAGAGGTGGTCTATGGCTACCTCGCTGCCGTCACCTCGCGCATCAAGCTGAGGCCGGCGGTCACTTTGATGCCGCAGAAGATCAATCACGCCTTGCGGACCGCGGAGCGCTTGGCGGTGACGGACATTCTCTCGAACGGTCGCATGGAGTTCTACGCCGGTCGAGCCAATACCACCATCGCGATGCGCGCGTTCAACGTCGATCCGGGTGAGACGCTCGCTCAAATGGAGGAGGGGATCGCGCTTCTGAAGAAATCGATGCGCGAAGACATCTTCACCTTCGAGGGCAAGTACTACCAGGTTCCGCCGCGAATGGTTGTCCCGAAGCCCCTGCAGAAGCCCCATCCGGTCATCGGCATCGCTGCCACGAGCGAACGCAGTCACAGCTGGGCTGGCGCCGAAGGCCTCGCTGTAATGAGCAATTCGATCTACCAGGGATGGGAGGTCCAGGAAAAGCTGCTCAACTCCTATCGTCGATCCTGGAAGCGTGACGAGCTTGGGCCGCTCGAGCGCCCACGCATCGGCATTCCGCTCTTTTTTGGGATTGGTCCTACGGATCAGAAGGCGAAGGAAGACTACGCCGAGCCGTTGATGAATTATGCGAAGATCTCGACCGACGCTTATCCGCGCTTGGCAAAGATTGCCGATGATTACGCGTACATGAGCGAGAGCGTACCCGCCATGGAGCGCGCCGCCAAGGACTGGGACTATCTGCTCAATCACTCGGCAACTACGGTTTGCGGAAGCCCCGATACCGTCATTCGACAGATCGAAAAGTTCCGGGCATTGGGCATTGATGAGGTCCTTCTGCATCTGGACTCCGTAAATCACGAGAAGATCATGGAAGCGATTGAAATGGTCGGGCGCTACGTCATCCCGCACTTCAATGACAGAAACAATGTCGTGCGGCCGACGGAGGAGATCCTCGGTCAGATTCGCGCCATGCGGCCGCAAAAGTAAAGTTTCCAGGAAAACACGGGAGCAGACCAATGTCGAAGCAGGGCTACAAATATCTGATTGTCGAGCGGCGGCCGAGCGGTGTTGCCGTCATAACGATGAACCGCCCGGAAATCCTGAATGCGATCAACTGGGATATGCACCACGAGCTGGAGCGCGTCTTCGTCGAGCTGGACGACGACAAGGCGACACGCGCAATCGTGCTGACGGGCGCCGGGCGCGGCTTCTGTTCCGGTGGCGATCAGAAGACGCTCGACAAGAGCCCGATTCCTTCGCCGACCCGAGGTGGGCGTCATCTGATTCGGAATATGCTGGAAGTCGAAGTCCCGATCGTTGCTGCAGTCAACGGCGTTGCTGTCGGTCTGGGCGCGACGCTAGCGCTATTTTGCGATGTCATCTTCGCAAGTCCAACAGCACGGTTCGCCGATACGCATGTCACGGCGGGTGTCGTCGCAGGCGACGGAGGGGCTGTGATGTGGCCTCTCCTGATGGGGCCTGCCCGTGCGAAACACTATCTCATGACTGGCGAATTCATTTCCGCGGAAAAGGCGGCTTCCATCGGAATGATCAACGAGGTCATTTCCGACAGAGACGTCAAGGAGGCCGCGATCGAATACGCTGAGATGCTCGCGAGCGGTCCGAGGGAAGCGATCATTTGGACGAAATACAGCGTCAACAAGATCATCAAGCAGTATTCGCACCTATTGCTGGATACGTCGACTGCTCTGGAGACCATCACTTTCGCATCGCCTGAGCGGAGGGATGCGGTCGCCGCGTTCGCCGAAAAGCGCAAGCGTTTCGCGGAGCGGTGAAATGGATGTCGAACACATCACGTCGGGAGCTCAGTTCGCGGATGTCACCATTCCGCAGCTTCTGAGCTCTCGACGAGCGGCGCGGCCGGACGAGATAGCATTCAAGCAGAAACGCCGGGGCGAATGGACTGCGACAACCTGGAAGCAGTATTCAGATCTGGTCGCCAATTTGGCCGCGGCTCTGCAAAAAGCCGGATTCAAGCACGGTGACCGTGCGGCCATCATGGGAGACGTGTCTCAGGAATGGCTGCTTGCGGACATGGCGACGATCTGCGCCGGCGGGGTGATGGTCGGCGTCTATTTTACGTCATCGCCAGAAGAAGTTGGATACTACCTCAGCGATTCCGGAGCATCCTTCGTCTTTGTCGGGAGCGAACTTCAACTCAATATTGTCCTGGCGTCAGGCCAGACTGAGAAATTGAGAAACATCATTGTGCTCGACCCAGAGTGGAAGGGGGCGGGCGGCCCAGCGAATGTCGTTCCTCTCCAAGTCTTCTGTGGGGAGACTTCGGTTGACGCGGACGTGTTCCTTAGGGAACAAGTTGCGAAAGCAAAGGCTAGTGACCTGGCGAGCATCGGGTACACATCCGGCACGACGGGGTTTCCAAAGGGCGCGATGTTGACCCACCTTTCGCTGCTCGCTGGTGCACACTCTGTAACGACATTCAGTTCGAAGTTGCGTTCCGATGCTCATCGCGTGGTGGTGCATCTTCCGATGTCGCATACGGTTGCGCGCGCACAGGCAACGACGTTACCTTTGCTGATTCGGCTGATCCCGTACTTCGGGGAGACGAGCGCTGATTTCGCTCAGACCATCAAGGAAGTGAAGCCAACCTACTTCATGGCTCCGCCGAGGTTCTATCAGAGGTTTGCCACCCAAATCCTCAGCAAGGTCCATTCGGGGTCTGAGAAGCAGAAGCAGGACTACCAATTCGCAATGACGATCGCTCGCAAGGCGCTCGACGACCGTCAGGCCGGCAGTGTGCCCAACCCGTTCATATCCGCCCTGTTCGCCGTCTGCCGGGAACGGATTTTCCGTCCCTTGCTTGCCGAGGTCGGGTTTGAAGAACTCACCGTCACCTATACGTCGTCGGCTGCGATGCCTTCCGAACTCATGTCTCTGTGGCAGCTGTGGGGACTGCAGCTAAAGGAATGTTACGGGCAGACCGAGCTGGTTGGAGCGAACCTGGTCCAGATGGCTGAATGGCCGGAAGCGGGAACCGTGGGCGTCCCCGTGCATGATGCGGCTTGGCAAACTGCCGTTCTTGAAGACGGAGAAATGATCGTCAAAGGTCCCGGGCTCTTTGTCGGGTACTGGAATAAGCCAGAGGAAACGAAGTCGGCCCTCCGCGATGGCTGGCTTTATACCGGCGATATCGTGGAGATTGGGCCGACAGGCCTGTTCAAGCTGGTCGACCGAAAGAAGGAGATCATCAACACATCCAACGGCAAATCGATCAGCCCCACGCAGATCGAGAATGAAATCCGGCACAGTCCCTTTATCTCTGAAGCGGCGGTGATCGGAGAAGGAAAGAAGTATCTGACCGCGTTGATCGAAGTAGATGCGACCGCGACGATGGAGTGGGCCAAATCGCGTGATGTTCGCATTGCTCGCTATTCGGATCTGGCGGAGTCAGAGATCGTCGTCCGGATGGTTGAAGGCGAGATTGCCAAAGCAAACGGTCGACTAGCGAGGGCCGAGCAGATCAAGGCCTTCCGAATACTTCCGGAGGAGCTCTCTCCGGAGAATGGCGTGATGACGCCAACGCGGAAAAAGCGCCGCAAGCAAATAATGGAGCGGTACCGGTCACTGATCGATTCGCTCTATGACGATAGTGAGGAGAACCTGATCAAGACCGAGGTGGGAATATAATCTGATCCGTTTCCGCTTCGTGCGATCATCAAGCTTGCTGAGCGCGTGTCGCAGCTGTGTTCGCGTTGCAGCGCGCTGTCATTTTTAAAGCTTCCGACCAAATCGCCGTAATTTCCATTGTAGTCAACTGAAAGAGACTTCACATGAAGAATCGCATCGGAAACGGGCTTACTCGCCGGACCGTGCTCGGCAGCGGTCTTGGCATCGCCGCAGGGCTTGTATCGTGGCCGGTCAGGGCGGTGGGCCAAGTCAAGGTTAAGATCGGCGCGATCATGCCCAGCAGCGGCGTGTTGGCGTTCCCCGGACAGGCTTGCGTACGCGGCATTGATCTCGGCGCGAAGTTCGCCAGACAGAAGTACGGTGATGAGATTGAGGTCATTCACGCCGATACGCAGAGTCGGCCGGAAAATGGCCGTATCGCTGCGGAGAACCTGATCCGCCAGGGTTGTACCGTCCTCATCGGCGCCTGGGACTCGGGCGCGACCATCTCGGCTCTTCAGGCCTGCGAAGCAGCGAAGGTCCCGATGGTCGTGCATATCGCCAGCGCGACGCAAGTGACCTCGCAGGGCTTCACTCAGGTCTTCCGTTACTATCCGACGTCGCTGATGATCATTCGTCAGTCGCTGATCGATTTGAAAGCTCTGTTGACGACCCTCAACGGTCCGCCAGCCAGCGCGGTCGTCCTCCACCTCAACAACGTGATGGGGCAGTCGAGCGCCACGAGCATAGCACAGGCCTGGAAAGAGGTCGATCTCCCGATCAAGCTCACTGAGTTCATTCCATACGATGAGAAGGCCAAGGATCTCTCGGTCGAAGTCGCAAAGGCAAAAGCGACCGGCGCTGACATGCTTTTCCCGATCACCCGGGTCAACGACGCCATCATGATCACACGTGAGTGTGTAAAGCAGGGATGGAGCCCGAAAATGATCTACTCGGCGAATTCGAACGGCGTTATCGACAAGGCATATTACGACGCGCTCGGCAAGTACGCTGACGGCGCGATGGCGTCGGCGCTCTACTACAATCCGAAGGCGCCCGATGCGCACAAAATTCTCGAGATGTTCGCGGCCGACTACCCCAATGAATGGCTCGACGCAAATGCGGCATGCGCCTTCGAGGCCGTGCAGATCGTCAGGGACGCGGTAAATCGTGCGGGCTCGTCGGAATCGGGGGCAATTCACGGCGCCCTCAAGCTGACGGAAATGCAGCCAGTCTTGATGTCGTCTGGGACGATCAAATTTGACTCAAGCGGCCAGAACGTGAATTCCGCCGTGGCTCTGCTTCAAGCGCAAAAAGGCAAGCCGCGCGTGGTTTCACCGAGGGCAATTGCCGAAGCAGACCTGGAATATCCGGTGGTGCCCTTCAGCTCTCGATAAGGCGCCACGAACCACCGCCCCGGTTCAATGCCGGGGCTGTGTTTCTATGCGTGCTATGTGAAGGGCTGGTGGCTGCTGAAGCTCGACCGTTCGGCGAGGAAGCGGCGGGGGCTCTTTCCCATTGTCTTCTTGAACATAGTGATGAACGCGCTCGGCGTCTCATAGCCCAGATCGAGCGAAACGGCCTGCACCGACGATCCAGCCGTCAAGCGTTGCAATGCGACCAAGATATGAAGCCGCTGCCGCCAGCGTCCGAATGTCATTCCGGTTTCCTTCAAGACCAGGCGGGCGAAGGTCCGCACACTCATTGCATACCGGGCGGCGAGTTCATCGATGGTGCTACGGTCGCCGGGATCATTGAGCAGTGATGCCGCGAGATGTTGAAGTCGGCTGTCCGTGGAAATTGGCAAGTACATCTGTTCCGTGGACATCTGCACTAATTCGTCGAGCAGCACTCGACCGAGTCGGCTCGTCGGTCCTTCAACGGGATAAAGTGGCGGAAATACGGATAGCCGGTGTATCAACTCGCGAACGAGCGACGATATCGTGAATGTGCAGCAAGTGTTTGGAAGCATACTTGCCAGCGGATCGATGAAGACGAGGTAGACCTTTCCATTGTCTGATACGCAATTGCTATGCATGACCCCAGGAGGTATCCACACGGCTCCTTGCGGAGGAACGATCCATAACCCACCAGGGGCACGACACATGACTGATCCATGTGAGGCGACGACCAATTGTCCCTTCTTGTGCGAGTGGAGCGGGAGTTCGTCACCATGTTCACCAGTCTCAATGCACATCGAGACGATTGGACGATCGAACTGATCCGGATCTATCGGGTCGTAATTGAGCCTAAGATCCGGCAAATTCATTCTGGCCAGGCTATGATCCATTTCAGATGCGGGTGATGTGCTCATTGAGTTCACTCGTTTAATGGATACGGTTCCATCCGTCAGGTGGCGCGAGTGGAGCTCGCTTCGGGAGCCTGCGGGCGACAATAGCCCTTTGCCAAATGATCGTCACGAAAAAGTAATGTGATCGAAGCGGGTCTAAGCCCTCGGCTCTGCTTTTTCCAACCGCGACATGAGCCGGATGGGCGGGCAGCCGTGCGGCGCGATCCAGCCAGCCGCGACAAAGTGTACTTTCCGGGTACCTCATTTGCCCTCTCGCACGCGACACGGCAGAGAATGCCAAAATCCGCAACAGCTGCCTCGTTCGATCGCGTGTTCAGCCCGAAATGCCGGAGTTTTCGGCGAGATATGCCACGACACCCAATGCTACCAAGGAGGGAGTTCGAAGGAGTCTGACGACAGTGACCATTCGCATCGACGCGCCGATCAAGTCAGCCGGTGGACAATCGCTTGACCAAGACGAAAACGAAACGGCCGATTGGCTTGCATCCCTCGGATCTCTCCATCGAAGCGCGGGTGCTGAACGTGTACGCTTTATTCTCTCGGCACTGGATCAGCGAGCCAAGGAACTCGGCGTACTTTCAGATCTGCCTCCCTACTCTCCTTATCGAAATTCGATACCTCTCGAGTCGCAGCCGCCCTATCCGGGTGACATCCAGATGGAGACCCGGATCACTGCGATTATCAGGTGGAACGCCCTCGCCATGGTTGTTAGGGCCAATAGGGCCTATGGGGAACTCGGGGGCCATGTCGCTAGCTATGCGTCGGCGGCAGAAATATTTGAGGTCGGTTTCAACCATTTCTTCCGCGCGTCAAGTCCGGAGGCGGAAGGTGACATTGTGTACTTCCAGCCGCATTCCTCGCCGGGCGTGTATGCGCGCGCGTATCTCGAAGGGCGCCTGTCAGAAGAGAACTTGAGATACTATCGTCAAGAGCTCACCGGAGTGGGCCTGTCCTCATATCCGCATCCTTGGCTCATGCCAGACTTCTGGCAGATGCCAACAGGCTCGATGGGCATCGGACCAATCAGCGCCATCTACCAGGCGCGTTTCATGAAATATCTCGACAACAGAGGTTTGGCGCGTACCCAAGACCGCCACGTGTGGGGCGTATTCGGTGACGGAGAAATGGATGAGCCGGAGTCGATCGCCGGCCTGTCTTTGGCCGCGCGTGAGAACCTCGACAATCTGACGTTTATCGTCAATTGCAATCTTCAACGGCTCGACGGTCCAGTGCGCGCGAACGGACAGGTCATCCAAGAACTGGAGATGATCTTCCGAGGGGCAGGCTGGAATGTGATTAAGGTGCTGTGGGGATCGGAGTGGGATCAGATCTTCTCGCGCGACACAGGGCACGCATTGTTGCGCAAATTCGCGGCGACGGTTGATGGGAAGTATCAGACGCTCGGGGCCAAGGACGGAGCGTACAATCTCGCAAACTTCTTCGGTGAAGATCCGGAGGTGCGGGCTCTCGTCTCGCATATGTCCGATACTGACATCGATGCGCTGAAGCGAGGCGGCCATGATTTTCGGAAGCTATTTGCCGCTTTCGCTGCAGCAAAGGCGACCAAGGGGCGGCCGACTGTTATCCTGGCGAAGACCAAGAAAGGGTATGGAATGGGAGGCGCCGGGGAGTCGCGCATGACGTCTCATCAGGCGAAAAAGCTCGACATCGATGCGCTCTATGCGTTCCGCGATCGCTTCTCTCTTCCACTGACCAACGAGCAGGTTGAACGTCTCGAATTCTTCCGTCCCGCGAACGACAGCGCCGAGCTTCAGTATCTACGGTCGAAGCGTGAGGCACTTGGCGGCTACATGCCGACCAGGAGGCGGACGGCGGCGGCCGTTGCCGTCCCCGCCCTACAGTCCTATGCCGAGTTCGCGCTCAAGGGCGAGGGCAAAGAGACGTCGACGACGATGGCGGTGGTTCGGCTGTTCTCGAATCTGCTTAAGGACAAAGTGCTCGGTCCCAGAATTGTGCCAATCGTTGCCGACGAGGCGCGGACGTTCGGTATGGCTAACCTGTTCAGGCAGGTGGGGATCTACTCACCGGTCGGGCAACTCTATGAGCCGGAAGACGCGGGCTCGATGCTCTACTACAAGGAGGCGGCGGACGGTCAACTTCTCGAGGAAGGCATCACGGAGGCAGGCGCGATTTCTTCCTGGACGGCCGCTGCGACATCTTACAGCGTCCATAACTTCGCATTGCTACCGTTCTATATCTACTATTCGATGTTCGGATTTCAGCGGATCGGCGATCTTATCTGGGCGGCCGCGGATCAGCGCGCGCGGGGCTTCCTGATCGGCGCGACGGCCGGCCGCACCACTCTCGGCGGCGAAGGACTGCAGCACCAAGACGGCTCTAGCCATGTCATCGCGGCGACGATCCCGAACTGCCGAGCATACGACCCGGCGTTTTCCTACGAAGTCGCCGTCATCGTGGACCATGGAATGCACGCCATGCTCGAAGAGGAGCGTGATGAATTCTACTATCTTACGGTGATGAACGAGAACTACGCGCAGCCGACCATGCCTGTGGATGTTCGCGACGACATCATAAAAGGTCTCTATCGCATCGTTTCGAGCGAAAATGGACCTGCGAAGGTGCGCCTCGTCGGTTCCGGCGCAATCCTTCCAGAGGCATTGGAGGCTGCAAAGATGCTGGAGAGGGATTGGCAGATCTCCTGCGAAGTATGGTCGGCCACCAGCTTCGCAGAGCTGGCGCGGGAGGCTCGAGAAATTGAGCGCAAGAACCGTCTAAACCCGCTCTCCAAGCTAAAGGTGAGCCACGTTTCAAAGTGTCTCTCAGGAAGCGTGCCGGTCGTGGCGGCCTCCGACTACGTTCGTGCCTATCCGCAGCTCATAGCGTCGTATTTCGTGGCGCCGTACACCGTTCTCGGTACTGACGGCTTCGGACGGAGCGATAAGCGCTCCGCGCTAAGGTCGTTCTTTGAAGTCGATCGCGCGCAGATCGCTATCGCCGCACTGACATCTCTGGCGCGGTCGGAGGCGATCGATCGCAGCCGGGTGGCCGAGGCCATCGCGCGCTATGATGTCCCGGCGGACGCAAATTCCCCCTGGTCAAGGTAACGCAGGTCAAAGCGAAATCATGGTTGATTCAATAGAAATCGTCCTGCCGGACATCGGGGACTACAAGGACGTGCCGATCGTTGAGATCAACGTTGCGGTTGGCGATGATGTTGTAATCGATACGCCGTTGCTCTCGATCGAATCTGACAAAGCAACGATGGAAGTGCCGTCTCCCGCGGCAGGAAAAGTCAAGCAGTTGATGATCGAGGTCGGTAGCTTGGTATCTCAAGGATCAATCTTGATGATTCTAGAGGCAGGATCGGCATCAGGTGACTCACCTGCTCAAGAGATGAGTGCGAAACTGGCTTCATCAGCGAAGGATACCGGTACTGTGGCGCAGGGAGAGTCCGCGTCAATCGAGGTACGAGAAAGGCCTGAGCCAAGTGGATTAGAGGACCGGGGCGGACGGCCCGAGGTAAGTCAGGCGCATGCATCACCGTCGGTTCGCGCGTTGGCGCGGGAACTCGGCGTGCCGTTGGCTCTCGTCGTGCCAAGCGGAGCCAAGGGCAGGGTGCTGCACGATGATGTTACGGGCCACGTGAAACAGGTGATGGGGTCGACCCAGTTGCCGCCATCTGCAATCGCTCCAGCGCTGCCAAAGGCAGATTTTGAAAAGTTCGGTGCGATAGAAAGAGTGCCTCTCTCGAGAATCCAGCAGATCACCGGGGCAAACCTTTCACGAAACTGGAACATGATCCCGCATGTCACAAACTTCGACAAAGCTGATGTGACCGAGGCGGAGGCGTTCCGAAAGAATATCAATGGAGAGGCAGGGGAGGCCTCGGCGAAGCTGACGATGGTGTCGATCTTGATTAAGGCTGCAGCCCTCGCGCTGAAGAAGTATCCCCGCTTCAATTCGTCCTTTGATCAAGATGCCCTAATTCTAAAGAAGTACATTCACATCGGATTTGCAGTCGACACTCCGAAGGGTTTGGTCGTTCCGGTCATCAGAGATTGCGATAAGAAGGGACTGATAGAGATCGCTTCCGAAATGCGTGCGCTCGCCGACAAGGCCCTTGGAGGGCAGTTATCACCGGTGGACATGCAAGGAGGCTGCATCTCGGTCTCGTCGCTAGGAGGCGTCGGCGGTCATGGGTTCACGCCGATCATCAACGCTCCCGAAGTGGCGATTCTGGGAGCGGGGCGTGCTGTCACCGAGGCAGTCTGGGACGGAAGCGGGTTTCAGCCGCGTCGAATGCTTCCGATAACGCTCTCGTGGGATCACCGGGTGGTCGACGGTGTCGCTGCCGCGCGGTTCTTGGGCTTCGTCGCGACTCTGCTGAACGATCTGCGGCGGTACGCGTTGTGAGGCACCCTATGGAGAGCGTGATCGATATATTTGTCCCTGACATTGGAGACTTCAAGGACGTTCAGATTGTCGAGGTTCTGGTCAAAGACGGTGACATCGTTGACGCGGAGCAGGGGCTCATCGTGGTTGAATCTGACAAGGCCACGATGGAAATTCCTTCGCCGATCGCGGGCTTCATCAAGAAGGTGTTTCTGAAGATTGGCGATAAAGTGTCGCGAGGCACCGTCATCGCCAAGGCGCAACCGATTGCGCCGGACCGGGCGCCGTCCAAGGCTGCAGCCCAGAATGTGTCGGCCGTATCTGGCGGAGGCGAGGAACGCTTCGATCTCGTCGTGATCGGTGGTGGACCAGGCGGATATTCTGCTGCATATCGCGCCGCGGATTTGGGTCTCAGGGTCGCGATGATCGAGCGATACCAAGCGTTGGGTGGCGTATGCCTGAACGTCGGGTGTATTCCATCCAAAGCGTTGCTTCACATCGCGGCGGCCAAGGAAGAGGCCGAAAGCATCGCTGACAAGGGAGTGCGATTCGGCTCACTGGAATTGGATCTGAATGCACTCAGATCGTTCAAGGACGGGACGGTAAAGAAGCTGACTGACGGGCTCGGCCAGATGGCGCGCGCACGGGATGTTAGAATCATCAACGGACTTGCCAGATTTGTCGCGTCGAATCGCTTGGCAATTGATCTCGATACTGGTGCGTCTCGATATGTTGAGTTCGAGAAGTGCATCATCGCCACAGGTTCCTCGGCGAACAAGTTAAGTGTGTTTCCGCAAGACAAGCGGATTGTCACGTCGACCGGAGCCCTGCAGCTCGAGACGATTCCGAAGCAAATGCTTGTCGTCGGGGCGGGCATTATCGGACTTGAGATGGCCACGATTTATAGCGCGCTTGGCGCTCGAATTGATCTCGTTGAACGCTTGCCAAGTATGCTCGCCGGCGTTGATCCGGATGCTGTGAAGATATGGCAAAGCAGGAACGCTCATCGGTTCCAGCATATTGATCTCAATGCGGGTGTAGTGAGCGCCATGACAGATAGTAACGGCGTATCGGTCGAGATTGAAGGTGCAAAGCCGGGGCGTCGAATTTACGATCTTGTCCTGCAGTCCGCGGGCAGAGTGCCGAACAGCGCAAATCTCGGCTTGGAGAAGATTGGTATAAGACGCGACGCAAAAGGTTTCGTTGCAGTCGACAGGCAAATGCGGACGAATTTGCCTCATGTTTTCGCAATCGGCGATGTCGCGGGTAACCCCATGCTCGCTCATAAGGCGGTTCACGAAGGGCATGTCGCGGCCGAAGCGGCTGCCGGGCTCAAGAGTTTCTTTGACGCGAAGATCGTCCCCAACGTTGCCTACACTGATCCCGAGGTGGCCTGGGTTGGCGTCATGGAACATGAGGCTGCCTCGTCAGGCCGGCGCGTTAGATCCGCGAAGTTTTCGTGGGCTGCCTCGGGCAGAGCGATCGCCTCGGGTGCGTCTTATGGCATGACCAAGCTGATCATCGACCAAGAGACGCACCGGATCGTCGGCGGTGTGATCGTTGGCCCGCACGCTGGCGACATGATCGGAGAAATCTGTCTGGCGATCGAGATGGGCGCCGATGCAATTGATATCAGCAAAACCATTCATCCGCATCCGACGTTCGGAGAAACAATAGGCCTAGCTGCCGAAGTTTATGAAGGTGTTTGCACGGATGTGTTGCCGGGTGCGAAGAGGTCGACCAGGCGCGCGAGCCACTAGAAATTCAAAACCTGAGCCGGCATCAGGTGTCTCGCTGCCGGTCGTTCATATGGGACCCGAATATGGCGGGAGATTCTCGGAGGGACGTCAAGGTACCTTTGAGCGTTCAAGAGGAAGAATTTGCCGCGGCATGTCGAGACTTCGTTCTGGAGAGAAGACCTGACCTGGCGGCATCCGTCGTCATTGTAGACAACCAGCTCAGGATTGCGAATGATCCGCATGTTCGGGTCGCATTTGTAGAACTCGGTCTTGCCAGATTGGTGCGAGTTCTACATCTCGCAATCGAAGGCAAGGCGATTGCGCTGAAAAGAGTGCCAAGGCTCCTGTTCGACCTGTCGAGCTTCAGAAGGAAGATACTGCGCGCGCTAGGTAGAGACGATCGAGGACAGCGCCTCGGGAAATAGGCGCGATTTCTTCAGCGCGCGGTTTCAAGGAATGGACATTCATCATCGCAACGCGGACCCGGCAGTCATCCTCGGCAGAACCGTCGGCGATTGGGACATCTGAATTGCAAAAGCGGGCATGGCGGTGCGGGCATTGCGAGATCTGAGCGGCGATGAAATTAGCTGTTCCGGGCGTGCGGAGCCTGGTGATCGGGACCTTCCAAGTCACGCGCGCGTTCTTTGTGGTGCTGTCGAAATCGTACGACGCGTCAAATGCCGGAAATGGCGCTGAGAGGTGCCGACTTCAGCACAAAATGCCGTCTGATATGTACGATAGTATTGCTGCTGGAGATCGTTCGTTGGGTTTCCGCGATCGAATTCCGCATTCGGCGTTTGCGAAAGATTTCCGATCTTTCGTTTCCTCCCTCTACTTGGCCCGGCGCGATCGCCGGGCCCTTTTCTCAAGGTCTGGCTACATCTGGTGCCGCTCGAAGCCGGTTGATCAGCGTCGTATGATCTTCTTCAAGATTTCGGTAAGCGTTCGAAATTCATCTCGGGTCAGGGGGGCGAAGGTCTCGCTAGAAATCTCGGCGATAGTTTCAATCGCTGCGTCCGCTATCCGTCTTCCCTTCTCGGTCAAATCGATCTCGCGTCGCCGCGGATCCAGAGGATCTTTGGAGCTCTTGATGAGGCCGCGTGATTTCAGACGATTGATGACGCCGGTGATGGTGGCCGAGTCGTAGTGAATCAGCCGCCCTAAGTGGTTTTGTGAACAAGGACCCACCTCCTTCAATTTCGCCAGCGTCGAGAATTGGGGCCCCGTTAATTCTTCAATCATTTTGGCGGCGAAGATCGACGTGTGAGTACGGAGCGCGACCCGCAATAAAAAGCCCGGTGCGTCATCCAACCGGTATGAATCTATAGTTTCTTTAACTTTCTCCGCCGGGCGCGGCTTTGTTTTAGGTTGCACCACTTTTGCTTCCTTGCCGGTAGGTTGCCTTAGCTCAAGAAGAGACGGACTTTTAGCTCCGAAAGTCTTCGGCGCCGGCGGATTATCTACATTTCCTGATCTTGGAAATCCATCGTTGTTCGACTTCGTCCTGTTTTATCGCGATTTGCTGCGTTGAGAGCCCCAGCGGTGGCCGCTTCGGGGTGCGTCCGTCGTTCGCAATTGGAATTCCGCTCCGCCCGAGGGGCGAGCCATTCGGCGCAAACGCTGGGCTAGACCGGTCCGCTGCGGCTTGCGTCGGACCATGGGCCAAGACTTGGGCATCGCCAGAACTCGCATACAAGTTCAGCGCTTGCATACGAGTGACGTGTGTTGTAATGTCCTGAGATTGCTCTCGATAGGCTTGGCCTTCGCGCCTTCAAGGGAGCGGCGCACGTAATCACCAACGGATTTGCGTATGTCGGCGACTGACATCATGACAACGGTTCGACCGGACCTGATCGAAAAGGTCACGGGACGCGCCGAATACGTCACCGACTTGACAATGCCGGGAATGCTGCACGGGTTTGTGGTTCGCTCGCCTGCCATCCATGCCCGCATAGCTTCGATAGACACGAGCGCTGCCCGATCGGTGGATGGCGTTGTGGACGTGCTTACAGGTGACGATGTCGCGTCCTTCGGATGCTGGGGGGTCGTGCTCAAGGACCGGCCAATCATTGCCATCGACCGAGTGCGGTATGTGGGCGAGCCGGTCGCCGTGGTGATCGCCGACACCATAGAAATCGCAGAAAACGCCGCTGAGCTGGTCGACGTCGAATACGACGAGCTTCCTCGCGCCACGACCATTCAGGAAGCTGTCATGGACAATGCGCCGCTCATCCACGAGCGGCACGAAAACCTCGAAGATTTTTATTTCAAGGGCGGTGCCCGGCCCACTCAGAACAGCAACGTGTTCCACACTTACCGGACCAACGTCGGAGACGTTGACGCTGCGGAGGCCGCTGCGGCCTACATTCACGAGGACCGGTTCACGTTCCCAGCCATTTCGCACTTTGCGATGGAGCCGCATGCAGTCATTGCGGACTTTCGCGGAGATTCTCTGACGGTCTGGGCCGGAGCGCAAACGCCGACCGCCGTTCAAAAGGTGCTGTCGCGTCTTTACCAACTGCCGCTCGCCAAGGTGCGCGTGATCGTTCCGTTCGTTGGCGGCGGATTTGGCGGCAAGGCTTCAGTCAAGATTGAGCCTCTGGTTGCGGCTGCATCATGGAAGGTGCAGCGACCGGTCCGCATCGCTCAATCCATGATCGAGTCAATGCTCACCTGCCGAAGACTCGGTGCCGACATCACGATCCGAACGGCTGTAGATATAAAAGGGCGGATTCTGGCCAAGAGTGCCAGATTGCTTCTCGATGGCGGGGCATATTCCGACACCGGCTCGGCCGTTGCCACCAAAGCGGCAAATCGCATCATGGGCCCTTACGTTGTGCCCAATCTGCGCCTCGAGGCGTCTGCGGTCTATACCAATACTGTTCCAGGTTCTGCATTCCGCTCGATTGGTGGGCCGCAAGCGGTATGGGCCAAAGAATCGCACATGGACAATGTGGCTTCCGCTATCGGCATGGATCCGGCCGAGTTTCGTTTGCTGAACTTGGCCTCACGCGGCGAGCGGATCCGCCCGGATTTGCGGGCGCTCGACATGGATATGGGCGAGTTGATGGGGCGTGTGACCCAGTCATTCGCCTCAAAAGAGCAGTCTTCCAATCGTCAGGCGCGCGGGCTCGCTGTTGCCGCGACCGATCCGGCCAACACTCCGATTAGCAATGCGATCGTGCGTCTCAAGATCGATGGCTCGATCCTGGTTTCAGTCTCCAGCATAGAAATTGGACAAGGGGCGCACGCGACCATGGCTCGTATAGCGGCGCAGACGTTGAAGCAACCGCCCTCCGCGGTAACCGTGTTGCGCACCGACACGGCCGTTGCGCCTTACGACTGGGGCACTGGCGCGAGCCGATCGACTGTTGTCGTCGGCCTGTCGGTCGAGAACGCCGCGCTCGACGCGGCCGATCAGATCATCGAAATGGTCGCCGACGGATGGGAGCTTCCCCGAGAGAGCTTATCGCTCGTCGAGGGAGGTCTCTCGACTGGATCAGAAGTTCTCACTTTTCATCAGATTTTTCATCGCGCGCTTGGTGTCGACTCGGGAGAGGTCATCGGCCGTGGCACGATCACGCCACGCTCGAAGAAGGGGGCCTTGGCAGAGTCTCCTCTGTTCTGGGAGACCTCGGCGGGTCTCGCTGAAATCGTTGTCGATGAAGATACTGGTGAGATTCATGTCTCTCGATACGCCAGCGCGGCTGACGTTGGCCGCGTGATCAATCGCATCGCCGCGGAAGGGCAGGACGAGGGAGCCGCGGTCATGGGTTTCGGACACGCTCTCCACGAGGCGTTGGAGTTCGAGGATGGTCAACCCATTAATGCGACCCCGATCGATTATTCAATACCGCGCATATCTGACGTTCCGCCGGTGTTTGACACCATCCTTGTCGAGAATGGCGACGGCCCAGGACCAGGCGGCGCCAAGGGGATGGGCGAGGGAGCAATCCTTCCGGTCGCGCCAGCAATCGCGAACGCGCTTTTCTCTACCTACGGCATTCGGATCACCGACCTGCCAATGACGCCCGAAAAGGTTTGGCGCGCCCTGCAGAAGAGGAGCTGAATTCATGGAATTCAATATGTCGATGGTCGTGCCGGCGTCGCCGACCCAGCTTTGGAGCACACTGCTCGACGTCCCTCGCATATCCGGCTGTATCCCCGGTTGCGAGAACGTCGAGGAAATTGAGCGGCTCGCAACCTACAAAGCGACCGTCAAGCAGAAGATCGGTCCCTTCAAGGTCGAGGTTCCGGCCGACATTGTTGTCGAATCGATGACGGAGCCGTCGCATGTGCGCACACGCGCCACGGGCCGCGACAAACTTACCGGAACAAGGCTGGCGGTGGTCCTCGACGTGACCGTCACGCCCGAGGGATCCAGTTCTTCGACGTTTGCTGTAGATGCAAAGGTCGACGTGCAGGGCCGCCTTGCGACCATGGGGTTCGGCGTCCTCAAGCGACGCGTCGATCAGAACTTCGAGGAGTTTGAAAAGCGGCTCAAAGAAATGCTTGGTGCGGCTTAATCATGCTGCCTTCTCCTTTTGAATTCGACAGGCCCTCGACAATCGAGGATGCCATACGCGGGGTCGGAGAATCCGGCGACGGCATGTTTTATTCCGGCGGCACCGAGTTGCTGCTGGCCATGAAGATGCGCGTTATTCACACTGACCGGCTTGTCGATATCAAAGGGATTTTTGGCCTCGATCGCATTTGTTTGAACGAAGCGAATGATATCGAAATCGGAGCACGGTGTACGCACGCCAAGATTGCCAGCGATCCCGTCATTCGTGAGCATGTGCCAGCGCTGTCGTCGCTCTGTGCCAATGTGGCGAACATCAGGGTTCGCAGCGTCGGCACGATCGGTGGCAATCTCTGCTTTGGAGAACCGCACGCCGATCCTCCGACCTTGCTCGCGGCTCTTAATGCGCGTCTCGTGCTCATTGGCCGCGACGGTACGCGCGTCGTTCCCGCTGACGACTTCATCCGGAGTGAGTTGGAAACGATACGAGAGCCGGACGAGTTGCTGACACTCGTTGTCCTTCCGTGCCCGAACGGCCCGGTGACCTATCGGCGGTTCCAGCATGGAGAGAGGCCCTCCGTGAACGTCGCGATGGCCTGGTCCATCGACGCTGGTAAAGCGACCATCAAAGGTGCCCGCGTGCGGGTCGGAGCGCTCGGGTCGCGACCTCAACCTTTGAAGCTGGTCGAGGATGCGCTTCGGGGCCTCCCCGTCCGCGAAGTCCGTCCGGCCATCGAGGCTGTGCTCACGACCGCGCTGGATGAGCTTGAAGTCAATGAGGATCGGCATGGTGGCGCGGACTACAAGCGACATCTGGCAGGAGTCCTGCTTCTGAGAAGCGTCGAAGAAGCGATCTCCGTCGGCGGGGGAGCGTGAAATGACCCACATGCTTCCGATTTCGTTCTGGCTGAACGGTCAGGTGATCGCGCTCAACGTCCCAACACATACACTTCTGATCGACCTTATCCGGGATAAGCTTGGTCTCAAGGGAACGAAGCGCTCCTGTGACATGGAGGTTTGCGGCGCCTGTACAGTTCTCCTCGACGGCGAGCCAATTTCGAGCTGCACCACGCTCGCTGTCGATATCGACCAGCGTGAGATCACGACCATCGAAGGCGTGACGCCTCCGGATGGCCTATCGCGGGTTCAGAAGGCCTTTGTACTTCACGGCGGCCTCCAGTGCGGCTTTTGCACACCTGGCTTCATAATGGCCGTCACAGCGCTTCTGAAAGCAACGCCACACCCGACTGACGAAGAGATACGTCATTACCTGCACGGCAACCTCTGCCGCTGCACCGGATACACCAAGATATTCGAGGCTGTGAAGAGTCTTGCCAGCGAGCAGGCCTCCGAAAATGCCATCTAACCTTCGGTAAGCAGCGCAATCAACTTTTGGAGATGTTATGAGCATTGAACAGGTCCGCAGATCCAGTGTCCTCATTGCCGGCGCCGGTATTGGTGGTCTGGCAATGGCGCTATCGCTGCTTCGTCGCGGAATTGATTGTGACGTATTCGAGCAAGCATCTGAGTTGCGCGAGGTCGGAGCGGGTCTTTGGATTTCCATGAACGGTGTCCGCGTCCTTCAAGAACTCGGTTTGACCGAAGAAGTTGAACAGAACTGCATAGCGGCCGAGCGACGCAACATTCGGCTGTGGAATACCGGTGAGGCCTGGTCCCTCTACGATAGGACCTCCGACGCAGCGCGAAATCAGCCCTATCTGCTGCTGCGTGCTCACTTGTTGAAAATTCTCGTCGACGGCGTGCGTCGCCTGAAGCCAGGCGCTGTACATCTGAACGCGCATGTCGTTGGGTTCAGCCAGAACGAACATGGGGTTCGAGTCAAACTCGCCAACGGAACCGAAGTCGCAGGACGCGCTTTGATCGGCGCCGACGGTGCTCATTCAAAAGTTCGTACCCGGCTGATTGGAAACATCGAGAGCCAATATACGAAGGCCATCGCTTGGCGTGGCCTCGTGCCGGTGGATCGCCTCGCACCGCATCAGCGCGACGCCGTTGTGTCGACCTGGATAGGGCCCACCGCACATGTCACGGCCTATCCGGTGCGTTGGCAGGATACGGTCATGATGACGTTCTCAGGTCAGATCGATCACGACGATTGGCTGCTCGAGTCCTGGTCGGAGAAGGGCTCCATCGAGGACTGCCTAAAGGACTTCGAGGGTTGGCATTCCGATATCGTCGAGTTGGTCAACAACGTGGATACCCTGAACAAATGGGGCCTGTTCGTGCGTCCATCGCTGGGTACGTGGTCCAATGGACGCGTCACCCTGCTCGGCGACGCCTGCCATTCGATGCTGCCTTACCTCGGGCAGGGTGTGAACATGGCCCTGGAGGATGCATCCGTCCTCGGCCGCTGCTTCGGGGAGAATCCCGATGACATCCCGGCGGCATTCAAGACGTATCAGAGTCTGCGGCTCGATCGCACCACCAAGGTCGTGAAGTCCGCGGCCGGCATGCTGCCGATTTTCCATAACCAGGCGCTGTGCAAGCCGGAGACGGCGGGTGGTTACATCAAGACCCAATGGGCACCGGAAGCGACAGCTGCGCGATACGATTGGATCTACCAATACGACGCGACCACCGTGCCGCTTCACTGACATGCTCACGATTGTGACCGCTGGAGCGCAACAGTGAATGGCAGCAAGCAACCCTGGGACGATGTGATACCGCTGGACGAGCGCGAGACCTATGCCCTCGCCGGGCTGGGTGGCGCGGCGGGATTCGGCAAACGGCCGGCATTGCTGGTCATCGACGTGCAGTACCGTTCGGTCGGCAGCCGGGCGATGCCGATCCGCGAGGCGATCAAGGAATACCCCACCAGCTGCGGCGAGCCCGGTTGGCATGCCATCGCACACATCGCCGCATTGATGTGGCTGTTTCGCGAGAAAAAGTGGCCGGTGATCTTCCCGCACGTTGCACCGAAGGTAGGCCAGGACCAGGGCGCATTCTCCGCGAAAATCCCAGGTATCATGCGGATCCCGCCCGAGGGCTATGACTTCGTCCGCGAGGTGGCTCCGGAGTCCGGCGAGTTGGTCCTGCCGAAGACGCAGGCAAGCGCGTTCTTCGGCACTCCGCTTGCGACGTATCTGATCGGTGCCGGCGTCGACTCGCTGGTGGTGACCGGCTGCACGACCAGCGGCTGCGTGCGGGCTTCGGTCGTGGATGCGTGCGCGATGAACTTCAAATCAATCGTGCCGAGCGATGCGGTCTACGACCGCTCGCGCACATCGCATGCCGTCAACCTCTTCGATATTGCCAGCAAATACGCGGATGTCATGCCGACGGAGGCCGCCATCGAGCGGCTTCGCGCGCTGTCGGATGACCACATCAAGGATCAACAGACGTGAGCAGTGTCGCGACATCCGGGTTGCTTTACGGCGCCAATGTGCGAGCCAACGGCATTCGGCAGCATTACCTGCGGTTCGGCGGAGCCGGGCCGGCGATCATCATTGTCCCCGGCATCTCGACGACTGCGGCGCAATGGGCGTTCATCGCAGAGCGCCTGTGCTCCCGACACGACGTTTTCGTGCTCGATGTGCGCGGTCGCGGCCTTTCCGAAAGCGGCCCGCATCTCGACTACTCGCTCGACGCATGCGCTTCCGACCTCATCGGGTTCGCTGAAGCGCTCGGAATGGGCCCCTATACGCTGCTGGGCCACTCGATGGGCGGCCGCATCGGGATCCGCGCTGCGCGTTGGCGGCCATCGTCCATGGACCAACTGATACTGGTCGACCCGCCAGTTTCCGGTCCTGGACGTCGCGCCTATCCGATTCCGGTCGACCCGCTTCTCAAATTGCTGCACAGCGCGAAGCGCGGAGAAGCCGACGCGGCGCTACGGAGCCCCTCTGCTCCGCGGTGGCCCGAGCAGCACATCCGCACCCGGGCCGAGTGGATGCATACCTGCGACGAGCGAGCGCTCATCGAGAGCCACAAGGGCTTTCATCACGATGATATTCACCTCGACCTCGCCCATCTCAGTGTTCCGACCGCATTGATCGTTGCGGGACGGGGAGGGGTCATTCGGCCCGAAGATGAAGAAGAATTTCGCAGATTGCTGCCGTCGATCGCGACCAGGACGCTGGAAAGCGCGGGTCATCAAATGCAAATCGATGATACCGAGGGTTTCCTTTCAATCGTTGAAGAGCTTCTAGCGCGACCACGCGATCGGTTCGACGGTCGCGCGTCTACGTTCGGCAGACAGGAGGTCAGTGAAGATGTCCCGACAAATCGTTGATGTTGAAATGCTTGAGCTCTTCAAGGCCGAGCTGGCGCTCTGCAAGGTGAAGAAGGACGAAGTCGTTGCCGTCCTAAGCGGCGGCGAGGATCAGCAGGAATACGCTCAGGCTTTCATGCTGGCCGCGCGGGCCCTGGGCGCAACGACCTTTCATCTGAATGTACCGAAGTACGGCCAGGGCAAGGTCGCGGGCTTGCAGGGCCGGCATGCGCTCACGGGCAACCAGCCGGCGATCGATACGCTCAAGCGCGTGGATATGGTGATCGATCTCCTCGGGTTGCTATTCTCTCGTGAGCAAGCCGAAATTCAGGAAGCAGGTACGCGCATCTTGCGCGTGATGGAACCATTCCACATCCTCAAGAAGATGTTCCCGACTGAAGATCTGCGCCGGCGAACCGAGCTCTCTCGAACCCTTCTCCAGTCAGCCAGCAAAATGCGGATCACGTCGCCGGGCGGAACGGACGTAACTTATGGCCTGAAGCAATACCCGGTCATTTCCGAATACGGATACACGGATGAGCCCGGGCGCTGGGATCACTTCCCGTCAGGCTTTGCCTTCACTCAGGCGACCGACGGCGAGGTTAACGGCACGGTGGTGCTGATGCCAGGTGACATCCTCTGCGCGTTCAAGCGTTATATCCAGTCGCCGGTCACGTTGACCGTAAAGGACGGTTACATCGTCGATCTCAAGGGCGAGGGGACCGACGCGCTCCTCATCAAAAACTATATCGACAGTTTCGGCGATCCGCGCGGTTGGGCGATCTCGCATATCGGCTGGGGATCGAACGAGCGTGCCACCTGGCACCACATCGCGGCCTCCCAGGAGCTCACGTCGGAGCACATCATGAATGCGCTTTCCTTCTACGGGAACGTCCTGTTCTCGACGGGTCCGAACACGGAGCTCGGCGGCATGAATGACACGCCGTGTCATTTGGACATCCCGCTTCGTGGCTGCAGCCTGTGGCTCGACGATATCCACATCCTCGACAAAGGCGACTTTGCTTATCCGGAATTGAGAGCGCCGGGCCGCTAGGCCTAGTGCATCAAAATCGGTGCCCGGAGTCGCATTTGCGACTCCCAATGACGCGGAAAGCGTTTCGGTAACGACCATCACTTGTCCAGTTCTTTCAACGGGAAGCGCACCACATGTCTACAAATATCGGAACTTCGGAAGATTACACGGCGAGGCAACGGTATTCGATTATGATCTCAGCAATGCTGGGCTACATTCTCGACTTCTACGACGTTCTGATCTTTCCGTTCCTTTTGCCCGTGATCCAACGGTCGATGTCGCTATCATTGGCCGAGATCGGTTCACTGCAGGCTTTGACATTGTTCGGATCGGCCATTGGCGGCGCGCTGTTTGGCGTCATCGGTGATCGACTTGGTCGAAAGACCTCGCTTCAACTCACAATCGCGCTGTTTTCGGTTGCCGCGATCATTTCGGCCTTCGCATGGAATTACTGGTCGCTTGCCGTGCTGCGGTTGATCACCGGCATCGGTCTTGGCGGCGAGTATGGCGTGGGCATGGTGCTCTTCAACGAGGCCTGGAAAAAAGGCAGCCGAGGTTTGGGGGCGGCCGCGCTTCAAGGCTGTGCCGTGATCGCGTCGTCCACGGCGTCAATCGTTGGCATTTGGCTGATTGCGACGTTCAGCGACGAGTGGAGCTGGCGCATCGGACTGCTGAGTGGCGGCGTGCCCATTCTGTTGATTGTCTTCATTCGTTTCTTCATGCCTGAATCCAAGATCTGGCTGGAGTATGAGGCGCAACGCAAGGCCCGTCAGGTCACCGCAGAAGCTCGCACACTTCCCCTTGCGGATCTCTTCCGCAATGGGCTAGCACGGCAGACCGTCATCGCCTTCGTATGGCTGATGAGCTACATGCTCTGCTACTACAGCATCGTCTCCTTTATTCCGACGCTACTGCTGCGGGATATGCATACACCAGGGGATATCGTTCGCACGACAGCCGTTCTGCTCTCGGTGATCAGCGGCATTTGCTACCTCGCGAACGGATTTTTCAACGACAGGGCTGGCCGCCGCTTCGGAGCCCTCGTGCCCGCGCTGTTTTGGGTCGGGTCTTTGGTCGGTATGGCCATGTGGGGAAGCCAGCTCTACGCCGGATCGAAAACCGAATGGCCGATGTTCTGGCTCTACATCGGCTTCGGCATTGGCAACGTAGCGCTGGGTGTGACCGGCGTCTGGATCTCTGAACTCTATCCGGTCAACTTGCGTGCGACGGCGGTGTCTACGTTCTATATGGGAGGGCGCGGGCTCGGCAGCATAGCCCCTGTGATTGTGCCACTTGCGGCCGCCCATTTCGGCGGAAGCCTGCTCAACGGCATGGTTGCGGTGGCCCTTCCCGCTGCAGCTATCTTCATTCTCGCCTCTCTTCTGCTTCCCGAGACCCTTGGTCGGGATTTATCCGCGAAGGGTTTTGAAGGCGGCACGGAAACGGATGCCACGATGAAGGCTGCTTCGGTGACGAGCGTTTGACGCTGGTGGAAGGACGCTTGACCGGCGAGATGAGGGCTATCGACGTGCTCATCTCGTCGATGCGTGCGTAGGGAAAGGAGCTGGCACTCCTTCGTCCGATGTTGGTCAAAGATGCCTGCCAGACTCTCTGATATCGACGTCCTCGTCGTACCGTAACGCTGATCGGGCGACGCGCGAGCGGTCGAAAGCCATTGTGAGAGATTATCTACCACCGCCATTGAATGCCGTAAGCCGGCGGCCCGCCGGCGCGCAAGTGTTGTCCGATTTGTATCGGCTGTAACGAAACCTAAACCGATCACTTGTATACGAGCAACAAGCTATGTGCCGATGCCTACCGGCAATTGCGTTGGAGACGTTTCTTGAAACTACTCAATAACTTGCCGATCACTCCCAAGATCAGCATTCTGGTTGCGGTCTTGATGTTAGGCCTCTTCTCGGCTGGACTGCTTGCGGGCTATTTGATGCAGAAGGAAATGATCAATTCGCGGGTCGAGCAGACCCGCGCGATCGTCGATATCGCCAAGAACGTTGCGTTGGGCTTGCAGAAGGAAGTTGACGGGGGCCAAATCACCAAAGAGGCCGCGATCGCGGAATTCTCACGTCGTGCTCAGACGATGACGTATGACAAAGGTGCGGGCTATATTTTCGCAAATACGATGGATGGTGTCGCGGTAGCCTCTCAGGATCCGAAGACAATCGGGGTCAATCGTCTCGACGGTAAGACAAACGGTCGTGCGCTGATCCGCGAATTGCGCGACGGCGTCGCAGCGAACGGCGATGTTGTGTTGCGTTACGAGTTCATGAGGCCTGGCGAAAAGGAGCCGATCAGGAAGCTGTCCTACGCGGTGGGCATTCCTGGATGGGACATGTTTGTCGGTTCCGGTGCGTATCTAGATGATCTTGATGCCAAGCTACAACCGATCATGTGGTCGCTTGGTGGTGCTATCATCGTAATCGGACTGGTCTCGGGTGTCATCGCCTGGTTCCTCGGTCGCAGTATCACTAAACCATTGGCCGCGCTAGGCACTTGCATGAGGCAGCTCGCTAGCGGCGAGCTCGAGCAAGACATTTCAGGTGTTGGTCGGAAAGATGAGATTGGCGCAATGGCCGCCACCGTCCAAGTGTTCAAAGACAACGCAATTCGTATTCGGAGGCTAGAGCAAGTTGAGGCCGAAGCTCAACGGCTCACGGCTGCTGAGCGCCGTGCCACATTAGAGGGCATAGCGAATGATTTTGAGCAAAGCGTAGATGGCATCGTTCGTGCGGTCGCCTCCTCAGCCGCCGATATGCAGGGCACAGCGGATATCATGACAACGACCGCCAGGGATGCCAGTATGCGCGCGTCCACTGTCGACGCTGCGTCAGAAAGAGCATCTGGGAACGTTGAAATGGTAGCCGCTGCCGCCGAGGAATTATCTGCGTCGGTAAGAGAGATATCGCAACAGGTGCTGCAGTCCACCGAGGTCGCACGCCAAGCCGTTGGTGACGCTGAGCGCACAAACGCTACGGTGCGGGTCCTGTCAAACGGGGCCGAAAAGATCGGCGAAGTTGTCCAACTCATCCATAGTATCGCGACACAGACCAATCTCCTGGCCCTCAACGCCACTATCGAAGCGGCACGCGCGGGCGACGCCGGGCGTGGATTTGCTGTGGTGGCAGCCGAGGTTAAAGCCCTTGCCAATCAGACAGCAAAGGCAACGGAGGAGATCGCCGTGCAAGTCGAGACTATGCAAGCAACTACAAATGACGCGGTTCTCGCCATCAACGGAATTACGCAAACGATCGCTAGGATGAGTGATATCACGTTAAGCATTTCCTCCGCGATCGAGGAGCAGAGTGCGGCGACAAGCGAAATTGCGCGCAACATCCAGTCCGTTGCCGCGGGCTCCAGCGAGATCAGAGTCCATATAGGCAGCGTCAGCACCGCAGCGGCCGCCACCGGTACGGCGGCCGGCGAGGTTCTCACTAACGCGCGTGGGTTGGAGAATCAGTCGAATATGCTACGTGTGGCGGTAGATCAATTCTTGACCACAATGCGAGCCGCCTGACCGGACGCTCCTGCCGGCGGCACATCGCTCGTGGTAGCACTGCTGTCACTCTCCTGCTGCGCAGCGTGTAAGCCGGCCACACCGCCCTGAAACGTAGGGAAATCGCCGATGATATTGCCGGTAGGGGCAGCGTCGTTTGCCGCGCTATCCAGGAACGTGAGGTATGGTCGATCCGCGAGACATCGCATAGCCGTGGTCGGCTCGATCCAGGACAGCTCTATGACATGCATCTAACTTAGGGGGCGACATCAGCCAAACTATAATCGGCCGCAAAGCGCAGTTCCCTTAGTGGTCGCACCCGCTTGATCGATTGCTGGTAGAGTTCATGCGCTTTGTAAGCTGCGAGCTCAGCCTCATTGTCGAATTCACCATAAACCACGATGTCGATGTCGTTCCCGAGTTGGTCAGTCTTGAGGTTGCGGGCGACCTCGAGCCGGCGCGCATGCGGGATTGTGGTGAGAACCGACAAACCGTCGATTATCTGATCGATATGGGCTTTGCTGTTCGCGGTGAAGAAGACGATGTGACGAATCATGGCGGCTCTGGCTGTGCGCGATGAGTGTTGCCCGGCGATCTATACGGGCTTCGAAATGGCTGTCTACTCGTAAATATGAGGTGTCCGACGGCCGGCATAGATTCAACAAGATCTGGAGTCCTCGGTTGACCTGTGGGACACTTAATGCACTCGAAACCTCGGTGCCCAGCTTGCGGCGACTCCGCCTTCCATGACGATAGGGTGGGAAGTTCTTACGTGATGATCGCGCGACCATTAGATTTTCCTGCGCGTCCGGCTGCTGCTTTTTAGAGATTTTTTTCTTTTTCTCTCCCTCAGTTGACAGTTTCATCTCGTGCTCCATAGGAGAGCGTCGGCTTTAGGGACACGAGCCAGGCTTAACGGAACCTTCAGATGAGAAAAGTGCTGGCCGCAAAGCTGCATGGCATCCACGTTACGGAGGCCAATCTTCACTATCACGGTTCAATCACGCTCGATCCGGATCAATGCCATGAGGCGGGGATTCTGCCGATGGAGTTTGTGGAGATCTGGAACAAGAGCTCCGGGGCGCGAATTTCGACCTACGTAATATTCGGCGCGCCCGGCTCGCGTTGTTGTGTGCTCAACGGCGCCGCCGCGCGCACCTCCCAAGTCGGCGACCAGATCATCGTCTGCAGTTCGACGTACGTGGATGGGTCGCAGATCGCTCGGCTGAGACCAAGAATCCTTACCTTCGATCGCGACAATCACATTTCTGATCGCATGACTTACTCAGTCACTTGTGATGGTGCCGAGCGTTATGGTTTCGAGATACTAGGTGAGGCAGGCGACGTGAAACCTATACCGCTTCGATCCGCGGAATCGAACTAAGGTCGGCTTACGAAATAGGGGGCGAGAATGAGCCACACCTCAGAAGCCACGGGCGAGCGAATCACGCTTCCAAGGTTGCAACGGTGGAAGGAGGAAGGGCGGCGGCTCGTGATGACGACGGCCTATGACGCGGTCACCGCACGTATTGCCGATCCAATCGTGGATATGATCCTTGTCGGAGATAGTGTTGGCAACGTTTGCCTCGGATTCGACAATACGCTGCCGGTTAGCATCGCGATGATGAATCACCATCTCGAGGCGGTTGCGCGTGTGAAGCCTCGAGCCTTGCTCGTGGCCGATATGCCATTTCTGAGCTTTCACCTCAGTCGAGAGGACACCATCCGCAACGCCGGAGGCTTCTTGCAACGTGGCGCCGACGCAATAAAGCTGGAGGGCGGAGCCAAGCGCGTCGAAATGATTCGTGCCCTGGTCGACTGCGAGATTCCGGTGATAGGTCATCTCGGCCTGACTCCGCAGAGCGTCAATGCAATGGGTGGGTTCAAAGTGCAGGGCCGCAAAGCCGATGACGCCCTGCGCTTGCTCGACGACGCCCATCGCCTGCAGGAGGCCGGCTGCTTCGCCCTGGTCCTGGAAGGCATCCCTGCCGAACTCGCTGCGCGAGCGACTGAAACGCTGACCATACCTACCATCGGGATTGGCGCAGGCCCTGGTTGTTCGGGGCAAGTGTTGGTGTTTCACGACGTGCTTGGCTTGATTGAAGGCCATGTCCCAAAATTCGTTCGTGCCTACGCCGACGGCTTTCGGGTGCTGCAGGAGGCGCTGTCGCGTTGGGTTGTCGATGTCCGCAACGGCGCATTTCCGACACCGCAAGAATCCTATCGGCTTCCCGAAGGCATCAGTGAGACGATCACAAACTGGACGCCATCAAACCGAACCCGATGTGAAGCGTAACAATGCAGACAATCACGACGGTCGCCGAGCTTCGCCGCGCGCTTGCGGAGGCTCGCAGAGCCGACAAACGTGTCGGATTTGTACCGACAATGGGCTATCTGCACGATGGTCACGTGGCGCTGATCGAGGCCAGCCGGGCGCAATGCGACGTCACCGTGGTTAGCGTCTTCGTCAATCCCACTCAGTTCGGGCCAACCGAGGATCTCAGCACTTATCCGCGCGACTTCGAGCGCGACGAAAAACTGTGCCGCGATGCTGGTGTTGCGATCGTCTTCGCGCCGGGTGCAAAGGAAGTCTATCCGGCTCAATTTGAGACCTTTATCGAACCAGGTGAGCTCGCAAAACCGCTCTGCGGCGCTTTCAGGCCGGGACATTTTCGTGGGGTCGCGACGGTCGTAAGCAAGCTGTTCAACATGGTACAGCCGGACGTCGCGTTCTTCGGGCAAAAGGATTTTCAGCAGTGTGCGGTCGTGCGCCGGATGGCCATCGATCTCAATCTTCCGATCGAGATCGTTACCGTGCCGACCGTTCGGGAAGCGGACCGTCTCGCGATGAGCAGCCGCAACCGGTATCTCAGCGAGGAAGACCGAGGGCGGGCCCTCGCCATCAGTCGTGGGCTATTCGCCGCAGCGGAAGAGTTTCGCTTGGGGGAGCGGAACGTGGACAAGCTGATTGCGATCGCCAAGAGGCATTTGGAAACGGTCGATCGGCTGCAGTACCTTGAGCTCGTCGACGGCGACACGCTCAAGCCCGCCGTAAGTCCGCTGCACCGCCCCGCGGCACTGTGCGTGGCGGCCTATGTCGGCTCGACGAGGCTTATCGACAACGTGATACTTCAGCCAGCTCCGTAGCCCGACAGAGGCGAAAGAATCATCTTGATTGAAGCTGTCCGACGCGAAACGCCTCCCGCAAGCCGTCCTCACCTTCGTGGGGCGGCCGAAGGGATCATCTTCGAAGAAGTGCAGTTTCGGCGCGCGGACCGTCAGGTTCTTGCCGTTCCCGAGCTTTGCCTAGCAGAGCGCCGGATCGGCCTGATTGGTGACAACGGTTCGGGCAAGAGCACGATGTTGCGGCTGATGAACGGATTGCTCTTGCCAACTCGCGGGCGCGTCGAGGTGGCGGGGCTCGATACGGCACGGCATCGCAAAGACCTGCCGGCCAAGGTCGGCTTTCTGTTTCAGAATCCCGACCACCAGCTCATTTTCCCGACTGTTGCCGAGGAGGTCGCTTTCGGACCCGTGGAGCGGGGAATACCGGCGCCGCAGGCCCGCCAGCAGGCAGTGGCACTGCTGGAGCGGCATGGCTGCGCTCAATGGGCGGACCGCAACGTCAACGAGCTGTCCGGCGGTCAGAAGCAGCTTGTCTGCATCCTGGCGCTGCTCGCAACGGAACCGTCGATCCTGCTGATGGACGAGCCATTCTCCAGTCTCGACTTGCCGACACGATTGCGGACGTATCGCAGGATCATGGCGCTTCCGCAGCGGGTCGTGATGGCGTCTCATGATTTCGAGCTGCTCGTGGAGTTCGATCGCATAATCTGGCTGGATGGGGGGCACATCCGCCTCGATGGCCGACCCGCCGAAGTGCTGCCCGCCTACCGGGCCCATGCAACGATCGTTGGGGCGGGGGACGCCCTGACGTCATGATGACCGACGGCCTCGCGCCACAAACCTGGCTGCACCGCGTACCGGCCGGCGTCAAGCTCGTGGGCCTTGCCCTCCTTAGTGTGCTTTTGCTGCCGGTCTGCGACTGGCGGATTCTGGCGGGCATGTTGGCGATGATCGCCATGGTCTATGCCGGCTTCGGCCGGGTCGGTATCGCGCGCCTCAAGTTGCTGCGGCCATTGCTGCCGCTGCTTGTGGTCGTCGGCGGTGTGCAGGCCGCGTCTGCTGGTTGGAATACCGGCGCCGTCGTCACGATGCGGCTCCTGGCAATGCTTCTGCTCGCCGATCTCGTCAGCATGACCACCACGATGAGCGCGCTGATGGAGGTGCTGGCGCCAGTATTTCGCCTGCTACGTCCGTTTGGGGCCAATCCGCGCAAGATGGCGCTTGCAGTCGCTCTTGTCCTGCGTTTCGTCCCCGTCCTGATGACCCGGTGGCGCGCGCGCGAGGAGGCCTGGAAGGCACGCACGAACCGGCGCATTCCGCTTCGGCTAGTGGCCGCCTTCGTCGCAGACATTCTGCAACTTGCCGACCGCGTCGCGGAAGCGCTCGACGCACGCGGTTTCGACCAGTCCGTCGCCGATCGTCACTCACCCCCGTTGTAGGAGACAGCCCGTGGAGACCCGCGCCATCGTTCGTATCGCCCTGCTGGCCGCCGTCATCGCAGCGCTAGGCTTAGTACCCAGCATCATCTTGCCGATCGCCGTGGGTGTGCCGATCACGGCCCAGACGCTCGGCGTCATGCTGGCCGGAATCATCCTCGGGCCCCGTCGTGGCGCGTTGGCGGTGCTGCTGTTTCTGTTCGTGGTGCTGCTCGGAGCGCCGCTGCTGTCGGGCGGACGCGGCGGCCTCGGCGTGCTTTTCGGACCGTCCGTTGGCTTCCTGTTGGGTTGGGCTCCCGCTGCGTTTGTATCGGGTCTTATGATGGCGCGGCTGAGGACCTTGCCGGTCTTCGCGGCGGCGCTCGTTGCCGCGATCACGGGCGGCATCGTAGTGGAGTATGCCTTTGGTATTCTCGGCCTGATGGCGATGGCGAGGATGAGTCTGCCGCAGGCTCTGGCTGCAACCGCCGTCTTCGTTCCGGGCGATCTTTTGAAAGCGGTGGCCACCGCCTTCGTAGCGGAGGCATCGCACCGGAGTTATCCGGCTGCAATCGTCAGCCGTTCATGACCATGACCTCCACCATCACTGCAACGCTGTCGCGGCATGCCCGCGAAACGCCGGACCGACCGGCCGTCGTTTGCGACAATCATGCGGTGAGTTGGAAAGACCTCGATCAGGCCGTGAATCGTCTTGCCGGACATTTGGCAAAGGTGGTGCCGGCGGGCCGCGGCGTCGCCTTGCACCTGCCGAACGGGCCGGCACTCGTGCTGCTGTTTCTCGCTGCCTGCCGCGCGGGTCGGGAAGCCCAAATTCTCGATCCGTCCTGGCCGACGGAAACGGCGGGGCTCGCGCTCACGGCGCTGGCGTCGGGGATCGTCGTGAGTGGCGATGCAACATTGGCCGGCGAGACGGAAGTGCTGGCGGTTGTGGATCCTCACGGTCCGTTCGAATCCGTCGCAGACGCCCTTGGCGCCGGTCCGTCACCCGCGGCAATCGCCGAGCCCGATCCGCTGACGCCGTTCTATGTCGGCTTCACCTCGGGATCGACCGGAATGCCGAAAGGATATCGCCGCCACCATCAATCGTGGATCGAGAGTTTTCTCGCGGGGGACCACGAGTTCGACATTGGCGCCGGCGACGTCGTCCTCGCGCCGGGAGCTCTGACGCATTCGCTATTTCTCTACGGCCTTGCGCACGGGCTGTATGTCGGGGCGACCGTCATTCTCTGTCGGCAGTTCCGGCCGAATCTCGTCAACCGCCTGATCGCGGTCACCCAGGTCAGCGTGATTTACGGCGTGCCGACCCAACTCGAAATGATGCTCGAGGCCGCCATGCGCGATGGCCTGCCGCCGTTCCCAAACGTGCGGTGGATGCTGTCGTCAGGTGCCAAATGGCAAGGTCGCGCGCTGGCCGAACTGCGACGGCAATTTCCCGCGACGCGCTTTTCCGAGTTCTACGGCGCCTCCGAGCTGAGCTTCGTGACCGTGGCGAAGGACGACGAGGACGTCCCATCGGACTCCGTCGGGCGTCCATTCGCAGCCGTCAGTCTCACCATTCGCGACCATCTCGGGCGATGCCTTCCACCCGGGGAGACCGGTCAGGTGTTCGTGGCAAGTCCTTTCCTCTTCATGGAGTATGCCTGCGGATGCGAAACGGTGCTGCCACGTCATGGCGACGCGGTGTCGGTCGGTGACATCGGCATGCTCGACGAGCGTGGCTTCCTGCGGCTCGCCGGCCGTGCCAGCCGCATGATCATCACGGCCGGCAAGAACGTCCATCCGGAGGAGATCGAGCGTGTACTCGAGGGACATCCCGCCGTGGCCGCGGCGGGGGTTCTTGGCGCCGTCGACGAACGTCGGGGCGAGCGGCTGGTGGCTTTGCTGAGGCTGGGTCCGGATGGGTGCATAGCGTCTTCCGATCTGATTAGCCATGCCCGCCTGAGCCTGCCGCTCTACAAGATCCCGCGCCGGTTTGCCGTGCCACCGCATTGGCCGATGACCTCCTCCGGCAAGACCGATTTCCATGGGCTGCGCCGACTCTGGGAATCCGGCGCCTGCGAGGTGCTGCGATGAGCGCCGCCTATCTCGTCGCCGCACGCCGGACGGCGGTCGTCCCTCGGGGCGGCGCGCTCAAGGCGGTGGAGGTCGACGAACTCGGCGCGGCGCCAATTCGGGCCGTGCTGGCCGACACCGGCATCGCGGCGGAGGCGATTGACGACGTCATCTTCGGCAACGCGCTGTACGGCGGGGGAAACCCGGCGCGGCTAGCCGCGCTGCGGGCGGGTCTCCCCGATCACGTTCCGGCGCTGACCATCGACACCCAGTGCTGCGGTGGTCTCGACGCGATCATGCTTGCTGCCGAGCGCATCGCGAGCGGAAGTGCGGACGCGGTCATCGCCGGCGGTCTTGAGAGTTTCAGCCGCGCGCCGCTGCGCGCGCGGCGGCCGCATCACGCCGGCGAGGTGCCGCAACCCTATGACCGTCCTCCGTTCGCCCCGTGGCCAGAGCGGGACCCCGACATGATCGTTGCCGCCGCGACGCTGGCTGAGAGGCTTGGCATTTCGCGTGCACGGCAAGATGAATTTGCGATCGAAAGCCATCGCAAGGCGCTGCAAAATCCCTCCCTGGCGGCCGAGATCGTGCCGCTCGCCGACCTTTCGCACGATGCCTTTCCCCGCGCCCTGACGGGGGCGACCTGCGCACGCCTTGCGCCGCTTGCAGGCAATGCTGCGTTTGGCGTGACGCGCGCGACGGTGGCAGTCGAAGCCGACGCGGCGGCAGCCCTCCTCGTCGTGTCGGAGACGTTGGTCCGACGCCTCAACACGAGGCGGCCTGTGCGGATAATATCGGCGGTCCGCCGCGGTGGGGACCCGGCTATGCCGGGTACGGCACCTATTGCAGCGGCCGAGAGCCTCCTGGCAGCGGAACGGGTCGCGCCGACACGGATAGCGGTTAGCGAGGTCATGGAGGCCTTCGCCGCTCAGGCGATCGCATGTGTCGACGGAATCGGGCTGCCGTTATCGTCGCTTAATCGTAGGGGCGGTGGGCTAGCACGAGGGCATCCGATCGGCGCATCGGGCGCGATCCTGGCGGTACGCCTCTGGCATGAGATGCAATCAGAAACATCCGGAGCGGTCGGGCTGGCGGCTATTGCGGCTGCGGGCGGGCTCGGCAGCGCGCTACTTGCGACGATCTGAGAGAAGGACCGGCCGAGATGATCCAAATCCCACAGGGCCCCGAACCGCCGACACAGGCGAACGTGTTTAGTGTCGCGCGGGCGATCGATCTTGCTGCTTTCGTGGGCACCGAACTCGCTCCTGGCCGCTGGCGATCGGTGACCCAGGAGGAGGTCGATCAGTTCGTCGAGCTGACGGGTGATCGGAACTGGGTTCATACCGATGTTGAGCGCGCCATGCACGAACTCGACGGAGGAACGACGATTGTGCCCGGCCAATTGCTCCTGGCGCTCGTACCAGCGCTCTTGCAGGAGGCGTATGTCGTCGTGGGTGCCGCGCAAAGCCGTGCGGCGGCTCTCCGCGCAGTTCGATTTCGTTTCCCGGTACGTCCCGGCGATGTGTTCCGGCTACGGGCGCGATTGACCCTCGTGGAGCAACGGCCGCGTTTCGTCCAGGTGGACGCATCGTGTGACCTCGAACTGAAGTCCGGACAACGGGCACTGACGTCTGAACGTACGGACGTCTTTTTCGACTGAGGCAGGCGCCATCCCGCCCCACGGGGCACGATCTCGTTCAGAACGTCGCAACGAATTGGGTGAAAATGACCGTGAACAAAGCGTGACGGAGATGCCTGTCGTTATCAGTAAAATCAATAGCTTAGAAGGTGGTCACGGCGTTCGAGTGGCAGGGGACGCCCTCCGTCAGATCGCCACCCGAACGGAATGTCGGTATCGGTGGTTGCGCCTCCCCGCTTTGAACCTACTTGCCGACCATTTTCGCCAGTGACGGATCGCGCACGAACGGCGGTCCGGCGGCTGGTATCCAAGGCGCTACTGACCGTGTCGCGCAACAGATCAGTCCACACAGCGGCCAATCGTGAGGAGTTCGGCAGCGCCAGAGTTCATTCATGCGATCCATGGTCGTCTCGATGTGCTGTCGAACGAAATCGAAGTACTCGCGTGACACACCATTCATTCCTTTGGCGGCTGCGGTTGTAGAGTACATGATTGCTTCGGCGTTGCGGACCGGCGTTTCGTTTACCCGCTGCGCTTCATTGCCGGGGGCGTAATCCAGCTTTCGGTCGCCAGCCAGAAATCAGTCAGCTGTCAGAACGTCTCGGTTATCTTGCTCAGGCGAGGGGGATGATCCGGGTCAAACCCGCAGACGCGCGCCGTCTGCTCGATCATCCGATAGGCCGGAACGAGCATGGTGATCGGGTCAGTCGCGGGGTCATCCTCCGCCAACCAGGGCAGCGAGCCATGTGGTCCGCCGCAGAGATGCAGTGCGATCTTTTGCTCGCGCATTTCTGCTGCCAGCGCGTCCACCGTGGCCGCCGTTTCATCCATGAGGCGCATCATGACAACCGGCGTGCGCGACGATAGCGCGGCGCGCGGCCCATGCAGCAGCTCTGCGGCGCTTAGACCAATCGAAGGCAGGCGCAGGATTTCCGAAAGTTTGAGTGCGATCTCCTTCGCCGAGCCCAGGCCCAGGCCCCGCGCCGCCACAAACACGGCTGACGCCTTGGCGAGATCAGTGGCAATCTCGGACCAGTCGAGCGCCAGCGCGCGATGCAGGCGCTCGGGCAGCCTCTCGAGAGCCGACCGCAGCGCCTGATCTTCGGCCAGCTCGGCAATGAGTCCGGCGCTGGCAGCCATCGAGCCGATCACGGTCTTGGTCGCAGCTACGGAATGTTCCTGGCCGGCTTCGATCGGAACGACGAACTCCGCTTCGTCAGCCACCGGCGACGACGTCGCATTGACGATGGCGATGGTGCGGGCGCCCGCGGCGCGCGCCGACCTGGTCGCCGCGACGAGATCCGGGCTGCGCCCGGATTGCGAGATCACGATGAAGAGCGCATGGCGCAGCATCAAGGGCGTGCGAAATGCCGTGATCACCGAAGGAGCGCTGGCTGAAACAGGAAGGCGAAGCCGCGTCTCGACAAGGTACCTCAAGAAAACCCCGGCATGCCCAGAGCTTCCCCGGCCGCACACGACGCACAGGGGGGCGGAGCCAATGCCAATTCGCTGTGTGATGTCGCGCGCGGCGGGGCGGCTGCGAACGATGTTGGCGACAACATCCGCGCTTTCTCCGATCTCGGTCGCCATCGCGGATGTCGTCACGGGTCAACCGCTCCGCCTCGATTGCGCGCCGCTCCCGCGGGATGCTGGTCACGATTCCTGGCGAGCTCGGCAAATACACGCCGAAGATTGCCGTCACAGTTTTTGAGAACGGTCTCAGCATCAACCCTATCGAAACCCAACGCCAGAAGGACAGCCGTCTTGATGTCTCCCTCGGCCTGCTCAAGCGATCGTGCGGCGCGCGACGGATCGCAGTGCGCGATTTGTGCGACCATGGCTTCCGCGCGCCGCTTCAGCTTGGCATTGGTCGGCGGCATGTTCACCATCATGCCGCGATACACCCGGCCAAGGCGCAGCATGATTCCCGAAGAGATCAGGTTGAGAACGACCTTCTGTGCGGTGCCGGCCTTCATCCGCGTGGAACCGGCGATCAGCTCGCGGCCGGTCTCGATCAAGATCGGAAATTTTGCCGACTCCAGCAGTGCGGTGCCGCGATTGTTGGCGACACCGATCGTCACTGCACCGAAGGAGCCTGCCTGCTGCAGTGCCGCGACCGTGAATGGCGTTGTCCCGCTGGCGGCTACCGCAATCACCACGTCGCGCCGTGTGAGCCGGGCGGCATTGATCTGCGTGACCGCATCATCGACAGCATCCTCAGCTCCCTCGATGCTGGTGATGAACGCGCTGTCTCCGCCGGCGACGATGAAGCGGACGCGCTCGCGGGGCCAGGCGAAGGTCGGCGTCAGCTCGGCGCCGTCCTGCACCGCTACGCGGCCTGAGGTGCCGGCGCCGACATACACGATGCGACCGCGATCGCCCAGCGCCGCCTTGGCCGCTTCAGTCGCCGCAGTGATCGCGGGAAGGGCATGGCCGATCGCGGCGACTGCCGCAAGCTGGCCCTCCCACATCGCCTCCATCGCTGACGTCAGCGGCCAAGCATCAAGGTCGGCAAAACGGGGATCGACTTCTTCGGTAGCCATATTGTTGATCCAAGCGCCATCAAACGCTGAACTTCGAAGCCTGTTCATGCTCAGTTTCTCTCTTGGATAGGTCAAGCCGTCCTCGTGCCACCAGTAAGGCGCCGGCCGCTGCATCGGCGTCAGGACGCCTCAGGCGGGCGCGCAGATCAGGCGTCAGCCATGGCGTAATGGGATCCGCGAGCCCGCCCACCAGCGAGAGCCGGTCAATCCCTCTCGCCAGGAACAAATCGAGCAGATCGCCAATTGCATCGGCCGCGCGTTCGACGATGCGACGGCCGATCGGATCGCCCTGATTGGCGTGACGCATTACGATCGGCGCCAACGCGGCGTAGTCCGTGGCCTTGGCTTCTTCAGACCAGGCCACCGCTTGATAAGGATCATGATCGAATGCGCCCAGCACCTCTGAAAGCAATGGGGTCAGCTCGCCGCGGCGATCCGCGACCCGCAGCACCAGTCGAACAACCTGCAGGCCGATGTCGGCGCCGCTGACTTCGTCCGAGACGGGAAAGCCGTAGCCGGCGAGACGGATTTCGCGGCCGTCGAGGAGGCCGACACCCGCCGAGCCAGTGCCAGCGACCACGATGGCCCCATCCGCGCCGCTATGGGCGCCGAGACAGGCCGCGAGGCCGTCGCTGATGAAGATGACTGACGCAAAGGGATACGCGATGTTCTTGAGCGCCGCTTCCGCGCCCCGGCGGCCAAGTCCGGCAAGGCCAATTCCGGCGTGCATCCGCGCGAAATCCTCTTGCGTCAGGCCGGACTGGGCGGCCGCCGCTTCGGTCGCTTCAATGATGGAACGCCAGGCCTTTTCGACGCCAATCCGCGTTGTCGCAGATCCCGAGCTGGCTTCGCCGAGCAGCCTGCCGTTTTCGTCCTCGATCCGGGCACGGCAACGGGTTCCACCGCCATCAATGCCGAGATACGTGGTACCTTTTGTTCCCATGGAAATTTAACGCGAGGGGTCAGCTCCGGGTCCCCCGAGGCTCCTGGTACATATAAGGTCCTGAAGTAGACGGGACTCACCTCACGAGCCCGTGACTGTTATTCTTGGATCAATACTGATGGGCCACGCTGGGTCTTCCGTCTCTCTCTCGATTGCCGCGCAGCACATCTTTGATGGTGCCGAGATGCGCGGGCCGGGGTCGGTCAGGATCACGCAGGGGAGGATTGAAAGCATCACCTTCGGCGAGGCGGACGGGCGCAGCTCAATCCATCTTCCGGCAGAAGCGATCCTTGCACCTGGATTCATCGACATCCAGGTGAATGGAGGAGGGGGTGTTCTTCTCAACGACCAGCCAACGGGGGCGGGCGTTCGACGCATCGTCGCAGCGCACCGCAAGGCAGGAACCACGGGCTGCTTGCCGACCCTCATTACCGACCGCAGCGAGGTCCTTGAGCGGTTGGCTGCAGTCGCCGAGGCTTGTCTGATGATTCCCGGCGTGCTCGGTTTTCATCTGGAGGGGCCGGCCCTCAACAGGTCTCGCAAGGGTATTCATCCGGAAGCCGAGATACGCGTGCCCGATCGGCGCGATCTCGCCGCGATCAAAAGTTTCGGGCACCGCGGCCGCTCCATTGTGACCTTGGCCCCGGAATGCGTGCCCGCGTCCATGATCGATGAATTGATCGGCGCTGGATTGCGTATCGCGGCCGGCCACAGCGACGCCACCGCAGCCGAAATTGGGCCGGCGGTCGATCGCGGTATCTCGGGGGTGACTCATCTGTTCAACGCCATGTCGCAGTTGAACGCCCGGGAGCCGGGCTTGGTGGGCGCCGCGCTAGCTGATGATCGGCTCTTTGCGGGGATTATCTGCGACGGCATCCACGTTGACCGCGCCGGCTTGCGTGTTGCCTCCCGCTGCAAGGGACGCGATCGATTGATGCTCGTCACCGATGCCATGCCATTGGTGGGCACGAATGACCGGCAATTCTTGCTGCAAGAAAGGCAGATCGCGTTGCACGAAAATCGCCTGACCGGCCCCGATGGCACACTCGCGGGCGCTCATCTCACCATGATCGAGGCGGTGCGCAACGCCGTTGCGCTGGTCGGAATCCCCCTTGTCGACGCCCTCATCATGGCTTCCCGGACGCCTGCGGCATTTCTAGGCCTTGAGTCCGAGCTTGGACGGATCGCGCCCGGCTACCGCGCGGACTTTGTCGCCTTTAATCCGAACTTCGAAGTCGTCGGAACATGGATAGCTGGTGCCGGCTCGGGCGAGGCGAGTGAGGCTTCTCACCGAGGTTAGATGCGCAACCATCCCATCATCGTGCAGAAATATGGCGGTGTCTGTCTTGAAACGCCGGCGAAGATTCGCGCGGTTGCGCGCAGTCTCGCCGACCTGCACGGCAGTGGTCATCGTGTCGTGGCGATCGTCTCCGCGATGGGCACGACCACCGACCAATTGATCCAGATGGCTTATCAAGTGAGCCCTGCTCCCAATCGCCGTGAACTCGACATGCTGCTGACGACTGGTGAGCGCATCAGCATGTCCCTGATGAGCATGGCGCTTTCCGATCTCGGAGTGCCCGCGATCAGCTTCACCGGCAGCCAGGCCGGTGTGTTGACCGATGACTCTCATTCCTCGGCGCGCATTCTGGATGTACGCCCAATTCGCGTGCGTGAGGAACTCGATCGCGGGCGCGTTGTGGTGCTGGCAGGATTTCAGGGCGTGAACCCGGCGACCAGGGAAATCACCACGCTCGGCCGAGGCGGCAGCGACACCACTGCCGTTGCAATGGCTGCGGCGCTGAAGGCGGAGCGCTGTGAAATCATCAAAGAGGTCGATGGAATTTGTTCTGCCGATCCGCAAATCGTGCCGGATGCAAAGCCGCTGCGGCGAGTGGACTTCGCATCCCTTTCTGAAATGTGCTTCTGGGGTGCAAAAATCCTGCATTTTCGCAGCGTAGAGCTGGCGCAAAGTCAGGATGTGCCTCTGATTCTCAAGCAGTGGGGTGGCGTTGAACTCGGCACGCAAGTGACGAAAGAGGTTGCAGGCATGGAAAATGGAAAGGTTCTAGCCGTCAACTCGATGGCTCGCATTGAGCATGTGGAAATCGATTCCAAGGATCTCAATCAGGGTTTCGAGAAATTCGCACAGCATCTCAAGGAAAACGGTCTGTCCTGGCCACAACTCCTCGCCTCGAGCTTCACCATGGGAAAAACCAGTATGATCGTGGCCTGTGATTCAGTGTGGCTCGATGCGCTGTTGCGCACGCTGGAGCAAAGCAAGGAGCTGCGCAAGCAGCGCGAGGCTTCAAGCTCGGTGAGTCTCACCTGCTTCGGCGGCGTTTCATCAGAATTGCCGTTCAGAGCACTGCAGGTTCTCGGACATCAAGGGATTGTCCCCGACAATTACGTGTTGTCGCCGCATTCGGTCAGCCTATTTGTCCCTGTGGAGGACCGGGAAGCCGCGGTTAAGACGTTGCATTCTCTTGTCCAGCAAACATAGCTTCGAGACGAAAGCATCGTTTCCGCTTTAGATTATTCGCGTGCCGGCCCACAAATGAGCCGCCAAACCGAAAAGGGCGCCTCGCAAGCCACCCGTCCAATGCGGTAGGTCCCCCAGTCGCTGCCCGAAGCGTTCACGCCATTGGGATCAGGCTCAGTGTAGAAATCGTTCGCGGTTGCGCAACCGGCTAGCGATAGGCAGGCCAGGAATACGAATAAAGCACGCTCCGTGCCGCTCTATTTGGCCGCTGATTCTGGCCTGGACAGGGTGGCGCGCCGAAGCGCCGCTGGACCGCGATCGACCAAATCAGCGGGAGCATCGCCTCAAACCCGCGAACCTTAGTGCAATACGCGAGCGGCTTCTGCTAGCCGGACCTTCTCTCGTAGATCCTCGAGTTCCTGAAGCATTTTCAGGAGATCGGGCGAGACGTATGCCCGCTTCAAAATTCGGGTCGTTTGTCTCATCGCTACGCGCCTCCATGGCTCGCTACCGGCGAGCCACACCAAGGCGCACACAGGCAAATTTTCCCCTGCACCTAGAATTGCATTTTTAACAAATTAGCTGAGCATGTCCGTGGGCCCGATAGCCCGGACCAAGATATAGCCGCACTATATCTGGTCAGCATGCATCCCGATTGGCGTCGGGATACTCAGCTGAAAGTGGTAGCGCATTGGCGCGGTGACATTCGTGTCAGATTGCGCGCGAGGGCGGACAATACTACACCTACCGGCGCTATCATGCCTCGCATCCTGAATTTGCGCGCGAAGCCGATCGACCTGCAACCTGTCTATACGGCAGCGGGTTATGGCGGCGCCGTTCACGCCTCCAAAACAGAGCAGGAGACAATTGCGGTTCCGCCCTCCTGACGTCTTTCAACCCTTGATTACCTGATCACCAGACCTGATCGGAGTCATGAAGCCTGTCCTCGGCTTCGCGCTGGGCCGGCGTCATACCGGCCCGATAGTTCGCATACCAAATCCGCAGCGCGAGGAAGGCGCAGATCAGAAGCGCGACGATGAGTGCTGGGATAAGTACGGTGTCCTCCATGAGACTATTGAGCGGGGCCATGCTCAATGAGTATCGGTCCTGGATTGTGCCCGGTTACGGAGAGGGTTACTCGCGGATACGGTCTTTCAGGCTCGGTCAAAACGATCACGGCGGTAATCGCAGCCCCGATTAATGTGAAGATGCCGCAGGTCGCGCCGAGGGCCATAAAAAACCGGATGGCCTGTTGTTTCGTCGCGTCCCAGTTCACGCTCCTAGCGGCCCTCAGTCCCCGCTTGGCTGGTCGCGCCACTAGGTCGATGCTGAAGGCAGAAACGAGCACCGTTGCTCGCATCAGCCACCAACTCAGAACACCAGCGACCGTCAGCACCTGGACGGTCGCTTGCCCCCTGCCATGAGCCCCCACATCAGCTCCTACAATTCCATACCCAATAGCGGCGCCAGTGCTGAAATTTTTGCTTGAAATTAAGCTCCCACGCCCAGCAGTATTCAACCGCAACCGGCGGTGGAGAGCAACAGCTTTGCATACCGGGGAATCCCGGATGGGAATCAAACTTTCGCCTTGGCCTTAAGACCGAGCTCGACCAGCCGGCGGATGGCTTCCGGCCGCCCTGGCAAATCTTCCTGCTGCCGTCGCCACTCGTCTATCTGCTTTGCCATGGCTGGCTGAATGCGGACGCCGACCAGGTCGCCAGTCACCGACGCCCGCTTCTTTGGTGATTTCATGTTAACACGACTTGATTGAGTCTGGTTTCATGATAACACGAAATCGAGCCGAGGGGAAGTTCGCGCTTTCGCCTCGGCTCTAACCTCAACCACGAAGGGTAAGCTCGCAGTCGCTTGAACTTCCCCAAGGTCCAAGCACCCCATATGGCCCCGGCCACACCCACCCCTAGAAGCCTACTGGCCGGGGCGTCTTTTTGCCTGCTATCGATATCCGATGGCAGCGACCGGCAGCCCGTCCCATTGAAATCCGGCCCCCACTTCTGCGAGGTCGGCCTCACAGATCGTCTTTTCAGCACTTCGCGAGCCTGCTTGGCCCGAATTGCGGCGCCCATGATCTGACCGCCCCAGATTTCCTCTCGCAACTTGGTGCCCATGGCACATAGACTCCGCGGGAGCGAGCCGAAGGCAAGCCGCTACAACGTGGCCTCAGCTCAGGGGACGGCGCCAAGCTTGGTAATGCCCTGCCGCCGCGTCTGAACGATTGGCGACCTAATCGACGACATCAGCCACGCTTGACGCATACGCGTGATCACTTTAACTCCGCCCGTGACCACGTTGAAGAAGCATGAAGTGGCAAAGAAGACAAAGAGCACGCGCAAAGAGTATACGAAGGTCGACGTCAAGCTACTCAAGGAACATTCCAAAGCTCGCACTCCAGTGGCCAAGCTTTCTAAGCTGATGAAACGATCCGAGTGCTCGTTGAGGCAAAAGGCGCGTAGCCTTGGAGTTGGCTTGGGCCATCAGCGCTAATCTGCACACAAAGAGTTGGCTCGCCAAGTATGATCCGGCGGGCCCGATTTTGCTACCGATCCGATCGGTTTCACCAAAGCCCCTCAGAGACCGCATCAACCAGCCGTGTGCTGGTCTCTTGCCCGATTGGCGCGTCGAAGGACCATGGGGTCTGATGTCACGATATGCTTTGATCGGTTATCGCGATAATAGTCAGCGATGAACTCTTTGATGCGCGTCGGCGACTTGGTAATTGCGATGGGATGCAGTTCAACGAACCGGCGAGACTATCACGACTTTCCACGAGCGTTGCAACTCGAGGTGGCCCGAAGGCATCCGAAATAGTGGGTTTCGCGATGTAGCGGAGCTTGGGAATCGAACGGACGACAGATCCGCCAAGTTGCCGCCTATGTGGTTCGTGTCGACGATAGTTTGGCGGCCGCGCCAGGGGGGCAAAGCCTGTTCGGCAGCTCTCCTTCGCCGGAGCCACTCGATCAGCTGCTGCTGGTGCTTATCGTTTACACTAGGACAGTGAACAGCATCCGCACTGACCTACTGACTTCCTTAGCCATTCGGCGGACGAATCTTAGCCCACATTCGCCTTCAACCCTGCGGCCTGGATGCCCGCGACCGCGCAGGCCTCGTCATTGTCGGAGGTGTCACCGGAGACGCCGACGGCGCCGAGCAGCGTCGTGCCGTCCATGATCAGCACGCCGCCGGGTACCGGCACCAGTGCGCCCTTGGCCATGGTGTTCACGGCATCGATGAAAAAGGCCTGCTCCTGCGCGCGCTGGAATAGAGCGCGCGAGCCCATGCCCATCGCAAGTGCGCCATAGGCCTTGCCGTGCGCGATCTCGGCGCGCATCAGGCTGGTGCCGTCCTGCGCGGCGGCGAGCTTGAGCACGCCGCGCGTGTCCAGAATGGTGACGACCAGCGGCTTCAGCCTGAGCTCGCCGGCCTTCGCGAAGGCGGCGTCGAGGATCTTGCGAGCATTGTCGAGCGTGAGGTCAGCCATGGCTGGTTTCCTTTGCAGCTGGAGAAGTGGAATTGGTTTCGGCGCGATCGAGACTCATCGCCAGCACGCGCGCGACGTGAAGGGCCTCGCGTTCGGTGCCGTCGTGGATCTGGTGCCGGCAGGAGGTGCCATCGGCAACGACCAGTGTCGTCTGGTCCGCGCGCCGCACGGCGGGCAGCAGCGACAGCTCGGCCATCTCGATTGAGGCATCGTAGGTGTCGGCGCCATAGCCGAAGGCGCCGGCCATGCCGCAGCAGCTCGATTCGATGGTCTCTACCTTGAGGCCAGGGACGAGGCGCAGCACCTGCTCGACCGGCTTGAACGCGCCGAAGGATTTTTGATGGCAATGGCCGTGCACAATGGCTTTGTCGGCGACGGTAGCGAGCGGCAATTGCAGCCGGCCGGCCTCGGCCTCGCGCACCAGAAATTCCTCGAAGGTCAGCGCGTGGGCGCCGACCGCTTTGGCATCGTTGTCCTTGCGCAGTGAGGCGAGCTCGTCGCGCAGCGTCAAGAGGCAGCTCGGCTCGAGACCTATGATCGGCACGCCGCGCGCGGCGAAGGGCGCGAAGGTAGCCACGAGACGATCGAGCTCGGCCTTGGCTTCGTCGACGAGGCCGGCTGACAGGAACGTGCGACCGCAGCAGAGCGGGCGGCGGCCGCTCGCAGGCTTCAGCAGATGGACGCGATAGCCACCGGCTGCGAGCACGCGCAGCGCTGCGTCGAGATTTTCGCGCTCATAGATGCGGTTGAAAGTGTCAGCGAAGAGAACGACCTCGCGGCCACTCTCCGGTCCCACGCTGTCAGCCGGCGCCACGAAGACATCGTTGCGGAAGGCGGGCAGGGCACGGCGCGCGCTGATGCCGGCAAAGCGCTCGAACAGCTTTCGCAACAGCGGGCTGCGGTTGCGCAAATTCGCCAGCGGCGCGAAGCGCGAGGCAAGGCCTGCGTAGCGCGGGAGGTAGCCGACCAGGCGGTCGCGCAACGTGAGGCCATGGGACTCTGCGCGCGCGGCCAGCACTTCGATCTTCATCTTGGCCATGTCGACGCCGGTCGGGCACTCGTGGCGGCAGGCCTTGCACGAGACGCAGAGTTTTAGCGTTTCCATCATCTCGTCGGAGGAGAGCGCGTCAGGGCCGAGCTGGCCGGAGATCGCGAGCCGCAGCGTGTTGGCACGCCCTCGCGTGACATCCTTCTCGTTGCGCGTCGCGCGGTAGGACGGGCACATCACGCCGCCCTCGAGCTTGCGGCAAGCGCCGTTGTTGTTGCACATCTCGACCGCGCCCTGGAAGCCGCCGCCTGCGCCTGGATAAGCGGACCAGTCGAGCCTGGTCTTCAGCTCGCCGACGCGATAGTCGGGCCGGTAACGGAACAGCGAGCGGTCGTCCATCCTGGGCGCATCGACGATCTTGCCGGAATTGAGAACGCCGGCGGGATCGAAGCGCTGCTTCACCTCCTTGAAGTCGGCGACGAGGCGTTCACCGAACATGGTCTCGTGGAATTCGGAGCGCACCAGGCCATCGCCATGCTCGCCGGAATGCGAGCCCTTGTACTCGCGCACCAGCGCAAACGCCTCTTCGGCGATGGCGCGCATCGCCTTCACGTCCTTCTCCAGCTTGAGGTTCAGCACGGGCCGCACGTGCAGGCAGCCTTCGGATGCATGCGCATACATGGTGCCGCTGGTGCCGTGCTTGGCAAACACCTCGTTGAGCCGCGCGGTGTAGTCGGCGAGGTGCGGCAGCGGCACGGCGCAGTCCTCGACGAAGGAGACAGGCTTGCCCTCCTGTTTCATCGACATCATGACGTTGAGGCCGGCGGCGCGGAAATCGGCGATGCCGCTCTGAAGCGCCGGCTCCGTGATCTCGACCACGCCGCCCCATTTGCGCTTGTCGTTGTTCCAGCCGAAGCCGAGATCGCCCATCAGCTGGCCGAGCTGCTTGAGCCGCGCCAGATTGTCGGCCTGGTCTTCCTCGGCGAACTCGACCACCAGCACGGCGTCTGGATCGCCCTTGATCGCGGTCGAGATGATCGGGCGAAACATCGCGATATCGCGGCCGAGCGCGATCATGGTGCGGTCGACCAGCTCGACGGCAATTGGCTTGAGCTTGACCAGATGCTGGGCCGCGTCCATCGCCTCATAGAAGCTGCCGAAATGGCAGACGCCGAGCGCCTTGTTGCGGATCACTGGCCACAGCTTCAGCTCGACCTTGGTGGTGAAGGCGAGCGTGCCTTCCGAGCCGACCAGGAGATGCGCCATGTTGTTGGGCGCATTGCGCGGCACCAGCGCATCGAGATTGTAGCCGCCGACGCGGCGCTGCACTTTTGGAAAGCGCGCGGCGATCTCGTCGGTCTCGCGCGTGCCGAGATCGAGCATGTCGCGGAAGAGGGCGCGGGTGCTGTCGCCGGCCTCAACATCGGAGAGATCGCGGGAGACCTCGCCGAAGCGGCTCAGCGTGCCGTCGGCGAGCGATGCCTCCATCGACAGCGTGTTGTCCCGCATGGTGCCGTAGCGCAAGCTACGGCCGCCGCAGGAATTGTTGCCGGCCATGCCGCCGATGGTGGCGCGCGAGGCCGTGGAGACGTCGACCGGAAACCACAGGCCGTGCTTCCTGAGCTGGCGGTTGAGGTCGTCCAGCACGATGCCGGGCTCGACCACGCACGTCCGGCCCTCGACGTCGAGCGACAGGATCCGGTTCAGGTGTTTTGAGAGATCGACCACGAGCCCGTCATTGACGGTCTGGCCGCATTGCGAGGTGCCGCCGCCGCGCGGGGTGACCTTCAGCCCTTCGTCGCTGGCGATGGCGAGCGACAGCAAGGCCTCGTTCATGCTCTTGGGCACGACCACGCCGGCCGGCACGATCTGATAGAACGAGGCGTCGGTGGCGTAGCGACCGCGGCTAAAACCGTCGAACAGGACGTCGCCGGTTATTTCCGCGCGCAACCGCCGTTCGAGCGAAGAGGCGTTTGTCATCCCTGATCCCGGACCGATCCAGCGAGGTGGTCCAGCCTTGCTGAGTTATTCACTATGTTTCGCGTTCGATTATATTATGAATTCAAAATGAGCAAGCCGGCCGCCCTCAGGACGAGGCTGCTGCGTCCTCTTGCGGCTCGGTCAGGTGCTCGATCGCGGCCGTCCGCTTGTTGCGCAGGTGCTGGAACAGGATGTCGCTGAGCTCGCTTGCGGCGCGGCGGCGCAGCGCATCGAGGATGGCCTCGTGCTCGCGCATCGCCTCCGCCCAGCGCTGCCGCTTGCGGGCGAAATTGGCGGAGTAGCGGACGCGGCGGATCCGGCCGGCGAAGTTGGCGTAAGCCGTCTTCAGCGTCTCGTTGCGCGCGGCCGCGACGATGCTTTCATGGATGCGCTGGTTGGCCTGGAAATAGCCGTGCATGTCGCGATGCAGGTAGCGACCGTACATCTCGTAATGCAACTGCTCGATCGCGGTGATTTCCGCGTCGGTAATAGCCTCGCAGGCGAGGCGCCCGGCGAGGCTCTCCAGTCCCGCCATCACGTCGAACAGCTCCTCGAGGTCGCGCTGGCTGAGCTGGCGCACCCGCGCGCCGCGGTTCGGTAGAAGTTCGATCAATCCCTCGGCAGCGAGCACCTTCAAAGCTTCGCGCAGGGGCGTTCGCGAGATTCCGAGCATCGCGCAGAGCTGCCGCTCGGGAACGCGTCCGCCTTCCGGAATGTTGCCCTCGACCACGTAGTCGCGCAGCCGCAGCAGGATCTCGCCATGAAGCGAGGCCTCCTGGCGGTCGCCGCCATTTGCGGCGGGCGGGGCAATCGGAACCCCGGTGTCGGGAATCGTGGATTTCATTTGCAGCACAGTAATTTGCTCATTCGGTCGCGTCGACGGCCACAATCGAATACCAAATTTAGATTGAAAGGACAAAAAATGAATGCAAAATAGCCAACAAGGCTGGCCAGAATCCCACCGAGAGGGAGGTTTTCATGCATCAGGGACGCCATTTCCTCCAGATTCCGGGCCCGAGCCCGGTCCCCGAGCGTATCCTGCGCGCCATGGACATGCCGGTTATCGACCACCGCAGCCCGGAATTCGCCGAGCTCGGCCGAACCGTGCTGGAAGGCAGCCAGAAGATTTTCCAGACCAAAGCTCCCGTCGTGATCTTCCCCTCGTCGGGGACCGGCGCCTGGGAGGCCGCGATCGTCAACACGCTGTCGCCGGGCGACAAGGTGCTGATGGTCGAGACCGGCCATTTCGCCACGCTGTGGCGGCAGATGGCCGGGCGCTTCGGCATCGAGGTCGATTTCGTTCCGGGCGACTGGCGCCGCGGCGCCGATCCGGCCGTGATCGGGGCCAGGCTCACCGATGACACCGCGCACGCGATCAAGGCCGTCATGGTCGTGCACAACGAGACCTCGACCGGTGCGACCAGCCGTATCGCCGACATCCGCGCCGCGATCGATCGTGCCTCGCATCCGGCCCTCTTGATGGTCGACACCATCTCCTCGCTCGGCTCGGTCGATTACCGCCACGACGAATGGAAAGTCGATGTCAGCGTCAGCTGCTCGCAGAAGGGGTTCATGCTGCCGCCCGGTCTCGGCTTCAACGCAATCTCGGACAAGGCCCGCGCCGCATCGAAGACCAACAGGATGCCGCGGTCCTATTTCGACTGGGAGGAGATGCTCAAGCCCAACGCAAAAGGCTTCTTCCCCTATACGCCGGCGACCAATCTGCTCTACGGCCTGCGCGAGGCGATCGCGATGCTGCTGGAAGAAGGCCTCGACAACGTGTTCGCTCGCCACCAGCGGCTCGCGGCCGCAACGCGCGCCGCCGTCAACCATTGGGGCCTCGAGATCCTCTGCCAGGAGCCGGCCGAGTTCTCGCCGGTGCTCACGGCGGTGCTGATGCCGCCGGGGCATGATGCCGACCAGTTCCGGAAAGTGGTGCTCGACAATTACAACATGTCGCTCGGCTCGGGCCTGTCGAAGGTCGCCGGAAAGGTCTTCCGCATCGGCCATCTCGGCGAATGCAACGCGCTGACGTTGCTCGGCGCGCTGACCGGCGTCGAGATGGGCCTGTCGGTCGCCGGCGTGCCGCACCGCTCCGGCGGCGTCGATGTCGCGATGAAGCTGCTGGAGCTGCGCCTGCCGGGCAATGCATCGCCGCATCTGAAGGTCGTCGGCACGTGAGGGCGGGCGCGATGGAAGGGGACGGCAGCCCAGGGCAGGCCGGCCCGTTATGCACGGACGTACCCTCTTGGAGGAGGGGACAAGCCGGTCAAATGGTGCTATTCGGCGCCCACCAAACCAAGGCTAGACCGGGAAGGACGCCGATGACCGTGCATACTGGAAGGCATTTCTTACAGATTCCAGGACCGACCAATGTGCCCGACCGGGTGCTGCGGGCGATGGACATGCCGACGCTGGACCATCGCGGTCCGGAGTTCGCCGAGCTCGGTTTTGCCGTCCTCGCCTCGATGCAGCGGGTGTTCCGCACCAAGCAACCCGTGATCATCTTCCCCTCGTCCGGCACCGGCGCCTGGGAAGCGGCGATGGTCAACGTGTTCGCACCCGGCGACAAGGTTTTGATGTGCGAGACCGGCCAGTTCGCCGTGCTCTGGCGCGGCATCGCCGACAAGTTCAAGCTCGACGTCGACTTCATCCCGAGCGACTGGCGCCATGGCGCCGACCTCTCCGAGATCGAGAAGCGCCTTGCCGCCGACAAGCAGCACGCGATCAAGGCGGTCTGCGTCGTCCACAACGAGACCTCGACCGGCTGCGTGACGCCGCCGCTCGACGTGCGCAAGCTGCTCGACCGCGTCAAGCATCCGGCGCTGCTGATGGTCGACACCATCTCCGGCCTCGGCTCGATGGAATACGAGCACGATGCCTGGGGCATCGACGTCTCGGTCGCCGGCTCGCAGAAGGGCCTGATGCTGCCGCCGGGGCTCGGCTTCAACGCCGTCTCGGAGAAGGCGCTCAGCGTTGCCAAGGCCAATCCCGGCATGCGCTCCTATTGGGACTGGCAGGAAGTCATCAGCTTCAACAAGCTCGGCACCTTCCCTTATACGCCCGCGACCAACCTGCTCTACGGCCTGCGCGAAGCGGTCAAGATGCTGGAAGAGGAGGGGCTGGAGAACGTCTGGTCCCGCCACAAGCGCCACAGCGCGGCGACACGTGCCGCGGTCAAGGTCTGGGGTCTGGAGACGCAGTGCACCGATCCGGCCGCGCATTCGCCGGCGCTGACCGGCGTGCGCGTGCCTGATGGACACGACGCCGACGCCTTCCGCAAGGTGGTGCTGGAAAACTTCGACATGTCGCTCGGCACCGGCTTGAACAAGGTCAAGGGCAAGGTGTTCCGCATCGGCCATATCGGCCATTTCAACGATCTGATGCTGATGGGCACGCTCGCCGGCGTCGAGATGGGCCTCGATCTTGCCAAGATCCCGCACCGGAGCGGCGGCGTGTTGGCGGCCATGGACGTCCTGAAGGGACGCGACGTGATGCCGATGGCGAAGGCCCAGGTGGCTTGAACTAACTCTAAGAAGAAGTGAGCGCGCGATGAACGCACCGACTGCCAACGAAGACCTGCTGTACTCCGTCCAGGACGGCATCGCGCGGATCACCTTCAACCGCCCGCAGGCGCGCAACGCAATGACCTTCGCCATGTATGACCGCATGGCGGAGATCTGCCAGCAGATCAACGCCGATCGCTCGATCAAGGCACTGATCCTGACCGGCGCGGGCGACAAGGCGTTCGCCTCCGGCACCGACATCTCGCAGTTCCGCGCCTTCAAGTCCGCGCAGGACGCGCTCGATTACGAGGCCCGCATCGACCGCGTGCTCGGCACGCTTGAGCAGTGCCGCGTGCCCGTGATCGCGGCCATCGCCGGCGCCTGCACCGGCGGAGGCGCCGGCATCGCGGCCTGCTGCGACCTCCGCATCGGCACCGAGACCACGCGGATGGGCTTTCCGATCGCGCGCACGCTCGGCAACTGCCTGTCGATGTCGAACATCAGCCGCGTCGTCGCGCTGGTTGGTCCCGCCCGCACCAAGGATTTGATCTTCAGAGCGCGCCTGGTCGAGGCGCCGGAAGCCCTCGCGCTCGGCCTGCTCAACGAGGTCGTGCCCGACGTCGAGATCTTGCAGCGCCGCGCCGACGAGACCGCAAAGCTCGTCGCCAGCCACGCGCCGCTGACGCTGGAAGCGACCAAGGAAGCGGTGCGCCGTATCCGCCGCACGCTGTCGCGCGAAGAGGGCGAGGACCTGATCCTGAAGGCCTATATGAGCGAGGATTTCCGCGAGGGCATGGACGCCTTCCTCAACAAGCGCACGCCGAACTGGAAGGGCCGGTAAAGTCTCATGAGCTTTCGGCTTCGTCAGTCGAAAGTCATATGCGCTGAATTGCCCGCCTGCTTGAACTCGTCAGTATTAGTCCGCACAATGCAGGGATAGAATTTTCCGCACTACAACTCAAAAAAAACATCAGGGGATGAAACTCGTGCGAATTCCAGTAAAAGCTGTCGGCGCTGCGACGGCGCTGTTGTTGAGCACGCCGGCCTTCGCCGGCTGGGAACCGTCAAAGCCCGTCGAGATCGTGGTGGCGGCGGGCGCGGGTGGCGCCTCCGACCAGATGGCGCGTATGATGCAGGCCGCGATCCAGAAGAACAATCTGATGAAGCAGCCGATGGTCGTCTCGCTCAAGGGCGGCGCCTCGGGCGCGGAAGCGCTGATGTACATGAAGTCCAGCGAGGGCGATCCGAACAAGGTGCTGATCGCCTACTCGCTGATCTACATGCTGCCACTGTCGGCGAAGATCCCGTTCAACTGGCGCGAGCTGACCCCCGTCTCGGTGATTGCGCTCGACCAGTTCGTGCTGTGGGACAACAGCGCAGGTCCCAAGACGGTGAAGGAGTTCGTCGCGGCCGCGAAGGCGGCGAGCTCGCCGTTCAAGATGGGCGGCACCGGCTCCAAGCGTGAGGATCACGTGCTGACCGTCTTCCTCGAGCAGAAGACCGGCGCGAAATTCTCCTATCTGCCCTACAAGTCCGGCGGCGAGGCCGCGACCCAGCTGGTCGGCCAGCACACCGAAGCCAACGTCAACAATCCATCCGAGAATCTCGAAGTCTGGCGCGCAGGCCAAGTGCGCCCGCTCTGCGTGTTCGACAAGGAGCGCATCGCCTACACCAGCAAGGTGACAGAGACGCAGTCCTGGGCCGACATCCCGACCTGCAAGGAGGAGGGCGTCGACGTCCAGTACCTGATGCTGCGCGCGATGTTCCTGCCCGGCAAAGTCACGCCGGAGCAGCAGGCTTTCTACGTCGATCTCTTCCACAAGGTGACGCAGACCGCCGAGTACAAGGACTACATGGAGAAGCAGGCGTTGAAGCCGATCTTCCTCACCGGCAAGGACATGGTGCAGTTCCTCGAGGAGGACGACGCCATCAACAAGTCGCTGATGACCGAAGCCGGCTTCGTTGCGAAGTAGCTGCTCGTCACCTCGCCCCGCTTGCGGGGAGAGGTAGGATTGCATCGAAGATGCGATCCGGGTGAGGGGGACTCTCCGCGAGTCCAACTCTCACCGGCCTCGCGGAGACTCCCCTCACCCCGCCCCTCTCCCCGCAAGCGGAGAGAGGGGGAATTGAACGCACTCCGTCCCTGACAGCTGATGTCCCAAACCGATCTTGAAATCGTCGTCGACGACCCGACCGCGCCCGAGGACGATTCTCCCTCCGTCGTTTCCTCCGGCACGATCGAGATCGTCGTCTGCCTCCTGCTGCTGGCCCTTGCCGTCACGTTCGGCTACGACAATTGGCGCACCGGTGCGTCCTGGGATGCGACCGGGCCAGAGCCCGGCTATTTCCCGTTCTATCTCTGCGTCATTCTCGGCGGCGGCAGCCTCTACGGCCTAATCGTGGCGCTCCTCGCGCACCACGCGGCGCGCGAGACCTTCGTCACGCGGGCGCAAGCCCGCCGCGTGATGGCTGTGTTCGTGCCGACGCTGCTGTTCTGCCTGGTGACCCAGTTCCTCGGCCTCTATGTCGCGAGCTTCCTCCTGATCTCGGGCTTCATGCGCCTCGTCGGCAAGATCGCGCTGTGGAAGTCGCTGCTCACCGCTTTCGTGTTCACGGCGATCATGTTCGTCACCTTCGACATCGCCTTCGACGTCATCATGCCGAAAGGGCCGCTCGAAGCGGCCCTCGGCCGCTAGGACGGATCGCGATGGAAGCGCTTGGTCTCCTGATTCACGGCTTCGCGGTCCTGCTGACGTGGAAGACGCTCGTGCTGATGGTGGTCGGGCTGGTGCTCGGCATCTTCGTCGGCGTGCTGCCGGGGCTCGGCGGCCCCAACGGCGTTGCGATTCTGTTGCCGCTCACCTTCACGATGGACCCGACCTCGGCGATCGTGATGCTGTCCTGCATCTATTGGGGCGCGCTGTTCGGCGGCGCAATCACCTCGATCCTGTTCAACATTCCCGGCGAGGCCTGGTCGGTCGCGACCACGTTCGACGGCTATCCGATGGCGCAGCAGGGCAGGGCGGCGGAGGCGCTGACCGCGGCGTTCACGTCCTCCTTCATCGGCTCGCTGGTCGCGGTGATGCTGATCACCTTCCTCGCGCCGATGATCTCGTCCTTTGCCCTGAAATTCGGCCCGCCCGAGTTCTTCGCGGTGTATCTATTGACCTTCTGCTCCTTTGTCGGCCTCGGCCGCGAGGCCAAGCACAAGACCGTCATCTCGATGTCGCTGGGTCTCCTGCTGGCCGGCGTCGGCATGGACACGGTGTCAGGCCAGTTGCGCATGACCTTCGGCTCGGCCGAGCTGCTTCGCGGCATCAACTTCCTAGTCGCCGTCATCGGCCTGTTCGGCATCAGCGAGATACTGCTGACGATGGAGGAGCGACTTGCGCTGCGCGGACATGCGGCGAGCATCTCGCTGCGCGTCGTGCTCAGCGTCTGGAAGGACCTGCCGAAATATTGGGTGACGCTGCTGCGCTCCTCCTTCATCGGCTGCTGGCTCGGCATCACCCCGGGCGGCGCGATCGCGGCGTCCTTCATGGGCTACAATCTGGCCAAGCGCTTCGCCAAGGAGCCCGAGAGCTTCGGCAAGGGCCGCATCGAGGGCGTGTTCGCACCCGAGACGGCGGCGCATGCGTCCGGCACCTCGGCATTGCTGCCTATGCTGGCGCTCGGCATTCCCGGCTCCGGCACCGCGGCGATCCTGCTCGGCGGCCTGATGGTATGGGGGCTCAATCCGGGGCCGCTGCTGTTCGTCGAGCACAAGGATTTCGTCTGGGGCCTGATCGCCTCGATGTATCTCGGCAACGTCGTCGGTCTCGCGCTGGTGCTGACGACGGTGCCGATCTTCGCCTCGATCCTGCGCGTGCCGTTTGCGGCGGTGGCGCCGATGATCGTGGTGTCCTGCGCGATCGGCGCCTATGCGATCCAGAACGCGATGTTCGACATCTGGCTGATGCTCGGCTTCGGAATCGTCGGCTACGTCTTCAAGAAGATCGGCATTCCCCTGGCGCCGTTCACGCTTGCGCTCGTGCTCGGCAACCGCGCCGAGGATGCCTTCCGCCTGTCCATGATCGGCTCCGGCGGAACCCTAAAGGTGTTCTGGTCGAACGGGCTGGTCGGCTCGATCACGACGCTGGCGATCGTGCTGCTGTTTTGGCCGCTGATCGATCGCCTGCTCGCCCGCGCCGGGATTGCGCGCCAGTGAATCCCCAAACAAGGCCGTGCGCGTGTCTGACATCAACGCCTATCGCGCCCGATTGCGTCTGCCCGGCCTGCTCCCCCTCGGCCGACGCTCATTTGTACCAGTCTGATTTGCTTCACAGCAGTATTGTTGCTCACTCTCATCTCCTATTCGCCCAGAAGTTTGTTGATGACAAGGTTGGCCCAGAGCCCAGAGAAGCGTCGAGCCGAACTGATCGCGCGGCGCGAGTGGTTCATGAAAGCCGAAGTCCGCAATGTGCTGCCACGCGATCGCACGGCGTTTCTGCTTGAATTTCTTCAGGGAACGCCAGAAATCAAGTAAAGTCGTGCGGAGCGATGGACGAAGGCCTGAGAGTTCTTATCGCGATTGCTGTCACCGTCATCGTAGCCCTGCGCGCGTACTTTGAAGTCCGATAGGTGGCTTCCTTCTGAGCCTAAGCGCGCGCCGCTATCGTCTTCTGCGATTCGTGCTCTGGGGTTGTTGTTGTGGAGCCGAGCCAGCTTCAGCGCTTGATGACGCCAGCGCATCGACCCGCGAGCTCAGTGCGCCAAGCTGATCGGAGAGAAGTTTGCGCTCCCCTTGGTTCATCGCCACCGCGCGTTGGAGCTGGCTCACTTGCTCGTCCAGCTTCTGTTGGGCGCTCTGGATTTCGGTAATGGCCTGCTTAACACCGGCTATGGCCTGTTGAGTTTCGTTGATCCCGCTCTCTTGGCGCGGAGCCGCTGTAGCCTGTACTAAATCAATCTTCTGATTCAACCAGAACGCGGCGCCTGCAGCTAAGAGGGCGATCAAGGCCAAAGCCAGCCAAGGAAGGAGTAGACGGCTTGCGGACGGAGATGGCAAAGATGGGTCCATGCTGAGATCCTTGCATCGAGAGAGGCGAACTAACGCCCAAGTTCCAACATGGTTGCAGTGGGTAGTTCTTAGAATATGGATGCGAAGTGGTGGACCACGGCAACGAGATCACTGCGAGAACATCACTGGCGCTGCCAAACTTGACTGAGTAAGGTTCGAAGGCAATCTCCCATCCACACTTTCAAGTCTACGGTAAATGAACTAAGCTTGCTTGCATTGTTGCCGCACATGCGAAACAGCGCCTCGAGAAGCGCTCATCTGTAATGGCCAGAGCGCTCAGACGATACGGGCTCCTTTCAGTTCTGCAATCTCGTCGGCGCCGAAGCCGAATTCCTTCAGCACCTCGTCGGTCTGCTCGCCGAATTCCGGCGGCCGCGCCACCATCCTGCTCGGCGTGCGAGACAGCGTCACGGGCTGGCCGACCAGGCGGATGTGGCGGTCCTCATCGTTCGGCACGTCCTGCGCGATGCCGAGATGCTTGACCTGCGCGTCCTCGAACATCTGGTCGACGGCATAGATCGGCCCGCAGGGCACGCCGGCCTCGTTGAGCTCACGGACCCAGGTCTCGGTCGACTTCGTCACGGTACGCTTCTCGATCTCGGCGTTGAGCGCGTCGCGGTTCTTGGAGCGGGCAGGGGCCGTCGCGTAGTCGGGATGGCCAAAGAGCTCCGGCGCGCCGATCGCCTGGGCGCAGCGCTCCCAGATCCGCCCGCCCGTGGTGGCGATGTTGATATGGCCGTCCGAGGTCTTGAACACGCCGGTCGGGATGCTGGTCGGGTGGTTGTTGCCGGCCTGCTTGGCCACCTCCTTCTCCATCAGCCAGCGCGCGGCTTGGAAATCGAGCATGAAGATCTGGGCCTGGAGCAGCGAGGTCTGCACCCACTGGCCCTTGCCGGAGACCTCGCGCTCGAGCAGCGCGGTGAGAATGCCCATGGCGCAGAACAGGCCCGCCGTGAGGTCGGCGACGGGAATGCCGACCCGCATCGGTCCTCCGCCCGGCGCGCCGGTGATCGACATCAGCCCGCCCATGCCCTGTGCGATCTGATCGAAGCCCGGCCGCTTGTGATAGGGGCCGTCCTGGCCGAAGCCGGAGATGCTGCCATAGACGATGCGCGGGTTGATCGCGGCGAGGCTCTCATAGTCGATGCCGAGCTTCTTCTTCACGTCGGGGCGGAAATTCTCGACCACGACGTCGGCTTTGGCGGCAAGGCGCTTGAACACGGCGAGCCCGCGCTCGTCTTTCAGGTTGAGCGTCATGGCCCGCTTGTTGCGGTGCAAATTCTGGAAGTCGGAACCCCGCCTAGGTCCGCCCGGCTGCTCGCCCCCGGCGTCCTCGGTCAGCGCATCGATCTTGATGACATTGGCGCCCCAATCCGCGAGCTGCCGCACGCAGGTCGGCCCGGAGCGGACCCGGGTCAGATCGAGCACGGTGAAGCGCGATAGGGCTTCCGAGGCATGCGGAAAGGGCATCGTGAAAGGCTCCGGGACAGATTGCGGGCCCACCATAGTGCCGAAAGGCCCCGCGACAAGTCTGGGCCGGCGCGGATGCCGCCTGTCGAAATGCAATGGCTGGCGCGGTTTGCCGCGCTGCATAAAGGAATCAGCGCGACAGGCGCTTAAGTTCCGCGCGCGCCTTCTCGGCCAGGGGATCATCGCCGTGGCGCGCAATGAAGAGTTCGAACGCCTCCCGCGTTCCCTTCTGTCGGGCCGCTTCGTATTCCTCGGCCACGGCAACGGCAGGATCGCGGGCCATTGGCATGGTGGGCGAGCGTCCCGCCTTGCCGCCGTCATCCGCATTGGCCTTCTCCACCATGACGGGCAGTCCTCCGAAGGGCGTCCGATCGAATCCAGCGAGCGCCGCAAGGGCGCCAAACAGGCCGGCAGCGAGTGAACGTCGTTTCATGAAACCCTGCAAATCACGGGCGCTGCGGGAACCGAGGTTCCTTGCTCGCGCCCGTATGAGTACTGGATCTCATAGCTAAACAGCGCATTATGGCATAGGTCCTAACGGTCTCGCCCCTTTTAAACCAAACGCTTAACCTTCTAGCTAGAATAATCTGTTAACGCCTCGAATTGGATGGGGCCAACTGCTTCGGAGATTCGCTTTGGCAACCGCAGTTACGGTCACCAAGACCAACAACGCCGATATCGATGGTCTGCTGTCAGGCTACAAATGGTCGGGCGCGATCTCCTATAGTTTCCCGGATTCGTCCAGCGACTACGCCAATCCGTACACCGGCGGCAGCAGCGAGCCGACCAAGTCGGGCTTCGCCTCGGCGCCGACCCAGATGCAGACGGCGATCAACTACGCCATCGGATTGATCAACGGCTACACCAACGCCAACATCCAGTACGCAGGCACGAACGGCGCCGACATCATGATCGCGCAGTCGCCGTCGGCCAACCCGACCTCCTACGCGTACTATCCCGGCAATTATGCCTCCGGCGGCGACGTCTGGTTCGGGACTCAATACAATTACTCGCTGGCCAAGCTCGGCAATTATTACTTCGTGACCGCGCTTCACGAGCTTGGCCACGCCATAGGCCTCAAGCACAGCCAGGAGACCGGTGGGCCGGCGAACGTCGCAGTGCCGACCGCGCACGACGAGAGCGAATATACCGTCATGAGCTATCGCAGCTATGTCGGCGCTTCGACCACGAGCGGATACACCAATGAGGCCTACGGATATCCGCAGACCTATATGGCCAACGATATCCTCGCGCTGCAGACGATGTACGGTGCGAACTTCACGACCCAGAGCAGCAACACGGTCTACACCTGGAATCCGACCACGGGGCAGGAGTTCATCAACAGCGTCGGGCAGCCCGCGCCGGGCGGCGGCGCCGGCGGCTCGGCCAACCGAATCTACGAGACGGTCTGGGACGGCGGCGGCGTCGATACTTACGACCTGTCGAACTACACGACGAACCTGAGCATCAACCTCAACCCCGGCGCATCGTCGGTATTCTCCTCCGTGCAACTGGCCTATCTTGGCGACGGCCATTACGCATCGGGCAACGTTTACAACGCCTACCTCTACAACAACGACGCGCGCTCCTATATCGACAACGCGAACGGTGGTTCCGGCAACGATACGATCATCGGCAATGCCATCGCGAATGTCCTGAACGGCGGGGGCGGCAACGACACGATCACCGGCGGTGCGGGCAACGACGCCATTACTGGCGGCTCGGGCAGCGATACGGCCGTGTATTCGGGGAATCACTCCACCTATGGCTTCGCCTACAACAGCAGTTCGCAGATCTTTACGATTAGCGACCAGCGTTCCGGCTCGCCCGACGGCGCCGATAGCGTCAACGGCGTGGAGTATTTCCAGTTTGCAGACACGACGATCTCGAGTGCCGCCCTCCTGAGCTTGCTCACCCCCCTTGTGATTGAATCCTTCGGGGCCACCAGCTTGGCCGTTGCCAACAACAACTATTATCTGGATCCCGCGTCCGGCGGGATTGGCCCTGTGCTGAAATATTCTGGTGCTGCAGTAATGGTCGGGCAGTTCGGCAGTTGGACGTTCATTGGGGCAGAACAGACCGGTAGCGGTTTCGAAGTCGCGCTTCACCTGCCCGGGGGGGATCAATATACGGTCTGGAACACGGATGCGAACGGCAACGTCCTTGGCAATGCCGTGGGGGGTATCGTGTCAGGAACCAGTCTGGTTTTCGAGGCGCTCGAGACGAGTTTCCATCAGGATCTCAATGGCGACGGCACGATTGGGGTTCCGGACGCTGTGATCGAAGCCCTCGGCGCGACTAGCTTGGTGTTGACGAGCAATAATTACTATCTGAACCCCAGCTCCGGTGGAGCCGGTCCCGTGTTGAAATATTCCGGCGCTGTCGTGACCGCAGGTCAGTTCGGCAATTGGACGTTCACTGGCGCAGAACAGACCGGCGGCGGCTACGAAGTCGCGCTGCATCTACCGGGCAGTGATCAGTATACGGTCTGGAACACCGACGCGAACGGCAACGTGGTCTCCAATGCGGTGGGCGGCATCGTATCGGGCTCGAGTTCTGCACTCCAATTGCTCGAGCCGAGTTTCCATCAGGATCTCAATGGAGACGGCATCATTGGAGTCCCCACCAATGTGATCGAATCCTTCGGATCAACAAGTCTCGTTCAGGTTGGAGCTAATTTTTACTTCGATCCTGTTGCGGGCGGGACGGCGCCGACGCTCAAATACTCAGGCTCTATGGTAACGGCCGGCCAGTTCGGCAGTTGGACCTTTACCGCTGTAGAGCAGACGGCCAGCGGCTACGAAGTCGCGCTGCATCTGCCGGGCAGTGATCAGTATACGGTCTGGAACACCGATGCGAACGGCAACGTGGTCTCCAACGCAGTGGGCGGCATCGTCTCGGGTTCGAGTTCCGCACTCCAATCGCTCGAGCCGAGTTTCCATCAGGATCTCAATGGCGATGGCGTCATAGTGAGCTCAGCTTCAGCGGGCACCGCGGTGATAGAGACGTTGGGATCGACGAGTCTCGTTCAGGCTGGAGATAATTTCTACTTCAACCCTGTTGCCGGCGGGACAGGCCCGACGCTCAAATGTTCTGGTGCGGTGGTAACTGCGGGGCAGTTCGGCAGCTGGAACTTTACTGGAGTGGAGCCGACGGCCAGCGGCTACGAAGTCGCGCTGCATCTGCAAGGCAGTGATCAGTATACTGTCTGGAACACCGACGCGAACGGCAACGTAGTCTCCAACGCAGTGGGCGGCATCGTCTTGGGCTCAAACGCGACCCTCAAATCGCTGGAACCGAGCTTCCATCAGGATCTCAATGGCGACGGCTTAGTAGGAGCGACTTCTTCGAGTGCAGAGTGGCATTTGCTGGCTTGAACGGTCCGCAAGAGACTTCCGACGATGCGCAGAAGAGCCGCTTGTCAGGACGTCCTCAGATTGCCCGTAAGACGAATGTCAGCGAGCGTGCTGCGGGCCGACCTTGCTCCACAAGGAATTGGTCGCCGCGATCAATCTCTTCGCCAAACGTCTGTGCTGCTTTTCCCCAATTTCGGCGAGCCCAACCGCGATTGCATTGGACGCTGTGACTGCAAGGACAAACATCGCAAACCCTCTGGTCGGGAAAATGACCCAAAGCGCATACATCAGCGTGTAGTGGATCAGGTACAGCGAATATGAATAATCTGCCAAAAAGCCGATGCATCTGACCAGAGATGTCGATGTGACTTGATGAAGGGACTGTGTTGCAGTTGTCACTCCAAAGAAGGCTGCGAACAGGGCAAAATATGAGGTCAAATTGTATTCGTGACCACCACGGGTAATAGCGACAAAGACCACGCATCCCAGGATTCCGACGCTCGCCGCGGGAGCGCGCTCGCGTATAGATGTTAGGCCGATGAAATAGACCAGCGCCCCCAAGAGCCAGAGGATGAACAAGCCGAAGCCCACCCCATCCGCTTGATAGGATCCGAAAACGTAGTGGATCGGATTTGAACTGAAGATGAGTGCCAATGGCAACATAAAGGGAATGGACTTCGGACGTGTCGCCGCAAAAAACGTCGCGCCCACGAACATGTAAATGTGCCATTCGATTGCCAAGGTCCAAAGAGGACTGGCCGATCCAAATTCGGACCGCGCGAGCGAAGACGCGAAAACTCCACGATAGCCGGTCAGCATACCGAGATTTGCGAGCAGGGTCTGCAAATCATAGTAGCGTGCGATATCCGGCGCGCCGGCCCAATAGATCGTTATTCCGTCGACAAATACAACAAATAAGAGGGCGGGAATAAGCCCAGAATAGATCCGCGAAAATCGCTCAATAAAAAATTGAGCAAATCCATAATTCGGATTATTCGATTTACGCGCCAACGTGTGTGTGATCAGAAAGCCAGAAATTAAGAAGAACAGGAGAACACCGACGTTCTGCATATACGGCAGGTTTGACGGATGCCAGTTCAAAAAAAACGACAGGGCGTGGCCCACGCACACCAGTTGCGCAGCGACAGCTCGAAGAAAGTCAATCGTTATCGCAGTATCGTTCTTCGAACGATCAAGATCAAACATGCGAAGCTCAGGAGCATAGTGAAGATCTGGAGTGGTTAGCATAGGCCTATCTCGCAGTCTATGAAGACTGATTGCGGTAGAGTGATCGCAAGAAGGCAAGGCCGCGGCCAGTCTAGTAATCATCATCCCTGCCGTCTGTGAGGAGCTCTACGCGGCGATCAGACGTGTCGGGCGGATCGTTGACTGGGGAAGGATGCGGCCTGACCGGCAGGCACATCGACGCACTCGGAAAAGCCGACGGCTCGCGGGAGCCGGTGTGTGTCACGCTGTCGTGGCTTGCTGGCTGCTAGCGGAAGATTACGACGCTGAGGGAGGAAGACATAGCAAGTGCAGTAGCGAAGTGAAGGCCGGCTGGCCGGCATGGCGTTCAGAAAGAGATCGCCCGATCTGTTGCGGACCTTGGCGTGAACCGGACAACATCTCGACCGGCCGGGGCCTACGCTGAATAGTGCAGGCAACGTGGTTCATACACTACATGGTCGGTCATTGCCGCCGTGGAGGTCTCAGGCGGTGGCTACGACGTGGTCTGGAAGGATTCGTCGAACGGGCATTACTCGGTCTGGAGCACGGACAGCAGCGGCAATTTCGTGACGACTCTCGCCGCGGCTCCCGAAGTGCTGGGGACCGATCCTTCCCTGAAAGCACTGGAGCCGACGCTCCAGCAGGATCTCAATGGCGAGGGCGCCGTCGGCGCAGCGCCGCTCGCTGTGGATGGTCCCGTGTTCAATTTCGATGACACGTCACTGTCGAGCCCGCCGGAGGCGCCTGATCCTATGCCCGGTTGGGTTGGCGCGGAGGTCACGTACTCGCCGTCGGGGTCCGCTGAGGCGGTGGTGCACCACGATGCCTCCGTGCCCGCGAGCCCGGTCGACCTTCTCCATGACCTGCACCACAGCGGCTTGCTGCTCGCCTGACGCACAATTGGCATACTGACATAGTGCGCCTGTTTTGCCCGACGATCAAACTAGATTCGTAAAATCCGCAGCGAGTTCGAATCCAGCAGTGTTGATAAAGCTGGGTTCGGCTACTGTGCATGGGTTGTTTTCGCACTTTTTGGCGCGCGCGGGTATCGAAATGACATTTTTCTCGATCGCAGCGCACGCATTGCGAACGCTCGCCGCGGACGATGACAGTTGCGCGCGGAATCAGGTCAGTTCAAGTGAGCGCTTGAAGTAGGCGATCGTCTCCTTCAGCCCATCCTCGAGCGGGACCTTCGGCTCCCAGTTCAGCGCCGCCTTCGCCTTGGCGAGGTCGGGCTGGCGCTGCCGCGGGTCGTCTTGCGGCAGCGGCTTGAACACAAGCTTGGAACGCGAGCCCGTGAGCTTGATGACCTTTTCGGCGAGTTCGCGGATCGTGAACTCGGAGTTGTTGCCGAGATTGATCGGGCCGGTAACGTCTTCCGGTGTCACCATCAGCCGCGTAATGGCCTCGACGAGGTCGTCGACATAGCAGAAGGAGCGGGTCTGTCCGCCGTCGCCGAACACGGTGATCGGCTCGCCCTTGAGGGCCTGGACGATGAACGACGACACCACGCGGCCGTCATTGGGCTGCATGCGCGGGCCGTAGGTGTTGAAGATGCGCGCGACCTTGATCGGCAGGCCATGCTGACGCCAATAGTCGAAGAACAGTGTCTCGGCGCAACGCTTGCCCTCGTCGTAGCAGGAGCGGATGCCGATCGGGTTGACGTTACCCCAATAGTCCTCGGTCTGCGGATGGATCAGCGGGTCGCCATAGACCTCGCTGGTGGAGGCCTGGAAGATGCGCGCCTTGAGCCGCTTGGCGAGACCGAGCATGTTGATGGCGCCGTGCACCGAGGTCTTGGTGGTCTGCACGGGGTCACGCTGGTAGTGGATCGGCGAGGCCGGGCAGGCCAGGTTGAAGATCGCGTCGACCTCGATGTAGAGCGGGAAGGTGACGTCGTGCCGGACCGCCTCGAACAGCGGATTGGCGATCAGATGGGCGATGTTGCGCCGGCTGCCGGTGAAATAATTGTCCGCGGACACCACCTCGGCCCCCGCCTCGAGCAGTCGCTCGCACAGATGCGATCCGATGAAGCCGGCGCCTCCGGTCACGAGGATGCGGCTGTTCTTGTAGCTTTCAAACGGCATGATCGGGTTCCAGGAGGATCTCAGGGGCGGGCTCGTCCGGTGAGGCCGGCAGAGTGGTATCGGCTACGGGCGGAAAGGCCAATAGGCTTGCATTCTGGCGTGATGATCCTTCAAAAGTCCAGTGGGCCCCGTTGGGGCCGAAATATTCATTTCCAGCTGTTGCAGTTGGCTATGCGGCGCTCGTGCGCCGAGCTGCGAGCTTCCCTAGAATTCCCGCCGCTTGAGCCAGGCCCGCGCCCCCCAATGAGCAAAACACCAGGCCGACCTGATCAGCGAGAGCTGTTCGACATTGCGGTAGATCTGCCAGACCCATTTGGCCGAGCGCACCGGGCGGCTGGAGACCGAGGATCCCCTGACGCGGTAGCGTGCAAGGTCCTCGTTGAGGCCGTATGCGGTGTGGCCGCGCTCGAGGATCGAGAGCCACAGGCAGAAATCGTCATAGCCCTCGTTCTTCATCGTGATGGGACCGGCGATCTCGCGGTCGACCATCGCGGTCAGCGTCGCGATCGCGGTGTTCTTCAGCAGCTGGCCATAGCTGAGCGAAGCCGGCACCTCAATCAGCCGTCCGGTGACCGTGTTGGTCTCGTTGATGCGGCGGAAGGCGGTATAGCTGAGGGCTGCCCGCTTCTCCTTGGCGAAGGCGAGCTGCCGCTCGAGCTTTTCGGGCAGCCATAGATCGTCGCTGTCGAGGAAGGCGAGATAGCGGCCCTGTGCGGCGTCGATCGAGGCCTGGCGCGCCAGCGCCGGGCCGCCATTCTTGGCCTGCCGGATCAGCTTGACGCGCGGGTCGCGCTCGCCGATGTCAGCGATGATGCCCGGCGTGTTGTCGGTCGAGCAGTCGTCGGCGATCAGGAGCTCCCAATCGGCGAATGTCTGGCTCTGCACCGAGCGGATCGTCTCCTCGATCAGGCCTTCGACGTTCCAGGATGGTGTGATGATCGAGACGAGCGGCATGATGGGTCCGTTCAGTTCGCACGGGCCGGCTCGGCGATTGCCGCGCGCAAGGTGGCCGCAAAAACGTCGAGCAGCTTGGGATCGCTGATATAGAGCTCGCCCGGATAAGATCGGCGCCAGGCGGACTCGAAATAGGGCGCACCCTTGGCGGGATCGAATGCTCCGCCGGCGAGCGCTTCGCGCAGCCGCGCCGGCACGTCGGCCAGACGATCGACCGCATACACAAGCGGGCAGGAGCGGTAGAATGCATCGCCCATCACCACGACCGGCTTGCCGAGCAGCAGTGCCTCGGCACCCGACTTGCTGTTGACGGAGACGACGGCATCGGCGCGATTGAGCACGGTGTAATTGTTGGTCTGCGGCGGCAGCAGCACGAAATTGTCGAACCGGCGTGCGAGCTCGAGCAGGCGGGTCGCCGAGATGGCGCCGATCTGGGCGGGATGTTCCTTGACCACGAGCAGGTGCGAATCCGGGATCGTGCGCAGCAGGAAGTCGACGGTCGCGACCTGGTCGAGATAGTCCGGCGAGCGCAGCGTCAGCGCCATGTCGGCCGGAACATGGAAGGGGTAGTAGACGAAGGGAGTTTCGGGCATCGGCCGGTAGAGCTTACGCAGCCGCGTCGCGTTGAGCGCCATCGCGGCGTGCACCCGGGCATGGCGCAGATTGTGTCCGAACTCCTGGTGCTTGCCGAGCGCGAACTGGTCCCAGAGCTTCTCGGCGAGACGATGCGCATTGCGCAAATTGACGACCTTCTTGAACGCCGCCGAATAGTGGTGCTGATCCTTCTTGGGGATGACGATCGCGCGCTGCGTCAGCGTCTCGTCCAGATAGGCGCGCACCTCGGCGGATACCGCGTCCGCGGGTTTGGCCATCACATCGGGCGCTGCAAAGCTGTCCGGCGTGAAATACATCCGGCCGCGAAAGAACGAAGGCTCGATGAACCAGTTGCGGATGCCCCGGCGCCTGGCGGCGTGGAAGCTGGCGATGACGGATAGGAAGCCGCCGAGCTCCTGGACCAGTTCGGCGCGTCGCTCCTGCGCCTCCAGGCGGTCGAGCACCGCCTCCATGGCGTTGGCATAGATCATGAAACGCCGGCGCAGCGCCGCCGTATCGCTGATGCCGAAGGTGAAACGCTCGTGGCTGAACAAGAGATTGGTCCCGTCGAGTCCGTAAAAGGCGACGCGGGCGTCGAACGCCTTGCGATCGTCGGGCGAGGGGCCGGCCTTGAGACCGTCGCGATACATGTTCGTGACCGGCACGCCTTCGGCAACCGACATCTCGGCGCTGCGATCGTCGAAGGCAAGCAGCTCGACGTCATGTCCCGCTAAGCGCAACCGCTGCGCAATCGGAATCCAGAACCGGGTCTGGTATTCGGCAAGCGTGGTGATGAGAATGGTCTTTGCAGTGGTCATGAGTCTATTTGGTGTGTTCGATCGCAATGCTGGCGAGCGGCAGGCCCGTCGTCGCGCAATGCGCGCGTCTTGCCGCAAATTGCGACGGGTTCGCACGATCGTGGGTTGCGATGCGTTGCAGCAGGGTCCTGACGAAGATCGGCTCGATCCGCTTGTCGCGCCGCGCGGGATTGAATTGGCTGCGCAGCCGCTCGGTGACGGCCGAGCCGAGCGCGGCACTGGCGGCGCCCTTGACCACCTGGCCGAGGCTCGGCTTGGCGCGCGTGCCCTTCACGGTCGCGAGCAGCGAGACGTAAGGCTGGCGCGACGTCGTAGCGCGTGTCAGAACGTCGGCGACACGTTCGGCGGCTTGCCCGTCGTTGAGATGGAAGAAGGCCTCGATATCGGCGGCGTGAACGCGGGCGAAATCGAAGGTCTCGGTCTCACGCTCGATGTGATCGATTGCACCGAGGAGCTCATCGAACGAGGCGACCTTCCGGCTCACCCGCGCGGGGAGCGCGGCATGGCCGGCGGTGATCGCCGTGTTCAAATATTCGAGCTGGAGCGCCAGCTTTCCGAGCAATACAGATTCGACGGCCGTGCCGCAGTTGAGATGAACGACCGCGGCCGCATTGCGGATGCGGTCGAGCACGCTGCCGGTGCCGTCGATCAGGACGTTGCCGTGGCGCGCGAGCGCGTTGCGATAGACCTCCTCGCTCTCGAAAGGATGCGGACGCACCAGAATGGTGCGGTCGGGCCGCGCGGCGGCGAGGCGGTCGATCTCGGCGAGATAGTTGGCGAAGACCTGCTTCAGGTCCGCAATGAAGCGATCGACATAGGCGCCGTCCCAGCCGGCCCGCACCATCGCCTCGCGTTCGCCGCCCGGCTTGCCGGTGAAACGTGAATTGACCAGCGGGAAGTTGGCGTTGACGAGCAGGTAGCCGCGCGGTTCGCCATCGAGCAGCGCGCGCCAGCGCGGGGCCGCAAAATCGAAGCGCGGGCATCCGGTGAGGTGAAGATGCTCCGGAGGCATGGTTCCGGCCGCCAGGAAGGCATCATGCAGCCGGCTACCCCAGAAGAAATAGCCCGCCAGGACGTCGGCGTAACCGCTGTCCTTGATATGAGCGGCCATCGCCGGCGGCGAGTTGCCGCCCGTTTCCGCGAGCACGCCGCCTTCGGTATCGAGGACGTACAGCGCGAGGCCGGCTTTGGCAAGGCTGCGCATCAGGTCGAGATTGACGGGACGCGCGTAATTGACGACCAGCGCGTCGAGCCCCAGCCGCGGCACATCGACGGCCTGCTCGTACATCGGCACCAGCGCGACCGCGACGCCACGCCGCGCGAGCTGATAACCGAGCATGACCGCCCCCGGCAGGTCACGCTTGGGGTGATCGACCACCAGGCCTATGCGCACCGTTTGCGTCTCCTCGTGTCGACCAAGGCGTTCATCGATCTCCCGAACATGCTGATGCGAATGGACAAGCTAGGTCGACGCCCAGCCGAAGCGGTGGCCAAGTTCCGCGAAGATCGCCCGCTGGCGGTCTTCCAGAACGAGAAAATACTGTATGGCCCAGCTCACCGCGCAGAACGAGGCGATCGCAAGTCCGAGCCCCCAGAAGCTGTCGACGGCCAAATGGTCTGCAAGCTCGAGTAGCAGCAGGCCCAAGACCACGAAAATGACAGCCTGGGCGAGAAGTGCTCTAAGGAGGCGGTAGGAGTCAAGCTGCAACCCGCGGCTCACGGCCCCGATCTGCAACGGTAGAATGACGGCGTTCCCAACCACTTGGCCAAGGATCAGCGCTCGTTCGTCGAACAAGTGCAGCGTCGCAACCGCCACCGCGGCCCACACTGCCAATTGATAGATCATGAGCCGGTTCAGGCGCGACTGCACGTCCGTGCGGGTCAGGAACATGACGTTGCCGAAGGCGAGGTACTGAGCGCAGATCGGAACCACGAAGCTCAGGCCCATCCAGAAGGCGTAGGGAGCCATCTGTGGTCCGATCCATACCTGCATGATCTCGCGCGACAGCATGGCGGCCGCCATCAGCGGCGGCACCGTGAACATGGGCAGGATGATGAGGCCGAATTCACCGAGGCGCTGGAACGCCGCAGCGTTACCGCGCTCGTCCAGGCGGCTTGCCACCGGCAGCAGGGCGGACGTCAGGAGACCGACGACGATCTTGGAGACCCGGGGCAGCCGGACCAGCGTATCGTACACGCCGACACCCTTGGGCCCGAATAAGAGGCCGACAAGGAAGGGCTGAATCGGCAGCGCCAAGCCGCCCGTCAGCTTGCCCTGCGCGAACAGCGCGCAGCGGTGGAACAGCTCACGCCGGATCGGCGCGTCCCACATCGCGAGCCTGACCTTGCGCACGACGGCGACGAAGGCCGCGGTGAACACCAGACATGCGCGCATCAAGGTGCTGGCGAGATAGATATAGGCCACCAGCTCGAACGAGGCTGCGGCGGTAGCCGCCCAGATCGTACACGCCACATAGGCGATCGTGGAGCTCACCTCAGCCAGCCGCAGGACATTGTAGCGCTCAAAGCCCTTGACGATGCCTTCCCAGACCAGCGCCGGGATCAGCACTAGGTTGGCAAGTGCGGTGTAGCGCAAGATTTGCGCAAACCTGTCGGCGTGAGCGGTATCGACGCGGAGCGCGATCGTCAGGTAAGGCGCGCTGATCCAGATCGTGACTGCGAGCAGTCCTGCGAGGACGGCGGCCATCACGGTGAGAAGCGCGAGTTGTTGGCCTGCAACGCGCCAATTGCGATGCTCGCGCGCTCGCGCGACCGCTTGCGTCGTGACTTCGGAGAGGCCGAGATCGAGCAGCCCCATCATGCCGCTCGGCAGCAGGATGCGGGCCAGCACGATGAGGCCGAACTCGGTCACGCCCCAGGTGCGGATGATGACGGGGATGACGACCAAGCCGAGCACCGCCGCAATCCCGAACGCTGCGCTGGATATCAGCGTGTTGCGGATCAACTGTCTGAGCATGCTCCGCCGCTCACCACGCGCTCAGGCCGCCATCGACCGCGATGTTCTGGCCGGTGACGTAGGACGCCGCATCGGAGACCAGAAACAGCACCGCGCCGACCATCTCGTCGGACTTGGCCATCCGGCCAAGTGGAATGCGGGCGCTATAGCGTTGCTTGAAGGTCTCGTTCTGCCCGCTCTCCACCCCGCCCGGGGTGAGCGTATTGACGCGAACGCCCTTGCTCGCCCAGTAGGTCGCCAGGTGCTTGGTCAGGCCGATGACACCGGCTTTGGAGGCCGTGTAGACTGCGGGCGTGTTGATGGCGCGACCGAGATATTCGGAGCCTTCGTAGATGCGCTGGTCGGGCGCCATCAGGCCGTAGATCGAGGCGGTCTGCACGATGGCGCCATAGCCGCGCTCGGCCATTCGGCCGCCGAACACCTGAGCGACGTTGAACATGCCGTCAAGATTGACCGCCATGATCTCGCGCCACGTCTCCTGGGAGAATTTCTCGACCGGCGCGAAGAAGGCATCGATGTCGCGAGTCTTGCTGGCGGCGTTATTGAGAAGAATCGAGACCGGTCCAAGGTCGGCCTCGATCGCATCGGCCGTGTTGCGCACCGCATCGGGGCTAGTGATGTCGCAGCCATAGCCCCTGGCGCGGACGGCATGGCGTGAGGCGACGTCTGCCGCCGCCGCATCGGTCGCAGCCTGATCGAGATCGATGATCGCGACATTGGCGCCGAACTCGGCGAGACCGTCGGCGAAGCGACGCCCGAGGATGCCGCACCCGCCGGTGACGACGGCCGTGCGGCCGGTCAGATCGAACAAAGCCTTGAAGCTCGTGGTCATCGCTTGAGGCTCCTCAGGCCAGCAATCGTTGGCGCAGCAGCAGTTCCACCAGCGCAAAATCGAGATCGGAATCGATGTCGATCGAGCGCTCTTCCGGCATCTCGAACAGACGCGTGTCCGGATAGAACACCGCGGGCTGCTCCAGGAATGGCGCGACGCGCCAGACATAGATCGACGCGTTCATGTCGAAGCAGCGTGGCGCATCCTGCCGGCGCGTAATCGGAGGATTGGCGGATTTGGAGAGGCCAACGCTGCCGTCGCTGCGCTGCTCGACCAGGTTGAAATAGGGCGACCGACGCGCCGGCGATCCGGTAATGACATTGCGGGCGCCGCTCTCGCGCAGCAACGCCACCGCACCGCCAATGTCGGAGGCAAGCCTGAGCGGCGAGGTGACGTCGAGATCGACGAAGATCTCCGGCGTCTTGCCGGTCTGCGCGATGGCCTGCTCGAGGCAATGGCGGATCGCCGGCAGTTTTGGCGCGGTATCGGTCGCCATCTCGTCCGGGCGCCTGACCGCGATGTCGGCGCCGGCCTTCAGCGCCGCGTCGAGCAGGGCGTCCGAATCGCTGCTGAAGGCGATCGCATCGAACAGGCCGGTCTCGCGCGCCTGCTCGATGCTCCACGCGAGCACGGGCTTGCCCAATAGATCGCGCGCATTCTTGCCGACGACCCCTTTCGAGCCGCCCCGCGCGCAGAGGGTGCAGACGAGACTCATGGCGATATCCAGGTCTTGGTGCGCAGCGCACGCTCGCTGGCGTCGATCAGATGCACAACGCCGAGCGCCTCGGGTAGCGAGCAGGCCGGGCTCGCGCCACGCATCGCGGCGAGATGCATGTCGCGGTAGCTCTGGTCGCGCTCGCAGGCGATCTCCGTTGTCTTGCCGTTGACCGTGAGACGGCTGCCGACCAGATCGGCCTCGATGGTGTCGTCGTCGACATTGACGCGAATGCGGCGGACACCTTGGCGATCGAGATAATCCATATGGACGTGGACCGATGGCGCCCGCTGCATATCGAGCAGCAGGTCGAGATGGTCGTCGACGTCGAGGTCGCGCGCACCGGACGCGCCGCCCAGTGCCGCGACGCGGTGCCACGGCCCGAACAGCCACAAGAGATAATCCAATTCGTGACTGAGATCCCGCAGCACGCCGCCTCCGGCTTCAGCCGTCGCGGATGCGGTCGCACGATGATCGCGGCCGGGCCGCCAGTCCCTGATGTCCTGGCCGACATAGGCGGCGACCGTGATCACGTCGCGCCCGCGCAATCTCTCGGCGAGCGCCGTCACCACGGCGTGGAACCGCAGATTGTATCCGACGCTGACATGGGCAAACGGATATCTCGGTGGCGATGCCGGCGTGGCGAATAGCGGCTTTTCGACGAGCACCTTGCCGCGGAAGCCGGCCTGCGCGAGCTCTTGCAGATCGTCGGCATGGCGCGCCGTCTCGGTGGCGATCACCGTGTAATCCGGATGCGCACCCGCAAGCGCCTGCGTGATCGATCCGTAGTCGCCGCCTGCGCGACGGCTGACGGTCACGACCTGAAGGCCAAGCCCGCGCAGGACGCGTGCATGCCTTGTGCCGATCGAGCCGAGGCCAACCACGACGGCGGTTGTCGAGCTCACGGGAAGACCTCATGAAACTCCGCATGCGCCTGCTCGAAATCCTCCAGGCGGCCGATGTCGAGCCAATATTCGCGGATCGGATAGACCGCGACGCGTCCCTTGCCAGCAATGACGCGCTCCAGCACGGTTGGCATATCGGTCCTGACGCCGGGCGCGACATGGCTGAAGACGGAACTGCCGACCACATAGATGCCGGCGCTGACGAACCAGCTCTCGGTCGGCTTCTCGCGGATCGCGTCGAGAAAACCGTCCGACGTGGAGACCACGCCATAGGGTACGTGCACCTTGTGCTCGCGCACGGCCATCGTCGCTTCCGCCGGTGTTCCGTTGTGGAAATCGAGAAGGGCGCCGTAGTTTATCGTGGTGAGGATGTCGCCGTTGGTGACGATCATCGGCAAAGCCGGCGGCGTCCGGAAGAGACCGAGCGCGCCTGCCGTCCCTAGGCGCTCCGTTTCGTGCACGTACTGGATATTAGCGCCGAAGGCGCAGCCATCCGCAAAATGGTCCTTGATCGCCTCGGCCTTGTAGTTGACCGAGATGAAGATGTTACCAAAGCCCTGCTGCACGACGTTGCGGACGATCGTCTCGAGCAGCGGCCGGCCGCCGACATTGAGCATCGGCTTCGGCACCTCGCGCGTCAGCGCGCCCAGGCGCTCGCCAAGGCCGCCCGCCATGATCAGGACCGGATTCGGATAATGGCGCGGTTCGAGCAGCTCATCGAGCGTCTCGACCACGACCAGATGGCCGCCCTCGTCGACGAGCGGCAGCTGCTTGATCGACTTCTGCCGCATCAACTGCAGCCGGTCCTCGCGCGGCAGCGTCGCGGGAACCGACACCGGCGCTCGGTTCATGATATCGGTCGCAAGGCCAGTCAGCGGGATACCACGCAGCAGCCCGCGCCTCACGTCACCATCGGTGACCACGCCGAGCAGGCGGTTCTGGTCGTCGAGCACCAGTGCAATCTGGATGCTCCCGCTCTCGATGGCGGCAATGGCCTCGCCTACGGTCGCCTGCATTCCGACGACGGCCTTACGCCAGGATTTCATGGCAATCTGCCTCGTATACGCCAGATGTAGGGGAGCGGCCCAGGGCTGAGCCTGCTATATCGCGGCTGCGAGAGGCGGCGTCAACCCCGGCGACGTTCCTCGGGCCGCCCGTTAACCCTAGCATTTCGCGGCCCGAATCGGCGGTTTGAAGGCCGGCGATCCGGCCGTTAAGATCACCCCCCGCAGGGGAATCGCGATGGATGATCTCATCATCATAGGGGGCGGCGAGCATGCCTTCATGGTCTACGAGGCGGCGCTGTTGTCCGGCCGGTTCAGGGTCCTCGGCTTTCTCGATCGCCAACCTGGAACGCTCGGCGACCTCAGCTGTCTCGGAACCGACGCGGCCGCGCTGAAATATCCGGATGCCGCCTTTGTGGTCGGAATCGGATCGATGCAGGCGGGGCCCGCACGCCGGCAGATGGTGGGCCGCATGCAGGTCAAGCGCTGGGCGGCCGTGATTCATCCGCGCGCGATCGTCTCCCCGTCAGCCAGGATCGGCACGGGCGCCGTCATTATGCCGGGCGCGATCGTCAATGCGCGGAGCCGGATCGGCGATCATTGCATCATTAACTCGGGCGCCATCGTCGAGCACGACGTGCGGGTCGGCGACTGCACACATCTGTCGCCGGGGACGGTAATCGGCGGCGGTGCGGAGATCGGCGAGAACTGCTTCATCGGTCTCGGCAGCCGAGTCAGGGACCACATCGCGATCGGCAATGACACGCTGGTTGCGATGGGATCGGTGGTTACGGCCCCATGGCCACCAGGGTCCGTCCTTCGCGGCGTTCCGGCAAAGCCGCAAGGTTAGAGCGGATCGTCCGGCTCGAGCGCGCGCGGCGCTGCCGTTCCGATCAGCGACCAATAGTCGATCGGAGGCCGGCCTGCGCCGGGCCGCTTGGCCGTGATGTCGGCAGGGCCGATGGTCTCGCCGACCCTCAGGGCGCGCGCCGCGACGAGGCTCTTGCGCGCCACCGGCACGTTCCTGATCTCGGATTCCTTTGGCGCCTTCACGCCGTCGCCGATCGCGCGTTCGACGTTGCGGATGGCCGCGACCATGCGCTTGAAATCGTCAGGCTCCAGCGAGGCCGCGTGATCGGGGCCTTGCGCGCTGCGGTCGAGCGTCAGGTGCTTTTCGATCGTCGTGGCGCCGAGCGCGACGGCGGCGACCGAAACTTCAAAACCATCGGTGTGATCGGAATAACCGACCGGAAGCTGGAATGACGACCGCATTGTCGCCATCGCGGCGAGGTTCACGTCACCGATGGGGCAGGGATATTCGGTCGTGCAATGGAGCAGGCTGACGTGGCGTGCGAGCGCGGAGCGCGCCGCCGGATCGCGCCACGCCGCGCGGAAGGCGGCGATGCCGGGCCGATCATTGCGCTCGCCGTAGCCATGGGCGAGTACACCCAGCGCTTCTTCGATCTCGCCGAGCGTTGCCATGCCGGTCGAGAGGATGAGCGTCGCACCGGCCTTCGCGGCAGCATGCAGCAGCGGCGCATTGGTGAGATCACCCGATCCGATCTTGATGCGCGGCAGTTTCAGCGACAGCAGGAAGGCGAGCGAGGCGTCGTCGAACGGCGTCGACAGGAATTCAATGCCGCGCTCCTTGGCGCGCGCGATCAGCGTGTGATGCGCGGCTTGTGGCAATTCGAGCCGTTCCAGCATGGCAAGCTGGCTCTCGGCGGCATCCGTCGCTCGTTGCTGATAATCGGCCTTTTTCGCCGCGCCACCCGCGAGCGCCTTTGCGTTGAACGTCTGGAACTTGACGATGTCGGCGCCGGCATCGGCGGCCGCGTCGACCAGCGCCAGTGCTTTCTCCAGACTGCCGTCATGATTGACGCCGGCTTCCGCGATGATCAGCGTGTGCGTCGTCATGGCCGCGCCCCACTTGCCGGAATCTCGTAAAAACCCTTTGCCAAAAGCTGCCTGAAATCCGGGATGCCGGCGACGATTTCCGCGAAGCGCCGGCTGGATGCGCCATCGCCGTAAGGGTTCACGGTGGCCTGCCGGCCGCGCTGCAAGGCTCCAGCGATCGCGCCGGCAATCGCGTTGCGCTCGGGCGCGGCGTGATACACCGAAGCCGCGCGCTCGCGCCCCTTTTGGCGGTCGCCAATGTCGACCGTGGGAACACCGAAGGAGGGGGCTTCGAGCACGCCACTGGAGGAATTGCCGATCACCACATCCACCAGGCTCATCAGGCTGAGATAGCGAAGCTGCCCGAGCGAGGCGACCGCGATCGTGTTCGGACGATCAGCCGCGAAAGCCTCGATCCTGGCGTTCAGCGCACGGCCCTCGGCATCGGCGTTGGCAAGCGTGAACACGAAACGAAAGGCGGGATCGAGCGTCGATAGTGCCGCGAACAACTCGTCCAGTTCGGCCACCGAACGCCCGGATTCAACCGTGATGGGGTGGAACGTGATGAGCGCATTGCGTTCGCCGAGCGGCATCCCGAGCGCGCGGCCGATGCCGTCGCGGTCCATCAGATCGAGATGTTTGATGGCGTCGATGCCGACCGAGCCGATGGTGTGAATGCGGGACGGATGCTCGCCAAGCTGGATCAGCCGCTGCGTCGAACCCTGATTGCTGGTGAAATGCAGATGCGCCATCTTGCTGATGGCGTGGCGGATCGATTCGTCGATCGCGCCCTCGGTGACGTCGCCGCCGAACAGATGCGCCATCGGCAGTCGCATGAACATCGCGGCCTGCGCGGCCGCGAACATCTCGAAGCGATCGCCGAGCACGACGACGAGATCCGGTTGCAGGCGTATGAAGGTGTCGGCAAAGCCGATCACGCCAAGTCCGACTGATTTGGCGATACCGGCGCCGGAGTCGCTGCTGAGCAGCGACTCGACACGCTCGTCGACCTCGAAGCCCTCCTCGCGGATGGCGTTGAAGGTGTAGCCGAACTCCGGCGCAAAATGCATGCCGGTGGCAACGAGCTGAAGTATCAGGCCGGGCGTTTCGCGAATCGCACGCATCGGCCAGACCAGCAGCCCGAAATCGGCGCGGCTGCCCGTGACGAAGCAGATCTTTCGCGCGACATTATTCATCAAGGGCCCTGATGCTGGCGCTGCTGGGCAGGTTAATCAGCCGGCGTTCGATGGATTCGGCGGTCGAAAGGTCGCCCCGCGGGCTTTGCGCGAACATCGGCAGCTTGTGCATCAAGGTCCAGGCCGGACGCGCGCCAAAACCGGCGTCGTTGAGCGCTGCGAGAAGGTCGTCGCGCCGGCCCGCATGGGCTTCGTCGAGCAGGATCGCATTCAGCCAGTAATTGCTCGTGGTATCCTTCGGCTCGTGCGAGAAGCGGACGCCGGGAATATCCGCAAAGGCACGCTGATAGGCCGAAGCCAATTTGCGTTTGCTGGCCAGGAAGCCGTCGAGCTGCTCGAGTTGGGCGCAGCCGAGCGCCGCATTCAGGTTGGGCAGGCGGTAGTTGAAGCCGACCTCGTCGTGGATGAAGGCCCATTTGTGCGGCAGCTTCGCGGTCGTCGTCAGGTGCTTGGCGCGACGCCCCAGCTCTTCGTCATTGCTCAGGATGGCGCCGCCGCCGCCCGTGGTCACGATCTTGTTGCCGTTGAAGCTGAGCGCTGCCAGGCGTGCCTGCGATCCGACCGCGCGGCCCTTGTAGGTCGACCCCAGCGATTCCGCGGCATCCTCAACCAGCGCGATGTTCCAATCATCCGCAAGGGCGGCGATCGCATCCAAATCGACGGGGTGCCCGAACGTGTGCATCGGGGCGATCGCCGCGATGCGGCGGCCGGTCTCGCGATTGATGGTGCCGGCTGCAGTCTTCTGCGCGACCGCGTCTAGTCGCACCGCGAGCGCGCGCGCATCCATGCCCAGCGTTTCGAACGAGCTGTCGACAAAGTGCGGCGTTGCCCCGCAATAGGCGATCGCATTCGTCGTCGCGATGAAGGTCAGCGTAGGTGAGATGACCTCGTCGCCGGGGTCGACGCCGGCAAGCCGGAAGCAGGCATGCAGCGCGGCCGTGCCATTGACGACGGCGACTGCGCGTTTGGCGCCGGTGACCTCCTCGAGCATGCGCTCGAACCGATCGACGAACGGGCCGACCGAGGAGACGAAGGTGCTCTTGATGCACTCTTCGAGATAGGCGACCTCGTTGCCGGCAAACACCGGCTCGTGCAGGCCGAGGACTCCGTTAGGTGTTCCCACCGCGCGCTGCACGGCATCGACGATCGTCTTTGGCTCGAAGGTTGATTTGGTCACGGGACTGTCCACGATCGTCTCAGACATTGTAGACGTCAGCCTTGTAGCGGCTGAGATTTGCGGGATTGGTGAACCAGTTGACCGTCTTGACCATGCCGCGGCGCATACCGTCGACACCGCCGAATTCAGGGCTCCAGCCGAGCTGCTGGCGTGCCTTGGAATTGTCGGCCCAGAGCCGCTCGACCTCACTGTTGGTGGGACGCAGGCGCGCCTCGTCGGTTTCGATTTCGATCGAGGTTGCCATGACGTCGGCGATCATCTGTGCGGTCGCACCGACCGAGATCTCGAAACCGCTGCCGAGATTGATGGTCTGGCCGACGACTTGCTCCGCAGGCGCCGTGAGGCCCGCGATCAGGCCGCGTGCAGTGTCGGTGACGAACGAGAAATCGCGCGTCGGGCTGACGGCGCCGAGGCGGATCTTCCGCTTGCCGGTCGCGATCTGGCTGATGATCGTCGGGATCACCGCGCGCGCCGACTGCCGCGGGCCGAAGGTGTTGAACGGGCGGATCACCACGACGGGCAGGTCGAACGAAGCTTGGAACGATAGCGCCATCTGATCGGAGGCGATCTTCGAGGCGGAGTAGGGGGATTGCCCGACCAGCGGATGGCTCTCCTTGATGGGAACGGTCTGCGCCGTGCCGTAAACCTCGCTGGTCGATGTCTGCACGAAGCGGCGCACGCCGGCCATGCGCGCGGCCTGCAGCACGTTCACGGTGCCGCGTACATTGGTTTCGACATAGGAGTCGGGCGCGACATAGGAGAACGGGATCGCGATCAGCGCCGCCAGGTGCAGCACGTCGGTGCAGCCGTTCGCGGCCGCGATCATGAAATGCGGATCGCGGATGTCGCCAGCCACCACTTCCACCGACGCCATGATGTCGGCCGGCACCGTGTCGAGCCAGCCCCAGGAGTTGAAGGAGTTGTAATAGACGACTGCCTTGACGCGGGCGCCGGCCTTCACCAGCTCCTCGACGACATGCGAGCCGATGAAGCCGTCGCTGCCGGTAACGAGGACGCGGGCGTCCTTCAGATCTTCCATGCCGGACTCCAAAAAGGCGATTAAGCCAGTGTTCGCAACAAGATGGCGCTATAGCACACTGGCCGTCGCGTGCAACAGAGCAACATCCGCCAAATGCCCGGGGATACAGCTTTTTGGGCGCCTCTAGCGCTTCCCGGTCGAGGCCAGGCGTTTCTTGACGAATGCTTCCAGATTTCCGCCCTCGAACAGATACCCGGCCACCCCCGCCGCCTGTGCTGCTTCGATGTCGCTTTGCTTGTCGCCGATCACCATGCTGCGCGTCATGTCGACGGGGAAGCGCTTGATGAGATCGGTGATCATGCCCGGGGCCGGCTTGCGCCGGTCGCTCGTGCGGCAATAGCGGGCGACGGTTCCGTCCGGGTGATCAGGGCAATATTCGAATGCGTCGACATGCGCACCGATCAGCGCCATCTGCTCCGCCATCCAGTTGTGCAAGGCGACGACGTGGTGCTCTTCGTAATAGCCGCGAGCGACGCCGGACTGATTGGTAATGACGAAGGCGAAGTAGCCGGCATCGTTGATGGCTTTTACGGCCTCGCGTGCGCCCTCGATCCATTCCAGCTTGTGCGTCTCGAACGTATATCCTGAATCGTGGTTGAGCACGCCGTCGCGATCGAAGAATACGGCCGGCCGCCGCAGCTTCTCCCGCAATTCGCGATCGGCGCGGGCGAAATCGTCCGGAATGCCGATGTCGATGAAGTAACCGCGATAGGCCGTGCCCCGCAGCGCGCCGGATGCGGCAAGGCCGGGGAATACATCTTGCTCGAGCGAAGCCGGAAGCTTCGCGATGTCGGCGAGAATGGATTTGTCGACGACGTAGATGCCGGCGTTGACAGGTCCCGTGGCGCCCGCGCCCGGAGCGATGAAGTCGCGCACCACGTCACCGTCGAGCACGACGCGCCCGTAGCGGTCTCCGACGACGCCGTCGCGCAGTGCCATGTGAACGCGCCCGTCCTGCGCGCGCGCGATCAGATCGAGCAGGTTGAAGTCAAACAGCGAGTCGCCGTTGAGGAGCAGGAAGCGGTCGTGCAGCAAGTCGCGCGCATGCGCGAGCGCGCCGCCGGTGCCGAGCGGCTCGGTCTCGCGCGACACTAGGATCTTTGACCGGCCCTTGGTCGCGCCGGCATAATGCGTCTCGACGATCTCGGCCTTGTGTCCCGCAAGCAGGAGAATCTCGTCGAAGACGTCATAACGCGCGAGTTCGTCGATCAGCGTGTCGAGAAACGGCCGGCCGCCGATTTCGAGCATCGGCTTTGGCACGGTTTTGGTGCGTTCACCGAGACGGGTGCCGAGCCCACCGACGAGGATGACGGCCTGTCTCAGCATGACCACTCTCCGCCTGGGCACCTCAGTCGAAGGTGAGCAGCACAATATTCCTGTCTCAATGGTCTGGATTCTCGTTGGATTGAGCTGTGGTGGCTGGGTCTTCTCCCAGCTTCGGTCGACCCTCGATCAAGGCCTGGAGAAAGCAACACGGAGTGGCCAACGTTCCGCACCAGCGCGCGCAAAATCGCGCGCTGCTCGCCGCGACGGGATCGGCTGTGTGCGATGTCTACGCTTAGCAGCGGCCGGAAGCAACGAGCAAGGGAAAAGTCGTGAATCCCTGTCGTTGGATCAGTCGACTGGGCCGCCGCTAAGCGAGCGGGCAGCCCACGACCGTTTATCGAGAGTCCTTTGCTATGTGCTGATTGATCAACCATAGATCGCTCAGTATGATGTGATATCGACTGGGTTCCCATCCACATTGTGGAATTTCCCATTCATATCGTGTCCGGGACAAGAGTTACATGCCGATGGACGAGCGTACGCCGCAAGCTTCAGCTTTTTTGCCGCTTGCGAGGTGGTCAGATGTCGCTGTCCAAGCAGTAAGGACGCATTGGGTTCTTTCTCTCGTGATCGGAGCGATGTTGTTGGCTGCTCTTGGTTCGCTTGCCGTCGGCCGGAAGGTGGAGTCCTGGACCGCGACCTCGACGATCGCAATTGGCACAATGCCCAGCCTTGAAAGCATTCTCGGGCTCCCTGGGACGCCGATTGAACGCGTAGAGAGTGCCCGTGATCTGGTGACACGGATCGGCGCGATCCAATTTCAAGACAATGTTCTGGCCGATGCTCGGAAGGCACTTCATGACCCCCAGGGGGCGTTCGCCGGAGCCTCGGTGCGCGGGGTCGTCATGGACGATTCCTCGATCCGTCTGGAGGCGAGCTCCGCCTCGAAGGAGGAGGCGCTGACCCTGCTTCAACAAACAATCCTCGCGATCCAGGCAGCGCACCAGAGATTGTTCGAGCCGAGAATGGAGTTATTGCGTTCGGTGCGCGCTAGCCTGCAAAATGCGAGAGTGCGGCTCAACGATTCGCTCAAGAAAGGCGACACGGAGTTTGCGCCTGCTCGATCGGATGGAACTTTTGCCGGGCCCGTGATTGTGGCTAGTCCAGGTGCTTCGGTCGACAGGCTGCTCAACGTCGACACGCGCATCGCTTTACTGGCCTATCTCGAGCGCACCGGGCGGATGACGGCTTCGCAGGATGAATTGTCACCTGCGACGGATGGGCCCCGGCAGGTCAATCTCGTGCGAAGGGCCATCCTGGCGGGCTTGGGCATGGTTCTTTTCATCAGTCTATTGACCTTCTTTCTGAGGCGGTCGGCGCGTCCTGTGTAGGCCTTGGCAATGACCCTTCTGGCTGGAGTCTCGCTACTTCTCTTTATCGTTTGGCTGGGGCTCTTCAGGTCGACGATCTTCGTGTGCCTCGCCTTTCTGTTGTTCACCTTCGCGTGGCGGACGATCTCGTCGCTCTATATCGATCTTTCGGGGCCGGTTTTTTCGTCCCAGCTTCAGATGTTCATTGGCCCTGGCGTCATGACGGTGTTCCAGTCGATTGCGTACTTTCTGACGCTAATTCCCTTCCTCTGGGTCTTCAATTCGGCGGCGCTCGATGAATGGGCGCACTCGGCGCCAACTCCCGAACCGCGTGCGAGCCATTCTCAGCTGACCCTTTCGGACGCCACGTTCTACGTGTCCGTCCTCTTCTTGGTCTTGCTTTTCGGCGCCCTGATTCAGGGAGGCGTCATTCCGCTATTTGCCAAGATCGAGCGTTGGACCTTCAACGAACAGGCCAATGTCCTCCATCAGTTTGTGATCGAGCGAGGCGACATGCTCTGCTTCTGGTGGGGGACCATGTTCGTCGCCGAGTGGTTGCGACGCCAGCGATACGATTATCGCTTCCTGGGTTTGCTGGCTGCAATGATCTTCTACATCTTTCTCGTAGGCGGGCGCTTCTCGCCTTTCTACCGATATTGTGCATTCTTTGTCATACCGTTCTCCGCGGCTTTGCTCGTTCAGACGCGAGGTTTTGGAGGCAGAAGTTTGTTTAGCTTGATGCCTCGGATCGCCGATCGCCGCATCGTGCTGGCCGGCACCGGCCTCATTGCGGCGACGGCCGCGATGATCGCATTCGCGCTCTACTGGAATCTGACCAGGGTCAGAGGATTCGAAGGCGAGGCCGCGCGGGGCGCTTTCGTAGAGCGCGTTCTGGTGCAGCCGTCAGAGATTGGATGGGCATCCTATCAACGTGTTCTGGTCAACGGAGATTGGGATGCGCGCCACGCCTTCGATGCCCTGTTCGAGCGCCCCATCGTTGCGGGACGAAATACGACACCGCAGTTCCTGATGTCCGAGACCATCGGTGAGCCACGGACAACGGAGCACATCACGGGCGGCTTTCAATTCGCAGGTGGATTTCCTGAAATCTTCTTCGAGCTGTTTGGTCCTTATTTCGGCTGGATCTTTCTGCTGGGGGCCGGTTGGCTCACTGCGCTCATCTCCGCGGTCATGATCCGCTCAATCGTCGCCGAGCGATATCTGACGGCGGCCCTGTCTTTCTACGTGCTGTACGGCTTCTATGTCATGTATATCGGCGGCATGCTGAACTTTGTCGCGACACCGACATATTGGGTCAAAATCGCTGCGCTGTTCGCCGCGATCGTTATGGAGGAGCGGGCGCAGAGGTTAGGCCGGCCCATTCTCCCGTGGGTGCTGGCCGACAGGAGTCGATTGTTTCGCCGCTCTGCGGTGTGATTGTCCGTGATTGCCCAGCCGGGAACCGGCGATCTTCAATTGACGTTCGACGGGTCGGCCGGACGGCCAACGATCAGCGAGCCGAGCGTGAACAGATCCTCTTCGGAGAAGCCTCTGAAGCATGGCGCCAATCGTTCCAGGATATGCCGCTCCGGCGGCCGGCGGTCGGGCTGGTCGCTGAGCAGCTCAAACCCGGCATCTCTAAATAGCTCCAGATATTCGCTGTGGCGCAAACGATTGACGTATTGGAAGCGCGACTGGAAGGGCCCCCAATCCTCCTCGGAATAAGTCAGGAAGTTGAACGAGCTGATGGACGGATCGAAGCCTTTGAAGTGGTCGCCATAGTCGATTTGCATGAGGACCAGTCCTTCAGGACGCATAATGCGCCGCAGCTCCTTTAGGATTGCCGCGATGTCGGACTTGGGAATGTGCTCGAGCGTTTCGACGGAGACCGCGCAGTCGATCGAAGCGGCCGGCAGGCCCGTCGTCCGTGCATCGGCTGGAGCGCGATAGTCGATCCTCCACGACCGTTCGAGGTCGTCCAGGGAATTGATGTCGGGATGGCTAGTGCCGCTGAGTCGGGAAATGATAGCGGCATTGGAGCGGATCAGCTCCAGCTTGGCCAAGCGCTCGATGTCGACGGTGATAAAACGCCGGGCTCCATGCGCGCTGAAGGCGAGCGGAATGATCAGATCGCGCCCGGCGCCGAACTCGAAGCAAGTCGAATCCCGTAGCGGCCGCAGGCTGTACGTTTCGTGAACACCCAGCAGCCGCTGCGCAAGCGTATAGACGGATTTGACCTGTTTTTCGGGCCGCGGCAGCCGTCGTGTGACGTAGCGCTGCAGGGCGTAGTGAATGTCTTCGCCAAAGGGGATGTTCGACAGCACCGAGAACGCTCGCGCCTTTGTCTGCCAGCGCATGTCAGTGGTTCCTCGGTTGAATGGAGTCACGTAGCCAGCTTCGGTCATACGGCAGCCGCAGGAACAATGCAAGGTTGTGGGGACGGGCGGATTCGCGCCATGCCGTCCTCCAGGTTGCTGAGCGTGCACGGGCGAGCTGTGTTTCCAACCCGCTCGGTGCGGCGCCATTCCCGGTTGATTCCACTGCCGGCTGAGCGTAAACAGACCGTCAAATTACGTCGAAGTTTTGCATGCGGGCCGGAACATCGCGTATGATTTGTAGAAGACTGCCGGTCGGTTTGGTCTATGCCGGTCCATCTCTCCCCCGCCGAGTCTTGTCGAATGTCCGGTGAACTGCAGATTGGAGAGGCCGTCGCAAGAGGCTATCCGCCCGCCGTTCTCTACTTGCGGAATGACGAAATCGTCACGACGGAAGTTTGCGCATTCAACTACTTCTCGGTCTTCATGAAGGATCATCCGGAAGTGGATGCTCATGTCTGGCTCTTCGACGGAGCGGGCAAGCCGGCCGGCTATTTCCACAGGGAGCTCGGCGTCAACGGACAGTTGCAGTTGCAGACGTCGGAGCTGTGTCCGCGCGTTTCGGGAACGGTGGCAATGGCGCTGATACCGAAGCATGAGACCAAGCTTCGTCCCGGACGGAAGGTGACCACTGGCTATTACGCACAATATTTCTCGCAGCATGGCGCGGTGACATTGTCGCACGAGCGTGAGCCCGTCGCGGCGGCGCCGTTCCCGACCTCCGCCTGGATGCAGTCCTATCTCACGCGTCTCCTGAAAGAGTCCGGTGTGGTGCTGGTGAACTCCTGCATGGCGTCAGAAGGGGCCTCGGTGGGGACGGCCCGTCTCATGGCCCTGAACGGCACCGCATTGGGCGAGCGTGCGCTTCCGGAAATCGCGCCGATGGGCGCCGTCCGCATCAGAACGCTCGACCTTTTCCCCCAGGCTGAAAGATTGATCGGCACGAGTGAGGGATTCGCCCTGGAGTTCAAGGGCACCAACATCGCCAGTCCGTTCAGCTATTATGAATTTGCCAACGGCAAATTCAGCCTTCATCATTTTTAGGGACTGCGTCCGTGACCCGTTTCCCGTCCAGTCCTTGGAAGCCTCACGAGCCCCGATTCATGTTCCCGACCTTTGCGGGTATCGAATCGCGCATGGGTTTCTCGATCCCTGCCTGGTATCGTCCGGTCGATATCAGGTATCTCCGCAGTCTCATTGCCGGCAGTCTGCGCAAGAACTTTCGCGAGACGGTCAAGGATCTCGTTCCCGAGCTCGCCAGCCTGGTCGCCTCGGGCTTCAGCAAGAAGCTCAGGTTCAAGCTGCACATCCTGTCGCGCGACGGCGATTACCGGGCGACCTACGAATTTCCGGAAAACTATTCGCCGGGTGCTTCCGTCGAGGTCGAACTGTCGCGCCTTTTTGCCTCGCTCAAGTTGCCGCAGGACGATTATCTGGTCATCGCCGTGATGTCGCGGGGACGCATGGACGGCTTTCGCTCCTCGCCTGCGAGCTATTCGATGACCTATGTCGATCAGGACAATGTCGCGATCTACCGCACCGGCGCGTTTGCCCGGCCGTTGAACGAGGGCAGGCTCAAGGCGCATGTCGGGTTCACCGGGATCAATCCGAAGATCATTGCGACCGGCGACATCGTCAGCAGCTTGATGCTGATCAATCACTCCTCCGATCCCGAATATGCTCATGCGGCGCGGCCGACGTCGAAGCTGATCCGCGAGGACGGCGAGCAGATCGAGGGCGACTTCGGTGAGATTCCGCCGCTCGGCGCGCGCGAGATGTCGGTCGTGGACATGTTCGGCAGCCGCGTGTTCGATTTCCTCAAGCCGTTCGGCGGCCGTGGGACAACGGTCACCACCTGTACCGGGGTCACGCTCGCGAGCCTGCATTTGCAGCGTACCAACGACAACCGGCGGACGCTGCTGGGCATCGAGCACTCGCGCCCTGCGCACATGAACCTAGCTGGTATCTTGCAGCATTAGAGCATGATCCGGCCCCGAAGGGCCGCGTTAGCGCAAAGTGTGCTGCGGTTTTCCCTCGCGACAAACGCCGAACGCGTTCGTGCGGAGATCATGCTCAAAACAACAACCTAAAGCGCGATGACGATTCATCCAATCTCATCGCGCTTTAGGGAAATCGCTCATCGGACCGCAGGGCAGTGCTGTCTCACCGTCGTCATGAGCGACGGTGCCGCGGCTACCACACGCTTCTGCCGCCATCCATGACGAGATTCTGTCCGGTCATGTAGCTCGAGGCATCCGAGCACAGGAATTGCACGGCGGCGCGGTACTCGTCGACGTCGGCCATGCGGCCCATCGGGATCAGGCGTGTCAGCCGTTCGACGAAAGCGGGATCCTGGTTGTTGAAGACGCCGCCCGGCGAGATCGCGTTGACGCGCACGCCGTGATCGGCCCAGTAGGTCGCCAGATATTTCGTCAGCCCGATCAAGCCGTGCTTGATCACCGAGTAGGTCACCGGCTTCACCGGCTGTTCCTCTTCGCGTGTCACATGCGGCTGGCGGTAGAGCCGCTGGTCCGGCGCGATCACCCCGAGATCGGAGGCAATGTTCAGGACCACGCCGCTGCCGCGTTTGGCCATCTCGCCGCCGAACACTTGCGCGCACAGCATCGCGCCAGTCAGGCCGACTGCGATTTCGGTCTGCCACTGCGGCACCGGGAACGCCTCGAAGCGCGAGGAATGCATGACGCCGGGCGCGGAGGTCACCTTGGGGTCGATTGCTGCGTTGTTGACGAGGATGTCGACGATGACGCCGCGGCTTGCAAGCTGCTCGTGTGCAGTGCGCACCGAGTCGAGCGAAGTGACGTTGACTTCAAGCGGGATCAGATCGGCCGAAGGTGCGACCTGCTTCAGCGCGGCCGCCGCGGCTTCGGCCTGCGTCAAGCCGATATCGGAGACGACCACGCGCGCGCCAGCTTCGGCGAGTGCCGCGACATGCTGCTTGCCAAGGAGTCCGCCGGCCCCGGTCACGAGCGCGGTCCGTCCGGTCAGGTCGTAGCGGGAGAAGGGGTTTGCCATTGAAGGCTCCTGTTCAGCTTCTGAGCTGGCCGCCGTCGGCCACCACGACACTGCCGGTGATAAAGGCGGCGCGCGGCGAAGCAAGGAAGGCAACGACGTCGGCGATCTCCTCGGGAGTGCCCAGTCGGCGCAGCGCCACTTCGCGCTGGAGCATGTCATCGACCGCCGGCTTGTTTTCGGCGATCTTGCGCGCCCAGGTGCCGTCCGGGCTCAAGATGTTCCCGGGGGCGACCGCGTTGATGCGGATCCCCTCCAGCGCCAGCGGCCGCGCCAGTCCGCGCACGGTCGCGTTCAGGGCTGCCTTCGCACCGTAGTAGGTCACGGGCGCGCCAAGCGCGGCCATGCCGGCAATCGACGAGATGCAGACGATGGCCCGGTCGCTGCTACCGCCCGCCATCAGCGGCCGGGCCGCCTCGATCATGTTGGTCGCCGCGAATAGGTTGAGATTGATCACGCGCGACCATTCCGCCGCGGTTTCCTGGCCCGGCGGCACAGAGGCGCCGCTGCCGACATTGCAGATCAGGACATCGAGCCGGCCCCATTGCTTCCCGACGCTCGCGATCAGCGCCTTCGCCGCGACGGGATCCGTGACGTCGGCGACATGGACCGAGGCGCTGCCACCGACCGCCGCCCGTGCTGCGTCAAGCGCGTCGGCGCCGCGCGCGGCGAGCGCGACCTTTGCGCCCTCGGCGACGAGCGTCGCTGCGATCGCAAGCCCGATGCCGCGGCTGGCGCCGGTGACGAGAGCGACGCGATCCTTCAGCTCGAGTTTCATCGCGCGGCGTCCTCGATCCAGCCGACCGTCATGTCGCGATATCGGGCCAGCGCGCCAGCATGGTCACCGTCGGCAGCGCGCGCGGTTTGCAGGATGTACTGCCCTTTGTAGCCGGATCGCTCGATCAGCCGGATCGTCTTGGCGAGATCCGCATTGCCGGTGCCGAGCGGCACGGTGGTGCCGCCACGGACGCGGTCCTTGACGTGTACGTTGAGGATGCGCGGCGCGCAGGCGCCGATCTCCTCGTCGCTGTCATAGCCGAGCGAGGCGCTGTTGCCGCTGTCGTAGTTGATGCCGAACACGTCGGCCGGAAACGCCTCCATGAACCGGGCGAGCTCGCGCGGGGGGAGATCGGATTCGAAGACGATCTTGACGTTCCGTCTTGCAAGTGTCTCCAAGCGCGCGAGCAGCACGCGCTTCAACGTATCGCTTTCGCTCTCGCGCTCGATCTTGCCGTTGTCGACCAGCGGGATCACGACGAATTCGATTCCGATGCGGCTGCAGGCGGCGATGAGCAGGTCGAGGTCGGCGACGAGCGCATCGCGCACGACGGCATCGACCTTCCAGAACGGCGCCTGCATGAAGCAGTCGCCGGTCAGGCTCGGGATGCGCACGCCGTTCTCACGCGACAGCGCCAGAATCTCCTGCTGTCCCGGCTCGGTCGTGAGCGGATTCTCGCGCAGCCGCTCCTGGTCGATGGTCCATTCCATCCGCGTCAGGCCGAGTTCCTTTGCGCGCGGGAATTCGTCACGCCATTCGTTCCACGGAAACGCCTGGATCTTGCCGTCGACGAGCGCCGACAGGCGTCCCTGCATGAAGCCGATGCGTTGCAGCGTTGCGGTCACGATTTGCTGTCCGAACTGATAGCGAGGCCCTTGGCGATCCAACCGCCGTCGACGAAGATCTCCTGGCCGGTCATATAGGCGGAGGCTTCCGATGCGAGGAAAACGGCAGCTCCCACCATGTCGGCGGGCTGCCCCCAGCGGCCGAGCATGGTATGGCGGCGCCGATCCTCGTGCATGACAGGATCGGCGAAACTCTTCGCGGTCATCTCGGTCGCGACATAACCCGGTGCAAGCGCGTTGACGCGAATGCCGTCGGGCCCATAGTCGGCGGCGAGCGCGCGCGTCAGCCCGGCTAGACCGGCCTTTGCCGCCACGTAGCCGGGATTGCCGGGAAAGCCGCGGACAGAATTGATGCTGGTGACGTTGACGATCGCAGCCGAGCCCGCGTTCTTCAGCAGCGGATGGGCGGCAAGGATCGTGGCATAGACTCCGGTGAGGTCGGTTGCGACCGTCACACGGAACCGCGCGAGCTCGCTTTCGGCGCTTTGGGCGGGAAGACTGATGCCGGCGGCGTTCACGAGTGCGTCGATGCGTTCGCCTCGTGCCGCAATGATACGGAACGCGCTTTCTATCGCCGCATCATCGGAGAGATCGCAGGCAATGGCGCTCACGCCTTGCGGCGCGGTCCCGGACCGGCTGAGCCCGAACACCGTGGCCCCGGCATCTTGCAGGCCACTCGCAATCGCCGCGCCGATGCCGCGCGAGGCGCCGGTGACGACCGCGATCTTGCCTGCGAGGGAGAACGCGCCGAGATCAGGCATAACCGTAACTGCGCATGATGGCGGCGCATAGCTTGACGTCCTCGGGACGGTCGATCTGGAACATCTTGTGACGCTCCATCACGTGAAAGCCGATCTTGCCGCCGAGGCGATTGCTCTGCTCGCGCAGGAGTGAGGGAATGAGAACGTAGAACGAGCCGTTCTCCAGGTAGCGCTTTTCGATCTGTTGCCGCATCCGGCGATTGCGGAAATCGTAGTTGATCGGTTCCGGGCCGTTGGCGCCGATCCGCCAGTTGAAGTAATCCTCGACCTCGCAGACCGAGAGCAGGCTGTCGAGGTGCTCGCGGTCGAAGGTCTCCAGCGCCCGTTCGATGTCGGCGGATTCGCGGATCGGCGAGGTCGCCTGGAGCGCGACGATGCGCTCGAAGCGCCCGAGGCGCGCATCGACTGCTTCGAGCGCGTGCAGCCAGGCGGATTCGGAGGAGGCGAGATCGCCCGAAATGTCATCGGGCCGGCGCACGCCGACGGCGCCGGCCGCTTCGGCTGCGGCGAGAATCTGGTCGCTGTCGGAGGAGACTGCGACCACATCGACACCGCGCGCGCCGCGCGCCTGCTCGACTGTCCAGGCGATCAGCGGCTTGCCGCAGAGATCGAGCAGGTTCTTGTGCGGGATGCCCTTGGAGCCGCCGCGTGCGGCGATCACGGCCAGCGTCTTGCGCGCCATCAGATGTGCCCCTCAAGACGCTCGAGCGCGGTCCAGAAGCCTTCGCCCATGTTCTTGTGGCCCTGCCATATCTCGGGAATGAACGACGCGGTCGGTGCATGCTTGCGCAGCACCTGTCCGATCTCGTCGAAATCGATCTCGCCGTCGCCGATCTGGAGGCCTTCGCCGTCGAGCCCCTTGGCGTCGCCGAAATGCAGATGCGCAGTGTGCGGTCCGAGCTGGGCGAGGCCTTGCGCGAAGTCGAAGCCGAAATGATTGGCAGCGAGCTTGGTGTGGGAGATGTCGACGCACATGCGCAGGTCATGCTTGGCGCAGAACGCAGCCGATTCCTCCGGGAAGATGAAGATGTTCTGGTGACGCTGGCCGCCGAAATGCCAGGGGAACGGCGCCATGGTCTGCGGCGTCAGCTCGACGCCGTCCATGTCGAGCTCGGTCAAGCTCTGCGCAAAGATGCGATAGCGCTCGGCTTTCTCCTCCGGCGGCAGCGGCTCGTCCATGGTGAACCCGCCGATATTGGCGACGATGGGCGGGCGCTTGGCCTTGGGAAAGAACTTCTTCAGGCTGCGGGTGATGTCGATCACCGCCTGCGTCTGCTCCAGCGAATAGCGTCGCAGCGCCTCGTCGGGGGTTGCGAGGTCCATCAGCTTGGAGCCGGCAAACAGCTCCGGCGCATGCACGACGAAGCCGAGATCATAGGTGCCGGCGAGATAGGCCGCAGGATCGCGCTCCATGTCGCTGTAGCTGAGATGGAATTCGATGATGTCGGGCTCGCAGATCTCCAGGAAGCGCGCGGTATCGTGATAACGTACCGGCACACCCCAGGGCCGGTCGAAACGGTAGCGCCGTGCCTTTGCGATGCCTTCGTCGAGGTCGCTCTGGAAGAAATAGTCGTCCGCCGCCATCGTCCGCGTCAGCTTGCGGCCGAGTAGCGCCGGCATCTTCAGCGGCGACAGGCCCTGTCCGGGGCTCTTCACGGCGATGTCGGCTTCGGAGATCATCGTACCGGCCGGAAGATCGCGCGCAGCCACCAGGCTCTTCGCGAGGTTTTCGCGGTTGATCAGTTCGCCCTGGCTCAGCGCGCGTTCTGCGAGCTTCTCGCCGCGCGCCGCCTCGACCTCGCGGATTCCGGAGACGAGTGCCTTGAATTCCTCGGGCTCGAGGCTCGCGGCATGATCGGGGCCTTCCATCTCGCGGTCGAGCGTGATGTGGCGCTCGATGACGACGGCGCCGAGGGCCACCGCGGCGGTCGAGACGGCGATTCCGCGCTCGTGGCCGGAATAGCCGACAACCGGATGAATCTCGCGCAGCGTCTCCATGAAACGCAGATGGATATTGTGGAGCGCGGCAGGATAGGTGCTCTGGCAGTGCAGGAGCACATAGCCCGCATTGCGGTCGTCGAGGAATTTCGCCGCGGTCTTGATCTCGTCCGTCGTGCTCATGCCGGTCGAGACGATCAGCGTCTTGCCGGTGGCGGCGAGGCAGGCGAGCAGGGGCAGGTTGGTGAGATCGGCCGAGGCGACCTTGTAAGCCTCTACGCCGAAACCTTCGAGGACGGCGACGCTCTTCGCGTCCCAGGGCGTGCAAAGGTACTGGATACCCTTCGATGCGCAGTACTCGGCGATCTTCTTTTGCTGCGCGGTCGGCAGTTCGAAGCGGCGCAGGAGATCGAGCGTATATTCGACGGCGAGGTCGTCGTCCTTTCCGGACAGACTGGAGGCGCGATAGACTTCGTCGAGCTTGCGCATCTGGAATTTGGCGCAATCGGCGCCGGCCGCGACCGCGGCATCGACCAGCGCGATGGCGCGGTCGAAGTCGCCATTGTGGTTGTTGCCGATCTCGGCGATGACGTAGCAGGGTTGGCCATCGTCCAGAAGACGGTTGCCGATGCGGACCGGAGCAGGCTGTTTGGGCGATGTCATCAACATTCTCGTCTCAATTTCGTCAGGTCAGCCGCGCGGGAAAGCGCGACTTCCACGTCCGCAGCCCGTTCTCCTCGAACATGATGCGCGAACAGCGATGTCCCTGCTGTTCCAGCGCGGCGATGAGCTGGTAGCGTTCGAACGGACGTACGAAGAACATGAAGTAACCGCCGCCGCCGGCGCCCAGCAGCTTGCCGCCGACCGCGCCGTGCTGTTTGGCGAAATCGTAGATCGCATCGATCTCGTCCGACGAGATCTTCGAGCTCAGCTTGCGCTTGGCGTGCCAGGCCTCGTCGATCAGCCGGCCGCATTCCAGCAGCTGGCCGCGCAGCAGATGCCGCCGGATGTGGCGTGTCACTTCCTTCTGCTTGGCGGCCGCAGCGACTGCGTCGCTGGTCTCGTGCTGGGCCTTCTGGTCGCGGTGAATGGCGCCGGAATCGCGGCCCGAGCCGGTGTAGCAGAGCACCAGGCTCTCTTCGAGCTCGGCGATGATGTTGGGATCGAGCCGAAGCGGCACGATGGTGTTCTGATCGGAGAAGAACTCCATGTGATTGAAGCCGCCGAACACGGTGGCGTACTGATCCTGCCAGCCGCCGGGGATGTTGAGCATCAGCCGCTCGGCCTGGAACGCCATCTCCGCGATCTCGTGGCGGTCCCACTGATCCCCACGGAATTCGTTGAAGCAGCCGATGATCGCGGACGAGACCACCGCCGAGCCGCCGAGGCCGGAGCCGACCGGGAAGTCGGCCGACACTTCGAGCTCGAATCCGTAAGTCGGCTTGATCAGGCGCACGACCGACTTGATCAGCGCGAGATCTCCGTCCGTTCCGAGCTCTGCGAGATTGTCAGCCTCCACGGTGCGGCGGAAGTCGTGCGAGTAGATCCGGATGCTGGGATCGCTTCGGCGCCGCAGCGTCGCGTGAGCGTACATCTTGATCGTCGCATTGATGACCGCGCCTCCGTCATTCGCCACGAAGTAATGCGTCAGGTCGGTGCCGCCGCCGGAGAAGCTGATCCGCACCGGCGAGCGGGCGCGCGCGAACACCTCGCTCTCTTCCGACAGGTTGAACAGCTCGCGGCTGAACACGTCGACCAGCCGTCCCTCGCCATCGAGGATCGGCACCACGTGCACGCGCTGGTCGAGCAGCTTGAGGATCTGCTCGCGCGGCCCGCCGGTCCGTGCCCAGACAAAGTTGCGGTTGATGCAACTCGCAACCCGGTCCTGGATCGTGGTGCCGGTCAGCATGCGCCTCCGGATGTCGCCGTCCGTCACCGCGCCGACGATTCGTCCGCTCGCGTCCTGCGCGAACAGGATACCGAGCATGTTCGCATTCAGGCGCCGGAAAGCTTCCTCAATGGTCTCGGTTTCGGCGATGGTGACTAGGGTTTGTTCAAACACGTCTTAAGGATCCAGAAAAGGCCGCTTCCCCCGGCTGCGAGCGGGGCGCAGATCAGACCGGTATTACGGGAGCCTAGGGGGCGATGCAAGGTTCCGTACCGCTGGTTTGGGCATCCGCGGGCATGCGTCCACGCGTGGAGCGCGAAAATAGGCTTGCCGCTGGATGGCCGGAACACGGTTGCAGGCCAATCACCTTTTGATAGAGCGCTCAATTGGCCGAAATCTGTTCGGCTTGAAAGTAAGCTCAGGTCGTAATGCAAGGTCCAGGTTAAGGGTCTGGAAGGGGTGTTAAGACCAATTGGCAAGCGCCGCGATGTGCACGATAGGAGTGCGCGCGGCGGTCGGCGATTGTGCTTTGAAGAGCATAATGTGGAGGGGATCAGCCATCGGAGACCGCTTTGATCCTGTTCCCGCCAGCCGCTCGGTGAGCCAATGGCAGGGTAAACATCTTTGGCATCTGCCTGGGCTGTCCTTGGAAGCGTTGCCGAGAGATCTCTCGCAGAACTCGGGATCTTGAGCCAGGAAAGCTTCAAGTAGGGTCGCGGCGGCAGGGCACTCGCCCAGCCGGTGAGCGACTTTGCGTTCAAGACCGCTTTTGCAATCGATCGAACGCATATTCGATTGCCTGACCGAAGTCGGGGCTGTTGTCATACGGCGTTACAAAGAACCTTGGAGCATGGCGTTTGAATTCCTCCCCAGTCAGACAGGAGAGGACGAGCGGGAACGTATCAACGAGTGTCAGATCCGGAGCAAGGCCGTTGTTGCACAATGCGGGGAGGCGGATCGCGTTAAGCACCCCGAACCGTTCGCGCAAATCAGCATCCGACCACCCCGTTCCCTTCTTCGTGAATTGGCCGTTGAAGGCGCTGCCATGGTCGGACTGAAGGATGATGATCGCACTAGGATCGGAAAAAGCAATTCTTCGCACCAGCGCCTCGGCTTGTGTGTTGACGCAACGGAGTTGCTCGATGAAATCGGCCTTCGCGCTGGCACTCCAGGTCTTGAGGTCTGGCTCGGCGGGGCGCGTGCTGCAGTCGGCACGAAATCGAATTGGTGGATGAGGGGCTATGACGTGTGCGTAGAGGAAGAAAGGCGCAGGCACTTCCTGAATCACCCTTAATTTTGCGGTCAAATCCTCCACGCCGCCAATGGCGAAGGCGGATGCCACATCTGTCTCGCTCTCCGACACCTCGATTTCGCCCATCAAATCGATGATGGGAGTGTTGGAGAGTATCGCGATATCCTGTTCGTCAAGTCCTTTCCGGCCGTGGATGCATCGCTGCTCCTCCTCCGCGCATTTCGTCAGATAATCATACCCGTTCTCGAAGTGAACGTAGTTGTATCCTGCTGCCTTGAGACGCGCGACAGTGCGGCTGTTGCCCTTCACGATCGGATACATGTCCCGCATAGGGAACGGCCGCACATCGTCTCCGTCCCGGCGGATAGCGTAATCCATGTTGAGCGTGCTCGATACCGAATTGATGGTAGCGGGGAAATTGGAGAGACTACGCTCGAGAATGGCGAAGCCAAGGGATTTCAACGAATCTAGAAATCGGCCGTTGTCAAAACCAAAACTCTGCCAAAGCACGTCTCGTCTAGGATATCCATCGAGTACGATCCAATAGATATTCGGTGAAATGCGGGAGCGATTTGCGGCCGCCGGCTGGTCGACAGATGCAGGGCGAATGGCGTTTTCCGCTGCGATGAGGGCCACTACGCGAGTAAGCGGGAGAGCCGCAAAAGCGAGCGAAAGAACAAGAATAGCCGAGACTGCACCCGGACGTCGAAGGACTACCAGGCCGATCAAGACAACCGTCAGCGAAAGCAGAACCCAGAAAAAGGGGAGCCATTCTGCCGTTGGTAAATCGAGCACATTTTGAAGCGCCTTGAACTCGTCGTAGCAATAGAAGGTAAATGCGCCGAGACCGACGGCCAGGATTGCCCGCCACATCGGAAGTTTCGACGAGCGTGCTTTTAGTAGCGCCACCCCGAAACCCACGATCCATAGTGTGTTCTCAGCGTATCGGATGACGCGCGCCGGCCCCTCCAGTTGATGGGCGTTTCGTACGTAGAAATCGAGAAGTGACACCGTCGACAGTATGGCTGCTGCGGCCAACGCGCCGGTAACCAAACAGACCCGCCGGAGCGTCGCCTTGCCCCTTTCGCGCATCCTTATGATAACCTCCGATATTCATAGAGGGTCCTACCACCAGGCGAAAGCTCAAGTATCCGCACAATGTCGGCCTTGGCGCGAAGTGTCGTCTCGAACCCTTCCTTGCTGTAATCGGCGAATATATCCTCTCGGAAACGCATCATCCGCTCAACCATCGGATCGGATTTCGGTACGAACTCGATCACACCTCGCGGCGCCAATCCGACGATCCATTGCAGAACTGATGCGAGAGGGATGTTCCTTCCGATTGCGAGATGATGAACGAGCGCAAGGGCGATAAGGGCGTCGGCAGCGGCACGCGACGAAATACCTTGCCTCTCGGCCTCTGCCCATCCTTGGGCCGGACTTGGATTTGCGGCATCGGAAAACAGCGGCAGAAGCTGCAAGTTCTTGCTGGATGCGCGCTCAACGGCAGTTTCAAGCGCCTGGACGTCAAAGTCGAAGCCCACCACCAGTTTGGTATCGTTTCTCAGCAATATTTCGGAGTAAAGCCCGGTATTGCAGCCGAGGTCCCAGGCGCATTCAGCTGCAGCGGCTCGGGAAAATTCGGCGATGAACTCCTGTTTCCTGTTCTCTTCACTGCCTCGGTACGACTCATTGCTCGTTGCATAGTCTTGCCACTCGGTCGGGCCCACGTTTCTGGGCTGCAGATTGGCTATCCAGTGCCGCAGTCGCGTCAGCATGAATAGCAATGCGTCCTTCGGGAGCGGTCGCGGCTTCCTGGTGGCGCTGCTTTCGGGGCCGCGCCTTGCTCTCCTTTGGAGCAGATCCGGAAGTGTGACGTTGGTCAGGATCTGTGGGGAGAGCCATCTTCTCAGGGGCCCAATGAGGCGAGCAGTGTCAGCGATCGGAATCCCTTCGAGTGCGCCTCTGTACCACGCATTTGATGAGATCCCGCGCAGAGATTGTAGCAGGAGCGGATTGAGAAATTGCTCGACGAATTGTCGTTGGCCGACCCAGAGGCCGCCCTCACGGTAGGGAACCAGCGAAGGCGTATCGATAAAGATGGGCTTCACGCCCAAGAACTGAACATTGTATGCGCTCGCATCCGAAAGGGTAAAGCCGAAGCTAAGGGCGCAGATATGAAGGTCGAGATGCAGCAATGCGGCGCGTTTGAGTAGCGAGAAAGGCCACTCATACGGATAGGAAATGAAGGGCAGCCTTGGGTGCTCCAGGATGTGCAGGCCGCGATGGCCGCCATCGTTGAGATCGACCTCTTCCGCCTCAATCAGCCACTCCCTACTACGCAGAGCATCGTAGGCGCCAGATGACTGCAACAGGAGAAAGTTCCGGTGCGCTTGATCGCCAAGTACCCGAAATACTCGGCCTTCCTGGCGAAAAACGTACCCGCTTGGGTCGCGAAACGACCCTGGGTCACGCATGATCATCAGGTGTGCGTTCGAAGGAATTCGATGACGCTGAATCTGGTTTTCGAAACAGCCCCATGATACTCCGCCAGTACGCGCGAATCGCCAACAGCCCACCCGCGACGGCCGCGATAGCTCCTTGCAACAAAACACTCCCGGTTCCGGGATCGAGATACGCGTAGGCGCTGGTAGGCCCCAATGTAAACAGGGCCACGAAGGCGCACACCCAGCACAAATCTGAAATCTTTTGCACGATGATGCAGCCTGTCATATTTGCTTCACAGGCCCTAGAAAAGGTCTAAATGATCTGATGTCAAGTGAACATTCAATGCCAAGTTGCAGACCTGGATGGGCATAGGTCTTGCACTCGCTGTTCAGAATGCGTCGCTGTTTCCATAGGAGAAGCCTGGGCCGCGGTACCTAGGATCAATGTATGTAATTGGTATCGGCTCCGGATTGCACACGGTCATCATGACGGTGCCGCCGAGTTGCTGCGCGGCAGCGAGTTGAGCGCCGCGGCGACGTTACATCGACGAAGTATGCGCGCGGTGAGCTGCCGCCCGATCGCCTTCGTTTCAAGCGGCTTGGCATCACCATTCACGTGTCAGCTGGATCTTCCCTCCGGAAGACCCACACGAACCATGCGCGCCGCCTAGCCGAATATTTCAACAGTCAATTCGGCCGCCGTCCGCAGATCGAGCTCTCGCCGGGAAGTCGCTCTCCGGCTCGGTTTTTCGGAGCCAATCGTCGCCTGAATCCGAGCGGAATCAACAACGATCTCGATAGCGCAGGCACGTCGCCTAGATCTCACGCGGGGCTCTTCACCAGCGATTTGTTGACGTGGCAAGAGCGCAGCTTCACCGAGAAAATGGAGGAGATGGACTGCGGCGACTACGTGGTCAGCCGTTCGACCAGCTGACCGATATCGTCCCGAGCGCTTTTGCTCGAGTCTGGATGTGCTTACTGCGTGACACCGGCTGTCGAATGGCTCCGTGCTTACCGTTCGTCCGCGATCACCTTGCCGTCGTTCGGCAGCGCGCCGGGGCTGACCAACTCGACGTTGCCACCGAGCTTCGTTACGGCACGCAAGGTGCCGGCGATCTCCTCGCGCAATGTGTCACTCGCGGCCGTCGTTTCCGCTTTCAGCGTCATTGCGTCGGTCTCGCCCTGGCGCGTGACGACGAGGCGCAATCTTCCGAGCGCGGAATGGCGCTTGCCGATTTCGGCGACCTGCTCGGGCCGGACGAACATGCCCTTGACCTTGGTGGTCTGGTCGGCGCGGCCCATCCATCCCTTGATACGCATGTTGGTGCGCCCGCACGGACTCGGGCCGGGCAGGGCCGCGGTGAGATCGCCGAGGGCGAGCCTGATCCAGGGATGATGCGGATCAAGCGAGGTCACCACGATCTCCCCGACGTCGCCTGGCGCGACCGGATCGCCGGTGCCGGGCTTGACGATCTCCAGGATCAAGTCCTCGTTCACGACCATGCCTTCACGCGCGGCGGTCTCGAAGGCGATGAGCCCGAGATCGGCAGTGCCGAAGGCCTGGTAGGCATCGATGCCACGCGCCTTGATCTCGGCCTGGAGCGAGGGCGGGAACGCGGCGCCCGAGACCAGGGCGCGCTTGATCGAGGAGACGTCACGGCCGGCGCTTGCTGCGGCGTCGAGCAGGATCTTCAGGAAATCCGGCGTGCCGCTGTAGCCGACCGGCCGATAAGCCTCGATCAGCTCGAACTGCTGTTCGGTATTGCCGGGACCCGCCGGGATCACGGCGCAACCAAGCGCGCGTGCCGACGCGTCGAAGATGAAGCCGCCGGGGGTGAGGTGGTAGCTGAAGGTGTTGAGCACGATGTCATTGGGGCGGAACCCGGCTGCGAACAGCGCCCGTGCGCCGCGCCAGGGGTCGGTTTGGCGTCCCTCCGGCTCGAAAATGGGCCCAGGGGAGGTGAAGAGGCGGGCGAACGAGCCCGGCGCGGCCGCCACGAAGCCACCGAAGGGCGTAGAGGCCTTGTGCAGGGCCGGCAATTCCGATTTGCGCAGCACCGGCAGGCCCGCCAGTGCCTCTCTCGACCTCACTGAGGCGGGGTCGAGGCCCCTCAGCCGCTCGGCATAGGCTGGAGCGGCCATCGCGCCGCGCAGGACCTCCGGCAGCCGCGAAAACAGCTCGGCCTCGCGCGCGCCCTGGTCGCGGGTCTCGAGGGCGTCGTAATGGGCGGTCATGGCTGATCTTTCCGGGTTGGCATGGTCCGTTGCACGCCGCCGCTGGCATCGGTATCAGACGGCCATTGGCGAGGCTTGAAGAGGACCCGATGGCGGACGAAGGAATTATTGCGGCGAACGAGGCGGCGGACGTCGTCGCGCGCCTGAAACGCCGCACGATCGAGGAGGCGCTGCCGCTGTGGTCGACCGTCGGCTGGGATCACGCCACGGGCGGTTTCATCGACCGGCTGCACCGTGACGGAACAGCGGACGTGGCCGCGCCGCGGCGCGTGTTCGTGCAGGCGCGCCAAATCTACTGCTACGCCAAGGCCGCACAGATGGGCTGGTACCCCGAGGGGCGCGCCATCGCGCTGAAGGGGTTGGAGCATCTGCTGGCCAAAGCGAAGGCGCCTGACGGCCGGCCCGGCTATGTGCACCGGCTGACGCCGGAGGGGGCGGTGCTGGATGCGCGGCGCGATGCGTACGATCACGCCTTCATCCTGTTTGCCCTCGCGACGGTCTACGCGCTCGACCAGGATGCGCAGGTCCGCGCCGAGATGGACGCGCTGCTTGCCTTCCTCGACGGCCATCTGCGCTCGCCGCATGGTGGAGTGCACGAAGGCCTTCCGGTCTCGCTGCCGCGCCGACAGAACCCGCACATGCATCTGTTCGAGGCAATGATCGCGTGCTTTGACGCCACCCACGATCTGTCGTTCCAGAACCGCGCCGGCGAGTTCTTTGCGCTGTTCCTCGCCAATCTCTATGACAAGCGGAAGTGCGCGCTCGGCGAGTATTTCGAGGAGGACTGGTCGAAGATCGAGCCGGTCAGCGTCGAGCCGGGTCACCAGGCGGAATGGGTCTGGCTCCTGAAGGGTTTCGAACGCATCACGGGATGCCCGACCGGGCAGCGGCGCGCCGAACTGCTGGCGACCTCGCTGCGCTACTGCGACGAGGCCACGGGCTGCCTGATCGACGAGGGCGATGACGCCGGCAACATCCGCCGCAGCACGCGTCGGCTGTGGCCGCAGACCGAGATCGCGAAGGCGTGGATCGCGCAAGCCGAGTCCGGCGAGGCGGGCGCGGCGGATGAAGCGCGCGCAGCGCTGGCGAGGCTCGAACGGCATTATCTCAGCCATCCCGTGAAGGGCGGCTGGTACGATCAGTTCGACCGCGACGGCAAATCGCTGATCGACACCATTCCTGCGTCGTCGTTCTATCATGTTCTCTGCGCAGTCACGGAAGCGGAACAGGTGCTGGGCTAGGCTCGTTGTGGATCACAGCCAGCGCTTGCGCCGCTTGAAGCTCTTGAGGTTCTTGAAGCTCTTGCGCTGGTCGCCGGCGCCGCCGAGGTAGAATTCCTTGACGTCCTCGTTGTCGCGCAATTCGTCCGCGGTGCCGTCGAGCACGACCTTGCCCTGCTCCATGATGTAGCCGTGGCTCGCCACCGAGAGTGCGGCGCGCGCGTTCTGCTCGACCAGCAGGATGGTGACGCCGAGGTCGCGGTTGATCTTTTGGATGATCGAGAACACTTCCTTCACCAGCAACGGCGACAGCCCCATGGACGGCTCGTCCATCAAGATCATCTTCGGACGCGCCATCAGCGCGCGGCCGATCGCTAGCATTTGCTGCTCGCCGCCCGAGAGATAACCGGCAAGGCCGGTGCGTTCCTTCAGGCGCGGGAAGTAGTTGAAGACCATGTCGAGGTCGGCATCGACCTCGCGGTCCCTGCGGGTGAAGGCGCCGAGCCTGAGGTTCTCCAGCGAGGTCATGTCGGCGACGATGCGCCGACCCTCCATCACCTGGAAGATGCCGCGGCGCACGATCTTGTCGGGATCGATGCCGTTGATGCGGTCGCCCTCGAACAGGATCTCGCCACGCGTGACCTCGCCGTCCTCGGTCTTGAGCAGGCCCGAGATCGCCTTCAGCGTCGTCGACTTGCCGGCGCCGTTGGCGCCTAACAGCGAGACGATCGCGCCCTTGGGCACATCGAGGCTGAGCCCTCGCAGCACCAGGATGACGTCGTCATAGACGACCTCGATGTTGCGCACGCTGAGGAGGGGCGGGGCGGGCACGATGCTGGGGTTGGGGCGCGTTGCTTCGGCGGTCTGGGTCATGCAGTCTTCTCCGCTGTCGTCACCCGCGAAGGCGGGTGACCCAGTATTCCAGAGACGCCCAACGTTCCCCGAGAGGCCGCGGCGTACTGGATCCCCCGCTCCAGTGCGCGTTGCGCACAAGCCGGGGGATGACAGTTGTGTGGGGGCGAAAGCGGGGGCTCACCACCCCAGCAATTCCGGCTTGCGCGGCAGTTCGACTGTCTTGACCTTCTCGAGCTTGATTGTGCCCTTGGCCATGAGGTCGTTGAGGTCGCCATCGGTCGCACCTGAGACCTTGGTGCGATAAAGATCGACCTTCAGCGTGCCGCGGTGATCCTTGTCGGTCCAGGTCGAGGGATTGCAGACGCCCTCCATCCCGGCCGGCACCCAGTCCTTCTTCTGGTAGAAGCCCTTGGCAACGTTCTCCCCGGTGGCGCCGCCGTTCTTGGCGGCCCAGTCGAGCGCCTCCTTCATGTACAGCGCCGAGCAGACGGCTGCGACGTAGTGCACGGGGCGATAGACCTTGCCGGTGGGATCGGACATCTTGGAGATCTCCATCAGAGTCTTCATGCCGGGCGCATCGCCGCCCCAGCTCACAGCGGTGCGCAGCGGGAAGATCACGCCGTTCGCAGCATCGCCCGCGGTCTTGGCGGCGTTCTCGTCCATGCCCCAGACATTGCCAAGGAACTGGATCTCGACGCCCGCGGTCTTGCAGGCCTTCATCACCGAGATGTTGGAGGCCGCGGTGTTGCCGAGATAGGCGTAGTTGGCACCCGAAGATTTCAGGCTGAGGCACTGCGCGCTGTAGTCACCCGGCGAGAGCGCGAACACCAGCGGAGGCAGCACCTCGAAGCCGAGCTCCTGTGCCATGGCTTCGCCGGCGGCCTTCGGCGCGTTCGGATAGGGATGGTTGGCGCCCATGTGCACGAATTTCGGCTTGCCGGACTTGCCCTTGGCCTTCCAGTCCTCGGCCGCCCACATCAGCATCGCGCGCAGCGAGTCCGAATAGCTCGGGCCGTAGAAGAAATTGTAGGGAGCGGGCTTGGCCTTGCCGCTGACGCCTTCGGGATCGGTCAGCGCGGCGGCATAGGAGCCGGACATGTCGGGAATCTTGTCCTGCGCGAGGAAGCCGGTCAGCGCCTCGGTATCCGCGGTGCCCCAGCCCATGATCGCAGCGACCTTCGAGTCCGGCGCCGACCACTTCTTGTAGAGCGCGATCGCCCGCGGCACCTGGTAGCCATAGTCGTTGGTGTCGACGTTGAGCTGCTTGCCACCGACGCCGCCGTTCTTGTTGACCCAGGCGAAGGTATCGGCGACGGCCTGTCCATAGGGCGTGCCGACGTCGGAGGTGCCGCCGGAATAATCGGCAAGATGTCCGAGCGCGATCTGCGCCTGCGCGCCTGCCGAGAATGCGGCGATCGCAAGCGCGAGTGATGCGGTGCTCAAAAGGGACTTCATCGTCATGGGGTCGGTTCCTCCTGTTATTGTTTAAGTGAAGTTTCCGCGCTCAATGCGAGAACGGGTAGAGTTTCCAATAAGCCTTGATCTGCCGCCAACGATGCGCGAGCCCATCGGGCTCGAACATCAGGAACGCGATGATGATCACCCCGATCGCGATCTCGCGCAGGAAGGTGATGTTGGTGTTGAGGGAGAGCGCCTTGTCGATCGCGCCGCCCTTCAAATGCAGACTGAGGAATTCCATCGATTCCGGCAACAGCACCACAAAGGCGGTGCCCATCAGCGTGCCCATGATCGAGCCGGTGCCGCCGATGATGATCATGGCCAGGAACAGGATCGAGCGCTCGATGCCGAAACCTTCCTGGGAGACCACGAGCTGGTAATGCGCATAGAGCGCACCGGCGATGCCGGCGAAGAACGCGGCGAGGCCGAACGACAGCGTGCGGTACTTGGTGAGGTTGATGCCCATGATCTCCGCGGAGAGATAATGGTCGCGGATCGCCACCAGCGCGCGGCCGTCCCGCGTGCGCATCAGATTGGTGACGAGGATGTAGCTCGCCAGCACATAGGCCAGCACCACGTAGAAATACTGCCTGTCGCCGCGCAGCGTATAGCCGAAGATCGAGAACGGCTCGGCGCTCGCCGGCACTGATCCGCCCGAGAACCATTCGGCGCGCGAGAAGAAGTCGAGCAGGATGTATTGCGCGGCCAGCGTGGCGATGACGAGGTAGAGCCCCTTCAACCGCGCCGCCGGAATACCGAAGATCAGCCCGACCAGCGCGGTGACGATGCCGGCGAGCGGGATTGCGAAGAACACCGGAATCGGCGCGTTGTTGGAGATATAGGCCGAGGTGAAGGCGCCGAGCAGGAAGAACGCGGCGTGGCCGATCGAGATCTGGCCGGTGAAGCCGACCAGGATATTGAGGCCCAACGCCGCGATCGAGAAGATGCCGATCTGGATCAAAATGCTGAGCCAGTAGCCGCTGAAGAATTGTGGCGCGAGGCACAGCAGCAGCACGCCGGCGATCGCAAAGTTGCGGCTGGTCGTGGTCGGGAAGATCGTGGTGTCCGCGGCGTAAGTGGTGCGGAAATCACCAGCGGGGATGAGGGCAGGGCCGGCCATGGGTCAGATCCGCTCGATGTCGTGGGTGCCGAACAGGCCATATGGCTTGATCATCAGCACGATGATGAGGACGTAGAACGGCGCGATCTCGTAGAGATTGCCCCAATGCAGGTACTCGCTGTCGACATATTGCGCGACGTTTTCGAGTAGCCCGATGATGATGCCGCCGAGCACGGCGCCGCCGACGGAATCGAGCCCGCCGAGGATCGCCGCCGGAAACACTTTTATGCCGTAGGCCGCAAGGCCCGAGGATACGCCGTTCACGACTGCAACGACGACGCCGGCGACGGCCGACACCGTCGCTGAGATTGCCCAGGCCATCGCGAACACGCTCTTGACGGAAATGCCGAGCGACTGCGCGACCTGCTGGTTGAATGCGGTGGCCCGCATCGCAAGGCCATATTTGGAGGCGCGAAAGAACCATGCCATGCCGATCATCATCGCGACCGACACCACGAGGCTCATGACGTAGACGGTCTGGATCTGGAGGCCGAACAGGCTGACCGATTGGCTCTCGAACACGCGCGGGAACGGCTGCGGATTGACGCCGAACATCCATTTCAGCGTTGCCTGGAGCACGGTGGAGAGGCCGATCGTCACCATGATCACCGAGATGATGGGCTCGCCGATCATCGGCCGCAGGATCAGGACCTGGACCGCGATACCGAACACGAACATGAACACCAGCGTGATCGGCATGCCGATCCAGAACGGCACCTGGTATTTCGCCAGTAGCGCCCAGCACACCCAGGCGCCGACGAGCAGCAGCTCGCCTTGCGCGAAATTGACGACCTGCGTCGCCTTGTAGATCAGCACGAACGACATCGCGACCACGCCATAGAGCGTACCGACCACGAGGCCGTTGACCAGGAGCTGGAAGAGGAAGGCGGTGTTCATGCAGATAGGCTCGCTGACAAATCCGGCGCGCTCTTCCCTTCTCCCCCTGTGGGAGAGGGTGGCTTCGCGTAGCGAAGACGGGTGAGGGGGTGTCTCGGCAGCAACGGTGTGGAGAGAAGACCCCTCACCCGAGTGAGGGTGTGGTTGGCTGCGGAGATGCCCTCTCCCACAAGGGGAGAGGGCGCATCGGTTGGCATCGCGCGCTGGGTCGGAAGCGAGCTCACTCCGCAGCCTCCGCCATGTGCCCATGCGCGCCCAGGTCCACCACGCGCAACGTCGTGCGGACGCGCTGCGTGGTGCCGTCCTGGAAGCGGATCACGGTGTCGACGGGGATGTCGGCATCGCCGCGGTAGATCGCGTCGATGATGCCTGCGTATTTCTCGTTGATGACGCCGCGGCGCACTTTGCGGGTGCGGGTGAGCTCGCCGTCGTCGGCATCCAGCTCCTTGTAGAGCAGCAGGAAGCGTGAGATGCGCTGCGCTGGCGGCAGCGTCGCGTTGACGGTCTCGACCTCCTTCTGAAGCAGCGCGTAGACCTCGGGGCGCGAGGCGAGGTCGCTGTAGGTCGTGAAGGAGAGTCGGTTCTTCTCCGCCCATTTCGAGATGATGGAGTAGCGGATGCAGATCATGGCGGCGAGGGCGTCGCGGCCGGCGCCCAGCACCACGGCCTCCGCGATATAGGGCGAGAATTTCAGCTTGTTTTCGATGAATTGCGGCGAAAAGCGCTCGCCGCGCGAGGTCTCGGCGAGATCCTTGATGCGGTCGATGACGACGAGCTGACCGTTGTCATTGAAATAGCCGGCATCGCCGGAACACATCCAGCCGTCCTTGATGTCGGCGACGCTGGCCTCGGGGTTCTTGTAATAGCCGAGGAACATGTTGGGGTGCCGCACCACGATCTCGCCGACGCCGTGGACGTCGGCATTGTCGATCCGGATCTCGACGCTGTCGGCCATCGGTACGCCTGTCGTGTCAGGATCGACCTTACCCTCGGGGTGCAGCGTATAGGCCCCTAACAGCTCAGTCTGGCCGTAGAGCGTGCGCAGCGGCACGCCCATCGCCTGGAAGAACTTGAAGGTATCAGGGCCGAGCGCCGCGCCGCCGGTTGCGGCCGAGCGTAGGCGGGTGAAACCGAGCCGGTCGCGCAGCGCGCGGAACAGGATCGCATCGGCAAAACCCGAGCGCTTGCCCTGCGCGAGTGCGGCGAGACCCGATTTCATTCCGACGTCGAACAGACGCTGCTTCAACGGCGTTGCGTCCATCACCTTGGCGCGGACATCGGCGGCGATCGATTCCCAGACGCGTGGCGCGAACAGCACGAACGTCGGCGCGATCTCGCGCAGATCGTTCATCATGGTGTCGGGCTCTTCGACGAAGTTGATTTTCATCCGGCACAACAGGCCTTTGCCGAGCACGTAAACCTGTTCCATGATCCAGGGCAGCGGCAGCACGGAGACGTACTCGTCGTCAGGTCCCTTCGGGTCGAAGGCGAGATAGGTCGCGCAATGGCCGAGCACGCGGCCGGCGGCGAGCATCGCGAGCTTCGGGTGCGAGGTGGTGCCCGACGTCGTGCAAAGGATCGCGACGTCCTCACCGTTGGTCGCATCCACGAGCCGGTCGTAAAGCTCCGGCTCTCGAGCGGCCCGCGCGCGGCCGAGTTCGGCGAATTTTTCCGCCGACATCAGCCTGGAATCGTCATATTTCCGCATGCCGCGCGGATCGGAATAGATGATGTGCTTCAGCTTCGGCACGCGCTCGGCAAGCGCGAGCAGCTTGTCGACCTGTTCCTCGTCCTCGGCGAAGACGAGCCGTGCCTCGCCATAGGTCAGGAGATAGGCGGCCTCCTCGTCCAGCACGTCGCGATAGAGCCCGAGGCTCAGCCCGCCAACGGCATGGGTCGCGACTTCCGCCGCGACCCAGTCCGGCCGGTTGTCGCCGATGATGCCGATGACGTCGCCGCGGCCGAGGCCGAGCTCAACGAGCCCGAGCGCGAAGTCGCGCACCCGCGTCTGGTAATCGTTCCAGGTGAACAGGCGCCAGAGCCCGAGATCCTTCTCGCGCAGCGCGATCTCGTTGCCATGCTCCTTCGCGTTGAGCCGGAGCATCTTGGGATAAGTGTCGGCCTGCGCGACGCGTCCTGCATAATCCATCATGCCGCGCTCTCCTGCGCCGGCGGGGCGTCGTCCGGATCGACCAGCACCTCGTCTTCCTCACCAAGGTAGGCGCGCTTGACGTGGGGATCGGCGAGGACCGCCGCGGGATCGCCTTCGGCGATCTTCTTGCCGAAATCCAGCACCATGACGCGGTGGGAGATGTCCATCACCACGCCCATGTCGTGCTCGATCATCACCACCGTCATCCCGAACTCCTCGTTGAGATCGACGATGTAGCGGGCCATGTCCTCTTTCTCCTCGAAGTTCATGCCGGCCATCGGCTCGTCGAGGAGGATGAGGCGGGGCTCCAGCGCCATGGCGCGGGCGAGCTCCACGCGCTTGCGCAGGCCGTAGGAGAGGGTGCCGGCGGTGGCTTTTCGCACCGATTGGAGATCGAGGAAGTCGATGATCTCCTCGACCTTGCGGCGGTGCTCGAGCTCCTCCTTGCGCGCGCCGGTGAGCCAGTACAGCGAACCCGTGAGGAAATTGTTCTTCAGCAGGTGATGGCGGCCGACCATGATGTTGTCGAGCACGCTCATATGGTGGAACAGCGCGAGATTCTGGAAGGTGCGGCCGATGCCGAGCGAGGCGCGGGCAGTCGGCGTCAAACCGGTAATGTCGCGACCCTGGTAGAAGAGCTGGCCTTCAGTCGGCTTGTAGCGACCGGAAATACAGTTCACGATCGAGGTCTTGCCGGCGCCGTTGGGGCCGATGATCGAGAACAGCTCGCCTTCCCTGATGGCGAAGCTGACATCGGTCAGCGCACGGACGCCACCGAATCGCAAGGACACGCCGCGCACTTCGAGACTAGCCACAAACAAATCCCTCCCGGTGATGGCGCATTCAGTGGCGCTCTTCATCCGTTGTTTTCGAACGATCCTAGTACGGTCGTCCCGGTGAGGCCATGCAGCCATTGGTCTCGACCGGACCCCGCGCCGCCTTCGTTCCCATCAGGGATCAAAAGCCGCATCGCCCAAGGTGGCTCTCAATACGGGAAAGCGCTATTTTGAAATGTCTTCGGCCTGACAATTCGGTGACAAAGTTTTTCGGGCGGGTGCGGCGTCCATCTTTCGTCGGATGGCCGCCGAGGTGATCATGTTGCAGTGCAACAGAAGCGCGGAGTGACGAAACGGTGCGGCTGGCCTCTCCATCATGATTTCAGAGGATCATCTGAAGCGCATCGCCGCCTGGTCGCGCGAACTCACGGAGGCCGAGATCGAGGTCGCGCGCGCCGGTGTCAGCGAGCGGTCCTACGGCACCGGCGAGACCGTGTTCATGCGCGGCGACAGCTTCGACTATTGGGCCGGCATGGTCTTTGGCCTTGCCCGGATGGGCGGGGTGTCGCGCGACGGCAAGGAGACCAGTCTTGCCGGGCTGACGGCAGGCGCCTGGTTCGGCGAAGGCAGCGTGCTCAAGAACGAGCCGCGACGCTACGACGTGGTCGCGCTGCGCGACAGCCGGGTTGCGCTGATGGAACGCAGCGCCTTCATGTGGCTGTTCGAGAACAGCGTCGGCTTCAACCGCTTCCTGGTCCGCCAGCTCAACGAGCGGCTTGGCCAGTTCATCGGCATGCTCGAGGTCAACCGCACGCTTGACGCCACCGCCCGCCTTGCCCGCAGCATCGCCTCGCTGTTCAACCCGATCCTCTATCCCGAATCGACCGCGCATCTGGAGATCACCCAGGAGGAGATCGGCGCGCTCTCCGGCATGTCCCGCCAGAACGCCAACCGCGCGCTGAACCGACTGGAGAAAGAGGGGCTGCTGCGGCTGGAATATGGCGGCGTCACGATCCTCGCTATCGAGCGGCTGCGCAATTACGGGGATTAGCGCGCGTTCGCGGGGGCGTGCACCGGCCAGAGGTCGGCGCGCCAGCGGACCGCGATCGCCAGCATCGCGATGATACCTGCGGCGGCATAAAGCGATCCCGTCGCGGAATAGCCGATGACATCGATCAGGCTGCCGGCCGCGAGCAATCCGAGCGGCAGGCCGTAGATCACCATCATCCGGACGCCCATGACGCGACCGCGCAGATGTGCGCTGGCCGTCCGCATCAGGATCACGGCTGCCGAGATCATCGACATGCTCTGCGCAATACCGGCGAGGACGAGGCAGGCCATCGCCACCGGCATGGTCCTGATCTCGACGAATACCAGCAGCATGGCGTACCAGGCCAGCGTCGCGCCGATCAGGAGCCGGGCAATGCGCAATCCGCTGACCAGGCTCAGCGTGATGGAGCCGGTCAGCGAGCCGACGGCGAAGCTCGCCGAGAGATAGCCGAGGCCGGTCTGGTCGGTCTGAAAGATCTCCCGCGCGATGTAGGGCAGCAATCCTCCGGTGAAAGGAAACGCGGTGAGATTGGCCAGGAAGGCGACGCACAGCGCCGCGCGCATTCCCGGGCCGTTCCAGGCGTAGACGATCCCCTCCTTGAGGTCGCCAAATAGTCGGGAAATGGCGTGGCTGTTGGCCGGGAGATCGCTCGTGGTGAGGGTCCTTTTCGGCCGGGTCAGGCAGAGCATGAGCAGCGCAGCCACGAGGTAGAGGCAGGCGATCGCCACATAAACGAGGCCGATGCCGAGGACGGCGAACAGTCCGGCGCCCGTCAATGCTCCGGCGATGCGGGCGCTGTCCTGGGTGGTGCGCGCAACGCTGATGGCGCCGACCAGTTGTTCGGCCGGCATGATCTCGGCAAGCAGCGCCCCCCGGACGCCGAGGTCGGAGGGGCGAATCAGGCCCATGATCGCGACGATGATCATGACACTCAGCGGCGACAAATGACCGGTCAAGGCCAGCACCATGATGGTCGACGAGAGCACCGTGTAGGCAAGACGCATCGCGACAAGCAGGTCGCGATGACCCATGCGGTCGCCGATCATGCCGAATACCGGCGCGACCAGTGTCCCGACGAACTGGAGTGATGCAAGCACGGTGAGCAGCAGCACCGAGCCGGTCTCGACCAGGATGTACCAGCCGAGCACCAGCGTCTCGACCTCGAACGCCCAGGAGGTGAGCAGGTCGGACGGCCACTGGAAGCGATAGTTGCGGATGCGGAATGGCGCGAGTGCGGAAGGTCGTGCGGATGTGCTCAAGATGCGATGACGGGTTTCACGCCGATTCCCTGCCTTCTTTTATTTATTCTTCTGTTTGGAAGGGTAGCCCCGGCGATGGCCCTGTCAATTGACGCTACCGCATGCCACCATGCTTTGCCGACGACGTGCGGTGCGCCAGTGCGCCCGCAGCATTGCTTCGTCGCCCATACTGAGAGGCAGGCTACCGCCGCTTGCTCTTCCGGCGCGCAGAGCCCATTCTGGTCTGCATCCTGGGACCCATTTGGTAGGGGCCAGCAGATTGCGCCATCGCGGCTTCCGCGAGGTCTTGAGCCATGAACTGCTCGGGTTGTGGTTTCGAGGTTCAGAGCGGCTTTGCCTTCTGCCCGAAATGCGGCACGAAGCAGCCGAACGCGTGCCCCGGCTGCGGCTTTCCATGTGCGCCGGATTTTGTCTACTGCCCGAAATGCGGCTCCCTCATCAGCGGGGCCGCCAACGACGGCAGACAGGCATCGGCGCAGACGAGCCCGGCGACACTCCCAATCAGGTCGTCTTCGCCACCGCTCCTGCAGACGGCTCAACACGCATTTCGACCGCAGTCGGACAATGTCGATAGCGAAGCAAACCGCCGCACCATCACCGTGCTGTTTGCCGACCTCAGCGGCTTCACTGCGATGAGCGAGCGGCTCGACCCAGAGGTCATGCAGACGCTTCAGAACCAGTTGTTCGAGGAGTTGACGGCCGCGGTGCAGAGCTTTGGCGGCTTCGTGGACAAGTTCATCGGCGATGCGCTGCTCGCGCTGTTTGGTGCGCCGACTGCGCACGAGGACGACCCCGAGCGGGCGGTCCGCGCTGCCCTCGACATGATCAGCCGGACGGCGCGCCTCAGCGAGCGCGCGAAGGCCTTTGCCGGTTCACCGTTGCAGCTCCATGTCGGCATCAACACCGGCCACGTCGTCGCGGGTGGGTTAGGCGTGGGCGTTGCCAAATCCTATTCGGTGACCGGCGATACCGTGAATACGGCGCAACGATTGCAGTCGATGGCGTCTCCGGACGAGGTGCTGGTCGGGCCGTTGACCCACCGTCTGACGCGGCATGCGTTCTCCTATGATTCGCTCGGAGAGATCTCGCTCAAGGGCAAGATGGGCAGCGTTCTGGTCCATCGTCTGAGGGGACCGCTCGATACGCCCCGCGCGGCACGCGGCCTCGACACGCTGGGCCTCGATGCACCACTGATCGGGCGCGACGCCGAGCTTGCGCGCGTGATCGGCAGCCTTGATCGCGCGTGCGGCGGCGCGGCTCAACTGGTGCGGCTGGTTGGCGAAGCGGGCATTGGGAAAACGCGACTGGTGAACGAATTCGTCGCCCGGATCCGCGATGAGGATCGTTTCGCAGGCGTGGCGATCCGACGGGCGGTCTGCTCGCCGCTCGGCGAACAGTCCTACGGAGCACTCGCCGCCGTGCTGCGTAGCGCCTATGGCATCGCACAGAAGGCCGGCGCCGCGGAGGCAGAGACGAAAGTTGCGGAAGCGCTATCGGAGCTCGGCCTCGCGGCCGAGGAGGCCGACCGCCTGATGCCTCTCTACCTGCACGTTCTTGGCCTTGGCGATCCCAACGCCGTGCTCAGGCACGTCGAACCGGAACAGCTCCGCCGGCAGATCTTTTTCGCGATCCGTACCGTCTTCGAACGCCGCCTCGCCCTGTCGCCGCTTCTGATCATCGTCGAGGATCTGCATTGGGCCGACGCGGTGTCGCTTGAAGCGTTGCGGTTCCTGATGGACCGGCTGGAGCGGACGCGGCTGATGCTACTGTTTACACATCGGCCAGCGCTGGTGGATCAGTTCGGTTCGAGCAGGATCAGTCACACGACCATTCGGCTGCCTCCGCTTGGCGATGCTGACGGACGAAGGCTGCTCGCGGCGTATTTCAGTCATGGTTGGCGGGAACCGCCGGGACATTTGTTCACCCGAATCCTCGATCGCGCAGGCGGAAATCCGCTTTTCCTCGAGGAGATCATCCGCGGCCTCATCGAAGGCGGGGCCCTGGAGCGTGACGGCGCGCAGTGGCGGATGAAATCGGATGAAGCCGCCGCCGATATTCCGGCAAGCATTCAGGCGTTGTTGCTGGCGCGCCTCGACCGGTTGCCGCATCAGGTGCGCCACGTGGCCCAGGAGGCCGCGGTGATCGGTCCGCGCTTTGATGCGGCTGTTCTCGGTGCGGCAGCAACCGAGCCGGCAAGGGTCGAAGCAGCGCTCGAACTTCTGTGCGACGCCGAGCTCATCGAGGAGGTCGCGGGTTCGAGCTCGATGTCGCTGCGGACCTATCGCTTCACGCAGACCATGCTTCAGGACGTGATCTATCAAAATCTGCTCCTGCAGCGTCGCGTCGAGCTCCATGGACGGATTGGTGCCGCGCTGGAGCGGCGCTATGGCAAAGAGCCCGAGCAGCTCGAAGATCTCATCTTGCTCGGACATCACTTCAGTCTGAGCGCGAGCAAGTCGAGAGGCGCGCGCTATTTGCGCGCGGCTGGCGATCGCGCACGTGCGAGCTATGCCAACGACGATGCCCTCCGTTTCTATCAGCAATCCCTCGCCGTGCTGTCGACCGCCGGCGAACGGGAGCCGGAACGCCTGATCCTGTACGAGCGCGTCGCGGACCTCTGTTGCGTGGCTGGCCGCCGACGCACCGCCGAGGAGCACTACCAGAGTGCGCTGGAGGGGCACCGCACGGCAGGGGACCGTATCGGCGAGGCGCGCATTCTTCGCAAGCTCGGCCGATTGTTGTGGGACGCCGGCAAGCGCGTCAGGGCAGAGACGCACTATGCCGAGGCGGCTGAACGGCTTGGCGGGACCAACGCGCCGATCGAATGGGCACACCTCTTGGAGTGGGCTCACCTCCAGCAAGAGCGCGGCCGTCTTGCGTTCCGCGTGGGCGATCACGTCGCCGCCGCGCGGTGGGCGGACGAAGCGCTCGGCTACGCGCGGTCGGTGCCGCCCGATGCCGGCGAGCAAGCCGGGTTCGAGGCGGCGCGCGCCATTGCGGAGGCGCTCAACACCAAGGCGGTTGCGCTGGCGCGGCTTGGGCGACACCAGGAGGCGGTGAACGAGGTGGAGCAAAGTGTCGCGGCAGCCGAGGCCGCCGGCCTCCTCAACGTGGCGTGCCGCGGCTACACCAACCTTGGCGTGCTCTACACGATCGTCGACCCGGCGCAAGCCATGGCGGTTTGCCGGCGCGGCCTCGATGTCGCGAATCGTATCGGCGATCTCGGCTTCCAGGCGCGCCTTCTGGCCAACCTTGCCGTCGCCTGTTGCACCTTCACGGACAGATGTACCGAGGAGGGGGTGCCGGCTGCCGAAAAGGCGATCGAGATCGACCGCGCGCTCGATCAGCGCGAGCATCTCCCGGTACCCTTGATCGTGCTCGGGCAGATCCATCAATGCCACTTCCGCCCCGACATGGCCGCGCGCTGCTACAACGAGGCCATCGAGGTGGCGAGCGAGACCGGCGAGCCGCAGCAGCTGTTTCCGTGCTATGATGGTCTTGCGACACTGAACCTTGATCGAGGCGACATGCCCGAGGCCGAGCGGTATTTCGCTCTGGCCCATGATGTCTGCGCCCGGCACGGGCTCGATCCCGCAGGGCTGATCGTACTGCCGTTCCTTGACTAGCCAATGTGAGGGAGTTCAACCATGTCAGACCGTCATGTAGATGGAACACTTCAGCCGGGCGATCGTGCACCGAACATCGTCCTGGACGCCATCACACGCGAAGGAAAGATCGCGCTCGAGGATTATCGCGGGCATAGTCCCATACTGGTGGGCCTGTTTCGTGGCCTGCACTGCCCGTTTTGCCGGCGCCATATCGCGGCGCAGGCGCAGCTTGATGGCGCGCTGCGCGGGAAGGGGATCGAAAGTCTCACGGTCGTCAACACGCCGATCGACCGGGCGCGGCTCTATTTCCGCTACCATCCATTGCCCAATCTGCTCGCCGCGTCCGACCCTGATCGGGTCTCGCACCGCGCATTCGGCCTGCCCAATATCGAGTTCACGGAGAACGAAACCGAGTGGCCACGCAAAGTGGGCATGGACGCGGTCATGAGCATGCAAGTGGACATGCCCGGCGAGTTGCCCAGCCCGATGAACCGGCCGGCAGCCGCGGAGTACCTGAACAAGAAGGACGGTTACGAGATGACCGAAGCCGACCAGCGTATGGCGGCAACAGGCACGGGGCAGCTGTTTGGCCAGTTCCTGCTCGACCGGGAAGGGATCGTGCGCTGGACGTTCACCGAGGTTCCCGGCGGCGGCCAACGCATGTTCGGAGCGCCGAGCCCACAGGAGCTGATGTCGGCCGCCTCACAGGTGGCAGGCTAGGCATCTTGGCGATTAACCTGCCACCGTCGGTCGTTTCTCGGCGAGCGCCGCAGCCATCGCCGAGATCAGCGGGCGCATGAAATAATGATCTTCCACCGGCGAGACGTCAGTGCGCAATCCGTGCGCGGCGAGCTCGCCCGAGACCGCCGGGCCGACTGAAGCAATCAGCGTCCGTTCGAGCCCAGCGCGAAGGCGCGCCTCGCTGCCATGCGCCTTCGCGGCCTCGAACAGTCGGCGGACCTGGCCGAGATTGGTCAGCGCGATGGAATCGATCCGCCCCTCGGCCATTTCGTCGATCGCGGCGACGATGTTGGCATCTGCCGCCTTGGAATCGTAGACATAGGGCAGCACGGTATCGACCTCGGCGCCTTGCGCGGCGAGCGCGCCGGTCAGCGCGCTGTGGTCCTTGTCCGGATAGAGCTGCAGACCGAGACAGTGGCCCTTCAGGTCGAGCCTGCCCAGCATCTCGATCACGCCCTCGGTGGTCGGCTTCTCCGTGGTCTGCTGCGCATCGAGGCCAACCTCGCGCAGCGCCTTACCGGGCTTCGGGCCGCGGGTGAATTTTCGCGATTTGGCAAGCGCTGCCACGAGAGCCTGATCGAGCCCACGAGCAACGGCGAGCTTCATGATCCGCCGCAGGCCTTCGCCGGTCATCAGCACGAGGTCATCGAACGGTTTGTCGATGGCGCGGCGGATCCAGGCCTCGACCGGCGCCGGGTCCGGCGCATCGTGGATGGTGAACATCGGGCACTGCACGACCTCGGCGCCTTGCTCGGCCAGAAGCTTCGCAAACTGCGCCTCCTCACGCGTTTCCAGGATCAGGATGCGGGTGCCGTTCAAGCGGTCGGCCATGGGCGTGCTCCGGTCAAAAATCGCAATGGTACGTTCATCCTGACTCTGCGCCCGGGATTGGCGCAAGAGTGGGTCAGTGCTAGAGCGGGGCGCAAATCGCGGGTCGTTCCGCCTCGTTTGCCCAAACCTTCATCAAGAGCCATGCCTTATCATCAATATGTCCTGATCCTGTCCTGTCCGGATCGTCCCGGCATCGTCTCGGCGGTGTCAACGTTCCTGGCCCACAACGGGCAGAACATTCTCGACGCCCAGCAGTTCGACGACGTCGAGACCAAGAAATTCTTCATGCGCGTGGTGTTCACCGCGGCTGATCTCGCCGTGGAACTGTCGGCGCTCCAGACCGGCTTTGCCGCGATCGCCGAACGTTTCGGCATGGAATGGCAGATGCGCGACCGCGTCGCGCATCGCAAGGTGATGCTGCTGGTGTCGAAGTCCGACCACTGCCTGGTCGACATCCTCTATCGCTGGCGCACCGGCGAATTGCCGATGATCCCCACCGCGATCGTCTCCAACCATCCGCGCGAGGTTTATGCCGGGCTCGATTTCGGCGGCATTCCGTTCCACCACCTGCCTGTGACCAAGGAGACCAAGCGCGAGCAGGAGGCGCAGATCCTCGACCTCGTCGCCAGCACGGGCACCGATCTCGTCGTGCTCGCCCGCTATATGCAGATCCTATCCGACGATCTGTCGGCAAAACTGTCGGGGCGCTGCATCAACATCCATCACTCGTTTCTGCCGGGCTTCAAGGGCGCAAAGCCGTATCACCAGGCCCATGAGCGCGGCGTCAAGCTGATCGGCGCCACCGCGCATTACGTCACGCGCGATCTCGACGAGGGCCCGATCATCGACCAGGACGTCGAGCGCATCAGCCATCGCGATACGCCGGAGGATCTGGTCCGCAAGGGCCGCGACATCGAGCGCCGCGTGCTCGCCCGCGCGATCCGCTACCATCTTAACGACCGCGTCATCCTCAACGGTCGCAAGACCGTGGTGTTCGTGGATTGAGTTGTTCACCTCTCCCCGCGTGCGGCAGGGCAATCGCATATGGGACCGATTTCGCCTGTGGCCACCCTTCGAGACGCCCGCCGTTGGCGGGCCCTCAGGATGAGGACCAGGTAGGTGCGCGGCACTCGTTTCAATAAGCGCCTATGCCGCTTAGCCTCATTCTGAGGAGACCGTGAAGCGGTCGTCTCGAAGGACGAGGCGCGCGCTCAGGTCGCGCAAAGCGCCATATACGATTGCCCTGCCGCGTGCGGAAAGAGGGGGCGCACAATCTTAACGCACCGCGTTGCCCGACGTTGTCCCCGTCGCGCCCTTCTGGGCCTGCTCTTCCTTTTCGCGATCGGCTGCCGGCAGCAGCCGCTTGCGTTCGCGCTCCTTCATGTAGGCGTCGTATTGCGGCGTACCCGGTCGCGGCGGGGCGTCGGCCGGCAGGCCACCGGCCCATTGCGGGACGTAGTCGCCCATGCCGGCGGAGAGCTTTTCGTTGACCGTGCCGCAGCCTGCAAGGTTCGAAGCCAGCAGAGCGACGACGGCAGCGATCGAAAGCGAACGGAAACGCATGAGCATCTTCTACTTCGTGTCCGATCGGGCACGTGTGATGGGGACGCCGAACGGGCGCGAGCGGCGGACTGTAGTCCTCAATAAGCAAAATTGGCCTATTCGAAGACAGATTCTTTTGTATACACGAAGGTATTATAATAGGTTTATTTTGCCCTTGAGAGGGCCATCCTAGCTGGTATGGTATACATAGCGTATTCACAAGCTAGGAGATCAGCCGGCATAACCGTGATGGTTCAACGGCAAAAGCATTCGGGGATGTTCGAATTCTGCAAATGAGAGGCGGAATTCTCCATCACGCTGCCGTGGCGCCCTCTTAGAGTGCCGCATCAAATTCGCGGCAAACTGGCTTGAGCAACGAAGGGCTTTTTCGTTGACAAGACCATTTTATTTGTACAATCGTACAAATCTCCCTGCTGTCGTCGACGGGACCGCGCGCTTGCGCCGAATGGTCGCCCAACGTCCGATTGACAACGGGGTTGCAGAGGACGCCATGTGGCCGCACGGCATGGCTTGTACGCGAGTTAAAGCGCGGCAAGGACCGGGCACTCGGTTCAGGGCACAAAAGTCAGGAATTAAGGGGAGGGAGATCTGATGTTCGTACGCAAACCATTTTCTTGGGCCGCCGCGGTGGCTGCCATCTCGGGCCTTGCTGCCATTGCTCCGGCCAAGGCCGAGGACGCCGTCAAGGTCGGCCTGATTCTGCCGATGACCGGCGGCCAGGCCTCGACCGGCAAGCAGATCGAGAACGCGATCAAGCTCTACATGCAGCAGAAGGGCGACACCGTCGCCGGCAAGAAGATCGAGATCATCCTCAAGGACGATGCCGCGATTCCCGACAAGACCAAGACCGCCGCGCAAGAGTTGATCGTCAACGACAAGGTCAACTTCATCGCCGGCTTCGGCGTGACGCCCGCCGCGCTCGCGGCCGCGCCGCTCGCAACGCAAGCCAAGATCCCGGAGGTCGTGATGGCGGCCGGCACCTCCATCATTACCGAGCGTTCGCCCTACATCGTGCGCACCAGCTTCACGCTGGCGCAGTCCTCCACCATCATCGGCGACTGGGCAGTCAAGAACGGCATCAAGAAGGTGGCGACGCTGACCTCGGACTACGCGCCGGGCAATGACGCGCTGAACTTCTTCAAGCAGCACTTCACCGCCGGTGGCGGCGAAGTGGTCGAAGAGGTCAAGGTGCCCTTGCAAAACCCTGATTTCGCGCCGTTCCTGCAGCGCATGAAGGACGCCAAGCCCGACGCGATCTTCGTGTTCGTGCCGGCGGGGCAGGGCGGCAACTTCATGAAGCAGTATGCCGAGCGTGGTCTCGACAAGGCCGGCATCAAGGTGATCGGACCCGGTGACGTCACCGACGACGACCTTCTCAACAACATGGGCGATGCCGTGCTTGGCACGGTCACCGCGCATCTCTACTCCGCGGCGCATCCCTCGCAGATGAACAAGGATTTTGTCGCCGCCTACAAGAAGGCGTTCGGCAACCGTCCGGGCTTCATGGCGGTGAGCGGCTATGACGGCATCCACCTGATCTACGAAGCGCTGAAGAAGACCGGTGGCGACACCAACGGCGACAAGCTGATCGAAGCCATGAAGGGACAGAAGTGGGAGAGCCCGCGCGGCCCGATCTCGATCGACCCCGAGACCCGCGACATCGTGCAGAACATCTATATCCGCAAGGTCGAGAAGGTCGACGGCGAGCTTTACAATGTCGAGTTCGGGACCTTCGAGGCCGTCAAGGATCTCGGCAAGACCAAGAAGTGACGCGCACTTCTACACCTCTCCCGCTTGCGGGAGAGATCGGCGCGAAGCGCCGGGTGAGGGCTCTCTCAATACGGGGATTGTCTCGTTGCGGAGATACCCTCTCCCCAGCCCTCTCCCGCAAGCGGGAGAGGGAGCACAGCAGCCTACTCCGCTAGACCTCATATTTTCTCGACAACGACCTGTCATCGATGACCGCAATCCTCACCAACCTGTTCGATGGCGTTGCCTACGGCATGCTGCTGTTCGTGCTCGCCTGCGGGCTCGCGGTCACGCTCGGCCTGATGAACTTCGTCAATCTCGCCCATGGCGCCTTCGCCATGGCCGGGGGCTATGTCTGCATGGTGCTGGTCAACCGGATGGGCTGGCCGTTCTTCGCCGCGCTGCCGCTCGCCTTCGTCTCCGCAGCCGCGATCGGCATTGCGCTCGAACGCACGCTCTACCGCCACCTCTATGCGCGCAGCCATCTCGATCAGGTGCTGTTCACCATCGGCCTGACTTTCATGTCGGTGGCGGCGGTGGACTACATTCAGGGTTCTTCGCGCGTCTTCATCAATTTGCCGGCCGCGCTCCAGGGCCAGTTCGACGTGTTCGGCGTCGGCATCGGCCGCTACCGGCTGATGATCATCGTGATCTGCGGCCTGCTCACTATTGGCCTGCAGATGGTGCTGGCCAAGACCCGCTTCGGCAGCCGCCTACGAGCCGCGGTCGATGATCCCCGGGCCGCGAGCGGCCTCGGCATCAACGTGCCGCAGGTGTTCGCCTTCACCTTTGCCTTTGGCTGCGGGCTCGCCGGCCTCGGAGGCGCGCTGAGCGCCGAGATCCTGGGCCTCGATCCCTACTTTCCGCTGAAATTCATGATCTACTTCCTGATCGTGGTCACCGTCGGCGGCTCCTCCTCGATCACCGGGCCGTTCCTGGCCTCACTCCTGCTCGGCATCGGCGACGTCGCCGGAAAATATTACGTGCCGAAGATGGGCCCCTTCGTGATCTACACCATGATGATCGTGATCCTGATCTGGCGCCCGAACGGCCTGTTCGGCCGCACGGCCGCGCGTTGAGTTCGCCGATGAGCGCTTCCTCCGACGTCGGTCATCACGCCCAGCGCCAGGCGCGCTGGCATTACGGCGAAGTCGCCTTCTGGCTCATCGTATTGGCCTGCGGCTTCGCCTTTCCCACGCGCTATCTGATCATGACCGACATCCTGCGGCTGGCGCTGTTCACGATGTCGCTCGATCTCATCCTCGGCTATGCCGGCATCGTCTCGCTCGGCCATGCCGCCTTCTTCGGTGTCGGCGCCTATGCGGCGGGACTTCTCGCGCTGCACGGTATCGTCAAAGAGCCCGTGCTGGCGCTGATCGTCGCCGGCCTTGCGGCGATGGTGCTCGGCTTTGCCACCAGCTTCCTGGTGATCCGCGGCGTCGACCTGACCCGGCTGATGGTGACGCTCGGCATCGCCTTGCTGCTGGAAGCGCTGGCCGAACGCTTCTCCAACATCACCGGTGGCACCGACGGCCTGCAAGGCATCGAGATGCAACCGATCTTCGGCGAGATCCCGTTCGACATGTTCGGCAAGGCCGGCTTCTTCTACTCGCTGGCTGTGCTGTTCCTCCTCTTCCTGCTCGCCCGCCGCGTCGTGCATTCGCCGTTCGGCCTGTCGCTGCGTGCGATCAAGAACAATCCGCTGCGGGCCGCCGCCATCGGCATCCCCGTCAACCGCCGCCTGATCGCGATCTATACGCTGGCGGCGTTCTATGCCGGCATCGCAGGCGCACTGTTCACCCAGACCACCGCGATCGCTTCGCTCGATGTGTTCGCGTTCGAGCGCTCCGCCGATCTGATGCTGGTGCTGGTCATCGGCGGCACCGGCTATCTCTATGGCGGGCTGATCGGCGCGGTGGTGTTCCGCATGCTCCAGGAATTGTTCTCAACCATCACCCCGCAATACTGGCAGTTCTGGATCGGCCTCGTGCTGGTCGTGATCGTGCTGATCGGTCGCCAGCGCCTGCACCGCTGGGTGCTGTATGTGCCGAACCTGATCATCAAGCAGGTGGCCGGGCGCAAGGCCGTCGTCGCCGTGCCGGAGAGCGACGGATGACCATCGCGCTCGAAACGAAGAATCTCGAAAAGCAGTTCGGCGGCCTGCGCGTCACGCGCGACTTGTCCTTGAAGATCGAGCAGGGCGCCCGCCACGCCCTGATCGGCCCGAACGGTGCCGGCAAGACCACGGTCATCAACCAGCTCACCGGCGTTCTCAAGCCGAACTCGGGGCGGATCCTGCTCGAAGGCCAGGACATCACGGATCTGCCCGTGCATAAGCGCGTGCTGCGCGGCCTGTCGCGCACGTTCCAGATCAACCAGCTCTATCCTGACCTGACCCCGCTCGAGACCATCGGCCTTGCCGTCTCCGAGCGCCTCGGCCATGGCGGCGACTGGTGGCGGCGGATGGGGACGCGCAGCGACGTCAACGGTGAGGTCGCCGATCTGCTGACGCGCTTCCACCTGCTCGACGTCATGAACGAGCAGACCGTGACGCTGCCTTACGGCAAGCAGCGTCTGCTCGAGATCGCGGTGGCGATCGCCGCCAAGCCGCGCGTGCTGCTGCTGGACGAGCCCGCCGCCGGCGTGCCCGAGAGCGAGCGCCATGACATTCTCGCGGTCGTCGGCGCACTGCCGCGCGACGTCACCGTGCTCCTCATCGAGCACGACATGGACCTCGTCTTCTCCTTTGCCGACCGCATCTCGGTGCTGGTCTCCGGCGCGCTGCTCACAGAGGGGCCGCCAGAACAGGTCGCGCGCGATCCGCAGGTCAAGGCAGTCTATCTCGGCGAGGAGGCGGTCAATGTCTGACCTGCTCGCGATCGACTCCCTTCGCGCCGGCTATGGCGAGGCGGTGGTGTTGCCCAACATGTCGCTGCGCCTCGCCGAAGGGCAGGTGCTGGCGCTGCTCGGCCGCAACGGCACCGGCAAGACCACGCTGATCAATTCCATCGTCGGCGTCACCCGCCGCTTCTCGGGGTCGGTCGCGCTTGCCGGCGCGGATGTCACCTCGCTCCGGCCTGACCAGCGCGCGCGTGCCGGCATCGGCTGGGTGCCGCAGGAGCGCAACATCTTCCGCTCGCTCACGGTGGAAGAGAACATGACCGCGGTGGCGCAGCCCGGGCCCTGGACGGTCGAGAAGGTCTACGAGATGTTCCCGCGGCTGAAGGAGCGGCGGAGCAATTTTGGCAACCAGCTCTCCGGCGGCGAGCAGCAGATGCTGGCGATCGGTCGCGCGCTGACCCTCAATCCGAAAGTCCTGCTGCTGGACGAGCCGACCGAGGGCCTCGCCCCCATCATCGTCGAGGAACTGCTCAAGGCGATCGGCACCATCACCCGGGCGGGCGGCATCTGCTCGATCATCGTCGAGCAGAATGCCCAAAAGATTCTGGGGCTGGCCGACCGCGTCGTGATATTGGAGCGCGGAACGATCGTCCACGACGCCCCGAGCGCCGCGCTGAAGGCCGACCCATCCGTTCTGGAGCGCCACCTCGGCGTCGCCGGAGCGGCCGCCCACTGATCTTCGCCTCTCCCCGCAGGCGGGGAGAGGGAGTACAACTTGCGCCACTGAAAGTTCGGGAGAGATAACAATGCAGCGAACCAAAGCCCCCTTCCGCGCCGACGAGGTCGGCAGCCTTCTGCGTCCCGCCAAGATCAAGGAAGCCCGCAGCCGTCTGGAGAAGGGCGAGATCTCGGCCGACGATCTGCGCAAGATCGAGGACATGGAGATCGAGAAGGTCGTGCACAAGCAGGCCTCGATCGGGCTGAAGCTTGCGACCGACGGCGAATTCCGTCGCTCCTGGTGGCATTTCGACTTCCTGGCCAAGCTCACCGGCTGCGAGTTGTTCCACCCCGACACCGGCATCCAGTTCGCGGGCGTGCAGACCCGGCACGACGCAGTGCGCGTGATCGGCAAGCTCGACTTCCCCAACAATCACCCGATGCTGGATCACTTCCGCTTCCTGAAGAAGTATGCCGATCAGGCCCACGTCACCGCCAAGATGACGATCCCGTCGCCCGCGGTGCTGCATTTCCGCGGCGGTCGCAAGTCGATCTCCAAGGACGTCTATCCCGATCTCGACGCCTTCTACGAGGACCTCGGCAAGACCTATCGCAAGGCGGTGAAGGCGTTCTATGACGCCGGCTGCCGCTATCTCCAGTTCGACGACACCGTCTGGGCCTATCTCTGCTCGCAGGACGAATTGCAGAAGGCGCGCGAGCGCGGCGACAATCCCGAGGGCCTGCAGCAGATCTATGCCCGCATCATCAACTACGCGCTGGCCGAGAAGCCCGCCGACATGGTGGTGACGACCCACGTCTGCCGCGGCAATTTCCGCTCGACCTGGATCTCCTCGGGCGGCTACGAGCCGGTCGCCGAGACCCTGCTCGCCGGCACCAATTACGACGGCTATTTCCTCGAATACGACAGCGATCGCGCCGGCGGCTTCGAGCCGCTGCGCTTCCTGCCCAAGGGCAACAAGGTCGTCGTGGTCGGCGTCATCACCTCGAAGTTCGGAGAACTCGAGAAGAAGGACGACATCAAGCGCCGCCTGGAAGAAGCCGCCAAGTTCGCCCCGCTGGAGCAGCTAGCGCTGTCGCCGCAATGCGGCTTCGCTTCGACGGAAGAGGGCAACATCCTCTCTGAGGAAGAGCAGTGGGCCAAGCTCAGCCTTGCGGTGGAGATCGCGAAGGAAGTGTGGGGCAAGTAAGCTCCACGCAGCCTTGACGTGAGTGACGGAAGACCTCTCCACACTGTCACTGTCATTCCCCGCGAAAGCGGGGAATCCAGTACGCCGCGGCTTCTCGATAGGCCACGGACCTCTCGGAGTACTGGATCGCCCGATCAAGTCGGGCGATGACACCGAGTATGTGACTGGCAGCGCCGCGTTCCAGACAGATGGCGGCGATCCCGCCCTCACTTCGCCGCCAGATAGACCTCACCCAGCAACGACGAATTCGACCACGGCACCTGCTTGTTCTTCGTGGTCGAGACCACCTCGGCCCGGACCTGCGTCAGCATCTGCTGCACCTCCAGCCCGGGCGTGCCGATGTGGCGCGACAGCGCGGCGGAGAACGGCGAGTTCGCGCCTTCGCCGTCGAGCGCGACCTGGCCCGGCGCGGTCGCGTAGGCGATCAGCGTGCCGGCTCCCAACGTCGCGCCGGTGCCCAGGCTCGTTGGAGTTGCGAGGCCCGAGGCACCCTCGATGCCGCGATTGCCGCTGTTGGGCGCGACCTGCTGCGCCATCGGATTGTTGCGGCAGGCGTCGAAGATCAGGATGTTGGTGCGGACCTGGTCGTCGAGGCCGGCCATGATCGTATCAGTCTCGATCATCGCCTCCGTCATGTTCGCGCCCGGCTTGAGCGCGACGTCGACGGGAATGAGATAGTTGCGGCCGTCGACCTGCACACCATGGCCGGCATAGTAGACCACCGCTACCTGCGCCCGCGCGGCCTCGCGCAAGAAGTCGCGCGTCACCTTCTGCATCGCGGCGCGGTCGAGATCGATGCCCTCGGACACGGTGAAGCCGATGTCGCGCAAGCTCTTGGCGATGGCGCGCGCATCGTTGGGCGGATTGGGCAGTGCCTTGACATGTGCATAGGCGCCATTGCCAATCACCAGCGCCATGCGCTTGCCGGGGGGGACCGGTGCGGGCGAGGGCGTCGGCGCCGGCCCCGCCTGCTGCGGAGCGGGGGTGGACGTCGGCTGCGTCGTCGGTGACGGCGCATCGCGCGGGATCGGCGCGCTCGCATCCGTCAGCAGCGACAGCCGCACCTTCGCGGTGGCCTGGTTGGCCTTGCTCCCGGCGTCCGAAGCCACGATCGCCAGCGTCGCCTTGTAGTCGTCCTTCGCGTGCGCATAGTCGCCCTTGGCCTCATAGGCGAGCGCGCGATGGATGTAGCCGGAGATCAGCACGCTGTTGGGCGGCGTCATGATGTTGACCGGCGGCCTTTCCTTGGCGAGCCGGATCGCTTCGCTGCCATCGGCGATGGCGCGATCGAGATCACCCTTGGCGCGCCAGATCGCAGTGCGGTTGATCAGCGGCTGCGGCAGCGTCGGATCGAGCCGGATCGCCTGATTGATGTCCGCGAGCGCGCCGTCGAGATCGCCGAGCGCCTCTTTCGAGATGCCGCGGTTCTGGAACGAGAACGCCGATTTCGGATCGGCCTTGATCGACATGTCGTAATCGGCAATGGCCTTGGCATAGTCGCGCTTGCCGCGCCAGGCATTGCCGCGATTGTGGAAGATGATGCCGCTGGGCGGGCCGAGCTTCAGCGCGTCGTCGAAATCCGCGATCGCGATCTCGTACTCGCCCTTGTCGTAATAGGCTGATCCCCGCAAGTTGTAGACCGCCTGGCTCGGCTGGAGCCGGATCGCTTCCGTGGCATCAGTGATGACCTTGGCGTACTCGCCCTTCTTGTTCCACCCGACCGCACGCCAGAAGTAGACCGTTGCGAGCTGCTCGGCCCTGAACACTTTCAGCGCGATGATCTTTGTGCAGGCGTCGACCATCTGGTCCGCGGGCGTGGTCTCGGTGGTGCAGAGCGGGCCGAGCTGATTGCGGGCCTGGGCGAAGGCGGGCCCGGACCACGGCGCGACGATGAGCAGGCAGAGCGCGACGAGCAGGCGGCGCATGGCGATATCTCGTGAGAGGAGAAGCGCTTGTTTGTTGCCCGGCGGGGCGCAGGGGTTCACGGGCTCCCGCCCTGGCGCGCGGCCAACCGAGGCGCATCGATCCGCTATTCCCTGAGTGGGCAGAATTTGCTAGGACACAGGACCCAATCCGTCTGCCCACCGCGTCCCACCGATGAAAAACGACGAAATCCTAAGCCAGATCACCGAGTTCTGCCGCAAGGCGGGCATGGCGGAATCGACCTTCGGTCGGCGCGCGGTGAACGATGGGAAGCTGGTGCATCGCCTGCGCGAGGGAAAGCGCATCACCATCGACACGCTGGAGCGGATCCAGGCCTATATGGCCGCATCGATGGCTGGCGGCGTGCCGCCACCGCGGGGGCTTCAGGTACCGCCGGAAAAGCGCGACCCGCGCGGCAATTTCCGCTTCTTCGAGAACCGCCAGAAATACCTGCTGTTCGTACACACCTGCAGCGAAAAGCGGGTGATCGCAGACAGGGTCGCGCTGGAGCTAAGCTCCATCCATCCGCGCCCGCCGGCGCTGCGCCTGTTCGACGCCGGCGTGGGCGACGGCACGGTGCTGGCGCGGGTGCTGCGCGCAACGCACCAGCGCTTTCCCCACATGCCGTTCTATGTCGCGGGCAAGGAACTCAGCCTCGAGGACCTGCGCCTGACGCTGGAGAAGGTGCCGGACCGCATTTTCGAGCATCCGGCCTCGGTGTTCGTCTTCACCAACATGTTCTACGCGGAAGCGCCCTGGCTCACGCCGGCATCGCCTGCGGCGGCGGCAGCCACCGTCTGGCACGAGGTGCCGCTCCGCGGCGCATCATCGGGCGAGTTCGAGCAGCAGATCGCGGAACTGCGGCCGTTCTTGGAGCAGAACTGGCGCGCCGCGATCAGCCCACGCACGGCCATGCCGCTCTACGAGCGGCCCGTCGTCCTCGTGCTCTATCGCGAGGACCACAGGTTTCTCTTGGATTCGACCATCCCGCGGCCGGGCCAGACCGAGGCCAATTTCGACCTCGTCATCGCATCCCAGCCCTACCGGGCGCTGTCCTCGGTCAATTTCCGGGCCAAGCGGATTATTGCACCCCTGGCGCGGGCGCTCCGGCCTGGCGGCAGGCTGATCGGAATCCACTCCCATGGCCAGGATCCGGGCATGGAAATGATCCAGGCGATCTGGCCTGGAGAAAATCCTTTCTCAGTCAGCCGTCATGAGCTACTGCGTGCAGTTAAGTATGAACTTGGATCGGTGGGCCGCGACTTAAATTTTAATGCTTACGCGGATAACCGTTCGATCTTCAGGTATGATATGGAAGCGCTGCCCAACGAGGTCACCGGCACCATCGGTACCTCGACGGCCTTTGCAGCGTGGAATGCGGCGGTGTATGTCGCTCAGATTGAGGACGACCGGTTGACAGAAATGACTCAAAACGGCCGCACTCTGGATGCCGCCAGGGATGTGCTGCGAAAGTACAATGGGCTCTGGTTTCTCGACGAATCCTACGTCATCTCGCGTCGGCGTGATTGACATCATCAAAAGTAAACATCGCAAACGCCCGCCGGCTAATGGCGGAACAAGGGGTTACTGATGCGCGCATCCTATCTCTTCACCAGCGAGTCCGTGTCCGAAGGCCATCCGGACAAGGTCTGTGACCGGATCTCCGATGAGATCGTCGACCTGTTCTATCGTGAAGGGCCGAAGGCGGGCATCGATCCCTGGGCCATCCGCGCCGCCTGCGAGACGCTGGCGACCACCAACAAGGTGGTGATCGCTGGTGAGACCCGCGGTCCGAAGTCGGTGACCAACGAGCAGATCGAGAGCGTCGTTCGCGGCGCGATCAAGGACATCGGCTACGAGCAGGAAGGCTTCCACTGGAAGACCTGCGACATCGAGATCCTGCTGCATCCGCAGTCGGCCGACATCGCGCAGGGCGTCGATGCGCTGCAGCCGGGCGAGGTCAAGGAAGAAGGCGCGGGCGACCAGGGCATCATGTTCGGTTACGCTACCAACGAGACGCCCGACCTGATGCCGGCGCCGATCTTCTACGCCCACAAGATCCTCCGTCTCATCTCCGAAGCGCGCCACTCCGGCCGCGAGAAGGTGCTGGGCCCGGATTCCAAGAGCCAGGTCACCGTGCAATACGAGAACGGCAAGCCGGTCGGCGTGCGCGAGATCGTGGTGTCGCATCAGCATCTGATCGAGGACCTCACCTCCAAGCAGGTGCGCGACATCGTCGAGCCCTATGTGCGCGAGGCGCTGCCGAAGGAGTGGATCACGCCGAAGACGATCTGGCACATCAACCCGACCGGCAAGTTCTACATCGGTGGCCCCGACGGCGATTCCGGCCTGACCGGCCGCAAGATCATCGTCGACACCTATGGCGGCGCGGCCCCGCATGGCGGCGGCGCGTTCTCCGGCAAGGATCCGACCAAGGTCGACCGCTCCGCGGCCTATGCCGCGCGCTATGTCGCCAAGAACGTCGTTGCCGCCGGTCTTGCCGACCGCTGCACGCTCCAGCTCGCTTACGCCATCGGCGTCGCGCGGCCGCTGTCGATCTACATCGACACCCACGGCACCGGTAAGGTGTCGGAGGACCAGCTCGAGAAAGCCGTCGCCAAGGCGATGGATCTCACGCCGCGCGGCATCCGCAGCCATCTCGACCTCAACCGCCCGATCTACGCGCGGACTTCGGCCTACGGCCATTTCGGCCGCACGCCCGATAACGAGGGTGGCTTCTCCTGGGAGAAGACCGACCTTGTCGAGCCGCTCAAGCGCGCGCTCTAGTTTTAAGCGTCATCCCGGGGCGCGCGCGGTACGCGAGCGAACCCGGCATCCTTATCCATCACATCGAGATTCCGGGTTCGCCTCTTTTGGGCGGCCCGGAATGACGAGTTCAACAACAGGACACTCGCAATGAACGCGAAGCCCGGCTTCACCGATTACATCGTCAAGGACATTTCGCTCGCCGATTTCGGCCGCAAGGAGATCTCGCTCGCCGAGACCGAAATGCCCGGCCTGATGGCCACCCGCGAAGAGTACGGCCCGAAGCAGCCGCTGAAGGGCGCGCGCATCGCCGGCTCGCTGCATATGACGATCCAGACCGCGGTGCTGATCGAGACACTGGCCGCTCTCGGCGCCGACATCCGCTGGGTGTCCTGCAACATCTATTCGACGCAGGATCACGCCGCGGCTGCGATCGCGGCCGCCGGCATTCCCGTCTTCGCCGTCAAGGGCGAGACGCTGACTGAATATTGGGACTACACCGCAAAACTGTTCGACTGGCATGGCGGCGGCACGCCGAACATGATCCTCGATGACGGCGGCGATGCCACCATGCTGGTGCATGCCGGTGTCCGTGCCGAGAACGGCGACACTGCCTTCCTCGACAAGCCGGGCTCGGAGGAAGAGGAGATTTTCTACGCGCTGGTCAAGCGCCTCCTCAAGGAGAAGCCGAAGGGCTACTTCGGCGAGATCGCCAAGAACATCAAGGGCGTATCGGAAGAGACGACGACAGGCGTGCATCGCCTCTACGAGATGGCCAACAAGGGCACGCTGCTGTTCCCGGCGATCAACGTCAACGACAGCGTCACCAAGTCGAAGTTCGACAACCTCTATGGCTGTCGTGAATCGCTGGTCGACGGCATCCGCCGCGGCACCGACGTGATGCTGTCAGGCAAGGTTGCCATGGTCGCCGGCTTCGGCGACGTCGGCAAGGGTTCGGCCGCTTCGCTGCGCCAGGCCGGCTGCCGCGTGATGGTCTCGGAAGTCGATCCGATCTGCGCGCTGCAGGCGGCGATGGAAGGCTACGAGGTCGTGACCATGGAAGACGCCGCGCCTCGTGCCGACATCTTCGTCACCGCGACCGGCAACAAGGACATCATCACCATCGAGCACATGCGCGCGATGAAGGATCGCGCCATCGTCTGCAACATCGGCCACTTCGACAACGAGATCCAGATCGCTGCTCTGCGCAATCTGAAGTGGACCAACATCAAGCCGCAGGTCGACGAGATCGAATTCCCCGACAAGCACCGCATCATCATGCTGTCGGAAGGTCGCCTCGTGAACCTCGGCAACGCCATGGGCCATCCGTCCTTCGTGATGTCGGCGTCCTTCACCAACCAGACGCTGGCGCAGATCGAACTGTTCGCCAACAACAAGAACGGTAAGTACGAGAAGAAGGTCTACGTGCTGCCCAAGACCCTCGACGAGAAGGTCGCCCGCCTGCACCTCGCCAAGATCGGCGTCAAGCTCACCGAACTGCGCAAGGACCAGGCCGAGTACATCGGCGTGAAGCAGGAAGGTCCGTACAAGTCGGATCATTATCGGTACTGAGATTTTCTCCAGCAACGGCACGAAAGCCCCGGATCGATCCGGGGCTTTTTTGTTTGTCGGCCAGAAAACGATGGCTCTCCTAACGGTTGTGGCGAGCCGATTGGCGATTGACGGGCGCCGCCGCCGGTCGGACAATCCGTCTTGGCGGAGGAAACCATGTCCCAAGAGCATTTCGACGTGCTCATCGTCGGTGCCGGCCTGTCCGGCATCGGCGCGGGCTATCATTTGCAGAGCAAGTGCCCGACCAAGAGCTACGTCATCCTGGAGGGACGCGATTGCATCGGCGGCACCTGGGACCTGTTCCGGTATCCCGGCATCCGCTCCGACAGCGACATGTTCACGCTTGGCTATTCCTTTAAGCCGTGGACCGACCCGAAGGCGATCGCCGACGGGCCGCAGATATTGAATTATGTGCGCGAGACCGCCGCCGAGAACGGCATCGAGCAGCACATCCGCTTCCGTCATCGCGTCAAGCGCGCATCGTGGTCGACACCGGAGGCGCGTTGGACCGTCGAGGCCGAGCGCATCGCGGGCGAGGGCGCAACCGAACTCGTGCGCTTCACCTGCAATTTCCTGTTCATGTGCTCGGGCTATTACAAATACGAGGCGGGCTACACGCCGGAGTTCAAGGGCGCGGCGGATTTCCAGGGCCGCATCGTGCATCCGCAGAAGTGGACCGAGGACATCGACTATTCGGGCAAGCGCGTCGTCGTGATCGGCTCGGGCGCGACCGCGGTGACCCTGGTGCCGGAGCTCGCCAAGAAAGCGGCGCAGGTCACCATGCTGCAGCGCTCGCCGACCTACGTGGTGTCGCGCCCCGCTCAGGACCCCGTCGCCAACAAGCTGCGCCGCAATTTGCCGACGCGGCTTGCCTATCACCTGATCCGCTGGCGCAATGTGATGTGGGGGATGTTCTTCTTCCAGCTCAGCCGGCGCAGGCCGGCGAAGGTGAAGGATCTCATCCTTAGGGGCGTGCAGATGGCGCTCGGCCCCGACTACGACGTCGCGACCCATTTCACGCCGCGCTACAATCCCTGGGACCAGCGGCTGTGCCTCGTTCCCGACGGCGATCTCTTCAAGGCGATCCGCGAGCAGCGCGCCGCCGTCGTCACGAGCGAGATCGACACGTTTACACGCGACGGTATTCGCCTGAAGGACGGCAGCGAGCTTGCGGCCGACATCATCGTGACGGCGACGGGCTTGGTGCTCCAGGTCGTCGGCGGGCTCGAGATCAGCGTCGATGGCCGCGCCGTCGATTTCGCCAGCACGCTGACCTACAAGGGCATGATGTATGCCGACGTGCCGAACATGGCTTCCGCCTTCGGCTACACCAACGCGTCGTGGACTCTGAAATGCGATCTCACCTGCGAATATGTCTGCCGGCTCATCAACTACATGGATCGGCACAATTTCCGTCAGTGCATGCCGCATAATGAAGACCCGACGATCACCGCGCAGCCTTGGCTCGATTTCACCTCGGGTTACGTGCAACGCTCGATCGCCAAGATACCGAAGCAGGGCTCGAAGCGGCCGTGGCGGCTCCACCAGAACTACGCGCTCGATATCGTCTCCTTGCGCTTCGGCCGGATCGATGACGGCGTGATGAAGTATTCCTGATCTCCGTATGTTGCCGGAGGAACCGGTCGATCGCTTGAGGCGAGCCGCGACTTGAAGTAGTATTGTTGCGTTGCATGCAATTTACTTCCGACAGCGCCTGAGTTCCGCGTCGCTGGCATTGATGGGAGCGCGGGACGTGCAGGTGGTTGCTCTGGTCACGCAAAAAGGCGGAAGCGGCAAGAGTACGCTGGCCGTTGGGCTTGCAGTGGCCGCGATGGAGCGCGAAGAGCGCGTCGCTCTCATCGAGGCGGACGCGCAGGGCACCATCTCGAAATGGAAACAGCGTCGCGAGAATTCCTTTCCTCGTGTCGAGTGCGTTGCGGATCCGGCGGAGATCGAGCCGGTGCTATCTCGGCTCCAGGCTGAAGGAATTGGGCTCGCAATCATCGACACGGCCGCCACGAATAACGCCTTGGCGCTGCGCGCCATCACCAACGCCGACCTCTGTCTCATTCCGGCGCGTCCGAGCCCGGCCGATATCGAAGCTGCCATCCCTACGCTGTTGGCCATTCGTAGGGGTAACCGCCGGTTTGCCTTCATCCTCAATCAGACGCCCACACGGGGGTGCCGGCTGAGTGAAGCTGCCACGTCGCTCAACTCGCTTGGGGTGCTTGCGCTTCCCTTTATTGGACAGCGCAACGACCATCAGGATGCGCTCGGGGTAGGCTTGGGCGTCACCGAGTTTGCGCCGGACGGAAAAGCCTCGGACGAGATCGTTGGGCTGTGGCGCTGGATTTCGGAACACATCTTCGCGGAGTCGAATCATCATGGGCAAGGCGCGGTCGAGACAGCCTGCTGATGGCGCACGCGCCAAACGTCGGTCGCTGGTGGATCTGACTGCGGCGGTGAGCCGCACAATCGACGAGAGCCTCTTGGAGACGCCGCCTGATCCGGTCGCTGTCCCACGGGGCGATGGACTCCGGAGCGAGTCGGCAGCCAAGAGGCCTGCTCGAAAGACGCCTGCTCGAAAGGTGCCTGCGGAGACGACCATTCCCGCGGCAATCGACAACGTCGCGACGTGCCCGTCTACGAAGGTGGAGCTGCGTTCGACGCAATTCCAAAGTGCCAGCAACACCTCCGCTCTCGCCGTGGAGATCGCCAAAGAGATGCAGACGCGTGCCCTCGAGGCAATGAAGTTAGGCGTGCATACTGCGTTCGAATATACGAAGGATATTGCCAGTCCGGAAAGCGACGTTCTGGACGGAGCTGCCGCTGAGTGCCACGCTGTCGTGCTCGAATTGATGAAAGTGAATGCAGGCGCGACCCTGCAGTATACGCGCGAGTTGAGCCGCGTGAGAACGCTCTCGCAGTGGGTCGAGTTGTCGAGCTCACATGCGCGAAAGCAGTATGAGTTGGTCCGACAGCAAGCCGAATTGCTGAAATCATTGACACGCAATGCGAGAACGTCCGGCGCCGAATAGCGCGCATCGGAATCAGGATATCGCCGAGGCCGGGGCGGGGCGGCCCGCCCGCCGATGTTGTTTGCGTATTCGGCCGCCCGTCTGAATCGGCCATCCTGCCCAACGGTTAACGCCGGATTAACGGATGGGTCCTAGCCTGTCTCGGCCGGGGTGACTCGCAAGGCCGAGGTGAGCCCAATGGAAGCCCAGAGAATCGCGGTCGACGCCGTCGTCGCGCTGACCGATTGCAACCGCGACGCCGTCATCGCCTTCATCCGCCGTCTCTACCTCGCCGGCGTCACCGATCCCAAGCGCCTGACGTTCAAGGGGCTCCAGGCGCTGTCGCGGGCCTGATTTGGGCGGTTTCGGCCCCAAGTTCCGCTCGAGCGCTCTCCCCAGCGTGATTGCAACCCGGCGGTGAATATCTTGCCGCTCGGGCCCCGTCGGGCTACACGACACCCCGGCTGGGTCACTTGGGATTGGGGAAATGCTGAAACAGCTTTTTGCGCCGCAACTTGTCATTCTTTATGTGCTGGCGGCCTCGACGATTTACGTTCACTTCCGCGGCAAGCAGCGGCTGCGCTTCGCGCGCCAGCTCGGCGATCACTCGACCTACCTCGCACCCTACAACGTGCTGATGTATGCCGGCTCGGCCGTGCCCAACAAGCCGGTGATCTCGGTCGATCAGTTTCCCGAGCTGAAGCCGCTGAGCGAGAACTGGGAGACCATCCGCGACGAGGCGGTGCGCCTGTTCGACGAAGGTTTTATCCGCGCCGCCGCCAAGAACAACGACTGGGGCTTCTATTCCTTCTTCAAGAGCGGCTGGAAGCGGTTTTACCTGAAATGGTACGACGACTTCCTGCCTTCGGCGCGCACGCTCTGCCCGAAGACGGTGGAGCTGCTCAACGCCATCCCGAGCGTGCACGGCGCGATGTTCGCGATGTTGCCGCCGGGCGGCAAGCTCGGCGCCCACCGCGATCCCTTCGCAGGTTCGCTGCGCTATCACCTCGGCCTCGTTACGCCGAACTCGAACAAATGCCGGATTCTCGTCGACGGCGTCGAATGCGTCTGGCGCGACGGCGAAGCCTTCATGTTCGACGAGACCTTCATCCACAGCGCCGAGAATGCGACCGACGTCAACCGCATCATCCTGTTCTGCGACGTCGAGCGCCCGATGAAGTTCGGCTTCATGACCGCGATCAACCGCTGGGTCAGCCATCACATCGTCAAGGCGTCGGCGACCCAGAACGTCGACGGCGAGAATGTCGGCGTGCTCAACAAGGTGTTCGGCAAGCTCTACGAGATCCATCTCGGCAGCCGCAAGGTCAAGGAGTGGAACCGCAACGTCTACTACACGCTGAAATATTCGCTGACGGCGCTGATCCTCGGCCTCATCGTGCTGTCGGCGTTGCGGTGATCGGCGCGTCGCGATGAGTTCCTTGCCGATCGCGAATACGGAGATCGTGCGGTTCTTCCGCCAGTGGCTGGACACCTTCGCGGGCTATGTCCGCGAAGTCGACTTTGCCTCGGCGCGGCCGCTCTTCCATCCGGATGTGCTCGCCTTCGGCACGCATAACGATGTCATCCCCGGCCTCGATCAATGGGTCGCGACGCAATGGGACAACGTCTGGCCGAAGACGACCGATTTTCGTTTCGTGCTCGATCAGACCTCGATCCTGGCATCGTCCGACGGCACGATGGTGACCGTGATCGCGCCGTGGACGAGCACGGGCTACCATCCCGATGGCAGCGCCTTTGCGCGGCCCGGCCGGGCAACGATGGTGTTCTCCAAGACCGCCGACGGCTGGCTGTGTGTGCATTCCCACATGTCGCTCAACCGCGGAGTGCCGCAGGCGAGCCACGCCGATCGGCCGGTAAAGGCCTGGTAGAGTCAAGCCATCCGGCAGCGTGCGCCGCCGACTTTATTGGCCGACTAAAGTTTTACACTCTCGTTCCAGTTCGGCCGGAACCCTTGGAACCTGATCTCGTTTGTTCCTCAACGAACAACCGGTAAAAAATGCGCAACCGGGGGGCTGTCCGAGGGAAACGCTCCCATGGCAACACTCGATCTTGATGCCACCCGACTTACTGAATCCGAGCATCAGCGCCAGCTTCGTCGCGCGGTGATCGCGTCCACGGTAGGGACCGCGATCGAATGGTATGATTTCTTCCTCTACAGCACCGTCACCGGTCTGGTTTTCGCAAAGCTGTTCTTTCCGCAGTCCGACCCCTGGGTTGGCACGCTGGAGGCGTTTGCGATCTACGCAGTCGGCTTCGTCGCGCGCCCGATCGGCGCGGCAATCTTTGGACACTATGGCGACCGCATCGGACGTAAATCGACGCTGATCGCGACGCTGCTTTTGATGGGACTGGCGACCGCAGCAGTGGCCGTGGTGCCGACCTATGCGAGCATCGGCATCTGGGGCGCCGTGATCCTGACCGTGCTGCGATTCATTCAGGGCGTCGGCGTTGGCGGCGAGTGGGGCGGCTCGGTGCTGATGTCGATGGAATGGGCCCGCAGCGACCGATCCCGAGGATTGATCGCGTCATGGCCGCAATTCGGCGTGCCCTGCGGCCTGTTCCTCGCAAATCTCGCCGTGCTGGCGTTCAGCCAGATGGCGGGCGATCAGTTCCTGGCGTGGGGCTGGCGCATTCCGTTCGCGCTCAGCATCATTCTGGTCGGCGTCGGCCTTTATATCCGGCTCGGCATCCTCGAAACGCCGGTGTTCTCAAAGCTCGTGGCCGAACGTCAGGTCGACCGCACGCCGATGCTGACGGTGATCCGGGAATACCCGAAGGAGATCCTACTGTCGGCCTTCGCGCGCATGTCGGAGCAAGCGCCGTTCTACATCTTCACCGCCTTCGTCTTCTCCTACGGCATCGGCACCCTGCACGTTTCGCGCGACTTCCTGCTGACCGCGGTGCTCTCGGCTTCGGTACTGTCGTTCGTCTCGATCCCGCTGTGCGGACATATCTCCGATCAGATCGGCCGCAAGAACATGTACATGATCGGCGCTGCCGTGACTGGCATCTTCGGCTTCGTCTATTTCGCGCTGCTCAACACCGGATCGCCAACCATCATCTTCCTTGCGATCATCCTGTCGCTGATTCCGCACGACATGCAGTACGGGCCGCAAGCCGCCTTGATCGCCGAGAGTTTTACCGGACGCCTGCGATACAGCGGATCCTCGCTCGGCTATCAACTCGCATCCGTGATCGCCGGCGGCCCGGCGCCGCTGATCGCAACCTGGCTGTTCGGCACGTTCCACTCGGCAACCGCGATCGCGATCTACATCGCGATCTGCGCTATCATGACGCTGGCCGCAACCGCGATGATGACCGATTACACCGGGAAGGACATCAACGCGGTGGGCGCGCATGAGCGGCGAACTTGAGGCCGCAAAAAAGCCCCTGACGTGACGTCCGGGGGCTTTTGCTTTTTCATTGATTTGAGGTCTGCCTACTCCGGCTGGCCGATCGCGACCTTCAGCGTGCCGATGCCGTCGACGCCGCATTCGAGCTTGTCGCCCACCTGGAGCTGCGACACGCCGGCTGGCGTGCCCGTCATGATGATGTCGCCGGCGGCGAGCTTCACCTGCTGCGAGAGCTGCCAGATGATTTCCGGCACGTTCCAGATCAGCTCGGTGAGGTCGCCCTTCTGCGCTTCCTTGCCATTGACCGTGAGCCAGATCTTGCCCTTCGAGGGATGGCCGATTTTCGAGGCCGGCTGCACCGCGGAGCAGGGGGCGGAGCCGTCGAACGACTTGCCGATCTCCCAGGGACGCTCCTTCTTGCGCGAGGCGATCTGGAGATCGCGGCGGGTGAGGTCGATGCCGACGGCGTAACCGTAGACGTGGTCGAGCGCCTTGTCGGCAGGGATGTTCAGCCCGCCGCTCTTCATCGCGACGACCAACTCGACCTCGTGATGCAGATCCTTGGTCAGCGGCGGATAGGGGATGGTTGCGCCATCCGGCACCAGCATGTCGGCGTGCTTGGCGAAGAAGAACGGCGGGGCGCGCTCGTCATTGCCCATCTCGCGGATGTGCTCGAGATAATTGCGGCCGACGCACCAGATGCGGCGCACCGGGTAACGGCCGCTTTCGCCGACGACGGGAAGCGAAGCCTGGGGCGGAAGCGGAATGACGTAGGAGGCGGCGTTCATGAAGCGGTCTCGCGGCTCTTGAGGTTGATAAGGAACTCTATGCGGTTGCGCTGATCGGCGCCAGTGTGCCGGCATCGTGATGTTGCAGGCGGAAGAACGAGGCGTAGCGGCCGGACCGGCGCAAGAGCTCGTCATGCCGGCCCTGCTCGACGATCTCGCCGCCCTCGACCACCAGGATGCTATCTGCGTGCATGATGGTGTGCAGGCGGTGCGCGATCACGATGGTGGTGCGGTTCCGGCAGAGATGCTCGATCGCCTCCTGCACCTGACGCTCGGACTCCGAATCGAGCGCGGCGGTGGCTTCGTCCAGGAGGATGATCGGCGCGTTCTTGATCAGCGCGCGCGCCACCGCGATGCGCTGGCGCTGGCCGCCGGAGAGCTGCGTGCCGTGCTCGCCCACCGGCGTGTCGTAACCGAGCGGGAAGCCCATGATGAAATCATGCGCGCAGGCCGCCTTCGCCGCCTCGATGATTTCCTGTTCGGTCGCGCCCGGCCGGCCGAAGGCGATATTGTTGCGGATGGTGTCGCGGAACAAATAGACGTCCTGGCCGACATAGGCGGTCTGCGCCCGCAGCGATTTGCGCGAGACCGAGTTGATCGACTGCCCGTCGATCACGATCTCGCCTTGCGTCACCTCGTAGAAGCGCAAGAGCAGCGCCAGCACGGTCGACTTGCCGCCGCCGGACGGGCCGACCAGTGCGGTGACTTTGCCCGGCTCGGCGATGAAGCTCATGCGATTGAGCACGGTCTCGCCTGAGCGATAGGAGAAGCTGACGTCGCGCAGCTCGATGCGGGCATCTGACAGCTTCAGCGCCGGCTTGTCGTCGTCGGACTGTTCGCTCGCCGGGCTGTCGACGACCTCGAGCAGCATGCGCGCGCCGACCAGCTGGCTGTTGAGGTCGATGTTGAGCCGCGCCAGCCGCTTGGCCGGCTCGGTCGCCATCAGGAAGGCGGTCATGAAGGAGAAGAACGCGCCGGGCGTGGCATTGAGCGCGACCACGGCGTAGCCGCCGTACATCAGGCAGCCGGCGACCGCGAAGCCGCCGAGCATCTCCATCAGCGGATTGGAGCGGTTGGCGACGCGGGCCATCTTGTTGGCGTTGCGCTCGACGACCGCGATGTTCTCGTCGATGCGGTTCTGCATGGTGTCTTCGAGCGTGAACGCCTTGACCGTGCGGATGCCTTGCAGCGATTCCTGCATCGTCTCCAGGATGTCGGCGGTGCCGGTGAACTGGTTATGCGCAAGGCCCTTGATGCGCTTGACCAGCTTGCGCAGCACCAGCATCGCAGGCGGCACCGCGACGAGGCCGATGAACGACATCAGCGGGTCCTGCCACACCATCACACCGATCATCGCGAGCAGCATCAACAGGTCGCGCCCGATCGCGTTGACCAGCATGTTGAGCACGTCGGTGATGGACTTGGCGCCGGCGGTCAGCCGCGCCAAAAATTCCGACGAATGCCGCTCGGAGAAGAAGCCGACGCTCTCGCGCATCAGCTTGGCGAACAGCTGGCGCTGGTTGGTGGCGAGGATTGCGTTGGAGATCTTTGTCAGGATCACCATGTGGCCGTAGGTCGCCACGCCCTTGATGAACAGCAGCACCACTGTGATGCCCGAGAACATCGCGATGCCCGGGATGTTCTTGTCGACATAGGCCTGGTTGATGACCTGGCCGAGCACATAGGTCGCGCATGCGGTTGAGCCTGCGGCGAGCGCCATCAGCGCAAAGGCGACGAGGTAGCGCCGCCAGTAGACGACCCCTTGTTCCATGACCAAGCGGCGAATCAGGACCGCTGCCGCATAGGGATCGTCGGTGATTTTCTTTGGAAACTGGGCCATCCGGTGTCCATTGACGGCGCAGGACAAAGCCTGCCCGCGCGTCAGGGATCGATGGGCCTCTGTGCCCGCTCAAGCGGGGTTTTTCAAGCCCAATTAAGGGCTTGCGCTCGGGATGATTCTAGGCCGAGACGGCGTGGCGGAGCTCGCCATGGCGCTCGCGGAACAGCTTGTCCTCCCACGCCAGCGCATGCGCGGCGATGGTCTCGAGGTCCTCGTATTGCGGCTTCCAGTCGAGCAGGCCGCGGATGCGGCTGGTGTCGGCGACCATGGTCATGATGTCGCCAGGTCGGCGCGGGGCGTATTGCACGGCGAAGCTGCGGCCCGAAACCCGGCGCACCGCGTCGATTGTCTCCAGCACCGAATAGCCGCGGCCATAGCCGCAATTGAGCGTCGTCGAGGCGCCGCCATTGCGCAAGTACGCCAGCGCGGAGCGATGCGCCTGCGAGAGGTCCGTGACGTGGATGAAGTCGCGGACGCAACTGCCGTCCGGGGTCGGATAGTCGGTGCCGAACACGTCGATCTTGGCGCGCTGGCCGGTGGCGGCTTCCACCGCGATCTTGAGCAGATGCGTGGCGCCGACGGTGGCAAGGCCGATGCGCGCCTGCGGATCGGCGCCGGCAACGTTGAAGTAGCGCAAGGTCACATATTGCATGCTGTAGGCGGCGGCGACGTCATGCAGCATGATCTCCGTCATCAGCTTCGACGAGCCGTAAGGCGACAGCGGCCGCGTCGGCGCGTGCTCGGGCACCGGCACCAGGTCCGGATTGCCGTAGACGGCGGCGGTCGAGGAGAAGATGAAGCGGCCGATGCCGCGCTTGACCGCGACGTTGAGCAGATTGCGCGCGGTCGTGAAATTGTTGCGGTAGTAGCCGAGCGGATCGCGCATCGAATCCGGCACGACGACCGAGCCGGCGAAATGGATGATGCTCTCGATGTCGTGCTGCGCGATCACGCCTTCGAGCAGGTTCTCGTCGCCGGCATCGCCAATGAACAGCGGCACGCCTTCCGGCAGATAGGTGGAGAAACCTGTGGAGAGATCGTCGATCACGACGACATCCTCGCCGGCTTCCGCCAGCGCCAGGACCGTGTGACTTCCGATGTAGCCGGCGCCGCCGGTGACAAGCACAGTCATGATCTCACCCGTCTTCGATCAACGCGCAAAACTAGCGCTGGCGTGGTGAAGAGGGGGTATCGGCGCGGCTGAACTGGTCACTATGCTTAATGTTGCGTATAGGGGATCTGCTAAACGGAGCATGACGTGGCGAATTTCCCCGGCGATCTCGAAGTGATCGTGCCAAATCTGCACAGGCGCTATTCCGGGGTCACCGCGACCAATCGGATGGTGGCGCCGCGGCTGGCGAAACTGTATCGCGCGGCGTGGTTCGGCTCGGATACGCCGGACGGGATTGCGTGCCTGAGCGCTGCGGATTTCCTGAAACTATGGCGGCGCAAGGCGCCGCTGATCTGGCATGCGCGCCGCAACAACGAGATGATCGCCGGCGTCGCGCTGCGCGCGCTCGGCTGGCCACTGAAACTCGTATTCACCTCGGCGGCGCAGCGGCATCACAGCTGGATCACGCGCTGGCTGATCCGGCGCATGGATGCGATCATCGCAACGAGCGACATCTCGGCATCTTTCCTGAAGGTGAAGGCAACCGTGATTCCGCATGGCGTCGACACCGACGTCTACGCACCGCCGACAGATCGCGCCGCTGCCTTCGCGGAAGCGGCGCTGCCCGGCCGCTACGCGATCGGCTGCTTCGGCCGCGTGCGCGCGCAGAAGGGCACCGACGTGTTCGTCGATGCGATGAGCCGGCTGTTGCCGCGCTATCCCGATTTCATCGCAGTGATCGTCGGCCAGGTCACGCCCGAGCAGACGGCCTTTGCCAACGACCTGAAGCAGCGCATCGCGGCCGCCGGTCTGCAATCGCGCATCCTCATCACCGGCGAATTGCCGATCGGCGAGGTGCAGCGCTGGTATCAGCGATTGACGATCTACGCCTTCACCTCACGCAACGAAGGTTTTGGCCTGACGCTGATCGAGGCGATGGCGGCCGGCAGCGCCCTCGTCGCCGCACGCGCCGGTGCGGCCGAGCTCGTGGTGGAGGATGGCGTCACCGGCGTGCTGGTTCCGTCGGGCGATGTCGATGCGCTGGTTGCCGCGTTGGAGCCGCTGATGCGTGATGTAATCGCGGCGACCGCGATGGGCGCGCGCGGGCGGGCAAGGGTGCTCGAACGCTTCAGCCTGGATGCGGAGGCGGCGCGGATCGGCGAGGTCTATCGGCCGCTGCTCTGAGCGTTGCTTTGGTAGGCGCAAACAATAAGTGCGAAAACAACCCCATACACAGTAGCCGCGGTCAGCAAAATCAATGGCTTGGCTGGGAGCTCGTTTTTCTTGCGGATTTTTCGAATCGCGTTTGACTTGTCGGGCAAAACACTGGCAGGATGTCATCATTGGCGCTGCCCGCCCCGCTCACGTCGTCGCCCGCGCCCCGATTTCACCCAGCACCCGCTGCGCTATCGCCACCACCTCGCTCGCCGCGATGTCGCGCATGCAGCGGTGATCGTTCATCTTGCAGATCGTGCTCTGGCAGGGCTGGCATGACAGCACGCTCTTGTCCTGCACGACGGTCGCGGCGAGGCCATTGAGGGGGGCCCATAGGTAGGGGCTGGTCGGGCCGAAGATGCCCATGGTGGGCGTGCCCAGGGCGGCTGCGATGTGCATCAGGCCGGAATCGTTGGAGATGGCGACGCCGGCTGCGGCCATGGCCAGCACACCATTGCGCAAGTCGTTGCCGGTGAGGTCCCGCACCCCCGCGCCGCCGGCCGCGACGATTTCCTGGGCGAGGCCCTTTTCCGCGGGGCCGCCGACCACCCAGACCTCCAGGCCGCGCTCGACCAGCAATCGGGCGGCCTCGGGATAGTAGGTCCAGCGCTTTGACACGCCGACCGAGCCGGGGGCCAGCGCCACGGCCGCGCCGGCGCTGAGGCCATTGGCTTGCCGCCAGCGGACGATCTCCTCGGCCGGGACCCGCAATTGCGGCACCGGCCATTCCGGAGGCAGCGGGGCGCCGTCGGGCTGGGCGAGGGCCGCGTTCTTGTCGATGAAACGGGGCAATTTCTTCTCGCCCCAGCGCCAGTGATTGATCAGGCCGAACCGGAACTCGCCGACGAAGCCGATCCGTTCAGGAATGCCCGCCAGCGCGGGCGCGATGGCCGCCTTCCAGGTTCGGGGCAGCACCAGGGCGGTGCCGTAGTTCCGCTCGCGCAGGAGTTTTGCCAGGCTGAGCTGGCGGCCAACTGCAAGCCGGCCGCGCGGCAGGTCCCAGACGATCCCAGCGCGCACGCCGGGCATGTAATCGACCAGCGGCGCGCACAGGGAGGTGGTCAGGAGATCGACCGGCCGGTTGGGCCAGCGCTCCTTCAGGACCCGCACGACGGTGTGATTCCGGACGAAATCGCCGATCCACATATAGGGAATGATTAGAATCGGGCTTGTGTCGTCCCGGTCTGCATGTCCACTAAGTTGAGAATCTATATTCATTTGTTAATAGGGCCGAAGGCGAGCTGTATGGCCGTTCGGTTAGCCGCTCCGGGCCGGCAGGTAAAGCCGGCTGAGGACCGATCCCAAAACCGCTTACACTTTGGCGGATCATGCGCTACGGCAGGACCGGGCTTTCAGAAATCGGGCAGGTAGGTGGAATGTTGCTGGTGACCGGCGGGGCCGGTTTTATCGGATCGAATGTCGTCGCCGCGCTCAACGAGGCCGGCCGCAGCGACGTCGTGGTCTGCGATCTCCTCGGCTCTGACGGCAAATGGCGCAACCTCGCCAAGCGGCAGCTTGTGGATATCGTCCCGCCGGCCGAACTGATCGACTGGCTGAAGGGCCGCAAGCTCGACGCCATGATCCATCTCGGGGCGATTTCCGAGACCACAGCGACCGATGGCGATCTCGTGATCGAGACCAATTTCCGCCTGTCGATGCGCCTCTTGGACTGGTGCACGGCGAATGCGGTGCCATTCATCTATGCCTCGTCGGCGGCGACCTATGGCGATGGCACGGACGGCTTTGACGACGACGCCTCGCTGCCGGCGCTGAAAAAACTGCGGCCGATGAATCTGTACGGCTGGAGCAAGCACCTGTTCGACCTCACTGTTGCCCAGCGCGTCGCGAATGGCGATCGGCTGCCGCCGCAATGGGCGGGCCTGAAATTCTTCAACGTGTTCGGCCCCAACGAATACCACAAAGGCTCGATGATGAGCGTGCTGACGCGCCGCTTCGACGACGTGAAAGCGGGCCGCGTCGTGCAGCTGTTCAAGTCGCATCGTGAAGGCATCGAAGACGGCGACCAGCGCCGCGATTTCATCTATGTCGACGACGTCGTGCGCGTCGTCATGTGGCTGCTCGCGACTCCGTCGGTCTCCGGCCTGTTCAACGTCGGGACCGGAAAGGCGCGCAGCTTCAAGGACCTGATGCTGGCAGCCTATGCCGCGCTCGGCAAAAGGCCCAACATCGAATACATCGACATGCCCGAGGCGATCCGGGGCAGCTATCAATACTTCACGCAGAGCAAGGTCGATCGTCTCCACCGCGCCGGCTATAACGGCGGCTTCACGACGCTCGAGGACGCGGTCAAGGCCTATGTCGGGGATTATCTCGACCGGCCCGACCGCTTCCGCTGAGGCCCCTCGATCATGCCGACACCCATTCTCGATTTCGATGCCCTCGCACAAGCCATCGGCGGCCGCACGGTGCTGTGTATCGGCGACATCATGCTGGACGAGTTCGTCTATGGCGAGGTGTCGCGGATCTCGCCGGAGGCGCCCGCGCCGGTGATCTCGGCACAGCGCAGCGAGATCCATATCGGCGGCGCCGGCAACGTCGCGCGCAACGTCGCCTCCCTCGGCGCGCGCTGCATCTTCGTCGGCCTCGTCGGCGAGGACGATGCGGGCAGGCGGCTCGCCTCGGCGCTGGCGGAGTACGCCGGCATCGACAGCGTTCTGGTGACCGACTCCTCGCGCCCGACCACGCGAAAAGTCCGCTTCGTCTCCGAGCATTTTTCCACGCATATGCTGCGTGCGGATTGGGAGCAGGCGGGGCCTGCCTCCGATGCCACCGAGACGAAACTGATCGAGGCGATCCTGCCGCAGATCGCGCGCGCTGACATCGTGCTGCTGTCCGACTACGCCAAGGGCGTGCTGACCGCACGCGTGATCCGCCACACCATCGACGCCGCGCGAAAGCTCGGCAAGCCCGTCATCGTCGATCCCAAGAGCCTGAACTGGGCGATCTATCGCGGCGCGACGCTGCTCACGCCCAACCGCAAGGAATTTTCGGAGGCGACGCGGAGCCGCGCCGACACCACGCAGAGCATCGTCGATGCCAGCGAGGACGTGATGCGGCTCGCCGATTGCGAGGCGATCCTGGTCACGCTGGGCGAGCACGGCATGACGCTGGTGCCGCGCAGCGGCGAGGCCGTCCATGTTCCGGCTTTCCCGGTGAAGGTGCGCGACGTTTCCGGCGCCGGCGACACCGTCGCCGCCGCGCTTGCGGTGTCGCTCGCAACGGGCGCGGACTGGGACGCGGCGCTGCGCATGGCCAATGCCGCCGCCGCCGTCGCCGTCGGCAAGCAGGGCACCGCCACCGTGAGCGCGGCCGAGCTGCGGCGAAAGATCCTGCCGCACGCCTATCTCGCCGCCGAGGAGAAGATCGTGCTCGAGCCGGGCGTGCTCGACGCGCAACTCGCCGAATGGAAGCGGCAGGGCCAGCGCGTCGGCTTCACCAATGGCTGTTTCGACATCCTGCACCCCGGCCACGTTAAGGTGCTGACCGCGGCGCGCGCCGCCTGTGACCGCCTGATCGTGGGTCTCAACAGCGACGCCTCGGTGCGGCGGCTGAAGGGTGCCGATCGCCCGGTCCAGGACGAGCGCGCGCGTGCCGAGGTGCTGGCTGCGCTGGAGGCCGTCGATCTCGTCGTCATCTTCGAGGAGGACACGCCGATCGAGCTGATCACCAAGATCAAGCCCGGCGTGCTGGTCAAGGGCGGCGACTACACCCGCGAGCAGGTCGTCGGCCACGAGGTCGTCGAGGCCGCGGGCGGGACGGTCGTGCTGGTCGATATCCTCCAGGGCTTCAGCACCACCGCGCTGGTGCATCGCGCGCGGGGAGGGGACAAGTGACGGCGCTCGCCCGCGAGACGGCGGGCCAGATGCTCGGGCGGCGTCTGCGCAGCCCGGCGGCCTGGCGCGAGACGGTCGATATTTTCGCGGTGCTGACCGCGGCTTCGCTGCCATGGTCGACGTCGCTTGCGGGGATCTTCAATGCCCTGATGCTGCTCTGCATGGTGCCGTTTCTCGACGTCCGCGCATTCCTGCAATCGCTGAAGCGTCCGATCTGCGCGGCGCCGATCGCACTGGTCGTTCTCGCGCTACTCGGGACGCTGTGGTCGGATGCGTCCTGGGGCGCGCGCCTGTATGCGGTCAATCCAACCGTCAAGCTGCTCGTGCTGCCCGTCCTGCTCTACCACTTCGAGCGCTCGCAGCGCGGGCATTGGGTGCTCGTCGCCTTCCTGGTGTCCTGTGCGCTGTTGTCGGTGATGTCGTGGCTGGTCGCCTTCTATCCCAACCTCGCGCTCAAGACCGATGCGCCCGAACGCGGCATCTTCGTCAAGAACTACATCGACCAGAGCCAGGAATTCACGCTTTGCGCGGTCGCGCTCGCCTATCCGATCGTGATGCTGCTGCGTGAGAAGCGTTACTGGCTCGCCGGGCTGCTCACGGCGCTGGCGCTCAGCTTCTTCGTCAACATGGCCTTCGTGGTGGTATCGCGCACGGCGCTCGTCACCATTCCGATCATGTTCGGCGTGTTCGCGCTGCTTCATCTCAAATGGCGCAGCATTGCGATCGTCGCCGCCGCTCTGCTCGCCGGCGCCGTTCTGGCCTGGCAGGCTTCGCCGCATTTGCGCCAGACCGCTGAGAGATTTACCAACGAGTACACGCGCTATGTGGAAAGGGGCGAGCCGACCTCGATCGGGCTGCGGCTCGAATTCTGGCGGAAATCGCTCGGCTTCTTCGCAGAGGCGCCGGTCGTGGGGCATGGCACGGGCTCGACGCGCGGATTGTTCGAGCGGGGCGCGACACCCGGGGGGCAGTACCAGGCGTCCGCCGAAGTGATCGGCAATCCGCATAACCAGACGCTCAACGTCGCCGTGCAATGGGGCGTAATCGGCATCGCCGTTCTCTACGCGATCTGGATCCTGCACCTGCTGTTGTTTCGCGGCGACGGGTTCGCCAACTGGATCGGACTCCTGGTGGTGGCGCAGAACGTCTTCACCTCTCTGTTCAACTCCCACCTGTTCGACTTTCACGAGGGCTGGATGTACGTCATCGGCGTCGGCGTTGCCGGCGGCATGGTGATCCGGGCCCAACGGTCCGAGGCGAAGCCGGAAGAGGACGGTTCCTGAACGACCCTCGCGGCCGGCAGGCCTCGACTGGCCAGCGTCATCTCGCAAGCCTTCTCTGGCATGTCCCGCCGAGATGGGTTATCAGCGCGGGCAGGTTGCATCTAACTGGGTTTTCATCGGTCGGCGGATGACGCGTCTTTCGCATCTCACTTTGCGCAATTTCCTGATCGCGCTCCACGACTTGCTGGCGACCACGGCGGCGCTTTTCGCCGCCTTTTATCTACGATTCGAGGGTGGCGAAGGCTTCTTCGAACGCTTGCCGCTGCTGTTCCAGATCCTGCCCTATTTTCTTGCCTTCAGCGTGGTCGTGTTCTTCGTCTTGAACCTGACCACGACGAAATGGCGGTTCATCTCGCTGCCGGACGCGCTGAACATCATTCGCGCGGCGACCGTGCTGACGGTTGCCTTGCTCGTGCTCGACTACATCTTCGTCGCGCCCAACGTTCGCGGTGCCTTCTTCCTCGGCAAGGTGACGATCGTCCTCTACTGGTTCCTGGAAATCTCCTTCCTCAGCGCTCTGCGCATGACTTATCGCTATTTCCGCTATACGCGGGTGCGGCGTCATGCGAGGACCGATGATGCCGCGCCGACGCTGCTGATCGGCCGCGCCGCGGATGCGGAGGTGCTGCTACGTGGGATCGAGAGCGGGGCGATCAAGCGCATCTGGCCGGTTGGCGTGTTGTCGCCTTCGCTTGCGGATCGAGGCCAGTTCATCCGCAACCTGCCGGTGCTGGGCGGCATCGACGATGTCGAGGACGTCATCGCGGATTTCGCCAAGCGCAACAAGCCGATCGCCCGCCTGGTGATGACACCGTCGGCGTTCGAGCCGGAGGCGCGTCCGGAATCGATCCTGATGCGGGCGCGCAAGTTGGGCGTGATCGTCAACCGCATGCCCTCGCTCGAGAGCGGCGACACGCCGCGGCTCACGGCCGTCGCGGTCGAAGACCTCCTGCTGCGGCCGAGCGAGAAGATCGACTATCTGCGCCTCGAAACCCTGATCAGGGGCAAGGCGGTGATCGTCACCGGCGGCGGCGGCTCGATCGGCTCCGAGATCTGCGAGCGCGTCGTTGCCTTCGGCGCCGCGCGTCTTCTGATCGTGGAAAATTCCGAGCCGGCGCTCTACGCGGTCACGGAAGCGCTCGCCGCGCATTCGGCGGCCCAAATTGAAGGGCGGATCGCCGACATTCGCGACCGCGAGCGCATCATGCGCCTGATGGCCGAGTTCAAGCCGGACATGGTCTTCCATGCCGCGGCGCTCAAGCACGTGCCGATTCTCGAGCGCGACTGGAGCGAGGGCGTCAAGACCAACATCTTCGGCTCCATGAACGTGGCCGACGCAGCGCTCGCCGCCGGCGCGGAAGCCATGGTGATGATCTCGACCGACAAAGCGATCGAGCCGGTGTCGATGCTCGGCCTGACCAAGCGTTTCGCCGAGATGTACTGCCAGGCGCTCGACCGTGATCTTGCGGCAGCGAGCGGCGGTGCCAAGCCGCCCATGCGGCTGATTTCGGTCCGGTTCGGCAATGTGCTGGCCTCGAACGGCTCGGTGGTGCCGAAATTCAAGGCCCAGATCGAGGCTGGCGGCCCCGTGACCGTGACGCATCCCGACATGGTCCGCTATTTCATGACCATCCGCGAGGCCTGCGATCTCGTCATCACGGCGGCAACGCACGCGCTCGGAGCGCAGCATTCGGACGTCTCGGTCTACGTGCTCAACATGGGCCAGCCGGTGAAGATCGTCGATCTCGCCGAGCGCATGATCCGGCTCTCCGGGCTTCAGCCGGGCTACGACATCGATATCGTGTTCACGGGCATGCGGCCGGGCGAGCGCCTGCACGAGATCCTGTTCGCTTCCGAGGAGCCGACCCGCGAGATCGGCGTCCCCGGCATCATGGCCGCTCAGCCGAACGAGCCGCCGATGCAGACCCTGCGCAAATGGATTGCGGCGCTCGAGCAGGCGATCGCGCGCGACGATCGCGCCACCATCAGGACCATCCTGAAGGATGCGGTCCCCGAATTCGGGTCGACCGCGGCCTGACCATGCAGCCTCCAGGCAAGATCGTCGTCGCCTGTACCGCTCTGGTCGACGGCTTGTTGCGCAACGCTGTTCCGGCGGGGCAATGATGAGCGAGATAAAGCCGGTCGTGCTGGTGACGGGGGCGAGCGGCTTCCTTGGCCGCCATATCGTGCCTGCGCTGACGCGGCAGGGATGGTCGGTCCGCCGCGCGGTGCGCAGCCCGGAAGGCACCGACGGCGAGGTCGTGATCAAATCGATCGGCCCGGAAACCGACTGGCAAGCCGCGCTCGAAGGCGTCGACGCCGTCGTCCATCTCGCCGCGCGCGTGCATTACAAGAACGAGGAGCACGCGGTCCAGCTCTACCGCGACGTCAATGTCGACGGCACATTGCATTTGGCGCGCTCCGCAGCGACGGCCGGCGTGCGTCAGTTCATCTTCATCAGCACCGTTCTCGTTCACGGCCGCAGCAATGACGGCCGTGCGCCGTTCAGCGAGAGCGATGTCCCGACGCCGCGCGGTCTCTACGGCACATCCAAGGCTGAGGCCGAGGCGGGCTTGAGGACGCTGGCGCGCGACAGCGACATGAAAATCTCGGTGATCAGGCCGCCTTTGATCTATGGCGCGGGCGCCAAGGGCAATTTCGCGCTGCTGACGCGCGCGGTCAGGCGGGGACTGCCGCTGCCCTTTGCGGCGATCCGCAACCGCCGCAACTTTCTATCCGTGCAAAACCTGTCGTCGTTCATCCTGCACCGGCTCGGCCATTCCGACCCGGCGAGCAATTTCGAGATCTTCCTGCTGGCCGACCGGGAGCGGGTCTCGACGCCTGAATTCATCGCGTGCCTGGCGAGAGCCTCCGGCAAGAGCGCCCGGCTGTTCGGCATACCGCCAAAGCTGCTCAGCGCGGTCCTCCGCGTGATGGGCCGTCGGGATATGCAAGACGGCCTGATCGGCTCGCTCGAGCTCGACATCTCGAAGGCGATCGCAACTGGCTGGCAGCCGCAGGTTACTCTCGAGGAGGGGTTGCGCCTGGCGGTATCGGATCAGGAGCCCTGAGGCCGGGAAAAGCGGCGCAGCACGAATCCGACCGCGAGCGCTCCGGCAACAAGTGCGAAAATGGCGATCGCCGGCGCGGCGGCGCGGATCGTGAGAATGGCCAACCCCGCCAGCACCAGATTGAGCAGGAAGACCTCGCCGATCACCTGCGGCACCGTGAAGCCGTTGTCAGTGGCGCGCTGGTAGAAATGCGAGCGGTGCGCCGACCAGAACGGCTCGCGCCGCGCGATCCGTCGAAACAGCGTGATGGTGGAATCGGCGAGATAATAGGCCGGCAACAGCAGCGCCGCGGCCGGCTGCCCGCGAAAGGCGAGTTCCAACAGGCACCAGCCGAGCAGAAGGCCGATCGGCAGACTGCCGACATCGCCCAGGAAGACTTTTGCGACCGGGCGGTTGAACGGCGCGAAGCCGAGCATGGCGCCGCACAGCGCCGTCGCGATCAGCGCGGCCGGCCACGGCAGCTCGCCGAGCCATCCCAGCAGCAGCAGCGCCGCGGTGACCGGCACCACTTCTGCTGCCGTCATTAGGTCGAGCCCGTCCATGAAGTTGACGAGGTTCACGAACCAGACTCCTGCGAGCAGGATGAGACCGCGCTCCAGCGCAAGCGGCAGCGCCGGAACGATGCGCGCAGTCTCGGGCGCAGTGAATACCACAGCGCCGACGGCTGCCGCCTGCAGCACCAGCCGCAACAGCACCGGCAGCGACACGATGTCGTCGGCGAATCCGACCAGCGCGATCAAGACCGTCGCACCAACCAGCGCCGGCGGGATCGCGACGTTCGCGACAATCGCAAAGAGCGAGGCGACGATCAGCGTCGCGGCGATCACGGCGATGCCCGCACCCTGCGGGGTCGGGATGCGATGCGAGGACCGCGCGTTCGGCCGCGCCAGTGCGTAGCGCTGGAGCAGGGGACGGCTGGTCCAGGTGATGAGCGCCGACATCAGCGCGGCGATTGCGACGGCAAGCAGCGATGGCATGGCGGCGAAGGCGTCAGCGGACGGGCTCACTCGGGCACCCCGATCGGCGCCGATCCTTGCGCGGCCTTCTCCGCGCTGAGGATCCAGACCAGGCCGCCGATCGCCCCGACGATGAAGAACACCGCGCCGAACAGCAGCGAGATGTTGACGCCCTCGTTTGCGGCGAGTCCGGCGAAGCCGAACGCGAGGCCCATCGTGGCTTCACGCACGCCCCAGCCTGCGATCGAGATCGGCATCATGGTGATCAGCATCACCGGCGGGACGAGCAGGAAGATCTGGCCGAAGCTGATCGGTGCCGCGATCGACTGCACCACGCACCAGGCGATGACGACGGCGAGCACGTGAACGAGGATCGACAGGATCGCGACGATCGGTCCGCGGCTGCGGTTGAAGATCACGCGATTGGCGACCACGGCACAGGCGTGGATGTGATGCGTGGCCCACCAGGTCTTCAGCCAGCGCCATTTCAAGGCGCCGAAGATCAGAAAGCCGAGGCCGCCCGCGAGCGCCGCGAAGTCGAGGAGCAGCAGCGCCGAGCGCCCGTTCGGATCAGTGATGAGGGTATAGCTCCAGGGCAGGCTCGCGACGATGAGAACCGCGAGCGCGATCAAGCCGATCGCGCGATCGACGAAGATCGAGTAGGTCGCCGCGCGCCAGCCGGCGCCGGCACGTGCGACCAGCCACAGCCGGACCGCATCGCCGCCGATCGCGGACGGCAGGGTCTGGTTGAAGAAGGCGCCGATCACGTTGTAACGCATGGCCCGGCCGAGCTCGAGCGGCGCGCCGCATTCGGCGCTGATCTCGCGCCAGCGCAGCACGCCGACGAAGATTTGCAGGAAGGTGACCGCGATCGCCACGCCGATCCAGAACAGGCTGGTCACCGTGAAGCGCGAGAACAGGTCGGACAGGTCCACCTTGCGCAGCGCCAGATAGAGCAGCGCCGCGGAAATCAGGATCTTGGCCGCAGAAAGCAGGATTCGGCGCATCTCGCCCGCATGAACAGGGTTTGCGAAGATTTGGAGGCAACCCGACGCGAGGCGCCGAATTCGGCCGCTTTGGTATGGTTTTGGCGCCAATCTTGCAATAGCCGTGTGCAGTCAGCCGTGTGTAAGCCGTGGTGCAGCGGCGTCTTGAAGGGCCCTCATGAGGAGCGGCAGGCCTATTGCGACCTCCACGATGCGGCGGCTAAACAGGTTCTGCGGGCAAGGGATCTCTGGGGAACAGAATGACGGATCAGGCGATTTTGGTCACGGGCGCTGCGGGCTTCATCGGCTTTCATGTCGCCCGGCAGCTCCTGGCCGAGGGCCGGTCTGTCGTCGGGCTCGACAATCTCAACAGCTATTACGATCCCGCGCTGAAGCGAGCTCGCCTTGCACTGCTGCGGAACGAATCCGGCTTCTCGTTCGTCGAGGCTGACCTCTCTGACCGCGAAACGATCGCGGCGCTGTTTGCGCGACATCAATTTGCCAAGGTCGTGCATCTCGCGGCCCAAGCCGGCGTGCGCTACTCGATCGAGCAGCCGCACGCCTACGCGGATTCCAATCTCCAGGGCTTTCTCAACGTGCTCGAAGGCTGCCGCAACAATGGCTGCCGCCATCTCGTCTATGCTTCGTCATCCTCCGTTTATGGCGCCAACACAAAAATGCCATTTGCCGTGCAGGATCGCACCGACCATCCCGTGAGCTTCTACGCCGCGACCAAGAAGGCGAATGAATTGATGGCGCAGTCCTACAGCCATCTCTACCGGCTGCCGGTCACGGGCCTGCGCTTCTTTACCATTTACGGCCCGTGGGGACGGCCTGATATGGCCATGTTTCTCTTTGTAGATGCCATCATGGCGGGCAGGCCGATCCGGCTCTTTAACCATGGCAGGATGCGGCGTGACTTCACCTATATTGATGACGTGACGCGTGTAGTATCCAAGCTCATCGATCTTGTGCCTGCGGACGATCCGGCTGTCGCAAATGCGCCGTCAAAGCTCTACAATGTCGGCAACCACCATCCGGAGGAACTGATGCACGTCGTCGGTCTTCTGGAGCGGGAGCTGGGCCGGACGGCGATCAAAGAATTGCTGCCGATGCAGCCGGGAGATGTGCTGGAAACGTTCGCGGATGTCGAGGATCTGATGCGCGACACCGGCTTTGCACCGTCAACGCCGATCGAGCATGGGGTCCGTAACTTTGTCACCTGGTATCGGGACTACTTCAAGGTTTGAGATGGCGATGGACAAACGCATAATCCCCCTGATCATGTGCGGCGGTGCCGGCACGCGGCTGTGGCCAGCTTCGCGTGAGGTGCGCCCCAAGCAGTTCCTGCCGCTGTTCGGCACGCGCTCGACCTTCCAGGACACGCTGCTGCGCGTCTGCGATCCCTCGCTGTTGGATCGGCCGATCGTCATCACCAATGCGGCCTATCGCTTCATGGTGTTGGAGCAGCTCGCTGAGATCGGGATCGAGGCCGATGTGATCCTCGAGCCGATGCGGCGCGATTCAGGACCTGCGATCGCCGCTGGCGCGGTGTTCGCGCAGAACCGCGCCAATGAGGCGATTGTGCTCGCGCTCGCTGCCGACCACGTGGTGCGGGACAATGCCGCTTTCGTCGCCGCGTGCCGCGAAGGCCTTGCGGCCGCGAATGCCGGGCGCATCGTCACCTTCGGCGTCAAGCCGGAGCGGCCAGCGACCGAATACGGCTATATCAACCCGGGCGAGGTGATCACCGGCGAGGTGCACGCGGTCGAGCGCTTCGTCGAGAAGCCGGATGCAGTGAAGGCATCGGACTACGTCAATTCCGGCTATCTCTGGAACAGCGGCAACTTCATGTTCCCGGCCGCCGTGCTGCTCGATGAATATCGCAAGGTGGATGCGGCAAGCATCGAGGCGGTCACGAGCGCCGTCACCAATGCCGGCCGCGATCTCGGCTTCGTCACGCTGGAGCCCCAGGCCTTCGGCTCGGCGAAGGCGATCTCGATCGACTATGCGGTGATGGAAAAGACCGCGCGCGCAGCCGTCGTGCCGGTGTCGTGCGGCTGGTCCGACGTCGGCTCCTGGCTCGCGGTGTGGGAGTTGTCGGAGAAGGACGCGCAAGGCAACGCCGCGCACGGCACCGCGGTGTTCGAAGACTCCCGCAACTGCAACGTTACCACCGATTCCGCGCTGGTTGCGCTCGAAGGTGTCGACGATCTCGTGGTGGTCGCGACCGCGGATGCGGTGCTGGTCTCGCGCCAGAAGGATGCCAACGGCTTGAAGCGTCTCGTGACCAAGCTCAAGGCGGTGGCGCCGAAGGTCACCGAGGAACACCTCAAGGTGCACCGGCCCTGGGGCAGCTATCAGTCCGTCGACAATGGCGAGCGGCACCAGGTCAAGCGCATCGTGGTGAAGCCGGGTGGGCGGCTGTCGCTGCAGAAGCATCACCATCGTGCCGAGCACTGGATCGTGGTGCGGGGCACGGCACAGGTGACTGTCAACGACACCGTGAAGGCGGTGCATGAGAACGAGTCCATCTACATCCCGATGGGCGCCGTTCACCGGATGGAGAACCCCGGTAAAATCATGCTGGAGCTGATCGAGGTCCAGACTGGAAGCTATCTCGGGGAAGACGACATCATCCGCATTGAAGACGACTATCAAAGGTCGTAACCAGCGAACTCCGAATCACGCGCGCCGGGCCGTAAGCGCGGTATCTTTTCCGGCTTAAGGCCCGGGGAACGTGTAATTTTTTGAATCAAATCGTGTCCGGACCGCTAGCGCGTCATTCGCCACAAATGTGGCGCCCGTGCTAGAAGCGGCGCCGGGGATTTGAATCGGGGTTCCATCAGATGAGTTCCAAAGGATTTGCACCGGCAAAGGCCGGCCTGCGCGTCGGTGTCATTGGCGCGGGCGTGATGGGCAGCAACCACGCGCGCGTGCTCGCGGGTCTTCCCGGCGTCAGCCTGGTCGGCATCGTCGATCCTTCGCCGACGCACCGCACCCGCACCACCGAGCTTGCGAGCTGCCAGGGTTTCGAGACGCTCGACCAGCTCTTCGCCGAGGGTGTCGATGCCGTCACCATCGCGGCGCCCACCCATCTGCATCACGAGGTCGCGCTCGCCTGCATCGCCAAGAACATCCACGTTCTGGTCGAGAAGCCGATCGCGTCCACGGTCGAAGAGGGCCGCGAGATCGTCGCCGCCGCGCGAAAGGCCGGCGTCACGCTGATGATCGGTCATGTCGAGCGCTTCAATCCGGCGGTCGCGGCCGTCAAGCAGGCGATCGCAGGCGAGGACATCCTGTCGATCGCGATCACCCGCGTCGGCCCGTTCCCGCCGCGCATGTCCAATGTCGGCGTCGTCATCGACCTCGCCGTGCACGATATCGATTTGATCCGCTGGTTCACCGAATCCGACATCGTCGAGGTGCAGCCGCAATTGTCGAGCGCCGTCGCCGAGCGCGAGGACATCGCGCTGTTGCAGTTCCGCACCGCCAACGGCGTGCTCGCCCATATCAACACCAACTGGCTGACGCCGTTCAAGGCACGCAGCGTCACGGTCGCGACGCGCGACAAATACGTGATGGGCGATCTGTTGACGCGCCAGGTCACCGAATGCTTCGGCTTCAAGCCCGATGGCAGCTATTCGATGCGGCATCTGCCGGTCGGCCATGACGAGCCGCTGCGCGCCGAGCTGATCGCGTTCTTGAAGGCAGTGGCTAACGGCGAGACGCCGGCGGTGACCGGCGACGAAGGCGTCGCCAGCCTCGAGATCGCCACGCAGTGCCTGGAGGCGCCGTCGCGGCCCGCAGCCGCGGCGCCCGCCCGCAAGGGTCCGCGCCGCGTCGCCGGCTGATCTCTCTCCATGTCGGCTTCTCAAACTTCGCGAGAAAATCAGCAAAGCGCCATGAACCAGCATCTGCGTTCCGATCCCATTCCCTTCATCGATGTCGGCGCGCAACGCCGCCGGCTCGGCGCCTCGCTCGATGCGGCCGTGAAGCGGGTTCTCGACCATTGCCAGTTCGTCAACGGACCTGAGGTCTTCGAGCTGGAGAAGCAGCTTGCGGCCTACAGCGGTGCCAAGCACGTCATCGGCTGCGCCAGCGGCACCGACGCAATCCTGATGGTGATGATGGCGAAGAATGTCGGACCCGGCGATGCTGTGCTGTGTCCGTCCTTCACCTTCATCGCGACGGCGTCGCCGGTGGCGCGGACCGGTGCGACGCCGGTCTATGTCGACGTCGACGAGGCGACCTTCAACATGAGCCCGGAGTCGCTGAAGCGCGGCATCGCGACCGCCCGCAAGGCTGGGCTCAAGCCCGTCGCGGTCATTCCGGTCGACCTGTTCGGCCAGCCCGCCGATCATGACACTATTGCCGAGATCGCCAGGGCCGAGGGCCTGTTCGTGCTCGACGACGCCGCGCAGGGCTTTGGTGCGAGCTACAAGGGCCGCAAGCTCGGCACGCTCGGGCACGCCACCGCGACCAGCTTCTTTCCCGCCAAACCGCTCGGCTGCTTCGGCGACGGCGGCGCGATCTTCACCGACGATGACGAGCTCGCGGCCACGCTGCGCAGCATCCGCGTGCACGGGCAGGGCGTCGACAAATACGACAACGTCCGCCTCGGCCTGACCGGCCGGCTCGACACCATGCAGGCCGCAATCCTGCTCGAGAAGCTGAAGATCTTTGACGACGAGATCGCCGCCCGCAACAAGGTCGCGGAGCGCTACGCGCGTGGCCTGTCCAACGTCGTCACCGTGCCGCGTCTGTCGCCCGGCAACACATCGGTCTGGGCGCAGTACACCATCCGCTTGCCCAAGGGCACCGACCGCGACGGCTTTGCCGCCGCGCTGAAGGCCCAGGGCGTGCCGACCGCGATCTATTACGGCAAGTCGATGCATCAGCAGACCGCCTACAAGCAATATCCGGTCGCTGAAGGCGGCTTGCCGGGATGTGAAAGCCTGTCGCAGGACGTCATCAGCCTGCCGATGCACGCTTATCTGACCGAAGCCGACCAGGAGCGGGTCATCGCCGCCGTGCGCGGCGCGCTTTCAGCCTGATTGCGCGGTGCTGGCTTGAGGTTAACCTCTCCCGCTTGCGGGAGAGGTCGCGCCGAAGGCGCGAGTGAGGGCTCTCTCCTCTTGGGGAGCCTTTTTTGTGGAAGCAGCCCTCCCCCCAACCCTCCCCCGCAAGCGGGGGAGGGGGCGCACCTTCGTCGCGGCGTGCACCTAGACCTAATCGCGCGATGCTCTACAAGTGACGCATGCTCGGACGCATCTTCACGGTTGGCGGATATACGCTGCTCTCGCGGGTGACGGGATTTGCCCGCGACATCATGCTCGCGGCGATTCTCGGCGCCGGCCCGGTGGCCGACGCCTTCTTCGTGGCGCTGCGGCTGCCCAATCATTTCCGCGCGATCTTCGCCGAAGGCGCCTTCAACGCGGCCTGGGTGCCGGCCTATGCGCATGTCCATGGCGAGAAGGGGGAGGGGGCGGCAAGCCTGTTCGCCGATCGCATCTTCACGCTGCTGCTGGCCTCGCAAATCGTGCTGCTGATCGTTGCCTGGCTGTTCATGCCGCAGGCCATGAGCATTTTGGCGCCCGGCTTTTCCGAGGATGCCGAGCAACGCAAGCTCGCGATCGAGCTCACGCGAATCACCTTTCCTTATCTGCTGCTGATCACGCTGGTGACGCTCTACGGCGGCATGCTCAACGTGATGCAGCGCTTCGCCAGCGCCGCGGCCGCCTCGATCTTCCTCAACGTCGCGATGATGATGACGCTGGCGCTGGCCGCCTGGTTTCCAACCGCGGGCCACGCTGCGGCCTGGGGCGTGCTGATCTCCGGCTTCCTGCAATATTTCCTGCTCGCCGGCGATCTGGGGCGTCATGGCGGCCTGCCGCGCTTTGCGCCCTTGAGGCTCGATGAAGACGTCCGCGGCTTCTTCAAGGCGTTAGGGCCTGCGACGCTGGGCTCAATGGGGACACAGGTCGCGCTGTTCGCCGATACCATCATTGCCACGTTCCTGCCTGCCGGTGCGCTGTCGGCGCTCTATTACGCCGACCGCCTCAACCAGCTCCCGATCGGCGTGATCGGCATCGCCATCGGCACCGTGCTGTTGCCGGAAATGTCGCGGCGGATCACCGCCAACGACCACGACGGTGCGATGAAGGCGCAACGCCGTGCGTTCGATTTCACGTTGCTGTTCTCGGTGCCGTTCGTGGCGGCCTTCATCACCGTGCCCGAGGCGATCATGCGCGCGCTGTTCGCCCGCGGCGCGTTCTCGAAGGCCGATGCGGCCGCGGCAGGTGCAACGCTCGCCGCCTATGCCATCGGCCTGATCCCCTTCGTGCTGATCCGCAGCGCGGTCGCGACTTTCTATGCGCGCAAGGATACGGCAACGCCGGTCCGGGCATCGCTGACCGGCATCGCGGTCAACGTCGCCCTGAAAGTCGCGTTAATGGGATCGCTCGCCCAGATCGGCCTCGCGCTCGCAACAGCCGTTGGTGTCTGGACCAACCTCTTGCTGGTGCTCTTCTTCGCAGTGCGGCGAGGCTTTCTCGTGCCGGACCGCGGCTGGCTGATGTCGCTCGCCAAATTCCTGCTGACCGGATTGATCCTGTCTGCCGCCTTCTGGCTGATTGCGCACTTCAGCGCGGCCATTTTGGCCTCCATGCAGGCCTTCCGGGACGAAGTGACGCTGGCCCTCTTGGCCATCGGGGGCACGATCGTCTATGCGCTCGCGATCCTCATCCTGTTCGGCCGCAACTGGCTGATCTCGCTGGTGCGAGGCTAGGCGTTACCCCGCCGTCACCGCGTCGTGCGATGCCCCCGCCGGGGCCTTTCATGCGGTTCGCCGATCATGATACGATCTTTGCATATTCGGGTGCCGTCCTCAGGCAACAAAGCGATGAGGCAGTGACCATGACATTATTCCGCTCTCCCTGGCCCACATCTCAAATTGACAAGTTCGCCACCAGCAATGCCGACCTGCTGATCCTGATCGGCCGCATCCTGCTTGCATGGGTCTTCGTTGGAAGCGCGTACGGGGCACTTACGAACTTCAGCGGCTCAGTGGGCTATTTTCGGTCGCTGAACCTTCCAATGCCCCAGCTGTTCACGGCAATAACCGTCCTGCTGGAAATACTGATATCGGTTGGTTTGATACTCGGCATTGGAACGCGCTACTGCGCAATTTTGGTTTTGCTGTTTGTAGTCGCGGCTACTGCAATCGCACATCGTTACTGGGAATATCCCGCCGGTGCGCAACAGATTGGACAGTACAATAATTTCCTGAAAAACATCTCGATCTTGGGAGGCGCTCTGTTGATCTTGGTCACCGGAGGGGGACGGTTGTCGCTCGATCGGAGGCTGGCAGGCTAGCAGCGTTGTTCGTTTCTCAGCGTCAATAGCCAATAATTTTCCTGAACTGCCTGGAGGCGCAAGCATCGTCGCTCCCTCGCAGAGCTGAGAGAGTGCGGCCGCACGATGTGCGCGCTTTAGGTTCGTTCGCCCTTGCGTCATCAGGCGACGCGCAGCCCTGCCAGTTTGGCAGCTGCCAAGCCGCGCCTTAAGGCCACTGCCTTAAGCCCACTATTGCGTCACTTCGCCCTCAGCCTGAACGTAACCTCGAGCAGATGGCTGAGGAGTTTTGAGAGAGGCTTCAAGCGCTCGGCAGTGATTCCGAAGAAAAGCATCAGCCACGTCGCCAGTGCGGCACACCACAATAGACTTTCCAATGTTTCGGGCATGAGGACACCCCTTCAAAACAAGTACTTGAAATGCGAGCAGTCTTGCCGAACGAAACCCGCGTGGCAAGTCCTCCAATAAGTGGCAAGACGCCGAAATACTCGGAAGAGCGTTAGCTCGCCATGACATTCGCCAAAGCACTGCATCTGGGTGTGCGCCGGGGAAGCAAAACCAATCTGCTGCTGGTGCTCTTCTTGGCGGTGCGGCCAGGCGAATTTTCAGAGACGAATGCGGAGCGAAGTGCTCGCGTCTAGGATGCAACCGACAGCGGCGCATCCCTTGATTTTACACGATCGTTGTGGTAGGAGCGCCCCATGATCAAATCCGTGCGCACCGTCAACTTCATGCACATGACCCGCTTCGGCTGGGCCATGGGAGGAGTCGCGCGCTAGGAATTCGACGACGACATCTTTTCCACCAGGTCCCGCCGGCATCGGACGGGGCCTTTTCTTTGGCCACGCTCCCTGCCGGCTCAACAGCAGGAGCATCCGATGCCACCCCATCAGACGATCATTACATCCGAGACCGAGCGCGATGCCGCGGCGCTCCGTCTCGACCTCCCCATTGCACTGGAAAAGGATATTGCTGGACCAGCGGCCACTTCGGCGCAAAGCGTCTTAGGCCTGCTCAAGCAGTGTTGGCGAGCGTTTCAGCCGCGGCGCCAGCGCCAGGGCTTACGGGTCACTTTGCAGGAGCTCAGTGACAGGGAGCTGGTGGACATCGGCTTGACGCGTAGCGAGATCGACTACATCACATCTCAACGAGCCATCGATACGCTTAGAGATAGGGCGACGCATCTATGGAGCCGTGGTGTGATGTGACTAATAGGCATCAGACGCGGACATGCGCTTTGCGAACAAGCGGCGGTCAGTACGGCCGCTTGTTCATGGGAGTGCGCTTGCGGGTTAGTTCGGCAACTATCATGCCAATAACCGCATCGATCTTCACAGGGAAATCACCGAGCTGCGACCTTTCGCGTCCATCCCGCTCCGACAGGCGAGGGCAGCGAACAACTTTCGCGGACGCTGCATGCTTAAACTCGTTTGCCTTGCAAGTTTTTCCACGGCAATATGCCGCCAAAACAACCATGAGAACGGGAAGACAAAATGGCGGCTCCCATCAAATTCGGCGTTGGCCAAAGCGTCCTGCGCAAGGAGGATGACGCACTCATCCGCGGCAAGGGCCGCTATACCGACGATTACACGCCGCAGGCCGCGCTCCGCTGTTTGATGCTGCGCTCGCCGCACGCGCATGCCAAATACACCATCGATGTGAGCCGTGCCCGCGGCTTACCCGGCGTCGCGCTGATCCTGACGGCCGAGGACGTCAAGGATCTCGGCAATCTGCCGTGTCTGTTCAATCTCGAGACCGATCCCTTCACCGGCCCGCCATACCCGATCCTCGCCAAGGATGAGGTGCGCCATGTCGGCGATGCCGTCGCCTTCGTCGTCGCCGAGACCATCGATCAGGCCCGTGACGCGATCGAGGCGATCGACGTCAAATGGAGCCCGCTGCCATCAGTGACCGGCGTCGTCAACGCCGTGAAGCCCGGGGCCCCTCAGGTCTGGCCGGACAAGCCCGGCAACGTGCTGTTCGACGTCTCGATCGGCGACAAGCAAGCGACGGAAGCCGCCTTCGCCAAGGCGCATGCGGTCGCCGAAATCTCCATCATCAATCCGCGCGTGGTCGCGAGCTTCATGGAGACGCGCGCGGCGGTGTGCGAATACGACGCCAAGCGCGACCATCTGACGCTGACGGTCGGCAGCCAGGGCAGCCATCGCCTGCGCGACATCCTCTGCCAGAACGTGCTCAATATCCCCACCGACAAGATGCGGGTGATCTGCCCCGACGTCGGCGGCGGTTTCGGCACAAAGCTGTTTCCCTATCGGGAATACGCCCTGATGGCGGTCGCGGCGCGACAGTTGAAGAAGGCCGTGAAATGGGCGGCTGATCGCTCCGAGCATTTCATGGGCGACGCGCAGGGCCGCGACAACGTCACCACCGCCAAGATGGCGCTGGCCGAGGACGGCAAGTTCCTCGCGATGGATTGCGACCTGATGGGCGACATGGGCGCGTATCTGTCGACCTTCGGGCCTTACATCCCGCACGGCGGCGCCGGCATGCTGCCGGGCCTCTACGACATCCAGGCCTTCCACTGCCGGGTGCGCACCATCTTCACCCACAGCGTACCGGTCGATGCCTATCGCGGTGCCGGACGGCCGGAGGCGGCCTACGTCATCGAACGCCTCGTGGACGCCTGCGCGCGCAAACTCGACATGACGCCGGATGCCATCCGCCGCAAGAATTTCATCCCGCCGAAGGCGCTGCCTTACAAGACCGCGACCGGCAAGGTCTACGATTCCGGCGACTTCGCCGCGCATCTGAAGCGCGCGATGGAGATCGCGGAATGGAAGGAGTTTGGAAAGCGTGCCAAGGCGGCCAAGAAGCAGGGGCTGATCCGCGGCATCGGCCTTGCGAGCTATGTCGAGATTTGCGGCGTGATGGGTGAGGAGACGGCTAATGTCCGCCTCGATCCCAATGGCGACGTCACCGTCCTGATCGGCACGCAATCGAGCGGACAGGGTCATCAGACCGCCTATGCGCAGATCGTCGCCGAACAGTTCGGCCTGCCGCCGGAGCGTGTGCATATCCGCCAGGGCGACACCGACGAGATCGCGACGGGCCTCGGCACCGGCGGTTCGGCCTCGATTCCCACCGGCGGCGTCTGCGTGGAGCGTGCAGCGGGCGATCTCGGCAAGAAGCTGAAGGAGTTCGCAGCGCAGGCGCTGGAAGCGAGCGCGGGCGACCTCGAGATCACCGACGGCGTGATTCGGATCGCCGGCACCGACCGCTCGATCTCCTTTGCCGACCTCGCCAAGCGGCCCGGCGCCGATCCGTCGAAGCTGAACGGCAGCGCGACCTTCGCCAGTGCCGATGGCACCTATCCCAACGGCACGCATCTGGCGGAGGTCGAGCTCGATCCGGCCACCGGCATCATCAAGATCGTCAACTATGTGATCGTCGACGATTTCGGCAAGACGCTCAATCCGCTGCTGCTGGCGGGGCAGGTGCATGGCGGCGCCATGCAGGGCATCGGCCAGGCCTTGATGGAGCAGGTGGTCTATGGCGCGAGCGACGGCCAGCTCATCACCGCGACCTACATGGACTACGCGCTGCCGCGCGCGGCGGACGGGCCGGCCTTCGTGTTCGAGACCAACAACGTTCCCTGCAAGACCAATCCGCTGGGCGTGAAGGGGGCGGGCGAGGCCGGCGCGATCGGCTCCTGTCCGGCGGTCGTCAACGCCATCGTCGATGCGCTCTGGCGCGAATACAAGATCGACCACATCGACATGCCGGCAACGCCCGAGCGGGTGTGGATTGCGATAAACGAGCATCACCGCCGTCACAGTCTCTAGGCCCAGAACCTCCCGCGCGGGAATAAACGCCCTGCGCGGGGTTCTATTCATGATGGCCGAATTCGCCCAACCGCCTCGGAGACACAAGCCGATGAGACGAACGATGATTGTCGCGGGTACCCTGCTGCTGGGTGTGGGCGCCGTGATGGCGCAGCAGGAGATCGCCGTTCAGCAGGACAATCTGATGCGCTCGATCGCCAAGAACCAGTATGGAATCATTCAGAAGATGACCAAGGGCGACATCCCCTACGACCAGAAAGCGGTCGATCAGGCCATCGCCAGCATGGAAGCGGATGTCGCCAAGATCGCCAAGACCTTCGAGGTCAATCCCAAGCAGGACGTGGTGAACGCGACCTACGGCGCCTCGCAAAAGGTCTGGCAGAACAAGGCCGATTTCGACTCCAAGATCCCTCCGGTGCAGAAGGCGATCGCCGACGTCAAAGGCAAGATTACCAATGTCGCGAGCCTGAAAGCGGCCTATACCGCGATCAACGATCGCTGCACCGATTGCCACGAGACGTATCGGGTGAAGTTGAAATAACAGGACCAAGTCCGTAGCCCGGATGGAGCGCAGCGAAATCCGGGAGGTCTATCCAAGAATGATAGTCCGTCCCGGATTGCGCTGCGCTCCATCCGGCCTACTAGGACTCACGAAACGGCGGTTGCGAAAGCAGCCGCCATTTTTTGTGCGACCATGGGCCGCGAGTCGCAGCGCAACTCGGGAGGAAATTCCTCCGCGAGGCCTGACGGATCGCCGTGAGAGCGGTTATGTTTGCTTCAGCCGCCGCGGCATTGATGTGAGCTGTTGGATGCCGGCGCATCTCGCGCCTGACTGCCTCATGATCGCAGGAGTTCCAACGCCCGGCGAGGAACTGAAGCAACAGCGAGATAGGCCATGGCAAAACCGTTCCCGTCGAAGACCCACATCGGCAACCATATGCTGCATCCGGAAACCTTGATGCTGACCTATGGCTATGACCCGCAACTGTCGGAAGGCGCCATCAAACCGCCGGTGTTCCTGACCTCGACCTTCGTGTTCAAGACGGCCGATGACGGCCAGGACTTCTTCGACTACGTCGCCGGCCGGCGCGAGCCGCCGGAAGGGATGGGCGCGGGCCTGGTCTATTCGCGCTTCAATCATCCCAACAGCGAGATCGTCGAGGACCGGCTCTCGATCTACGAGCGCACCGAGAGCTGCGCGCTGTTCTCGTCCGGCATGGCAGCCATCGCAACCACGATCCTGGCTTTCGTGCGCCCCGGCGACGTCATTCTGCACTCCCAGCCGCTCTATGGCGGGACGGAAACGCTGCTGACGAACACGCTTGCGCGTCTGTCGATCGGCGCGGTCGGCTTCGCCGATGGCATCGACGAGGCGGCAGTCAAGCAGGCCGCGGAGGAGGCCATGCGCAAGGGCCGGGTGTCGATGATCCTGATCGAAACTCCCGCCAACCCGACCAACGGGCTGGTCGACATTGCGATGATGCGCCGTGTCGCCGAAGTGATCGGCAAGGCTCAGGGACACACACCGATCATCGCCTGCGACAATACGCTGCTCGGACCGGTGTTTCAGCGACCGATCGAGCACGGCGCGGATATTTCTCTGTACTCGCTCACGAAATATGTCGGCGGTCATTCCGACCTGATCGCGGGCGCGGCGCTCGGTTCGAAGGCGCTGATGAAGGGTATCAAGGCGCTGCGCGGCGCCATCGGCACCCAGCTCGATCCGCATTCCTGCTGGATGATCAACCGGTCGCTCGAGACGCTGAGCCTGCGCATGGAAAAGGCCGATGCGAATGCGCGCCTCGTCGCGAACTATTTGCGCGATCACCCCAAGGTGGCGAAAGTCCACTATCTCGGTCACCACGAGGACGCATCGCCAGCCGGACGGGTGTTCGCGCAGCAGTGCTCAGGGGCCGGCTCCACCTTCTCGTTCGATATCGTCGGCGGCAAGGAAGCAGCCGTCAAATTCCTCAACGCGCTCCAGATCTTCAAGCTCGCCGTGAGTCTCGGCGGAACGGAATCGCTGGCCAGCCTGCCGGCGACGATGACCCATTCCGGTGTTCCCGCCGACATCCGCCGGAAAATCGGTGTCCTCGATTCCACGATCCGGCTGTCGATCGGAATCGAAAATCTGTCGGACCTGATCGCCGACCTCGCGCAGGCGCTGAACGCGGCTTGAGAGTGGCGAGAATCGAAAAGGCCGGACGCTCCCTCCCAGCATCCGGCCCTTCCGCGACGAAGCAGCGTTCGCGCTTACTTCGTCACCTGGCCGCGGATCTCGCCGCCCGGGTTCGCCGCCGTGTGGATGTTGATGTAGTACTTGCCGCCGAGCAGATCGGCCGCCTGCGCGTCGGTGAGCGTCGCTTCGCCCTTGACCGGGCTTGAGGCCGCATTCGGGATCGCGACCGCAACGCCGGCGTTCTTGCCCGCCTCGGCCGGGCCATGGAAATGAGCCGCGGTGGCAGGGCCAGAGAGCCCGGAATAGTTGACAGTCCAGGACAATTTCTTGCTGGCTGCATCGTAGTTCAGGTCGGCCGTTCCGCTGCCGCTGCTGGTCGTTGCGGGCACCTCGGACTTGGCGTCGAGCGTTGCTTTCAGCTTTTCGGCGCAGGCCGGGCCTGCAAAAGCGACGGCACCGAGCGCGCACATGGCGATGACGGTCTTGTTCATGACATTCTCCCTGCAAAACCCGTTCGGGCTGGCTAACTTTCAACAGTCGGCATTTCAGTTTATTCCCGTTTCCGGCCAGGGTGGGCTAAATTCTTTGTGGTTGGAGCCGCACGGAGATCGGTCATAGGTTCGCCGCAACGAATGAATGGATCAGCATGTTGCAACGAACAATTTTCGTGGCGCTGCTCGTCGCGATCGCCGCTACGGACATCTATTGGTGGCTCAGCGCGCCGGTGGTGGCGGCTGCGAGCACCACGCCGCCGCCCCATGCGCCTGATCTTGCCAATGGCGAGGTGATGTTCAACGTCGGCGGCTGCGCGTCCTGCCATGCCGTTCCCAATCAGCCCGATCGTCTCAGGCTCGGTGGCGGCGTCGCGATCAAGTCGCCGTTCGGAACGTTCTACGCGCCGAACATCTCGCCCGATCCGGCCGACGGCATCGGCAAATGGACGGATGCCGATTTCGTCAATGCGGTGATGCACGGGGTCTCGCCGTCCGGGCAGCATTACTTTCCGGCGTTTCCCTACACCTCCTATCAGCACGCCAGGCGCGAGGACGTGCTCGATCTCTTTGCGTATCTGAAAACGCTGCCGGCCGTTGCAGGCAAAGTGCGTGACCACGACGTCGGATTTCCGTTCGACATCCGGCGCAACATCGGTATCTGGAAGTTCTTATTTCTGGACGACAAGCCCTTCGTCGCCGACGCCGCGAAGTCGCCGGAATTCAATCGCGGCGCCTATCTCGTGAACAGTTTCGCCCATTGCGCCGAATGCCACAGCCCGCGCAACGCGCTTGGCGGCATCATCTCCGGTGAGCGGTTTGCCGGCGGGCCCAATCCGGAAGGCGAGGGGTGGGTCCCCAACATCACCCAGAAGCGTCTCGGTGACTGGAGCGCGAAGGATATTGCCTATTTCCTCAAGACCGGCGAATTGCCCGACGGCGACAGCGCCGGCGGCGCGATGACGCGCGTCATCAAGAACACCTCTCAATTGCCGGATGCCGATCTCGCGGCGATGGCGGACTACGTCAAATCGCTGCCGCCGGTGGACGGGCCGACGCCGCCCAAGCGCAAGCAGGGCAGCTAGTGCAGCTCGATCGGATGTCCGTGGTTCACCTCTCCCAACGGGGAGAGGTCGGATTGCGCCTGGCGATGCGAAGCATCGTCTAACCAAACTCATCCCGCACTACCGACGCAGCGCTAGCTCGTGCCGAACGCCTTGAACGTGATGATGGTGAGGGTGTCCTGGATGCCCGGCAGCACCTGCACCTTCTCGTTCACGAAGTGGCCGATGTCGGTGTCCTTGTCGACGTAGAACTTCACAAGGAGGTCGTATTGGCCGGCGGTGGAGTAGATCTCGGAGGCGATTTCGGCTTCGGCGAGCGCATTGGCGACCACATAGGACTGGCCGAGCTTGCATTTGATCTGGACGAAAAAGGGAACCATCGCGGTCACTCCGAAAGCACATCTGACCGGCTAATAGGCCAAAACCGGCCGCATTTAGCAAGCGAACTTGCCGGCTGCCAGATGCCGGTCCGCCGCTCAGGAGGCGACGGCCGCCGCCGCGAACGCATCCCTGAGCCGCTGCGCGAGCTCGACTTTGCGATAGGGCTTGGTCAGCACGATCGCCTGCGCATGCGCGCGGCCCTGCTCCACCAGGGTCTCCAGCGCGTAGCCCGAGGTGAACAGGACCGGCAGGCCCGGGCGAATCCGCCGCGCCTGATCGGCGAGCTCCCAGCCGCTCATGCCGCCCGGCATCACGATGTCGGTGAACAGCATGTCGATACTGGGGTCGGTGCGCAGCTGCTGCAGGGCCTCCTTGCCGTTGACCGCTGCGACGACGCGGTATCCGAGAGCTTCCACCCTGCGAATCGCGGAGGAGCGGACGAACGGATCGTCCTCGGCGATCAGAATGGTCTCGTAGCCTCTGGGTGCTGTGTCCTCGCCGTCCACGAGGTCGGCCTGTGTTTGCCCTGCATCAGCGCGCGGCAGGTAGATCCGGACCGTGGTCCCAAGGCCTGCCTCGCTGTAGATCGAGACATGGCCATTGGATTGCTTGGCAAAGCCATAGACCATGCTGAGGCCGAGGCCGGAGCCCTTGCCGACCTCCTTGGTGGTGAAGAACGGCTCGAAGGCGCGCGCGGTGACATCAGGCGTCATGCCTTCGCCGTCGTCGGTGACCGAGATCAACGCGTAAGTGCCGGATGCGACTTCCGGGTGAAGGACACGATAGTCGTCGTCGATCGCAACCAGCTCCGTGCTCAGCGCCAGATGTCCTCCTGATGGCATGGCATCCTGTGCGTTAAGCGCAAGGTTCAGCACCGCGGATTCGAGTTGGGTGCGATCTGCAAAGGCCATGATCGTGCCGGGCCCGGAGCTCGTCCTGATCTCGACATTTTCGCGCAAGGTGCGCTTGAGCAGCTTGAACATGGAATCGAGCAGGCCGCGGCAATCGATCATCTGAGGCTGGAGCAACTGGCGGCGGCTGAACGCGAGCAGGCGCTGCGTCAGCTCGGCGCCCCGTTCGCCCGATTGGCAGATGTCGTCGGCAAACCGCTTGAGGTCGGGCCTCGCCTTGAGCTGCTCGCTGAGGTGCTCGGCGTTGCCGATGATGACGGTCAAGAGATTGTTGAAATCGTGCGCGATGCCGCCGGAGAGCTGGCCGACCGTCTCCATCTTCTGCGCCTGCTGGAGCTGCTGCTCGGTCAACTTGCGCGTGGTGAGGTCATGGATGATGCCGACGAAGATCAATTCGCCGTCCTGCCGCGCCTGGCCCACCGACAGGTCCATCGGAAAGGTCGATTCATCCTTGCGCAGGCCGATGGCCTCGCCGCCGGTCGCGAAATGCCCCGTGCGGCTGTCGGACGCAGCAGCTGCCTCGGGCATCAGCATGCCGATGTGCCGGCCCATCACCTCGTCAGCCCGGTAGCCGAACAAGCGCTCGCAGGCCGGATTGAACAGCAGGATTCGATCCTGCGCATCGAACAGGATGACCCCATCAACCGCGGTCTCGACGATTGCGGTGAGGCGCGCCATGCTGTCGCGCATCGCGCGCTGGGCTTCCCCGACCTGCTGGAGCAGGAGCGTCGCGTCCCGGCTCTTGATTTCCTCCTCCTCGAGCGCGGCCTGGACCTGCCGCAGCTCGAACGGAGAGGGAATCGTCAGGATCTTCGGCAGCAGCGGCCAGAGCGCAGCGGCGGTCACCACGGACGCGACCGCTGTGGTCGCCTTCACGAGGCCTTCGATGCCATAGATCGGGACCCAAAGCGTGTAGATCGACAGCACATGGGTCAGGCCGCACGCCATGATGAAGATCGCGAACGCCCAGTAGACCCAACCGAATTTGAGGTCGCGCCGCTTGGTGACGAGGATCGCGAGCGCGAACGGGATCGAAAAATAAGCGGCGGCGATGCAGGCGTCGGAAACGACATGGAGCCAGATCAGTTCGGGTTCCCACAACAGGCAAATGCCGTGCGGCGACAGCATCGAGGAGTCGAGGAGACGTTCAAAATAGGCCCACATAATTCCACCCCGGGAAGACGTGCGAGCCGGGGGCGGCTCGCGCGAATGGTGTCGCTGGACGATTCTACCACCTAACGTCTCACTCATCGGTGTGCACGCCAAGGGGCAGGTTATCAAGGCTATGGCGAGGCTCGATTTTTCAGGCCGGCACGATTGCGGGGGCATGCCGCGCCGGTTGCGGGCGCGACGGGCCGCCACGAATCATGGCGGCGGGCCGCCGCGCTTGCTGCTGTTCCACGGTCGCGCTAGGACAGGCCATGGCGGTGTCCTCCAGCACATGCATCCCGCGATGACGACCCCGGTCGCACTCACCATCGCCGGCTCCGATTCGAGCGGCGGCGCCGGCATCCAGGCGGACCTGAAGACTTTTGCCGCGCTCGGCGTCTATGGCGCCTCCGCCATCACGGCGCTGACGGCGCAGAACACGCGCGGCGTCACCGGCATTCACGCGGTGCCGGCGGAGTTCGTCACCGCACAGATCGATGCGGTGTTTTCCGATCTCGATGTCGGCGCGGTGAAGATCGGCATGGTGGCCCAGGCCGCCAGCATCGAGGCGATCGCGGCCGCGCTGTCGCGCTGGGCGCCGCGCCACGTGGTGCTCGATCCCGTGATGGTGGCAACATCAGGCGACCGCCTGCTGGCCTCCGAGGCCGTCGCAGCGTTGCGCACGAGACTGATACCGCTGGCCTCGGTGATCACGCCGAACCTGCCCGAGGCGGCCGCGCTGCTCGAGGAGCCCGTGGCGGAAAGCAAGGCCGAGATCGAAAGCCAGGGGCGCCGCCTGCTGGCGCTCGGCTGCCGCGCAGTCCTGGTCAAGGGCGGGCACGGCGAGGGCGCCGAGAGCATCGACTATCTGGTCGATGCCGACAGCACCATCGCGCTCGCTGCGCCGCGCCTCGCCACCAATAACACCCATGGCACCGGCTGCTCGCTGTCCTCGGCCGTCGCGGCGGGGCTTGCCAGGGGCGAGGATCTCGAGCAAGCAGTGCGCAATGCCAAATCCTGGATCAGCGCCGCGATCGGAGCCGCCGACCGCTTCAGCGTCGGGCATGGCCACGGGCCGATCCATCATTTCCACAAGTTTTACTGACGCGGGCTCGCGCGACCTCTCCCGCTTGCGGGAGAGGTCGCGCCGAAAGGCGCGGGTGAGGGCTCTCTCCACTCGGGGTCATCGCTTGAGGAGGCACCCTCACCCCAACCCTCTCCCGCAAGCGGGAGAGGGAGCGCACTTGCCTCGTGGGTTCCAGCGGCAATCTGGTCTTGCGGGGGGTCGCTGCGGCGCCATGTCGCCTGATTGTCGCATGCGACTGATATTCGCGGGGAGGGCGAGGCAAGGCGTGATTCGTATTTGAAGGTGCCTCGAAGGTTCAATCGGTCATCCCCCTGTCACGGGACATTGTTACAGGCTGGCGCATGGGAAGCTACGATGTGAGTGATGAAAGCCCGGAGCGGCGCTTTCGCACGTTGTTCATCTCCGACGTCCATCTCGGAGCCCGCGGTTCTCAAGCCGACCTTCTGCTCGACTTTCTGCGCTACCACGATGCCGACACCATCTATCTCGTCGGCGACATCGTCGACGGCTGGGCGCTGAAATCGAGCTGGCACTGGCCGCAATCGCACAACGACCTGGTCCAGAAGCTGCTGCGCAAGGCGCGCAAGGGCGCCAAAATCATCTACATTCCCGGCAATCACGACGAGTTCCTGCGCAATTATTACGGCACGCATTTCGGCGGCATCGATGTGGTCGAGAACACCGTCCATACCGGCGTGGACGGCAAGCGCTATCTCGTCATCCACGGCGACATCTTCGACCTCGTGGTGCAGAACGCGCGCTGGCTCGCCCATCTCGGCGACAAGGCCTACGACTTCGCGATCCAGATGAATCGCTTGGTCAATTTCTTCCGCCGCCTTTTCGGCGTGCCCTATTGGTCGCTGTCGCAATGGGCCAAGCAGAAGGTCAAGAATGCCGTCAACTATATCGGCGCGTTCGAGCAGGCGCTCGCCGCCGAGGCGCGGCGCCATGAGGCCGACGGCGTGATCTGCGGCCACATACACTATGCCGTGATCCGCGACGAGGCCGGCATCCGTTACATGAATTGCGGCGACTGGGTCGAGAGCTGCACGGCCCTCGTCGAGCACGACGACGGCCATTTCGAGATCATCACCTGGGCGGATCATTTGCAGAAGCCCGCACAAGTCCCGCAGGTCGCGGCAAGAGCTGCCTGATGAGAGCTGCCTGATGCGCATCCTGGTCGCGACCGACGCCTGGCACCCGCAAGTCAACGGTGTGGTTCGGACGCTGACCAAGCTTGCTGACGCCGCCGAGGGGCTCGGCGTCGCGTTCACGTTCCTGACGCCGCAATCGTTCCGCACCTTCGCGATGCCGAGCTATCGCGACGTGCGCCTCGCGATGCCGCGTCCGGCGCGAATTGCAAAGCTGATCGAGGAGGCGCGCCCGGACAGCATCCACATTGCGACGGAGGGGCCGATCGGCCTGATGGTCCGCCGCTATTGCCGCCAGCGCAAGCTGCCGTTCACGACCAGCTTCCACACCCGCTTTCCCGAATATGTCCGTGCCCGCGTGCCGGTGCCGGGCTCGCTGATCTGGCGCGCGCTGCGCCGCTTCCATGCGCCCAGCCGTGCCGTGATGGCGGCAACGCCTGCGCTCGCCCGCGAGCTCGGCGATCGCGGCTTCGACAATGTCGTGCTGTGGCCGCGCGGCGTCGACACCGATTTGTTCCACCCGCGCGCGATCGACCTCTGTCTGCCGGCGCCGGTGTTCCTGTCGGTCGGCCGGGTTGCGGTGGAGAAGAATCTCAAGGCCTTTCTCGATCTCGATCTGCCCGGTACCAAGGTGATCGTCGGTCACGGTCCGGCGCGCGCCTCGCTCGAAGAGGCCTATCCCGATGCGATCTTCCTTGGCGAGAAGCACGGCGAGGCGCTGGCGGAAATCTATGCTGCGGCCGACGTCTTCGTGTTCCCGAGCAAGACCGACACGTTCGGCCTGGTCCTACTGGAAGCGCTCGCGAGCGGCCTGCCGGTGGCGGCCTTCCCGGTGAAGGGTCCCCGCGACGTGATCGGCAATGCGCCGGTCGGCGTTCTCGATCACGATCTGCGCAGCGCCTGTTTCGCCGCGCTCGACATCTCCCGGCAGGACTGCGTCGCGTTCGCCGCCAACTACACCTGGGAGGCTTCGGCCAGGGCTTTCGTGGCTAGCATCGAGGCGGTCGGCGCGGTACTGCCCGGCCGGAACAGGGCGGAACAGCCACGCTTCGTCGCCTGACGGGGAAAATCCTCGCGGGGAGGTGTCTTGCCCGCAGCTCGTCGGCCGCGATAAAGTCGGCCATGACCGAACAGCTCCTCCCGGTCGGCCCCGCCGACATCGACGCCGCAGCGCGCGTGATCGTGCCTTACGCCATCCGCACCCCGCTGTTGTCTTTTCCCGTGCTCAACGAGCGCGTCGGCGCAAAGGTCTTCCTGAAGCCGGAAATGTTCCAGCGCACCGGCTCCTTCAAGTTCCGCGGCGCTTTCAACAAGGTGTTCTCGATTCCGCAGGACAAGCGCGCCGGCGGCGTCGTCGCGTTCTCCTCGGGCAACCACGCCCAGGGCGTGGCGGCCGCGGCGAAAATCCTCGACATGCAGGCGACGATCGTGATGCCGGCGGATGCGCCGCTGTCCAAGCGCGACCGCACCAAATCCTACGGCGCAGAGGTCGTGCTGTACGATCGCGATCGCGACGACCGCGAGGCGATCTCGCGCGGCATCGCCGAGAAGCGCGGTGCGACGCTGGTCAAGCCATATGACGATCCCTTCGTGATTGCGGGGCAGGGCACTGCCGGCCGCGAGATTGCGGAGGACATGGCGGGCCTCGGCCTTGCCCCCGACATCGTGGTGGCGCCGGCCTCCGGCGGCGGCCTGATCGCGGGCGTCGCGACCGCCGTGAAGGCGCGCTATCCGCTAGCCGAAATCGTGGTCGCCGAGCCCGAGGCGTTCGACGATCACGGCATTTCGCTGACCGCCGGCCATCGCGAGCCGCATCCGCCCGCGGCCCGCACCATCTGCGATGCGCTGATGGCCCTGATGCCCGGCGAGATGACCTTTGCGATCAACAGCAAGCTGCTCGCGCGCGGCGTCACGGCCTCGGATGCCGAGGTCGGCGCCGCCGTCGCGTTCGCCTATCGCGAGCTGAAGCTCGTGGTGGAGCCGGGCGGCGCCGTGGGCCTTGCCGCGCTGCTGGCGGGACGTCTCGACGTCGCTGGCAAGAACGTCGTCATCGTGCTCTCCGGCGGCAATGTCGATGCGGAGTTGTTCGCAGAGCTGGTGGCTTAGGCGTCATTCCGGGCGCGCGCGAGCGCGAACCCGGAATCCATTTCCTCACCGACCTGCTGCACAATGGATTCCGGGCCTGCGCCTCTCGGCGCATCTCGGAATGACAATGTTCAGAGCTGACATGAAGAAAGGGGCAGAGCGTTGCCGCTCTGCCCCCTTGTCGTGTGCGCTTCTTGCGCGATCAGTGCATGAAGCTCCGGCGATTGTTGCCGCCGCCCGTGCTCGGCGCCTGGTTCATCGACTGCCGGAAGTTGTTGCTGCTGTTGACCATGCGGTTCGGCATCGTGTTGAGCTGCGGACGATTGGTCTGCACGTTATTCTGCACCTGCACCTTGTTCACCGGATTGTTGTTGAGCTTCACGATACCGGTGTTGCCGTTGTTGATGCGGATCGGGTGGTTCTGGGTCTGAACGGGCTTCACATCGATAGTCGAGTCACCCATACCGACATTCACCGGCATGCTCACGATCTTGCCCGGCTTGCCGTTGGCGTTGCTGGCATTCGGCTTGGTGTTGGTCACCGGCAGCGTCACGATCTTGCCGGTGCCGCCAGTGTTGTTGCTCGTGTTGGTCGGCGCGGGCAGGGTGACGATCTTGCCCGGGGTCTGCGACGGCGTGCCGTTCGGCTGGTTGTTGCCTGAGGGCAGGTTGATGATCTGGCCACCATTGCCGAGCTTGCCGATGACGTTACCGTCGATCGGCTTCTGCACGACCGGCAGATTGCCGTTCACTTGCGCGCCGCCATTGCCCTGCTGCATCAGCGGCATGTATTTGGGCTGGCCGAGATTGCCGATCTTCAGCGTCGGGGCGATGTTCTGTGGCGCCAGGAACTTGGTCGCTTGCATCAACGGGATCTGCTTCGGCTGCGCCTGCAGTTTCAGCGCGACTTGCGCATAGGGGCTGTTGCTGTAGCTGTCATAGAAGCTCTTGTAGCCGAGCGGCGAGTTCGCGAGCACGGCCTTGTGCCAGGCCTGCGAGACCAGGAGATTGTTGAGCAGCCAGCGGATGTGGTCGCACAGCGGATCGTGCGGGTACATCTGGATGAACTCCTGATAATATTCCGGCCGGCCCTCGGACACGACGTAATCATAGGCCTGGCGGGTCGAGCGGCTCGGCAGGTTGGAGGCCATCTGCACCACCGGCGCTTTCACCGGCGCGCGGTTGGCGGCAACGGCGGTGTCGCCGAAGAAGGTGAAGTCGCTCGTCAACGACGAGCTCTCCCACGGAATCTGCGCGCCGCTGGTGGTCTGGTTCACCTGCAGGCGCACGCGCTTGAACAGCTGCTCGATTGGCACATTGGGCTCGCGTGCGACGTTGAGGAAGGCTTGCGTGTAGGGGCTGTGGCCGCTGGTGCCGTCGAGCGCTTCGGCGCCCGGCGCGGTCGAGTAGCCGACGATCGAGCCGTTCGGCGCATCGACGATGGCTAGGCCGCGGCCGGCGTCGTTGACTTGGGGGAACGGGTTGTTGCGGCAGGCATCGAGGATGACGATGCGCATGCGGCTCGGGATCGTCTCCAGCGTCGACATCACGTCGACCAGACGCACCGAATTGTTGACGAGCTCGGTCGGGCTCGACACCTTGGCGTCGACGGGAACGAGATAGTTCTCGCCGGCGAGCTGCACGCCGTGACCGGCGTAATAGACCATCGCCACCGTGTTGGGGCCGCGCGAAGCGACCTTGGCGGAAAAGTCCTGCACCACGCGCAGCATGTCGTTCTGGGTCAGGTCAGTCGCGGCGACCACCTCGAAGCCTGCCGAGTTCAGGAATTGCGCCATCGATTGCGCGTCATCGTCGGGGTTCGCAAGTTGCGGCGCGTTCTGGTAGTTCGCATTGCCGATCACCAGCGCCACCCGCTGCTCCGGGCCTTGCAGCGCGGTGGGAGCCGGCTGGGCCGGGGCGACTTGCGCGGAAACGGGCCCGCAGGTGAAGCCGAACAGGCTTCCCAAGAGGCTAGCCGTCATCAGGAAAGGCTTTAGGCGGAACATGGCGTGCTCCTTTGCCACTCATCTCGATGCGAGATTGGTTGCGAGCAAGCCTGGGCGCGTTCAAGTCCGGCGTCCGTGATCCCTATCACGATGGTAAGTTGCGTGATCTGAATCACGCTTAGAACCCGCTATGGTTGGGGATCGATTGGGAGGATGGCCTCCGCGCAGTCGATCGACTATTGTCGATTCATGTCGCGCCTTATGTGTCTATTCGTTGCTGTCATCCTGTCTCTGCTGCCCGCAGTCGCACCCGCCGAGCCCGTTCAGAAGCGTCCCAAGCCGGTCTGGCGCGGCTACGGCTTCCTGCCAGGCTATCGCCAGCCGCTAAGCAACAGCATTCCGCTCTACAAGCAGAAGGACGCGATGCGTCGCCTGTCGCGCGCCGACCGGCGCCACTGGTACATCGATCCGGTCCCTCAGTATTATCGTTGGGATGGCGAGTGGCACTATTTCGGCCGCCCCGGCTTCGGCGGCGGCCGCTACAATGGCGGCAGTTTCGGTCCATGCTGGACGCGGACGCCGATCGGGCCGGTCTGGAATTGCGGGTGACGAGGGGGCGCGGCTAGCCCGTCATTGCGAGCGCAGCGAAGCAATCCAGAATCTTGCCGCGGAGGGATTCCGGATTGATTCGCTTCGCTCGCAATGACGATGTGGCGAGAGCGCGCGCTCTCTCACGAGAAGAACGCGATCTTCTCGGCCTGGGTCATGCGGCGGATCGGCGCGAGCGGGTCGTTCGCGGCGGCGCGGGGCTTTTGCAGGATGCCGCTGGCGAGGATGGTGGCGCCGAGCGAGGGCTCGGGCAAGGACGTGGATAAGGGCGAGGGCATCGGCAGCGTCGCGCTCGGTGCCGCGGCGAATGTTGCCGTGGTCGCCATGGCCGGGGCCGGCGGCTCCATCACTTCGGCAGCGGCTTCCGCAATGGCGTCGGTGAGGCGCGCGAGCGAGTCCATCGCGATCGGCGCGTCCGCGGCGGGCTCGTCCGCGACCGCTGCGACGACCGGCTCTGGCGCGATCGGCTCCGCTGCAACGGGAGCTGCGACCTCCGCAGCCGTCGGCTCCGGAGCGACCGCTTCCATCTCCACCGGCTCGATGATCTCGTCGAACTCCGGATCGGGCGCGGCCATCTCTAGCGCGATGGCCTCGAGGATGGCTTCATCCTCGGCTTCCGCGGCGGCGTCGAGCGAGAACTCGTCGGTGACCTCCGGGATCGCAGTGGGCTCTGCGGCGGGCTCTTCAAAAGCGACGTCTTCATGCGCCGCTTCTTCACGTGCGGCTTCTTCAGGTGCTGCCTGGCTTTTGGCGACGATCTCGGGCGCGATTGCCTGCTTGGCAACGGCGGAAGTATCAGTGATGCCAGCTGCTTCGACCTCGGGAGCGGCGGCGATGTCCTGCGACGTCTCCGTAAAAGCCACGGGGGCTTCGCTCGCCGTCGCGCCAAGCGCGACCTCCGAATGCGGCGCTTCTGCCGCGGATGACGGTGCCTCCTGCCTGGGAGCCGGCGCGGCCTGCGGCGTTGCGTCGCCGTCAAGCTGCTCGACCCGATCCTTCAGTAGATCGAAGGCGGCCTTGAGCTCGACGCGGGGATCGATGGTCGAGATCTGCCCGCAGGCGGCCTCGATCGAGGCGAGCTGCGAATCAATGAGGTCGCAGATTCGCCCGTCGGCGCCGATCTCGCGCCAGCGCCAGGAGATCTCCTTGATGATGCGCACCCCGCGCGGAATCGGCGCGAGGCTCGCCTCGATCGCCGCGGGATCGAACGCTGCGATCGCGATCGTCTCGGCCTCGCGGATGGCGCGGCGAATCTCGATCAGCGCCTCAGGCAGGCGGTCCTCGACGACGGGTTGTCGCTGTGCCGCAAGGGTTTCTTCGATCTTCGCGACCGCATCGAGCACCATGCGCGTATCGGCGTTGCGGTTGCGCTTGGCATATTCGCCGAGGAACCAGCGGCCGCGCGCGGTTTCCATGAAGGCTTCGCGGATCGCGTCGTAATCCTGCTCGTTCGGCTCGGCCGCGCGGGCAGACATGGGCGAGAGGGCGAATGCTTCGTTGGCCATGACAATCTCGTCGCGCAAATCACCGCGCGTTACTGTAACGATCACCACGATATCGACCGAATCGCAATTGGTTTGATGCAGTCCGAATCACAAATCCCCATCGCGGCAGCGAAGAAGCGGCGATTTGCCGTGAGTCTTGCCCTGTTCTATTCGGCTGTCTTCGCGGTCGCGGGCACGCATCTGCCGTTCTTCCCGGTTTGGCTGAAGGCGATCGGCATCGACGCGGCCTGGATCGGGCTCATCAACGCGCTGCCGGCGATCACGCGCTTCACCACGCTGCCGCAAGTGACCGCCTTTGCCGAAAAGCGACAGGCCATTCGCACTGCCATGATGGTGTCGGTGCTGGCGACGGCGATCGGTTTTACCGCGGTCGGCTTGCAGCAGCAGCCGCTGGCGCTGCTCCTGATCTATGCGCTTACCTGCGTGATGTGGACGCCGACGACCCCACTGACCGACGCCTATGCACTGCGCGGTGTCGCGCGTTACGGGCTCGATTACGGACCGTTGCGGCTGTGGGGCTCGGCGGCGTTTGCCGCCGGCTCGCTCGCCTGCGGCTATCTCGTCGACAGCATCGCGCCGCGCGACCTGATCTGGGTCATCGTCGCATGGGCCGTCGTTGCGGTTCTCGCCAGTCTGCTGCTTCAGCCGCTCGACGATGTCAGGCGCAAGACCACCGAGACGCATGCCGGCAAGGCGCTGCTGCGCGATGCCGGCTTCTGGGCCATCATCGCCTCGGCGGCGCTGATCCAGGGCAGCCACGTCGCCTATTACACCTTCTCGGCCATCAACTGGCAGCTCCATGGGATCAGCGGGCTGACGATCGCGGGGCTGTGGACGTTGGGCGTGATCGCCGAGATCGTCGTGTTCGCGCTGTCGCCGCGCTTCTCGCTGCATCCGTCCACGATGATGGCGATCGGGGGGCTAAGCGCCGTGGTGCGCTGGATCGTCACCGCCAACGAGCCGCCGCTGGCGCTGCTCGCGATCGTGCAGCTCGGCCATGGTCTCAGCTTCGGCATGACCATCGTCGGCACCATGAATCTCCTGGTGCAGCGCGTACCGCCGCATCAGATCGCGCGGGGGCAGGGCTACTACGCCGCGTGCAACGGTCTATTGGGCGCAACGACCTCGATCGCGTCAGGCGCGATCTACGCCCTCATCGGCGACGGCCTGTACTACGTCATGGCGGCGATGGCCGCTGCCGGTGCGCTCGTGATCTGGTCAGCGCGGCATCAGCTCCAGGCTCATCCCCACAGCGAGGCGTCCGGCGGATAGACCAGGCTTTCGTCGTAACGCAGGCCGTGATCGCGATCGCGCGCCAGCAGCAGCGGGCCGTCGAGATCGACGAAGCGCGCCTGCGGCGTCACCAGCATCGCAGGCGCCATCGACAGCGAGGTCGCGACCATGCAGCCGATCATGATCTCGAAGCCGAGCGCTTGCGCGGCATCGGCCATTGCCAGCGCCTCGGTGAGGCCGCCGGTTTTGTCGAGCTTGATGTTCACGGCGTCGTAGCGTGCGCGCAGCGGCGCGAGCGACGAGCGGTCATGCACGCTCTCGTCGGCGCAGACCGCGAGCGGGCGCTTGATTCGTGCCAGCGCCTCGTCCTTGCCTGATGGCAGCGGCTGCTCCACGAGGGTGACGCCGGCGGCGGCGCAGGCGGCAAGATTGTGCTCCAGATTGGCCTCGCTCCAGGCCTCGTTGGCATCGACGATCAGCTCGGACGTGGGAGCGGCCTTGCGCACGGCCGCGATCCGCATCCCATCGCCTTCGCCGCCGAGCTTGACCTTGAGCAGCGGACGGTGTGCGGCCTTGGCGGTTGCCGCGGCCATGGCCTCGGGTGTGCCCAGCGAGATGGTGTAGGCGGTGGTGCGTTCGCGGGGCGTCGGGCGGCTCAGCAGGTTCCAGGCCCGCAGGCCGCCAGCCTTGGCCTCGAGGTCGATCAGGGCGCAATCCAGCGCGTTACGGGCCGCACCGGGCGGCATGGCGGCCTGGAGGGCCTGTCGGGTCAGCCCAGCGGCCACCGCGTCCTGCATGGCCTCGATGGCGGCCAGCGTCGCCTCGGGCGTCTCGCCATAGCGAGGATAGGGCACGCACTCGCCGCGGCCGGTCAGGCCGGCCTGGCTGATCTCCGCCACGACCGTCACGGCCTCGGTCTTGGCCCCCCGGCTGATGTTAAAGCTGCCGGCGATGGGGAAGCGCTCGATTCGCGCCGCCAGGGAGGCAAATTTCATGGAAGTCATTTTGAACTCTGGCGAAATCTGAACCTGCTAGTTACCTGTAGCAACTAACAATGGGCAGTTGGGGATACCTTCTCTAGGTAAGGGCGCGTGCGCAACCATCCGATTCTATCCGTTTCCTGCGCCTCGGCACGGGAGCGGACATCTTGAGTGGCGATCCGAAGCTGGAGCGGATTGCCAAGGGCAATGCGCTGGCACTCTGCGCCACCGGAACCTGGACCGCGAGCTTCGCGCCGGTCCTGGAGCGGATGGTGGCGGACGCCGAGAAGCTCGCCGGCGGCTCCCAAAGCATCTTCATCGACGTCTCCGAGGTCGCCAAGCTCGACACCTTCGGCGCCTGGCTGATCGAGCGGCTGCGCCGCAGCCTGACGCAAGGCGCCGTCGAGGCGCAGATCGCCGGGCTCTCCGCCAATTATTCCAGCCTCGTCGACGAGGTGCGGCGGGTGCGGGCGACCCCCGTGATCGACAGCAGCCCGATCACCATCACCGGCATGCTGGAGCAGATCGGCCGTACCGCGGCCGGCGTTGCCGGCACCGTGGCGGGCCTCGTCGACATGCTCGGCGCGGTGCTCGCGGCAGGCTTTCGCGTCTTGCTCCATCCGCGCTCGCTCCGCCTGACCTCGACCGTGCACCACATGGAGCAGGTCTGCTGGCGCGCAGTGCCGATCATCGTGCTGATCACCTTCCTGATCGGCTGCATCATCGCGCAGCAGGGCATCTTTCATTTTCGCAGGTTCGGCGCCGATATCTTCGTTGTCGACATGCTCGGCGTGCTCGTGCTGCGCGAGATCGGTGTGCTCTTGGTCGCGATCATGGTGGCGGGCCGTTCGGGCAGCGCCTACACCGCCGAGCTCGGCTCGATGAAGATGCGCGAGGAGATCGACGCGCTGCGCACCATGGGGTTCGACCCGATCGAGGTCCTGGTGCTTCCGCGCATGATGGCGCTCGTGATTGCGCTGCCGATCCTCGCTTTCCTCGGCGCGATGGCCGCGCTCTATGGCGGCGGTCTCGTCGCCTGGCTTTATGGCGGCGTCGAGCCGGAGGCCTTCCTGTTGCGGCTGCGCGACGCCATCTCGATCGATCATTTCATCGTCGGCATTGTCAAGGCGCCGGTGATGGCCGCCGTGATCGGCATCGTCGCCTGCGTCGAAGGACTCGCCGTGCAGGGGAGCGCGGAATCGCTGGGACAGCACACCACGGCGTCGGTGGTGAAGGGCATTTTCTTCGTCATCGTGATGGACGGCGTGTTCGCCATCTTCTTCGCCTCGATCGGGATGTGACGATGGCAGGCGAGATCCAAAATCCCATCATCCGCGTCCGCGACATCACCGTGCAGTTCGGCGCGACGCGCGTGCTCGATGGGCTCAACCTCGACGTCAAGCGCGGCGAGATCCTCGGCTTTGTCGGCCCATCCGGCGCCGGCAAATCGGTGCTGACGCGCACCATCATCGGCCTCGTGCCGAAGGTCGCAGGCTCCATCGAAGTGTTCGGCGTCGACCTCGATTCCTCCAGCACGTCGCAGCGGCGAAATGTGGAGCGGCGCTGGGGCGTGCTGTTTCAGCAGGGCGCGCTGTTCTCCTCGCTGACCGTGAGGCAGAACATCCAGTTTCCGATGCGCGAATATCTGCGCGTGTCGCAGCGGCTGATGGACGAGATCACCATGGCCAAGCTGACCATGGTCGGTCTCAAGCCGGAAGTTGCCGAGCGCTTCCCGTCCGAGCTCTCCGGCGGCATGATCAAGCGCGTGGCGCTCGCCCGCGTACTGTCGCTCGATCCGGATCTCGTCTTCCTGGACGAGCCGACCTCGGGTCTCGACCCGATCGGCGCCGGCGATTTCGACGAGCTGGTCCGGACGCTCCAGCGCACTTTGGGGCTGACCGTTTTCATGGTAACCCACGACCTCGACAGCCTTTACACAGCATGTGACCGTATCGCCGTTTTAGGGAACGGTAAGATCATTGCGGCAGGGTCGATCGCCGACATGCAGGCCTCGCAGCATCCCTGGCTGAGGCAGTATTTCCACGGCAAGCGCGCCCGCGCGGTCATGGGTTAAGAGGTTGATTAGCCGGAGCACCTGATGGAAACGCGGGCGAATTACGTATTGATCGGCTCGTTCACACTGGCGGTGATCGCCGCCGCGATCGGCTTCGTGCTGTGGTTTCAGTCGCTGCACACCACCAAGCAGCGCAGCCCCCTGCGCGTCGTGTTCGAGGGCCCGGCGGCGGGCCTGCGCAACGGCGGCAGCGTCAACTTCAACGGTATCCGGGTGGGTGAGGTTGTCTCGGTGAAGCTGGACAACCCGCGGCGGGTTGTCGCACTCGCCATGATCGAGAACAACGCCCCGATCCGCAAGGACACGCTGGTCGGCCTCGAATTCCAGGGCCTCACGGGGGTCGCCGCAATCTCGCTCAAGGGCGGCGACGAGGCCGCGGCCGCACCGCCGCTCGACCAGGATGGCATCCCGACGCTGACGGCGGACCCCAACAAGCTCCAGGACGTCACCGAGGCGATCCGCGGCACGCTGCAGAACATCAACAAGATCGTCGCCGACAATCAGGAATCGGTGAAGAACTCGCTGAAGAATCTGGAGACCTTCACCAACTCGCTCGCCCGCAACTCCGAGAAGATCGACGGCATGATGGCCAAGGTCGACGGTGTCATGCTCAAGGCCGACAGTCTCATGCTCGGCCTCAACACGCTCGCCGGCGGCAAGGACGGCGGCGAGCTGTTCCAGGCGGTCAAGTCGATCCGCGAACTGGCCGAGGACTTCGACAAGCGCTCCGGCGCGCTGATGAGCGACGGCCGCCGCACCCTCGGCGACATCAGCCGCGCCGTGAACAATTTCGACCGCAACCCGACCCGCGTCCTGTTCGGCGCCAGCAACTCATCGCAAGCAGCCCCGCCGCCCGAGCCGCCGAAGCCGGCGGCGTCGAACGAGCGCCGCAGGCAGTAGGTTCCGACCTCCTAGTTTCCGTTGGCCCCCTGCATCGGTATCCATCGGAAGTCGATATCATCGGCTTCGATCACCCATACGAACGCTTTGCATTGGGCGCGGTAGGCCCACTCAATCTCGTGAATCAAGTGACCGCGATCCGAGATACGAAACTCGTCGTAGCGCCAATCACCGTGCGATGGCGCATCTGGCGAGAGCTCCTGGAGTGAGTAGGCGTACACCGTCGGATACGTAATCTCGATGTGCCCATCTTTGTAGGCGCCGAGTAGGCGAAGCGCGATCGAACAGGATTGTTGACGAGGTTGGGAGCCGGGTCTTTCCAATACTTGCAACGACTCTAGCCAGGCATCGTGCGGACAGCGGCTAGCGCGCCTCGCGATTGCGCAGCGGATTGACGAATTTAAATCCTGCGAAGTCCTTTTCGTTGTCCGTCGCAACAACGCAGTCATTGGCCTCGGCCACGGCGGCGATAATCATATCGAGCGCACTCCGCGGCCTGCCGGTGGCGGTGCCACGCGCCATGAGGCGCGCCCAGATCAGGCTTGCTTGCTCGTCGAAAGCCAGCACGCGACCTGCGAAAAGCAATGGTGGTCCTTCAGGTCCGGCGAACCAGGTTTCAAGTGCATTTCGCTTTCGTCCCGCCGGCTTTTCCAGGATGCCTCGCAGGATTTCTCCGATCGTCAGGGAAGAGACGAACAGATCGTCATCGTTCTGGTCTGCCAGCCACGCCAGGAGTACCGGAGACGGACTCGGTTTCGTGACATGGCTGATGATGTTGGTGTCGAGGAGGTACCGTGTCACAGGTCAACCTTGCGACCCGTTACGCGCGCGCGCGTGACATCGAGGTCTGTCCCGACGAGCGGTGAGCGTCGCAGCGCGGCAAGGATGCCGCCCTTCTTGGCGGGTTCCGCTGTCATCGTTTGACGCAATGTAGATCGGATTCGTTCGGCCTCGGTCCCATCCTCGGCAAGCTGCTTGGCGATTGAGCGGATCAATTCGCGGTCGGTATCGAGCCCGAGCACCTCGAACCGCGCCATGCCGCGCTTGGTCAGCCTGGCCCGGTAATTTCGCAGTGCTCTCTTTTGCGCTGTGTCGGCCACTGGAATTCTCCGCTCTTATCTCTGGAAATATATCCTGAAATAGGTCGGAACGCAAGCGATCCGAAGTCGCCGCCGATACGAAAGTATGGGGGTCTGGCCGAGCCAACGTAGGGGGAGGGGCTGGCCGTCATTGTCAGTTATATCGCGCTCAAGTCGCGTCCACGAAAAGGCGCGTCGACTTCACTCATAGGGGAGGAGAGCGTGATACGTCTGTTGCTGTTGTTGCCGTTCATCGGCCTGATGATCGTGCCGTTCTACAATATCCGGGAGCCCCATCTGTTCGGCTTCCCGTTCTTCTACTGGTACCAGCTCGCCTGGGTGCCGCTGACCTCGCTCCTCACCTATATCGTCTACAGGAGCGTGCGTCGTGCTGGCTAATGTCGATAGCGCGGCGTTCGCCGTATTCCTTGCGCTCTTCATCCTCGTCACCGGCATGGGCTTCGTCGCCTCGCGATGGCGCAAGCCGGAGACGCTCGCCCATCTCGACGAGTGGGGCCTCGGCGGCCGCAAGTTCGGCACCTGGATCACTTGGTTTCTGGTCGGCGGCGATTTCTACACCGCCTACACCGTGATCGCCGTTCCTGCACTGGTCTATGCGGTCGGCGCCTACGGCTTCTTCGCGCTTCCCTACACCATCATCGTTTATCCCTTCGTGTTCGCGGTGATGCCGGTGTTGTGGAAGGTCGCCAAGGAGCGCGGCTATGTCACCGCGGGTGACGTGGTGCGCGGTGCCTACGGATCGCGCGGGCTCGAGCTCGCGGTCGCGGCCACCGGCGTGCTGGCGACGATGCCCTACATCGCGCTCCAGCTCATCGGCATGGAGGTCGCGATCAAGGCGCTCGGCCTGCACGGCGAGATACCGCTCGTTCTCGCCTTCCTGGTGCTCGCGCTCTACACCTACTCGTCGGGGCTGCGCGCACCGGCGCTGATCGCCTTCGTCAAGGACATCATGATCTACATCGTGGTGATCGCCGCGATCGCGATCGTGCCGTCCAAGCTTGGCGGTTACGGCGCGATCTTCACCGCGGCGGATGCGGCATTCGCTGCCAAGGGTTCGGGCGGGATCCTGCTGTCGCCGGCACAGATCGTGCCTTATGCCTCGCTGGCGCTGGGCTCCGCGCTCGCGGCCTTCATGTATCCGCACACGCTGACCGGCATTTTCGCGTCCTCGGGTGGCAACACCATTCGCAAGAATGCGATGCTGCTGCCGGCCTACACGCTGCTGCTCGGCCTGCTCGCGCTGCTGGGCTACATGGGCCATGCGGCGGGGCTGAAGCTCGCGAGCAACAACGACGTCGTGCCTGAGCTGTTCAAGACCCTGTTCCCGAGCTGGTTCGCGGGCTTCGCCTTCGCCGCGATCGCGATCGGCGCGCTGGTGCCGGCCGCGGTCATGAGCATTGGCGCCGCCAATCTGTTCACCCGCAACTTCTGGAAAGTGTGGGTCGATCCGAAGGTGACGCCGGCGGGTGAGGCGAAGGTCGCCAAGATCACCTCCATGCTGGTGAAGGTCGGCGCGCTGCTCGCCATCCTCTTGATGCCGACGCAGTTCGCGCTCGACCTCCAGCTGCTCGGGGGCCTCTGGATCCTGCAGACCCTGCCGGCGCTGGTGTTCGGCCTCTATCTGAACTGGTTCTCGAGCACGGCGCTCCTGGCTGGCTGGGCCGTCGGCCTTGCGGGCGGATCGTGGCTCGCCTGGTCGGACGGGCTGAAGCCGCTCCACACCATCGATTTCGGCATGGGCCCGGTTGCTCTCTACACCGGCCTCCTGGCGCTCGCGCTCAACATCGTGGTTGCCGTCGTGGTCAACCTCGTGCTCAAGCGCGCGCCGCAGGAGCGGCTGTCCCGCGAGGCGGCCTGATTTGATCCGCCAGCGGCGGCCGGGGATGCTCCGGCCGCCGGCCTTTTCCGGAATGAATAGCCTTCCATGCGATTGAAAACGCTATAGTATCCGCCCGCGATCTGGCCCCGCTCGTCGCCGGCGGATCAGACGGTCTCGGGTGAGGATGTCTTGCAGGCGTGGTTCGTTCTTGCGGTCGCTGCCGGCTATGTGACCACGCTGTTCCTGGTGGCCTGGTGGGGCGACCGACGGAGCGCCGGTGGGCCGCTGGTGTCGCCAAACTCCTGGGCGGCCGCGATCAGCTATTGCCTCACGCTTGCGGTCTACAACACCTCCTGGAGCTTCTACGGATCGGTCGGGCGGGCCGCGACCAGCGGGCTGGACTTTGCCACGATCTATATCGGCCCGACCCTGGTGCTGCTGTTCGGCCAGAGAGTCCTGTCAAAGGTGATTGCGATCGCGAAGGCGCAAAACGTCACCTCGATTTCGGACTTCATCGCCGCGCGCTACGGCAAGAGCCAGGTGCTCGCGGCCTTCGTGACGCTCGCATCGCTGCTTGGGGTGCTTCCCTATATCGCGCTCCAACTCAAGGCCGTCGGCAAGAGTTTTGACTACCTGATCCTCCAGCCCGAGCGTGCCGGCGGCGAAGCGCTGCGGTTCTGGCAGGATTCCGCATTCGGCGTCGCCGCGACGATGGCGCTGTTCGCGATCGTGTTCGGCGTCCGGCACGTCCATGCCAGCGAGCATCATCGCGGCCTGATGCTCGCGATCGCCTTCGAGAGCGTCGTCAAGCTGCTCGCATTCCTGATCGTCGCCCTGTTCGTGCTGTTCGGACTATCCGGCGGGCCGGCCGCTCTGCTGTCGCAATTTCAATCGGAGCCGCAACTGGCGGGCATCCTGAGCTTCGATCCGACGCAACCGGTGTGGCCTGCGACGATCATCATCTCGGCGATCGCCTTCCTGTGCCTGCCGCAGGCATTCCATGTCGCCGTCGTCGAGAACGAGGCACCTAGCCATACGCGCACTGCGGCATGGCTCTATCCGAGCTATCTTGCGCTGTTCAGCCTGCTGATCCTGCCGATCGCCGCGGCCGGCCTTGCCAGGTTCGGCGCGATGATGGACCCCGACACCTACGTCATCTCGCTGCCGATCGCGGCGGACGCGAGCACCGTCAGCCTGATCGCCTTCCTGGGCGGGCTGTCGGCCGCCACCGGCATGGTGATCATGACGTCCGTCGCTCTCAGCACCATGCTCTGCAACGACGTCATCATGCCGCTGCTGCTGCGCTCGCGCGTCTTTGGCCTGCGTGCGCAGAGCCGGCCGATGACCTCGGTGCTGGTGACGGTGCGCCGGCTCTCGATCCTCGGTATCCTGCTGCTCGCCTATCTGATGCACCGCCTAGTCAACCAGTCCTATCCGCTCACCGTGATCGGACTCCTGTCGTTCGTCGCGGTCGCGCAATTCGGTCCGGCGTTCGTCGGAGGGCTGTTCTGGCCGCGTGCCAACAAAGCCGGCGCCTCGATCGGGATCGCCATCGGCTTCTTGATCTGGGCCTATGCGCTGCTGCTCCCTTCGGCCGCGCCGCTCTGGCCCGCGATCGAGGAGATCGTCCGCCACGGCCCGTGGCAGCTCGCCTGGCTCAAGCCGAACGCGCTGCTGGGTCTCGAAGGGATCGATCCGATCTCGCATGCCACACTCTGGAGCCTCGGCGCCAACCTCGTCTGCTTTCTGATGGTCTCGGCGCTGGGCCGGCAGTCGACCGTCGAGCGCAACCAGGCCGCGGCGTTTGCCGATGGCGTCGTCCGCGAAAATACCCCAAGGCTGTCTTCGCGCGTGGTGGTCCGCCTCGATGATCTCCGGGCGCTGGCCTTGCGCTTTGTCGGGCCCGTGCGGGGCGCCGCGGCCTTCGACAGCTATCTCGCTGCGCGCATCGCCGGCAGCGGGCCGCGCCTCGATCCGTCAGGCTTCGTCGATCTCGACTCGATCCGATTCACCGAGAATCTGCTTGCCGGCGCGATTGGTGCGGCATCGGCGCGCGTGGTCATCGCCGCGTCGCTGGAAGGGCACTCGCTGTCGCGGCGCGCGGCGATGGCGATGCTCGATGAAGCCTCCGAGGCGTTGCGGTTCAACCGCAGCCTTTTGCAGAGCACGCTGGAGAGCGTGCCGCAGGGCATTTGTGCGTTCGATGCGGATTTCAACATCACGGCCTGGAACGGCCGTTTCATCGCGCTCCTGGACCTGCCGCCGGATTTCGTTCGCGTCGGTCTTCCACTGGCGGATCTCATTGCCTTCAACGTCGAGCGCGGCGAATATGCCGCGTCCGAATTTGCCGCGCTCCTGGTCAATCGTGACGTCGCCACGCAGAGCTGGCCCTATCTGTATGAGCGCAAGCGGCCGGACGGCACGGTGCTCGAGATCGTCTATGATCGCGTTGCCGAGGGTGGTTACGTTTCGACCTATACCGACGTTACCGAACGTCATCGCGCCGCGGAAGCCTTACGACGCGCCAATGAGGGGCTCGAGCTGCGTGTCCGTGAGCGGACCGAGGCGCTCGAGCTGGCGAAGGCGGACGCAGAGCAGGCCAATCTCGGCAAGACCCGCTTCCTGGCGGCGGCCAGCCACGATCTGCTGCAACCATTGAATGCGGCCCGTCTGTTCCTGTCCGCGCTCGACGAGAGCCTGCATGCTTCGTCGCGAGCTGGTGATGCCGACAAGGAGCGTACCTTGGCGAGCAGCGCGATTACCGCGCTGCGCTCGACCGAGCACGTGCTCGACAGGCTGCTCGACATCTCCTCCTATGATGCCCGCGCCGTTCGCGCCGAGGTTTTCGATTTTCCGATCGCGGATCTCTTCGTGCAGTTGAACCTCGAGTTCTCGGCGATGGCGCGCGAGCGGGGGCTCGACCTCGACGTCGTGGATTGCCGCCTCGCAGTGCGCAGCGATCCGCATCTGCTGCGTCGCATCTTGCAGAACCTGCTGTCGAACGCACTCCGCTACACGCCCAAGGGACGCATCCTGCTTGGTTGCCGGCGGCGCGGTGACGCGCTGCGCATCGAGGTCTGGGATACCGGCGTCGGAATCGCAGCTTCTGACCAGAAGCGCATCTTCGAGGAGTTCCAGCGCCTCGCGCCCGGGTCGGAGAAGGGATTGGGGCTGGGGCTCGCCATCGTCGATCGTGTATCGCGGCTGCTGGACCATGCCATCGACGTCCATTCGCGCCCGGGACATGGTTCGTGCTTCGCCGTCACGGTGCCGCTTGCGCGCGGACCGGGCAGGCCCCTTCAGCGCAATCCTGCGAGTTCAGCGCCCGTGGCGGCGGAACGGCCGCTGACGATCCTGTGCCTCGACAATGATGCGACGATCCTTCAGGGTCTGACGGCGCTGCTCGGCGCCTGGGGACATCGCGTGCTGGTCGCGGCGAATGCCGCCGAGGCGATGGCTGCGGCCACAGCCAGCCCACCCGACATCGTGCTGCTCGATTACCATCTCGATGGCGGCCGCAGCGGCTTGGACTTTCTCGACGATCTCAGGCAGAAGTCGAGCGGCGAGGTCCGCGCGCTGGTCGTCACCGGCGATCGCAGCGAGGCGGTGCGCAAGGAGGCGAGGGCGCGCGGTTGCGAGATCCTGTCGAAGCCGGTCAAGCCGGCGGCTCTGCGGCGCTTCCTCGGCGGCGAAGCCCTCAGCCGGCAGTTCGGGACGAAACAGGAGATCCCCTGACAATGCGCATCCTGATCGGCGACGATCATCCGCTGGTACAGGCCGCGTTGCGCAGCGCGCTGTCGAGCGTGCTGCCGGATCTCGACATCATCGCCTGCCAGTCGCTTGACGAGGCGACCGGCGTGCTGACGGCCCAGTCCGACGAGATCGACCTGATCCTCTGGGATCTGACCATGCCGGGTATCCAGGGATTTGCCGCGCTGTTCATCCTGTCGGCGCAATTCCCGACGGTGCCGGTGGCGATCATCTCCGCGCGTCAGGATGCCGCCACGATCCGCCGCGCTATCGCCTACGGCGCGTCCGGCTACATCCCGAAATCGCTCAGCCTGCCCGAGATGGCGGATGCGATCACGAAGATCCTCGCCGGCGAGATCTGGATGCCGCCCAATGTCGGTGGGCGCGGCTCGATCCAGAGCGCCGATGTCGAGCTTGCTGCGCGAATGGCCTCGTTGTCGGCGCAGCAGCTGCGCATTCTCGCGATGATCGTCGAAGGCAAGCTCAACAAGCAGATCGCGGGTGAGCTCGACATCGCCGAGCAGACGGTGAAGGGCCACGTCTCGACGATCCTGCGCAAGCTCGGCGTCGGCTCGCGCACCCAGGCTGCGGTCCTGGCCGAGCGACTGTCATTCGGCCAGTCCGGCGCGACCTGACCCTGAGGCAAAACAAAACGGACGCCGCGAGGCCTCCGTTTTCATCGTGCTGTCTTGCGAGACCTGCTGCTTATCCCAGCCGTCCCGCGGCGTGGGCCAGCAGCGTGTAGACCAATCCCGTCTCCGAGATCAGGTGGCTGCGCAGCTCCTGCGGGCCGCGGCCGTCGCGGGCGACTTCGTCGAGCAGGCGTTCGAACTCCGCGACATAGCGGTCGACCGTACCCTTGAAGTTGCGGTCGGCGCGATACTTGCGGGCGACCTCGTCGAAGGCCTTCTGGCCGGCGGGCGTGTAGAGGCGCTTGGTGAAGGCCTTGTTCTCGCCGCGCTGGTAGCGGTCCCACATCTCGGCGGCGAGGTTGCGGTCCATCAGCCGGCCGATGTCGAGCGACAGCGATTCCAGCGGATTGCCACCACCCTGCGGCGCCTGCGGCTGCGGCGCGGGTGCCGCGCGGCCGCGCGGAGCCTCACGGCCGTTCGGAGCGGCAGGACCGGTGTCGGCGCGGTTGAGCAGGTCCGACAGCCAGCCGTCGCGGCCCTGGTCGTTGCCGGCAGGCGCGACCGGCGGCGCTTCGGTGCGGCGCGCAGCCGGCATGCCGAGGTCCGGCGGCGGCAGCGTCGAGGCGCTGCCGGTGTCCCGCATGCGGGTCTCGGTGGCGCGGCCGCCGACGGCTGCCAGCACCGACGGCTCTTCCTGGCGCTGCACGCTGGCGCGGTTCGTCGTCGTGACGTCGAGACCGCGGCCATGCTGGGCCACGATGCGGTTGAGTTCGGCGAGAGCCTCGATCTGGTCGACGATCACCTTGCGCATCTGCGCAGTGCTCTCGGCGGCCTCCTGCGGCATCTCGAGCACGCCGCGGCGCAGCTCGTTGCGGGTGGCCTCGAGCTCGTTGTGCATCTCGAGTGCCATCTGCTTCATGCTGGCGACGAGGTTCGAGAACTTCTCGGTCGACTGCTTGAACATCACATCCGCCTCGTCGGTGGTCTGGCGGTAGATGTCATGCATGGCATCGATGGTCTGCCGGTGCTCCTCTTCGGACGCCGCGCGCACCGCCTCGAACTGGCGGGTGATCGCGGCCGAGCCTGCGCCGGCGGTCTCGGCGACGACGCGGGCGATGTCGCGGGCACGCTCTTCGGCTGCGGCCAGCGATTCATCGAGCAGCCCGGTGAAGCGCGACAGGCGCTGGTCGAGATCGGCCGTGCGCAGGTCGATCGTGGTGACGAGCGATTCCAGCGCCTGCTTACGCTCGGCGAGCGAGGCGGTGGTGTTCTTGTTGCTCTGCTCGACGACCTGCGCGGCCTCGACGAGCGCCTTGCCGTGCTTGTCGAACTGGGTCGACAGCTCGCCGAGATCCTGGAGCGCCTTCGTGGTCTTGCTGTTGAAGACGTTGAGCTGGTCTTCCAGGTTCTGCGTCGCAGCGCCGTTGCGCGAGGTGACGTCGTTCATCGCGGAGACGAAGTCGGCGACGCGCGTTACCAGCGCCCGCTCGAGCGAGTTGAGGTTGTCGTGCGCACCGGTCAGCACCTCCTGGAGCAGGATGTTGCCTTCGCGCAGCCGCTCGAACAGCGCCACCGTGTCGGTGCGCAGGATCTTGCTGGTCTCCTGCATCTCAGTGACGGCCGCGATCGAGACCTGGCGCGACTGGTCGATCGCCGAGCGCGAGGCCTGCTCGAGGTCCTTGAGCGACTTGCCGACCGCGCCGGTGGCGATCTCGCTCGCCGTATTGATGGCGCGGGCGACTTCCGAGCCGTTGCCCATCATGGTCTGCGAGAAGGCCTGGCCGCGCGTCTCGATCGACTTCAGCGCGTCGGAGGTGACGCGGTCGATGTCAAGCGTGAGCTGGCTAGTCTTGGAGCCGATCGCGTCGACCAGAGCGCCGCGCTTGGCGTCGATCATGTTCGACAGACGGTCGGCCTGTTGCTGCACATAGGTGACGATCTCGTCGGTCTTGCCGGTCATGGCCTGGCCGAAGCTGCTGCTGGCGGCGAGCACCGAGCGCTCGACATCGGCCGAACTCGACTTGACCCGCGAGCTCGCCTCGTTGGAGGCAGATATCAGCGCGTTCTGGGCGTTGAGCGCGCTGGTCTGGATGTCGTTGGTCGCGTTCGCGGTGGCTGCGCTCAGCGTACGCTCGATCTCGGTCGAGATCGTGCGGATCTGGCTCGCGGCGTCCGCCGAGGTCGAGGTCAGCGAGGTCTGCGCCTCACGTGCGCTGTTGAGGATCGTCGAGGCGGTATCGGCGCCGACCGCGGTCAGCGTGCGCTCGATGTCCGTGGTCAGCGACTTGATCTGGCTCGCCGCGTCCGTCGAGGCGGAGATCAGCGTGCCCTGGGCCTCGCGGATGCCGCCGGTGAGCGCCTCGATGGTGGCGCCGCCGGCGGTCGCCAGCGCGCGCTGCATCTCGGCCGCGAGCGAACGGACCTGGCTGGTCTGCTCGGCCGAGACCGCGAGCAGGGTGCTCTGGGCGTCGCGGGCGCTGGTGGTGATCGTCTCGGCGGTCGACACGCCGACCTGCGAGAGCGAACGATGCACTTCGGCCGCAAGCGACTTGACCTGGCTCGCCGCATCCGAGGATGCCGTGACCAGCGTGCTCTGGGCCTCGCGGGCGCCGCTCATGATGGTCTCGGCGGTCGAGGTGCCCGCCATCGAAAGCGAGCGCTGCACGTCGGAAGACAGCGCCTTGATCTGGTTGGCGGTCTCGGTCGAAGCTGCGATCAGCGCGCCCTGTGCATCGCGGGCGCCGGCGACGATCGACTCCGCCGTGCTGGTGCCGGCCAGCGATAGCGAGCGCTGCACGTCGGCGGTGAGCGTCTTGACGTGGTTGGTCGCATCCGAAGAGGCGGTGACGAGTGTGGTCTGCACTTCGCGGGCGCCGGCCAGGATCGAGGCCGCGGTGGCCGAGCCCGCCGCGGACAGCGTGCGTTCGACGTCGGCAGCGAGTCCCTTGAGCTCGTTCGAGGCCTCGCCCGACGCGGCGACCAGGGTCGACTGCGCCTCGCGGGCGCTGGTCAGGATCGAATTCGCAGCACCGGTGCCGACCGCGGTCAGCGCACGCTCGACCTCGGTGGAGGTCATCTTGAGCTGGGCATTGACGTCGGAGGAGACCGTCAGCAGCGACTGCTGAGCGGTGCGCGCGCCGGTCTGGATGGTCTCGCTGGTGTTGACGACGAGGTTGGTGAGCGAGCGCTCGGCATCTTCGACATGCGAGCGGATCGCGGTCGAGATCATCTCGGCGCGGGACATCATGTCCTCGCTGGCCTGGCGTCCGCTGCTCTCGATGCGGCCGGCGACGGCCTCGACGCGCGAGCCGAGCAGGTCCTCGAACTGCGCCACGCGCACGTCGATGTCGCTGGCGACGGAGCCGATCTTGGTCTCGATGGCCTGCTGGATGTCCTGGAAGCGCGCCGTGACCGTGTCGGTCAGATGCGTGCTGCGGCCGTCGATGATCTCGGTGACGCCGGTGATGCGGCGGTCGACCGCCTCGATCGCCTGCGCGGTGCCGTCCGTGAGCGTCGAGGTCAGCAGCGTGAGGCGCGTGTCGATCGACTGCACGGCCTGCGAGGCGCCGTTGGTCACGGCGGTGGTCAGATAGGTGAGGCGGGAGTCGATGGATTCGAGCGCCTGCGACGCGCCGCCGGTGAGCGTCGTCGTGAGGTGCGTCAGCCGGGTGTCGATCGACTGGATGGTCTGCGATGCGCCATCGGTCAGCGAGGTCGTGAGGTGGGTGAGGCGGGAGTCGATCGACTGGATCGCCTGCGCGGCACCGTCGGTCAGCGATGTCGCCAGCGTGTTGATGCGCCCGTCGATGGTTTCGGTCATGGACTTCGCGCGGGTGTCGAACGACTGTTCGAGTGCGGCGACGCGGCCGACGAGCTGCTCGTCGAAGGTCCTGATGTGGCCTTCGATCGTGCCGTCGAGGCTCGCGATCTTGCCGTTCAGCGAGGTGTCGAGGTTGGCGACGCGTTCGCCGATCGTGGTCTCGAACTGCACGAGGCGCTGGTCGAGCACCGCCGTGATCTGGCCGCCGTTCGCCGTGAAGCGGGTGTCGAAATTGTCGACATAGGTCCTCAGCGTCTCGGCGATGTCCTGCGTGCGCTGGCCCATGCGCTCGACGATCTCGCCGCCGAAGGTCTTCACGGTGCGGTCGAACTCGGAGATGTGGCGCGTGATCAGCGCGCCCAGCGTGCCGGAGTCGCGGGCGAACTTCTCGACCAGCTCGGTGCCCTGGTTCCTCACCAGCTCGTCGAAGGCGCTCATCTGCAGCGACAGCGAGTCGTGTGCGGTCTCGGTCTGGCTGACGACCTTGGCGACCAGGGCGTTGACGGTGGCGTCGAGCGCCTCGCTCGCCTTGTCGCCGCTCGTCATGATCTGGCCGGCGAGGCGGTTGCCGGCGTCGTCGATCTTGGCGGAGATGTCGTTGGAACGCAGCTCGAGCTCGAGCAGCAGCGAGTCCGACGAGTTCTTCAGGGAATCGTGCACCTGCTCGGTGCGCTCGGAGATGCCGTCGACGATCGCGGCGGAACGCTGCTCGAATTCGCCGGTGATGCGGTCGATGCGCTCGTTCAGCATCTCATGAACGCGGTCGGCGAGATCGACGAACTCGTCGTGGACGTGGCCGGTCTTGAAGTTGAGGCTGGTGGTCAGCCGCTCGCTGGCGTCGAGCACGGCGCGCGTGGTCTCGTTGCTGGCTTCCTCGAGGCGGTCGAGCAGGTCGCCGCCGCGCTCGCCGAGCGCCAGGATCATGTTGTCACCGGCATTGCTCAGCGCCTGGGTGATGTGGGCACCGCGCTCTTCGAGCGCGCCGGTGATGGACTTGGCGACCTCGTCGACACGGGAGGCGATCGCGTCCGAGATCAGCGCGATGTCGTGGCGCAGGTCGATCTGCACGCCGGAGATGGCGCTGCGGACCTGCTCGGCCTGGCCGACCAGATTGTCGCGCTGATGCGCGATGTCTTGGAGCAGGGCGCGGATGCGCACCTCGTTGTCGGAATAGGCGCGTTCCAGCGCTGCGACCTCGTTGGCGACCAGCGTCTCGAGCTCGCCGGCGCGCGCAATCGCGCGTTCGATGCCGTCGCCCATCGCCGCGACCTCGCGGCGGATGGCCTGGCCGACGGTGACCATGGAATCGGAGGCCGAGCCTTCCGGCTCGGAGAAGCGGATCGCGACCTGCGCCATCGCCTGCGCGATCATGCGCATTTCCTGGCCGCGCCAGACGAGGCTCGCCAGGAAGTAGAACAGCATGATCGGCGCGAAGAACATCGCGACGAGACCGGCGATGACGAGCACGCCGCCGCTCTGGCCCATGGCGGCCTGGATCGAGGGCAGGAAGCCGACGGTCAGCGCGGCGCAGGCGGCGAGCCAGATGCCGGCGAAGATGGTGGCGAAGGTGTAGACGCTGCGGGCAGGGCGGCCCTTCTGCAGCGCCTGGAGCAGCTGGCCGATGGTCTCGCGGTCGTCATTGGCGGCGCGGCGCGAGGGGCGCGGCTCCTCGACCGGGTCGAACACGGTCGCCCCCTCGTTGGCGGCCGGGCGCGGCTCGAAGCTCGGCTCATCGAAGATCGGAGGGGCAGGCGGCGGCACCGGGGGCGCCGCTTCGTTGCGCACGGAGACGTTGCGGCTGGTGTCCGCAGCCGTGTCGCTGATGTTGAGGGCTTCCTGGATCGCAGAAAGCGCGACTTCTGTGGGGTCTTTGACCTTTTTCGGAGTGTTCGCCATGTTCAGTCCGAGCCCTCGTTACGTGTACGCGTCCCCCCGCGAGCCCTGCGCGCGGCGCAAGCCCACAGACCGGATCATGCCGCTTGCGCGGATCCCCGAGCCGTCCCCACCCGGACGGCTTGTCCGCCAATTTCTGCAACATCCTATTTGCAGAGCGTCGCGAATGAAATGCCCGCGATTAAGACATTCTTAATCATCGTTAACAGGATCGTGGCGTAACGCCTTAGCAATAAATGCAATTCTCCACCGGACTCGGTCGATTGCGGCAACTTGTTGTCAATAAACGGGCAGATCTACGTCAAATACCCCAAACATTTCGTTAACCATTTTCATGCTTGGGTGAGGGGAACCTGACCGCCGGACCGGCGGCCGCCGCGCGATGCCGGGGCCTGCGCCATGACGCCTGAACTGCAACGGATGCATTGGATGCCGTCGCCCCCGCTTGCACCCATCGATAGCCCGCTGGATCTCGATCACCTGTCCCGGATGACGCTCGGCGACACTGAACTGGAACAGGAAGTGTTGGCGATGTTCGCCGAGCAGGCGGTCCGCCTGCTGGCGGCGATGGCTGCGATGCCGGCCGAGACCGGCGCGCTCGCGCACAAGCTCAAGGGTTCGGCGCGAGGAATCGGCGCCTTTGCGGTGGCCGATGCCGCAGCCAGCCTGGAGACCGCGATCAGGACCGGCCGTGGCCGGCCCGATGCCCTCGCCGCGCTGAAACAGGCGGTGACGGAGGTCCGCGCCGCCATCGAGGCGATCCTGAAGCCGTAGCCGATACGGTCAAAGCCGCGCTCTAGTCATTTGTTTTGACGCGTTTTCTTCCCGCAAGATGGGATTCATTTCGCATCAAAACGCTATGGCGCCGGGCTGACCGACCCGTTATAGGACAGCCCGGACCCTCCTTCCTTCCCAGCACCGCGGCAGCACGAGCAGATATGGCCAAGATTCACTTTGTCGACCACAAGGGCGAAACCCGCACGGTGGAAATCGAGAACGGCGCAACCGTGATGGAAGCCGCGATCCGCAACAGCATTCCCGGCATCGAGGCCGAATGCGGCGGCGCCTGCGCCTGTGCGACCTGCCATGTCTATGTCGACGAAGCGTGGCGTGAGAAGGTGGGTAGCCCGACGCCGATGGAGGAGGACATGCTCGATTTCGGTTTCGACGTGCGCCCGAATTCGCGCCTGTCTTGCCAGATCAAGGTCTCCGACGAGCTCGACGGTCTCGTCGTGGCGACGCCGGAACGCCAGGCCTGATCGTCTCCAAACAAACTAGATGCTCGGCGGCGCGACCTCGATGCCGCGCTTGTGCCAGGGTCTGAGCTTCTCGATCACCTCTGCAGTCAGCGGCGCGGGGCGCCGCGTCGCCTCATCGAGCAAGACGCCGACCGACGTCGCCGACGCGATGCACTTTCCTTGCGAGAACACGACCTGCTCGAAGGTCACCGACGTTCGTCCGAGCTTCACCACCCCGAGGCCGAGCTCGATCGTGTTCGGCCAGTGCAGCTCGGCTCGAAAATGCATGTCGAGTCGCACCATGATCCAGGCGAGGCCCGGCGGGGTCAGCCCGTATTCGGGAAGCTTCATCAGCGTGACACGGCCCGTCTCGAAATAGGTGGCGTAGACCGCGTTGTTGACGTGCTGGTTTGGATCGAGATCGCCGAAGCGGACGTTGTCGCTGAGGCGGTAGGGATAGTCCTCAAGGCGCGGCGTCGTGTCGGGGCGGGCTGGCGCGTTCACCGATTGATCTCCGTCATATCCATCCTCGTTACAGCCCAGTTATTTTGGCCCGGCAAGTGGGCGCGACTGCGGGGCGATCCCGCTTTTATGCCTTCCCTGTTCCATCCCCGTTGGCTAGACAGGCAGGGTCACCTCAGCCCAAAGGGCTCCGTCTAACCGATAACGATCGATAAAGAGACGACATGAGCGACGTGATCAAAACCGATGTGCTGATTATTGGCGCCGGCCCCTGCGGTCTGTTCGCCGCCTTCGAGCTCGGCCTTCTCGACATGAAGGCGCATTTCGTCGACATCCTCGACAAGGTCGGCGGCCAGTGCGCCGAGCTCTATCCGGAAAAGCCGATTTACGACATTCCCGGCATTCCGCAGGTCTCGGGCCAGGGGCTGACCGACGCGCTGATGGAGCAGATCAAGCCGTTTCATCCGACCTTCCATCTCGGCGAGATGATCGAGACCGTGGAGAAGATCGGCGATCCCGCCTTTCGCTGTACCACCGACGCCGGCAAGGTGTTCGAATGCAAGGTGGTGGTGATCGCGGCCGGTGGCGGCTCGTTCCAGCCCAAGCGCCCGCCGGTGCCGGGGATCGAGGCCTACGAAGGCACTTCGGTGCACTACGCCGTGCGCAAGATGGAGACGTTCCGCGACAAGAACGTGCTGATCGTCGGCGGCGGCGATTCCGCGCTGGACTGGACGCTCAATCTGCATCCGATTGCCAAGCGCATCACGCTGCTGCATCGGCGCGACGAGTTTCGCGCCGCGCCCCACAGCGTCGAGCAGATGCGCGCGCTGGTCGCGGGCGGCAAGATGGATCTGAGGCTCGGGCAGGTCACGGCGCTCTCGGGCGCTGATGGCAAGCTCTCCGGCGCCACCATCAAGGGCAACGACAACGCCATGACCGAAATTGCCTGCGACACCATGCTGCCGTTCTTCGGCCTGACCATGAAGCTCGGCCCGGTCGCGAACTGGGGCATTGCGCTGGAGAACAATCTGGTGCCGGTCGAGACGTCGGCGTTCGAGACCAACGTATCAGGCATCTTCGCCATCGGTGACATCAACACCTATCCCGGCAAGATCAAGCTGATCCTGTGCGGCTTCCACGAGGGCGCGCTGATGTCGCAAAAAGCCCATCGCTACGTCTATCCGGAGAAGCGGCTGGTGTTCCAGTACACGACCTCATCCTCCAGCCTGCAAAAGAAGCTCGGTGTCAACTGACGGTGCTGAGCAGGAGGCGATGCCCCATGTTTCTGGTGCTGGAACCATTCGCGAAATCGCCGTAGTCTGCGGCCATTCCAGTCGTGGAATAGCAAGGTGATCTAATGCGGAATTTCCTGTCCAGCTCTCGGCTGCTTCCCTTCCTCGCGCTCACGTTGTCGCTTCTTGCGGTGACACGGTCTGCGGCGCAGACGGCCGAGCCTACGGCGGCGGGCCTCTGGCAGAAGGTCGAAGACGGCAAGACAGTCGGATGGTTCCTCTTCGTCGACCACAACGGCATCTTTGAAGGCGTGATCGCAAAAACCTTCCCGCGGCCAAGCGACGATCCGAACGAGGTTTGCTCCAAGTGCACCGACGATCGCAAGAACGCGCCGGTACTGGGCATCTCCTTCGTCCGCAACATGAAGCGCGAAGGCTTGAAGTACGAAGGCGGCAACGTGCTCAATCCGCGCGACGGCCAGATCTGGAAGGCCAACATGAAGGTCAGTCCTGATGGCCAGACCCTGACGCTGCGCGGCTATCTCGGCATCGCGTTGCTCGGCAAGGACGAGACCTGGACGCGCCTGCCGGATGCCTACATGGCCCAGGTCGATCCTGCCATCGTGGCAAAATATCTCCCTGCGCAGGCCGCTGCCACGAAGCCGGCGGCACCCGCGACGAAAAAGGGCGGCGCGATGATGGCGCCGGCGCCCAAGCAGTAAGGGCGTCCCTCGCGCACTGTGCCGCCTGGTCGGCAGTAGCTCCACACATCATCATTCCTCGTACTGGCGGGGAAGACGGAAAGTCGGCGGCGGCCATATCCGCCGAAAGACGAACGCGCCGCGGGCCCGCTCCAGTAGTTGCCCGGAATCCAAGCTGGCGCCGGATTTGCATAGCTATCCGCAAAGCTGCTGGGGGAACGAGTCGCTGCCTTCACGCCTTTCGCCGAGCCGCGGAAGGCGGTCGGCGCGCGTTGTCCCCCCGCGGCGATCATGTCGACCCGCGGAGACGATATGCGACTTGCAAGATTGTGTGCGCCGCCATTGCTGGCCCTGACAGCGCTCTTGGCGACATCGGCGCTGGCGCGCGACGACGGGCGCTATGCCAACTCGCCGTTAAAACCCTGGTTCGAAAGCCTGCACAGCGAATTCGGACAGTGCTGCTCCGACGCCGATGGCTACGTCATTGCCGACGTCGACTGGGAGTCCGATCGCGGCCGTTACCGCGTCCGCATCGACGACGAATGGGTCGTGGTGCCCGACGGTGCGGTGATCACTGTGCCTAACAAGATCGGCCGCACCATGGTGTGGAAGCACTATATCGACGGCCATCCGCGCGTGCGCTGCTTCATGCCGGGCAGCATGACGTAGACCCGCGTGTCATTCCGGTCGGCGCTGGGCGCCGAACCCGGAATGACAAAGCGAAGATTAGTGCGCCTGGTTTTCCGAACCCGCGCTCGCGAGCCGCTTGACGCGCGGGGTCAGCACTGAAACCTGCGCGGGCGAGGCAGGCATGCCGGCGACGATCATCGCAGGGCTTGCCGACTGCTCCTCGACGCCGGCGCCGCCGAGCACCTGCACTTGCGTCGCCGAGATCGGAAACGAGGTGACTTCGTAAGAGGGAAGCTCGCTGGCAAAGGCACCGGCCGAGCTTGCAATCATGGCGCCGGCAAAGGCAATCATCGAGAGAACACGCATTGGAAAATCTCCGTGGAAGATGTCAATCGGAGGTTTGGTCGCGTCGATGCCGGGCCAGGTTCGCTCGTGTGCGAACATTCGCATTGCCTTCGGGGCAGATATTGATTGCTTGACGCGAAGGGACGAAACGCGGACGAAGCTTTTCCGCGCCAATGTTTCCGGACGGTTTCGCGGAACCGCCGATGCACCCTGCCTAACGCTCTTGCAGATCAAGCTGGGGAGATTTGACCGGGGCGGCGGCCGCGGGAAAGCGCAGGCTCATCGTCGTGCCGCAGCCGGGCGCGGAAGAGACGAACGGTTGCGCGCGGCGATTGCGGACCTGATCACGCGCAGCCTGCCTGTCACGCTGGGCGACATGCACCTGATCGACAGTCAGTGAGGTCGGCTCGCCAGCCTCAGGTCACCGGCGCAGGATTGAACAGCGTGAGATCGTTGTGGATGCCCCAGCGGTCCGACCACGGTTTTGTGCGGCCGCTGGCGACGTCGAGGATCAGGCGGAACAGGTCCCAACCGGTTTCCTCGATGGTCTTCTCGCCGGTGGCGATGCGGCCGGCGTCGAAGTCGATCAGGTCCTTCCAGCGGCGGGCGAGCTCGCTGCGGGTGGCGACCTTGATCACGGGTGCGGCCGCAAGGCCGTAGGGCGTGCCGCGGCCGGTGGTGAAGACTTGCAGCGTCATGCCGGAGGCGAGCTGGAGCGTGCCGCAGATGAAGTCGGACGCGGGTGTCGCCGCGAACAGCATGCCCTTCTGTGTCGCCTTCTCGCCGGGCGAGAGCACGCCGGTGATGGCAGACGATCCGGACTTGACGATCGAGCCCAGCGACTTCTCGACGATGTTGGCAAGGCCGCCCTTCTTGTTGCCGGGCGTGGTGTTGGCGCTGCGGTCGGCGCCGCCGCGGGCGAGATAGGAATCGTACCAGGCCATCTCGCGCACCAGCGCGCGGCCGACGTCCTTGCTGATCGCGCGCCGCGTCAGGAGCTGGATGGCGTCGCGCACCTCGGTGACTTCCGAGAACATCACGGTGGCACCGGCGCGCACAAGGAGGTCCGCGGCGAAGCCGACGGCGGGGTTCGCGGTGACGCCGGAGAAGGCGTCGCTGCCGCCGCATTGCAGGCCGATGACGAGATCGGAGGCCGGGCAGGTCTCGCGCTTGCGGGTGTTGAGCACCTTCAGCCGTGCCTCGGCCTGAGTCATGATGGCATCGACGATGGCACCAAAGCCGTCGAAGGCTTCGTCCTGCATGCGCACGATGGCATCGCTGACGCCTTCCGGTACCAGCCGCTCAGGCGCGAGCTTCTCGCAGCCGAGGCCGATGACCAAAATCTCGCCGCCAAAATTCGGGTTGAGCGCGATGTTCTGCAGCGTGCGGATCGGCACCACAGCGTCGGGCGCGGTGATGGCGACGCCGCAGCCATAGGCGTGCGTCAGCGGCACGACGTCGTCGACATTCGGGTACTTCGGCAAGAGCTCGGCGCGGATGCGCTTCACCGCATACTCCATCGTGCCCTTGACGCATTGCACGGAGGAGGAGATGCCGAGGATGTTCTTGGTGCCGACCGAGCCGTCGGGATTGCGATAGCCCTCGAAGGTGAATCCTTCGAGCGGCGGCAGCGGCGCCGGGACGGCGGTCGAGATTTCGAGCTTGTCGAGGGCAGGGGCCTCCGGCATGCGAATGCGGGCTTCGTCCACCCATTCGCCGGCCAGGATCGGCGACAGCGCGTAGCCGATCACCTCGCCATAGCGGACGATCGGCGCGTCTTGTGCGATGTCGACCAGCGCCGTCTTGTGCCCCTGCGGCACGAAGGTGCGCAGCGTCAGCCCGCAGGCAAAGCGGGAGCCGGCGGGAAGCCCGAAATCATTGACGACGATCGCGACATTGTCGCGCTCGTTGAGCTTGATGTAGCGGGGCTGCTCTTTCGCTGCGACTGACTGGTCCATCTGCTCTTGCCTCAGAGACTGAATCGTAGGGTGGGCAAAGGCGCAACGCGCCGTGCCCACCATGCTTCACACGGAAAATAAGCGGTGGGCACGCTTCGCTTTGCCCACCCTACGATATCTACGATATCGGCCTATCAACCCGGATTGGTATAGGCCGTCTTCATCGCAGTGTAGAACTCGCGGGCATAGGAGCCCTGCTCGCGGGCGCCGTAGCTCGAACCCTTCCGGCCGCCGAACGGCACGTGATAATCGACACCGGCGGTCGGCAGATTGACCATCACCATGCCGGACTCGCTGTTGCGCTTGTAGTGCGAGGCGTATTTCAGGCTGGTGGTGCAAATGCCCGAGGCGAGACCGAACTCGGTGTCGTTGGAGATCGCCAGCGCCTCTTCGTAGTTCTTGGCGCGGATCACGGCAGCGACGGGGCCGAAGATTTCCTCACGCGCGATGCGCATGTCGTTGTTGACTTCGGTGAACAGCGCCGGCTGGAGGTAGTGGCCGGGCGTTTCGCGCTTGAGCAGCTCGCCGCCCCACGCAAGCTTGGCACCCTCGTCCTGGCCGATCTTGATGTAGCGCAGGTCCTGGTCGAGCTGGCTCTGGTCGACCACCGGGCCGATATGCACGCCGGCCTTGAGTGCGTCGTCCACCGACAGGCCCTTCAGGCGCTCGGCCATCGCCGCGACGAAGCGATCATGGATGCCCTCGGTGACGATCAGGCGGGAAGAGGCGGTGCAGCGCTGGCCCGTCGAGAAATAGGCGCCGTTGACGGCGACCTCGACGGCGGTCTTGAGGTCGGCGTCGTCGAGCACAACCAGCGGATTCTTGCCGCCCATCTCGAGCTGGAATTTCTTCATCGGGTTCGACAGCACGCAGGCCTGCGCGATCTTGCGGCCGGTCTGCACCGAACCGGTGAAGGAGATCGCCGCCACATCCGGGTGGTCGAGCAGGGTCTGGCCGACCACGGAGCCGGAGCCGACGACAAGGTTGAACACGCCGGCATGAATACCGGAGCGTGTGATGATCTCGGCGAGCGCATGGCCAGAGCCGGGCACGAGCTCAGCCGGCTTGAATACCACCGTGTTGCCGTAGCAAAGCGCGGGCGCGATCTTCCAAGCGGGGATTGCGACCGGGAAATTCCAGGGCGTGATCATGCCGACAACGCCCACCGGCTCACGGGTGAGCTCGACGTCGAGGCCGGGACGCACCGAGGCGCCTTTCTCGCCGATCAGGCGCAGCGCTTCACCGGCGAAGAACGCGAAGATCTGGCCGGCGCGGGCGACCTCGCCGATGCCTTCCGGCAGCGTCTTGCCTTCCTCGCGAGCGAGCAGGCGGCCAAGCTCTTCCTTGCGGGCGAGGATTTCGAGAGAAACCTTGTTCAGCGCGTCATAACGCTCCTGCGGCGTCGAGCGCGCCCAGCCGGGGAAGGCGGCCTTGGCGGCGGCGATCGCCTTCTCGGTCTGCGCCTTGTCGGCCTTGGCATATTCGCCGACGAGGTCGTTGGTGTTGGAGGGGTTGATGTTCCTGGTGACGCCGGAGCCGTCGACCCATTCGCCGCCGATGAAGTTCTTCAGGATTGCCGTCATGTATTCCTCCTTGTTCAACGGGCATGATCCTATCGGAAAACCGGTGTCCGCTTTTCCGGGATCATGCCTGAAGTTTCTTAGCGCACGAGGCACGGACGCTTGTCGTCGAAGGTCCAGCCGGGGATCAGGTCCTGCATGGCAATAGCGTCATCACGGGCGCCAAGTCCATGCTGCTTGTAGAGGTCATGCGCAGCGTCGATGGCCGCCCTGTCGATTTCGATACCCAGGCCCGGTCTATCGGGAACGGCAATCTTGCCGCCCTTGATCTGAAGCGGCTCCTTGGTGAGCGCCTGGCCGTCCTGCCAGATCCAGTGGGTGTCGATCGCGGTCACCTTGCCGGGTGCAGCGGCGCCGACATGGGTGAACATGGCCAGCGAAATGTCGAATGATTGTTGGAGTGCGAGCCCCAGGTCAGGCCGTTGTCGCGGCAGGTCTGGGCGACGCGGACCGAGCCTTGCATGGTCCAGAAATGGGGATCGGCGAGCGGAATGTCCACCGCACCGAGACGCAGCGCATGGGAAAGCTGCCGCCAGTCGGTGGCGATCATGTTGGTCGCGGTCGGCAAGCCCGTGGCCCGGCGGAACTCGGCCATGATCTCGCGGCCGGAGAAGCCGGCCTCGGCGCCGCAGGGGTCCTCGGCGTAGGCGAGGATGCCGTGCATGTCCTTGCAAAGCCTGACAGCCTCATCGAGCGACCAGGCGCCGTTCGGGTCGAGCGTCACGCGCGCGTTGGGGAAGCGCTTGGCAATCGCAGTGACGGCCTCGATCTCCTGCTCGCCGCGGAGCACGCCACCCTTGAGCTTGAAATCGGCGAAGCCGTAATGGTCGTGGGTGGCTTCCGCGAGCCGCACCACGGTCTCGGGCGTCATCGCCTCCTGATGGCGGAGGTTGAACCACTCGGCCTTGCCGGTCTCGCCGTTGACATAGTCGAGCTTGGATTTACGGCGGTCTCCAACGAAGAAGAGATAGCCGAGCGTCTCGACGCTCTTGCGCTGCTGGCCTTCGCCGAGCAGCGCAGCGACCGGCAGGTTGAGATGTTGGCCGAGCAAATCGAGCAGCGCGGATTCGATCGCCGTGACCGCGTGGATCATGACGCGCAGGTCGAACGTCTGCTTGCCGCGGCCGCCGGCATCGCGGTCGGCGAAGGCGGTGCGGATATCGGCGAGGATGTTGTTCATCGCGCCGACGGTCTTGCCGATCACGAGATCGCGGGCGTCCTGCAGCGTCTGCCAGATCTTTTGTCCGCCCGGCACCTCACCGACGCCGGTGTGACCGGAATTGTCGGTGAGGATGACGATGTTGCGGGTGAAGAACGGCGCATGCGCGCCGCTCAAATTGAGGAGCATGCTGTCGCGGCCCGCGACCGGGATCACCTGCATCGCCGTGACGACCGGTGCGCCGGCGACTGGCGCGCCCGAGAGTTTGGTCTCGGCCATCGCACGCTCCTCCTATTGTCGTCCGTTATTCTGCCGCCTGTTGTGTCGAACGGATGGCGGGCAGATTCTTTACCAGCGCGGTCAGTTCCGCCATCTCCTGCTCGGTGAGATCGGTGAGCGGCGGACGGACCGGACCGGAATCGCGGCCGATCACCTTCATGCCGGCCTTGATGATCGAGACCGCATAGCCCTTCTTGCGGTTGCGGATCGCGATCAGCGGCAGGATGAAGTTCTTCAGGCCGGAGTGGATCGTCTCATGGTCGCGCTTGCGCACGGCGGCGTAAAAGTTGGTGGCGAATTCCGGCACGAAGTTGAACACGGCCGAGGAATAGGTCGTCACGCCCATGTCGAGATAAGGCAGCGCGAAGGTCTCCGCGGTCGGCAGGCCGCCGATATAGGTCAGGCGGTCGCCGAGCTTGGTGTAGACGCGCGTCATCAGCTCGATGTCGCCGATGCCATCCTTGTAGCCGACGAGGTTCGGGCACCGCTCGGCGAGACGCGCGAGCGTGTCGGGTTGGAGGATGGCGTTGTCGCGGTTGTAGACGATGACGCCGATCTTCACGGCGGCGCAGATCGCCTCGACATGGGCGGCGAGGCCCTCCTGCTCGGAATGGGTGAGATAGGGCGGCAGCAGCAATAGGCCATCGGCGCCGGCCTTCTCGGCGCCAATGGCGATCTCGCGGGCGATCGCGGTGCCGTAGCCGGTGCCGGCGAGCACGGGCACGCGGCCCTTGGTCTCCTCGACGGCGATCTTGACGATTTGCGGAACCTCGGTCGGCGTCAGCGAGAAGAACTCGCCGGTGCCGCCGGCGGCGAACAGGCCGGCGACGTCATAGCCGCACAGCCAATCTATGTTGGCGCGGTAGGTCGCCTCGTCGAAGGAGTAGTCAGCCCTGAACGGCGTGACGGGGAAGGACAGGAGGCCCGATCCGATCTTCTGGGCCATTTCCTGCGGGGTCATCTTGCTCATGGGCGCGGCTCCCTTCTTGCGTGTTGTGGAGGACGCAAGCCTGCGCGTCCATGCGCCGGTGTTTAGGAGACCGTTCGATGCGCGTCCAAGCCAAAGCCTATATCGACTGATGCAGATTGAGTATCAATCCTCCGCCACCTCCACGGAGGACAATTCACCGGCGATTTTGACGAGGGCCGAGAGTAACGGATTCTCGTCGTCGCGGCGCCAGACCATGAAGAGCTCGACGGGAACGCGCGTACGCAGCTTCAGCGGCCGCAGCCGCACGTCGGCGATCTTCAGGCTTGCCGCCGCCGCCGGCACGATGGCGAGGCCGAGGCCGGCACGCACCATGGCGAGGATCGAGTGGATCTGGCTGAGATGCTGGACGTAGCGCGGCAGCACGTCCGCGCGAGTGAACAGCGCCACCAGCAGATCGTGAAAATAGCGGCTCTCATAGGGCGAATACATCACGAAGGGCTGGTCGTCGAAATCCTTGATGGTGATGCTCTCCGCATTCGCCAGCGGATGCTTCTTCGGGATCGCCGCGAGCAGGGGCTCGGCGACGACGCGGCGGCTGGCAAGCTCGGGACGCGCGATCGGCGGCCTGAGCAGGCCGGCGTCGATCTGGCCCGAGGTCAGCGCCTCGAACTGGTCGCCGGACACCATCTCCTTCAGCGAGAAGTCCACCTCCGGCAGCTTGGCGCGGCAGGCGGCAACGAGCTCAGGCAGGAAGCCGTAAGCCGCGGCGGCGGTGAAGCCGATCTTCAGCGAGCCGGTCTTGCCGAGCGCGATGCGGCGGGCGACTTGCGAGGCGCTTTCCGCGAGCTTGAGGATGCGCCGAGCCTCCGGCAGGAAGCTGCGCCCCGCAGGCGTCAGGCGCACCGAGCGGCTGGTGCGCTCCAGAAGCGGCGCATCGATGATGTGCTCGAGCACCTGGATCTGCCGGGACAGTGGCGGCTGCGTCATGTTCAGCCGCGCGGCGGCGCGGCCGAAATGCAGTTCCTCCGCCACCGTGACGAAACAGCGGAGCTGGTTGAGGTCGAACATCGATACATGCCTTAGATGGATAAGGCGTTTCCCCGGCACTTCTAGCATCGATCACCCCCAAAAAACAAAGACGGCGGCTGGGAAGCCGCCGTTGAGTTGCCTGGTCAAGCTCCCATGGGAGCCCTCAGGAGGAATGTTTGAGCGTCACCCGCTCGATCTTGCCGACCACCACGAGATAGGCGAACGCCGCCACCAGCGCGTTGAGGCCGACGAACACCAGCGCGCCGTTGAACGAGCCGGTCGCGGCCAGGATGTAGCCGATCACGATCGGCGTGGTGATCGAGGAGAGGTTGCCGAAGGTATTGAACAGGCCGCCGGAAACGCCGCCGGCTTCCTTCGGCGAGGTGTCGGAGACGACCGCCCAGCCGAGCGCGCCGATGCCCTTGCCGAAGAAGGCGAGCGCCATGAAGCCGACCACGAGCGCCTGCCCGTCGACATAGTTGCAGGCGATGATCGACATCGACAGCAGCATGCCGCCGACGATCGGGATCTTGCGCGCCATGGTCAGCGAGCCCGTCCTGCGCAGGATGGCGTCGGAGATGATGCCGCCGAGCACGCCGCCGATGAAGCCGCACAAGGCGGGCAGCGTCGCGACGAAGCCGGCTTGCAGGATCGACAGCCCACGCTCCTTGACGAGGTAGACCGGAAACCAGGTCAGGAAGAAATAGGTCAGCGTGTTGATGCAGTACTGGCCGAGATAGACGCCGAGCATCATGCGGTTGGAGAGCAACTGGCGGATGTGATCCCAGCCGGAGCCGGCTCCGGAGGCACGCTCGCGCAGCAGATCGTCCTTGGGCGCGTCGAGATCGACCAGCGCGCCGCCTTCCTTGATGTAGTCGAACTCGGCGTCGTTGATCGAAGGATGCTCCTTCGGGCCGTAGATGGTTTTGATCCAGACGAGGCCCATGACGATGCCGAGCGCGCCCATCACGAAGAACACGAAGCGCCAGCCGTAGGCGTGCGCGATCCAGCCCATCAGCGGCGCGAAGATCACGGTCGCGAAATACTGTCCCGAGTTGAAGAACGCGGACGCGGTGCCGCGCTCGTTGCCGGGAAACCAGGCCGCGACGATGCGGGCGTTAGCGGGGAAGGAGGGCGCTTCGGCGATGCCGACCAGGAAGCGAAGTGCGAACAGCACGAGGATGGCGGTGCCGGCGCTGAAGAAGCCGACCCAGCCCTGCATCATCGTGAACATCGACCAGACGATGATGCTGAAGGCATAGACGAGGCGGGAGCCGTAGCGGTCGAGCAGCCAGCCGCCCGGCACCTGCGCGATCACATAGGACCAGCCGAACGCCGAGAAGATGTAGCCCATGGCGACGGGATCGAGATGCAGCTCCTTGGAGAGCGCGGGGCCTGCAATCGACAGCGTGGCACGGTCGGCATAATTGACGGTGGTGACCAGGAACAACATGGTCACGATGAACAGCCTGACGCGAGACCTCTTCACGTCCGCTGCGGACACCACTGCGCTCATCACGCGCCTCCTTAGAACTCGAACATTTCCTCAAGGCGAGTCCTAGAGGCGCGCGCGGCAAAGTGTCCAAGTTCAAGGCAGCATCGATCGATGCCGTTTTTGGATTGATGGAACGGCAGGAGAGGGAACGTTACGTGGAAATTGCTGTCATTCCCGCACCGGGTCTCGCCTTCGGCGAGCCCGATGACAGGCTCCGGCGGGGAATCCAGTACGCCGCAACCTCTCGATTCAATCACGGCTGTCACGGAGTACTGGATCGCCCGCCTGCGCGGGCGATGACACCGATCGTGTGGAGCTAGCGTGAACTACTGCCGCGCACTCGGTAGCAGCTGCGGCAGAAATCCGCGCGTCACATCCGGCGGAGCGGCGTCGAGGCCGAGCACGGCGCTCGCGGCGGGCAGTGCGGCATCCGCCATCGCGGCGTGGCCCTCGGCGCTTGGATGCACGGCGCCGCCATAGACGGCGGAGAGCACGCCCCAGGTCGCGTCGTGGATGTCCGTCGGCTGGCTCGCGGCCGGCAATCCTTGCGGATAGGTCATCGCGGCAAAATAGCTGTCGTTGGCGTCGCGGATCCAGCGGGCGCGCGGCAGATAGGCGCGGTATTCCGAAGCGCCGCGCCCGCACAGCATCGGCTGGCTGGCCGCCGTCACGATGTCGGGATTGAAGCTCTGGCCGTTCTCGGCAAAGCAGGTGCGGTCGAATTCAGGATCATTGCCCGAATGAGCGCAGAAGCCGTGATCGGCGAACGCCGCCTGATGCGTGTCGACGAAGGTCATGCGGTCGGCTTCGGGATCACGGCAGAGCGCGCCGCGGGTGCAGGTGGCGAGCCCCTTCAGCTGCGGCAGGAATTCGGTGTCGACGAAGGTCGAGACGCGGGCCAGGCGCTGCGGGTCGGCGTTGAAGGATGGATGGATGTCGAAGCCGGCGCGGCCGCCGCGGCAGGGCACGCCGCCATCGGCGAGCGCCGGGTTGGCGTAGGAGACATAAACCACATGCGAGAGATCGCCACCGACCAGCGGCTTCAGCGCCTCGCGCAGCTTGACGAAATTCTGCGGCAGCTCGCGCGTCAGCGCATCGCGGGAATCGTCGACGCTTGCCATCACGCCGGAGCGGCGGAACAGCGCGCGCTCGGTCGCGGTGTCGACGATGACGTCGGCGACGAGACCGGAAAAATAGACGTCGTTGGCACCGACCGACAACAGCACGAGATCGAGCGTGCGGTCGGGCTGGCGCTTCTTCGCCGCGGTGAGCGCTTCGCGCAGCTCGGCGACCTGCGCGTTCACGCTGGTGTTGCAGACGCCGGTCTTGCCGGGCGGGCATTCGCGGGCGCGCTGCGAGCCGAGCAGTCCGTCGCCGATGCTGGCGCCGGTGCAGGCGAGCGGCAGGAAGGTCACGGCGATGTGGGTGTAACGCACCGCGAGCGCCAGCGCGGTGCGGGCCTGATAGCTGTAGAGCGAGCGGTGGCAGGGCGCGTTGAACCAGAGCGCGCTGTAGCGTTGCCAGTTGGCGAGCGTATCCGGCGCCTCGCAGGCGCGGCCACCCTTGAAGCCGTGGCGGCTCGGCCGGTAGTACTGCGCGCCGGCGGTACCGAGATAGGAGCGGAAGCAAAAACCTTCGTCCGACAGCGCCAGCGGCCGGTCCGGATTGCCTTCGCCGGAGGCGATGCTGTCTCCTAAGCCGGCGACGAAGATGTCGCGGACCTGGATCTCGGCCTGGACCCGCTGGGTCGGATCGGAGCCGGAGGAGACATCGACGGTCGCGACCGTCTGCTTGCCGTAGCGGACGCGCAAATTGACCGGCTCGGCGCAGTCGAAAGTCGAGGCTTGCGGCCCGTCGCCATCGTCGAACGACCAGGCGCAGGTGGCGCCGACCGGCACTCCGCCGACGAGGCGCACGGTGACGGGATGGTCGATCGGGGTGAGGTAGTTCTCCTTGACATTGTCGCGGGTGCAGGGCTGGTTGACCCGGCCCTGGAGGTCGATGCAGAGCCGATTGACCATGTTGCGGGCCCAGCCGCGGCCCTCGCTCTGAAGCTCCAGCGACTGCTCGGCGGCCAGGATGCTGCGGTTACGCGCATTCTCGACATGGAGCAGGAAATCGCGCTCTTCGCGGAACAGGCGGAAGCGGTTGCGCACCTCCCAACTGATCTGCATGGCGCCGGCGTCCTGCGCGGCGGCGCGCTCGAGCGGCAAGGCGGACAGAATCCCGGCAAGCAGCAGGGCGCCTGCACAGAGGGTGCGAAAGGGGAGAGGGATCATGGTCCGCGTGTTCAACGGCAAAGTTGGGGCGGAAATAAGAGAGGATTGCTGCCCCGCCCGCAACCTTAGTCTGACGCTCCTGCTGACCCGCCTATCGCTTGCCGGCCTGCCGCAGCGTCCGCTCGCGCTCCATCGCGGCCACCTGCTGGGGCAGGTTGGCCTGGGCGCAGGCCTCCGCCAGCCGTCGCCGCTCCTGCCACGGCGCGACCACGTTCATCCAGAGTTCGCGCGTGCCCATGATGGAGATGGCGAGGCCGAACGGGATCACGAAATAGAGAAGGCGGAACACCAGCAGTGTCGCCAGAAGCTGCTCGCGGCCGAATTCGGGCAGCGCTAACAGCATGGCGGCATCGAACACGCCGATCGAGCCGGGCGCGTGGCTGGCAAAGCCGAGCAGCGTTGCCAGGATGAACACCACGGCGAGCGACATGAAGTCGATTTGCGGATTGGCCGGCATCAGCAGGTACATCGCCGTGGCGCAGAAGCCGAGATCGACCACGCCGATCAGGATCTGCACCAGCGTCAGCGGCGTCGAGGGCAGCACCACCTTCCAACCCTTCTGGCCGAGCTCGCGCCGCTTTGCGCCCATGCAAAGCCAGACCAAATAAGAACCGATCGAGGCGAGGCCGCCGAGCGCGATCAGTCGGTTGATCGACGACGGCAGCTGATCCATCGCGGACGCCGCATCCGGATGGATGGCCATGCCGATCGAGAGCACGAAGATGTTACCGAGCCAGAAGGTCAGGCCCGACAGGAAGCAGATTTTCGCGACGTCGATCGCGTTCAGGCCGTAATCCGAATAGATCCGGAAACGGATCGCGCCGCCGGTGAAGACGGTGGCGCCGATGTTGTGGCCGATCGAATAGGACGTGAAGCTGGAGAGCGCCGCGATGCGATAGGGAACGTGCTTCTTGCCGATCGTTCGCAGTGCAAAAAAGTCGTAGAAGGTCAGGGTGCAGAACGCGAAGAAGACGCAGATCGCCGCCAGCCCGATACTTCCACGGGGAATCTCGGTCAACGCCGTCAGGATGATCCCGGTCTCGATGCCCTTGAGGGTCCGCACCAGCGTGGTGACCGCGAAGGCGATGATGCAGACGCTCGCGGCAATGCCGAGCCGTCGCCAGCCGATCCATCTATTGAAGCCGCGTCTCAGCGCGGGCAGCAGTCCGTGCATTCATCCTCCCGGCGGGGGGCAAGACCGATCCAGCCAGGCATTGGCCGGTCGGGTACGATGACGGCCAAAGGCAGGCGTCGATCGGTTGGCATGATCCAGCTCATTTAAGGCAAAAACAGCGGCTTGTGCAGCCCTTGACAACAATAGGTTCTACGTTGGACCAGCCACTTTTGTCATATGAGGTTCACATCTGACGCGCGTTAAGCATATGAGTCGCGAAACGCGGTTCGGACGGCGCATTGATGTTCAAGAGACGGCGCATTCATGTTCAAGAGGATGGTTTCAAATCCTGCCGCCATCCACATTGTTCCAGCGCAAGCGATGGGCGTTTTGGAACGTCGATGCCGCGTGCTCGTTGGGCCCGATCAGCAACCGAACATGGCGGAATAATGGGGCCTTTCGTGCAGGCCGATACCGCCGTGTTCCCGAAACCGAGAGGACGGAACGATGGGACTGTTCACAAAAGACATCAAAACCATGAACGACCTGTTCGTGCACCAACTCCAGGACATCTATTACGCCGAGCAGCAGCTCACCAAGGCGCTGCCGAAGATGGCAAGCAAGGCTACCGATCCGCAGCTGAAACAGGGCTTTTTGACGCACCTCGATGAAACCAAACAGCATGTCACGCGTCTCGAGGAGGTGTTCAAGATGCACGGCGTCGCCGTGAAGGCAGTCGACTGCCCGGCCATCGACGGCATCATCAAGGAAGCCGACGAGACGGCCGGCGAGGTTGCCGACAGGGCCGTGCTCGATGCCGCGCTGATCAATGCGGCCCAAGCCGCTGAGCATTACGAGATCGCCCGCTACGGCAGCCTGATCGCCTGGGCCAAGCAGCTCGGCCGCAATGACTGCGCGGCGGTACTGGCCAAGACGCTTGAGGAAGAGAAGGCAACCGACAGGAAGCTGACCACACTCGCCGAGAGCAAGGTGAATCTGCGCGCGGCGAGCTGATGAAGGTGTAGTCAACGAAGCGCCGCGCGATGGTTCGCGCGGCGCTTCTGCTTTTTCACCATCCACTGTCATGCTCCGCGAAGGCGGGGCATCCAGTACTCCGTGGCGCCAATTGGATTCACAATTCCCGCCGCGGAGTACTGGATCGCCCGCCCCAGTGCGCAACTGCGCACAAGGCGGGCGATGACCCCGTTGGGAGGCGATTGCGCTGCACCGCTCCATCCATCATTCGTCCATTATCGAAACATGACAGCGGGCCGGAAGCGTATATTTCGCATGGGGCTGCAATCGAGGTGGCAGCATGCGAGCAAGCACCATCAAATATCAAACCGTGGACAACGCGCGCGCCGCCCCGCGTGCCGGCTCGCATCGTGCAACCTCGCTCACGCTTGCCGCGATGAGCCTCGGCTACGGCGTGGTGCAGCTCGACGTCACCATCGTCAACACCGCGCTCGATGCCATGGGCAGGGCGCTCGGCGGCGGTGTTGCCGAGCTGCAATGGGTGGTCAGCGCCTACACCATCGCGTTTGCCGCTTTCATCCTGACGGCCGGCGCGCTGGGCGACCGGATCGGCGCCAAGCGCGTCTTCATGGCGGGGTTCGCCATCTTCACCGCGGCCTCGCTCGCCTGCGCGCTGTCGCCCAATGCGGTCGTGCTGATCGCAGCACGGCTGGTTCAGGGCCTGGCGGCGGCGATCCTGGTGCCGAATTCTCTTGCGCTGCTCAATCATGCCTATGCGGACGACCGCGAGCGTGGTCGCGCCGTTGCAGTCTGGGCCGCCGGAGCAAGCCTTGCGCTCACCGCCGGTCCCTTAGTCGGCGGCGCGCTGATCACACTGGTCGGCTGGCGCGCGATCTTCCTGGTCAATCTGCCGATCGGGCTCGCCGGCCTGTGGCTGAGCTGGCGTTACGCCAGCGAGACCACGCGGGCGCGCTCGCGCGAGATCGATCTGCTCGGCCAGCTGGCCGCGATCGGTGCGCTGGGCGCGCTCGCCGGCGCAATCATCGAAGGCGGGGCGCTCGGCTGGGACCATCCAGCCGTGATCGCAGCCTTTGTCGGAGCCGCCGTTCTCGCCGTGCTCTTTGTCTGGCGCGAGAGTCGCGCGGCGCAGCCGATGCTGCCGCTGTCGTTGTTCGGCCACCGGCTGTTCACGCTGACCTCGCTCGTGGGGCTGCTGGTGAACATCGCGAACTACGGCCTGATCTTCGTGCTCAGCCTGTATTTCCAGAGGATCAACGGGCTGTCGGCGTGGTGGACCGGGCTTGCCTTCGTGCCGATGATGGCGGCGGTGCTGCCGGTCAATCTGCTGGCGCCGCGTCTTTCCGAGCGCATCGGCCCGTGTCCGACCATCGTCGTCGGCGCCTGCATCTCGGCACTCGGCTGTCTCGGCCTGCTCTGGATCGAAGCCGGGACCAGCTATTGGACGATCTGCGCGCAGACGATCGCGATCAGCGGCGGGCTCGGCCTCCTGGTGCCGCCGCTGACGTCGACGCTGCTCGGCAGCGTCGAGAAGGCGCGTTCGGGCATCGCGGCCGGCGTCCTGAACGCGACGCGGCAGACCGGCAGCGTGCTCGGCGTTGCTCTGTTTGGTTCCTTGGTGGCGTCGGACCGTGCGTTCATGACGGGGCTGCATTTGTCGCTCGTCGTTTCGGCGGCCGTCTTGCTGATCGCCGCCGGCGTGATCGGAATCGGTGCGCCGCCGCGAGGATGAACAATGTGAGCGAACGCACACATCTCCTATTCACCATTCCCCGAACAGGTTTGTAGCCAGTTACCGATCATCCATCTCTGTCGGGTCAAGTGCCGGTTGATAGGGGCCGGCAATGTATCAAGTTCTCTTTTGTCTTACCGACGAGCACGATTGGCGACTGGTCGCGCTTGGCGGCGCAGTGTGTCTGCTCGCCAGCGCGGCGGCGATCAGCTTGTTTCAGCGCGCACGCGCGACGCACGGCCCCGCGCGTCTGGCCTGGATCGCCCTGGATGCCGCCGTCAGCGGATGCGGCATCTGGGCGACGCATTTCATCGCGATGCTCGCCTACGGGCCGGGCGGCGCCGGCGCCTACAACATCCCAGTGACGCTCCTCTCCTTGATCCTTGCGATCTCCGTGAACTTCGTGGGGCTAAGCATCGCGGTATCGTCCTCGCGCCCGGTGTGGATCGCCCTTGGCGGCGCGATCGTGGGCAGTGGTGTAGCCGCGATGCATTACACCGGTATGGCGGCGCTGGAGATACCGGCACGGGTGGACTGGATCGGAAGCACGGTCGCCGCCTCGGTGCTGTTCGGAATCGTCTTTGCCGCCTTCGCACTGTTCATCGCCGCGCGGCGCGACGACCTCTCCCATGCACTGACGGCGACCACGCTGCTGACGGTCGCCATCGTCGCGCATCATTTCACCGCGATGGGCGCGGTGCTGCTGACGCCGGATCCGACGCGCGCGATCAGCGGGCTTTCCATCCCGCCGGCCTCGCTGTCCTTCCTCACCGCCAGCGCCGCGGTCGCCATCATCGCGATTGCGCTCGTAGCCGCGCTGCTCGACCGCCGCGCCAAGGGCGTACTGGGGCGCCAGCAGATTGTGCTGGACAGCGCGCTCGAGAACATGTCGCAGGGACTGTGCATGTTCGACGCGGACGGCAAGATCATCCTGTTCAACGAGCGCTATGCCGCGATGCTTCGTCGTACCGACATCCTGCTCACCGGCCGCCTTCTGGTCGACGTGCTCAGGGAAGAGCAGGCCAAGGGCCAGTGGCAGGGCGACGCGGATGAATTCTTCGCTCGCCTCGTCGCCGACGCGCGCGAGGGCCGCACCACGACTGACGTCGTCAACCGGTTCGGCCGCTCCATCCGCGTCGTCAATCAGCCGATGCAGGGCGGCGGCTGGGTCGCGACCTTCGAGGACATCACCGAATGGCTGGAGGCGCAGGCCAAGATCTCGCACATGGCGCGCCATGACGCACTGACCAGCCTGCCGAACCGCGTGCTGTTCCACGAACAGCTCGAGCAGGGACTGCGTCGGACCAATTCGGGCGACCAGCTCGCTGTGCTTTGTCTCGATCTCGATCACTTCAAGGACATCAACGACTCGCTCGGCCATCCCATCGGCGATGCGCTGCTGAAGGAGGTCGGCCGCAGGCTGAAGACGACCGTCGGCGAACACGATACCGTGGCGCGGCTCGGCGGCGACGAGTTCGCGGTGGTCCAGATCGGACGTTCCGAGGAAACCGCTGCGAGGTCCCTTGCCGGGCGCCTCGTCGAGGTGATCTCGGCACCTTATGAGATCGACGACCATCAGATCGTGATCGGAGTCTCGATCGGCATCGCGCTGGCGCCGCAGGACGGCAACAATCCGGACGAACTCCTGAAGAACGCGGACCTCGCCCTCTACCGCGCCAAGGCGGACGGCCGCGGCACCTATCGCTTCTTCGAGACCGGCATGGATGCCCGCGCGCAGGCACGGCGCCTCCTGGAAATGGATCTGCGCGCGGCGCTGCAACGTGACGAGTTCGAAGTGTACTATCAGCCGATCCGTGACGTCGCGAGCGGTCGCGTCGTCGCTTTCGAGGCGCTGCTGCGTTGGAACCACCCGCAGCGCGGGCTGATCGCGCCGATCAGCTTCATCCCACTGGCCGAGGAGACCGGACTGATCGTTCAGCTCGGCGAGTTCGTGCTGCGTTCCGCCTGCACGGACGCGGCCACCTGGCCCGACGATGTCGACGTCGCCGTCAATCTCTCGCCGGTGCAGTTCAAGAGTCCGAACCTCATCGCATCGGTGACCGAGGCGCTGGCCGCCTCGGGACTCGATGCGCGCCGCCTCGAGCTCGAGATCACCGAATCGGTGCTGCTTCAGAACAGCGAGGCGACGCTGACGACCCTGCACGAGTTGCGCGCCATGGGCGTGCGGATCTCGCTCGACGATTTCGGCACCGGCTATTCGTCGCTGAGTTATTTGCGCAGCTTCCCGTTCGACAAGATTAAGATCGACCGCTCGTTCGTGTCGGAGCTGGCGACGCGCGAGGATTCCATGGCGATCATCCGCGCAGTGACCGGCCTCGGCCGCAGCCTCGGTATCGTCACGACTGCGGAAGGCGTCGAGAACGACGCGCAGCTCGAGCTGCTCCGGCGCGAAGGCTGCACCCAGGCGCAGGGCTATCTGTTCAGCAAGCCGCGGCCTGCTTCCGATGTGGCGATGATGCTGGACGGCCCGCGGCTACGCGCGTCGGCTTGATGGTCTAGCCGCGGCGCAGTGCGAAATGCGCGCCGCAAAATGCCATCACGGCGCCGAGACACAGCGCAGCGAGCCCGGTCAGCACGCTCGAGACGGTCGGGATCGGGCTCGGTGCCGAGGCCACCTGGCCCGCGCCCGCAAGCAGCAGCACGCCGACCGCGATCAGGAATTGGCGCATCCGTTGCGGGATCTGTCCGGAAATCGCGCTCTGCATCATGGTCGCCGTGAAATAGCCGCCGGAAAAGCCGACGGTCGCGATCAGCCACCAGGCGATTGCCGCGCCGGCCGGGATGAACTCATGCGCGTCGGAGCGCCAGAGGCCGCCGAGGTCGAGCCCGTAGCGCGCGCCCAGCATGTGCACCGCGAGCGCGAGCAGCACGCCGGAGATCATTGCAGCGCCGAGAATCAGGCGGCGCGGAAAAAAGGTCGTCTCAGCCATGCCCCGCTTGTAGGATGGGCGAGGGCGGTCGCGCAAGCGGATCGCGAACCGGATCGCGCGGACGGGATTGATTGTCGAGATGCAGGTTTCGGATGCTGGGGCAGTCACGAGCTATGCCTACAAGGCGTCGCTGATCGGCTCGGCACATTGCTTCGAGCTGACGGAGCAGGGGCTGTCCTGGCACGTCGCCGGGCGCTCCGCGGTGTGGCGCTATGACGAGATCAGCGCGATTCGGCTGTCGTTTCGCCCGGTGTCGATGCAGCAGCACCGCTTTCGTGCCGACGTCAGCCACGCCAGCGGTGGGCGTATCGCGATCCTGTCGACGAGCTGGCAGACCGCGGCGCTGATGGCGCCGCAGGACAGCGGCTTTCGCGCTTTTCTCGTCGCGCTGCATGAGCGGATGGCGAAGGCGGGGAGCCGGGCGACGCTGAGCGCGGGCCTCGGCCGCAAGACCTATGCGGCGGTGCTGGCTTTCCTGGCGGTGCTGACGGTGGCGATGGCGGGTCTGTTGATCCGCGCGCTGATGATCGGCGAGTTCGCCGGCGCGCTGTTCATCCTCGGCTTTGCCGCCCTGTTCGCCTGGCAGGTCGGCGGCTTCGTGTGGCGCAACCAGCCGCGGAGCTACAGCTTCGATCAACTGCCCCGGTCCTTGCTGCCATAGACCGATCGCTACTCCGTCGAGTCGAGATCCTCTTCCTTGGTGCCGAGCAGCGACACGATCGTGCGCAGGCCGGAATCGAGCTGTTCGGGCGACGGCGGAGCGAGCGCGAGCCGCACCGCATTCGGTGCATGACCATGCGCGATTGCGAAGGTCGAGGACGGCGTCAGCGCGATGCCGCGCCGGGCCGCCGCCGCGACGAAGGTCTGCGAACGCCAATGCGGCGGCAGTGTCAGCCAGAGATGGTATGAGCGCGGGTCGGCGGCGAGTTGGTAGCCCGCCAAAAGCCTTGCCGCGGTCTGCTGGCGGCGCGCGGCGTCAATGCGCTTCAGCCGCGTCAGCTCGGCGACGGTGCCGTCGGCCATCAGCCGCTGCCCGGATGCAAGCGCGTGGCCGGAGGCGATCCAGCCACCGGTGCGGACCGCGCTCATCACGCTTTCGCGTAAGTGCGGCGGTGTGACGAGGATGCCGAGCGCGAGGCCCGGCGCGACCTTCTTGGACAGGCTGTCGATCACGATGCAGCGGTCCGGACCGAGTGCGGCGAGCGGCGTGTCGTCGGCGAGGAAGCCGTAGACGGTGTCCTCGATAATGGTGAGATCGAGCTTTTCGGCCACCCGCATGATGTCGGCGCGCCGCGTCGCGTTCATGGTGACGCCGAGCGGGTTCTGGATGATGGGCTGGAGATACAGCGCCGACAGGTGCGCCTCGCGATGCGCCTTCTGGATCGCGTCGGGGCGCGCGCCGTGCTCGTCCATGGGAAGCGGGACCAGCGTCACGCCGAGCCGCGCGGCGATGCTCTTGATGTAAGGATAGGTCAGCGCCTCGACGCCGCAGCGGCCGCCGGTGGGAACGAGTGCTGCGAGCGCGGCCGCGAGTGATTGCTTGCCGTTGGCGGTGAAGACGATCTGCTCGGCCTGTGGCGTAAAATCCTTGCGCGAGAGATAGGCGGCGGCCGCAACACGCGCGCTCTTGGTGCCGGTGCTGGTCGAGACGCGCAGCGCGGATTCGAGCGCGTCGACGCGCTCGAGCCCCGCAAGGCTCTTGGCGATCATCGCCCATTGCTGCGGCAGCAGCGGGTAATTGACTTCAAAGTTGATGCGCGCGTCGGCCGGCTCGCTGATCGTCTCGACCTCGCGCCTGATGTCGCCGGAGATGAAGGTGCCGCGGCCGACCTCGCCGACCACGAGTCCGCGGCGGAGCAATTCCGTGTAAACCCGGCTCGCGGTCGAGACCGCGATACCGCGGTCATAGGCAAAATTGCGCTGCGGCGGCAGCCGGTCGCCGGGCCTTAACGTGCCGTTAGCGATGTCGACGGCAATGGCATCGGCAAGCTTCACGTACTCGAACTTGGACATTATTGCACCGAGAGCAATGTTTTCCTTGCTCCGAGCAATGTACTGGAGCATTTAGGTTCCATCAAGTTCCGCGATTGAGCCGAGGAGAGCGAGAGCAATCCGACGGCAAATGAGGTGCAAGCGCTCGAAGCGTCTGCGCCAACGGCATCGGATTCGCCGCGCGGGACGACAGGCCGGAGAAGAACAATGACCACGATCTCGCAAACTGCCGGGCAGAGTTTACGCCCATCCCCATCGAGCGGATTTTTCAGCATGCTCGCTGGCGCCGTCTACGCGCTGTTCGATCGCTTGGAGCGCCGCTCCGCCGTCAAGACGCTGAACGAGCTCGACGACCGCGCCCTGCGCGACATCGGGATCACGCGCAGCCAGATCGAGGACGCGGTCTACGGCCAGTTCAAGGCCGAGCTGACGCGGTATTTGTGAGGCAATGATAATGGCGGAGGGTGGCTGACGGCGTTCGCCCTTCGCGTGTCCCGGACGCGAGCGTTTACGCTGCTGCGCGGAACCGGGACCCAGCAAGCCAAGCATTCGCTGCCGCATGGGCCCCGGCTCTGCAGCGCACCGCTGAAGAAGCGCCGCGCTGCGTCCGGGGCATGAGAGCGGAGTTTGTCGCGCAACTGTTTCAACATCGTCATTGCGAGCGCAGCGAAGCAATCCAGAATCCCTCGGCGGAAAGACTCTGGATTGCTTCGTCGCAAGCGCTCCTCGCAATGACGGAATATGTGGATGGCACTGTCCTTCCTCTAACGTACATTTCAATCGCAGACACACCCTCGCATCCTCGCGGCTTGTTCGCCCGAGCTTTGCTTCGTCGCCTTGCCTTCAATGCAAGAGCAACTGTGGCGAAGTAGCCCGGCGAGCGGGCGGCCTCAAGGCTGGCGCTGGCGCGCCCCCGCCTACGGCGGCTGGCGGCCTTGACCCCGCCCGCTCACCGGTCTGTTGGCTTGGCAAGCGCT